>Ga0326597_10000305_pt1 | contig 92816 bp, 87 predicted proteins | sample RVTome_12_FD_203789 | JGI IMG/M metagenome (GOLD analysis project Ga0326597, IMG submission 203789) | Soil microbial communities from uranium-contaminated site in the Upper Colorado River Basin, Wyoming, United States - RVT100D185 | ecosystem: Environmental > Terrestrial > Soil > Contaminated >...
CCCCAGCGTGGAGTACGCATGAGCGGCGCCGGCAGCCCGACCGGCGTTGCCAGCCGAGAGCCTGCCGACCTCGGCCGCCGCCCGGTCGTCGACTTCGCGCGCCGCTTCGCGCGACACCGCCTGGCGGTGCTCGGCAGCGTAATCATCGCGCTGCTGGTGGTGGTGGGCATCTTCGGGCGCGCTCTGGCTCCGTACGACCCGCTCGGGATGGACTTCGGTGCTCTGTTCGCGCCGCCAAGCCTGGCGCACCTGTTCGGCACCGACGAGTTCGGCCGCGACATCTTCTCGCGCGTGCTGTACGGCGCGCGCATCTCGCTCCAGGTCGCCTTCATCGCCGTCGGCATCAGCGGCACGGCCGGGGTGATGCTGGGCCTGCTAGCAGGTTTCCTCGGTGGTTGGATCGACGAGACGATCATGCGCTTCATGGACGTTCTGTTCGCCTTCCCCGCGGTGCTGCTGGCGATCACCATCATGGCGATCCTGGGCCGCGGCGTCGGCAACGCGATGGTGGCGATCGCGATCGTCTACGTGCCGATCTTCGCGCGCGTCACGCGTGGCGCGGTGATCAGCGTGCGCGGACGCGAGTACGTCACCGCCGCACGCGCGCTCGGCAAGGGACAACTCGGCATCATGCTTCGGCACGTCCTGCCGAACGCGCTAGGTCCGATCATAGTGCAGACCTCGCTCAGCCTGGCCTTCGCCATCCTGGCCGAGGCGGCCCTGTCGTTCTTCGGTCTAGGCACCCAACCGCCCGATCCGAGTTGGGGCCGGATGCTATCCGAAGGCCGCGGCTTCCTGCGCCAGGCGCCCTGGATGGGGATCTTCCCAGGCCTGGCGATCATGCTGTCGGTGATGGGCTTCAACTTCCTCGGCGACGGGCTTCGCGACCTGCTCGACCCGCGCTCGTCACGGTCCTGAGGCGCGGCACCATCGTGCAGGCGGCACGCCGTCCGGCAGCGGCGTTCCTACTGGCATTCGCCGCCCTGCAGGTCGAGCTCGCCTGGACCCGCATCGCCGGTCTGTTGTTCTTCGGTGAGGCCGCCTTCCTGGTCGTCACCCTCGCGGTCGCCGGCCTGGCGCTAGGCGCGGCGCTTGGCGCCGCTCGCCCCGCGTGGCTTACCTGTAGCGCCGCCGCACTGGCGGCTGGCGCAGCAGGTCTGCTGACCACCGTCGGCGTGTTCGCCGCCATGGCGGCCGCCGGCCGCGGCGGCTTCGCGCCGACCGTAGCGCTGGCAGTTCCCTGCTTCGTGGCGTTCGGCCTGGCTTTCGCAGGTGTGTTCGCAGGCGACGCCCGGCATGCGCCGCGCCTCTACGCCGCTGACCTGACCGGTGCCGCCCTCGGCGCTGCGGCGTCACTGCCGGCGCTCGCCTGGCTGGGCGCGCCCGACATGGCGTTGGCCGCCGCTGTCGTCGCCCTGACCGCGGCGATGCTGTTGGCCTCGACGCGGCGTGGGATAGCTGCCGCGGCGGGACTCGCCGTCGTGCTCGCTGTAGTGTCCGTGGCGCCTGGCCCGCACCTCGATCCGCAGCGCTGGGCCACTCCGAAAAGCCTCCCGCGCGAGCTGCAACGCGGCGCCGAGGCGCTTGCGTCCCGCTGGGGATCGGTCGGACGCAGCGACCTGGTGCGCCGCGCCGACGGTGCCGAGATCCTCTATCTCGACGGAGGAGCCGGCTCGCTGCTTCCTGGCCCCGACTCCGCGGCGCTGTGGCGCAGCGACCTGGGCCGCTTCGCCTTCGAGACGCTACGCCCGGAGCGCGTCTTCGTAGTCGGCGGTGGCGCCGGGCTGGAGGTGGCGCACGCGCTGGAGACCGGCGCGCTAGTCGTCGATGTCGCCGAGGTGAACCGTGCCGGCATGGCTCTTGCACGCGAACGGTTCGCCGCGCTGGCGGACGAGCGCGGCACGCCGTCGTCAACGCCGGCTGGCCTGCCCAATCCGTTCGACGACCCGCGGGTCGGTTGGAGTGGCGACGAGGCTCGAGCGGTGCTGCGCGCCGCCAGCAGAAACGAAGGCGAGGGCTACGACCTGATAACCCTCTCGCAGGCGGTGACTCGTACCGCCGAAGCGCGTGGCCTGGCGCTCACCGAGAACGGCCTGTACACCGTCGAGGCGACGCGAGAGTGGCTGGCCGCGCTGTCTCCCGGCGGAGCGGTAGCCTTCGAGCTGTACGACGAGGCGACCGTCACGCGCACCCTGATCACCTCCGCCGTCGCGCTGCAGGAGGCAGGCTTGGCTACGGACGACGCGGCGGCGCTGGACGCGATGGTCGCGCTGTTCGACCCCGGCACCGCGCCCCCCACACCGCTGCTGCTGCTGTTCCGGACGGCACCCACGCGGGACCAGGTAGTGACGCTGGCGCGCGCCGCGGAGGCGCGCGGTCTGGCGCTTTTGCACCTGCCCGGCCTGCTGGTGAACCCTCCGCTGGACGACGTCGCCGCTGGGGGCCGAACGCTCGCGTCGCTTGCCCGGCCCGGCGGCGGGCTGGACCTAGCGCCGACGCGTGACGGCGCTCCGTTCTACTGGTCGTTCGAAACCGGCGTGCCACGCTCGCTGCGGCGCCTGGCCGGCCTCGTCGCAGCGCTTACAGTTGTGCTGCTACCGCCTCTACTACTGCTGCGAGCACGCGCTGCGCCCAGGCCAGCCACCGGAACGCGCCGCGGATTGGCGGTCGCTACGCTGCTCGGTGTCTCGTTCCTAGCACTCGAGTTGGCGGTCCTCTCGAAAACCGGATTGCTACTCGGCCACCCCGCCGGCGCGCTGGCGATCACCCTGGCTGGCCTGTTGGCGGGCGCTGGGGCCGGTGCAGCCGCGGCGCGCGCACGGCCGGATGATTGGCGGCAGCTGACACGGGCGGCGTACATCGCGGCCTTGGCGGCGGCCGCCTGGACCGTGGCGTGGCCCTGGTTGGATGGGGCCGTGGCGGGGCAACCCGCCGTAGTGCGCGCCATCGCGGCGTTGGCGACCCTGATCCCGCTCGGCTTTGCCTTAGGCGCACCGTTTCCGCTGTTGCTGCGCCGCCTGGGGGCCGCAGAGCGACCGGGCGAGGTGGCGCGCGCCTGGGCCCTCAACGGGCTCGGCTCGCTGATCGGCGGGGTGGGCGCGCTCGCCACCGCCCATCTTCTGGGCTTCACAGCGGTCGCCCTGCTTGCCGCTGGTGGGTACGTGGCGGCTGCAGCGCTGGGCTTTCTGGTGCGCGTCGCGGACGGCTGATTTGGCGTATAAGGTGCCTACGGCATCGGACCACTGCTCGCGCGCAAGTCCAGCAGCAATGTCGCTCGATCGGCTGGCAGCCTGTGAGACTTGTTAGCGCGGGCCTGGACATGGTGGTCTCGGAACGGTAACTTGGTACCTAGAGGTCGGGAACTGCGTAGCGGGTCCCGACCCTTTTCTATGTTCGTACGCCTGCCTTCGGTAGGACGGCCAAACCGGGTCCGAGCCAGCGTCCTTTGACCATTCGGAGTTTCGACCGCACGATTTCCCAGTCTGGCCGTGGCGGCTTGCCGAGCACAAGGCGTCCGATAGGGCTCACCACAAGATCAGCGAGTTGCAACCCCGCGCGATTCTCATGTTTCGGGCGAACCTCAAAACCCTGAATGCACGCTGCAACGCGGGAGCCGCGCATGTACTGCGTGCCTTGAGCCTGAACGACTTCCCAAGCGAGCTGTAGCTGTCGGTCGAGCACAATGCTGCGAGCCTCGACAATAACCATCCCGGGCTGGGATCGCGTGAGCGACGTGCAGTAGCGTTCCAATACAATGTTGAGCGAGAGCATGTACGGGTCGAGCGCGGCAACACCGTAGCGGGCCAAATGCTCATCCTTACGAATGGCACAGGCGATCACCTCGTACTGCCAAGTGCGCATGAGGGCATTGAGTCCTGCATAGAATGCTTCACGAAAGTCGCGGTCCTGGAGGTTCTCGAAGCCGCGTCGGTTGCGAACAATGTCCGATGTGTGAAGGACAAGATCTGGCGCTCCGAACATCGTCCTTTTGAACCTCTCAAGCTCCGGTGCTATGACGGCACGCTCGTAGTCGATGTCGACGACCACACCACCCAGCACGAATACGGGGTAACTCGGGTCGATGCGCACAAGACTGTGATCGCCTGACTCGTCCAGGTAAATCGCCTTCACCTCGGCGAGCCTAGCAACGCCCCTTCACGGCCTCCTTCCGCGCCCCGGCACAAACCCATATGCCAACGGCTCAATCTCCCAGCTCGACCCGCCGCTCCCCTTCCCGCAGCGACCGTTGGACCGCCAGGCAAAGACGCACCGCCTCAAGTCCGTCGCGGCCGTCCGCTAGCGGCGCGCCCCGACCTTGGATCGCGTCCAGGAAGGCGCGCGCTTGACGCGGCAGGTCATGCGCATGCCCGGTCTCGGCCCGCAGCTCGAGCGGTTCGGGCGGTGCCCCACGGTCCTCTGCGCGGTTGTCGTTGAGACGCAACCACGCCTCCACCCGTGGTGACGGGTCTGCATCCATCGCGCCGCTCCAACAGGCGCGAAACGAGCCGTCGTCGCCCACCAGCGACACCTCCACCCGGTGTCCCCAGGCGGCGATCGAGCGGGTGACGCTGGCTTGCGCGCCGTTGCTCCACAGGCGTACGTCCAAGTTCTCGTAGCGGCCCTCGTGCCCCGCGCGGCTGGTCGCGAACGCTTGCAGCGCACGCGGCTCGCCCAACCACCAGCGGGCCAGGTCGAGGTAGTGAATCGGCTCCTCCAGGATCGAGCTGCCCAGCTTGGCCGGGTCGGTCTTCCAGCCGCTTGCCCCGGCACGGTACGGCCGCCGCCACAGGCTCAGCGCCAGGTGTCGCGGCGTGCCCAAGGTTCCGTCGTGCAGCAGCTTGGCGACCGCCTCCGCCCAAGCGAAGGTGCGTATTTCGTGCCCGACCGCCAGGACCCGGCCGGCGGTTTCGGCCTCGCGCAGCATCCGCTCGGCGTCGTCCACGTTCAGCGCCATCGGCTTCTCAACCAGCACGTGCAGTCCGCGCCGCAGTGCCGCGATCGCCTGCTCGGCGTGCAGGTGGTTGGGGCTGGCGATGATGACCGCGTCGAGCGGACCGTCCAGGAAAGCGTCCAACGAAAGGTGGCTGGGCACGCCCCATTCGCGCTGAACGCGTTTTGCGCTCGCCTCACTGGCGACAAGGACCCTGGCGACTTTGGTCCCGATCCGCCGCAAGGCGTGTAGGTGCATCTCGGCCCAGCGGCCGGCTCCGATCAGCCCGACCCGACTCACGCCGCGACCTCGCGCCGCTCCTCGACCGCCTGCAACACCGCCAGCGACGCACGCAGTGCGCGAATGCCTGCCTGGGCGTCGGCCAGCCCTTGTGGCCCAACACCGTCCAGCTCGCGGGCGAAGGCGTGGATCTGCTCGCGCCAAGCATCGACCTCCGGACGCCGGTACAGCTCCGGCTCGGGGCCCTGGAGCAAGGTGGCGACCTGACCGTCGGTCTCGATCATCCCGCCAGGCCCGATGTAACTGTGGCGCTCGACCGCCGGCACGCCGCGCGGCAGTCCCCAAGTGAGCTGCACCTGCGCCGAGCCGGCCTCGCCGTAGTCGAGGGAAACCTGGACGGTGTCCAACGCGACCTGTTCGATGCCGGCCAGCTCGGGTCGGCCGGCCGCGAAGGTGTGGCCGGTGGCCCGGACCGCCTTGGGCGCCCCGCCGAACAGCCGCTCCCAGCGGTCGAACAGGTGGCAGGCCATATCGATAACCGGGCCACCGTTGGCCGCCCTATCGTGCATCAGCAGCTTCGGGCGCAGCCCGGCCGCCAACGTCGCGTGCGCCATCACCGGCTGGCCTAGGCGAACGGCGTCCGCCTCGACCCGGCGCCAGAGCGGGTCGAATCGACGCATGAAACCGATTCGTAGGCGGCGGCCGCTGGAGAGCTCGGCGCTCGCCATCGACTCGGCGTCCGCCAGCGACAACGCGATCGGCTTCTCGCACAGGACGTCTTTGCCCGCCTCGAGCGCGGCGATCGTGACCGGAGCGTGCAGCGCAGTCGGCGTGCACACCGACACTACGTTCACGTCCTCCCGGCGCACCGCCGTCAGCGGGTCTGCGCTCGCCTCGGCACCGAAGCGGGCGGCTGCCGCGCCGGCCCGATCGGCGTCGGGGTCGCACACGGCTACGATCCTCGCGCCGCTGGACTGCCAGTGTTCGGCGTGGCGCATGCCCATGTCGCCGGCACCTATGACCGCCACGCCGCGCGGGGCGGCGCGCTTGGAGTCGTCGCTCACGCATCCCCCGCTTCGCGTGCGTCGGCATACTTTTCGAACCAATCCGGCCCGGCACTCGCAAGCCGTGGCCCATCAGAACCGAAGCGGCGGTGCGCCGTCCAGGGGGTGGCCTCCTCGACCCGCGCGGCCAGGCGCCGCATTAGCGGTAGCGACCGTTCGCGCAGGCTTCGCGCGACCGCCTCGCGGTCGGGCCAGGCGTCCAACGCCGAGAGCCACAACGCCCGACCGGCCAGGAAGCCGCTGGCCCCCGCACCCGCCGCCAGCTCGACGGCGTACTCGAAGGCGCTCGGTCCAACCCCGGCCGAGAGCAGCACCCACGGTACCGGCGAGGCGGCGTCCATCTCCGCGAGCAGCGCTTCGGCTTCGTTTCGGTCCAGTAGCGGCTGGCGCGCCACGCCGTCCAGCGCGCCGGCCGCCACCTCGCGGATCTGGTGCACCGCGAACGGCAGCTCCAGCTTGAACAGGTCCACGCCGAACGACGCATCTGCATACCGTCGCAGGGAGCCGAGCACCCGCTGGCCCTTACTTCTCAACCAGCCTTCGTCGCTAGGGCTTTCGCCGGGAAGCGGGTAGTCGATCAGCTCCAGCACGAACGGCAGGTCGTGCCGACGGCAGGCGTCGGCAGCGTCACGTACGAAGGAGTCCTGGTGCCGGCGGGTGGCTTCGCTCAGGTCCGGGCGGTGCCAGGCGAGCAGCTTGATCGCATCGGCTCCGGATCGGCGCGCCTTGGCGACCGACCAACCGGCGATAGCGCGCGAGCGTCGCTCTCCAGCGACCACCTCGAAGTCGTACCCTTCCAGTGTCGACAGCATGGCGACGTCGCCCGGCAGGTCGAGCAGCGCGCGCGGTTGCGCCCATACCGGGTCCACCAGCACCGCGCCGGCGTGCGGCCCCAGCTCCTTCACCAGCAGCGCCTTGGCGTCGGCTACCTCCTCCCAGCTCAGTTCCGACTCGCTCACGCCACGGGCGCGCGCCAGGGCGCGAAACAGCGGTGGACGCTGGTCGACCGCGACCATGCGGAAGCGGCCGTCACGATCACTCAGCCGGGCCATGCCCCGCAGCTTGCCGGCGCTCATGGTTGGTTCGTGACTCACGGGTGGTTCCTTTCGGGACGGGGACGAACGCGCCGCCTCACGCCCAGTGACGTTCGTTCATCTCCCTAACGGTACGCCGCTCGAGCAGCAGGCGCACCTCGTCGCCGCTGGGGATCGACGCGCGGCCTGGCGCGCGACAGGCGAGCGCAGCCGCGACGCTGGCGTGCCGGGCACAGGAGTCGGCGTCGAGCCCCGACGCCAACGCTGCGGCCCAAACGCCGTGAAACACGTCGCCGGCACCGGTCGTGTCGTGCACATCGGTAGGCAGGGCGGGCAGGTGACGGAGCCCCTCACCGGCGTCGTAGATCACGCCTTCCTCGCCAAGCGTTATCGCGACCGTTTGTCCGTCTCGGCTTCGTAGCGAAGCCAACGCCGCCTCCGCCGCCAGGCTGGCGTCGGGCGTGGCGATGCCGTCGCGAGCGAGCGCCTCGTCGGCCGCTTCGCGCGCGGCGATCAGCACGTCCGCCTGGGCCGCCAGCTCGACGTCGCGTAGCCAGCCTAGGTCCACCACGCTAGGCACGCCCGCCTCGCGCGTTGCGCTCAACACGGCGCGCGACAGTCGTGGGTGACGCAGGTCGGTCAGCACCGCGTCTACCTGCGCCGCCGTTTCGAGCGGCCAGTCGGCCGGGTCGTCAGCAAGACCCTCGCCCCGGTAGGGGAAGATCCAGCGCTCACCGCTGGGGACGACCAGCACGGCGCTGACGAAAGTGCGGGCGTTTGGCGGGACTCGCACCCCGGCCAGGTCGATTCCTTCGGCCGCCAGCTCGGCCGCCAGCTCCTCGCCCGCCGGGTCGTCACCGTGAATCGCCCAGAGGCGCGTCTCGACGCCGTAACGGGCGGCGGCCACCGCCGCCGTCGCCGCCGGTCCGCCTCCGTGACGATGGTGGGCGGTCGCCTCGGTCCGTGAGCTGCGCGGGGGAAAACCGCTCACCCTCCAGACCAGGTCGAGGCAGCTCAAACCGACGCAAAGTAGCCGAGGTGGACCGGCCGGCCGCCCGCGCGTCACGCGTCCGCCTCGATAGCGAACGGGCGTGGTTCGACCGGCCGGACCTCGATACCGAGCCAGAAACACGCTTCGGCCAGCACCGCCTGATGATCCCCCTGCGCCAGGGCCAGGTGGTGGGGGACGCGCTGCTCGAGCAGCTCGGCGAGAAAGCGCCGCGCCGGCAGGCGCCGGCCGGCCCAGCTAGGTGCGGTCCACCAGCCACGCACCCCGTCGAAACCCTCACGCTTGGCACCGACGAACGACCCCCCGGCGACCAAAGCGGTGCGGCCGCCGTCCAGGAGGCGAAGCGCACTCGACGGGCCGGGTCGCAGCGGCTGGTCGCGCACCGGGCCGACGTCGTCGCGGTTGAAGTGGGTCGTCAGTCGCGGTCGCGCTCCGTCCGGATCGGCCCAGGCGGCAGGCGCGTTGCCGCAGTGCCACAGCAGCAGTGCGTCCGCCGCTTCGTCGATGTCGGAGAGGTCCATCAGGATCGCCGGGCCGCCCGCCAGCGCCTGCGCGCCCACCTCGTCGGCCAGTCGTTCCAGCGCCCCCTCGATACGGGCGGCGCGAAGCAGCGTCCCTTCGTCCACCTCGACGTCGTGCCCTTCACGTGCAGCCTCGGCCCGCGCATGAGCCTCCTCGTCCGGCACCTCAGAGATCGCGCCGAACAGCTCTCCGAGCGAACGGTCGACCACCCGGACGCCGTGCAGCGCTGCGGGCGCCTCCTCCAGCGCGTAGAACCCAGGCGCCGTCCCACCGATTTGCACAACCGTGGCCTGCTCGAGCGCGCGCACCGCCCGAAGTGCCGCGATCGTGCGCGCGAACGGCGCGGCAAAGCGCTGCTCGTGCACCTCGCCATGGAACCAGCGAACCGGCTCTCCGCGGCGTCCAAACTGCGGCGTGTCGAAGAGCGAAAGCGTCATCTGCAGGCCGCACAACGCATTCTGCGGCAACGGTCCGGTGCCGGGTCCGGACTCCGGCAGGGCCCACACGGCGACGCGGGGCGCCGCCGCCACCAACGGCGCGATCAGCTCACCGGTGGCGAAGGTGGCGTGCTCCAGCAGCAGCAGGTCGGGTGGGTCGGCCGATAGCGCAGCCGCCACGCGCTGCGCCTCGGGCACGTCGGTGACGACGCCAGGCGAGAACGGTGCGTCGTTGCGCGGGTGACGCTCCGCACCACCGGATGGCACGGTCAGCACGAAACCTAGCTGGGCCGCTGCCTGTTCGAGTCCCGCGCGGGAGCGTCGAACCGCCGCGGCGGCGTCGCCCTTGAAGGCCGGCCGGGCCAGTGCCACGTGGGCGACGTGAGGCAGGGCGCCGGAGAACCGTAGGTCGGTACCCGGCGCATCCCGCGTCGCCCCGTCGGTCAACCCCGCGCTCCGTTCGTTTCGATCATCCGGTAGGGGTAGCGCGGTTCGGGCGCCGAGAGGTCGTCCAGGCGTTGCACTTCGGCCTCGCCCAGCTCCAGCTGCGCCGCGCCGAGGTTGTCCTCCAACTGTTCGATGGTGCGCACCCCCACCAGCACGGTCGAGACGGTGGGCCGCGTCAGCAGCCAGGCGAGCGCCACCTGGCTCGGCGTCGCCTGATGCTCGAGCGCAATCTCACGCACGGCGTCGAGGACGCGCCAGTTGCGCTCACGGTCGCGGCGCACCCACGCCTCCTCGGACCGATCGGGCGTACCGCCGATCCGACCGCTGCTGGTGTCGGGTCGCTGGTCGGGCCGGTACTTGCCGGTCAGGAACCCGCCCCCCAACGGACCCCAGGGGACCATGCCGATCCCCTCGCCCCAGCACAGGGTTTCGAACTCCGGGTCGACGTCGCGCTCGACCAGGCTTAGTTGGTACTGCGCCGCGACGAACGGAGCCAAGCTGCGCTCACGTTGCAGGGTGACGGCCTTGGCGACCTGCCAGCCACGGAAGTTCGACACGCCCAGATAGCGCACCCGGCCGCTTCGCACCAGCTCGTCGAACACCGTCAGAGTCTCCTCCAACGGCGTCCACGGGTCCCAACAGTGAGCGTAGAGCAGGTCGACGTAGTCGGTAGCGAGCCGGCGCAGGCTGGCGTCGACCGAGGCAAGCACGTGCTTGCGCGACAGCCCCTCGTCGTTCGGACCGTCACCGGTCCGGAAGCGCACCTTCGTCGCCAGCGTCACCTGCTCGCGGCGGCCTTTCAGCGCCTCGCCTACGATCTCCTCGCTGCGCCCACCAGCGTAGACGTTTGCCGTGTCGAGGTGCGTTCCGCCCGCCTCGACGAAACGGTCGATCAGCTCCCGCGCCCGGTCGGGTGGCGTTCCGCGTGGGCCGTCCTCGCCGAACACCATCGTTCCGAGTCCGAGGGCGCTCACTCTCAGTCCACTGTCTCCCAGTCCACGATGCTCCATTTCGCACCTCGCTTTCGTCGCCAAAACGCTAGCACGGACCCTCAGGACGGGCGCCGCTGGGCAGCGCCGTTTGACGCCGGGGCGTCCGGTGCACATACTGAGAGGCGCTTGGAATACGACGACGATCCCACCGACGGCCGTTTCCGCGCGCGCCAGCGCCGTCGTCCGCGCGGTCGCGCTCGCGTCGACGACCTTCGCGACGGCGGCGACGACGATCCGCTGGCACCGCTGCGGCGGCGCGGCTGGGTCGAGGAGATCGTGGCCGAGCTGAAGAGCGGCAAGGAGGCCGACGTCGTCGTCGCAGACGGCTCTGCGGGCCGAATCGTACTGAAGATTCACCGGGACGCGGCGGCAGGCGGCTTTCGGCCCGACCCGGTCTATCTCGACGGCCGGCGCGTGCCGCGTGGCCGGCTGCGCAAGGTGCTCGATCGCGGCGCCCGCTCGGGCCTCGAGCCCGAACTGGCGCTGTGGGTACTGCACGAAACCTTGATGTTACACACCCTGGCCGGCGGCGGCGTAGCGGTGCCCGAGCCGCTGCTGGGGCCTGGTGCGCACGAGATTCTGGAGGCGGGCCGGGTGGTTCCGATGCGCTTCGTCGGCGAGGAGGACGGCACGCCCGCGCCCAGGCTCTCGGACGCCGCGCTGGGGCCGGGCGATGCGGCCGACGCCTGGCGCCAGACGCTAGACGCGACCGCCAAGATGCTCAGGCTTGGCGTGGTCCACGGCGACCTGAGCGCCTGGAACCTGCTCTGGCACGAGGGGCGCATTGTCGTCATCGACGTTCCTCAAGCGGTCGAGGTGAGCGCCTCGCCGCACGCCGCGCTGCTGTTCTCACGGGACGTCCGCTCGCTCGCGGGCAGCGTTAGACACCTCGGGATCAAGGCCGACCCGGAACAGCTCGAGGCAGAACTTCGCGGCCGCGCCGGCCTGCCGCCTCACGGTCCATTTCCGCGCTGAACGGCACGCCGAGCCTAAGCCGCTGGCCCGCCGCAGGCCATCGCACCTGTCGCTCGACACGTACCTGAAGCGACAGGCCACCCTGCACGCGAAACGCAATATCGCTTTGAGCTACGTGTTATCGCCGCTGCAAACGCCGGCGAACATCGCGGGGTACTTCAGCCTATCGTCGTACGCGCTGTTGTTGAAGGAGCTTCCAGCGCAACTCATACAGCGGCTAGCTCGACACGACCGAATCCCAGCGATCCTGATCGGGCGGTCGGCTCGCGACCAATCGTTCCGCGGAGTCGGCTTGGGTGAAATGCTTCTGCTGCACGCGCTCGAGCAAGGACTCAGTGTCAGTGAGCAGATCGGGGCATTTGCCGTCGTCGTGGATGCCCTGAACGATCGGGCGGAGGGGAGTGTCAATCCTGCGGCCCCGACGTCGTCGGCTGGGACTGCTTCCCCACACTCTCACCGGCCAGGAACAGCCAGGTCTCGAGGACGCTGTCGGGGTTGAGCGAGATCGAATCGATCCCCTGGTCGACGAGCCAGCGAGCGAACTCGGGGTGATCGGACGGTCCCTGGCCACAGATCCCCACGTACTTGCCAGCCCGCTTGCAGGCAGCGATCGCCTGGGCCATCAGCGCCAAGACCGCCGGATCCTGCTCGTCGAAGAGGTCGGCAACGAGCCCCGAATCCCGGTCGATTGCGAGCGTGAGTTGGGTCAGGTCGTTCGAACCGATGGAGAAGCCGTCGACCCGCGCGAGGAAGTCGTCGGCGAGTACGGCGTTCGAGGGCACCTCGCACATCATGATCACCTCGAGACCGTTCTCGCCGCGGCCCAGTCCGTGCGTCTGCATGATCTCGAGCACCTCGTCGAGTTCGGCGACGGTGCGCACGAACGGCACCATCACCTTCACGTTGGTGAGGCCCATCTCGTCGCGGACCCGCCGCAGCGCCTCGCACTCCATCGCGAAGCAGGGTGAGAAGTCGCTCGAGCGGTAACGGGAGGCGCCGCGGAAGCCGATCATCGGGTTCTCCTCCTTCGGCTCGTAACGCTCCCCACCCAGCAGATGGGCGTACTCGTTCGACTTGAAGTCGGAGAGGCGCACGATCACAGGCTCGGGCGCGAAGGCAGCGGCGATGGTGGCCACCCCTTCGGACAGCTTGCCCACGAAGAACTCACTGGCACCGCCGTAGGCCGCGATGCGCTCGGCAATACCCCGACGCAACTCTTGTGGAAGTTCGGGGTACTCCAGCAGCGCCTGCGGATGCACCCCGACGGCGTTGTTGATGACGAACTCGATGCGCGCCAGGCCGACACCCCGGTGCGGCAGTTGCGCGAATGCGAATGCACGCGCTGGAGTGGCGACGTTCATCATGATCTCGACCGAGAGTTCCGGCATCCGCCCGAGCTCGACGCTGATCGTCTCGAACCGGGGCCGCCCCGCGAAGACCAGGCCCTCGTCCCCTTCAGCGCAGCAGACGGTGACGTCGCCACCGTCACGAAGCCGCTCGGTGGCGTCGCCGCAGCCCACCACCGCGGGGACCCCAATTTCGCGAGCGATGATGGCCGCATGGCAGGTCCTTCCGCCCCGATTTGTGACGATCGCCGAAGCCCGCTTCATCACCGGCTCCCAGTCGGGGTCCGTCATGTCGGCGACCAGCACGTCGCCCTCCTGCACCCTCGACATCTGGCCCGGATCCGAGACGACCCGCGCCGTTCCGGTGGCTATGCGTGAACCCACCGCGCGGCCGCGCGCGATTATCGGCGTTCGCTCTAGCATCCGGAAGCGCTCGAGCACCTGACCGTCCCTGCTTTGCACCGTCTCGGGCCGGGCCTGCAGGATATAGATCCTGCCGTCGAGCCCGTCCCTGGCCCACTCGATGTCCATCGGTCGATCGTAATGCTCCTCGATCGCCAGCGCCTGCCTGCCCAGTTCGGCCAGGTCGTCATCGCTCAGCGCGAAGAGGCGCTGCTCCTCCGCCGGCACCTCGACGCTCCTGACGGTCAGTCCTTCCTCCTCCGCGTAGACCATTTTCTGTCGCTTGCTGCCCACTCGGCGCGACAGGAGCGCCCGCTTGCCGCTACGAAGCGCCGGCTTGTACAGGTAGAACTCGTCCGGGTCGACGGCTCCCTGCACCAGCAACTCTCCCAACCCGTAGGCGGCGGTGACGAAGATCGCCTCGCGGAAGCCCGACTCGGTATCGAGAGTGAAAGCCACTCCGCTCGCACCCAGGTCGCTCCGCACCATCTGCTGAACACCCGCCGATAGAGCGACCTCGGCATGGTCGAAGCCGTTGCGGACCCGGTAGGAGATGGCGCGGTCGGTGAAAAGCGAGGCGAAGACGGCGCGGATCGCATCCAACACGGCGCCGACTCCGCGAACGTTGAGGATCGTCTCCTGCTGCCCGGCGAACGATGCCTCCGGAAGGTCTTCGGCCGTGGCTGAGGAGCGCACGGCAACGGAAAGGTTCCCCGGGACTTCCCGTTCGAGTTCGGCGTAGGCTTCCCTCACGGCGCTCTCCAGGCCAGGAAGCAAAGGAGCCGCGCTCACGGCGGCCCGGACCTCGCGGCCGACCTCGGCCAGGGCCACCACGTCGGCGACGTCGAGTCGCCCGAGCCGCTCTGCGATGCGTTCGCTCAACCCGTCCTGGGCAAGGAACTCGCGGAAGGCCTCGGCAGTGGTGGCGAATCCAGCGGGAACTCGCACGCCGGCATCCCGTAGCTTGCCGATCATCTCCCCTATCGAGGCGTTCTTTCCGCCCACCTCCCGGATGTCCGCCATGCCCAACTCTTCGAAACGGCGTATGTAGACCACGATCTACCTCTTCTTGTCGGGCGACGTCCACCCTGTCGGCTGCCAAGAGTTTGGGCGACAGGACAGGGAATCGAGGCGCCGCAGAAACCCACATCTAACATAGAAGTAGCCGCAACGCCGCGGGAACCGACGCTGAACCCCTCGACTCGGGCGCTCGCCGCACCCTGTCGCCTGCAGAGGCGCTACCGTCGCATCCGGGACCCGGCTCCCGATGGGGGTGAAGCGTGCTGAAGGTCTACTTCGTTTCCGACCATACCGGCGTTACCGCAGAGATGCTGGGCCGCAGCCTGCTCTCGCGCTTCGATGACCTGGAGGCCCGGCTGGTGACCCGGTCGTTCATCGACAGCGTGGAGAAGGCGCAGCTGCTGGTCGAGGAGATAAGCAACGGCGAACAGCCGTCGCTGGTCGTGTCGAGCATATCCCTGGTCGAGGTGCGCAATCAGATCGAGCGGTCGGAGGCACTGGTGCTCGATCTCTTCGGCGCCTTCCTCGAACCGCTGGCCTCGTTCCTCGACCGCGAGCCGCACCAGCGGATAGGCAGTTTCCACGGCCTGCGCAACATCGCCCGCTACCAGGAGCGGATCGACGCGGTGGAGTTCGCGTTGGGGACCGATGACGGCCTGGGAACGAACAACTACGACAAGGCCGACGTCATTCTGGTCGGCATCTCCCGTGTCGGCAAAACCCCCACCTGCCTCTACCTGGCGATGCACTACGGCCTCTACGCCGCCAACTACCCTCTCGCCGACGAAGACTTCGAGAAGCACGACCTGCCCATGCCGCTGCGCCCTCACCGCGCGCGCCTCTACGGCCTGACCATCGATCCCGTCCGGCTGCGGCAGATCCGCGAGGCGCGCCGCGGTGGCAGTGAGTACTCGTCGCTGCGACGCTGTCGCTTCGAGGTCGCTCGGGCCGAGTCGCTGTTCCGACTGGTGGGCCTTGCGCACACCAGCACCACCGTGCTCTCCGTCGAGGAGATAGCCGCTGGACTGATGCAGGACGAACGGCTCGAGCTGAAGCGAGGGCGGACACGCGAGCTGTAGCAGCTGGAGCTTCAGTGACGACGGTGCGGATCCTAGCCCCAATGCCGTTCACTGAAGGATGGTAACGACTTTGGTTGGGGTTTTGGTCGGTTGGGGCCGGTTGTCGTGCTTGGCGCGTTCGGGCGGGTAGTACCTCACGGCGTGCGTGAGGACACGGAGGCTGGCGCGGAGGCGGGAAGCGGTGCGCTCGTCGGAGATCTCTTGGATCGCTTCACGTATCAGGGTGGGGAGTTGCGTGGGGGGAAAAACTCTCGGGCCTGGAGAGTTTGCGGTGCATCGCGCGCAGGGCGCCTGTGAAGGAGAGCGTGTCGGGGTCGACGTTCGCGCCGAGCGCGAACCGGCGGACAGCGCAGTACACGCACGCGAAACCGTACAGCTCCTGGAGGACGCCGTCGACTTGCCCCGCCACGCGATACAGGGTGTGAGGTACCTCCCCACGCATTAGCGGCGATAGCGGCGACCATCCCGGACCGCGAAGATCCGGCGCCGTCCGCAGCGTGGTACGAGCAATGAGATGCGCGAGATCGTCCGCCTGGCGAAAGAGCGCGGCGAGGTCGGCCGGGATGCCGCTACCCGGCGCCGCCTGGAAGCCGGGCATGCGGCGCTGCGTCAGCACCTCCTCCTAGGGCTCATCGAGGGCGCCCCCATCGGCGACGACCTGATCGTCGACAATGTCATCCTTCTCCTGCTGGGCCGCGATCGTGCCCCTCACCGAGCTCGGAAGGTGTGATCACCTCGAACGGTAGATCGTCGACCATAGCCAGCAGGTCGCTGTCACCGGTGACCAGGGCGCCTGCGTTCCCGGCCGCTGCCACCTCCAGAAACATCTGATCCGCCTCATCGCGGCAGTTGGGAAGGTCCAGGCGCCCGGACACCTGCACCACCTCGGCAAACGGCAGGTACTCGCCAAGGAGCTCCTCCTGCTCAACCTCGCTCAGCTCAAACTTCGGATAGCTCAATACCCGGACGAGTTCAAGCACTGTGGCCTTCGACACGAGAGGAACCATTCTGGCCGTCCGCCACTCGCTCCTCAACCAGGCGAGCCTGCCAGACCTAAACAGCAGCGCCGAGACAACGGTGTTGGTGTCGAAGACCAGTCGCTGACCACTCAACCTTTTCGAGTCCAGCGAACCGCTTCGGCTACGTCCGACTCCCGGATTCCCAGCTCCTCGAGCTTCGCTCGAACATCATCGGCACGGCTCGTTCTGAGGGGCTCGAGCACGATAACTCCTCCCGCTTCTCGTACATCGAAGTAGTCGACCTGGGGAAACCGGTCGACGATGTCTTTGGGCAGGGTGATCTGGTTCTTGGAAGTCTTCTTCGCAAGCATTCAACCCTCCTTCCGCGATAGTAGCACAACAAGGTTTTCTTACTTCCTTACCAATTGGCGCCGTGGTTGATCGCCACCCCTAGCCTTGCAGCTCGACGAGCGACCTGAGTACTCGTCGACACTGCGGTACCAGCAGGGGCACGCGCCGGACCCGCCCTCAGGCCCGGCGAGTCGACAGCCACAACGCCGCCACCACCAGCAGCATGCCCGCTACCGGGATCGCCAGCAGGGTCGGTACCCAGGCCGGGCCGGTGCGTTCGATCCACCAGCCGATCGGACCGGAGGTGACGACGGGACCCAAGGTGGCGGCGGCAAGGACGGCCGATGCGACCCGCTCTGCGCGGCGTGGGAACACCCGCTGCAGCCAGGCCAGGCCGGTCGGGAAGATCGGCGCGAAGGCGAGGCCGACCAGCGGGTAGGCGTACGGTGCCAGATGCGGGTCGTGGGCCGCCAGCAGACCCGCCAGCGCCAGTACGCTGGCGCCCAGCACCAGCGTGGCGGGGCGCACGCGAGCGCTCAGAGGCGTCGCCAGCACCCGCCCGACCGTCAACGCCGCCCAGTACGCGCTGGCGTTCAGCGCGGCAGCCTGCTCGCCCCATAGCGGCGCCAGGTGGACCGTTTCCCAACTGCCGACCCCCACCTCGCCGGCGACGTACAAGAAGTAAAGCGTAACGAAGCCGCCCGCCGCGATCCACGGCACCCGCCCCTCCCCCTCGGGTGCGGCGTCGCTGGGGTCGGGAATCCGCCACGCCAGCAGCCCGACCGCCAGCGCCACCACCGCCAGCAGCCCCATCGGCGCGCGCAAGTCCCCGCCGGCCAGCGCCACCGCCGCCGGACCCGCCACCGCGCCGACGCCGAACATGGCGTTCAGCAGGTTCAGGGCGGGCGCGGCGTTCGGGGCGAAGGCGCGCGCCGCTACCAGGTTGAGCGCCACGTCGAGCAGTCCGAACCCCAGGCCGCCGAGCGCCGCGCCGAGCAACAGTAGCGGCCAGCTGGGCGCCAACGCCACCGCCGCCGCACCCGCAGCGAGGGCGGCCGCGCCGGCGGTCAACGGACTGCGGTAGCCGACCCGCGCCAGCAACGGACCTGCGGCCGCAATGGTGATGAAGCTGCCGGCGAAGTGCAGCGCGACCGTCTGGCCGACCAGGTCGAGCCCGACGTCGAAGCGCCGCACCAACGCCGGGAAGGCCGGCCCGTACATCGCCTGCATCGCGCCCAACACGAAGAAGCCGGTGAATCCCATGAACAGCAGGCGGCGGTTGCCCGGATGACGGAGGACGGCACGCACGAAGCCCGATGCTACCGCGCCGCGCCACGAGAAAGGCGCTTGGTGGTCGGATATACTCGGCGTCCGTGCATGCAGGAGGCCTCCATGACCGATGACGCGCCGACCAAACGCCAGGACGAGATCCTGCCGCGCTCCGACGCGCAACGTGAGCAGGCTGCGTGGATCGACGATCTGCGCCGTCGTTTTCTGTCGTTCTTCGAGGAGAAGGGGCACCTGCAGCGGCCCTCCGCACCGCTTCGTAGCGAGGATCCGACGCTGATGTTCACCTCGGCCGGGATGGTGCAGTTCAAGCCGTACTTCCTCGGCGCCACACCGAAGTTCGCGGGCGTCGCCGGTGTTCATCACCGTGTCGTCACCGCCCAGAAGTGTCTCCGCATCAACGACATCGAGAACGTCGGCCGCACGCTGCGTCACCATTCGTTCTTCGAGATGCTGGGCAATTTCAGCTTCGGCGAGTACTTCAAGTCCGAAGCGGCCCTATGGGCGTGGGAGTTCCTTACCGAGCAACTAGCTTTCGACCCCGAGCGGTTGTACGTCACGGTGTATTCGGACGATGACCAGGCGTACGAGGTGTGGCGGAGCGAGGTGGGCGTTCCGGTCGAACGGATCAGCCGTTGGGGCGAGGACGAGAACTTCTGGCCCGCCAACGCCGTCAGCAAGGGGCCTAACGGCCCCTGCGGGCCGTGCTCGGAGATCTTCTTCGATCGCGGACCCGAGTACGGCACCCCGGACGAGGACGGTCCCAACACCGGCAGCGGCGACCGCTTCATCGAGGTCTGGAACCTGGTGTTCACCCAGTTCGACCGCCAGGAGGGCGGCATGCTCGAGCCGTTGCCGCAGCAGAACATCGACACCGGCCTCGGCTTCGACCGGCTCGTCGCCGTGATGGCTGGCGCCGAGGACGCCTACGCCACCGAGCTGTTCCAACCCACCATCCGCGAGATGGTGCGCCGCTCCGGCGTGCCGTACCAGGGCACCTCCAGCCTGTCGCACCGGGTCATCGCCGACCACGTGCGGGCGGTCACCTTCGCGGTGCTGGACGGGGTCATGCCCGCCAACGACGGTGCCGGTTACGTGATCAAGATGTTGCTGCGGCGCGCCAGCCGCAACGCCTGGCTACTCGGCCTGAAGGAGCCGGTGCTGCACCAGCTGGTACCGGCGGTCGTGACGGCGATGGGCGGCGCCTACCCCGAGCTGATCGCTGGCAGCGAGCGCATCCAAGCGATCGTCCGCAGCGAGGAGGAGCAGTTCCTGCGCACGCTCGAGTCCGGCATTCAGCGCGTCCGCACGCTACTCGACGAGCTGGGCGGCGAGGCACTGCCGGGCGAGGTGGCGTTCGACCTATGGGAGACGCACGGCTTTCCGCTCGACCTGACCCGCGACCTGGCGGCCGAGCGTGGCGTCGAGGTGGACGGCGACGGGTACCGCGCAGCTCGTGAACGGGCGCGCGCCCGTTCTCGTGGCGGCAAGGAGGCAGGCGCGTTGTTCAAGACGGGCTCGGACACGCTTGGCCGCATCGCCGAACGGGCCGGCGAGACGACCTTCGTCGGCTACGACGCAGGTCGCACCGCTGCGGAGGTCACGGCGCTGCTGGACGGCGATGACGAGATCGACTCCCTGGGCGAGGGGCGGCGCGCGACGGTCGTGCTCGACAGGACCCCGTTCTACCCGGAGGGTGGCGGGCAGATAGGCGACGTGGGCACGATTCGCTGGGACGGGGGTGCCGCGTCGGTACGCGGAACCCGCCGCACTCCGCAGGGGCTGATCGTGCACGAGATCGAGGTGATCCGGGGAACGCTACGCTCAGGTGCCCAGGTCGCCGCCGCCGTCGACCCGCAACGTCGCGAGACCGAGAAGCACCACACGGCTACGCACCTGCTGCACGCCGCCTTACGCCGCGTGCTCGGCACGCACGTCGCGCAGGCCGGCTCGCTGGTGGCGCCCGACCGCCTCCGTTTCGACCTGTCGCACCCCGCTGCGCTCGACGTTTCCGAGATCGCCGAGGTCGAGTCGCTCGTCAACCGCTGGATCCAGGCGGACCTGCCGGTGTCGTGGCGCGAAGTGCCGATCGCGGAGGCCCGCAAAACGGGCGCGATGATGCTGTTCGGCGAGAAGTACGGCGAGACGGTGCGGATGGTGTCGGTCGGAGGCACTGGGGACGAGTCCCGACCGGATGAGCCGGTTTCGATCGAGCCGGTTTCGATCGAGCTGTGCGGCGGCACGCACGTGCGCCGGACCGGCACGATCGGGTTGTTCCTGATCAGCGGCGAGGAGGCGGTATCGGCCGGGGTTCGGCGAATCACGGCGCTGGTGGGCGAAGCGGGGCTGGATCACGTGCGCGCCCTCCGCGATCGCGGTTCGCGCCTGGCCGCCACGCTGGGTGGGCGTCCCGACGAGCTCGAGGATCGCGTTCGAAAACTCCAGGACGAGCTGAAGCAGGCGCGGGCCGATGGCGCGGCGCTGCGCGAGAAGCTGGCCGAGGCCGGCACCGGTGGGGAAAGCGGGGTCGGCGGTCGCGAGGTCGCGGGGGTCGGCACCGTAGTCGCTGTAGAGATCGACGGCCTCGACGCAGGCAGCCTACGCAATGCGGCCGACACGGCACTCAGCCGTTCCAAGGCGGACGTAGTGGTGCTAGCGTCCGGTGCCGCGCTGGTTGTCAAGGTCACCGACGCGGCGCGCGCCAAAGGGATCGCGGCAGGCGATCTGGCGAGAGCCCTGGCGCGGAGGGCCGGCGGCGGCGGTGGCGGACGTCCCGACATGGCCCAGGCGGGCGCGAAGGACGCCGCCGCACTCGCCCAGGTGATGGACGAGCTGCAACGCGGCGAGCTGGACGCCGTGCTGTTCGGAGCCTGAGCGTGGGCGAGGTGGTCCTGGCTCTGGACGTCGGCGATGCGCGCATCGGTGTCGCCAGGGCCGAGACCGACCTGGCGCTGGCGTTCGGGCGCGGTGCCCTGACGCGGGCGTCTCAGGCTGCGGACGTCGCTGCAGTTGCCGAGCTGGCCGCCTGCGAAGGTGCCACGTGCGTCGTGGTCGGCCTGCCGATCCGCACCGACGGGGCCGACTCGGAGCAGACACGCCGGGTGCGTGCCTTCGCCGCCTCGCTCGCGGCGGCCGGTCTGAACGTCGAGCTGGAGGACGAGCGCTTCACCACCCGCATAGCCGAGCGGCAGCTGGCGACCGGGTCGCTCCCGCGCAACAAGCGGCACCAGAAGGGGCGCGTGGACGAAGCGTCGGCGGTGCTAATCCTCGAGAGCTGGCTGCGGCGCCGGGCGGGCGTGGGTTGAGCGATGCCGGAGAAGAAGGACGACGCCCCCATCCCGATCGGCCGCTACGGCCGCTCCGAATCTCGCGGCTCCACGATCACGGGCGGTGGAGGCCAGGCCGTTTCTTCCCTAGGCGGGCAACTCCGGAGGCGCCCGCTGGCCAGCATTGGGCGCCTCCTGGCCGTCGCGGCTCTGCTGACAGTGGTCGCCGCGGCATCGCTGGTGACTTGGGCTGGGACCCGGCTACGCCCGGTCGACGCAAGCGATTCTGCCACCGTCACCTTCGAGATCGAACCGGGATGGGACGCTGCCCGCGTCGCGTCGGAGTTGGAGGCCGCCAGCCTGATCCGCGACGCCAGGGTGTTCACTCTGTACCTGCGGGTCGAGCAGCTAGATCGCAGCATCGGTGAAGGCCTTTTCGATCTGAGCCCGGCGCTGTCCGCACGAGAGACGGCAGCCGCGCTTGCGGCCGGTGGGCGTCCGCGCACGGTGCGGCTGGTGATCCCCGAAGGGTGGCGCGCAACCGACGTGGCGACCCGCCTCGAGGCGCTCGGCATCGGCACGGCCAAGCAGGTCCTCGCGCTGGTCGAGCGGCCGGGTGAGCTGGCCCCGCCGTGGCTGCCGGCCGGCGCGGGGCTCGAGGGGTACCTGTTCCCCGATACCTACGAGCTGCGCGCCGACGCCACCCCGAGCCAGGCCCTAGCGGTCGCGGTGGAGCACTTCGCCGCGCAGATCGACGTGGCGCGCGAGCGGGCGCTGCGGGAGGCCGGCCTGACGGTCCACGAGTGGACCACTCTGGCCAGCATGGTCCAGGCCGAAGCGGACGGTCCCTCCGAGATGGGAATCATCGCCGGGGTGTTCCGCAACCGACTCGACCTCGGCATGCTGCTTCAGTCCGATCCGACCGTCGCTTATGGCCTCGGCAAGCGCCTTCCGGAGCTTTCGGCCGTGGCTGGCGACCTACGCGTCGATCACCCGTGGAACACCTATACCCGGGCCGGCCTGCCGGCAGGGCCGATCGGCAATCCTGGCCTCGCTGCGCTCGACTCGGTCCTCGAGCCACAGCGTGAGCGAAGCGACGGTAGCCGCTGGCTGTTCTTCCTGCACGGTGTCGACGAGGGACAGCCGGTCTTCCGACCCAACATCGACCGGGAGTCGCACGAGCGCGACGTGGACCGCTATCTGCGCTGAGGCGAAGAGGTGGAGTCGTCCCGGCGGGCTTCGCCGGCTGCGTTGTCAGGGTAGCGAACCCGGGGTAGCATCGCGCGTCGAGGGGCCCGCAGATCTGCAAGTGACCGTTCGGCTTCGCCGATTGGTGGCGACGTCATGACGAGGAGCGTGAACGTGTTGACATTCCTGCTGTCGATCTCAAAAGGAGTCGACGCCGTATCGACGCTGGTCGGCAAACTCGCGCGCTGGCTGACTTTGATCATGGTGCTGATCGGCGTCTTCAACGTCGTGACGCGCTACGTCGGCCGCAGCATCGGGGTGTCGCTCGGCGGCACCTTCTATATTTCGATGCAAACCTACGCGTACGACCTGGTTTTCCTGCTGGGCGCCGCCTATATATTCCTCAAGGACGGTCACGTTCGGGTCGACATCCTTTACGGCTCGCTCTCGAAGCGCGCGCGCGCTTGGATCGACGTGACAGGGAACCTGTTGTTCCTGATTCCGTTTTCGTTGATGGGACTTTACTTCGCCGGTCCGTACGTGGCGAAGTCGTGGCAGCAGCAGGAGGTGAACCTTTCAGCGGGCGGGATCCTGGTCTACCCGATCAAGACCGTCATCGTCATCGCGTTCGCGATGTTGCTGGCGCAAGCGGTCTCGGAGGTCATCAAACACCTTGCGTTCCTGAGCGGGCACCCGCACTCGCGCAGCCTCCACGCGGCACCCGATCCGAAGTTGCCGGTCGCTGAAGTGCCGGGCGGCATCTCGGGCGTCGGCGAGACAAACTGATGGAGTACCTCGCTCTGTGGATGTTCGCTGGCGCCATCGCGCTGCTGCTGCTCGGCTTCCCGGTCGCGTTCAGCCTAGGTGGAACGGCGGTGCTGTTCACCCTGATCGGCAGTGACCTGATCCCCTGGCTTCCATGGGAGGCAGGCTTCCGTCTGGCACGCCTCGGCATTCTCCCGCAACGGATCTTCGGCACGATCATGGACAACTACACCCTGGTCGCGGTGCCGTTCTTCGTGTTCATGGGCGTCATGCTCGAGAAGTCCGGCCTGGCCGAAGAGCTGCTCGAGACGATGGGCTCGCTGTTCGGGCGGCTGCGCGGCGGCCTGGCGATCAGCGTCGTCGTGGTCGGTGCGCTGCTGGCAGCGTCGACCGGCGTGGTCGGCGCCTCGGTCGTCACCATGGGCGTCCTGGCGCTGCCGGTGATGCTGAAGTACAACTACTCCAAGCAGCTGTCCACCGGGGTGATCGCTTCGGCCGGCACGCTGGGTCAGATCATCCCGCCTTCGATCGTGCTGGTCATCCTCGGTGACCAGATCGGCGTTTCCGTGGGTGACCTGTTCCTCGGTGCCCTTCTCCCCGGCCTGACGTTGGCTGGACTGTTCGCGCTGTGGGTCGTGTTCGTCGCCTGGACCCAGCCCCACGCCGCGCCGGCGATGCCGCCCGAGGCGCGCGCCGTCAGCGGCCGCGCGCTGGCCGTCAAGGTCGTCCGCAGCCTAGTGCCGCCGCTGTTCCTGATCCTGCTGGTGTTGGGCACGATCTTCTTCGGCATAGCGACCCCGACCGAAGCCGGTGCGATGGGCGCGATGGGCGCGATGCTGCTGGCGCTCATCAATCGCCGCCTAAACCTGCAGGCGTTGCGCGACACGATGGATCAGACGGTTCAACTCACCTCGATGGTGTTCATCATCCTGGTGGGCGCGACTACCTTCAGCATGGTGTTCACTGCACTGCGCGGCGACCGGATCGTCGACGACTTCCTGCTCAACCTCCCAGGTGGCCAGTGGGGCTTTCTGTTCTTCACCATGCTGGTGATCTTCCTGCTGGGCTTCTTCATCGACTTCATCGAGATCACCTTCATCGTCGTGCCGTTCGTAGCACCGATCGCCCTAGCGTTCTTCGGACCGGAGATGATGGTGTGGTTCGGGGTCGTCGTCGCAATGAACCTGCAGGCGTCGTTCCTGACCCCGCCGTTCGGCTTCGCGCTGTTCTACCTCAAGGGGGTCGCCCCGCCGGGGATCGAGACGCGCCATATCTACGCCGGGATCGTTCCGTTCATCGCACTGCAGCTGGCCGCCCTGCTGATCATCATCCTGCTGCCCGGCATCGTCACCTGGCTGCCGCGGCTGGCGGCCGCAAACTCCGGCTGAGCGACACGCCGCAACTACCGGTCACGCAAAGGAGCGCCCCGTACGGCGGGCGCTCCTTTCGGGTTCCGTGGTCTCACGTTCCGGGACGTTACGAGAACGCCGCGGCCACGCCTCGTTCAGTCCTGGTAGACGTAGCTGTGGAAGGCGAACTCGGAGACGCGGTGCCAAGCGCGAATGCCGCCCTGGAACGTACGGTAGGCCTCCAACACGCGCGCGTAGAGCGGGTTGCCGGCGGCGTTCTCCTCGTGGATCTCGTCCATCGCCGTCGCGAGGGTCTCGAGCACGCTCTGCGGGAAGGTGCGCAGCTCGGCGCCGGCCTCGACCAAGCGGTTCAACGCCGGGCCGTTCTTGGCGTCGTAGTCCGCCAACATCTTCTGGTTGGCGCGGGCCGCGGCGCTCTGGATGGCCGCCTGGATGTCGGCAGGCAGGTCGCGGTAGACATCGAGGTTGACGTAGGTCGCCAGGCTCGGGCCGGGCTCGTGCCAGCCGGGCGCGTAGTAATAGCGCGCCGCCTGGTTGAGTCCTAGGATCTCGTCGTCGTACGGTCCCACCCACTCGGTCGCGTCTATCACGCCGGTGTCGAGAGCCAGGAAGATCTCGCCGCCGGGGATGTTCTGCACGTTGGCGCCGACGCGGCTCATCACCTGGCCGCCGAGTCCGGGGATGCGCATCGTCAGGCCCTGCAGGTCCGCCGAGCTGTTGATCTCCTTGTTGAACCAGCCGCCCATCTGCACGCCGGTGTTGCCGGCCGGGAAGGCGATCATGTTGTCGCGCTCGTTGATCTCGTCGAAGAGCGCCTGGCCGCCGCCGGAGGCGAACCAGGCGTCCATCTGTTGTGCGTTCATGCCGAACGGCACGGCGGTGAAGAAGCCGTGGGTCGGGTCCTTGCCGACGTAGTAGTAAGAGGCGGTGTGGCCCATCTGGAAGGCGCCGAGGCTGACGGTGTCGTACACCTCGAGGCCGCCCACCTGAGCGCCGGCGGGATAGACGGTGACTTCGACGTCTCCGTCGGTGATCTCGTTCAAATACCTAGCAGTATTGAGCGCACCACCGTAGATGGTGTCCAGCGCTGTCGGCCACGATGTGACCATGTCGAACCGGTAGGTCGAGGCCTGCGCGTTCGCGAACATCAGCGGGGACATGCCCGCGCCGACGGTCGCCACGCCAGCCTTCTTGAGGAAATCACGGCGCTTCATAGAGTTACCTCCAAGGCGAGAACGTCGAATTGTGGAACCGGGTTCGAGCATACATGGGGCTTCCAGGGGACGCAAGGCCGTGTCCCCTGCCAGGCTTCCGTGCCGCCCGCCCCGAGCCGGCCGGCGTGCATGCTAATCTCCCGCCTGAGGGCGCACGTGCGTCCCGTACCGCCACCGCACTACCCAAAAGGAGGACCCCACGTGAAGACCCTGCTCGCCAAGACCCTTGCCGCGGCCGTCGCACTGTCGCTGGTGCCGTTCGCCGCCTTCGCCCAGGACGGTGACGTGCCGACCGAGCTGGTGCTGGGGATGGTGCCCAGCCGCGAGGCCGACGCGATCGTCGACTCGCTCGAGCCACTCGCCCAGCTGCTCTCCGAGCGCCTGCTGATTCCGGTCGACACCTTCATCTCGACCAACTACGTCGGCCTGGTCGAAGCGATGGGGAACGGCCGCGTCGACATCGGCTTCTTCGGCCCCGCGGCGATGGTGCAGGCCATGGACCGTTACGGCGCCGTGCCTATCACCGCTTCGGTGCGGTTCGGCTCACCGACCTACAAGTCGCAGTTCAACATCGCCTGCGACGGTCCGATTCAGGCGTTCGAGGATCTCGCCGGCGCGACCATCGCCTTCGTCGATCCCGGCTCGTCGTCGGGTTACCAGTTCCCCTACGTCTTCCTCAAGAGGGAGTACGGCATCGACGCATCTACCGACATGTCCGCCGTCTTCGCCGGCAGCCATGACGCCGCCGTGCTGGCGGTGTACAACGGCGACGTCGACGTGGCCGTCAGCTTCAACGACGCCCGCACCGCCATCGATGACGATTTCCCCGACGTGATGGACAAGGTGTGCGTGCTCGGCTACACCGGCGATATTCCCAACGACGGGCAGGTCGTTCGGGCCGGCCTCGATGCGGACCTCGCGCAGCAGATCGCCGATGCGCTGATCGCCATCGCCGAGACCGAGGAGGGTCAGGAGCTGACCCAGGCGCTGTTCAACGTGACCTCGTTCGCGCCGATCACCAGCGAAGCGTACGACCCGGTCCGCGAGGTGCTCGCCGAGTTCGAGTGACCTTCCACCCTGACGATCTACGCTGGCGGCGGCCTCGACGAGGGGCCGCCGTCCCTCGCTCGTGGGCCGGAGCTCGGATAGACTTCGCGGCGGGAGCCGACGAATGATCGAGTTTCGAGACCTGGAAGTCACCTACCCGAACGGAGTGAAGGCCCTCAAGGGGATCGACCTGACCATCCCCAAAGGCCAGTTCGTCGTCATCGTCGGCCTGTCCGGCGCCGGCAAGTCGACCCTGATCCGCGCCGTCAACCACTTGGTGCCCCCATCGAAGGGCGAGGTGCGCATCGACGGCCGTTCGGTCAGCAAGGCGACCGGCCGAGACCTGCGCCGGATCCGCTCGAAGATCGGCATGATCTTCCAGACCTTCAACCTGGTGAAGCGCTCGTCGGTGCTGCGCAACGTGCTGGCCGGCCGTCTCGGCCACACCTCGGCGATCCGCGGTCTGCTGGGGTTGTTCACGAAGCGCGACCTCGCCCTGGCGCACGATTCGCTACGCCGCGTCGGCATTCCGGAAAAGGCGTGGCAACGTGCCGACGCGCTCTCGGGCGGTCAGCAGCAACGCGTCGGGATCGCCCGCGCGCTGGCGCAACAGCCGGAGGTGATGCTGGCCGACGAGCCGGTCGCCAGCCTCGACCCGCCGACCAGCCACGCGGTGATGAGCGACCTGAAACGCATCTCGCGCGAGGACGGCATCACCACCCTCGTCAACCTCCACTTCATCGACATGGCGCGCGAGTACGCCGACCGGATCGTCGGCATGCGCGACGGCGTGATCGTGTTCGACGGCACGCCGGACGAGGCTACCGACCAGGCGTTCGAGGACATCTACGGCCGTCCGATCGACGTGGAGAAGGACCTTCGCGGTGCGGCCTGACCCGGCCGCGCTTCCCTCCACCGTTCCCGAACGCCCGCGCGGCCAGCGGATGGTGGCCAGCTCTACCCTGGCCGTGTTCCTGGTGCTGTTCTTCGTTTCCACCTGGCAGACCGGGTTTTCGCTGAGCGACCTGTGGATCGGAACAGGCGACTTCTTCCGTTTCTTCGGCCGGTTGGTACCCGACCTGAGTTACCTGCCGGAGGTTTGGGCACCGATCCTGGAGACGCTCCAGATCGCCTACCTCGGCACCCTGTTCGGTACCTCGCTGGCACTGCCGCTGTTGTTCCTCGCCTCGGCCAACACCAGCACCGACCGGGTGACCTTGGCCGTCGCGCGGACGGTGCTGACGGTCCTTCGTTCGATCCCCGACCTGCTCTACGCCGCGCTGCTCGCTCCGATCCTGGCGATCGGTCCGCTGCCGGGCGTAGTCGCGTTGAGCCTGTTCAGTATGGCGGTGCTGGCCAAGCTCGGTTCGGAGACGGTCGAGGCGGTCGACCCGGGTCCGATGGAGGCGCTACGCGCCAGCGGGGCGGGCCGCAACCGGGTGATCGTGTACGCCGTCGTGCCGCAGGTGGCCGCCACGATGACCAGCTTCGTGCTGTACATCTTTGAAATCAACGTGCGCGCCTCGGTGATCATCGGGCTGGTGGGCGCCGGCGGGATCGGCGAACAGCTGCTGGCCAGACTGAACTTCTTCGCCTACGGCGACGTATCGATGATCATCGTGGTGATCTTCGTGCTGGTGCTCGCCATCGACGCCCTCTCGGTGTGGGCACGATCGAGGCTGATCTGATGCCAGCCGCGAGCACGCCGCACGCCCCGCCCGCGCCGCCTGCAGCGGTCCGCCGCGCCAACCTGGCGCGTGCCGGCCTGGTCGCCCTGATCTTGCTGCTTGCCGTGCTGACGCTGGTGACGCTAGACCTTCCACCGCTCGAGCGGATAGTGCGCGGGCTGCGCAACAACGCCGTGCCGCTGCTGCGCGGCTTCATTCGACCGAACTGGCACGTCGCCCCGCTGGCCCTAAGCTCGATGGCGGAGACGTTCTTCATGGCGGTCATCGGCACTACCATCGGCGGCGTGCTGGCGTTCCCTCTCTCGTTTTTGGCGGCCGGCAACCTGCTGGGCGGAACCCGCTACGCCGTGCCGGGAAAGACGATCCTTGTCGCCATCCGGACGTTCCCCGAGATCCTGCTGGCGATCATCTTCGTCGCCGCTACCGGCCCCGGCCCGACCGCCGGAATAATGGCGATGGGGATCCACTCGATCGGCTTCCTGGGCAAGATCTTCGCAGACGTGATCGAGGGGATCGACCCTGGGCCGAACGAAGCGATCCGCGCCACCGGTGGTGGCTCGCTGCAGGTGTTCCTGTGGAGCGTGGTGCCGCAGGTGCTGCCCGAGTTCGCCTCGAACCTGCTCTACCGCTTCGAGATCAACCTGCGTGCGGCCACGGTGCTGGGGCTGGTCGGCGCGGGCGGGATCGGCCTGCCGCTGATCCAACGGTTGCAGTTCCGCCGCTGGTCCGAAGTGTCGATGCTGCTGCTGGTGATCGTTGCGTTCGTGATCGTGGTCGATGCGATCTCCGGCCGGATCCGTCGGCGGCTGGTGTGAACCGCATGGTGTGAACCGATCGGCGTGAACAGTTTTAGGCTCGCGTACTGGTCAGGCGATCGCATCGGCGAAGATGCGCAGACCCTCGAGGGTGAGCATCGGGTCGACCACTTCGATGCGGCGGGCGTGCGGGCCGACCACTTCGGCGAAACCGCCGGTCGCCACCACCCTCACCGTGCCGTGCTCGCCGATCTCTTCGCGCGCTTCGCGCTCGATCCGCGCGACCATTCCGTCCACCATCTCCGCGTAACCGAACACCAGGCCGGACTGCAGCGCCTGCACGGTGTTCTTGCCGACCGCGCGCTCGGGCGCTATCAGCTCGACCCGCGGCAGCATGGCGGCCCGTTCGAACAGCGCCTCGGCCGCGATCATCGGCCCTGGCGCCAACGCCACCCCCAACAGCCGGTCGGGACTCACTATCAGGTCGAAGTTAGTGGCGGTGCCGAAGTCGACTACGATGATCGCGTCGCCGTCGTAACGCAGCGCCGCCAGCGCGTTCACCAGCCGGTCTGCCCCCACTTCGGCCGGCCGTTCGGTCTCGATGCGAAGGAGCGGCGCGACGCGCTGGTGGGTGACGATCTCAGTCTCGATCCCGAACCAGCGCTGGAGCGCATGGCGAATCTCGCGCCCGGCAGGCGGCACCACCGACGACACCACCGCTCGGGTCGGCTTTGGGCTTATCTCGAGCTCGAGCAGTTCGCGCAGCAGCACGCCGTACTGATCACTCATCCGGCGTGCATCGGTCGAGATGCGCCAGTGGGTCGCCCGCCGCTCGCCGTCGAACAGACCGAGCACGGTGCTGGTGTTGCCGACATCGACGGCGAGAAGCATCCTGGCAGCCTACCGCGCCGCAGGTAGACTGCGGCATGACCATCCGATCCGACCGTTGGATCCGCGAGCAGGCCCGCTCGGGAATGATCGAACCGTTCGTCGAACACCTGGAGCGGGCAGGCGTGATCAGTTACGGACTGTCGAGCTACGGTTACGATCTGCGGGCGGCGGCGGAGTGGCGCGTCTTCGTCAACACCTTCAACACCGTGGTCGACCCGAAAGCGTTCGACCCCGCCAGCTTCGTCGAGCAAGAGGCCGAAACCTGCGTGATCCCCCCGAACTCGTTCGCGCTTACCCGCTCGGTCGAGTACCTGCGAATCCCTGACGACGTGATGGTCGTCGCGCTAGGCAAATCCAGTTACGCGCGCTGCTTCTCGGCTGACACGCGGGTCGCGCTAGTCGACGGCCGTGAGCCCACGCTCGCGGCGATGGCACAAGCAGCCGCAGACGGCGAGCGCTTCTTCGGGTACAGCATCGGGCCTACCGGACGAGTGATCGTGACCGTTCTCGACCGGCCGCGATTGATCGGGCGCGACGAACTGGTCGAGGTCACCCTCGATGACGGCGCTACCATCCGTTGCACCCCAGATCACGAATTCCTTGCCCGCGATGGATCCCTATGTCCTGCAGAAGCTCTCCAGGCCGGTCAGTCACTGATGCCGCTATACCGGACGCCCGGGCGCGGCGGAGAGATGGTCTACCAGCCGTTGAGCGGCGAGCTGTATCCGACACACCGGCTCGCAGACGAGTGGAACCTTCGCAACGGCGTCTACGACGACATGCCGGGGACGCAGCGTCACCACGTCGATTTCGACCGTAGCGACGCGAGCGGGCACGATCGAAGCAATCACGCCGTCACCTCCGTTCGAGCGGTCGAGGGCGAGCACGACGTTTATTGCCTCACCGTCCCCGAGGCTGGCAACTTCGCCCTTGCCGCCGGTGTCTTCGTCAAGAACTGCGGCATCGTCGCTAACGTCACCCCGCTCGAACCGGGCTGGGAGGGTCACGTTACGCTCGAGCTGTCGAACACCACACCGTTGCCGGCCAAGGTGTACGCCCACGAGGGGATCGTTCAGCTGCTTTTCTTTCAGGGCGACGAGCGGCCCGAGACCACCTACGCCGACCGCAAGGGCAAGTACATGGGTCAGCGCGGCGTCACCCTGCCCAAGCTCTGAAGCGCCGATCCGGCGGAACGACCGCAGGCAGCTCCGGCCGGCCTAGGCCTCGTCGCCGGAATCGCCATCGAACTCTTCGCCGAAGTCGTCGCTCGAGACGTCTACCGTCGGTAGCGTAATGCGGAACTGCGTGCACCCTGGCTCCGAGATCGCTTCGATCCGGCCCCGGTGCGTTTCGACCAACTGCCGGGCTATCGGTAGTCCGAGCCCCGTACCACCCCCAGGCCCCCGTTGGAACGGTTCGAACAGCCGCTCCTTCAGTTCGGGCGGCAGGCCCGGTCCGTCGTCTTCAACCCAGGCGACCACCTCGGACCCGTGCACGCTCCAGCCGACCACTAGTCGCCCGCTCGGGCCGGCGGCTCGGCGCGCATTCGCCAACAGGTTCCGGAACAGGCGACGCAACCGCTCAGGCTCTCCCAGCACGGTGGCGTCACCCTCGCCATGAAACTCGACCGGCATGAACTCGGCCGCGACTGGGCGGAGCACCTCGGCCGCCAGGTCCACCAGGTGCGGTTCGAATCCACGGACCAGGTGGCCTCGAGACAACTCGAGCAGGTCCTCGACCAGGTTCGACATCGAGACGGCGATGCGGTCTGCGTCGGCGAGGTCGGATTCGGCGTCCGCGCCTGCCGTCCGCTGGGCACGGACCAGGAATCCACGCAGAGAAGTCAGTGGCGACCGCAGTTCGTGGCTGGTGTCGGCCAGAAAGCGCCGCTGAACATCCCTGGCGGCGCGCAACCGCCGCGCGAGGTCGTCGAGAACATCGCCCAACTGGCCGACATCGTCGTCTGGAAGGACGAGGTCGAGCGGGTCTAGCTGGTCGAAGTCGAGGCCAGACGCGGCGCGCGCCAGACGCCGGATCGGTCGGGTCGCGGCACGCGCGGCGAACCAGGCAAGCGGCACTACCGCCGCCGACAGGGCGAGGGCAACGACGGCAAGACTTCGCGCCACCTGCTCAAGCGCCTCGCCGATGTAGGCGGTCCCTGCCAGGACCACCACCGTGCCCGAGCGGAACGGCGCGGCGGCGGCTTGCACCGCCTCGCCGGCCAGGCGGCCGCGCCAGTCGGCAGGCGCATCTAGCACCACGCTGTCCGGTAGTGCGGCGTTCGGCTCGGCGTAGACCGGTTCGCTTGCCGCGAACAGGCGGCCGGACGGACCGTAAAGCTGGACGTGGACCCGCCCGGTCGGTCCCGGCCGCGCATCGGCGCCCCCACCCCCGTCGTACGCCCGTGCGATGGCCTCGGCGTCGCGCCGCAGCGCCTCTTGAAGGTCGCCACGCAAGGCGCCACGGATCGACAGGAAGGCAGCCAGCGACAGGGTCGCCAGCAACAGCGCAGTGAGGCCGGCGACGACTGCCGCTACCCGGGCACTCAGTGCCGGGCCGCCGCGCCGGCCGGACCTCACGAGCCGGGCTTGACGGCGTAGCCGACACCGCGCACGGTCCGGATCAGACCCGCGCCGCCGGCGTCGCGCAGCTTGCCGCGAAGATTGGCGACGTGCACGTCGACCGAGTTGCTGGCTGGTGCCGCCGCATCGGTCCACAGCCGCCGCTCGATCTCGGCGCGGGAGAAGACGCGGCCCGGTCGCGCGCAAAGAAGTGCAAGAAGATCGAACTCCCGCGGGCTGAGTTCGACCTCTTGCTCCTTGTAACGGACCTCGCGCGCCATCCTGTCCAGCTCCAGTTCACCTACCTGAACACGGGCCGAGTCACCGCGTGGCCGAAGCTGCACCCGGATGCGGGCGATCAACTCTTCGATATGGAACGGCTTCACCACATAGTCGTCGGCACCGTCCTCGAGCAGCGCCAGCTTGGTCCCAAGTTCGTCGGTGGCGGTGAGCACGATGATCGGAACCACGTCGGTGCGGCGGATGCGGCGGGCGACCTCTGCCCCGGTCAGGTCCGGCAGCGCCAAATCGAGGACCACCAGGTCGGGCGTCCGCTCGCGCGCTGCTATCAGCCCGCTCGCGCCTCGCTCCTGATGCTCGACCTCGTAGCCTGCCTCGCCCAGCTCGAGCTGCAACAGCCGGCCGATGTCACGATCATCTTCGATGACCAGGATGTGGGGGCGACCGTCAGGCACGTGGCTCACCTGGCCATCTCGCCAGGGAAACTAACCTCGATCCCCTGCCGCGCCAGCAGCTCACGGAGCGGAGTCCCTAGCGACCCGTCAGCGATCAGAACGACCCCGTCCTCCTCGTCCACGCGCGCATGCAGCGCGGTCGCGCCGGCCAGCGTCGCAGCCCGCTCGACCGCCGAGTCGCCAGGTGGGAATACTAGCACGCGGACCGTCATACCGACCGGCAGCACAACGCCGCGAAACTCCAAGTGGCCGTCCTCGACCCGCCCCAAGGCGTAAACCTCGAGCAGATCCAACGACACCAACCGCACCTCGGTCCCGGGGGCGATTTGGGGTAGAACCATCGCCGGGGCCAGTAGGATCCACGGCCACGTAGGCTGCATGTCCGAACTCTATCAACGCTGCACCCACAGCCATGACCTGTGGGCGTGAAGGACTCTTCACGTCATGGGCAGCGTTCGTGAACGATTCGTGCCCCGCCGCCGCGGGCCTCGTGCATGATGGAGGGGCGTCCAGCCGGCCGCCGTCGCGAACCGCGTCGCTCGGGCCGCCTGCGCCACGAGGAGTCTTCGCATGTTGCATCTCTCTCGTCTCCCCCAGCGATGGTCGATCGTCGGCTTGTTAGTGCTGTTGCTGTCCGCGTCGCTCTGGTCCGCCGAAGCACAGGGGTTCGACGCCGATCGGTACCTGAGACAGTGCCTGCGTTTCGAAGCGGGGGGCGACTACTCCTCGGCGCTCGAGGCGTGCCGAAACGCCATGCAGGTCGACGATCAACGAAGCGACGTTCAGCTTGCGCTGGCGCGCATCGAAGTCACGCTTGGCGACGACGCCACAGCCGAAACTCGCTTGCTACGGCTGATAAGGACCGAACCGTCGGTCGAGGCGTCTCTGTTGCTTGCGCAGATCGGCATAGACGCTCGCCGCTTCGCCGATGCGGAGGGCAGGTTGGCCCGGGCTCGTGACCAGCTGGCTGGGGCGCCGGACCAGAGCCTGAAGGCACGCTACGACTTCTTGCGGGGGCGCCTGCTCGAGGGGCAGGGAAGGGTCCGCGACGCGCTCGACGCGTACGCCGCGGCGGTCTCGGAGGACGGGCTCGAGCCGCGCTACCGGCTGGCCGCGGCCGAGCTTCGCTTCCAGCTTGGCGACGCGGCTGCAGCCCGCGCCGAGCTCGAGTCGTACCAGCAGCTCGCCGGCGACGTTCGCGATCCACGGATCCGTTCGCTTCTCGGCCGCAGCTACTGGGCGGAGGGGGAACTCGACAAGGCAGCCGGCGAGTTCGAAACGGCGCTGGCGCTGTGGAGCAACCTCGACGTCTCCGAGCAGGCGCGCGACCTGCGCACGCTCGGGCTGGTGTACCTGGGGCAGGGTGACGTGGCGCGCGGCTCGCTGGCGCTTCGCGAGGCTGGCCGGCGCGGCAACCAGGTGGCGCTCTTGGGTGGCAACACGCTGCTGTGGTTGATCTTGGTGTTGGGCCTGCTGATCGTGCACCTGCTGGCCGAGAGCCGGATCGAGTCGTCGAACTCGCTCGAGGTGATCGAGGGTCCCCAACCGTGGACGGTCGGCTCGGTGTACCGCATCGTGATCGTGGCCGGCCTGGCGGGGTTGGTGGCGGCGGTGTTGACCGGTCTGGTGCTGTACGGCAACTTGCTGTCGGTAGTAACGCCGCAACAGGCGACCGAGACGCGGGCGGTGGCCGGCTCGGTGTTCGCGCTGATCGCGACCCTACTCACCATGCGAGCCATCCGCGACAAGGGCTGGACCTTGGCTCCGCGACTGTTAGGCCCCCTGGACACCTGGGTGTCGGGGGTGGGCATCGGTATCGGCCTAGTGATCGTGACCCTCGCTTACCTGGCGTTCCGGCCAGACAGCGTGTTCCTGCCGGGCCTGTGGCTGGACCTGTCCTACGTCACGCCGATAGTGCTGATCGCGGCGGTGGTGCTGCCCATGTCGGAGTTCACCTTCCGACCGTTCGCGTACGACGCGCTCGAGTACCGTTACGGACCGACCTCGGCGCTGCTGATCTCGGGCGCCGTGTCCACCCTGGCGTTCGCGACGCCGGTGGTGCTGCTACTTCCGTTCGGCGTCCTGCTCGCCGAGTTGTACCGCCGCTCGCGAAGCGGCGTACTGGTACTGAGCGTCCAGCTCACATTGCACGTCGGCCTGGTGGTCGCGGTGCTGGTAAGCCCGTGGGCACGCGGCCTGTTCCTCTGAGCGACGCGAGCGACATGGCTGCAGCGCCCTATGCGCTGCTAGACGGCCCGCTGGCTGCGTTGGTGCAGGATATCGATGAGGTCTTGGCGCCCCTGACGGTGGTCGCGGCGGAGGGGCGGGCGCTGTTCGCATTCTCGTCGCGGCGTGCCGCCGAGGCGCACCTGCGCAGCCTTCCCGCCGAAGCGTCGCCGCGACTGCGGGTCGTTTTCGCGGCCGCAGACGACCTGCGCGGCAAGGAGGAACTGCTCCGGGCAGGCGCGGCAGCAGGCGCAACGCTGCTCGACCTGGACCCGAACGAGGATCTTCGTCCGCGTACCAGCCTCGCGCTCGCGCAGGCGATCGCCTACATCGCTTCGTTCCGGCGTAACAGCGCCTGTTTCTGACTACGGGCCGAATCGCAGCTCACTCGTCAGAGGCCCTGCCTACTCGCAACCACGCCCATGGCGTGGACCAGCCGCTTTCTCTGTCCTGAAGCGCTGCCCGAAGTCGCGCCTCGAGGCGAGCAAGCTCGTCGTGGGAGAGCCCCGCCGCGACCAAGCGTTCATGGAACGGCGCGCCTGCAGCGAACCAGACGTCGAATGCGCGCGAAGGCAGACTCCGGCGCTCCTCCAAGCGCGACCTGTCCGATCGTTCGACCCGCAGCCCGTGCGCCTCGAGCTGCTCGGTCGCACGTTCCGGCGTGTAAGCGAAGCGCGGATCGCTCGACCGTTGGTACGCCGCCTCCTCCGCGACTTGGAGGGCGTCGACCAGCCGGGCCGGCAGCTCGGACAGGTCCGCCACTTCGGTCAGCCGGCTCGAGTCTGCCAGCAGCGGGTCGCCGAAAAGGATCCGCCCGCCCGGCGCCAGCAGCGCAGCCAGCTCCGCAGCGAGCTCTCCCACTTCCCTCGTCGCACCCAGCAGGCGAAGCGCCAGCACTCGGTCGAACGGAGCAGCGTCCTGCACCGCGCCGCTCGGCGAAGCGCGACGACCGATGCGGACTATCGGCCGCTCGAGCTCGGGCAGCGCCTCGGTCTGGCCACGGATCGTGGCAGCGGCCTGCTCGTCGTCCGCCACGGCCCAGGTCTGGCCATCAGGGGACCTACGCAACGCTTCGAAGGTGGTCCAGCCCGATCCGCCGCTCAGGTCGAGGATCAGGTGGTGACGTGCCAGATCCAGGCGCGCGAACGCCTCGTCGCGCAGGCGAACGATCCGCTCGCCGCGTCCCGACAGGGTGCGGGCAGCCCAGCGGTCGCGAGCCGCATCGCCGGGGCTCCACGACAGGATCTCGGGCGGGGCGTGGGCGTCATCGTCCAACATGGCGGCGAGTTGCGCCTCACGCCGGCGGGCCACTTCGGCCCGCACGGCGGCCTCTGCGCCCTGGTCGCTAGGCTGGTAGAACAGCCGGCCTTGCAGCGCGTCGGGTAGGTACTGCTGCGCGACGAAGTGGTCGCGGTAGGCGTGGGGGTAGAGGTACCCCTGGCCGTGTCCGAACCCTTGCGCGTCACGCGAGGCGTCCTTGAGGTGCGAGGGCACCTCGCCGCGCGCTTCGTTCTCGACCGCTTCGAGGGCGGCGAAGAACGCCATGGCGCTGTTCGACTTCGGCGCGTTGGCCAGGTAGAGCGTCGCCTGCGCCAGGTGGTAGCGGCCTTCAGGCATACCGACCGCTTCGAACGCCTGCGCGGCCGCCTCGGTGTGCACCAGGGCGTTCGGCTCGGCCAGTCCGATATCCTCCGCGGCGAGGATTCGCAGCCTGCGCAGCACGAAGCGTGGATCCTCGCCAGCGTGCACCATCTTCGCCAGCCAGTACAGCGCCGCATCCGGATCGCTGCCGCGCACGCTCTTGATGAAGGCGCTGATCACGTCGAAGTGAGCGTCGCCCTCCTTGTCGTAAAGCACTGCCCGGCGTTGGATCGACTCTTCGGCGATGGTCCGGTCGATCCGCACCGTGCCGTCGGCGGCAGGCTCGGTCGTGACTACGGCGAGCTCCAGCGCGTTCAACAGCGAGCGGGCATCCCCGCTCGCGACCGACACCAGGTGGTCGAGCGCGTCCTCGTCGATCTGCACGTCGCGTTTGCCGAAACCGCGCTCCGGGTCGTGCAGTGCTGCCCGAGCGATTCTCGTCAGCTCTGCCCTCCCGAGCGGCAACAGCTGGAAGACGCGGCTACGCGAGACCAGCGCCGGGATCACCTCGAAGTACGGGTTCTGCGTCGTCGCCCCGATGAACGTCACCACGCCAGCCTCGACCGACGGAAGCAACGCATCCTGTTGGGCCTTGTTGAAACGGTGTACCTCGTCGACGAACAGCAGCGTCCGGCGACCGAGCTGCTGCCGCTCGGCCGCGGCGGCGACCTGTTCGCGCAGGTCCTTGACGCCGGACAGCACCGCGTTCAGCGCCACGAAGTCGGCCTGGGTCGACCCCGCGATGACCTGCGCGAGGGTGGTCTTGCCGGTCCCGGGCGGCCCGTGAAAGATGACGCTGGAGAGGCGATCGGCGAGGATCGCGCGGCGCAACAGCCGGCCGGGTCCCAACACGTGCTCCTGGCCCACGAACTCGTCTACGGTGCGGGGTCTCATCCGGGCTGCGAGCGGCTCGTCCTCGACCCCGAACATGCTGGCCTGCGGGGTTCGTTGCACCCGGCCATGCTAGCAGCGGCCCGTTCCCACACCGAGTGGTTCGCCGAGCCGTTCGCCGAGGGTAGGCTGGCGCCGATGCCGGTCCACGTGGTCGACAAGCCGCTCGGTCCCAGTTCCCACGACGTGGTCGCGCGGGCGCGCCGGCTGCTTGGCACCAGGCGCGTGGGGCACGCCGGCACCCTCGACCCGCTCGCGACCGGAGTGCTGCTCGTCCTGTCGCAGGAGGCGACCAAGCTGTCGCCGTTCCTGACCGGATCGGAAAAATGCTACCTCGCCTGGATCGCGTTCGGCGCGGGCACCCCTACGTTGGATGCGGAGGGTCCGGTCGAGGAACGCGGAGATCCGGCAGCGGTCGACGAGGCACGCCTGCGTGAGGCGTTCGCGCCGTTTCTTGTGCTCGACACGCAGCTGCCGCCGCGCTTCAGCGCCGTGAAGCGCGGCGGACGGGCCGCCTACCGGGACGCCCGCGCGGGTGTGGACCAAGCCCCTCTGCCGGCCCGGCCGGCCGCTTACCACCAAGTCGAGCTGATCGCGTTCGGATCCCGCACCTCGCTGCCGGAGCGCTTCGGACCCACGCAGGACGGTTGGCGTCCTAAGCTGGCGGGCCGGAGCTTCGAACTGCCGCCGGCGCTGGCCACGCTGCCCACCGCGCTGGTGGCGTTGCGCGTCGCGGCCGGCACCTACGTTCGCGCCTTCGCTCGTGACTTGGGCGAAGCGCTGGGCGTACCCGCCCACCTGGCGGGGCTGGTCCGCACCCGCGCTGGCGACGTCGACCTGGCGGCGGCCGTGCCGCTCGACGAGCTTGCCACCACGCCTGGCCTGCCGGCGGCGCAGGCGCTGCCATTCCCCAAGGTCGCTGTTTCAGCGCTGCAGGCGCAGCGCCTGCGCCAGGGGCAGCGTCTGCCCGCGACCGAGCTGGGCGGCTCGGGCACCGTCGGGCTGGTCGGTCCGGACGGCGAGCTGATCGCGATCGCCGAGCTGGCGCCGGAGGGGATGCGGCTGCGCCGGGTGTGGCCGGCGGCGCGGACACCGCACCAGCCGCCCGGAAGCTCCCGCTAGACTGCGGCATGCGAATCGGCGTTCCTACAGAATCCAAGCGACACGAGTACCGCGTCGCGGTCACCCCAGCCGCCGTCCGGACCCTGGTAGGCAGCGGCCACGACGTTCGCGTGCAGAGCGGCGCAGGCGTGGCCAGCAGCTTTCCCGATAGCGCCTACGCCGAGGCCGGCGCGACGATCGTCGCCGACGCCGAGGGGGCCTGGTCGGCGACGCTGGTTCTCAAGGTCAAGGAGCCCACCCGGGACGAGTACCGCTTTCTGCGCGACGATCTGCTGCTGTTCACCTACCTGCACCTGGCCGCCGATCGGCCGCTCACCGACGCGCTGTTGGCGGCCGGGACGACCGCCGTGGCTTACGAAACGGTGGAGGGGCGCACAGGTGACTTGCCGCTGCTGACTCCGATGAGCGAGGTGGCGGGCCGAATGGCGCCACAGGTGGGCGCGTACCACCTGGAGCGGTTCCTGGGCGGCCGCGGCGTCCTGCTCGGCGGCGTTCCGGGGGTGGAGGCCGGCGAGGTGGTGATCCTCGGTGGCGGCGTGGTCGGCACGAACGCTGCGAAGATTGCTGTCGGCCTGGGGGCGCGGGTGACGTTGCTGGACGTCGATCACCGCCGCCTTCAGTACCTCGACGACATCTTCGGTGGTCGGGTGGAGACGGTCATGAGCAACGTCGGCACGGTCGCCGAGGCGGTCGTCAAGGCAGACCTGCTGATCGGTGCGGTACTGATTCCGGGCGCACGGGCGCCGCGGCTGGTGCCGCGCGAAATGTTGAAGGAGATGCGGCCCGGCAGCGTGATCGTCGACGTGGCCGTCGACCAGGGCGGCTGTGTCGAGACGATCCACGCCACCACCCATGACGATCCGTTCTACATCGTCGACGAGGTGCTGCATTACGGCGTGGCGAACATGCCGGGCGCGGTGCCGAACACCAGCACCCGGGCGCTTTCATACCAGACGCTTCCGTACGTCGAGCGGCTGGCGTCGGGCGGGGCCAGGGCGCTGCTCGACGATCCCGGCTTCCTGCGCGGGTTGAACGTGCGGCGCGGTCAGGTGACCTACCCGGCGGTGGGTGAGGCGTTCGGCCTCGAGGTGGTGGAACCGACTGAGGCGCTGCGCGGCTAAGCTTCCGGCGCGACTTCAACGCAGCTGCGCCAGCGCCTTGCGAATCAACGCCTCGGCGTTGGCCTCCGGATCGTCGCTGGCCAGTTCCAGGATCGTCGCCTTGACACGCGCCTCGCGGTAGCCGAGCACCACCAGTGCCTGTACGGCGTCCTGCGCCTCGGGCCCCAGCGCCGGCAGCGCGGCGGGCGTACCGGCCCCCGCTGCGGCCGCTAGAAGTTCTTCGGGGAGGCGCGACGTGAGGTCGAGCACGATCCGCTCGGCGGTGCGTTTGCCGACGCCCGGAGCGGCCGACAGCAGCGCCGGGTCGTCGTTCACGATGGCGGCGGCCAGCACCTGACGGGGCAGGTGCGACAACAGCGCCAGCGCCAGCTTCGGGCCGACGCCGCTGACCCTGGTGAGTGCGCGGAACCAGCGCAAGCCGTCGTGATCGGCGAAGCCGTATAGCGTCCAGGCATCCTCGCGCACCACCAGTTGGGTGTGAAGGTGAATCGCCTCGCCGGTGCGTGCCCGGCTGGTGACGGAGGTGGGAGCTAGGGTTTCGACGCCGATGCCGCCGACCCGGACCACCAGCGAACCCTCCCGCACCTCGGCGACGGTGCCTTCGACGAATGCGATCACCCGCCCTCCTCCCAAAGCGGCGCGAACAGCGTTTCGTAGCCGACGTCCTCCAAGGTGGCGCAGCCGGTCAGCCGCATGGCGTACGCCAGCTCGGCCGCAAGACGGCGCGCCTCGCTGCCCGGGTCGGGCAGAACCGCTTCGGCGCCCAGCGCTAGGTACCTGAACACGTCGATTCCGTCGCGGACCGGCCCGCCCACGTACACGCCCAGCATGCCGGCCACCGTGTCCAGGATCTCGGGCAGCACCTCGCACGCCGCCGGACCGCCGACGTGACGCCCGACGATCGAGCGCACCACGATCCCGTCCAGGCCAGCCTCGGCAGCGATCTCCGCATCGGCTGGACTGGCGACGCCGTCCAGCCACAGGGGCCGTCCGACGGCCGCCCGCAGCTCGGCCAACTCCTCGCGCCGGCGCGGCCGCCAGGCCGCCTCGCCGAACGGAGCCGCGTCGCTGATAACCGTCATGTCCAGCAGCACGCCAGCAGGCTCGAGCTCGCCGAGCCGGCGGGCTTGCGGAACCAGCGCCGCCATCCGGTCGACCGGCAGGCGCACCAGCACCGACTCCGCCAGCTCCCGCCCGCCCTGGTCCGGCCAATCGCCGGCGTCGACCCGCACCAGCGGCCATGCGGGCGGCACCTCACCCCACGTTTCCGCCTTCGGCACGATCGGAGCGGACAGGACACGTTCCAACAGGCGTGTGGCGGTGTCGGGCGTCTCGACACCGTGAAGCAGGCGCGGCGAAAGTGCGTAGGCGTCCAGGGCGACCAGGTCGCGATCCATTGACCGCATGGTACCGCGCGGGCCGCGTGCGGCCGACCTGGCGTCCCAGGGTGGTGCGTCGTAGCCTGGAACCATGGTGCATGTGACCGGTCTAAGCAAGAGATTCGGCGCTGTCGACGCCGTGCACGACATCGGGTTCGAAGTTGGTGCCGGAACGATCTACGGCCTGTTGGGACCGAACGGTGCGGGCAAGACGACCACGCTTCGAATCCTCGCGACGCTGATCCGCCCCAACGGTGGCGAAATCCGGGTGGCTGGGTTCGACGTGCTGCGGCAGGCGGAGCAGGTGCGCGCCCGCATCGGGGTGGTCAACGGCGGGATGGGGTTGTACGACCGCCTCACCGGCCGAGAGACGCTGCACTGGTTCGGCCGGATCTACGGCATGCCGCCCGCAGCGACCGACGCGCGGATCGAGGACCTCGACACGCTGCTGGGCCTGCGCGACACGCTGGACCGGCGCTGCGGCGACTTTTCGACCGGGATGAAGCAGAAGATCGTGATCGCGCGCGCGGTGCTGCACGAGCCGCCGGTACTGTTCTTCGACGAGGCGTGCAGCGGTCTCGATGTGCTTGCCCGCAGGAGCGTGCTTGACTTTGCGCGCGCCTACCCCGGCGAGGGCCGGGCGGTGATCTGGTCGACGCACGTGATGAGCGAAGCCGAAGAGCTCTGCGACCGCATCGGCATCCTGCACAACGGCGGCTGGATCGGCGAGGGGACGGTCTCCGAACTGCGTGAGCGGGCTGGCGGCGCGCGCGACCTCGAGCAGGCGTTCTTCCGGCTGATCGGGCAGGCCGAGGGCGCTGTGGCGGTCCCGGCGTGAGGTGGCCCCTGGTCCGCGCGATCGCCGGCAAGGAGCTGCTCTCGACGCTACGGGACCGCCGCGCGTTGATCAGCAACCTGCTGATTCCGGTACTGCTGGTGCCGGTGATGCTGCTGGGACTGCCGCTGGTCCTGGGGGGCCTGTTCGAGCGTGAGCAGAGCCAGCTCACTCCGCTGGCGCTGGAGGGGGCCGAGCACCTGCCGGACGCGCTTCGTGCCGCGCTGGAGTCGCAGAACGTGGAGATCGTCGAGACCGGCGACGCGCTCACCGTGATTCGCGGAGACGAGGCGCCGGTGGGCCTGATCGTGCCTGCCGGCCTGATGGCCGAACTGGAGGCAGGCCGGCCCCCGACGCTGCGCCTGTTGCGCAAGGTCGGGAACCTGCAGAGCGACCTGGCCGCCTCGAAGGTCGGTCAGGCGATCGAGGGCTTCCGCAGGGCGCTGGTGGCCGAACGGTTGCGAGCGTCCGGCCTCGATCCGGCGCTGCTGGAGCCGTTGCGTGTCGAGACGCTCGACGCTAGCCGTCCAGAGGAGCGCGGCGGCGGGCAGCTCGCCTGGATGATCCCGTTCTTCATCGCCGTCTGGACCCTGACCGGTGGGCAGATGACCGCCCTGGACGCGACGGCGGGCGAGAAGGAGCGCGGCACGCTCGAGGCTCTGCTGGTCGCGCCGGTGCGCCGCTCGGAGGTGGTGGCCGGCAAGTTCCTGGCCACGTTGGCGTCGGGCCTGTCCGCTGCCACCATGGCGATCGTGGGTGTACTGGTCGCGGGGGTGCTGCTGTCGTGGCTGTTCCTGCCGCGGCTGGGCGACACCGCGTCGGAGATGGTTGCGCAGTTGGGTGGAATCCCGACGATTCGCATCGAAGGCGCGTGGATCCTGTTGGGCAGCGCGGTGCTGCTGGCCGCCGCGGTGGCGGCGCTGTTGATCGCGGTGGCGTTGTTCGCACGTTCGTTCAAAGAGGCGCAAACCTACGTCGCACCGCTGTCGCTGCTGCTGATCTTCCCAGCGTTGGCGTTGCAATTCTCGGACCTGCTCGACCTTGGCCGTGCTATCTACGCCGTTCCGTTGATGAACGTGATGGTGTTGATCGACGACGTGCTGGGCGGTTCGGCAGAGCTGGGCGACGTGCTGCTGGCCTGGTCGACGATGGTGGTGCTGATCGCGGCGTTGCTGGCGTTCGCGCTGCGGACCTTCCAGCGCGAGGGGGTCATCTTCCGGACCTGAGCGGCGTTGCTGCGGGCGCCCGCGCCGCCTGCCGCGCCGCCCCCAACACGCTCACCAGCGTGACACCGAATAGAACCAGGCCGACGCCGAACAGTTGGATCGCCGACGGCCTCTCGGCCAGCAGGCCCCAAGCCCAGACGACGGTGAGCACCGGCTGCAGCAGCAGGATCACCGAGGTCTCGAGCGCCGGCAGTCGCGGCAGGGCGAACAGGATCGCCAGCCAGCCGAGCGTCTGCGGTCCCACGCCGGCCGCGAGCAGCCAGCCGTGTGAAGGCCAGGAGGGCAAGAGCGAGAAGGCGGGATCGCTCACCACGCCGGCGATCAGCGTCACCAACGCCGCACCGGCGCTGGCATCCGCCAGTGTGCCGGCGGCAATGCCGCGCCCTTTGCCGAGACTTCTGAACAACATCAGGAACGCCGCGTACGTCGCGCCGTTCGCAAGGCCGAGGACCACTCCGACGACCGGAGCCGCGCCGTAGGCGCCCCCTCCCCCCAACCCGCTGGTAGCGAGGGCGCCCAGCATCACGACCGGCACTCCGACCATCGCGGCGCGGGTCGGCCGCTCGCCGTGCAGCAGCCAGGCGGCGACGCCGACGAACACCACCTGCGTGTTGCCCAGCACCGTCGCCAGGCCCGCCCCGATCGCGCCGATCGCGTGGTTCCAAAGCAGGAAGGCGAGTCCCATCAGTACGCCGGCCAGTGCCGCGGTAGCCCGCTCACGCGGGCTGCGGCGGGCCGAACCCCGCTGCAGCAGTGCGATCGCGGCGAGGAACGGTAGACCGTAGGCGGGCCGGAAGAACGCTCCGGTAGCAGGGCTCACCTCGGCCAGGCGAAAGAGAATCGCGGAGAAGGAGATGACGATGGCGCCGCACAGGGCGAGGGCGCGGGCGGACATGGCCGCCATCGTGACACGGCGTGCGATACGCCGCAGTCTGGCACCTGGCGGGCTGCTACCTTGCTGCGATGCATCGTGCTGCGGCCGCCCGCGTAGCGACGATCTATGGCGTCGTCGCAACGGTATGGATCTTCAGTAGCGACCGGTTGGCGCTGGCGGTTTTCGGCGACGCTGTCCGCCTTACAGGGGTGCAGACCGTCAAGGGCCTGGTGTTCGTGCTGGTGAGCGCTGTGTTGATCCACCTGTTGGTGCGGCGCGAACGCAGTCGCTGGATCGCTGCGGAACAGAGCGCTGCCGGCCAGGCGCAGCGGTTCGAGGCGATATTCCGGTCCAGCCCGGCGGGCATCCTCATCGCCGACCTAGAGACGCGCCGTTTCCTCGACGCGAACGATCGGCTGCTGCAAATGTTCGGCTACACCCGCGACGAAGTGGTCGGCCGCTCTGGCGAGGAGGTAGCCCTGTGGGCCGATCCGGACGAGAGGCTCGATAGGGGTAAGCGGCTATCCGAGCTGGGCCAACTGAACGACACGATCGACCTGTTCCGCCACGCCGACGGGAGTCTGCGGACGATGCTGTGGTCGGCGGAGGTGGTGGAGTTCGAGCAGCGCAAGCGCTTGATCACCACGCTGGTGGACGTGACCGATCGCACCCGCGCCTACGACGAGACGCTACAAGGGTGGGCGCACGCCCTGGACCTGCGCGACCAGGACACCGCCGACCACGCCCAACGGGTCACCGAACTGACCCTGGCGCTGGGGCGCAGGTTGGGCCTCGACGCAACCGAGCTGGTCGAGGCGCGCCGCGGCGCGCTGCTGCACGACGTCGGCAAGATCGGTGTGCCGGACGCGATACTCAACAAGCCGGGACCGCTGAACGACGAAGAGTGGGAGGTGATGCGAAGGCACCCGGTGATCGCGAGGGACCTTTTGGCGCCGATCGACTACCTCCGCGACGCATTGGCGATCCCTGCGCACCATCACGAGCGTTGGGACGGGACCGGTTATCCCGACGGGCTGGCAGGCGAGGAGATTCCGTTCGCGGCCCGCATCTTCGCGGTGGTCGACGTGTGGGATGCACTTACCAACGACCGGCCCTACCGCTCGGCCTGGAGCCGCGCAGCGGCGCTCGCGCAGATCGAGCGTGACGCCGGCCGGCACTTCGATCCGGTGTGCGTGAGGGCCTTCGTCGAGCTGGTGCGGGAGGGCGGTGCCTGAGCGTGGCGGTCTGCATCTGGGTCAGCTGCGCAGGTACGACGCTCCGTTCACGTCCAGGATCGTGCCGGTGGTGAACTCGGCCCCGTCGGAGGCGAGGAATACCACGGCGTGCGCGACCTCCTCTGGCGTAGCGACGCGACCCAACGGGCTCTGGGCACGGATCTGTTCCCCTTCGCCGCCCAGCAGTCGCTCCCGCGCCAGGTCGGTGTCGACGAAGCCGGGCGCGACCACGCCGACGAAGATTCCGTGTGGCCCGAGCTGCTGCGCAAGCGACTGCGCCATGGCGTTCAGCCCGGCTTTGCTGGCACCGTAGGCGGGTTGGTCCGGCTCGCCTCGAAACGCTCCCCGGCTGGAGACGAACACCATTCGGCCACCGCCCTGTTCGATCATCTGGCGGCCGGCGTGGTAGGCGACGTTGGCCGCACCTACGAGGTTGACGGCAAGGATGCGGCGCCACGCCTCTTGCCACCCGCCGTAGTCGTCCTCGTCGACCCGGTGCCTACCACCGACGCCGGCGTTTCCGACCAGCACGTCGAGCCCACCAAGGGCGCGAACGGCGCCACCGACCAGACCGGCCGCCTGGTGCGGATCGGACACGTCCGCCTGCAGCATCGCGTGCCCCTCCCCCGGCAGTTGCGCCAGGGTCGTCGCAGCGGCCTCCTCGTCGCGGCGGTAGCCGACTGCGACGCGTGCGCCACGCTGCGCGAACGCGTGCGCTACCGCACGGCCGATGCCGCGCGAACCTCCCGTGATCAGGACGCGGCGGGCATGAACGTTCATGGCTCTCCTTTCCCTAAAGCGATTAGTCGCTTCGGTGCGTTGCGTCCCATGCGGCACGTGCAGCAGCTGGGTGGTAGGCATCTCGGCGTTCATTAGCCAGACGGCTCAACCGATTCCGGATGTCGGTCCCCTGATTCACGCTAGAAACGCACTCAGGTACGGCATCATGGCTTTGTCCACCTTGATGCGGCGTGCTTCATCGAGCAATGCATCGAGCGTGCTATTCCGGTTCAGATACGTTCGGAGGACCTCGAGCGCCGCTTCGAGCCCTACCCTGCGTCGGAACCGGAACATATCGACCGCCGTCCGTTCGGGGCTGGTCACACGGATATCTGCGCCAAAGTAGTCCTCGACCTGTACTGCCGAGCCCGTGAGCAACGCAGGTTCCACATAGGCGATTGCGAGCGTCACGATCTCCATCTCTGGCCGGGGCGTACCCGGTGGCAGCATGACCCAAACCGCATCGGGCGTCGTGACGGTCAAACCATGCAGTTGCGCGGCCGAGAAGAGACACGCCACCGCGCGCGGAAGGCGGGCACAGACCTCGGCTAATGTCGCGCGCTCATCCGAAGGCGCGTCTGCGCTCTCGTAGAGACCGCGAGCCACACGCCGGATACGCCCCCTTCCGGCGAGGCGGGAGAGGTAGGCTCTAGGAATTCCAAGCCCCCCCAAGTCCCGCGCCCGCACGAATCGTCGCTCGTCGAAGAGCCGCAATAGCGTGGTCGTGTGGTTGCTGGCCACTGATACGAATGCTAACAGGTTACGTGCAAAGTGTTAGTTTCCGTATCACCGAGCTATGCTTCTTCGGCTCCACCACGAACCGTCGGCACATCTCGATACGGTACCGACACTTTATGGACACAGCAGGAGACGACATGTCCACGCACGACCGGCTGAAGCAGCTCTTCGACCAGAACCACGGCTACCTGCGACGTAAACAAGCCGTCGAAGCTGGCATAGATCCGCAACTACTGACTGCCTGGGTCAACGACGGGCAAGCAGAACGAGTACAGCCCGGACTTTACCGTGACACCGAGGCGCCTGCCATTACGAACGAGTCGCTCATCGAGGTCGCCCTCCGCGTCCCCATCGCAGTCGTCTGCCTCAGAAGCGCACTGGCGTTCCACGAGCTCGGCACCATCTCTCCCGCCGAGATCGACCTTGCCATCCCCAACAAGTCGCGAACACCGACTGTCCACTACCCGCCCGTGAAGTTCTACTACTTCAGCGCCAAGGTCTACCGCTTCGGCATCCAGCACCACGACGCGGGCCCTGCAGTGCTCAAGATCTACTCCCCGGAGAAGACCCTAGCAGACCTTCTCTACTACAAGAACAAGCTGGGCACCGACGTATTCACCGAGGGGCTCCAAGCCTACATGAGGAGACCAGGAGCCAACCCGTTCGAAGTAATGGAGGCGGCGCGCGTCAGGCGGGTCCAGCGGCAGATGCGCACCTATCTCGAAGCCCTCGTATGACCACCAACCTCCCCGCCTCCGTAAGGCAACGCCTACGTAACCTGGCGCGGGCCGAGGGCGTCGACTACACGCCCGGCTGGCCCGCACTCGCTACCGCGACAACCTCGTCCTCGAGGGCGGCCTCTACCTCTACGGAACCTACGGTCTCGCGTCACGCCCAACCCGCGACATCGACCTCCTAGGCCAGTCGACACCGGCAGGCGTCGCTCAGGTGGTTCAGATCGTGACCGCCGTAGCAGCCGTCGACCTACCCGACGGTGTCAATTACGACCCCACGACCATCAGCGGCCAGCAGATCCGGAGTGCCACGGAGTACGGCGGCGTAAGGGTCCACCTGCTCGGGTTCCTCGGAACGGCCCGAGAGCGAATCCGCATCGACGTCGGCTTCGGCGACGCGCTCCCCGCCGGCCCCGTAACGATCGACTTTCCCACCCTGCTGAGCGACGAAACTCCGTCGCTACTCGCCTACTCTTTCCAGACCGTGATCGCTGAGAAGCTCCAAGCAGCAACCATCCTCTTCGACGTTAACTCCCGCTACAAGGACTTCTACGACATCCACGCCCTGGCGACCCGAGAAGAGTTCGACGCCACGACGCTTCATTGCGCGCTCGAGGCGACGTTCCAGCAACGAGGCATGCGGGTGGTCGACATTGGCCGCCTGTTCTCGACCGCGTTCACCGATGACAGCAAGCGCCAGTCCCAGTGGAGCGCCTTCCGGCGCCGCGTGGATCAGCGGGCTCCCGAGCGGTTCTCATCCCTGATGAACGACCTCCGCAGGTTCCTCGAACCGATCCTCTTCGAGCCGTCCGTTCGCAGGTGGCGACCGGCCGCTTGGTCCTGGGAAGGTGAGGCATGAGGGCGAGGCGTGAGGGTGAGGCGTTCGCATCACCACCTATAGTGCCGAATGCTCTCGCCGCGCTCGGCGATCTCGCTCATGGCGCGCACGCCCATCTCGATGTGCCTGTCGGTGTGCTTGGCGAACACGGCGCGTGCAGACTCGCGGGTCTTGATGCCGTCCTTGCGGAGCGGCAGGTCGGAGACCAGCAACAGCGCGCCGATCGGCACTTTCGAGGCGAAACCGACGCTGAACAGCGTGGCCGTCTCCATGTCGATCGCCAACGCCCGCTCTTCGTAGAGGCGCTCCTTGAATCCGATGTCGAACTCCCAGAAGCGGTAGTCGGTGGTGTGCACCACGCCGGTGCGGTAGTCGAGCCCGCCCTCGACGATGATCTGCGAGACGAACTTCTGGATCTTGAAGGTCGGTAGTGCAGGAACGCGGCGTGGCATGAAGTGCTTCGAGGCGCCCTCGTCACGCACCGCTGCCGTCGGCACGATGAAGTCACCGACCACCAGCGAGCGGTGCAGACCACCGCAGATGCCTAGGAACAGCGTCGCCTTCGGGTCGGCCGTGGCCAGCACCTCGATGATCAGTGCCGCAACCGGACTTCCGATAGAGAAGTCGATCAGCGACACGCCCAGCCGCTGACTGTGCGACGCCGCCATCGCCGAGCCTTCCGTCACTACCGCGTCGCCCGCCAATGCCGCGAATCGCTCGGCGTAGTGGTGAAAGTTGGTGAGGATGATCTGCTTCTTGAAATCTTCCGGCGCCGTTCCGGTGTAGCGCTCGAGGAACTCCCGCGCGATGCGCCACTTCTCCGGGTTGTTGTAGATCAGGTTCGAGTTGGGGACCGGTTCCCACTGCACCTCGCTGGGCTTGGGGAGCTCGAGGCGGGCACGGATCTCGTCGTCTCCACGCATGCGACATGGTAGCCCGCGCTGCGTGTGGGACGGGCAGCAGACAGGCGTGTAAGGGTTCCGGAAGTTGCGAGCGGTACAGTCCATCGATGCCCGAAGCCTTGGTGATGATCGTATTGACGATTACCGCTGCGGCGTGGTGGAACCTGTTCTTGCAGGTGGTGCGCCGTCGGGAACACCCGACCATGTCGGCGTTGGCGTGGGTCGCGATCGTGTTCGCGCTCTGGTCGACGTTGTCGCTGGTACAGGAGCATACCGGCGACCCGGCCTCTCGGGCGCTGCTGTTGCGGGCGATGGCGTTCGTCGCCCTGATTGCGCCTGCAGCCTGGTGGCTGCTCTCGCTACGACTGGCTGCACCCTCCTGGCTGAAGCGCTGGCACCTGGCCGCGTTCGCCGTTCCCTCGGCAGCCAGCGCCATAGGTGCCGCGCTGTGGCCGCTGGGCGGCCCGTTCCTGCAGAACGTGTCCGGGCGCCAGGTCGGTCGGCGGCTGGCGCTCGACTGGGATGTTGGACCTGCGCTCGTCTGGTTCGGCCTTCCCTACGCCTACGCCCTGTTGCTCGCCGCCATCGTGTGCGTGCTGTACCTCGGCCTGGCGGCTCGCCGTCTCGAGCTCCGCACCAGCCTGGCGTTGGCCGCTGCGATGGTGTTACCCGTAATCGGCACGGTGCTGCAGATCACCGGGCTGAATCCGCTGGCCACCTACGACGTCACCGGCATCCTGCTCGGCCCATCGGTCGCCCTGCTATATCTGGTGGTCGCCTACAGCGAGCGCTTCGACGTGCGCGCGGTGGCCTACGGCGAGGTGTTCGCCGCGATCGCCGAGCCGGTACTGATCGCGTCGAGCGACGGCAAGGTGATGGACGTGAATCCGGCCATGAGACGGCTGCTGGAGATCGATGCTGAAATCGAGGGCGTGCCGCTGGCGCTGGTGGAGCCCCAGTTCGCGGCGCTACGCTGCGACGGCGACCCTCAGCGTCCGCTCAGCTCGTTGAGTGGACGCTTCCACGGCTACGCGCCGTCGCTGTCGGCGGTGCGCAATCGTCGTGGACGTCAGGTTGCCTGCGTGCTGCTGCTGCGGGACGTACGCGCCTCGATGGAGCGGGAGGCCGCGCTGCGAGACGCCGCCCACCGTGATCCGCTCACCGCCGTCGGCAACAGGCTAGGGTTCGAGGCCGCGCTCACGTCGGCCCTGCGCGACCCGCCGCCTGCGGGGTTCGGCATCGTGTTCATCGACTTGGACGGCTTCAAGCCGATCAACGACCAGCACGGTCACCTGGTAGGGGACGCGGTCCTGGTGGAGATCGCCAAACGCCTGAGCGGTCTGGTTCGCAGCGGCGACGTGGCCGCCCGCCTCGGCGGGGACGAGTTCGTAGTGTTGATGCGAAACCCGCGCCGCGAGGATTTGGGCGCGCTAGCGGCACGGATCGAAGGCGCCATCACCATGCCGTTCCGGCACGAGGGGCGCACCTTGAGGGTCGGCGCCTCGACCGGAGTGGCACGCGCCCCAGCCGACGGGAAGTCGATGGACGACCTGCTGCGCGTAGCCGACGCGCGCATGTACCGTCACAAGCGCACCAGGACCGATCCCGGCACGCGACCGTGACTCCGCGCAGAAAACGCGTCGATTGCACCGGCGCTTCAGCTCGCCGCGCGGAACACTCCGGCTACCGGTCGGTAACGCCAACCTACCGCTGCGGCCCGCGCCAGCATCAGTGCGACGATCGCCCACCACACCCCATTAAGACCCCAACCGAGCGGCAAGACCAACGCCAGCAGCACTCCGGAGGCTAGCGCCGACAGGGTCATCGCCAACGCCAGGAAACGAAAGTCCTCGACCGCCATGAAGATTCCGTCCCACACGAACGCCAGCGCGTTCAGCGGCTGCATCGCGGCGACGAACGGGAAGATCGTCAACACTTTCGCGACCACCACCGCATCGTCGCTGAACGCCGCCGCCAGGTAGCCACGCGTCAGCCACAGGCCGATCCCCAGGGCCACCCCGACCAGCAGGCCTATCGCCAGCAGCCTGTCCGACACGGCGCGCGCCTGCTCCGGTCTGCCCTCCCCGACGTAGCGCGCAACAAGCGCCTGCGCCGCTATCGCCAGCGCGTCGACCACCAGCGCCAGGAACAGCCACAGTTGCGCGGCAACCTGATGCGCAGCGACCTCGAGTACGCCGATGCGGGTCGCGACGGCGGTCGCGGCGGTCAGGGCGGTAATGAGCGCGAAGGTGCGGATCAGTAGCGCCCAGCCGACCCGCAGGAACGGTGCCACCTCCGCCAGCGTCGGTAGCCGCCAAGGGACCTGCCAGCGACGCCGCAGCCGGCCGTAGACCAGCGCCACGAAGATCACCGCTCCCGCCCACTGCGCTACGGTGGTCGCCCACGCCGCACCGATCAGACCGAAGCCGAACACGAAGATCAGCAACGGATCGAGGATCAGGTTGACGAGCGCGACCAGCAATGTGACCAGCAACGGCGTGCGGGTGTCCTGAAACCCGCGGAACGCCCCGTTCGCTGCGGTGATCAACAGCAGCGCCGGGCCGGCCAGGGCGCGCACCCGCAGGTAACCGGTAGCCGGCTCCAACAGCGCACCTTCGGCCCCCATCAGCCGCAGGATCGGCACGGCGAACAGCTGCAACAGCGCCAGCGAGGCGATGCCGGCCACGACGGCGATGGCGAAGGCGTTCGTTACCAACCGGCCGGCGCTAGCGCGGTCGCCTCGGCCGAGCGCCTTGCCGACCATCGGCGTAGTGCCGTAGGCGAGGAAGTTGAACACGATGAACGCGAAGCTGAACACAGCCACGTTCACGCCGAGGGCAGCAAGCTCGACCCGGCCCAACCGTCCGACGAAGGCGGTGTCGATTAACGAGACCAGCGGGTCGGCCGCCAACGCGCCGAGCGCCGGTAGCGCCAGTGCCAGGATTTCGCGGTCGTAGCGCCGGCTCAGCATTTGGGGAGCGTACCCCGGCGACGATCGCTGCGAAGAGCGTGCACCTTCGTCAAGCCTCGGTCGTTACGATCGTGACCTCTCCCTCCAAAGTGCGGTGCACTGGGCAACGACCAGCGATCTCGATCGCGCGGCTGCGTTGCGCTTCGCTCAGGTCGCCGTCCAGCTCGATGCGCCGCTCGAAGCGGGTGTGCACCACGCCGTTCTTGCGTTCGCTGCTCGCGCTCACCTCCACGGAGATACGGTCGAGAGGCCAGCCTTTGCGGTCGGCGTACATCCGCACGGTGATCGAGGTGCAAGCGGCCAGCGCGGTTCGCAGCAGTTGCTGGGGGCTGGGGCCGCTGTCGGTTCCGCCGTTCTCGGCCGGCTCGTCGAGGCGCAACGGGAAGCCGCCCGCCAACGCGTCGGTGGCGTACCCTGCGCCGGTCTCGGCCCGCTCGATCGCTTGGTCCGAGCGGGTGGCGCGTAATCGCTGGGTCGGGGTCGTGCCGGCTGCATCGCCGCTCGCTTCGAGCAGCGCGGCGGCCCACCCGCCGATCGCGTGCCCCGCGAAGCGCGCGTCCGCCTCACGGCTGAGCAGGTGGTCCGCCTGACCGAGCGACACGAACGAGGTGTAGGCGTGCTTAGACGACCGGAACAGTCGCCGGGCGTGCTCGACGCCGACGACCTCGTCCGTCACCGCGTGGGCGACCAACAGCGGCGTCTTCATTTCGGCCAGGCACTCCAGTGGGCTTTTTCGATCGAGCTCGCGAAAAAAGCGGGCCGGCAGGGTGAAGGCGCGGCCGGCGACGGTGGTCTCGATCTCGCCGTCTTCCGCGACCTCGCTGGGGTCGACCTTCACCAGCCCGAGAACGTGCTCGGCGTCGGCCGGCGTTCCGATCGTGGCGACGGCCTTCAGCGAAGGCAGCCGTTCGGCCACCAGCAACGCCGCCAGGCCGCCGAGCGAGTGGCCGACCAGCAGTACCGGGGCGGCAAGCTCGCCAGCCAGGAAGGTGGCAGCGTCCTCGAGATCGTCCGCGTCCCCTCCGATACCCGCCTCGGCGAACGCTCCTTCGCTCTCGCCAAGACCGGTGAAGTCGAAACGGAGCACCGCGAAGCCGTGTCCGGTGAGGGTCTTGCTGAAACGAGCCAAGCCCTTCAGGTCCTTGCCGCAGGTGAAACAGTGGGCCAGCAGGGCGGTCGCGGCCGGCTCCGCGCCTTCCGGAAGCTCGAGTCGGGCCGCGAGCGTTCTGTCGCGGCGATTGGAAAAGGTCACGTTGCGAATCGGCATGCCAAAGGGTAGCCCGCCGACCCGAATCAGCCCAACAGCTTTTCGATCCGGCGTAGCGCCTCGCGCACGTTGTCGGTACTGGTGGCGTAGCTGAAGCGGGCGAATCCGGGTGCGAGGAAGTCGGTTCCCGGCACTACGCCGACGTGCGCCTCCTCCAACAGCCGCAGCGACGCCTTGCCCTCGTCGGGATCGATCTGCGTCAGGTCGGCCATGGCGTAGAAGGCACCGGCAGGCATGGGTGCGTGTAGGCCCAGGCGGTTGAGCCCGGCGACCAACAACGCACGCCGCTCGACGTACGCCGCGCGCGTCTCCGTCTGGAAGGCGGCGGTCTTCTCCACCTCGTTCAATGCGGCAACGGTGGCGTGTTGCGCCAACGCGTTCGCGCCGCTGGTCACCTGCCCCTGCAGCCGCGTCATCGCCTGAATCAGCGTGCGTGGACCCACGCCCCAACCGATCCGCCACCCGGTCAGGGCGTACCCCTTCGAAGCGCCGTGCACCGTCACTGTTCCCTCAGGGTAGAGAGGCCGGACCGGCGTGAACTCGCCTTCGTAGATCAGGTGTTCGTAAAGGTCGTCGCTGATCAGCCAGACGCCTCGCTGGTGCGCCAGGGCGGCCAGCGCCTCGACGACCTCGCGCGGGTACACCGCGCCGGTCGGGTTGGACGGACTGTTGAGGACAAGCGCCCGGGTGCGGGGGGTGAAGGCGGCGGCCACCTTGTCCGGGTCGGGCACGAAACCGTTCGCGGCCTCGGCTCGAACCGGCACAACTACGCCACCGGCGATCTCGACCTGCGCCGGGTACGACACCCAGTACGGCGCGATAAGGATCACCTCGTCGCCCGGATCCAGCAGCGCCTGGAAGGCGTTGTAGAGAACCTGTTTGCCGCCCGCCCCAACGATCACGTCGCTCGGGTCGGCCTTCCAGCCGTTCTCGCGCAGGTGCTTGGCGACGATCGCCTCACGCAGCGCGTGGCTGCCTTCGGCCGGGGTGTACTTGGTTAGGCCCAACTCGATCGCCTCGCGTGCGGCGTCAAAGACGTGCGGCGGCGGCTGAAAGTCCGGCTCACCCGCGGTCATGGCGATCACGTCGACGCCGCTACGGCGCATCTCCGCCGCCTTGGTGTTGAAGGCGAGGGTGGACGAGGCGCGAACGTTACGGATCCGTTTCGAGAGCTCCATGCGGCCTCCTGGGGACGAACGCCGGCCCCGTGCGCCACGGTGGCGCCGGCGGATCCGGCACGGCTCAGCTCAATCCAGCTCGGGGAAGAACAGGCCGATCTCGCGCGCCGCGGTGGCGGGCGCGTCGGACCCGTGTGCCACGTTCTCGTCGATGGTAATCGCCAGATCGCCGCGTACCGTGCCTGCGGCGGCGTCGGCCGGGTTGGTGGCACCCATCATCGCGCGCCAGCCGGCGATCGCGTTCTCGCCCTCCAGCACCATCGCGACCACCGGTCCGCCGCTAATGAAGTCGACCAGACCGGCGAAGAACGGCTTGCCGGTGTGCTCTCCGTAATGCTTCTCGGCCGTCTCGCGCGGAATCGTCATCAGCTTCATCGCGACGATCCGGTAGCCCTTTGCTTCGATGCGCGAAATCAGCTCTCCCGCCAGGCGGCGGCGAACCCCGTCCGGCTTGACCATGGCGAAGGTGCGCTCGGTACTCATGAGGCGGAATCTACCACGGGCCCGCGGTCAGCCCGCCAGGACCTCGCCGAGCTGCGCTAAGTGGTTCAGGTCGTGACCCGCCAGGAACCGTACCGCCTCGTCGACGGTCTCCTCGCTCCCTCGTTCCGGATGGTGGTAGGGAGCAAGCCAGTCCAACAACTCGAGCCGAGCCAGCCAGGCGAGGTTCCACGCCCGCAGTGCCGAGAATGCGGAGGCGGCCAGGGCAGGGTCCATCCGCGCGTAGTCGCGCGCCCAGGCGTCCTGGTCGAACGGCTGCACGACGTGCGGTGCGGTCGCGCCGCTAGAGTCGAGCGCTCTCGCAGCCACTACCTGCCGCACCCGAAAGCCGAAGCCGATCTCCTGGTCCGCCAGGTGCGCCACGATCTCACGGCCGGTCCAACCACCTTGGCGCCACGGCCGGTCGACATCGAAGCCGGGGTCCAACACGGTCGCCTCGAGCCGCGGCGGGGTCTCGCGCAGCACCTCGAGCGGATCGCGCTCAGCGAGCAGAGCGTTTAGGCGCGCCAGGTAGGGATCCATGCGCGGCAGGCTAGCATCCGCGAGCGGGCGGCGCTCGCCGACCGGCGTGCACAGGCGCTAGCCGTCAGGCACCTCGACCGGCAGCTCGCCCGCGTCGAACGCGGCGCGCACGGCAGCCACCACCGTCGGGTCGAACTGCGTGCCGGCCTTCGCTTCCAGCTCGGCCAACGCTCGGGCGGGCGACACCGCCGGCTGGTGATGCCGGTCGTAGGTCATCACGTCGAACGCGTCGAGCGCCGCCACGATGCGGCCCTCCAGCGGAATAGCCTCGCCGTCCAGGCCGGCCGGGTAACCGGCGCCGTCCCACCGTTCGTGGTGCGTCAACGCCACCGAGGCGGCCAGCCGCAACAGTGGCGAGCTGCCGCCGGACAGCAGCCTGTGCCCGACCGAGGGGTGGGTGCGCACCACTCCGCTCTCCTCGCCGGTGAGCGGCCCGGGCTTCAGCAGGATCCCGTCGGGTACGGCGATCTTGCCGACGTCGTGAAGGCGGGCCGCTCGCACCAGCAGCGTGCACCAGCCAGGGTCGCAGCCGAGGCGTTCAGCCACGATCTCAGAGCTACGCGCCACTCGCCAGACGTGCCGGCCGGCCTGATCGTCTCGGAACTCGGCGACCCGTGCCAGCCGGGCGAGCGTTTCGATGTGCGAGCGCTCGAGTTCGAAGGTGCGTTCCTTGACCAGACTCTCGAGCCGCTCGTTCTCGTCCTCCAACCTGCGGTGGAACGAGCGCGCCTCCAGCAGGTTGCGGATCCGCAGCAGCACCTCGTTCTGCCGTACCGGTTTCGTCAGGAAGTCGCGCACGCCCGCCGCCAACGCCTCCTCGCGCAGGTTGGGCCGCTCGTGCGAGGTGAGCATCAGCACCGGCAGGTAGCCAGGCAGGTGCGGTTTGAGCGCCGCCAACACTTCGAGTCCGTCGCGATGCGGCATGCGGTAATCCAGCACGATCAGGTCGGCGCCGGTCCGGTGAAACCGTTCGACCGCGTGCCTGGAGTCGTCCAGCGTGTGGACGTTGCTGTAGCCGGCCCGGCCGAGGATGCTGCGCAGTACCGCCAGGTTGGCCTCTTCATCGTCGATCAGGAGGATCGGCATCGCGAACAGCTCGTCGGCCACGCGGCGAGTGTACGGGATCGGGCGGGCACCGGCGGTACCGGGTGCCCGCCCGTGAGGCGGCGCTGAGCGGGTCGGAACGTCCTAGAGGCCGGCGGACACCACCAGGCGTGCACCTTCGAGCAGTCGGTACCAAAGGTCGGGGAACAGTCCCAGCCCGACCGTCCCGGCGACGGCCAGGGCGGTGGCCCAACCGGCGGCCGCGCTGCGTGCCGTAGGGGTGGCGGCGCTACCTCGGACGAACCACATCGCCCACACGAAGCGGGTGTAGTACACGACCGCCACGATCGCCATTACCAGTGCCAGCACGGCGACCGACGACCAGCCGGCCTCGAACGCCGCCTGGACCGCCAACGCCTTGCCGAAGAACCCGGCCAGTGGCGGAATCCCGGCCAGGCTGAAAAGGAACAGCGTCATGGCGAGCGCCAGGGCGGGCCGCCGCCGGCCGAGGCCTTCGAACGCTGCGATCCGGTCGCCGCGCGGGTCGTCACCCATGATCTGTGCCAGGACGGTGAAGGCGCCGGCGGTCATGAAGGTGTACGCCGCCAGGTACCAGGCCACCGTCGGCGGGCCGATCAGCTCCTGGCCTGCGGCCAGGACCGCCAAGCCCAAATAGCCGGCGTGCGCGACCGCCGAGTAGGCCAGCATCCGCTTGGCGCCGCTCTGCAGCAACGCGCCGAAATTGCCCACTATCAGCGTCGCCGCCACCAGCACCGCCAGCATCAAATCGAGCTCGGGCAGCATGCCCGGCCAGGCGGATGCGAACACGCGCAGCAGCGCACCGAAGGCGGCGGCCTTGACGACGACGCTCATGAAGGTCGTGACCGGCAGAGGCGCTCCGGTGTAGACGTCGGGCGCCCACTGGTGGAACGGCGCGAACGAAACCTTGAACGCTAGCCCAGCCAGGATCAGCGTCGAGCCAAGCAGCGCCAGCGGTCCGGCACCGTCTGCTAGCGCGGCGGCGATCTCGGCGTAGGCGAACCCGCCGGTAGCGCCGTAGAGCAGCGCGACACCGTAGATCAGGATCGCCGAGGCGAAGGCGCCGAGCAGGAAGTACTTCATGCCGGCCTCTTCGCTGCCGCGGTCGCTGGTGCGCCAGGCGGACAGGGCGTACACCGCCAGCGACAGGATCTCGAGGCCGAGGATCAGTACCACGAAGTCGCCAGCGTGGATCATCACGATCGCGCCGGCGCTGGCGAACGACAGCAGCGGGTAGTACTCGGGCCGGTCCATGTCAAGCGGGACCAGCGCGTCCCAGCCTGCCAGTATCGCCAGCAGGGCACCGACCAGCACGACCAAAGTCAGCGCGGCGGCGGGCGCGTCGGTCAGCCACTGCAGTCCGAAGGTGGCGGTTGGGGTCTCCGCGGCGCCTACCAGGTTGAGGCTGGCGAAGGTGCCGGCGACGACCAGGCCGAGCAGCGCCAACACTCCCCCGCTGCGCACGTTACGGCTGAACACGGAGACGAGCAGCGCCAGCGAGCCGGCGATCAGCAGCGTCAGAGCAGGCGCGAGCGGTTGCAGGGCGACCGAGTCGGGCGCAACCATCATCGCTCACCTCCGAGCGCCAGCGGGGGCGCCGACCGGGGAGATTCGGAGGCCGCGTCGGTCGTCAGGGCGACCTGCGTGGCCGCGTCGATCGAGGTGATCTGCGGGGCGGGCGCCAGACCGAACCAGAGGATTCCGGCCACGATCGGTGCCAGGATCATCACTTCGCGTGGGCCGAGGTCGGGCACGCGGTCGTGCGGCTTGCCCTGGTAGAGGCGTTGGTAGGTATTGACGCCGTACACGCCGGCAGCGATCACCGAGCCGATCACCGCCAGTCCGCCCAGTCCGGGCGAGGCGGCGAAGCCTCCCATCAGGGCGAGGAACTCGCCTGGGAAGTTCGAGAGGCCCGGCACGCCGATCGCGGCGAACAGAACGAGCAGCGTGACGCCGGCGAGCGCAGGCGCGCTCTTGGCGAGCCCGCCGTACGCTTCGAACGCGAAGTCGTGGCGGCGTGCGTACAGCATGCCGGAGAGCAGGAACAGCCCGCTGGTCGACAGCATCTGTGCCGCCAGCAGGGTCATCGCGCCGGTCATGCCCGCCTCGGTCAGCGAGAACACCCCGACGCCGATGATCCCCATGTGCGAAAGCGACATGTACGCCAGCATCGACTTGAGGTCACCCTGCTGCGTGGCCGCCAGTCCGCCCCAGACGGCGCTGACGGCGGCAAGCGCCAATAAATACGGCTGGAACGCCTGCGCGCCCAGCGGCAACAGCGGGATCGCCCAGGCGAAAAAGCCGAACCCACCGACCTTGTAGAGGGTGCCGGCGACGTCGGCTGCGCCGGACGGGTGGTTCTCGCGGTGGAAGTCGATCAACCACGAGTGCAGCGGGAACAGGGGCAGCTTGACTGCGAAGGCGGCGGCGAAGCCGGCGAACAGCCAGGTCTGCACCACCGCATCCAGCGAGCGGGCCGCCGGCAGCAGGTCGACGAAGGCGTAGCTGGCGGCGCCGCTGAGCGGCCGCAGCGCCAGGATCGAGGCGAGCATCAGAAACGACCCGCTGACGGCGTACACCAGATACTTCGTGACTGCGCCGCGGCGTCGCTCACGCCCGTAAAGGCCGAGCATCAGCAGGCTCGGGATCAGTGTGGCCTCCCAGAACACGTACACCAGTACCAGGTCGGAGGCGAGGAACACGCCGTTCAGGCTGGCCTGCATGATCAGCAGCAGCGCCAGGAAACCGGACGCGTCACCGCCGCGCCCGTGCCGAACGGCGGCGAGGACGGCTGGGATCATCGCCAGCGCAGCGCTGGTCACCAGGACCCACGACGCGCCGGCCGGGTCGAAGCCGAGCTCTATGCCGAGGGCGGGCAGCCAGGCGAAGCGAGCGGCTTCGGCTCCGGGCAGGAACAGCGCGGCGACGAAGGTAGCCACGGTCGACGCGAACGCCGCGGCGGCGGCGAGGCGCCCGCGGGTCAGCCGCGCCAGCAACGCACCGAGCAGCGGGATCAGGATCGTGACGAAGCTCACGTGCGTACCCCCAACCAAGCGACGACCAGCACGAGCACGGTCACCCCTGCCAACATCGCCAGTGCGTAGGCGCGCACGAAGCCGTTCTGAAGCCGGGCGGCCAGGCGGCCGAGGATCGTGGCGGTCGACCCGAGGCCTAACAGGCCCCGGTCCACCAGGTCGCGATCCAGGACGCTCACCCCGCCGGCGCTGCCTTCGGCGGCCCCGACCACGATGGCGCGGTAGGCGGCGTCGAAACCGGCGCCGGCACGCGACAGGCGCGCCAGCGGACCTTCGGCCAAACCTGTGAAGACGGCGCCGTTACGGACGGCGTAGATCCACCAGCCGAGCGCCAGGCCCACTCCGGCGGCCACCACCGAGGCGAGGATCAACGACCATTCGATCCACAGTGCCGGGTGCTCGAACGGCACGGTGGTCAACCCACCCAGCGTGGCGGGTTGGAGCCACTGCGCGATCCAGTTGGGGAAGGCGAATTCGGGCAGGCCGAGGTAGCCGGCGAGGACGGCGAACAGGGCCAGGACGGCCAGCGGCACGGTCATCACGGCGGGCGACTCGTGCACCTTGGCGGCCGTCTTGGCGTCCATACGGGATTCGCCTGCGAAGATTCGGTAGTACCAACGGAACATGTAGAAAGCGGTCATCGCGGCGGTGAGAAGCAGCACGCCGTACAGTCCGTAACGGCCGTAACCGTCGAGATGCACACTGGTGAAGGCGTGCGCGAGGATGGCGTCCTTGCTGAAGAAGCCGGATAGCAGCGGCACGCCGGCGATCGCCAGGGTGGCGATCAGCGCGGTGGCACCGGTCACCTTCATACGTGCGCCCAGGCCGCCCATGCGACGGATGTCCTGCTCGCCGTCCAGGGCGTGGATCACCGAGCCACAGGCGAGGAACAGTAGCGCCTTGAAGAACGCGTGGGTGAAAACGTGGAAGATGGCGACCCAGTAGGCGCCGACCCCGACGGCTACGAACATGTAGCCGAGCTGGCTGATGGTCGAATAGGCCAGGATCTTCTTCACGTCTGTCTGAGCGAAGGCGGCGTAGGCGGCGATCAGCGCGGTTGCCGCGCCGACCCAGGCGACCGCTGCGGACGCCAGCGGCGTCATCGCGTACAGCGGCGCTGTCCGGGCTATCAGGTAGACCCCGGCGGTGACCATGGTGGCGGCGTGGATCAGCGCCGAGACCGGTGTCGGGCCGGCCATCGCGTCCGGTAGCCACACCTGCAGCGGCAGCTGCGCCGACTTGCCGGCCGCACCGACCAGGAACAAGATCCCGATCAGCGCCAGCGTCGCCGAGCCGAACGGCGAGGTGACCGCCGCTTGGTTCGCCTCGGCGATGCTCAACGTGCCGAAGGTGGCGGCGGTTAGGAACATCGCCAACAGGAAACCGACGTCGCCGATCCGGTTGACGATGAACGCCTTGCGGCCAGCGTCGGCGTTCGTCTTGGTCTGGTACCAGAAGCCGATCAGCAGCATCGAGCAGACCCCGACCCCTTCCCAACCGACGAACATCAGTACGAACGAATCGGCCAGCACCAGCACCGACATCGCCGCCAGAAACAGGTTCATCAGTGAGAAGTAGCGGGCGTGACCGGCGTCGCCGTGCATGTAACCGATCGAGTAAAGGTGGATCAGCGAGCCGACGCCGGTAATGATCAGCATCATCAGCACGCTCAGAGCGTCGATCCGCATGCCGAGCGACAGGTCGAACCCGCCGGCCTGCAGGTACGGCCACAGCATCACGTCCACCACGGCGTGGTCACGGCCTTGCAGCGCCACGAAGGCGATCAGGGAAAGTACGAACGTGGCGCCGGCCAGCACGGTCGCGAGGATGCCGGGGAGCGGCTCCTTGAGGGACCTGCCGAACAGCCCGTTGATCAGCGCGCCCAGTAGCGCCAGTGCAGGCGCCAGGACGAGCCAGGCAGCTAGGTCGCTCACAACCTCACCTCCGACAGGTTGTCGACATCGGTGCTGACGCGGTCACGGAAGATCGCGACCAGGATCCCCAGCCCGACGGCCACCTCGGCCGCTGCCACGGCGAGGACGATGAACACCACCGTCTGGCCCGACATCGCCACGGCGGTACCGGCGCTGGCCCACTGTCGCGAGAAGGCGACCAGCGCCAGGTTGGCGGCGTTGAGCATCAGTTCGACGCTGAGAAACACCAGGATCGCGCTGCGACGAGTCAACACGCCGATCGCGCCGATCGCGAACAGCGCGGCGCTCAGCGCGACCCAGGCTTCGGTCGGGGCGGCTGCCATCTCAGCGCCCCCCGTCCGAGGTGCGCGTCCCGCCTACTGCGACGTTCCGGTCCATCGCGGCCGCCTTGCCCTGCACCAGGCCGACCGCGCCGATGATGCCGGTGAGCAGCAGCACGCCGACGAGTTGGAACGACAGCACGAAGCGGCCGAACAGCTGGTCGGCGACCCCTTCGATGCCGCTACCGCGGAACACGCCCGTCAGCTCGGCAGCCGTGAGCGCTTGGCGCGGGTCGGAGAAGACCGTGACGGCGATACCGGCCGCCGCCGCCACGCCGACGATCCAGGCGGCCGGTCGAATCCAGCCGAGACGGGAGGGTGGCTCGTCGCCCCGCAGATTCAGCATCATGATCACGAACAGGAACAGAACCATGATCGCGCCGGCGTAGACGATCACCTGGATCGCCGCCAGGAAGTGCGCGTGCAGCTGAATGTACGCGACCGCCAGCGTCAACAGGGTGGCGACCAGCGACAGCGCTGCGTGGACCGGTTGTCGCAGCGTTACGACGCCGATCGCGCCGATCACCATCAGCGCGGCCAGGATGGCGAAGACGACCATCAGTAATCCACGCCTTCCAGCTCGGCTCGGTGCGTCGGCTTGCCGCCCAGCTCGACCTGGCGGCCGTGCCGCTCGGCTTCGCGCCGCTGCCACTTCGAACCCTTGACGCCGACCAGCATGTCGTCCTTGCCGTAGACGAAGTGGTCGTAGCGGAAGTCGGCCAGCTCGAACTCGTGACCAAGTACTATCGCGCCGGTCGGGCAGGCCTCCTCGCAGAAACCGCAGAAGATGCAACGCAGCATGTTGATCTCGTAGATGCTGGCGTAGCGCTCACCGGCCGAGGTGGGGTGGTCCAGGTCGTTCTCGGCCGCTTCGACGTAGATGGCGTAGGCCGGGCAGGCGGCGGCGCAGAGGCTGCAACCGATGCACTTCTCCAGGCCGGTGTCCAGGTGGCGGAGCAGGTGGTGCCGGCCGCGGAAGCGCGGCTGGATGTTCACCTTCTCCTCGGGGTATTGGACGGTCACCGGTTTCTTGAACAGGTGCGAGAGGGTGACGCCCATCCCCTTGGCGATGTCGAGCACGCTCATGTGGGCCCCCTTCGTGCGTCGTTCGCGAGGTCAGAGTACAAAGGCGATCACCGCTCCCGTGAGCAGCGCCGCGCCGAGCGCGATCTCGAACAGCCACACCCAGCCGAAGCGCATCAACTGGTCGTAGCGGAACCGCATTAGCGTGGCTTGAAGCCAGATGAAGATGAACAGCAGTAGCAGAATCTTGGCGAACAGCCAGACGAACGGCCATTCGCTCATGCCGGGGATCAACGCGTCCAGGAATCCTGGACCTTTGTACCCACCCAGGAACAGCGTGGAGATGAACGCCGAGGCGGTGATCATCCCGACGTACTCGGCCATGAAGAACAGGGCGAACTTGAGACTGGAGTACTCGGTGATGTAGCCAGCGATCAGTTCCTGCTCGGCCTCGGGAAGGTCGAACGGCACGTTGCTGACCTCGGCGGTCGCGCTGATCCAGAATGCGAACAACGCGACGATCAGGCCGGGCCAGAGCCAGGGGCTGACCGACCAGACGTTCAACTCGACGATCTCGCGCAGGTTGAGAGTGCCGGAGATCATGATCACCGTAAGCACCGACAGGCCCAAACCCAACTCGTAACTGATGATCTGCGCCGACGAGCGCAGCGACCCGAGCAGGGCGTACTTGCTGTTCGCCGCCCAGCCGCCCAGGAAGATGCCGTACACGCCGATCGAGGTGGCGGCCAGGACGTACAGCAGGCCGATGTCGAGGTCCATCACCCAAGGGTCCAGCCCGAACAGCGAGTTGGCCGGTCCGGCGGGGATCGCCCCGAACGCGACCAGCGCGAACACCACGCTGATGCCGGGCGCGAGGATGAACAGGAACTTGTCCGCGTGCGTCGGGGTGACGTCCTGCTTGAAAATCATCTTGATCGCGTCGGCGATCGGCTGCAGCAGCCCGAACGGGCCGACGCGGTTCGGTCCGTAGCGGTGTTGGAACCGGCCCAACAGGCGGCGTTGGAACCAGGTCAGGTAGGCAAAGCCGCCCAGCAGCAACACCGACATGACCAAGGCCTTGAGGAACACGATCCAGAGCGGATCCACTTCAGACCACCCCCGCCGTCTCGGCGCGCTCGCGCCTGAGCGTGGCTGGGTCGAGCGGGTAAAGGCCGACCGGCTGTTCGGGCGTAGTGGGGACCAGCCACAGTCCTTGCGGCACCCGCTCGCTCACGACTACCCGCAGGCGGCGTGGCACGCTGCCGACGGTGACGGTGACCATTTCGCCGCGGCTAAGTCCGTGCGCAGCTGCGTCGGCGGGGTTCACCGTCAAAGCCGCATCGCCCCGCTCCGAGCGCAACTTCGGGTTGCGACCCAAGTACTCGATCCGGACCATGCTGGGGATCACCAGCGCGCGGCCAGAACCGGTGACGGTCGCGGTGAGCGCGCGTACCCGGCGGGCACCGCGGCGCGGTGGGGGCAGCAACGTACCGCCGTCCGGCAGTTCGGCCAGGTCGACGCCAAGGTTCTTGCGCAACTGCCGCCGGGCGCTGGACAGGTTGCGGCCTTCGAGCCGGGTACCCAGCGCCTCGCCGAGGCGCCGGACCACGCCGCTGAAGTCTTCGGCCACGCCGGCCTCGACCGGTGCAGGGCGGACCGGCAACAGCCGCCCCTCGGCGTTGATGGTCGCCCCCAACTTCTCGAACCCGGTCTTGGCCGGCAGCACCACGTGCGCCAGCGCGCTGGTGGCGGTCGGGAAGGAGGTGTGCACCACCAGCAGGTCGATGGCGCGCAGCTGCTTGGCGACGGTCGGGTCTTGCGCCGGGTCGAGCTGACTGAGAATCAGTGCGCGAGCTTCGCCGGTCAACATGGTGCGGTAGGCGTAGCGGTCGTGGCTGGGCAGCACGCCGGTGCGTTCGAGACCGGCAGAGTCGGCCATCGGTCCGAGGATCAGTACCCTCGCGCCCAACGCCTTGGCCAGCGTGCGGGCGGCCTCGTCGGCGTCCGGGTCGGCTGACACGAAGCCGCTCCACACCAGCACCGGCGCCTTGGCGGTCCGCAGGCGCGCAAGGAGCGCTTCCGCTGCGCTGCGGGTCAGGCCGACGGCGTCCTCCCAGCCGGCGCTCCGGTCGGTCGTCTTGCCCGCATCGTCCTGAACCTCGGCCTCTACCTCGTCCGCGGCCTCGGCCAGCTTCGCGAGGGCGGACAACAACGCCGCCTCGCCGCCGGCGCGGTAGGTGACCGCCTGGCCGGCGTGCCGCATCAGGTCGGTTCGGTAGGGGGCGAAGACGGTGAGGATCTCGCGTTTGCGCGGCATCCGTTCCTTGAGGCGCAGGTCGGCGATCGGCACGCCGTGCGGCATCAGCTCGACGGGCGGAACGCCCTTGAGCGCATCTTTGATGCGCAGGTCGACGATGGCGGCCTCCTCGGTCGGATCACCGATCACCAGCAGGCCGTCGGAACTGGCGACCTCGTTCAGCGTCGCGGCGGGACCGTTGGGCAGCACCGAGGCGGCCGGCCGCGGCGCATGATCGACGCGGCCGCTGCCGAGGTGGGTCGCCAGCGAATTGGCGGCGACGCCCTCCTCGAGCGTAGCGTCGGAGCGGATCGCGACGCCGATCGACTTCGGGTCCACGCCGGCCAGCCGCTCGGCCACGACGCGGGCGGCCTCCTCCCAGGTGGCGGGCCGCAACTCGCCGTCGCGGCGGACCAGCGGGGTGACGATCCGGTCCGCGGAACCGACGTACTCGTGCCCGAAGCGGGTCGCGTCGTCGATCCAGGTCTTGTTGACCTCGGGGTGCAGCCCGGCCTTGATCCGTTCGATCCGACCGGTGCGGGCGTCGACGCGGATGGCGGAGCCGCTGGGATCGTCGAGGCTGGTGGTGTCGGTGTGGTCGTACTCCCAGTTGCGACCGCGGAAGCGACTGGTCGAATCGAGCAGCGCGCCGACCGGACAGATGTCGGTGATGTTGCCGGTGAACGCGCTGGACAGGCCCTCTTCGAGCGTACCGATGTAGGTATGCCCGCCCCGCTCGATGAAGTCGAGCACCTCGTCGCCTGGCACCTCCTCGAAGTAGCGGACGCAACGCTTGCAGTGGATGCAGCGTTCTCGGTCGAGGGTGATCAACTCGCTCAGGGCGTGGTGCTTTTCCTGGTGACGCTTATCGAACTCGAAGCGGCTGCGGCCGCTGCCGTACTCGTAGGCGCGGTCCTGCAGCTCGCAGGCGCCGCCCTTGTCGCAGGTCGGGCAGTCCAGCGGGTGGTTGATGAGGGTGAATTCGACCATCCCGGCCTGCGCCTTGCGCACCTCGCTCCCGAGGGTGTCGACGACCATGCCCTCCATCACCTGGGTGGTGCAGGTCGCCATCGGGTTCGGGAACCAGAAGATCTTCGGGTCGCCGCTGTCCGCGTCGAGGATCCAATCGCCTGTGCCGCGGTCCTTGCGGGGTGCGCCGATCATGGCCAGGCACATGCGGCAGGCGCCGATCGGCGACATGTACTCCTGGCTGCAGAAGTAGGGAACGTCGTGCCCGGCGGCGAAGATGGCATCGATGACGCTGGTGCCGGGAGCGACTTCGACGCTCACGCTGTTGACCCTGACTTTCACGCCTGCCACCGGTCCTTCCGCGGATGCAACGGCGTGCCGTGCTGGGCGAGGTGTTCGTACTCGTGCCGGAAGTACTTGAGGCTGGTCTGGACCGGCCAGGCGCAGGCGTCCGCCAGGGGACAGAAGGCGGTTCCACGCAGGTTGGCGACCACGTCTTCCATCAGGTCGACGTCGTCGGGTGTGCCTTTGCCTGCCAGCAACTTCTTGAACATGCGAGGCAGCCAGGTGCCGACCCCTTCACGACAGGGCGTGCACTTGCCGCACGACTCGTGAGCGTAGAAGCGGGCGACGTTGTACATCGCATCGACGATGCACTGATCCTCGGGAATCACGATTAGGCCACCGGTGCCGAGCATCGAGCCGGCCCTGGCGACCGAGGCGTACTCCATGGGAAGGTCGAGGTGCTCGTCATCGAAGGGGAACAGCGGACACGAGGTGCCGCCGGGGATGAACGCCTTGGCCTGGCCGATCGGTCCGCCGCCTAGGTCGAAAATGATCTCGCGGTAGCCGATGCCCATGGGAACCTCGTAAACGCCGGGCCGATTCACAGCCCCGGAGATCTGGACATGGTGAATCCCCTTGCTGTCCTCGGTGCCCATCGTGGCGAACCAGTCGGGGCCGCGCGTGATGATGTGCGGCACCGACGCTAGGGTGGTGACGTTGTTGATGGTGGTGGGTAGACCGTAAATGCCCGCCTGCGCGGGGAACGGCGGCTTGAGGCGCGGGGTGGCGCGCAACCCTTCGAACGAGTTCATCAGCGCCGTCTCCTCGCCACAGATGTAGGCGCCCGCACCGCGGTGCAAGACCACGTCGAAATCGAAGCCGCTGTCCAGCACGTTCGCACCGAGGTAGCAACGCTGGCGCGCCTCGGCGATGGCGCGCGTCAGCCGCTGGTAGGCGTGGTGGTACTCGCCGCGGATGTATAGCACGCCCTTGCTGGCGCCGATCGCGTAGCCGGCTATCAGCACACCTTCGAGCAGCTGGTGCGGGTCATCCTCCATCAGGTAGCGGTCTTTGCACGAGCCGGGCTCCGACTCGTCGGCGTTGCAGACGATGAAGCGCTGGCGGCCGTCGACCGGCGGCATGAACGACCACTTGACGCCGGCGGGGAAGCCGGCACCGCCGCGGCCGCGCAGGCCGGACGACTTGACGGTGCCGACCACGTCGCCCGGGCTCTGCGCCAGCGCCTTGCGGGCAGCCTGATAACCGCCGTGTTCCAGGTAGGCGTCGAGGGTGTGAGCGCCGTCGACCCCGACGTACTTGTAGAGCGTCACCTCGAAGCGCGGGTCGTGCCGGCTGGTGATCGGTTCCGCTCGCTCGATGACCGCGTCGGTCATGCGGCGCCTCCTCCCTCGCCTGCTTCCGCGGGCGGCGCAGCGCCGAGCTGGGCGTTGTCGCCGCGCCGGGCCTTCCACGGCTTGGGCGGCTCGTCGCGCTTCAGCGCCTCGAGCAACTGCTCGAGACGCTCCCTGCTCACCTCTTCGTAATAGCTGTCGTTGACCTGCAGCACCGGCGCGGTGGTGCACGACCCGAGGCACTCGACCTTCTGCAGACTGAAGCGGCCCTCGGCGTCGGTTTCACCCGGGACCAGCCCGAGCGTCCGCTCCAAGTGGTCGCACATCTCGTCGCTGCCGCGCAGCTTGCAGCTGAGCGTGCTGCACACCTGCAGGTGCCAGCGCCCGACCGGCTCGCCGTGGTAGGTCGAGTAGAAGCTCATCACGCCCTTCACCTCGGTGGCGTGCAGGCCGACAATCTCGGCGATCTCGGCGACACGCGCCTCGCTGACGTGCCGCTCGGCGCGTTGCACCTCCCACAGCATCGGCATCACCGCGCTGCGGCGCCCGTAATCGGGGTAACGCCCGAGGATCTCCTCGAGCAGCTCGCCTTTGCCTGCGAAGAAGCGTGGGACGGTTTCGAGTTCGATCATCGTGGGGCTTCCGTTTCCGCCTTGGCGCGGACACCGTCGTCCGCGCGCCTCGTTATGTGCACGCTCGTCATGTGCATGCGCGGCGTGCGTGTCACCGGTCGCCTCTGCGCGCCCGTGAGGCCAGTACCAGCAGGATCCCGACGCCGATGCCGGCCGCCAGCGTTAGCGCCGGCGAGGCTCCGTTCAGGGCGCCGTACACGCCGGCACCGGCCAACAGGCCGGCCAGGGCGTACGCCGCCAGCTTCACTTGTCCACATCGCCCATCACCGGGTCCATCGTCGCGATGTTGACGATCATGTCGGCGAACATTCCACCGACCGAAGCCGGCTCGATCGCCTGAACGTTGGGAAGGCTGGGGGTGCGCACCTTTACGCGGTACGGCATGCTGCCCCCGTCGCTGACCAGGTAATACCCCAGCTCGCCGCGGGCGGACTCGGTTGGGACGTACACCTCGCCCTTGGGCGGGTGGAAGCCCTCGGTGACCAGTTTGAAGTGGAAGATGACCGCTTCCATGCTGGTCTCGAGCTCGTGGCGGGGCGGCAGGGAGATGCGCCGGTCTGGGTCCTTGATCGGTCCGGGCTCGAGCCGGTCGAGCGCCTGCTCCACGATGCGGAGGCTCTGCCTCATTTCGAGCGCGCGGATGGTCATGCGGGCGTGTGCATCGCCCTCCTCCATCACCGGCACGTCGAAGTCGTACTCCTCGTAGCCGCTGTACGGTGCGGCCTTGCGGAAGTCGAGGGCGACGCCGCTGGCGCGGGCGGACGGGCCGGACAGGCCGACCTCGAGCGCGGTATCGCGGCTGAGCACGCCGACGCCACGGGTACGGTCGACCCAGATGTTGTTCTTCTCGTAGAGGGCGCGGTACTGGTCGATCTTGCCGGGCATTACGGCGAGGAAGGCGCGCACGGCCTCCTCGAACCCGTCGGGCAGGTCGCGGTAGAGGCCGCCGACCCGGAAGTAGCCGTAGTTCATCCGCACGCCGCTGACCATCTCGAGGATGTCGAGCGCCATTTCGCGCTCACGCATGGTGTAGAAGAACGGCGTCAACGCCCCCATGTCCAGCAGGCCGGTACCGATGAAGATCAGGTGGCTGGCGATGCGGTTGATCTCGGTGAGGATCACGCGGATCCGTTGCGCCCGTTCCGGCACGCGTGCGTCCAGCAGCTTCTCGGCCGCCAGCACGTAGGCCAGGTCGTGACCCATGCTATGTGCGTAGTCCATCCGGTTGGTGTAGGTGACGACCTGCTGCCAGGTGCGGTTCTCCATCGTCTTCTCGAAACCGGTGTGGAGGTAGCCGATCCGGGGGCTCAGGCCCACGATCCGCTCACCATCGAGGTCGATTACCAGCCGCAGCACGCCGTGGGTCGCGGGGTGGACCGGACCGACGTTGATGCGCATCAGCTTGGTTTCGAAGTCGCCGTGCCGCTCGCTGCTGAGCACCTGAGCCCGGCCGCTGCCGTCGCGGCTCACGAGTCCGCCTCCGGGTCGCGTCGCTGCTCGCTGCGGACGCCTTTGCGGGCGCCTCCAACCCAGCCGGTCCTTCCGCGGTCGCGACCCATCATGCCGGCGCGGAAGCTGGCGGGGTCGAGGAAACGCCCCTCGCCGAACAGGGTCGGCGTTTCGCCCAGCGGGAAGTCCTTGCGCAGCGGGTGGCCTTCCAGGTCGTCGGGCGTGACCAGCTTGCGCAGGTCGGGGTGGCCGGCGAACTCGATGCCGAACAGGTCGTACACCTCCCGCTCGAAGAAGCTGGCGCCCGCCCATTGGGGGGTGATCGAGGGCACCGTCTCGCCGTCGGCGACGTCGACGCGCAGCATCAGCCGCGACGAGTCGCGTAGCGAATAGAGGTTGTACACGACGGTGAACCGTGGTCCTTGCTGGCCGGGGTATTCGAGCCAGTCGATGCCCATCACGTCGGAGAGGTGCTCGAGGCCGGCGGCGCGGCAGCGCCGCACAGCCTCGCGGATGGCGCTGGCGGGCAGGGTGAGGTGCAGCTGGCCGAAGCGGTCGCTGCGCTCGGCGCTCAGATCGCTCAAAGCCTCGACCATGCTTTCGGCAACGCTGGGCGTGCTCACGGTCGTGACCACCCTTCCACCATCGGCAGCTCTACGCCGTGCTGGTCGAACGCTTCACCGCGCACCTTCTTCTGAAGCTGCATCACGGCGAAGATCAGCGACTCGGGACGGGGAGGACAGCCGGGCACGTAGATGTCGACCGGAACGACCGAGTCGACGTTCTGGACGATCGCGTAGTTGTTGAACATGCCGCCCGAGCTGGCGCACGCGCCCATGCTGATGACCCACTTCGGCTCGGGCATCTGTTCGTAGACGCGGCGCATGACCGGCGCCATCTTCTTCGACAGCCGGCCGGCGACGATCATCACGTCGGCCTGGCGGGGACTGGCGCGGAAGACCTCGCTGCCGAAGCGGGCGAGGTCGTTGCGGGGGTTGGTGGACTGCATCATCTCGAGCGCACAACAGGCCAGCCCGAAGGTGACCGGGTAGAGGCTGTTGCTGCGGCCCCATGCGACCAGCCTGCCGAGGGTGGAAAAGAGGATGCCGTCACGTTCGAGCTCTTGGAAGTCCTTTTCGAACAGGTCTTTCAGGCCCACCAGCTCACCTCCAGTCCAATACGCCGCTGCGCAGCACGTAGACGTAGCCCACGGCGAGGATCGCGACGAAGATGATGGCGTTGAGGAACAGGTATTGCGGGGCGAGCTGGAAGCGGAGAGCGAGGGGGAAGAAGAACGCCGTCTCGAGGTCGAAGATGATGAACAGCATCGCGACCAGGTAGAAGTGGATGGGAAAGCGATCGCGTGCGTCGCCTGAGGCGGGAACGCCCGACTCGTACGACTCGAGCAGTGCCGGCGCCGAGGGCTTCTTCGGGCCGAGCACGGCGGTGACCGCCAACGCTGCAGCGCCGATGAAACCGGCCGCTAAGAACATCATCAACATGGCTGTGTACAAGGGGGGCCTCACTCTCCTTCGGTGGTCCCACGGTGCTCCCACCTCGCACCGCCGCGACGCCGCCGCACCACTCGTGCAGCATTTCACGTTGTAGCCGTGGCGGAGGATACCAAATCGACGCCGGGCCGCTCAAGACGAATGTACCGCTCCTCCCACCCCGGCGGGCCGGGTGGCGGTGGACCTCAGCGCCGCCTCCAAGCCAGGGCGCGTAGCGACACGGCGCGCGGGATGGTGCGGCTCGGGGCACGCGGCCGCCGCCGGGGACGTCTGGCCCTCCGGACCGGCCCGGATCCGGCGCTACGCTTGCATCGCATTCACAGCGGCTGCCGCCGGGTCGTTCGCTAAGCGCGACGCGCGACCCGGTACCGGCGGGGCTCGCCCGCAGAAACGCGCGTCCGGGGCCATCCCGGCCTCCGAGGGGAGAGTCGAATGGCGCACACGTGGGTGTACCTGTTCCGAGAGGTGGACGAAGCCGAGGCCAAGCAGGGCGGCTGGGAAGCGACCCGCGCCCTGCTTGGCGGCAAGGGCGCCAACCTGGGCGACATGACCCGCCTGGGCGTGCCGGTTCCGCCCGGTTTCACCGTCACCACCGAAGCGTGCAACGCCTACCTAGCGGCGGGCGAGACGTTCCCGGACGGCGTTTGGGAGCAGGAGTTGGAGGCGCTCGCCAAGGTCGAGGAAGCCACAGGCAAGACCTTCGGCGACCCCACCAGGCCGCTGCTGGTCTCCTGCCGTTCCGGCGCCAAGTTCAGCATGCCCGGCATGATGGACACGATTCTGAACCTCGGCCTGAACGACGCGGTCGCCGACGGACTCGAGCGACTCACCGCCGACCGCCGTTTCGTGTGGGACAGCTACCGCCGACTGGTACAGATGTTCGGAAGCGTCGTCCTGAGCGTGCCCGACGAGGTGTTCGAAGCGGTGATCACCGCACGCCGCAAGGCTGCCGGCGTAACCGTCGACTCTCAGCTCGCGGCCGACGACTGGCGCGAGGTGACCCGCAAATTCAAGGAGATTGTGCGCACCTACACCGGCCGCACCTTCCCCGACGACCCGCACGAGCAGCTGCGCCTCGCTACCGAAGCGGTGTTCAAATCGTGGAACGGCCGTCGCGCTCGCGACTATCGCAACGCTTCGAGCATCGCGCACGACCTCGGTACCGCCGTCAACATCCAGGCGATGGTGTTCGGCAACATGGGTCCCGATTGCGCCACCGGCGTGGCGATGACCCGCAACGCCACCACCGGCGAAGCGAAACTCGAAGGGGACTACCTCGTCAACGCCCAGGGCGAGGACGTGGTCGCTGGGATCCGCGCCACTCAGCCGATCGACGACATGCGTACAGAGACGCCCGAGGTGTACCAGGAGTTTCAGGAGATCGCCAGCCGGCTCGAGCGCCACTACCGCAACATGCAGGACATGGAGTTCACCGTCGAGCACGGCAAGCTGTGGCTGCTGCAGACGCGTGACGGCAAGCGCACCGCCCAGGCCGAGGTCCGTATCGCCGTCGACATGGTCGAGGAGGGTCTCATCACGCGCGGCGAAGCGGTCCGGCGGGTCAGTCCGGCGCAGGTCGACGTGTTCCTGCACCCGCAGTTCACTAGCGAGTCGCGTGCAGCGGCGGTCAAGCTGGCGACCGGCCTCAACGTCTCGCCCGGCGCCGCCGTGGGACGCATCGCCTTCGACGCCGACACTGCAGAACGCTGGGCCAACGACGGGCGTGCCGTGATCATGGTTCGGCCGGAGACCAAGCCGGACGACGTGCACGGCATGCTTGCGGCGGAGGGGATCCTCACCAGTCGCGGTGGACGTACCAGCCACGCGGCACTGGTCGCGCGCCAGTTCGGCAAGCCTGCCGTGGTAGGCGTCGCCGACCTCGATATCGACATCGAGGGGCGCAGCATGAGCGTTGCCGGCTATGAGCTGGAGGAGGGCGACGAGATCAGCATCGACGGCACCGTCGGCGAGGTGTACGAAGGAGCGCTCGAGACGGTTGTGCCCGACCTCGAGAACCCCTACCTGTCCAAGCTGCTCTCATGGGCTGACGAGTTCCGCACTCTTGGCGTGCGCGCCAACGCCGACTACCCCGAGGACGCCCGTAAGGCCCGCAGCTACGGTGCGGAGGGGCTCGGCCTGGTGCGGACCGAGCACATGTTCTTCGAGGCCGACCGGATCGGCGTGGTGCAACGGATGATCCTGGCGCGCAGCGCCAGCGAACGGGGCGAAGCTCTCGAGCAGTTGCTGCCGTATCAGCGTTCCGACTTCGCCGGGCTGTTCCGGGCGATGGACGGTCTTCCGGTGATCGTTCGCCTGATCGACCCGCCGTTGCACGAGTTCCTGCCCGACCGCGTCCAACTCGTCCTCGAGCTGGCCGACCTGAAGGTGCGGCTGCAACACCAGACCGCGCTGGCCGACATCGACGGGTTGCTGGGCGACCTGCGCGAGAAGCAGGACCAGCTCGACCGCGTCGAGGAGCTGCACGAAGCGAACCCGATGCTGGGCACGCGTGGCGTACGGCTCGGCATCCTCATGCCCGAGCTGACCCGGATGCAGGTCCGCGCCATCTTCGAGGCGGCGTGCGAGGTCGTTCGCGAAGGGGTCGTGGTCGATCCGGAGATCATGATTCCGCTCACCAGCCACGTCCAGGAACTGCGCGTCCAGATGAAGGCGCTCGTGTCCGAGGCGCAGGCGGTGATGGAGGAGCAGGGCCGGGAGGTCCCCTACCGCTTCGGCACGATGATCGAGGTGCCGCGCGCCGCCCTGACGGCCGCCGAGCTGGCCGAGGTCGCAGAATTCTTCAGCTTCGGCACGAACGACCTGACGCAGACCACCTTCGGCATCAGTCGTGACGATGCCGAGAAGGGGTTCCTGTTGCGTTACCTCGAGGACGGGATTCTCGACGAGAACCCGTTCGCGACCATCGACGAGGCGGGGGTCGGCCGGCTGATCGAGATCGCCACCGAGAGCGGCCGGGCGGCACGTCCGGGCCTCGAGGTCGGCATCTGCGGTGAGCACGGCGGCGACCCGGCGTCGGTGCACTTCTGCCACCGCGCGGGCCTCAACTACGTCAGCTGCAGTCCGTTCCGCGTTCCGATCGCGCGCCTTGCCGCGGCACACGCCGCTCTGGACGACGCGCGCGAGCTATCAACCTCGGTGACCACGCCGGGCGGCGAGCCCGTCTCGGCGTAGGTCCGACTCTCCTTTCGCAAGGGGCTCGGGCGACGGCTCGGGCCCCTCAAGCGTCCAACAGGCTGTCGGCGAGGCCCTCCTCGCCCAGCAACATCGCCTCGGGCCGCTCGACCTGTCCGACCAGGTGGCCCAGGAAGCGGGTCGCCTCGGCGCCATCGACCAGCCGGTGATCGAAGGTCAGCGACAGGTACAGCATCGGCCTTGCCACGATGCTGTCGTCGTCGAGCACCACCGGCCGCATCTTGATCCGGTGCACCCCGAGGATGCCCGCCTCCGGCGCGTTCAGGATCGGCATGCTGAGCAGCGCCCCGACCGAGCCGATATTGGTGACGCTGAAGGTGCCGCCACGAATATCGTCGGTCGAAAGCTGGCCACTGCGGGCGGCGGCGGCCAGGCGCGCCACCTCGGCGCCCAGGTCCAGCAGGCTGCGCCGCGAGGCGTTACGCACCACCGGCACGATCAACCCCTGGTCGGTATCGACCGCCACGCCCAGGTGCACGTCGCGAAACCGTACGATCGCGCCCGCCTTCTCGTCCATGCGAGCGTTCATCACAGGGTGCACCATCAGCGAGCGGGTAAGCGCCTTGAGGATGAACGGCAGGTACGACAGCTTGACACCCCGCTCGGCCGCCCGGGGTTTTAGGCGGGTCCGAAGCGCGACCAGCTGCGACGCGTCGGCCTCCTCGACCGCTAGCGTCTGCACGGTGGTGAGGTGCCCCTCGAGCAGTTGCTTGGCGATGGTCCTGCGCATCCCGCGCAGCGGTACATTCTCCGACTCCGGCCCGTCCGGCTCGGGCGCCAGGGCGGTCGGCCGGTAACGACCCAGCGGGACCGCTGACGTGCGCGCGCCCTCGCCGTACGCCTCGACGTCGCCTAGGCGGATGCGGCCGTGCGGCCCCGATCCGAGCACCTGCTCGATAGGCACGCCCAGCTCGCGGGCGCGCTTGCGCGCGGCAGGTACCGCCAGCGGCCGGCCCCACGGCCCGCTCGGTCGCGGCGACCGCTCCAGCTCGGGGGGTGCCGCCTGAGTGGGCCCGACCGCCTGGCCGGCGCGGGCGCTGGGCTTGCGGACCGTCGGTAGGGGACCGTCGTCGACCGACCCGCTGGCCTTGAACAGGCTGAGGGCGTCGCCGCCATCGTCGCTACCCTTCGGCGCCGGCTGCGACTCCTGATCCGACTCCCCTTCCGGAACTTGTTCGCGCGGCTCTTCACCGCTGGCACCATCGTCGGCGAAGTGCGCCAGCGGCGTTCCGACCGGCACGATGTCCCCCTCCGCGACCAGGCGCTTGAGCAGTACGCCGCCGAACGGCGAGGGGATCTCGACGGTGACCTTGTCGGTCATCACCTCGAGCAGCGGCTGGTCCAATTCGACCTGCTCGCCTTCGGCGATCAGCCACTGAGTGATCTCGCCCTCGACCACCGATTCGGCGAGTTCTGGTAGGGAGAAGATGCGGGCCATGGGTCCTCCGGTGCGGCGCTGTTCAGTACTCCAAGACCTTCTGCACAGCTGTGAGGATGCGGCGCGGTCCTGGCAGGTAGCTGCGGTCCTGGGCGTACGGATAGGGCGTGTCGGCGCCGCTCACCCGCACTGGCGGGGCGAGCAGCTCGTCGAATATCTCCTCGGTGACGTGCGCGGCGACCTCGCTCATGAAGCCGGCGGTCCAGGGTGCCTCGCTGACCAGCACGCAGCGGCCGACGCGGGCGACAGCCTCCAGCACGGTCTCGGCGTCCCACGGCATCAGCGAACGCAGGTCGATCACCGTCGCGCCGATCCCCTGGTCGTTCAGCGCCTCGGCGGCGCGCGCGGTTTCGGCCATGCTGGCGCCGTAACTGATCAGCACCACGTCATCGCCGTTGCGGCGTAGCGCCGCCCGCCCGAACGGCACCATGAAGTCAGGGTCGTCCGGCACTTCCTCCTTCACGGCTCGATACAGCCGCTTCGGTTCGAGGAACACTACCGGATCGTCGCCGCGAATCGCGGTGCGCAGCATGCCGGCGGTGTCGCTGGGGGTCGACGGGTAGACCACCTGCAGGCCGGCGGTGTGTACGAAGTGCGTCTCAGGGTTCTGAGAGTGGTGGTGGCCGCCCTTGACGCCGCCGCCGGCAGGCATGCGTACCACCAGCGGGGCGGTGAACTGTCCGCCTGAGCGGTAGCGCGTCTTGGCGACCTGGGAGGCGAGCTGGTCGAAGCCTGGAAATACGTAGTCGGCGAACTGAATTTCGGCGACCGGCCTGAGGCCGTGCACGCTCATGCCCAGCGCAGCACCGATGATGGCCGCTTCGGAGAGCGGCGTGTCGATCACCCGGTCGGGGCCGTAACGCTCGAACAGGCCCTTGGTGGCGAGGAACACCCCGCCCCGCTTGCCGACGTCCTCGCCTAGCAGCACGACCCGCTCGTTGCGCGCCATCTCGGCGTCGAGCGTACTCGCGACCGTCTGCACGATGTTTCGTAGCGCCACCTCGCCGCCTCGCTCTCTTCCGTGCCTACGCTTCCGCCTCGGCGCGTTGGCGCAAGAGGTGCCACGGCATCTCGGCGTACACGTCGTCGAACATCCACGCCTCCGGCGTCGGTCCGGCCGCTTCGGCGGCGGCGGCAGCGGCGCTCAGTTTCACGTTCAGCTCGCTGCGCAGGTCCTCCTCGGCCTTGACGTCCCACAGACCGCGGCGCTCGAGAAAAGCGCGGTAGCGCGGCAACGGATCGCGGCGACGCCAGGCGGCGACCTCTTCGGGCGGGCGGTACATGCTGTCGTCGTCGGCCGAGCTGTGCGGACCGTAGCGGTACACCGCCGCGTCGACCAGGGACGGCCCGACACCTGCGCGGGCACGATCCACCAGCTCTCGCATCAGGTAGTAGCAGGCCAGCACGTCCATGCCGTCGACCCGGTAGCCGGGCATGCCGTAGGCGTGCGCCTTTTCGGCGATGGTTTCGCTGCCGGACTGCTTGTGCAGCTCGACGCTGATGGCGTAGCGGTTGTTCTCGCACACGAACACCACCGGCGCGCCCTGCGTACCGGCGAAGTTGAGTGCGGCGTGCCAGTCGCCTTCGCTGGTGGCGCCGTCACCGAACGAGGTGACGCACACCTCGCCGCCCCCTGCAAGCTTCATGGCGATGCCGGCACCGACCGCGGGGGGAAGGTGCGCTGCGATGGGGCTGACGGCGGTGAACAGCTTGAGCGGGCGGCTGCTCGGGTGCGACGGCATCTGCCGCGCCTTGGCGGGGTCGGCCCTGGTGCCCATCATCTGACCGAAGATCTCGACCAACGGCACGCCGATCGTCGATGCCACCCCGTAATCACGGTAGTAGGGGAACAGCCAGTCGTGGCCTGCCCGCACCGCGCGCGCCATCGCTACTTGGATCGCTTCGTGACCGGCGGCGGGGGCGACGAAGCTGCTCTTTCCCTGGCGCTGAATACGCACTAGGCGTTCGTCGAGCAGTCGCGCCAGAACCAGATCGCGGTACAGCCGCACCAGCGTCTCGTCGTCGAGATCCAGCTCGAACGCTCCGAGCCACTCGCCCTGATCTCCGACCAGGCGGAGCGGTTGGTCGCTGAACGCCTCGAATCGACTTTCACTCCGGATCACTGGGGACCTCCTCTCGGACGGTCGTTCACAGGTGTCGTTTCAGGTGGCATGCTAGCACCCCAGTTCCGACCGCGACGGGCGCTACGCGGGCAGGGCCAGCACGTACACTGTGGGCCGTGACGACCCGCCGCCGGTTACTGCTTGCCGCGTCGCTGCTCGCCGCCGTACTACTGGCGGCGTGGGCGACGCCGAGTGACGGCTGGCTGTGGACGGCGCTGGCGGCCAGCGGTTTCCTGGCCGCCTATGCTCGCCAGAGGGTGCACGGTTTGCTGGTGCTCGGCTGCCTGCTGGCAGGGCTGGCTGGCGGACTGCTGATCGGCGGTCCCGCCACTCCCGGCGGTTTCTGGGTGGCGTTGGGCCTCGGAGTGATGGCGATCGACCGGGTGGCGCCGGAGGCGGACAAGCGTAGCCTCCGCATCGGTGCGGCGTTGACGGCGTTCGGGATTCTCTACGGTGTCGCATCGGCCGGCTGGCTGGACGACCTACGCTTCGCGATCGTGATCGTGCTCGCGGCCTTCCTGCTTCTCGGGAGCGGCCGCGCACGGAGGAGGACCGAGTGAACGAGGAGATGATCTGGTCGATGCTCGTCGCGACCCTACTGGGGTTGATGGTCGGGCTCGAGCGGGAACGCAAACGCGAACACGCCCGGACGCTGTTCGCGGGCGTGCGGACGTTCACGCTGATCTCGCTGCTCGGAGCGGTGTTCGGCATGCTCAGCGAGTCGGTCGGCATCTGGCCGCTGGCGGTCGGCCTGGCGGCGTTGGCGTTCCTGGTCGGGCTGGGCTACTGGCGTTCCTCGTCCGGTGAGAAGATCGGCGCGACCACCGAGATCGCCGCGCTGGTGACCTTCGGCCTGGGCGTCCTCGCAGGGCTGGGCGAGCACGTCCCCTCGCTGGCGGGCGCGGTGCTGGTCACCGGCGTGCTGTCGCTGCGCGAGGAGCTGCACGGCCTAGCCGGGGGACTGACCCGCGACGACCTGCTGGCGGTGGTGCGCTTCGCGGTGGTTTCGCTGGTGATCCTGCCGTTGGTGCCGAACGAGGCGATGGGACCGTGGGAGGTGTGGAACCCCCGCACGATCTGGCTGCTGGTAGTTCTGATCTCGGGCGTGTCGTTCACCGGTTACGTGGCGATGAAGTGGATAGGGCCGCGTCGCGGCATCGGCCTCTCGGGCCTGCTGGGAGGGTTGGCTTCGTCGACTGCGACGACCATGTCGTTCGCCGAACGGGGTCGGGCAACGCCCGAGCTGACTCCGAGCCTTGCGGCCGGCACGCTGGCGGCCACCGCGATCGCGGCGCCGCGCCTGCTGGTCCTGCTCCTGGTGGTGAGGCCGTCTCTGATTCCGTCGGTCGCGATCCCGATCGTGGCACTGTTCCTGGTCACCACCCTGGCCGGCCTGCTGGTGGCGCGCCACAAGGACGACGTGAGCGGTTCGATCAACCTGCGAAACCCGTTCGAGTTGCGGCCGGCGCTGCAGTTCGGGCTGGTGTTCGCGCTGGTGGCGCTGCTGGTCCGAGCGGCGCAGGAGTGGCTGGGCGCGTCGGGCGTGCTCGGCGTCAGCGCGCTGGCTGGCGTGACGCAGCTGGACGCGATCACCCTGTCGCTGGCCGAGCAGGCACGGATCGGTCTCGATCCGGTGTTGGCCGGCCGCAGCCTTGGCCTGGCGATCGGGGCGAACAGCCTGTTCAAGGGGACGCTGGCCTGGACGATCGGAGGTCGGCGCTTCGGTCGGCAGGTTCTGCCCGGCCTGCTGGCGGGGGGTGCGGCGGCCGCCGCGGCCGCCTGGTGGCTTACGCCGCTGCTGCCTCTGTCGCCCTGACGGTGCCGTCCTGACTCGGTCCGGGGCGTTCGGCCCTACGACGGTCCGGTAGACTGGCGGGACGCCCTCTCTTGGGCCTGCTAGCGTCGGCAGCCGCACCGTGCGGCTCGAGGCGCAACATTCGCGACCCACGGGCGCGCAGCCGCGCAGCCGCGTTCGGGAACACGGAGGATCCGATGGAGACCATTCACCGCGGTCTGAACGGCGTGAACGTCGACACCAGCAAGATCTGCTCGATCGACGGAGAACGTGGCGAGCTGATCTATCGCGGCTACGACATCCACGAGCTGGCCGACAAAGCGTCGTTCGAAGAGGTCGTGCACCTGCTCTGGTTCGGTGAGCTACCGACCGGTGCGCAACACGCGAGCCTGCGTGAGGCTATACGCCCGTCGTTCGAGCTGCCGACGCAGGTGATCGACATGCTGGGCTCGCTGCCGAAGGGCACGAACGCTATGCACGCGCTCCGCACCGGCGTCAGCGCCCTGGCGGCGTTCGATCCCTCCCCGGACGAAACCGACCTGGACAACCTTCGTCGCATCGGCTTCGGCCTGGTCGGGCGTGTACCCGCCATCGTGGCCGCCTTCCAACGGTTGCAGGCCGGGCTCGAGCCGGTCGAGCCGGATCCGAGCCTGAGCGTGGCGCAGAACTTCTTGCGGATGGTCAACGGCGAGGCGCCTAGCCCGGCGGCTTCGCGGGTGATGGACGTCGCGTTGGTGCTGCACGCCGAGCATGGCTCGAACGCCAGTACCTTCGTGGCGCGTTCGACCGCATCGTCGATGACCGACGTGTACAGCGCGGTCACCGCCGCGATCGGCTCGCTCAAAGGCCCGCTGCACGGTGGCGCCAACTACGGCGTGATGAAGGCGCTCGAGGAGATCGGCAGCGTTGGCGGGGTCGAGCGGTTCGTGCTCGACACCCTCGCCAGCAAGGGCGGCCGGGTGATGGGCTTCGGTCACCGCGTGTATCACGTGATGGACCCCCGCGCCACCATCCTAAAGGGCGTGAGCCAGAAGTTGGCCGAGGAGTCCGGCGACTCGAAGTGGTTCGAGATGAGCCTTGAGATGGAGCGCGTGATGAAGCGCGAGATGGACGCCCGCGACAAGCAGGTCGCGCCGAACGTCGACTTCTTCAGCGCCTCGGTGTATCGCATGCTCGGTTTCGAGAAGGAGACCTACACGCCGATCTTCGCGGTTTCGCGGATCGCCGGGTGGATGGCGCACCTGTTCGAGCAGTACGGCGACAATCGGCTGATGCGCCCGCGCCTCGTTTACGAGGGCGAGCGCGGCCGCACCTTCGTGCCGATCGAACAGCGCGGCTAACGAGCTGCGGCGACGGTTCGGGCAGCGGCCTCCCCCAACTCGAACTCTGGGAACAGCTGGTATTGGTCGGGCACCAGGATCACGATTCGCACGCCCGCAGGCTACGCTTGGCCTGAATTACGACGCTGCAGGCGCAGCGCCACCCCAGTCGATCTCGCCGTAGGTGTCGACCCGGTCGGGACTGGTGGAGAACATCGCCACCGGCACGCCCACGAACGCTTCGATCCGCGCCAAGTAATCGGTCACCTCGCGCGGCAGCGCCTCGCGTCTCCCCAGGCCACGAAGGTCGCCCCAGCCGGGCATGTCTTCGTAAATCGGCCGGCTGGCCTGGTCGAAACCGACACCGATCCGGACAGATTCGAGGCCGGACAGCACGTCGAGCTTGGTGACGACCAGCGCGTCGAAACCGTTCACCTCGCTTGCGTAGCGAAGCTGCGCCAGGTCCAGCCAGCCGACCCGGCGTGGCCGGCCGGTGGTGGTACCGAACTCGTCCCACGGGTTCGCGCCGGTGCCGCGCAGCCGCACACTGGCCGCCTCGTCGTGCACCTCGGTCGGCAGCGGTCCGTGACCGACGCGGGTGGTGAACGCCTTGACCACCCCCACGACGGTGTTGAGGGCCTTGTGCGACACGCCCGCCCCGACCAGGATGCCGCCCACCGTCGGGTGGCTGCTGGTGACGTACGGGTAGGTGCCGTAGGCGAGGTCGAGCATGGTGCCCTGGCCGCCTTCGAACATCACCCGCTTGCCGCGGGCCAGCGCGTCCCGCACCAGCGCGCCGGCGTCCCCGACGTACGGCGCCAGCCGCTCGCGCACCGCGGCCAGCTCGGCGAGGGCAGCCTCGAGCGAGGTCCAGCCCACCCGGGCGGTCGAGTTCGGCTTGCCGGTAAGCAAGCGATCGAGCCGCTCGCTCAGCAGCGCCTCGTCAAGCAGGTCGCCCGCACGCACGCCCAGACGCCGCGCCTTGTCGCTGTAGGCAGGTCCGATCCCGCGCCCGGTGGTGCCGACGAACCCGCCACCCTCGTCGTTCTTGCGGTGGTGAGGCAGCACCAGGTGCGCCTCGCGCGCCACCACGATCCGGCCGGGATCGCGCCGGGCGGCCAGGGCGTCGAGCTCTTCAAGAAACGTCCACGGGTCGATCACCATGCCGGCACCCATCACCGATACCGGGCGCTCGTGCAGGGTGCCGCAAGGCAGGTGGTGCAGCTTGAACGTCTCGCCGTCCGCGACCACGGTGTGGCCGGCGTTCGCTCCGCCCGAGTAGCGCACCACCACGTCGGCGTCGTGGGCCAGCGCGTCGACGATCTTGCCCTTCCCTTCGTCCCCCCACTGTGCTCCGATCACGGCGATTCCTGGCATCACGTCACGACCTTTCGCGGCTCTAGGCCGGCTCCGGACAGGGTCCGGATCGGCGCGCTGGGCAGTATGACACGGGTCGCTCCTAACGCCGCTGCTCCCCGTGCCGGGGCTAGACTTGTCCGCATGAGACTCTCCGCCACCGACGTCTACGCGTTGCAGGCGCTCGGCTACCTCGCCCACGCGCACGGTCGCGGCTGGGTCGGCAGCGACGCGGTCGTCGAGGCGACCGGCGTCGCCAAGCCGTACCTGGCGCGGGTGCTGGCCGACCTGGTCGGCAGCGGCATCCTCACCTCGAAGAAGGGCGCGGGGGGCGGCTACGCCCTCGCTCGCGACCCGGCCACGATCGACCTGCGCGAGGTGATGCGGGCGATCGACGGACCGGTCGCGCCGCTCAGCTGCGTCAGTCTTAACTGGCACCAGCCGTGCGAGCTCGATGACCGGTGCCATGCACGCAGCGTGATCTGGATTCGGGTCCGCGACGCGGTGCTGGATGCCCTGGCTCAGGTCAGCGTCGCCGACCTAGGCCGCGACTTTGCGCAGGGCAACCGCTACCAACCGTGCCTGGAGCACCTGTTGAGGCCGAACGCATGAGCCCGCGTCCGCGCGTGCTGGCGACCACCAGTCAACAGTTCCGTGAACGTCCGCTGCGTCGCACCGACCTCCTCACCGGCCGCAACTACGCCGATGCGCTGACCCAGGTGGGGCTGTTGCCGCTGTTCTCCGCCAGCCTCCCGCCAGAGCTGGCCGACGAGGCGTTGCACGGAATCGACGGCGTGCTGTTCACCGGCGGCGTCGATCCCGACCCGCGCCGGTTCCAGCAGCCCCCGCACCCCGGCCTGGGCACCGTCGATGTCGAGCGGGACGCGTTCGAGCTGGCGCTGTACAGCGCCGCCCGCAACCGCGGCCTACCGATCCTCGGCGTTTGCCGCGGAATCCAGCTCGTCACGATCGCCGAAGGCGGCGACATGCACCAGGACCTGGCCGCCAGGCCAGGCACACACCAGCACGAGCAACGCCACCGGGCCGGCGATCCGATCCACGAGATCCGCATCGAGCCGGGCTCGAAGCTGGCCGAGGCGTTCGGAAGCGAGCGCGCCTTCGTCAACAGCTACCATCACCAGGCGGTCGACCGCACCCCCGACAGATTGCGCGTCGTCGCGCGCAGCGACGACGGCGTGGTCGAGGCGATAGAAGCGACCGGCGGCACGTTCCTGCTGGCGGTCCAGTGGCACCCCGAGATGGCCTTCGTGCGGCACCCGGAGCAGATCGCGCCGTTCGCCGCGTTCGCAAGCGCCTTGGGGGCGTGAGGTGCGCCCCGCCCCCCTGTTCGGCACTCTGGTCGTCGCAGGCGTCGGCCTGATCGGCGGTTCGATAGCGCTGGGCGCACGTCAGCGCTTCCTGGCCGACACGGTGATCGGACTCGACCCGGACGCCGAGGCGCTCGAGGTGGCGCGCTTTCACGGCGTGATCGACGAGGCCCGGCTCGAGCCGGGCGAGTGGCTGGCGCAGGCGGACCTGGTGATCCTGGCCACGCCGGCCGGCACGCTAGTGCCGCTGGCGCACGAGCTGGCGCCGCACCTGCGCGAGGACGCCATCGTCAGCGACGTCGGCTCGGTCAAGGCGAAGATCGTCCGTCAGTTGGGCGGTCTGCGTTTCGTAGGCGGTCATCCGATGGCCGGTTCGGACCGTGCGGGCGTCAAGAACGCCGATGCGGCCCTGCTCGAGAACGCCGTTTGGGTGCTCACCCCGACAGACGGCACCGACCCCCAAGCGCTCGCGAAGGTGCGGGCGTTCGTCGAACATCTGGGCGCACGCCCGATCGACGTGCCGCCCGAGCAGCACGACCGGCTGGTGGCGCGCGTTTCGCACCTGCCCTACCTGGCGGCGTTGGCGCTCACGCAGCTTGCTAGCGACCACGGCGAGCGGGACCTGGCGATGCTGCTGGCGGCCGGCGGGTTTCGCGACCTGACGCGGGTGGCGTCCGGCTCGCCGGTGATGAGTCGAGACATGATCGCCGGCAACGCAGGCGCGGTGCGCGAGGCACTCGCCGAGTTCCGATCCGCGTTGGACGACTTGGAAGCCAGGCTGGACGATCCCGACGCGATGCTGCAGGCCGCGACTACGGCCAAGCGAGCGCGGGACGGCATTCCGATCGTGCGGCGCAGCCTGCTGCCGCCCCGTCCCGAGGTGGTGCTGGCGGTGCCGGACGTGCCCGGGCAGTTGGCGCGCATCACCAAGGCGTGCGGCGACGCGGACGTGAACGTCAAGGAGATCGAGGTGCTGTCGATTCGCGAGGCGGGCGGCGCGGTGCGGCTCGCGTTCGAGGATCCCGAGACGCTGGGGCGGGCGGTGCAGGCGTTGCGCGCGGCCGGTTACGAGGCGCGCACCCGACCGGTGTGAGCCGGACCGATCTGTTCGACCTGGCGGTCAACCGCGCGCTGGCCTACGTGCGACGGACGCGTGCGTTGGAGCGTGCCGGCGAGGTGCCAGCGCTGACACGAGAGTTGGAGTTGTGGGCGCTGCGAACGCGCTTTGCGTACCGCATCCCGCTCGAGCAGGTGGCCGAGCGGCTGTTGCGGGCGCCGGACGGCGCGGTCCACTGGCAGGGCGGTCCGGAGGGGTCGTGGCGGTCCGGTGCTGCGCCGCGACCGTGACTGCGCCTCACGAACTCCACGGCCGAATCACGATCTGACCGTTGGCAAGGTGGGCCACCTCGGCGCCACGCGTTTGTCCGTCGTCGTCCCCGTCCGCCTGCGCCAGCGCCGAGCCGATCCGCAACTGCGGGCTGCGGATCCGTTGCGCCCAGATGATCGCCTTCTCGTTGCCACCGGCCCCGGCATGCGCCAGGCCGCGCAATGTGCCGATCACGATGATGTCGTCAACGGCCAATATCTCGGCGCCGGCGTTCACATCGCCGAGGATCACGACAGAGCCGGTCGACTCGATCCGACCGCCGGAACGGACGGTGCGGGCCAGGATGACGTTCTCGCCTCGTACCTGAGCGACGGAGGCGGGGGGTCGCAGGTCGCGCACCTGCCCACCCGCCTCCGCAACCGCCTCGTGCACGGCCATGACCAACTCCAGCGGTAGCCGCGAAGCCACCTCGAGCGAGACCGACCCGGTCAGCAACTCGCGCTGCTCGGCCAGGTCGGCCTGAACCGACTCGAGCTCGTCGTCCGCATCGATCGAGAGCAGAATGCCCCCGCGGATGCCTCGCGCCTTCACTGGACTCTCGCTTCCTCCACCCGCTCGACGGGCAGTCGTAGGTAGTCGATCAGGAAATCGCGCACCACCGGTACGGCCGTGGCGCTGCTGGAACCGGCGTTCTCGAGGAACGCTACCACGGCGATGGTGGGCGCTCCGGCCGGCGCGAAGGCCATGAACCAGCCGTGCTCGTAGCCGTCGCCGCGGGCGGTCTGGGCGGTGCCGGTCTTGCCGGCCACGGCCAGCGGGAAGCGTGCCGCGGGCCCGATGATGCGGCTGGCGCCGTGGTCGGTCACCATCTTGCGCATCCCGTCGGCCAGCACCTCCCACGACCCGCCGGACAGCCGTCGCTGCTCGCTGGCTTGCGCCCTGGCACCGATGGCGGCCACCAGCCGTGGCTCGACCTCAAGACCCCGGTTGGCCAGCGTCCCGATGACCCGCAGCGTCTGTAACGGCGTGGCCAGCACGTCGCCCTGGCCGATCACGGTGTTGAGGGTGTAGCCGGGATACCAGGCAGTGTCCTTCACCTCGCGCACCCACTCGGGGTCGGGAATGCGGCCGGCACGCTCTCCGGGCAGCCCGACGTCGACCGCCTCGCCGTAACCGAACAACTCGGCGTCGTCGTGCAGCCCTGCTACGAACGGTCCCCAACCCTGGTCGAAACCGGGGGTAGCCAGCGCGGCGCGCCAGTAGTAGGTGTTGCAGCTGTCTGCGATCGCCTCGGTGATAGTGTAGTTGCCGCGGTTGTACTCGGCCCAGTTCTGGAAGGTAATGCCGCCAAGCTCGACCGACGGCGTGCAGGCGTAGCGGGTTCGGGGCGTGACGAAGCCCCGTTCGAGCAGGGTGTAGGAGGCGAGCATTTTGAACGTCGAAGCCGGCGGAAACGCCTCGATCGCCCGGTTCTGGAGTGGCTTGTGCCGGTCGTCGCCTAGGATCGCGGCGACGGCGCCCGGATCGCTGGGTCGGTGGGTGAACACGTTCTGATCGAAGCTCGGTGAGGAGGCGATCGCCAGTACGTCTCCGGTCGCCAGGTCCATCGCCAGCAGCGCGCCGCGCGTCACCGTCAGTTCGGGCAGGCGGTTCTGCCGGCGTTGCTCGTTCACGTAGCGCAGCGCCCCCGCCAGCGCCTCCTGCGCCGCGCGCTGCGCATCTGGGTCGAGGGTGGTGTGCACGTCCTCTCCCGGTACGGCCGCTTCGACCACCTGCCGCCGCACCGGCACGCCGCGATGGTCGACCTCGACCAGTTCGCGTCCTGGACGGCCGAACAGCCACGGCTCGAGGCCAGCTTCGAGCCCCGTCACGCCGATCATGTCGTCGACGGCGTAGCCGGGGTGGCGGGCCGGGTCGGCCAGGCCGGTGTACCCGATCGTCTGAGCAGCCAGGTTGGTCGGGTAGATCCGCTCGAACCGCTCGCGCAGGTACAGGTTCGGCTGGCCTGCCACGCGCTCCTCGACCGCGGGAACCAACGCGTCGGGAATGTTCCAGGCCACCACCGAGCCGTTACGCACCTGCTCGGGGTCGTCAGGGTTGGGCGGGCCGGGTGAAGCTTCGAGCTGAAGCAGGTGACGAAGCCGCGACCAGCCTTCGATATGACCACCCCAGTACATCAGGTCGTAGGCGACGCGGTTGTCGGCGAGCACGGTGCCGTCGCGCGCCAGAATTCGACCTCGGAGCGGGGCGATGCGGCGCTGCTGGGTGAAGTTCCGCAGCGACAGGTCGCTGTACTGTTCTGCCTTGGCAAGCTGCAGCCACACCAGCCGCCCCGCGAAGATGACCAGCACCGTCAGCATCAGCGCCAGCACCAAGCGCATCCGCTGAATCACAACAGCTCCTTGGGCAGCATCTTCGCCCGGTTCAGGAGCGCGTCGGCCCAGGGCAGCACCAGCAACGCCAATGCAGCGGTGAGCACCGTCTCCGTCACGGAAACCGCCAGCAGCATCACCGAATCTTCCGGCGTGCCGGAGAGCCACACCAGCAGTGACGCCGCCACCAGCCATTTGCCCGCCTGCGCGGCGACTACTATCATCAACCGCTCCAGCATGCCGCTGCCGGAGAGCTGCATGCGAACGACCGTCGCGGCCAGCGCGGCCGCCGCCAGCGCGATCGCGTGCAGACCCAGCACCCCGAAGCCGATGACGTCCTGCAGCATGCCTATTGCGTAGGCGAGCAGCACCAGTTGCCACGACACCAACCGCCCCAGCAGCGTCAGCATCGCCAGCACGAACAGGTCGGGCGCCGGCAGCGTTCCGAACGCCGCGGAGAGCAGTCCCTGCCCCGCGAGTAGAACCAGGTAGAACGCCACGATCCGCATCGCCCGCAGTCTACCGACGGGGCGGACGGTGGCAGCGACGGCGCGACGACCAGGGGTACGATCGCGCATGCATGCACTGTTGATCCATGGCGGGGCCGGTCGGATCCCGCGCGATCTATGGGACGACTACCTGGCCGGCCTACGAGCAGCACTGCTGGCGGGCGGCGCCGTGCTCGAGGCGGGCGGGAGCGCTCTCGATGCCATCTGCACCACGGTCGCGACGATGGAGGACGACCCGCTGGCGTTCAACGCCGGAACCGGCAGCGCACCGACGTCGCAAGGCACGGTCGAGTGCGACGCGGCGGTGATGACCGGCGACGGTCGCGCCGGCGCAGTCGCCTGCGTCTCCACCAGCCGTAATCCGGTTCGTTTGGCACGCAGGGTGCTCGAGGCGTCGCCGCACGTGCTGCTTGTCGGCAGCGGCGCTGAGTCGTTCGAGACGAATCCGGTTCCGAACGCATCGCTACTCACCGACCGTGCCCGGGCCGCCTGGGAGCGGTGGAACCGGCAACAGGCGGAACCGGAGGGCACGGCGACCTGCGGGGCGGCTGCGCTGGACCAACGCGGCAAGCTGGCGGCGGCCACAAGCACCGGCGGGGTGCTGGGTCAGTGGCCGGGGCGGGTGGGCGACGCGCCGATCCCTGGAGCGGGAACCTGGGCGGATGCTGGCGTGGCGATCGGTTGCACCGGGCGGGGCGAGGCGTTCCTGACCACGGCGGCGGCCCGCACCCTGGCGCTCGACCTGGAGCGGGGCGCTGAGCCCGAAGTGGCGGTCGCGGCCCGCTTGACGGCGGTCCGTGCCGCCGGTGGGGAGGGCGGCCTGATCGCGCTTGCTCGCGACGGCACCATGCTGGTCGGTTACGACACACCGAACCTCGCCTGGGGCCGCTGCACACCGTACGGGGAGAGTTGGGAGGTGGGAGAGGTGCCCGCCGTGCGCCGGTTCGCGCCTATGCTCGGGACATGATCCACACCGTCACCGTCAACCCGGCGCTGGACCTCACCTACCGCGTCGCCAAGGTTCACTTCGACGACACCGTCCGGGCGCGCCAGGTGTTGCGCGCCGCAGGCGGTAAGGGCGTGAACGTCTCGCGCGTGGCGACGCGGCTGGGCCACCCGACGGTCGCGATGGGGTTCGCCGGCGGCCGCGTCGGCGACGAGATCCTCGACCTGCTGCGGTCCGAGGGGGTCAAGACCTGGTTCGCGCGGCACGACGAGCCGACCCGCACCAACGCCATCGTTCAGGACGACCATGGCAACCAGCTGCGCGTCTCAGGGCCGGGGCCGACAGTGCGTGTCGAGGAGGTCGAGGCGCTGGTCGACAGCATCTTCGAACTGCGCGCCCCGGCCTTCCTGGTGCTCAGCGGCAGCCTGCTGCCGGGGGTGCCGGCCGATCTGTATCCCCGGGTCGCACGCCGCGCCGCCGCGGACGGCGTGCCGGTGGCGGTCGATTCCGACGCCGAGCTGGCCGGCGTGCTCGCGGAGGGGGTCGCACTGATCAAACCGAACGGCTACGAGCTGGGGCGCCTGGTCGGCCGGGAGGTGAACGACCTGCCGTCGGCCTGGACGGCGGCCGAGGAGGCGCGCGACCTCGGAGCGGCCACCGTGGTGTGCAGCCTGGGGCCGCTGGGCGCACTGTGGGTAAGCGGCGCAGGGGCGTGGCACGCCACCCCGCCGTCGGTGCAGGTCGACTCGCCGCTCGGCTCCGGCGACTCGCTGCTGGCGGGCGTGCTGGCCGCCATGGCGGAGGGGGCCGACGCGCCCGAGGCGCTACGGCGTGGGGTGGCCGCCGGCACGGCGACGGCGATGACGCCCGGCACCGACCTGTGCCGGCCGAGCGACGTGCACGCGATCGCGTCGCGGGTCGAGGTGCGCCGGCTGGCGTAAGCTGCGGCCGCCGGCTACTTGCCGAAGATGTTGGGTAGCTCCTCGCGGTCTACGATGACGTCGCGCGGCTTGCTGCCGACGTGCGGACCGACCACGCCGAGCGCTTCGAGCGAGTCCATCAGCTTGCCGGCGCGAGCGTGACCCACCTGCAGTCGCCGCTGGAGCCGGCTGACGCTCGCCTGACCCTCGTTGATCACCATCTCGGCCGCCTGACGCAGCTTGTCGTCGTTCCAGTCGATCAGGCCGGAGGCGCTGGAGTCGTCGGGTGCGACCGGCTCGAAGTCGCTGCCGTACGCCTCGACGAACTCGTCGTCGAAGTACTGCCGGCGCAGGAAGGCTGCGATGGCGCCCATCTCGTCCTCGCTCACGAACGGTCCTTGCAGGCGAATCGGTTTGACCAGGCCGGGTTGGTGGAACAACATGTCGCCGTTGCCGACCAGTCGTTCGGCGCCCATCGAATCGAGGATGGTGCGCGAGTCGTGCCCCGAGCTGACCGCGAACGCCACCCGGGCCGGCACGTTCACCTTGATCAGGCTGGTGAGGATGTCGACCGACGGGCGTTGCGTCGCCAGGATCAGGTGCATGCCGGTGGCGCGCGCCATCTGCGCCAGGCGCATGATCGCCGACTCGACCTCTTTTGGGCTGGTGATCATCAGGTCGGCCAGCTCGTCGATCACGACCGTGATGAACGGCAGGTGCGGAAGGTCGAGGTTGCGCGCCTTTTCGTTGTACTGGTCGAGGTTCTTCGCGCCGATGCGGCTCATCATCTTGTAGCGCCGCTCCATGTGCGACACCGCGCCCAACAGCACGCCCGCCGCGTCGGACGGGTTGGTGACCACCGGCCTCAGCAGGTGCGGAATGCCGTCGAACGGGGTCAGCTCGACCATCTTCGGGTCGATCATCAGGAAGCGCAGGTCGGTCGGCAGGAACTTGAAGATCAGGCTGGCTATGAAGGTGTTCACCGCGACCGACTTGCCCGCCCCGGTCGAGCCGGCGATCAGCAGGTGCGGCATCTTGGCCAGGTCGCCGACCATCATCTCGCCGTCGATCGACTTGCCGAGGATCAGCGGCAGGCGCGCCCGGGCGCGCGCGAAGGCGGGCGCGGCGGCCGCTTCACGAAAGCGGATCAGGTCACGGTCTGCGTTGGGGACCTCCAAGCCGATCACGCTCTTGCCGGGGATCGGCGCTTCGATCCGGACCGAGCTGGCGGCCATCGCCAGGGCCAGATCGTCGGCGAGATTCGCGAACCGAGCGATCTTCTCGCCCGGCGCAGGCTCTACCTCGAAACGGGTGACGGTCGGCCCGCGCACCGAACTGACGACGCGCCCCTGCAGATTGAAGTTGGCCAGCGTCTCGTCGATCTTGCGAACCCGCTCGCGCCCTTCGCGCCGTTGCGCCTCGGGATCGTCACCGCGCGGCGGTAGCGGATCGAGCAGGTCGAGGGGTGGCAGCTGGATCGGAATGCCGCCCACCTCGGGTAGGTCGGGTACGTCGCGGGTCGCGGTCGGCATGTTCGAGGTCGCGGTGGCGGAACCTGACCGCGCAGCACTGGAGCTTGCTGCCCGCGACGGTCCGGAACCGGTCGGGGGCCCCTTGGTCGGGTCGAACGGCGGTCCGTCCGGCTTGTCGGACGCACCGCCCGTCTCTTCGGTGACGTCCTCGGGCCCGAGCAGGTCCGCCTCGGTTCGCGCCGCCAGGTGGGCACGGCGGGCCGCCTCGCGCGCTCGGCGTGCGACCGCTTGGAG
>Ga0326597_10000307_pt1 | contig 92484 bp, 98 predicted proteins | sample RVTome_12_FD_203789 | JGI IMG/M metagenome (GOLD analysis project Ga0326597, IMG submission 203789) | Soil microbial communities from uranium-contaminated site in the Upper Colorado River Basin, Wyoming, United States - RVT100D185 | ecosystem: Environmental > Terrestrial > Soil > Contaminated >...
CCAACCGGCACCCCGACCACCGGCCCGCCCCAAAAACCGCCGCGAAACCTCGCGGCATCCTCACCAGCGCAGACAAACCCCCGCTTCCTCTCCCCCGCTGAGCCTTAGCCGGGGAATGAGGGCGCGCACCCGGTCCCGGCTTGGCTTGACCCGGTTGGCGGCGGGTCCTATATCTCCTGCTCCGCCGCCGCCCCCGGGCGGCACGGCCGCGGGGCCGGATAGCATAGTGGTGATGCACGGGACTGCAAATCCTGTTACGCCGGTTCGATTCCGGCTCCGGCCTCCATTTCCCCCCGCCGCGAACGGTGCATCGGCGGACGGGTTAATCGGGTCTTTACGAACTGGTGGCATAGATCGGGGGCTTTTGCTATAACCCGGCCCCCACGCGGAGGACGCTGGGACGCGGGCGGCCAAGAACAGGTTTTTTCCCCGGTAGCTCAGTTGGTAGAGCGGGTGGCTGTTAACCACCATGTCGCTGGTTCGAGTCCGGCCCGGGGAGCCATATAAATCAAGGGGTCCAGGGTCTTGTACCTGGACCCCTTGGTGCTTCGGCCGGCTTTCGGTGCCGCTTCGTACGGTGTCGGGGCGGTCGAACGGCGTCAGACACCGTCATATGGCGTCGAAGTTCACGGCGTCGGACTGACCGGCCCTCGATCTGAACGCGAATCCCTTGTTCCGGATCAGGCGTGTGCAGGCGTCCGCCGCCTGCCGGGATTTTGACAAAAAAAAGCGGGACCGAAGCCCCGCCTAATCCACCACGCGAACCGCGGTCCGGCGCTATTCCCACCTTCGGCCTTCCAGGGCCCCATTGTACCCCACGGGATCGAGGATTTGCACGCGGCCCCCGGCCAGCCAATCGGGCTCCCGGACCTTGCCTTTTTCGATCGTGCTGGCTTCGACCAAGACCTCCTGCCTCCAGGGATCCCGGGGAAGCGGAATGCCGGGAATGAAGGGGACCTTGACCGTGAAAGCGTGGGATGCGACCTCTCGCGCCGTCTGCTCGGAGGGAGCGCGGACGACCACCTTTTCCTGCCAGAGGCTGTTGCGCCAGTCCTTGTGATGAAGGTTTCGCGGAACGAGTTTGAATATCTGCATGACTTCCTCCCTAACTCCGAGGACCCGCCAACCGGAACGCCGGCCGTGGAATTCACTCGTCGTTCTCGCCGGATAACGACCCATACACGAACAGATTCCCCCAATCCGTCGGATTCTTTTGCGGCGAAGCGAAGACCTCATTCAGGCCGACCACTTCGGCCGGGGGAAAAAGGGCGTGAATGTGCCTGCTGCCGCATTTTGGACCGCAGTATTTGTCATTAATGTGACGGGCTGGAGCGGGGGCGGCGAATAGCCTGCCGGGCCAGGCCTGCGGAGCGGTTCGCTCCCGGGCTATCTAGCGATTCTCTGGCGCGGGGATTGCGGGCCGAGGTTGCGACGGACGATCCGGCCGCCCGCTCATGCCGTCTGGAGCTTGGCCGCCACGGCGCCGTAGGTGGCCACGGCATAGGGAACGAGATAGGTGAGAATCAATTTCGCCGCGTTCAGCTCGGCGAGGCCCAGCAACGCATCCCCCTGATTGATCGCGTTCAAGACGGTTCCCACCACCAGCGCGACGAAGAAAGAACGCCTTAGAATGCCGTCGGAACAGGCGCAGCGGCAGATGGTGGCGAACTTGGGCATCGATCCGGCTCCGATCAGACGAAGTGAAGCAACGGGAATTAGCCGAGCGTCCAGAGGCCGAGGACAACGAGCCCGGCGCCGGCGGTCCGCGAGACCAGCCGTCCCGCCGGGATCACCTTCTCCAGCAGCACGAAGACCGTGAGCCCGGCGATCCAGAGGACGTTCATGACCCCGCCGACGAACAGGAGCGCCATCAGCCCCCAGCAGCAGCCGACGCAGTAGAGCCCGTGGCGCACCCCGAGGCCGACAGAGCCCGGGGCATCGCGCCGGAACCCTCCATGCCGCTGGATGAACAGCAGCGGCGTCTGACACTGGGTGAGGCAGCGGTCCTTGAACGGCGTCCACTGGTAGAGGCCGGCGGCGATCAGGACGGCGCCGCCGAAGGCATCGCTCTGGCTCGCCATCATCGGCGAGCGCAGGAGGGCGCGCTCCAGCGCCCATTGCGCGGCAGTGGCACAAATCGAGAACCCGGACCATGCGAGGATGTAGCCGCCCGCGAACCACCCGGTCGCGGCGATGGGCTTTCCCTGGATCGAGGACTGCCGGGCGACGCGGGCATGGATCAGGAGCATCGGGGCCGCCGAGGGCAGCATCATGCCCACCATCATCACCGCCCACATGCCGAACATGAAGGCGAATTCGGCCGGGGACCAGGGCCTCAATCGCGGCATCGCCATGGCCGCGGCGCCCGAGGCGGCCTGCCCCATGTCCATGGCGGCGGCGAGCCACAGGATATAGGCCCAGGCAAAGGCGGCCGTGACCGCGACCGCGCCGATGACGAGCGCACGGTCGCGCTTGAGAACGGCTTCGAGCGGGGCGTCGCTCATCGCGCGTCTAGCGGACGACCCCGGCCCCGGTCATGTGGAGGGCGGCGAAGTGCGCGTGCGCATCGGAGATGTCGAACGCGACCGCCCCCGAGGCATTGACCCAGCCGCGGCCCACCTCCGCCATGCCGTACTCGAAACCCTGGGGCAGGTCGATCCGCGCCCTGTGCTCTTCGCCGGTGACGGGGTTCTTGATGGGCTCGCCCCGCGCCTCGATCAGCCCGGGGACCTTCAGCCGGGCGGTGCGGCCGTCGATATCGACCTCGAAGTCGATCTTCGCGAAAACCGGATCGTGGACCTTCTCGTAGGTGGTGGAGAAGACCTGGAAGAAGGTGGCGCCCGGCTCAGTGTCCAGGCCGCTCATGATGCGCAGGAGGGCCTCGCGCTGCTCCGGCGTCGCGCGCTCGTCGACGATGGGCACGGCCTGGCCCCTGCCCTCGTGGATCGCCCCCGGCCAGGCCAGGATCACCGCGATCTTGAGGCCATCGAGCCGGGTCGACCCGTGATGCCCTTCCTCGATCTCTATGCCACCGACGGCGTGACAGTTGCCGTTCGTCGGCGGGGCGCTGAACTGGCACGGGCAACCGTAGTCGCAGTTGCAGTGCACGAACTCCCGCCCTTTGATCTCCCAACTCACGTCTGCCATTTCGACCTCCTGCTTCCCTCACTGATCCCCAAAACGGATGAATCGATCCCGGCCCGCCTTTTCCCGGCCGAGCCTGAGACGCCGTCGGATCATAGCGGCATGGTCAGCCCCGACAAACAGGAACCAGCGGGTGGTCCCCAGAAATTCCCTCCCCGGCCGGCGCGAGCGACGCGGGTTCGCTATTCCGCCCGGGTAGGCAGGGCGCCTTGAGCGCTACCAGAGCTTCAGGTCGAGAAGCTCGATCTCCGAATAGAGGATGTCGATATCCGCGGGCTCAAGCCCTTCGATCGGGCGGTAGCAGCGGGGCACGCGGATCTCCTGGAGCTCGCCGCCGCTCGCCCCGTCGCCGAGAAAGCGCCTGTCGACCGTCAGCTCGGCCTCGCCCGAGGGCAGGATGGCATCGGCAAAGGCCTGGGCGTTCGCCGCGAGGATATCGGGAGCGCCGATGTAAAGGGCATCGAAGCGGGCGGGCGCCTCGGTCTTGGCGTGGACCGACAGCATCACGAGGCAGTCGCCCGCATCGGCGCGCAGCAGGCAGGGGTGGACCGCCAACGCCGCGTGATCCGCGACCAGGCGCCGTTCGATGACGCCGAGAAGCGGGGCCACCGCCTTGGCCCCGCTGACGACCGTGATGTCGCCCGCGGGTCGGCCCGCGCCCCGCCGCCAGGCGTAACGCGCGGCGTCGAGCGGCCTGAGCCCGGCCAGCCTGAGAAGGGGGAGCGCCTTGGACGTCGAGGTGAAGCTCGTGTAGACGACGTCCCGCCGGCGGGTGCAGATGCGGAGCAGCCCCAGGGCGAGCCCGCCCTCTCGGTAGGGGCGCTCCACGTACCAGGAGGTCAGGTTTCCGGTGGTGAAGCTTCGGCGGTTGCGCCGCCGCTCGGCATAGATCACGCCCATGTAGCCGACGATGCGCCCCTCCTCCTCGATCACGCCGCCCAGGTCGGGCTTGGCCGGGAGCCAGTCGTAGGTCATGAGGCGGCGCCAGTCCCTCACCGGGATCTCCGCGCTCATCCTGTCGTGCAGCAGCGCACAGATGCCGTCGGTATCGGCGGCGACGGCCACGCGTGCCTCGGCCATCGCCTCACTCCGCCATCAGAAGCGCGTCGACCGCGGCGAAGGCCGCGGCGGGATGGGCGCTGACGCGATCAAGAAACTCGGCGGTGAACGCCCAAGCGTCCTCATCGAGGTCGAGATGATGGGTCAGCAGCCCGACGGGCTGGGCCGCGTCCGCGGGGCCGAGGCGGTTGGCCCGGAGTTGGCCGACGACGGCGCCGAGGCACGCAGACAGGCCGGCGAAGCGTCCCCGCTCTTTCCACCGTATGGGATCGCAATGGGCATTGACCTGGGTCAGCCCCGGAGCCGGCATCACGGCCGCGCGGGGGCCGAACGTCGATAGCCCTCGATAACCGAGGCTCGGCAGCGCGCCCACGATGGCCGCATCGATGCGGTTCCAGGGCGGCACCAGGAGTGGCGCGAGCCTGCCGGGGAAGGCCGCCTCGAGACGGCTCCATCCGTTCGCGAGCTCGGCGAGGACGGTCTCGATCCCGCGACGCAGGCAGAGCTCTGAGGCGCCGCCGCTCCCCCTTCCCGATGCATGGTTGGTGTGATCGAATCCGTGTTGCGCGACCCGCACCGTCGGCGCGTCCGCCAGCACCTCCGCGAGCCCCTCTGCGGGCCCGGGGCGCAGGCGGCCGGGGATCACCGCCAGGGTCAGCGGGACCTCCGACGAGGACGCGAGATCGCACAGCCGGCCGAGCGCCGCCGCGGGCGCCGCCGCATCGTCATCGCGCCACCAGAACGTCGCCACGCGGCCCGAGCCCGCCCATGCCGCGAGCTCCTCCTCCAGGCTTTCCCAGCCCCTGCAGGTCGATCCAAGCGTGCCCATCGAGACATCCTCGTCGAGGGCCGCCCGCCGTTCGCGCCGGCGGCCCGGCGCATAAGTCTACAGTTTAGCCCGCCAAGCTATTATGTTTTTCGAATCCGCCCGGCCGCCGGGCCAAGTGATGGGAGAGCCATGAACAGGGACGAGATCATCGCGGCCGTCGCCGAAAGCATCAACCGGATCCTCCGCGACAAGAACCTCGATCCGGTCGGGGTGGACGCCGCTACGGTGCTCATCGGCGGCGCCGTCGCGATCGATTCGCTCGATCTTGCCACCATCGTCGTGGAGCTCGAGGGGACGACGGGAAAGGACCCGTTCGCCGCGGGGTTCATCGGCTTCTCTACCGTCGGGGAACTGGCGGACCTCTATGCCTGAGGCCCGCGCCCCCTGCCGGAAGACGCGGCTTGCGCGCTTCCCGCCGCTCGCCTCCGCCATCGTGCAGGACGATGTGCGCATCGGCGCCGGGGAGCTCACGGCACGCGCCACGGGTCTCGCCGCCAGGCTGCGCGAGGCAGGCTGTGGCCGCGTCGCGCTCCGCACCGATGCCGCCGCCACGGTCGCCGTGGGGCTCGCCGCCTCCGCCGAGGCCGGTTGCGAGATCGCGCTGTTCCGGGGGGAGCCCGCGGCAGATCACGATCTCCTCGGGCGTCTTGGGGCCGGGGCGCTCATCGACGACGACCTCGCGCTTCGGAGTCTCGAGCCCACGGGCACCGCGCCCGGGGCCGGATTCCGCGTCCTCATCGCGACCTCCGGCACCACCGGAACCCCGAAACTCGCCCGCCATACCCTGGACCGACTCACGGCGCGGATCCGCGGGCCCGCGGTCCGCCACGGCAGGGGCCGCTGGCTGCTCGCCTACCATCCAGCCAGCTTCGCCGGCATCCAGGTGCTGCTGACGGCGCTGATCTCGGGTGACGACCTCATCGCCGTCTCGGATGCGCGCGCTTCGGCGCTGGCCGAGGCGGCGCTCACCCACCGTCCGACCCTGGCGAGCGGCACGCCGAGCTTCTGGCGGCTGTTCCTGATCGCCCTCGGCGACCGGGCGCGGGAGCTCGCCCTGGAGCACATCACCCTGGGCGGTGAAATCGCCGACCAGGCGACGCTCGACCGGCTGGGCTGCGTTTTCCCGCGGGCGGCCGTGACCCATATCTACGCCTCGACCGAAGCCGGCGCCCTGTTCGCCGTGAAGGACGGCCGCGCGGGATTCCCCGCCGACTGGCTGAAGGCGCCCGTGGACGGCGCCGGCCTGCGCATCCGCGATGGACTCCTGGAGGTCGAGAGCCCGAGGCGCATGGAGGGCTATGTGGATGCGGAGGAAGGGAGCGACGCGCCGGGCACCGGCGACGGCTGGCTGAAGACCGGCGATGCGGTCACGCGCCTGGGAGACCGCGTCCTGTTCCTCGGGCGCACGGATTGCGTGATCAATGTCGGCGGCCTGAAGGTCTCTCCGGAGGAGGTCGAGGCCGTCCTGCTGGAGGTCGAGGGCGTCGCCGATGCCCATGTCCATGGCACGAAGAACGCGATCACCGGGTCGTTGGTCACGGCCGATGTCGCGCTCGAGACCGCGCAGGCCCCGGACCGCGTCCGCGAGGCGCTGATCGGCCACGCGCGAGACCGGCTCGATCCGCACAAGGTGCCCCGCGTCATCCGCTTCGTGGAGGCGATCGAGCTCACGCGTTCGGGAAAGAAGGCCAGGGTGCGATGAGCGAGGCGGCGAAGCGTGTCATCGTCACGGGCGGAAGCCGGGGGCTGGGCCTGTCGCTCGCCGCGGAGCTTCTCGCGAACGGCTATCGGGTGGCCACGTGCAGCCGCGAAAGAAGCGGCGGACTGGACGAGCTCACGGAGCGGGCCGGCTCGGAGCGGCTGTTCTGGGCATCCTGCGCCATCGGCGATGCGGGGCAGGAAGCCGCCTTCTTCCAGGCGGCGCTGGAGTGGGTGGGGGACGCGGGCCTCTACGGGCTCGTCAACAACGCCGCGATCGCCCGGGAGGGCGTTCTCGCGACCTTCCCCAATGTCGAGACCGAACGTGTCATCGAGGTCAACCTGGTGGGGGCCATGCGCATGTGCCGCCTCGCCCTGCGCCAGATGCTGGGCCAGAAGGGCCCGGCGCGGATCATCAATGTCAGCTCGATCATCGGCCAGCGGGGCTATACGGGGCTCGCCGCCTATGCCGCGTCCAAGGCGGGGCTCGACGGCGTGACGCGGACGCTCGCGCGCGAGGTCGGGCGCCGCGGAATCACGGTCAACTCGGTGTCGCCGGGTTACCTCGAGACCGAAATGTCCGCCGGCCTCGCCGAGCACCAGCATGCGCAAATCGTCAACCGCACGCCCATGGGCCGGCTCGGCACGGCCGCCGACGTGATCCCCCTGATCCTGTTCCTTCTCGGCGAGGGTGCCGGCTTCATCACCGGCCAGACGATCGTCGTCGACGGCGGCGTGACCTGCTGAGCCGCGGCCCGTCCCCGTGCTCGGCATGGGCGTATCCAGCGGCGCGGTCGCCCGCGTTAGCTCCGCAAGAGGCTCTTGTCCTCTTTCCAATCCTCGTGTGTCTTGCCGGCGATCCGCTCGCCACGAGTCCGGAAGGTATCCGGATTTGCCGCGATTCCGTGCCCGTGGATCAGCCGATTGACGAGGTTATAGCGGGCGGCGACGGCGACGGCATGGTGCAGAGCCGTCTCGTCCCAGCCGGCGGCGAAAACCGCCTCGGCGTCGGCCTGGACCATCTTTGACGGTGTTAGCGTGAGCTTCTTCACGTAGGCCAGGATGGGTTTCAGTTTATCATCGACCGGCGCCGAGCCGACATCCTTCAGAAGCTGAGGCATCAAATCATCGGGGAACCCGAATGCAACCGCCGCCGCGGTGTGCGCGCCGTGGCAGAACGCGCAGGCGTTGAGACCCGAGACGAAACCCGCGATCAATTCACGTTCGCCCGGGGTGAGCGGCGATGGGCCCCGCATCAGTTCCCTCGAGAACTCACCGAAAGCCTTCCAGAGCCGCGGCTCGAAGCGGTAGACGTCGCCGATTTCGGATTCGTCCGGAAAGGAATTGAAGAATGGCATGAAAGTTTCCTCCTGAGGCAGGTTCGTTGTTGCGGCGGGATTGCGCGCCCGCGACGGACCGGCGATCGGCGGTCGTCATCCATGTGAAGGGGTCGCCCGCGCGGAAAATGCGAACAATGGTCCCAGCTTGAGGCCGATGTAGCTGCCCGCGAGCGCCGCCGCCAGCCAAACCCAGCCGTGGGCGCTGCCGGAGGCGATGCCGGAGAACAACGCGCCGATATTGCACCCGAAGGCCAGTCGTGCGCCGTATCCCATCAGAAGACCGCCCAGAACGGCGGCGGCGACAGCCCTAGCCGGGAGCCTGAGTATCGGGGCGAAGCCGCCCGACAGCCCCGCCCCGAGCAGAGCACCGAGCACGAGCCCCATATTTGTGACCGAGGTCGATTCCGCGAAAACGCTGCCCCGAAGCGCTTGCTGCGGGTAGGGCCAAGTCCAAAAGGTCCAGGACGACACATCGATGCCGCCAAGCCCGGCGAGCTTGGCGCCCCAGAGGGTGAAGCCAAAGCTGATATTCCATGGATGGCCCGCGAGAACCAGCGTCCCGACATTGAGCAGCGCCAGCCCGACCGCCCCCACCATGATCGGCCACGGCCCCCGCAGCGCGATCCGCCACCAGCTGATATCGCGTCGCAGAGGAGTTTCGAGCCGTCCGTGACGCCGCCATTCGACGATCAACGTCATTCCGGCGATGGCGGCAAGCAGGGCCGCCTGTACGGCGATGGCGCCCGAAAGTCCGAACTCATCGGAAAGGGAAAAGCCGTCGATTCCGGGTCGTTCGAGCCACCACGGCATGTGCAGGGAACCTAAGAGCGAACCGACGATGAAGAAGGCCAGGGTGATCACCGCGCGGGTGTTGCCGCTCCCGGCCGTCAACAGCGTTCCTGAAGCGCAGCTGCCGCAGAACTGCATGCCAATGCCGAATATGAAAGCGCCAACCACAACCGATACCCCGACAGGAGCTATGGCGCCTGCGAGGGGGCGACCGAACGCTGTACCGTGGGCAAGCAAGGGCAGGAACAGGAGTGTCGCGAGGGCCAGCATCGCCATCTGGGCCCTGAGGCCTCCGCCGCGACCGCGTTCGAGAAAGCTGCGCCAGGCTCCGGTGAAGCTGATCCCGGCGTGGTGGAGCGTCAGGCCCAGGGCGGCGCCCACGAAAGCCAGTGCCGACATCCGTAAACCGACATGGGTGAAGCTCAAATAGGCCAGGAGCCCCATCAATATCCCGGCGATAGCGACGACATGGCGGTCAGCGGTAACGGAGCGCGGCACGCTGTTGGCTTTGTCCTTCTGCAGAGCATTGGTCGATATCGTCATGGCGCAACCGGGTTACGACTTCCATGCCAGTCATCGCTTGAACCGCCATCACCGTCGAGCCACGATGCGGTAACGTTTGGACAAAGTTTCGTGATGCTTTCCGCCGCCTTCTTCCCGCCGGACACCAAGGGCGCATCATGCGGGGCCGGATGTCGCGTCCTCGCGTTTGCGGATCTACCCGGTCCTTCACTCACTCGACCGGGCGGGATTTCCCCGGTCCGAATCAGACCGTCATGAATCGATCCTCTTCGCGCATCATGAACAGCATGAGGCACGCCGCCAGCATCGGCCAAGCCGCGAAAAACAGCAGATTGCTGCCTTCATAAGGGCTCAGGTATTCCCGCCATGATGCGAACGTCGAGACGGTGTGCATGGCCAACACTGCTCCGTAGGTCCATGTCCGCGCCACTCCGAGGAGGAACCCGATCACGATCAGCAGCTGGAGGCCGCCCAGAACTTGGAGGGCATAGGCCTCCATACCCGGGATAAGATAAAAACGTTCAAAAACCACCGCCGCATGGCTTGGCCGGATGAACTTGTCGATCGACCAGGGAATTATGACCACCGCGACGCCAAGGCGTAACAGGAACAGGAGTACGGGCAATCTCCCCAAGGATTCGCTTCCGTTCATTTCAGTCTCCCTCCGTGAGCTTTGGATGGGCCTCCGAATTGCGGACGATGGATGGTGGCACAGGTGCCATGCCTTATCCACACGACACGGCCTTGTCCGCTCCCGGCGGGCCTTGGCCTTACGCGGCATTGGCGCCGGCGCCGGCAGGTCCCGCTCAGGGCTTGATGATCATCGCGTTCATGGTCGAGAAATGGGCCACGGGGATCGATTCCCGTTCGCAGAATTCATCCACGGCCTTCTTGGCGCCGGGGAAGCTCATGGAGCCGTAGTCGTCGAACGCGATGATGCCCCCGCGCGTCATCCTCGGCCAGAAATACGCGAGGCAGTCCATGATGGGCTGGTATAAATCGACGTCGATGTGCACGAAGCGGTAACGGACCGCCGCGTCATCGGGGAAACAATCGGGGATCCAGCCTTTGTGAAAGGCGATGTCCGGGAATTCCGACAGCGTCCGCGCGACGTGTTCGAGGGTCGAGGCGTATCGCCCCTTGTGCCGGCCGATGTCGCCGTCCTCCGCGGCCGGCGCGCTCAGACCCTCGAAGGAATCGAAGATGCCGAAGCCCTTGCCGGTGAAGCCCGCGTCGGCCTTTTTCAGGTAGTGGCAGATCAGAAAGGACGACATCCCCTTGTAACACCCCGCCTCGGCGACCTCTCCCTCCAGGTTGCGGGTCAGGGCCAGCATGCCGATCATATTGTAATTGCGAGATTTCCTTCGCTTGGCGTCGTAGCTGCCGGAAGCCTGTAAGGCGCGGGCATAGATGTCGTGGAACTCCCTGTCCTGGGTGAACAGCAAGTGCTCGTCGGGCGGGATCATCCGATCGACGCCGAGCCGGACGGCGAGCCGCCCGACCGAAGACCTGATCCCCGCCGTCTTCCCAGTCATCGCCGTCCCAGCTTCCTTCCGAAGAGCAATTTGCGCTTGGAACACCGGCCGCCGCCAGGAGCGGTCCGAAATCCATGCCGGGTGATTAAATGACCGATCACGGGACCAGTCCAGCGGGAAACGCGGCCCTAAAGAGGATACGAAATCATTCCCCTCATGGGGGATGGCGGGCATTCCCTTGAGGCCTCCGCGGGGTCCACGGGCCCGAGGCCCGGCCCTACCCGCCGCGCCAGCGCATTGACAGCCGCGGGTGCCGGGGGGAACTATGGCTCTCGGCCCTGCCGCCCTGCTCCCGCTTCATGTCCCTCCCTGGAAGGTTCGATGTCCCAAGACGATCCCGCGCCCAAGCCCGAGCCCGCCCCGCCGCCGCAAGGCCGGCTCGCCGCCTGGGCGGCGTTGCCCGCCAACGTCCGCGGCGTCGTCTTCGTCATGGCGGGCGGCTTCCTCCTGATCGTCATGGCCTCGATCGTGAAGCAGCTCGGCTCGACCCTGCCCGCGGTGCAGATCCTTTTCGTCCGCTCGCTCGCCGGCCTCATCGTCATCCTGCCGCTGATCTGGCGGCTCGGCTTCGTCATCCTCAAGAGCGAGCGCATGGGCCTGCACCTCGCGCGCGGGACGGTCGGCTTCCTCGGCAACGTCTGCTTCTTCTTCGCCCTGATCAACATGGCGATCGGCGACACCGTGACCATACAGTTCTCCCGCCCGCTGATCATGGTGCTGCTGGCGGCGCTCTTCCTGGGCGAGGCGGTGGGAGGGCGGCGCGCGGTGGCCACCGCGATCGGCTTCGTCGGCGTCCTGATCATCACCCGCCCCTTCGGCGAGGGCTTCAATCCCTGGGTGCTCGCCGCCGTCGGAGGGGCGCTTTTCGGCTCGCTCGTGGTGGTGGCGGTCAAGCTCCTGAGCCGGACCGAATCGACGCCGGTGATCATGTTCTACTACGCGCTCTACACGACGCTGTTCTCGCTGATCCCGGCGCTCTTCGTCTGGCAGGCGCCGACGCCCATGGAATGGGGGCTCCTGTTCCTGACCGGCGCGCTCTCCATCGTCGGCCAGGGCATGTTCACCCACGGCGTGGGCCTCGGCGAGACGAGCTTCGTGATGCCCTTCGACTATCTCCGGATCGTCTATTCCTTCCTGCTCGGCTTCCTGCTGTTCGCCGAGGTGCCGGGCGTGTGGTCGCTTACCGGCGCCATGGTCATCGTCGGCGCCAGCATCTATCTCCTGCACCTCGAGCGCCGCAAGAAAGCGGCGTGAGCGGCTAGTCGCCCTGGACGATCGGGTTGTGCAGGGTGCCGATGCCCTCGATCTCGATGCGGAGATCCTGGCCGGGCTCGAGGAAGATGCCCTGGGGCCGGCCGTTGCCCGACGGGGAGCCGGTGGCGATCACGTCGCCGGGCCGCAGGGTGAACTTGCCCGACAGCGCCGCGACCTGCTCGGCGATGGTGAAATGCATGAACGACGAATTGGAATCCTGCTGCAGTTTCCCCGCCACCCACTGCTTCATGTCGAGGTCGTAGACGTTTTCGATCTGGTCCCTGGGGACGATCCAGGGACCAAAGGGCGCGCCGGTGTCGAAGCTCTTGCCCGAGAGGAAATCCTGGGTGTTGTTCCAGTCCTGGCGCCGGCCCTGATCGCGGAGCGAGAGGTCGTTCAGGATGGTGTAGCCGGCGACGCAATCCATCGCCTCCTCGACGCCCACGTTGCGCGCCGGCCGCCCGATCACCGCGGCGAGCTCCGCCTCCCAGTCGACCTTGGCGGAATGGGAAGGAAGCCTGACCTCGGCCTCGGGCCCGATCACGCAATGGGCGCCGAGCTTGATGAAGTGAAGCGGCCGCACCGTGGTCTTGTCCGGAGGCGTGCGGCCCGACATCTCCTGCATGTGGTCGGTGAAGTTGGCGAAGGCGCAGAAGATCGCATCGGGATAGAGGATGGGCGCGAGCAGGCGCACGTCCTCGAGCGGCTGCAGCGCCGCGGCGAGCGCGCCGTCGCCCGCCGCCGCGCGGTCGGCGAGGGCCTTCAGCACGGGAAGCGCGCGATCCCAGTGCCACAGGATGTCCTTGGTGGAGGCGGTCGGGAAACCGACGCCCTCGCCCGAGGCGGCCGCCGCCGGGAGGGAGAGGATGCTCTCTCCCACCTTGATCCCGGGCACCGCGGCGCCGTCGTTTCCCTCGAAATTAAGAAGCGCGAAATCCGTCATCTGTCTCTCCCTGCCGGGCGGCGTTGCCGGTGCTGCCCGTTCCTCTCCGGTGATCGTTTCCCCCCCGGCCGGTCTTTGGCCGGACGGGTGTCCATCGGGTACAGGATCGGGCGCCCGCTTGTCGAGCATAAAGCTGGCGGCGGTGGAGCGGGATCGCGGGGCCGCTCCCTTGCCGGGCGCTTTCCCTGCGCCTACCCTCTTTCCACAGTCACGCCGTCAGCCGAGGACCCGAGCCGATGAACGCGAAACCGAAAGCCATCCTCTCCTGGTCGAGCGGCAAGGACAGCGCCTTCGCGCTGCATGCCGTGCGCGCCTCGGGCGAGCTCGAGGTTACGGGCCTGCTCACCACCGTGACCGATGCCTACGGCCGGGTCTCGATGCATGGGGTGCGCGAGGAGATCCTCGATCTGCAGGCTGCCCGCGCGGGCCTTCCCCTCACCAAGGTTCGGATTCCCGCCCCCTGCCCCGATGCGCACTACGAGCGGGCGATGGCCGATGCGCTCGCGCCCCTGGCCGCGGACGGGGTCACCCACGTGGTGTTCGGCGATCTCTACCTCGAGGACATTCGCGCCTGGCGCGAGGCGCGGCTCGCCCTCCTCGATGTGACCGGCGTGTTCCCGCTCTGGGGCCGCGACACTGCGGGCCTCGCCCGGGACATGATCGCATCGGGCGTGGAGGCGCGGATCGTCTGCCTGGATCCGGCCAAGGTCGATCCCGGCCTCGCCGGGCACGCTTTCGACGAGGATCTGCTGTCGGCGCTCGGGCCCGGCGTCGATCCGTGTGGTGAAAACGGCGAATTCCATACCGTGGTGACGGCCGGCCCCTTCTTCGAAGCCGCCATCGCCACCGAGGTGGGGCCCACGGTCGCGCGGGATGGCTTCGTTTTTACGGATATTCGCCTCAAATCCAATACTGTGATCGGTGACAATCGGGCCTCGATGCATTAGGGTTTGAATATGCATTTCGAAAGCATGTTCTGACCCCATGGCGCACCGGGGGCTCCGACCCCCAACCCCCTCGGGCCCCGGCCGCGTCATAGCCTTCCTCGGTTGAGCATCCCACGCCCCACCCAGGACAAAGGCCCGCCACTCAGGCGGGCCTTCTTTTTGTCCGGATGCCTGCGCGGCCGTGTTCAGCGCTGGGTCATTGGCAGGATCTCGGGCGGCGGCATCAGCGCGGGCCCGCCGATCGCGCCCTTGGCGGCCTCGGCCGGCGGCAGCGCCGTATCCCACTCCTTGGCGACGAAGCGCTTCCCGGTGATGCCGTTCGACAGTTCGGAGGCGAGCCACACGATGGGCGGGCCCATGATGTCGGGATCGAGCAGTTTGCGCTCGCCATAGTCCTCGTAGACCATCCCGGTGAGGGTCGCGCCGCCCGGCGACAGGCTGTTGCAGGTCACGTTCTTTCCCGTGCCGGCGAGGTCCTTGGACCACGTCAGGGTCATGGATTCGAGCGCCGCCTTGGACGTGCCGTAAGGGGAATTCCGCCCCTTCTGCAACGAGCCTTCCGTCGCCGTGATGTTGACGATCCGCCCGTAATTCTGGTCGAGGAAATGCGGCGTGACCGCCTTGGCCATCAGGAACGGGCCGTTGATGTTGGTGTCGACGATCAGCTTCCAGGCAGCGGAATCCGCGGTCCAGAAATCCATCGGCACGCCGGGGTTGGCATCAAAGATGAACTTGTGCCCGCGGGCGGCGTTGTTGACCAGCAGGTGCAGGCCGTTGAACCTCTCCAGCGTTGCGTCCCGGGTCTTCAGGCAGGACGGTTCGTCCGAGACATCGGCGACCATCGCATGGATGCGGTCCGCGCCGAACCGGGCGGCGATGCCGGCCCGGGTCCGCTCCAGCTCGCCGCCCTCGCGCGCCGCGGTGATGGTGACCGAGGCTCCCGCCGCCACCAGTGCCTCGGCCATGGACCGGCCCATGCCGCGACCGCCGCCGGTGACGATCGCGACCTTTCCGTGAAGATCGATTTCGGCCATATGTTTCTCCTTGTTGTCCGAACCCATCCTATCGGGCACGGGGCGTCCTGGGCAACGGCCCGGCATGGGAAACCCCGGCCTTTTCGGCATCCGCCCTAGATCCCCGGCGCCGTCCCGGTCAAAGCGGCCATTGACAGGGCGGGGCAGGCTCTGGAAGCATGGGCTCAAGCAGACAAACAGCTATGGGAGGAAAAACGATGGCTGTCCAATTCATGGACCTGATCGAGGAGCCCGAACTGGAGATCGGGCATTCCAAGAAGGTTCTGTTCAGCTCCGACCATTTCCACACCTGGATCCACGGCGACTACCCGGGCACCAAGGGGCCGATGCACAGCCACACGGCGGACCAGATCTTCTACTGCATCCAGGGCCAGTGCACATTCCATTTCCCCGACCGCGAAAGCCAGGCGATCAATCCGGGCCAGATGGTGCTGATCCCCAAGGGGCATCACTACCAGCTGGACAACACCGGCGACGAATACATGATCCTGATGGGCAGCCGCGCGGAGCCCGCGGGCAAGGCCCGATACGGCGTCAAGGGCGAGGAGGTCGGCGACAACGACTACGCGGTCAAGAACCCGGACAAGATCAAGGTCACGAAAAAGGCCTGACGGCGGCGCGGCGAGGAGGCTCATGGGCGGCGGCGCTGCCCCGCCCAGGGAGCGGCTTGCGCCCCGCCGCTAGCGAGAGGTTGAGACGACATGGCCAAGCGCCCCAACTTCGTGCTGTTCATCACCGATCAGCACCAGGCGGACTACCTCGGCTGCTACGGCCATCCCGTGCTGAGGACGCCGCACATCGATTCGATCGCGGCGAGGGGCGAGCGGTTCGACCGCTTCTACACCGCCACCCCGATCTGCATGCCCAACCGGGCGACCCTGATGACCGGGCGCATGCCCTCGCTCCACGGCGCGCGCCACAACGGCATCCCGCTCTCGCTTTCGGCCACCACTTTCGTCGACATTCTCGCCGCCGCCGGCTGGCGCACGGCGCTGGTGGGAAAATGTCACCTGCAGAGCATGTCGCCCGCCATGCCGACCCTGGGCATGCCCGAGGTCGGGCCCGAGGACGTCCTGCCGCCGCCCGAGCTGCGCGAGGCCGACAAGACCATCCTCGCCCAGGGCCGCTACGACCAGGAATTGACCAGCACCTGGCGCGACGATCCCGATCACGAGATGGACCTGCCCTATTACGGCTTCCGGCACGTGGACCTCTGCGTCGGGCACGGCGACAAGGTGACCGGGCACTACGGCCGCTGGCTCGAGGAGAAGCATCCGGGCTCCGACCGGTTGCGCGGGCCGGACAACCAGCTTCCCGGCAATGAGTACACCGCGCCCCAGGCGTGGCGCACGGCGATCCCGGAGGAGCTCTACCCGACCAACTACGTGGCCGAGCGCACCTGCGACTGGCTGGACGCCCATGCCGCGGGCGGCACGGACGATCCCTTCTTCATCCAGTGCTCGTTCCCCGATCCCCACCACCCCTTCACCCCGCCGGGCCGGTACTGGGAGATGTACAAGCCGGACGACATGGCGCTGCCCGGCAGCTTCCACGCGAACGGCCCGCTGCCGCGACCGCTGGCCGCCATCCACAAGGAGCGCGACGAGGGCAAGGCCAACCGCGGCGGCCAGCGCGCCATCGGCGTGACCGAGCGCGAGGCGCGCGAGGCCGCGGCGCTCACCTGCGGGCAGATCGCCATGATCGACGACGCCATCGGGCGGGTGCTCGCCAAGCTTTCGGCGCTGGGGCTCGACCGCGACACGGTGGTCATCTTCACCACCGACCACGGCGACTTCATGGGGGACCACGGGATCCTGCTCAAGGCGGCGCTGCATTACCAGGGCGTGGTGCGCGTGCCCTTCATCTGGGCCGATCCGGAGGCGGCCGCCGCGGGCACGGTGCGGAACGACCTCTCGGGCACCCTGGACATCGCCGCCACGATCCTGGACCGCGCCGGGCTCACGCCCCATAACGGCATCCAGGGGCGCAGCCTGATCCGGCCCGGGGACGCGGACGCGCCCGTGGTGATCGAGGAGCACCAGCGCCGCGGCTACATGGGGTTCAACCACGGCTTCCGCGCCCGCACCCTGATGGGGCGGCGCTACCGGCTCACGGTCTATGAGGACGAAAACGCCTTCGGCGAGATCTACGACCTCGAGGCCGATCCGCTCGAGATCGACAACCTCTACGACGACCCCGCCCACCGCGAGCTCCGCCACGCGCTCACGGAAGAGCTCCTCCACCGGTTGATCGGGCTTTCCGACACCAGCCCGCTCGCCATCCATCACGGGCCCTGAGGGCGCACAAAGAGAAGCGGGGGCCGAAGCCCCCGCCGTCTCGCCGTCTAGGACACGATCGCCGGGCGCACTATTTCTCCAAGAGCCAGGAGAACATCTCCTTGGTCTTCCGGGCGGTTTCCGGACTCGGCATGTTGACGATGGGGTAGTCGTCCTTCCAATGGAAGGGCCGGCAGGCGTCGATCAGGCAGCGGGAGTTGGTGAAGTTCCCCGCCGCCTTGTCCCAGGGCGAGATGCAGGGATCGAGCGGCGTCGACCAGGCGTTCTTGATGATGTCGATGGACTTGTCGGGATCCGACCGGGTGCAGACCGCCCACATCAGCTCCTCGAGGTCGGCGACGTTGATGTCCTCGTCCACCACCACGACGTACTTGCCGGCATAGGCGACGGAGCGGCACTGCGCCGCCATGTGCATCACCTGGCGCGCGTGGCCGGCATAGCGCTGCTTGATGGAGACGGCGGTGAGCTGGCGCGAGCCGCCGGCCTCGTGGCACCAGGTCGAGACCACGTCCGGGACGCCCGACTTCTGCAGTTCGTCCTTGAGCAGCGCCGAGCGCATCACCGCCCGGTAGCGCGCCTGCTCCTCGGGCGGGCGCTGCGGCGGGCAGCCCAGGATGATGGGGTCGTTGCGGTGGTAGATCGCCTTGATGTCGAGCACCGGCTCGGCCCGCATCTTGGAGCCGTAATAGCCGGTCCATTCGCCGAAGGGCCCCTCCTCCGCCTTGTTGCCGGGCTGGACGAAGCCCTCGATGACGATCTCGGCGCGGGCCGGGAACGGGAGCCCCGTGTGCTTGCCCTTGACCACCTGCATGGGGCGCCCGCGGTAGGCGCCGGCGATCTCGAACTCGCAGACGCCGTAGGGGATCTCGGTGCAGCCCATCAGGAAGGTCAGCGGGTCGCCGCCGACGACGATGCAGACCGGCATGGGCTTGCCCTGGGATTCGTATTTGTCGCGGTGGATGCGCCCGTGCTTGCCGGGCGAGATGTAGAAGGCCACCTGCTTCTCGTTCTGGATCATCACCCGGTAGGTGCCGACGTTGACCCAATTCTCGTCCGGATCGACCGTGACGTTGAAGGACCCGGTGCCGATGTAGCGCCGGCCCTCGTCCTGGTCGTGCCAGACCGGGGTCGGGAACATGGTGATGTCGACGTCCTCGCCCTCGATGACGTTCTCCAGGATCGGCGCGTCGGTCACCTCCTCGTAAGGCAGGGGCTTCTTGGCGATCTCCCGGAAATGGGAGAGGAAGGCTTCGGACAGCCCCACCTTGTCGAGATCGGTCGGCAGGCCGAGCGTCATGTTCTTGCGCCGCGCGGCGAAGAAGTTGGTCAGCACCCGCCAGCCTTCCGGCGCCCCCGGGATCTTGTCGAACAGGGCCACCGGGGCCTCGTCGTCATGCTGCAGGAGCTCGGCCGCCATGCCGATCTCCTCTTCCCAGGTGTAGCCCTCGGCGCGCTTGAGCTCGCCGAGCTTGTCGGCTTCCGCGATCCATTCGCGCAGATCGTCGAACGGCACTTTGACCTGATAATTGTGGGTGGCGCTGTCGCTCATCGTTTCGCCTCGTCTCTCGCTTGTCACGCCCGACGGGGCCGGCCCGCGCAATGTAGCGCGCGGGGGCTCCGGGCGCACGGATTTTCGGGCTTTTTTCGCCCCTTACGGACGCCCCGGGGCTCCGTCCAGGGACCGCTCTTGCTATGATCGCTCATGGCTCGACGGGCTCAGCACGAGGCGCAAAAACAGCCTCACTCCGAGCATGTCAATGGGGGAGGCTGCAGAAAACTCTCGAGAAACCCCCTATTTAAGTGATTCATTCTATAACCTATAAATTAAATAAAGGGTTCTCCGCATACAGCCGGCCCATTGAATAAGGCGGTTTTCCCGCCCTACCCGTCGGCGGCGCCTTCGGCCTCGCGGGAGACGATGCGGATAATCCCGGTCAGCGTCCGGTGCACCGGGCACTTGTCGGCGATCTCCATGAGGCGCTTGCGCTGCGCCGCGTCGAGATCCCCTTCCAGGGTGATCGCCCGCTCGATGCGGTCGATCCGGCCCTCCTTCTCCTCGCAGTCCTCGCAGTCCTCGGCATGGATCCGCTCGTGGTGGAGGATGATCGAGGTCCGGGCGAGGGGCCAGCCCTTGCGGTCGGCATACATCCGGAGCGTTATCGAGGTGCAGGCGCCGAGCCCGGCGAGCAGCAGGTCGTAGGGCCCGGGTCCCCGCCCCTGGCCGCCCAACGCACGGGGCTCGTCGGCGGTGAGCTCGTGGCCGGCGGCGAGGATGGTCTGGACGTATGGGCCTTCGCCCGCCTCCCTCACCACGACGCCGGACTCCGGCGCCCCCGTCCCGGTCCCCGCCCGGGAGTCCGCCCCCGCCTCGGCGGCCGAGAGACCGTCGACGTAGCGCGCCGCCCAGGCGGCCAGGACATCGGCGACATAGACCGCGTCCGCGCGGCGCGTCAGCAGGTGATCGGCATCGTCGAGCGAGACGAAGCTCTTGGGATGCTTGGCCGCGGCGAAGATCAGGCCGGCGTTGTCGATGCCGACGATCTCGTCCCTCGGCGCGTGAAAGACGAGGAGCGCCTTGCGCAAGGTGCCGAGGTTCTCCCGCACCCTGGCCTCGGCGATGTCGTCCAGGAACTGCTGCTTGATGGTGAAGGCGCGGCCCGCGATCTCCACCCTTGCGGCGCCCTCGGCGGCGATGGCCTCGGCCTTGTCCTTGAGGAGGTGGGCGACATGGGCGGGATCGGCCGGCGCGCCGATGGTGGCGACGGCCCTCGCGGCGGGGATGTCGTGGGCGGCGGCCAGCACCGCCGCGCCGCCGAGCGAATGGCCGATCAGCACCTCGGGCCCCCGGCCGAGCGTCTCGCCGAGGAAGCGGGCGGCGGCCGCCAGGTCCCCGACGTTGGAGGAGAAGTTGGTGTTGGCGAACTCGCCCTCGGACCCGCCGAGGCCGGTGAAGTCGAAGCGCAGCACGGCGAAGCCGCGGCCGGCCAGCGCGCCGGCGATGCGCGAGGCGGCGTGGGTATCCTTGGAACAGGTGAAGCAATGGGCGAACAACGCCGTGGCCTTGACGGGGCCGTCCGGCCTGTCCAGCCGCGCCGCCAGACGGCTGCTGCCGTCATGGCCCGGGAATTCGACCTTTTCGCTGATGATGCTCATGGCCTTGACCTCGTTCTTGCGCGTTGGACGCGCGACCCGTGGATTTTTCGGTTTGCCCGGCGCGGGCCGGGACCTATAAACGGGCCGGGCCCCGGCCGCTTCCGCCGGCCGCCTTCACGCTCTCGGGGACGAACCTACAGCAATGGGCCTTGGCCGCCAAAATCAACACATCGTCATGACCGGATCACCGCCCCGGCACGACCCGGGCGGAGGACGCCCGGGATGAGCGGTCATCTCTCGTTGTCCGAGTTCGCCGCCATGCTCGCGAACCGCAACTACATGCGCTATACGGCGGGGAACTTCGTCTCCCAGACCGGGGAATGGGCGCAGCGCCTGGCCGTGGGCTGGCTCGCCTGGGAACTCACCCATTCGCCGCTCTGGCTCGGCCTGATCCTGTTCGCGGATCTCGCCCCGACCATCCTCATGAGCCCGTTCGGCGGGGCGCTTCTCGACCGCATGGACCGCCTGCCGCTGCTGCGCTGGTCGGTCTGGGCCTCCCTCGTCCAGCCGGTCTTCCTGTCCGTGCTCTACTTTACCGGCCTGCTCGAGATCTGGTCGCTCCTGGGCGCGACGCTCTATCTCGGCCTCGTCCATGCGGTCAGCCAGGCCGCCCGCTTCGCCGTCCTGCCGCTCCTGGTCGAGGAGAAGGACGTCGCCCGGGCGACGCCGTTCAGCTCGATCAGCTTCAACCTCGCCCGTTTCGCCGGGCCCATGATGTTCGGCCTGATCGTGCTGGTGGCCCCGGCGGGGTACGCCTTCCTCCTCAACGTGGTCCTCTACATCGCGTTCATCGTCCTCCTGCGTGGTCTCACGCTGCGCGAGGAGGCCCTGGCCTCACGCCGGGGCACAAGCATATTCGCCGCCGTCAAGGAAGGGTTCGGCTATGCCCTCACCCACCCCGGAATCGGGCCGCTGCTGATCGTGCTGCTTGCCAGCTCCCTCGGCACCCGGGCCTTCATGGACCTGCTGCCCGGATTCGCGGGCCAAGTGTTCCAGCGCGGGCCGGAAGCGCTGTCGATGATGACGTCGGTGACGGCGCTGGGCGCGCTCACCGGCGCGATGTACCTGGGCCTGCGCAGCTCCATCGCCGGGCTCGCCACCATCGCCAAGGCGGCGTCGATGCTGACCGGCGTCGGCCTCATGCTGTTCACCGCGGTGCCGTCCTACCACTGGGGCCTCGCGATCCTGTACTTCGTCGGCGCCGGACTGTCGACCTCCGCCGTCGGCGTGCTGTCCCTGGTGCAGGTCGCGGTGCGGGGCGAGATGCGGGGCCGCGTCGTCGCTATCTATGGCCTCGTCTTCCGGGGCGGTCCGGCCATCATCGGCGGCCTCGTCATGGGCTGGATCGCGGAATGGACGGGGCTGCGCTGGCCGGTCGCCGGCGGCGGGCTGGTTTGCGTCCTGGCGTGGTTCTGGGTGGTGGGGCGGCTCGGGACCGTCAGGGGCGCCCTGGAGCACGGCTTGAGCGGAAGGGAGGAGAGATGACCGAGCGCAAGATCGAGATCCTGGAAAAGGTCCGCGCCTTCCAGGGCTATTTCCGCATCGACCGCTACCGCCTGCGCCACAGCCTGCATGAGGGCGGCATGAGCGCCGAGATCACCCGCGAGGTGTTCGAGCGCGGCCACGCGGTCGGCGTCCTTCCCTTCGACCCGGCGCGCGACGAGGTGGTGCTGATCGAGCAGTTCCGCATCGGCGCCCATGCCGCGGGCGACGATCCCTGGCTCACCGAGATCGTCGCCGGCATCATCGACGAGGGCGAGTCCATGGAGGACGTGGCGCTGAGGGAGACCGAGGAGGAAGCCGGCCTTCGCCCCGGGGAGCTCCTGCCCATGGTGAGCTACCTCGTCAGCCCCGGCGGGGCCTCGGAGAAGGTGGACCTCTACCTCGCCCGGGTCGATGCCTCCGGCGCGGGCGGCATCCACGGGCTCGATCACGAGCACGAGGACATCCGCGTCTTCGCCCTGCCCTTCGCCGAGGCCGCGGCGCTGGTGGACGCCGGCAGGATCAACAACGCCATGACCCTGATCGCGCTGCTATGGCTGGTCCGCCGCCACGACGACGTGCTCGGCCGCTGGCGCGGCGGCACCGGGACCTCCGGCCCTTGATCCCCGGGAGTGCCCCGGTTAGCATCCGGCTGCGCCAACGGGAGCAATAAAACACAGGATTTTTGGGGAAAACCGGGGCACTTCAGGCGCCGGCGTCACAAGGACCGAAGCTTCATGGACATCCGCGACGGGTTTATCGACACCATCGGCAACACGCCACTGATCCGGCTCCGGCAGGCCTCCGAGGAAACCGGCTGCGACATCCTGGGCAAGGCGGAATTCCTCAATCCCGGCGGCTCGGTCAAGGACCGCGCGGCGCTGTTCATCGTCCGCGACGCGGAAAAGCGCGGCAAGCTGAAGCCCGGAGGCGTCGTCGTCGAGGGCACCGCCGGGAACACCGGGATCGGCCTCACCCTGGTGGGCAATGCGCGCGGCTACCGCTCGGTGATCGTCATCCCCGAGACCCAGAGCGAGGAAAAGAAGGACATGCTCAGGCTCTGCGGCGCGGAGCTCGTCCAGGTGCCCGCCGTGCCCTATGCCAATCCCAACAACTACGTCAAGGTCTCCGAACGCCTCGCCCGGGAGCTCAACGGGAAGGAGCCCAACGGCGCGATCTGGGCCAACCAGTTCGACAACGTCGCCAACCGCCAGGCCCATATCGAGGGCACGGGGCCCGAGATCTGGGAGCAGACCGAGGGCAAGGTCGACGCCTTCATCTGCGCCATCGGCACCGGCGGGACGCTGGCCGGCGTCTCCATGTCGCTCAAGGAGCGCAACAGGAACATCGTCATCGCCGCCGCCGATCCCGGCGGGGCGGCGATGTACAACTGGTTCAAGAACGGCGAGCTCAAGCCCGAGGGCACCTCCATCACCGAGGGCATCGGCCAGGGCCGGGTCACCAAGAACCTCGAGGGCGCGGTGGTCGACGACGCCTTCCGCATCCCCGACGAGGAGGCGCTTCCCATCGTCTTCGACCTGTTGAAGCACGAGGGCCTGTGCATGGGCGGCTCGACCGGCATCAACGTCGGCGGCGCCATCCAGCTCGCCAGGCGGATGGGCCCGGGCCACACCATCGTCACCATGCTGTGCGATTACGGCCAGCGCTACCAGTCGAAGCTGTTCAATCCGGAGTTCCTGAAGGCGCGCAATCTGCCCTACCCTGAATGGCTCGATAAGCCTTGATCTTCAATGATATAAAAATGGGAGCTGAGTAACAGGATGAACAATTCGCCCCTCATATCCACGGCCGATCTCGAAGCCCGTCTCGGCGATCCGGGGCTCTCCGTCCTCGATGCGTCGTGGTACCTGCCCGATCAGCGGCGCGATCCGGCCGCGGAGTTCCTCGCGGCCCGCGTGCCGGGCGCGGTGCGCTTCGATATCGACGCCATCGCCGATACCGCATCGGGCTATCCCCATACCCTGCCCGCCGCCGGCCTCTTCGCCCGGGCCGTCGCCGCCCTCGGCGTGACCAACGACAGCGACGTCGTCGTCTATGACGGGCTCGGCTTCTTCGCGGCGCCCCGGGTGTGGTGGATGTTCAGGACCTTCGGCCACGACAGGGTCAGGGTGCTCGACGGCGGCTTCCCGAAATGGCGCGCGGAGGGCCGGCCCACGGAGAACGGCCCCGCGCGCATCAGCCCCGCGGCGCGGCCGTTCGCGACGGCCTTCCGGCCGGAGATGGTGTGGAGCACCGCCGAAGTCCTTGAGAATCTGGAGCATGCCGAGGCGCTCATCCTCGATGCCCGGGGACCCGGCCGGTTCGAGGGCCGCGAGGCCGAGCCGCGCCCCGGGGTGCGCCCGGGCCATATTCCCGGCAGCCGGAACCTACACTACGCCCGCCTCGCGGACACCGAGGACGGCACCTTCCAGCACCCGGAGGGGCTCGCCCGGCTGTTTTCCGAGGCCGGCGTCGAGGCCGGGCGGCCCGTGGTGTGCTCCTGCGGCTCGGGCGTGACCGCCTGCGCGCTCGCACTCGGGCTCGAGATCCTGGGTCACGGCGGCGTCGCGGTCTACGACGGCTCCTGGTCGGAATGGGGGACGCGGACCGACACGCCCGTCGAAACCGGCCCGGCGGGCCCCTGACATGGCGCGGCGGCCCGAAAGCGGCGGAGGCGGCAAGCGCCCTCACGGCAAGGCCACCCGGGTGACCGAGGTGGGGCGCGATCCCAAGACGCAGATGGGCGTCGTCAACCCGCCCGTCTATCACGCCTCCACCGTGATCTACGAGACGCTCGCGGAGCTCGAGGAGAAGACCGCCCACCCCTTCGAGGGCGTCTATTACGGGCGCAACGGCACGCCGACCACCTTCGCCTTCGAGGAGGCCGTGGCCCGGCTCGAGGGAGGGTATCGTTCCATCGCCTGCGCCTCGGGCCTGGCGGCGATCGGCGCGACGCTGATGGCGTTCCTCGATGCCGGCGACCACCTGCTGATGGTCGACAGCGCCTACAGCCCGACGCGCAAGGTCTGCGAGATCGTGCTCAGGGGCTTCGGGGTGGAGACCAGCTATTACGACCCGCTGATCGGCGCCGGGATCAAGGACCTGATCCGGCCCAACACCAAGGCGTTGTTCACCGAGTCGCCGGGCTCGCTCACCTTCGAGGTGCAGGACGTGCCGGCCATCTCCGCGGCCGCGCATGAGGCCGGCGCGGTGGTGATCATGGACAACAGCTGGGCGACGCCGCTCTACTTCCAGCCCTTCGAGCACGGCGTCGACGTCTCGATCCAGGCGGCGACCAAGTACCTGGTGGGTCATTCCGACGTCATGATGGGGGCGATCACCACCACCGAGGAGCTGTTCCGCCGCGTCCGGGTGATGGCGGCGATCCTCGGTGCGGTGCCGGGGCCCGACGACTGCTACCTGGCGCTCCGCGGCATCCGCACGCTGGCCGTGCGCCTCGCCCGCCATCAGGAGACGGCCTTGGCGCTCGCGCGCTGGCTCGAGGCCCGGCCCGAGGTCGCGCGCGTCCTGCATCCGGCCTTCGCCGACTGCCCCGGCCACGCGGTGTGGAGTCGCGATTTCACCGGCGCGAGCGGGCTGTTCTCGATCGTCCTCGATCGGACCTATCTCAAGGAGGCGCTCGCCCGCATGCTGGACCATATGGACCTGTTCAAGTTGGGCTACAGCTGGGGCGGCTACGAGAGCCTAATCCTGCCGGCCGATCCCGCGCCCTTCCGCACCGCGCGCCCGTGGGCGGCCGAGGGCACCCTCATCCGCCTGCACGCCGGGCTCGAGGACGCGGGCGACCTGATCCCCGATCTCGAGGCCGGATTCGCCCGCCTCACCGCCGGCTGAGCGCGGCCCCCACCGGGATCACGAGCGCGAGAAGGAACAGCCCTGCCGCGGCCATGACGATGGCCGGGCCCGTCGGCAGGTCCCATTGCGCCGACCCGCCCATTCCCAGACCCACGGCGATGCAGCCGAAGACGCTCGCCAGCGCCGCCATGGCCTCGGGCGTGCCCGAGAACTTGCGCGCGGTCGCCGCGGGGATCACCAGAAGGGCGGTGATCAGGAGGATGCCGATGACCTTCAGCGACACCGCGACGATCAGCGCGAGAAGCAGCATGAAGGCGATGCGGGTGGGCAGCACCCGCACCCCTTCGATGGCCGCCATGTCGGGATCGAGCGTCACGTTCAGAAGCGGGCGCCACAGCACCCACAGCGCGGCGAGCGCGACGGCGGCGGTGGTGGCGATGATCCAGAGGTCGCGCGCGCCGACGGCCAGGATGTCGCCGAAGAGATAACCCATCAGGTCGACGCGCACCCCTTCCAGGAAGGCGAGCACGACGATGCCCGCCGCGAGCGCGGTATGGGCGAGGATCGAAAGCAGCGTGTCGGTGGCGAGCCAGCGCCGTCCTTCCGTCGTCACCAGGATCAGCGCCACAACGGCGCCGACCGCGAACAGGCCGGCCATGGCGTTGATCCCGAGGACGATCCCGAGGCCGATGCCGAGCAGGGCCGAATGGGCGATGGCGGCGCCGAAGAACGCCATGTGCCGCCACACCACGAAACAGCCGAGCGGTCCGGCGACGAGGGCGATGGAGAGCCCGGCGGCGAGCGCGCGGATGATGAAATCATCCATCGCGCCCACCCGCGTCCTCCTCGCCCCCGGCGGTATCGACCGGGATCACCTCGCCGGCATGGTCGTGGACATGATCGTGGTCGTGGGTGTAGACCGCCATAGCCGCGCCGAACAGCGCCAGGTATTCCGGGTGGCGGCTGACTGCCTCGGGCCGGCCCGCGCAGCAGACATGGTGGTTGAGGCACACCACCCGGTCGGTCTCGGCCATCACCAGGTGAAGGTCGTGTGAGACCAGCAGCACGCCGGCGCCGAGCGTCCTGCGCATCTCGCCGATGCGGCGGTAGAGGTCCGCCTGGCCACCGATGTCGACGCCCCGCAGGGGCTCGTCCAAAACCAGAAGCTCGGGCCTGCGCGCGAGCGCCCGGGCGAGCCGGAGGCGCTGGAACTCGCCGCCGGAAAGGTCGTTGACCTGCTTGTCCGCGACGTCGCCGATGCCGACCTCGGCCAGCACTTCCCGGGTGCGCGCCTCGTCGGCGCCGCCAAGGGCGAGAAAGCGCCGCGCCGTCATCGGCAGCGTCGGGTCGACCCGGAAGCGCTGGGGCAGATAGCCGATGCGGAGGCCCTCGCGCCGTCTCACACGGCCCCGGTCGGGCTTCAGCAGGCCCAGGACGATCCGCACCAGGGTCGATTTGCCCGCGCCGTTGGGCCCGATCAGGGTCACCACCTCGCCCACATGGACCGCGATCGAGGTGTCGATGAGGATGTCGCGGCCGCCGAGGGACTTGGCGACGTCCTCGGCCTCGACCAGGAGCTCGCCGGTGAGATCCCCGCTCATGGGCGCAAAGCGTCCGCGGCGGCGCAGGTGGCGCAGCGCCCCACGGCCTCGAGGCGCACGGTCCGCGCCTCGAACTGGATGGCGCTGGCCTCGCGGGTGAAGCGGTCGACGAGCTCGTCGGCGGGAAGCTCCGCCACCGAACCGCACTCGCTGCAGATGAGGAAGCGCCCGTGGCTGTGGCTGCCCGCCTGGTTGCAGCCGATGAAGGCGTTGAGCCTCGCGATGCGGTGGACCAGCCCGTTGCGTTCCAGGAAATCGAGCGCGCGGTACACCGTCGGCGGCAGGACCGGCTGCCCTTGCCCGGCGAGCACGTCGCAGATCTCGTAGGCGCCGAGCGGATGGTGCGAACGCCAGACCGCCTGAAGGACCTTGCGCCGAAGCGGCGTCAGGCGTAGGCCTTCGCGGCGGCAATGATCGGTCGCGGCGTCGAGGGCGAGGCGCACGCAGCGCTCATGGTCGTGGCCGCGCTGGAACGCCGCGGGGGCTTCGGGCATGGGTCGCCTCCTTGGAGGGTGTCTTGGGCCTTCCCCGGCAGACTAGTGCGGATGTTACAATGTTGCAAACGGCACGCGCGCCCGTTGACACGCCGCCCTTTGCGCTGGTCTAACCTGAGGGATGGGGACCGACCGAGACGATGAAAGATAACGAGTCCACGACCGACCCGGGGGCGCTTGCCGAGGCCAGCGCCGACATCCTTGCCGCCATTTCCTTCGACGGTGACGGCCTCGTGCCGGCGATCGTCCAGCAGGCCGACAGCGGCGAGGTGCTGATGCTCGCCTGGATGAACCGGGAGGCGGTGGAACAGACCCTCGGGACCGGCTTCGCCCACTACTATTCCCGTTCGCGCAAGGCACTCTGGCGCAAGGGCGAGTCCTCGGGCCAGACCCAGGCCGTGCGCGATTTCCGCATCGATTGCGACGGCGACACCGTCCTCCTTCTCGTCGATCAGAAGGGCGTCGCCTGTCATACCGGCCGCCACAACTGCTTCTTCCGCGCGCCCCGGGACGGCGTGCTCAAGGAGGTCCATCCCGTCATCACGCCGCCCGAGGAGCTCTACGGCAAGGACGGGGACGACGGCTGACGGCGAGAATCCGGCAACACTCAGGCCAAACCTCAGGACAGGGAGAGAGCGCGCGAGATGGCGTTGTTGATCAAGCCGGGGCGGGACCCGGCGGAGAAATGGATGCGGGCGATCGCCGAGGAGATCCCCGACCTGGACATGCGGGCCTGGCCCGATGCCGGAAACCGGGAGGAGGTCGAGTTCATCATCACCAATTCGCTTCCGTCCGGAGAATTCGCGACCTTCCCCAACCTCAAGTTCGTCGCCTCCACCAGCGCCGGGGTCGACCGGCTCCTGACCGACCCGGACTTCCCCGCCCATGTGCCGATCATCCGCTCCATCAATACCCAGCGCACGGCGACCATGTGCGCCTGGGTGTGCTACCACGCGATCCGCCACCACCGCCATTTCGACCGCTACCGCGAGAACCAGGCCGCCAGGGTCTGGGAACCACTCGCCTACCCGGCCCCGGACGAGGTCCGGCTCGGAGTCATGGGGCTCGGCACCCTCGGCGGCACCGCGGCGCGGACGCTGAAGGGCTTCATGTTCGATGTCGCGGGGTGGAGCCGGACGCCGAAGACGATTCCCGGCATGGAGACCTTCGCCGGGCCCGAGGGGTTCGCGCCCTTTCTCAGGCGGTCCGACATCCTCGTCTCGATCCTGCCGGGAACGCAGGAGACCGAGAACCTCTTGAACCGGGAGACGCTCGCGCTCCTGCCCGAAGGCGCCTACATCATTAACTGCGGGCGCGGCACCGTGATCGACGATAAGGCGCTGATCGAGGCGATCGACCGCGGCCGGATCGCGGGCGCCGCTCTCGACGTCTTCAGGACCGAGCCGCTGCCCGAAGATCATCCCTTCTGGGGCCATCCCAAGGTGGTGCTCACGCCGCATTACTCGTCCAACGGCGGGGCGCGGCACGGGGTCGGCGTGGTGGTCGCGAACATCCGCCACGCCCGTGCGGGCGAGCCGTTCGAGGACGTGGTCGACAAGGCGCTCGGCTACTGACCGGATCCCTCATGAACGAAAGCCCGGACAAGGACCTGAAGCTGATCGCGGTCACCGGGGCCGACGCCAAATATTTCGACCTCGTGGCCGAGCAGATCGCCTCGATCCGCCGGCTGGCTCAGGGCGCCGAATTGCCTCTCGCGGTGCTCGACGGCGGGCTGGAGGCGGCCCAGGTCCAGGCCCTGGAAGGCTGGGGGGCCAGAGTGGTGGCGCCCCCCTGGCCCGATCCGGACACCGCCCGGCGCTATGCCGGGCGGGACTACCTTCGCATCAACCTGGCGAAGCCCCGCCTCGACCTCCTGTTCCCCGATTACGACGCGATCGTCTGGCTCGACGGCGACGCCTGGCTGCAGACCTGGGATGCGATCGCCCTCTTCGCCCGCGTCGCGGCCAAGGGCAAGCTCGCCGTCGTCTCCCAGGCCTCGCGCCTACAGACCCGCCACATCGCCCTGCGCCGCCGGCTCTTCGGCTGGGTCGAGCCGCGGGGAATCCTCTTCAAGAACGCGCGCCGCGCCCGTCTGCCCACCGACGTCGCCTGGTCGCTGGTCGACCGGCCGGTGCTCAACACCGGCGCCTATGCGCTTTCCCGCACCGCGCCCCACTGGGCGGCCTGGCGCGCCTGGCAGGCGCGCTGCATCCGCCACGGCCGGGCCTTCACCTCGGACCAGCTGGCCCTCGCCCTCGCGGTCTATCTCGACGGGCTGCCGTTCGAGGCGCTGCCCGAGACCTGCAACTACATGGGCCCGTGGCGGGTCGATGCCGAGCGCGGCCTTCTCGTCCATCACTTCGCGCCCTATGACCCCGTGAGCGTCGTCCACCTGGTCGCCAGGGACGACATGCGCCGGCATCCGGGCGTCACCGTGCCCGGTCTCGACATGGCGGATCGGGCGGTCGAGCTGCCGCTCCGATTCCCGGCGTTCCGCGCGCGGTTCATGACGGAGGACGCGCCCGGTCAGTCGCCGGCCTGAAGCGCCGCCTCCATCATCGCTCGGTAGGGCGCGGCGCATCCGCGGTCGTCGGGAAGAGCCGGCGGCGGCGCGGAAGGCCCGGGCAGGCCGGCGAACCGGGCGATGGCACCGAGTGCCGCGCCGGGATCGTCGAGCACCGCTTCGTAGTCCAGCGCCAGGCAGCGCCCGGGTTCCGCCGCCGCCCAATGCCGCACCGCGGCGCGCCACAGGCCGATCTGCCCCATGATGCCCGAGAGGAAGTAAGCGTAGCCGTGACCCGCCTGCTGGTAATGGAACTGGAAGATGCGCAAGGCGGTATCGAGGTCCTCCCGGTTGACGAGGATGAGCCGCGTGGCTGGCAAGGCGCGGAGGATGACGGGAATCTGGAGCACCAGGGAGGGCGCGGGCGCGGTGAGGGTGTAGACCGCATGGCCCTCGGCGCGTTCGGCAAGCTTGCGGGCGAAGATCCTCCTGAATTCGGGCAGATAGCTAGCCGGCAGGGCATGCAGGCCGGGAACGAGGTCGACACCGATCTCGGCGTTGAGGTCGTCGACGCATTCGCGCAGTAGGTTGGTCTCGTATCCCGCCTTGACACGGGGGCGGCCCGCGAGCAGGGACTCGAGCGTCGATTTCCCGGCCCGGGGCATGCCGCCGACGATCACCAGCCTGGGCCCCTCCTCCGCCGCGCCATCCGTGCCGAGCACCCCCTCCCATCCCGGCGGCGGGCCCTTGGGAAAGCCGCCCGCGGGGCGCGGTGCGATCCCCTCGGCCGCGCGATGGGCGCGGTTGGCGGCGATAAGCGTCTCCCAGGCGCGTTGGTGGTGCCCCGCCTTGTCGAGCGCCCGGGCGAGGGCGAAGCCGAGCCCCGTCCGCCGCCCTTCCTGATCCGGGCCGAGGGCGGCGCGTGCCGCCTCGATGTCGGGGAGGATGTCGAGACCGCTCTCGGCGGGCGCGAACAAGCTCAGGCCGGCGAGCGCGCCGGGCGAGAGGGGATCGGCGGCGTGGGCCTCGCGGAAGGCGGTGAGCGCCTCCGCGGGCCGCTGCCAGTCGAGGTAGAAGAATCCCATATGCACCAGGCGGCCGGCGTCCCCCGGCCGCCGACGGAGGGTCTCCCGGAACAGCGCCTCCGCCTTCTCGAAAGCGCCGCGGCGGGCATGGCAACGCGCGAGAAGGAGGCGGGCGTCGAGCGATCCCCCGGCGGCGGCGCCCGCGTTCTCGATCGCGGCGATCGCCGCCTGCGGCTTGTCGGCGGCGAAGGCGGCTAACGCAGCGGCGAGCGCGCCGGCGGGGGATGGGTTTTCAGGCGGCATCACCAAGGCGCGGCCGACCCGCGGTCTCTGGTGTCCGGCCCGGCAAGTCTTCTTCGCCCTCGAGGCAACCCGCGCCGGCCCCCGCTTACTCCGACACCCGGACGTCGAGCACGGCGCTACGGCCGCTCTCCACCGCCTCGAGGCCGCGACGCAGCGCATCGGGCACGGCCTCGGGGTCGGTCACGGTCTCGCCATACCCGCCGAAGGATTCGATGACCTTCACGTAGTCGGGGCCGTTGATGAAGGTGCCGTGATAGGTCTGGGTCTCCACCGCGGTGCCTTCGGGATACATGCGGTGATGCATGTTCTGCATGGCCGCGTATTTCTGGTTGTTGAAGATCACCACCAGGATCGGCAGGTCGAAATCGCGGGAGCACCCGAAGCACTGCAGCACCGGGTTGTAGAGGAAGGCGCCATCGCCGATGAGGGTCACGACCGGGCGGTCGGGATTGGCGAGCTTGACGCCGAGCGAGAGGCCGAGTCCCTGCCCCAGCCCGCCCTGGCGGGTGTACAGGCTGCCGGGCGCGTTCCAGCGGATGTGCTCGCGCAGCAGAGCGGTGTGGGTCGTCACCTCGTCGATATAGACCGCGTTGTCGGGCAGCGTCTCGCCCAGCGCCGCGCACAGCCACACGGGATCGATGGGCGTCTTCTTGCGCGCCTCGGCATGCTGGGCCGCGCGCTTCTCCTGAAGCGCATCGTGGGCGGCGGCATTCTCCTTGCGCCTTTCCTCGACGGCGGCGGCGTCGAGCCCCGCGGCCTCCACCGCCTCGGCCAGCGCCCTCAGGGTCGAAGCGCAATCCCCCTCCAGGTAGATGTCCGCCTGGTGGCTCTGGTAGGCCATGTAGGGGCGGTGCGGGGTTTCATCGATGTCGACGACCACGGCGTTGGGCGGGCGCTTGGACGGCGGGTACCAAGGCGTGCGGGTGCGCACCACCAGCACGAGGTCGGCGCTGTCCCAGTAGGGCCTGAAGTCGTGGCCCTGGTGCATGGGGTGGTCCTTGGGGAAATTGGCGAAGAGCGCGCCGGGCTTCTCGACGACCGGCAGGGCGCAGAGCTCGGCGAGTTCGACCAGCGCGTCGAAGCTTTCGGCATCACGCCCGGCGGCCTCGCACATCACCACCGGCCTCTTGGCCTTGGCCAGCAGCCCCGCGACACGCTCGATATCCTCCGGCGCCGACAGCATCTTCGGGGCATCCGGGACGTCGCGCAGCTTCTCCGGCATCGGCCAGGGGGCGACCATGATCTCGTGCGGGATGGACAGGTAGGTGGGACCGAGCGGCGGGCGCTGGGCCATCTCGCCGGCGCGCACGATCGCCTCGTAGATGGTGTGCGGGCTCGCGGTCTGGCAGGCGTATTTGACCAGCGGTTCGACCAGCCGCTGCGGCCCGCCGACGATGGAGAGGTTGTCGACCCACTGGCGCCCGGGGTCGAAGTCGGGCTGCTCGCCGTAGGTGAGCGACTCGCCCGAGATCACCAGCATGGGGAGGCCCGCGATCAACGCGCCGTGCACCCCCATCATGCCCTGCAGCAGACCCGATCCTGCGTGCAGCAGCACCGCCTGCATCTTGCCGGTGGCCAGCGTGTAGCCGGCCGCGACGTCGACGGCCAGCGTCTCGTGCCAGCAGTCCATGAAGGCCGGGCCGTTCTTGCCCTGGTGGATCTGGTTGGCCATGGCCTCCCAGATCGAGGACCACTCGGTGCCCGGCGAGGACAGGATGTAATCGACCTTGAGACTGCGGATGGCTTCGAGGATGGCGTCGCCGCCGTCGAGCGTATTCTTCACGGGCTTCTCTCCCCCCAGAGGACGTTTGCGCCGGCTTCGCCGCCGGCTTCTGAATCGAGGCCAAGACTACCACAGGGGACAAGCCGACCAAGCCGATTTGTGTTCGATATCCGGGCCTTCCGGCCCTCCGGCGTTGCGCCGCTGAGCGGCTATTCCATGGCATGGTTCGGCGCCCGCGCCCGGGATGCGGGAGGCGGTGGCCAGTTGGCCGCGGGCCCGGTCGGGCCGAACCGGCCAATTGCCTCCATGTCTCTAATTTTCATAGATTTTCTTGCGATTCAATCGTGCCAAATTGAATCCAAAAGTAATCGGATTGTTAATTTTTTCGGGCGCAAAATCGGCTTCGCGCGGGAGAGGCCCCCGCTGCCCAGGATGGTCGGATCCATGTTGGCCTCCGTCCCGCCAGGCGGGATTGAAGAGCGACGAGATCGTCCAGTTGCGGGTATCCGAAATTGCAAGATCTTCTCAATGAATGGCCTGATTTCGAAGAGCTCCAGAACGATGATCCCATCGCCATCATGGAGCTCAACAGGGTCACCGGGTTCCTCCCGAAGGGCGTGGGACAGCAGCCCTACGCGATCTTCTTCGACAGCTACCTCGTCTGCGACGACGAGGCCTTCCTGAGGCTCGGCCGCCTGCTCTCGAACAGGATCTTCCGGCGCGAGCTCCAGGCCGACGTCTCCAAGCGCCGCTTCGAGCGCAGCCTCGCGGTCCTTCTCGCCAACCTGATCGCGGCCATGCACCGCGAGTGGGATCCCTGGATCGCGGTGTCGCGCAACAAGATCGACTACCAGCGGCGCTACACCAGCCCCCTGGTCAGCTACAGTGCCCTGCGCACGGCGATGGACGCGCTCCGGGACCTCGGCTACATCGAGTTCCGCCGCGGCTTCCGCCCGCCGCCGGGCAACACCGGCTTCCGCACCCGGATGAGGCCGTCGGACCGTTTCGTGCGGCTGGTGCGCAACCTTGGCGCGGCGAACGTGCGTATCTTCTCCGTGGTCGAGGAACGCGAGACCATCGTCCTGAAGGATTCCCACGGCCGCTTCCTGGATTACGAGGACACGCAGCAGACCTTCGGCATGCGCGCGGCGATCGAGGCCTACAACCGGCAGCTCGCCGGGACCCGGATCGGCCTGTCCGAGGAGCTTCCGGTCGCCGGCATCGATTTCGCCCAGAACCGGTCCTACCGGGTCTTCTCACACCGCAATCTGCAGGAAGGGGGCGGCTTCTACGGGCCGTGGTGGACGGCCTGCGCCCGCGAGCTCCGGCCCTTCATCAGCATCAACGGCGAGCCCACCATCGAGCTCAATTTCGAGGCCCAGGTCGCCAACCAGGTCTACGCGCGCCACGGGTTCTCCTGCTTCGACGCGCTGGGCGATGAAGATCCCTACGTCATCCCCGGGTTCCAGAACTTTCCGCGGGCATTCGGCAAGTTGGCTTTCCATATCCTGTTGAACTGCTATTCCGACGTCCATGCCCTGGTGGCCCTCATGCGGAGTGACGTCAACACCCTGCTCGATGACCGCGAGTTGGGATATCACCCCATGGCGGTGCTGCGCGCGGTCGAGGAAAAGCACGACGAGATCGCCGATCAGTTCCTCGCCGGCCACGGGCCGAGGGTGCATTACGAGGGTGCCAGCATCGCCGAGAACGTGATCCGCAACGGTCTCGATCGCGGGATCCCGGTGCTGCTCGCCCAGGACAGTTACATCGTCGCCCGCGAGCACGAGCACTGGCTCAAGGCGGCGATGGCGACGGCCTGGTCCGAGACCTATCCCAAGTCCATGGGCATGCCGAACATCAGGTGCCCGGCGGCCGAGGATTCCTACGAAGACGAATTCGACCGCCGCTCCGCTTGACTGCCCTGCTCGCGGTTGCCGGCGCCGCTCCCAGGACGGCGAAGTTTCCCTGTGCCCCTGGGTCGATCGGCGCGGTCAGGACGGCCTGACGATCAGAAGGTCGCAAGGCGGGTTCTGCAGGATGTCCGTCGCGACGCTTCCCCAGACCGCCTCGGAGACCCCGGTCCTCGCGTGGGTGCCGATCACCAGAAGCTCGGCATTGACGCGGGCGCAGGCGGAGCGCAGCACGACGCGCGGGTCGCCCTCCTCCACGGTCTTGCGGATGTAACCGGAAAGCGCGCCCAGCCTTTCGGCGCGCTTCTCGAGCGCATCCATCTCTTCCTGGATGAAGGCGTTGAACTCGAGGCGTTCGGCATAGGCGACCTCGCCGCCGATATCGGCGCGGCCGAGGAAGCCCTGGAACGGCAGTTGATAGGCATGGACCAGGTGCAGGTTCGCACTGGGTGCGACCTGCAGGGCCTGGCGGATCGCCGCCCGGGAGTACACCGAGAAGTCGACGCCGACCACGATCTGCCGGTAGGACTGATGTGGGTCCACCTTGACGAGAAGCGTGGCGGTCTGGCTCGAAAGCAGGATCCTTCCGGCCGTCGTCTCGGCGAAGGTCCTGTCCTGGCGCGTAAAGCTGTCGTCGACCCCGAGGACGGCGAGATCGATGTCGCTCGAGCCCGTGAGCTTCGGAATCTCCGTGTCCGGACGTCCGACCAGGACCTCGAAGGTCGCCTCCACCCCGGTCGCCGCGATCGCCTCTTCCATGTCGCGAGAGAGTGCCTTGGCGGCCTGATCGATCGCCTTCGCCTTCGACTTGGCGGGGAGCTTCTCGTCCACGACATGCGCGACGAAGAGAGAGGCCTCGAGCTCCTTGGCCAGGAGGAAGCCGCGGCCGAGGGCGCGCTTCGAGCGCTCCGTCAGGTCCGTGGCAATCAGTATCCGGGTCTGTGCTAACTCCATCGGATGCTCCGTCGTTTCGTACCGGTCAAAATTCTCTGGAGTTCCGCGACGGCCGGACGCCGCTGGGGTCCGCCGCCGATCATGCGGTGGCCTCGCGCGAGACCGCAAGCGGCTCGCGCAATGCCGATAGCCGCAGCAGGACATAGCCGCAGATGGCGGACAGGGTCGACCCCGAGAGCACGCCGAGGCGCACCGCCCGCGCGTATTCGGGGTCCGAGAAGGCAAGCGTGCCGATGAACAGGCTCATGGTGAAGCCGATGCCCGCCAGCAGGGAGACGCCATACATATGCCTCCAGTTGAGGCCCGGTGGCATCTCGCAGATGCGGCACTTGACCGCGAGCCACGAGAAGCCGAAGACGCCGATCTGCTTGCCCGCGAACAGGCCGATGGCGATGGCAAGCGGTACCGGCGCCATCAGGTCGGCAAGGGACAGGCCGCGCAGGGAGACGCCTGCGTTGGCAAAGGCGAACATCGGCATGATGACGAAGGCCACCCAGGGATGGAGTTCCACTTCGATGCGCTTCAGCGGCGAGCGGCCGAATCCGTCCTGCGCGCGCAGCGGCACGGTGATGGCGACGATCACCCCGGCGATGGTGGCGTGAACCCCTGATTTCAGGACGCAGACCCACATGATCGTGCCGATGACGATGTAGGGCGCGATGCGGGTCACGCCCTTGATGTTGAGAAACCACAGGATCAGGGTGCCGAGGATCGCGATCGACAGCGAGGAAAAGGAGATCGTCTCGGTGTAGAACACCGCGATGATGAGGATCGCGCCGAGATCGTCGAGAATGGCAAGGGCGAGAAGGAAGACCTTGAGCGCGAGCGGAGCGCGCCGGCCGAGCAGCGCGAGGACCCCCAGGGCGAAGGCGATGTCGGTGGCGGTGGGGATGGCCCAGCCCGAGAGGGCGTCCGGGTTGCCGTTGTTGATCGTGAAATAGATCAGGCCCGGGACCAGCATGCCGCCGAAGGCGGCGATCGCGGGCAGCGAGGCCTGCTTCCAGGTCGAGAGCCGCCCCTCGATCATCTCCCGCTTGATCTCGAGCCCGACCAGGAAGAAGAAGATGGCCATCAACCCGTCGTTGATCCAGAGCAATGCGGGCTTCCGGATGATCAGCTCGCTGATCTGAACGCTGATGATGGTCGAGAGGAAGCTCTCGTGCAGCTGGCCGAAGGGTGAGTTGTAGAGGATCAGGGCGAGCAGCGCGAACAGCATGAGGACGACACCCGGCGACGCCTCGTGATGCAGGACCAGGGTCTTCCACTTACAAAGCTGCGAATACATGCAAATCTTCCCTGTATTGACCGCCAGGCACATTTGCCGGCGGGGCGTTTTCTTGGCCGAAATCCGGCATGCGGCGCGTCCGCGGGGTTGCGCCCGAACCCGTGTTGACCCTGGTAATCTGCGCCGGATGCGGTGATTTTTTAAATTTGATTTGGCCCGTCTTTTGATAAGTTTTCTCAATCAGCCCCGAAATCGGGCAGCAAACCTGAGGTGTCTTGTTATGGTCCAGCGAAAGAGAAAGCGTCCGGAACCTGCCAAGGGCTCGTCCGGGCTCACCGCATCCAGGGACTTGGCTTTGCAGATTACGATCAAGCACTTGAGGTTCCTTTTGGCGCTCGCCGAGAAGCTCCATTTCCGGCGGGCGGCCGAGTCCGTCCACGTCACCCAGCCGACCATGAGCGGGCAGATCCGCGAGCTCGAGGAGAGGCTCGGCATCCAGCTCGTCGAGCGCAGCCGTTCGCATGTCACCCTGACGCCGATCGGCAAGAAGGTGGTGGCCAGGGCGCGGATCGTGCTGCGCGAGCTCGAGGCCCTGGTGGATGTCGCCAAGGCGAACCAGTCGCTGTTCGACGGGGTCGTCCGCCTTGGGGTCGTCCCCACCCTCGGCCCCTACCTGCTGCCCCACATCATGCCCGGACTGCGGCGCGAGCATCCCAACCTGAAGCTCTACGTGCGCGAAGTCATGCCGCAGAACCTCAGGCGCGACCTGGAAGAGGGGAAGCTCGACGTCATCCTGTATCCGCTGCCCATCTACGGCGCAGACATCCACAGCGTGCCGCTCTTCCGGGAGCCGCTGTGGATCGCGGTGCCGAGCGACCATGCGCTCGCCCGGAAGAACAGGATCAGCCGCGAGGACCTCAAGGGAGAGGTGGTGCTGGCGCTCGAGCACGGGCATCGGCTGCACGAGCAGGTCCACGCCCTCTGCGAGGAATACGAGGCCGAGGTGTCCATCGACTTCGAGGGCACGAGCCTCGACACCTTGCGCCAGATGGTGGAGATGGGGATCGGGATCGCGTTCCTGCCGTCGCTCTACGTGATCTCCGAGATCCGCGACAACGACCAGATCGCGGTGCGCAAGCTGGACTGCAGCCCGCCCAACCGTCTCATCGGCATGGTATGGCGCAAGCATTCCTCGCTGCACGACCAGTACGCCAACCTGGCCGACATGACGCGCGACATCCTGCGCGAAGGCACCCCGGAGGTCATGGCGGTGGCGTGAGCCTCCGCCGGCTCCCCTCTGCGACCGAATGGTCAGGCGAGCTGGTGCTCCGGCGCCGGCAGGCTTTCCGGCTCCTGGCCGACGGCGAGGACGGAACAGGGCACGTCCTCGCACACCTCCTTGGCGACGTTTCCGGCGAACAGGCTCTTCAGGTTGGATCGGGTGCCGCTGCCCATCACCACCAGATCCACGTGGTTGCGCGCGACGAACTCGGAGATCACGAAGTTCGCCGGCCCGCGCTCGATATGGATCTCCACCTGGTCGCCATCGAGACCGGCGCGGGAGAGGAGCGCGCCGATCCGCGCGCGCCGGGCCTCGGCTTCCCCGGCCACCATGTCCGCGAGATCCTCCCGGGAGATATCGGAACGGGCGCGGTCCCTCTGGGCGCCCGTGAAATCCCAGGCGTGGAGGATATCGACCCGGCACTGCTCTATGTGATGGAGCTCCGCCACGAGATGCAGGATCCGCCGCGTCGCCTCGCGGTCGTCTTCGGGGTTCTCAGGCAGGCTGACGGCCGCCACCAGCCGCCGCAGCCCCCCGGCCGCGTCGGGGTCGGCGATCCACACGGGGCACGGGCAGCCTTGCACCAGCTTGGCGACGAGGCTGCGCCGGGCGCTGGCCTTGGCGAGGTCCATGTGGGCGCCGGTTGCGATCACGAGGTCGATGTTTTCCTTGACCACCGATTTGATCACGCTTTCATAGGCCGGGCCGTCGGCCAGGACCTTGCAGCGGACAGTCACGTTGAGGCGCTCGGTGCTGGCGAGAAGGCGCCTGAAATGGGCCTCGCGCTCCGCACGGGCGCGCGCCAAGGCGCGCTGCGAGCGGGGCGACGGCGGCAGGAACCAGGAGAGCCGCCGGCCGTCGTTCGGGTCCATGATCTCGCTGACGATAACCGAGCCGCCGACCCGGTGCGCGAGCGACAGCGCCCGCTCGAGCGCCGCCTCGTCGCCGATGTTGCGGTGGTAGAGAATCAGGATCTTCTTGATGGAATGCATCGATCGTCCTCTGACCTCGAAAGCCTCCTCGAGCCTTCGGTCAGAGGATCGCAGCCGCGAACCGCGAAATCCAATAGGTTTCCCTGCCCCGTTTCATCGGGTTTTCCGATCAGGAATGGCCGCGAACGGGCCCTGGGAAATGGTGCGCCCTGAAGGACTCGAACCTTCGACCTGCGGCTTAGAAGGCCGCCGCTCTATCCAGCTGAGCTAAGGGCGCCCCGGAGGGTCTCCCGCGGTCAGGAGACCTTGTCGTAACGGAAGTTCTCGGCATAGCTTTTCCGCCGCGGTCTTCGCGGCTTGGGCTCCTCCACCCGGTAGGCGATACCGTTGCGCGCGGCGAAGGCGATGGCCTCTTCCTTGCTGTCGAAGGCCATGCGTACCTGCTGGCGCGTGTCCGCCGAACCGGTCCAGCCCATCAGCGGGTCGAGGACCTTGGGCTTGCTCTGCACGAACTCGAGAAGCCAGTGCTTGGTGTTGGCCCGGCCCTGTTGCATGGCCGTGCGGCAGGGCCGGTAGATGCGGGCGTCGGGCATGGGGCCTCCTCGAAGGCTGAACTTGGCTCTAGGTATCGGCCGCGCGCGCTTCCGTCAAGGGCGGGCTTGGTCGGGGAGAGAGGATTCGAACCTCCGACCCCCTGCTCCCAAAGCAGGTGCGCTACCAGACTGCGCCACTCCCCGCCGCGCGGAAGCTAGGCCGTTTTTTCCCGTCTATCAAGGACCTAAGGCGTGGGCGGGGGCGCTAGCGCTGCTTGCGGGCGCGCACGGGGCGGGGGAATTGGAGAAACCTCTCGGATGCCAAGACGCACAGGCCGTCCTCATGGTCGCGGAGCATCCGCCGGCCCTTGGGCGTCAAGGTGCAGCGCTGGAAGGGGTCGGGCTTGAGGAGCCTGGCCTCGGTGAGCACCCGGAACGCGTTGGCGACCCGGCGATTCAGCTCAGCCATGTCCCAGGGGACCGTATCCCCTCTCCGGCGCATGTCCTGTAAGATCTGGCGCACGCAGTCCTCCTCGACGGCGGGGGCGGCCTCGGTCACCCGCAGCGCGGCAAGCAGGATGTCCGGTTCCTCCATCAAGGCGGATCCCGTGTTGGGCGTTAACAGTCTCCCTGGGGTATTGTTACTATTTAGTGTCTCAAGAATGTGACGCAATGATTAAAGGACGATTTTTTTTAAGCATGCCCGTCCTCTGCCCATGATTGAGGCGGCGGCGCGCCTGCCTTGGGATTCCGCCGCTCGCGGGGGGCCGCGAAAGCCGTGGGGCTAGTCTATTCGAGGATTTCGTAGCACCAGACCACGGCACGGGCGCCCTGCAGGGCGCGGACCTCGCTCTGGATGGTCTCGTGGTCCGTGCTTTCCCGGTAGCGGTCGATCGAATCCATGCTGTCCCATTCGGAATAGGAGATATAGATTTCCGGCCTTTTGAGGGACCGCATCAGTTTTTCCGAAAGGCAGCCCTTCTGGCGGACCATCAAAGGTGTGCATTCCGTCTTCCAGACGCGTTCGGCGTTCTGTCGGTTCTCTTCCGGAACGTTGATCAGGATGACGCGGGCTATCGTCATGGGGGCCTCTCGGATGGTCGCAAGGTCGAGCGTTCCTGCCGATTATTGGTTTACACCGCCGCGCGCCCAGGCGCCACCGTCATCGACGGCCGGCTTGCGGGCGCGCCGGCGTGAGCGGGCGGCTTGATCTTGCGCCGGCTCCTTCGCAAAATGCATGTCTTATCAAGCACCTTGCCGATTTCCATCGAATAATAAGAAAATTTTCAGGGATTTGGGCGAAAGGAGTCCGCCATGGACGGTAGAGGACGCATACCGGGCCCGGCCGGGGCGATCCTGGCGGTCGCCGCACTGCTGGTGCTGGGCGCCTGCCAGACGACGGCCCATCACACCCGCGCCAAGCTTCCGCCCGAACCCGAAAAGAGGCGCATCGTCCTCCTGCCACCCGATGTGGAGCTCAGCATTCTCCATGCCGGCGGCGGCAACGAGATCAACGCCGAATGGACCCGTCTCGCCCGCCAGAACCTGTCCGCCAACCTTGCCGAGCGCTTCGGCAGAATCAACGCCAGGCTGGTGGAACGCAAGGCGAGCGCCGCCGATTTCGGCGAGGACGCCAAGGAAGTCCAACTGCTCAAGCTGCACGAGGCGGTCGGCGCCTCGATCCTCATCCACCAGAATCAGGGTTCGATGCTGCTCCCCACCAAGGAGGGGAAATTCGATTGGTCGCTCGGGCCCGAGGCGCGCTACCTGAAGCGGAAATACGGTGCGGACTATGCCCTTTTCGTCTTCATGAGGGACAGCTACGCGAGCAGCGGCCGCGTCGCCGCGATGATCTTCGCCGCGGCCCTCGGCGTCGGCATCAGGGGCGGCGTCCAGCTCGGCTTCTCCTCCCTCGTCGATATAGAAACCGGCGAGGTCGTCTGGTTCAATCATCTCGCCCGCGCCAGCGGCGATCTCCGCACGCCGGAGGGCGCCGCGGAGACCATCGACGTGCTGCTCGCCAGCTTCCCGAAATGATCCGCGCCGCCCGATATTCCGCCGCCCTGCTCTCGGCCTGTCTCGCCGGGGGCTGCGCCGGTGACGACACCTCCTACTACAACAGGGCCCTGGAGAAGAATGGAGAAGTCGTGTCCCAGAACCGGGAAAGCGGTGCCGAGAGCACGCCCTTCCCCTATGACCTCGCCGATCTCTCCCCGGCCCACCGGCCGGACCCGAAAAGCGACGAGGCCGGGATCTGGTACCACATGGAAAAGGTCGAGCGCCGCATCAAGACCGCGGGCGAACGCTACCGCAACCGCGAGGTCAACGCCTATCTCGCCTCCGTCGCCTGCCGCGTGACCGGCTCCTATTGCAAGGACGTCCGCATCTACGTCATCCGCGCCGCCGGGATGAACGCCTCCATGGCGCCCAACGGCATGATGAGCATCCGAACCGGGCTCCTCCTGCGTGCCCGGAACGAGGCGCAACTGGCCGCCGTGATCGGCCATGAGGCGGGCCATTACCTTCGCCAGCACAGCCTCCAGCGCCTGCGCGACGTCATCGACAAGACGAATTCACTGGTCTTCTTCAATTTCATCCTGGCCGCGGCGGGAATACCCGTGGCCGGCGACCTCGCGGTGCTGGCGGCGCTCGGCGACATCCAGGCCTATGGCCGCAACCACGAGCGGGAGGCCGACGGCTACGGGCTCCTGCTCATGTCCCGCGCCGGCTACGACCCGGAGGAGGCCTGGAAGATCTGGGACCTGACCCTCAGGGAGATGAAGGCGACCAAGGACTATGAGGACCGCTCCCAGTTCCTCGCGAGCCATCCCGAGCCCGAGGAGCGCATGGCGGTGCTGCGCAAGCTGGCGAAGAGCGTGAAGACGGACAAGACCACCGACATCGGACGCGAGCGGCTGCGCGAAATCGTCGCCCCGATCCGCGCCGAGCTCATCCGGGACGAGCTGAACGCCCGGCGGTTCGACGCCTTCGAGGTGCTCCTCGACCAGCTCATCGCGGACGGCGACAATCTTGCGGAGCTCTACTATTTCAAGGGGGAGATGCGGCGCCTGCGCGCCAAGGACGACGACCTCGAGAAGGCCCTCGCCTTCTACGCCAAGGCCGCACAGGCGCCGGGCACGCCGCCGCCGGGGCTCAAGCGGTCCGCCGGCCTGGTGCAGTACAAGCTCGGGCGCATCGACGCGGCGAAGGAATCGTTTGCCGCCTACCTCAAGGACAATCCCCAGGCGCCGGACGCCGGCATCGTGCGCCACCTCCTGAAGAGGCCAGCGAAGTGACACGGTCGTTGAAGCGCATCGCCGCCATCCTTTGCCTGTTGCTGCCGCTCGCCGGCTGCGTCAGCTTCACCCTTGCCAAGGGCGGGGAGAGCATCGATCTCGGCGAGGGCGTCACCGTCCGCCCGCCCAGCGACTGGAACCGCCTCTCCCTCGGAAAGTACGAATACTGGACCCTCGACGGCCTGCGCCTGCAGAACATCCTGTTCGTCAAGGGGGCGGAAGACGGCGAGGCCATCGTCTACCGCAGGCGGACCACCGAGGACGAGGAAAAGGACACCTTCCCCAAGTACCGCAAGGGCATGACCCTGCTCGAGATCCGCGAGCTGCTGGAAAGCACCTGGGCACGGCAGGAGTTCCACCGCGTGCGCGTCACCAGATTCGGGCCCGCCAGCCTCGGCGGCAGCAGCGGATTCGAGATCGCGTTCGCCTACGACACCAAGGACGGGCTCGAGATGCGGGGGCTGGCCGCCGGCGCGGTGGTCGGCGGCAAGCTGTATCTCGCGATCTACAGCGGCACCAGGATCCACTTCTTCGAACGCGGCGAAAAGGATTTCAGGGCGATCATCGAGTCCTACCGCTTGGCACCCGGTCAGAGCGCCCGCGCGCGCTTGCCCGCGCCGGGGGCATCGGTGGGACGGCCGGCAACAATCGCTGCGCGACGTTGAATTCAATTTTAATAAAATACTAAGTACCGGCTGTTAACCTTGCGTGCCATGGCCGGGGAAGGGATTGCGGAAAAGACGTTTTCGCGGCCACCGGCCCAAGGTGGCAGAAATGTTCAGAACCTTGATCCTCGCAGCGCTCGCGGCCGGCATCCTCGCCATCCTGCCGCGGCCGGCGCCGGCGACGGACGGCCCCTGCACCCAAGACCGCAAGACCGTCATCAGGCAGCTGGGCGCGCAGTACAGCGAGAAGCCCGTGGCCATGGGCTTGGCCAACAACGGGGGCGTGATCGAACTGCTCCACTCCAAGGACCGGACGACCTGGACGCTGATCATCACCATGCCGGACGGCGTGACCTGTCCGGTGGTGGCGGGCGAGAGCTGGGAGAACATCCCCATCGTCGCGGGGTCGCGCATTTGAGACGCTGATGCGAACGGGCCGCCCGGCCCGATGGTTCACCGCGTCCCGAAGGCGGGATGCAGGATCCTGTCGCCGCGCTTGAGACCGAGGCGCGATACCGTCCCTCCCGCCAATTCCAGCACCGCCCGGGCCCGCTGGCCGGAACTGATCACCGCGAGCGATTGCGGCACGGCCCGCTCCTTGACCGACACCACGCGTCCCTCGCGATCGATGAAGAGCATGTCGAGCGGCACCAGGGTGTTCTTCATCCACATCCGGATGACCATGTCCTGGGGATAGAGGAACAGCATGCCGGACGCCGCGTCGACGTGCCGGCGCCACATCAGGCCCTGGGCGCGCTGGTTCGGGGTCACCGCCAATTCAACCCTGAACCTGTGGGTCTTGGCGGCGGAGGCAATCGCAAGGTCCGATTTCGAGAACGTCCCCTGGGCCTTGGTGGCGCAGCCCATGACCAGGAAGACCAGAAACACTGCGAGGGCCGCCACCGCGCGGCGCGCGCGAAGGGCTCCGCGGCGTCGACGGCGGTCGCTTGGCGAGGCGGCGTTCATGGGCGAAAAGGGCATCGTCGGATCAACCGCCCCGGACCAAAAAACACACTCCACCGCTGTCCGCAGCGAGGGGCGCGGACACGGTGACGCGGATTTGAGACCCCCCAGGCTACTACAACTCGATTTCTGTCGCCTGAGGCCCCTTCGGCCCCTCAGCGATGCGGACCTTGACCGTCTGTCCTGGCTCCAACTCCTTGAGGCCGGACCGTCGCAGGGTCACCATATGAATGAAGACGTCCCGCTCGCTGTCCTTACGGCACACGAAGCCGTAGCCCTTGTCGGCGTTGAACCATTTGACCGTTGCATCGACGAAATCACCCGAGGGTTCGAGATTGTTGTACTGCCCCGATCCCTCCGATACAGGTGATTCAATCGCCTCCGCGGTACTTTCATCCACATCGATAATTCGTGTGACCTGCAGACCCTTAATGCGATCCGCAACCTCACACTTCACCGTCGCCCCGGGCGTCAGCGTCTCGTAACCCGACTCCTTCAAAATGGACAAATGAAGGAACGCGTCATTCGAACTGTCCGCCACGGTCACGAAACCGAATCCCTTGACCGCGTTGAACCATTTCACGACACCGCAAATTTCGCGGATATCATCAGGTTCATTGGAAATACTCTCGTCACTCATGAAACCGTTACGCCTCCCACTTTTTTGTTACAAAATGTTAGCAGTTTTCCCGAATTGAGACAAATCGATCGGTAACGGATTATGGTTCGTTGATTTTGCCTTCGTTGCCCCGTCTTGAGCCACCAAAAATTACCCACCCCCAAGAAATTATCCACAGGAGGACCGGCGCGTCATCCGCTTGACGGGACAAGGCCGACCCGTTATCCACCTTTTGACAACACACAAAGTGCTTCGCCGAACAAGGCGGGGCGCAACAGGGGGGCAGCTCGAAGCGTTTCGTTCCTATGGATGTGAAAGCACGGTCAATCCATGGCGTCGGGCTGTGGCTGGTGGTTTTCGCGTTGTGGCTCCTCCTGTCGGGCCACTACGTGCCGCTGCTTCTGACCTTCGGCGTGCTGAGCAGCATCCTCATCGTCTGGATCGCCGCCCGGCTCGACGTGATCGATCACGAAGCGATCCCGCTGCAGATCAGGTTCGGCTATCTCGCCTACCTCGCCTGGCTCGGCAAGGAGATCACCAAGGCCAATATCGACGTCGCCAAGCTGATCGTCGATCCGGCGCTTCCCATCAGCCCCGTCATGATCCGGGTTCCGGCGACCCAGACCACCGACGTCGGCAAGGTCATCTACGCCAACTCCATCACCCTGACGCCGGGCACCGTCTCCGTCGAGGTCAGGGATGACGAGATCCTGGTCCATGCCATCACCCGGGAGGCCGCGGAGGGGCTGGCGAGCGGCGACATGGACCGGCGCGTCGACGCCATCGAGGCCCGCTAGCCATGTTCAGCGCGACGGTGGCCGCCCTCCTCGTCGCCATGGTGCTGGCACTCGCGCGGCTCTACATGGGCCCGACCCTCTACGACAGGGTGCTCGCCGCCAACGCCTTCGGCACCAAGACCGTGCTCTTGATCGGCGTGCTCGGCTTCCTCACCGGGCGGCCGGACTTTCTCGATATCTCCCTGCTCTACGCCCTGCTGAACTTCATCGGCACCATTGCCGTGTTGAAATTCTTCCGCTACCGGACCCTGGGAGACAGGGTCGATCCGGAGCGGGGCGGCGGCCAACGATGAGCGCGCTGCTGATCGATGCCGCGAGCTGGGCGCTCCTGGTCCTGGGATCGATTTTCGTGCTGATCGGGGCCCTGGGCCTCGTGCGGATGCCCGATTTCTATACCCGCATGCACGCCGCCGGCATCACCGACACGCTGGGCGCCGATCTCATCCTGCTCGGCCTGATGGTCCAGGCCGGGTTCAGCCTGGTGACGGTCAAGCTTGTGCTGATCGGCGCGTTCCTGTTCTTCACCTCGCCCACCTCGACCCATGCCATCGCCAATGCGGCCTACACGGCGGGGCTCCGGGCGAGCCCGATGGATGAGGAAGGCGACGCGCCGGACGAGGGCGGAGACAGCGCGGGGGAACGGCCGTGACCATAGCCAACGTCATCGACATCGCCCTTCTCGTGTTCCTCGGTCTCACCGCCTTCGCCATCCTTAAGCTGCGCGCCCTGTTCGCCGTGGTGATGCTCTCGAGCGTCTTCTCCCTGGTGTCGGCGTGCCTGTTGGTGCATCTCGACGCGGTCGACGTCGCCTTCACCGAAGCCGCCGTGGGCGCTGGGATATCGACGGTGCTGATGCTGGCGACGCTCGCGCTCACCGCGCGCCGGGAAAAGGCCTCGACGCGGACCCAGGCCCTGCCCCTGATCGTCGTCTTCCTGACCGGACTGGCCCTGGTCTACGGCACCCTCGACATGCCGCGGTTCGGCGATCCGGCCGCTCCGATCCATCACCACGTGGCGCCGAAATACATCCACGACACGGAGACGGAGATCGGCATACCCAATATCGTCACCGCGGTGCTCGCGAGCTACCGCGGTTTCGATACGCTGGGCGAGGTGACGGTGATCTTCACCGCCGGCATCGGCGTGCTTCTCCTGCTCGGAGCCTTCATCCGCGAGCCCGACGGGCTGAAGATCCAGACCATGCATCACCATCTGGTCTTGCGGGTGGTCACCAAGGTGCTGATCGGCCCGATCCTGTTGTTCGCGCTCTACGTCCAGGCCCACGGGGATTACGGCCCGGGCGGCGGATTCCAGGCGGGCGTGATCTTTGCCGCCGCCTTCATCATCTATGCCCTGGTGTTCGGCCTCGAAAACGCGCGGCTGGCCTTGCCGGGCCACGCGGTGCGCGTTCTGGTGGCCTGCGGGGTGCTGCTCTACGGCGGCGTCGGCATCGTGAGCATCCTGTTCGGGGAGAACTACCTCAACTACTCGGTCCTGGGATCGACTCCGGTCCACGGACAGCACTGGGGGATCCTGCTGGTCGAGTTCGGCGTGGGCCTGACGGTGTCAGCGGTGATGGTCTCCACCTTCTACGCCTTCGCCGGCCAGAACCCGCCCATCAGCGACGAGGACTGGTGATGATCGCGGGCGATTTCCTCGGCCTGTTCAATTACTGGATCGTCATCGTCCTGATGATGCTCGGGCTCTATACGGTGGTGTCGCGCGGCAACCTGGTGAAGAAGATCGTCGGCCTCAACATCTTCCAGACCTCGGTCTTCCTCCTCTACATCTCCATGGGCAAGGTCACGGGCGGCACGGCGCCGATCCTCACCGGCAAGCCGGAGGTCTTTTCCAATCCCCTGCCCCATGTCCTGATCCTGACCGCGATCGTCGTCGGCGTCGCGACCACGGCGCTGGGCCTCGCCCTGGTCGTCCGCATCAAGAACGCCTACGGCACCATCGAGGAGGACGAGGTCCAGGCGGCCGACGACGAGAGGGAGTTCGGCAACACCGCCGGGACCCGGGACGAGGCCCGGTGATGGGGGCGCACCTTCCCATCCTTCAGGTCGTGATCCCCCTGGTGGCGGCGCCGCTCAGCGTGTTCTGCCGCCGCTCGGTCCTAGCCTGGCATCTCGCCTTCTGGGTCTCCGTCGCGGCGTTCGCGATCTCCATCGCGCTTCTGATCGAGGTCCTGGACAAGGGCGCGATCTCCTACCTGCTCGGCAACTGGGCCGCGCCCTGGGGGATCGAATACCGGGTCGATGCCGCCAATGCCATCGTGCTGCTGATCATCTCGGGCATCAGCACCGTGGTGCTTCCCTACGCCCGGGTGTCCATCGCCGCGGAGATCGAGTCCCAAAATCAATCGATGTTCTACACCTGCTACCTGCTCTGCTTGACGGGGCTTCTCGGGATGGTGATCACCGGCGATGCGTTCAACGCCTTCGTGTTCCTGGAGATATCCTCGCTCTCGACCTATGTGCTGGTGGCGCTCGGCGCCAACCGGGACCGCCGGGCGCTGACCGCCTCCTACACCTATCTGGTCATGGGCACCATCGGCGCGACGTTCTTCGTCATCGGCGTCGGTCTCCTCTACATGATGACGGGCACCCTCAACATGGCGGACCTCGCCCACAGGATCCCGCCGATCGGCGCCAACCGGACCCTGGTGGTGGCCTTCGCCTTCATCGTGACGGGGCTCGGCCTCAAGCTCGCCCTGTTCCCGTTGCACCTGTGGCTGCCCAACGCCTACGCCTTTGCGCCGTCCGCGGTCACCGTCTTCCTGGCGGCCACCGCGACCAAGGCGGCGGTCTACCTGCTGCTCCGGTTCCTGTTCACGATCTTCGGCACCGGCTTCCACACCTTCGGCCCGACGCTCGCCTACCTGCTGATGCCGCTCGCCCTGCTCGCCATGTTCGCCGCCTCGACGGTCGCCATCTTCCAGGTCGATATCAAGCGCATGCTGGCCTATTCGTCGATCGCGCAGCTCGGCTACATGGTCCTGGGGCTGAGCTTCGCCTCCGTGACCGGGCTGATGGCGACGATCCTGCACCTGTTCAACCACGCGCTGATGAAGGGCGGACTGTTCATGGCGCTCGGCGCCGTGGTGATGCGGCTGGGCGGGGCGACGATCGGCCACATGCGCGGCCTCGGGCGGCGGATGCCGTGGACCATGGCGGCCTTCGTGACCGGGGGGCTGAGTCTCATCGGCGTGCCGCTGACGGTGGGCTTCATCAGCAAGTGGTACCTGGTCGCCGCCGCGCTGGAGGCCGGTCTCTGGCCCATCGCCGTGCTCGTGGTCGCGAGCTCGCTGCTCGCGGTGATCTACATCTGGCGGGTGGTCGAGGCGGCCTATCTCGAGGAGTCCGAGGGCGACTCCACCCCGGTCGAGGCCCCGGCGGCGCTCCTGGTCCCGACCTGGATCCTGATTGGCGCCAACATCTATTTCGGGGTCGATGCGAGCCTCACCACGCGGGTCGCCGCCGCCGCCGCCCGGGTGCTTCTGGGGACCGGATGATGACGGCTTCGCTCGCGCTTTCGCTCTCGTTGCTGATCCCGGCCGCCGGGGCGGTCGGCATCGCGCTCACGGGACGCAACCCCAACCTGCGCGAGACCGTCACACTGATTACCGCGCTTGCGCTGTTCGGCGACGTGCTCTGGCTTCTCGGCGCGCATCTCTCCGGCGGCCCGGCGCCGTCGCTGATGATCGGCGAGGTCATGCCGGGGCTCGCCCTGGTGCTCAGGATCGAGCCGCTGGGCATGATGTTCGGCATGATCGCCTCGGGCCTTTGGATCCTGAACTCGATCTATTCGATCGGCTACATGCGCGGGAACGAGGAGCACAAGCAGACCCGCTTCTACGTCTGTTTCGCCATCGCCATCCTGTCGGCGATCGGCGTCGCCTTCGCGGCCAACATGTTCACCCTCTTCATCTTCTACGAGGTGCTGACCATTTCCACCTATCCCCTGGTCGCGCACAAGGAGACGCCGGAAGCCCGCGCCGGGGGCCGGACCTATCTCGGCATCCTGATCGGCACCTCCATCGGGTTTCTGATGGTGGCGATCGTCTGGACCTGGATCACCGCCGGGACCCTCGACTTCACCAAGGGCGGCATCGTCTCGGGCAAGGTGGCCGCGGGGCTCGTCCCCGTGCTGCTCGCGCTCTACATGTTCGGGATCGGCAAGGCGGCGCTCATGCCGTTCCACCGCTGGCTGCCGGCCGCCATGGTGGCCCCCACCCCGGTGAGCGCCCTGCTCCACGCCGTCGCCGTGGTCAAGGCCGGCGTGTTCACCGTGATGAAGGTCGTGGTCTACATCTTCGGCGTCGATTTCCTGGCGCAGACCGGGGCCGCCGACTGGCTCATCTGGGTGGCGGCGTTCACCCTGCTCGCCGCCTCCATCATCGCCATGACCAAGGACAACCTGAAGGCGCGGCTCGCCTACTCCACGGTCAGCCAGCTCTCTTACATCACGCTAGGCGCCGCGCTCGCCACCTCCATGGGGGTGATCGGCGGGTCCATGCACATCGCCATGCACGCGATGGGCAAGATCACGCTCTTCTTCTGCGCCGGCGCCATCTACACCGCGACCCACAAGACCGAGATCTCGGACATGGACGGCCTCGGCCGGGTCATGCCCTTCACCTACGGCGCCTTCCTGATCGGCGCGCTTTCGGTGATCGGCCTGCCGCCCATGGGCGGGTCCTGGTCGAAATGGTATCTCATGCTGGGGGCGGCGGATGCCGGGCAGCTGGTGATCATCGGCGTGCTGATGGTGAGCTCGCTCCTCAACGTCGCCTACCTGCTGCCCGTGGTGGGGCGGGGCTTCTTCATGAAGGCGGAAGCGGCCGCGCCGCACGGCGCGGTGCCGCAATCCGCCGGGGCCGCGGCGGTTTCCGGGGCGCGGTCTTCGGGCATCCGCGAGGCGCCGATGTTCTGCGTCGTGCCGCTGTGCCTGACGGCGCTGGGATGCATCGTGCTGTTCGTATACGCCGATTCACTCTTCCGGCTTCTCGAGCCGATCGCCGGGAAATGAAGGGGACGTCATGAGCGACCGCCGGCAAGACAGCGCCGAGACTCCTGAAAAATCCTACTGGCTGGACAAGCCCCGCAGCGCGAGGACGCTCTACCGGGGATTGTGGATCGTCTGCGCGCTGCTGGCGGTCGCCGATTTGACGTTCGACCACCACCCGGTCTTCCAGTTCGAAGGCTTCCCCGTGTTCTACGGGCTCTACGGCTTCATCGTCTGCTTCGGCCTGGTTCTGGCGGCCAAGGAATTGCGGAGGATCCTGAAGCGGGACGAGGATTACTATGATCGCTGATCTTCCGCCCGGCCTGATCCTGATCCTGGGGGCGCTCGCGATTCCCCTCCTTCCGGCGGGGGTGCGCCGCGTCTACGCGCTGGCCCTGCCGGCGCTGGCGCTCTGGCACCTGCTCACGCTTCCCGCCGGCGTGCACGGCCAGGTGGAGATGCTGGGTCAGACCCTCGTCTTCGTCCGCGTCGACACCCTGGCGACGGCCTTCGGGATCATCTTCCTGATCGCCGCCTTCATCTCGGTGATCTACGGCTGGCACGAGGAGGAGGCCCTGCAGCACGCCTCCGCCCTGGTCTATTCGGGGGCAGCCGTCGGCGCGGTCTTCGCGGGCGACCTGATCACGCTGTTCATCTTCTGGGAGCTGACGGCGATCGCCTCGGTGTTCCTCATATGGGCGAGACGGACCGAGCGCGCCTATTGGGCCGGTATGCGCTACCTCGTGGTGCAGATCGGCTCGGGCGTGATCCTGCTGGCCGGCGTGGTGCTGCACTACCGCGCGACCGGCTCCATCACCTTCGGCCACCTCGGCGTGGTCAGCCCCGGCACCACCCTCATTTTCGTCGCCTTCGGCATCAAGTGCGCCTTTCCGCTGCTGCACAACTGGCTCCAGGACGCCTATCCCGAGGCGACCGTCTTCGGCACCGTGGTGCTTTCGGCCTTTACCACGAAGCTCGCGGTCTATGCGCTCGCCCGCGGCTATGCCGGGACCGAGATGCTGGTTTGGATCGGGGCGGTCATGACCGCCTTCCCGATCTTCTACGCGGTGATCGAGAACGACCTGAGACGGGTGCTGGCCTACAGCCTCAACAACCAGCTCGGCTTCATGGTGGTGGGCATCGGCATCGGGACCGAGCTCGCCATCGACGGCACCGTGGCCCATGCCTTCACCCACATCCTCTACAAGGCGCTCCTGTTCATGAGCATGGGGGCGGTGCTCTACCGCGTCGGCACGGTCAAGGGCTCGGAGCTGGGCGGCCTCTACAAGTCGATGCCCATGACGGCGGGATTCTGCATCGTCGGCGCGGCCTCGATCTCCGCCTTCCCCCTGTTTTCCGGATTCGTCTCCAAGTCCCTGATCCTGACCGCCGTGGCCGGCGAAGGCCATTGGTTCGTCTGGCTGGTCCTGCTGTTCGCCTCGGCCGGCGTGTTCCACCATTCCGGCATCAAGATCCCGTTCTTCGCCTTCTTCGCCCATGACAGCGGCAAGCGCTGCGCGGAGGCGCCGGCCAGCATGCTGATCGCGATGGGCATCACCGCGGCGCTGTGCATCGGCATCGGGGTCTGGCCCGCCCCGCTCTACGCCATCCTGCCCTACCCCGTGGATTTCGTGCCCTACACCACGGCCCACGTGGTCACCCAGCTCCAACTCCTGATGTTCTCGGCGCTCGCCTTCTCGGTGTTGATGCGGACCGGCCTCTATCCGCCGGAGATGCGCTCCGTCAATCTCGACAGCGACTGGATCTACAGGCGCATGTGTCCGGCGGTCCTTTCCTGGTTGCGGGACGTCATCCGGACGGTTCACGGCAATGCCTTGAGGCGCGCCCAGGTCCGCCTGCAGCGGTTCATCGCCACCATCTACCGCCATCATGGACCCCAGGGGGCGCTCGCGCGCACCTGGCCGGCGGGCTCGATGGTCCTGTGGGTGGCGGTGCTTCTCTGCGTGTCCTTGATCTTCTATTACGTGGAGTAGAGGGCGCCGATGACCCCGGCGCCCGCGAGGCGATGAGGATTGAGGTGATGTCGCGTTTCAGGTGCATGGCGGTGCGGGCGCTCGGCCTTTCGGGCTTCCTTTTTCTCGCGTCCTGCGGCTCCACGCCGGTGGATGCCCCGGTGGTGACCGAGCCGCTTCCCTATCCGCCGTGGCGGAGCGTCCTGTCGCAGGACCATCCGCTCGCCGGGCGCATCTGGGTTCCCGGCGAGAAGGACTTCATCACGCCCGGTGTCCTGGTGCGCCGCATGTCGAAGGCGCGGTACGTCTCCCTCGGCGAAACCCACGACAATCCCGATCACCACCGCATCCAGGCCTGGATCACCGGCGCGCTGATCGACGGCGGCGCCAGGCCCGCCCTGGTGATGGAGATGTTCGGCGCGGAACGGCAGAAGGCCATCGACGCGCACCTCAAGGCGCGGCCCCGCGACAGCCGGGGCCTGGGGTCCGCCGCCGAATGGCCGGCCCGCGGCTGGCCCGCCTGGACCCATTACGAGCCCATCGTCCGCCCGGTGATCCGCGCCGGCCTCCCGGTGATCGCGGCGAACCTCTCGCGCACCACGATCAAAGACGTTTCCGGAAAGGGCTTCGCGGCGCTCGGCACGGCCCGGCTCCGCACCCTCGGCCTCGACAAGCCCCTCCCGACCGAGGTCCTGTTCGCCATCGACCGCCAGATCGCCGAATCCCATTGCGGCATGATCGAGGCCTCCCAGGCACGGCCCTTCACCCGTATCCAGGCGGCCCGCGACGCCTCCTTCGCATCGGCCATGGTGCGCGGCGCCCGCTCGGGTGGCGCCGCGATCCTGATCGCGGGCACCGGCCATGTGCGGCGGGACCAGGGCGTGCCGCTGCACCTGCGACGCACCGGGGCGCGGAATCCGGAGATCCTGTCCCTCGCCCTGATCGAGGTGGTGAAGGACCGCACCGACCCCGCCGCCTATGCGGAGGCCTACGGGACGAAGGACCTACCCTTCGATGCGGTCTGGTTTACCGCCAGGCAGGAACGGGAAGACCCCTGCAAGGAATTTGGTTCCAGGCGCAAAAACAAATAGTTAGAACGCAATATTAAAGTGTGATTTCACTTTGATCCCAGCGGGCCGGCGGGAGGCCCGCGGCACCTAAAAACGTTCGCTGTAGAGCGCGCCCGGGCGGACGGGATCGGCCCGGTTGAGCGTCCGGTGGCCCCATTCGTAGGCCGAGGCCGCCCGGTGGAAGGGGCCGTCGATGCTGCTTGCGCTCAGGAAGGGCGCGACCGGCTCCGCCGCCGGCCGGCCTGCGCGTGACGCCCGGGCCGGCGCGTTCAGCTCATCGAGGTCGTCAAGCAGGCGGGAGAGCGCCTTCTCGCTCTTCGCGTCGCCGGCAAGCTGGCGCACCATCACCAGCCCCGGCTCCTCCGGTGGCGGCTTGGGCTCGGGCTCGGGGGCATGGGAAGGCCCTTCGCGGTCCCGGGCGGGGCCGCCGCCCACGCCGTGGTCGCGCGGCCGGCCGGACTGCTCCCGGCCCCGACGACCCGTGGCGAGGTCATCCCCTCCGTGGCGGCGGCGGTCCTCGTCCCGGCGCACCGATGCGCCGCCCGCCACGCTCTTCTGGGCAGGCGCGTTCTCCGATGGATTGACCGAGCCGATCACCCCTTGGCTCCCTTCCTCTCATGCCAGGGCAATGACGCATGGGAAACACTCCCTTATGCGGAATGGGCATCGGGGAGGCAAGGAATAGCGTTTCGAAATCGAGGCGAATATCCGTCAAATCCGGCTTGATTGCCGCGGACCGGGGCGCGAGCGTCATCCGCGGCTGCACGACCCCCCGCCGAGGACGCAGAACTTCGCGCAGTGGGGATGGTTGAGGGGGACCGCCCGCGCCGCGTCCTCGAGGGTCGGGCCGAGCTCGAACCGGGGATCGTAGGGGATCAGGGTGCAGGCCAGCACCGAAGGACCCGCCGCCCCCTTGCGGCGGACCACCATGCGCGAGGTCGCGCACATCATGTCCCCGGGATCGACGCCGAGGATGTCCCAACAACGTTCGGTGATCTCGGGCACCTCGAGCGTCCCGGTCATCTCGGGGAACAGCACGAGCGAGTCCGGGTCCCGGCAATCGAGCGCGATATCCTGGCGCGCGAACAGATCGGCGTAGCCCGCGCGCAGGCTCGCCTCGCCCTCGCCCCACCTCGTCCGCCCCGCGACCCGCGGCGCGAAGCCGTTGTCCGACAGCCATTTGAGCCCGTCCAGGGTGGGAGCCCAGGTCCCGGGTCCGCGTTCTTCCTCGTGACGGGCGGCCGTATAATGATCGAGGGAGACGCGGAGGACGAGCGCATCCCCGTACCGTGCCCTGAGATCGAGGAGCGCCGCCTTCTTGTGCGCCATCGGCTTCATCGCGTTGGTGAGCACCAGGGCAGCGAAGCCGCGGCCCAGCACGTCGTCCAGCATGGCGATGATGTCGGGGTTCATGAAGGGCTCGCCGCCGGTGAAGCCGATCTCGCCGGTAGGCAGCCGGCGCCTCGAAATCTCCTCGAGATAGAGGGCGAGATCGGCGCGCCGGAAATAGGCGAGCCGGTCGTTGGTGGGGCTCGACTCGATGTAACAGTTGCCGCAGGCGATGTTGCAGAGCGTGCCGGTGTTGACCCACAGCGTCGAAAGGCGCACGAGCGCGACCCGCGCCCTCGGCGCGCCGTCGAGGGTCACGTCGGGATCGTTGAACTTCTGGGCCAGGGCCGCATCCATTGCCGGAGTGGCGGCCAGGTGGGGGCCTTGGGTCTCGGTCATCCGATACTCCTTTTCCAGGAGCCTTGTAGCCAAAGGAGCGGTCACGGCCAATTAACATTATCGTGAGCGTCATCGTTTGCCGCTGTCGCGGCCTGTGCTATTCTGGACCCGCAAAGCGAGGGCCAGCGCGCCATACGGAGCGAGGAAACACGACGATGAGCGAAGAAACCACCAAAGAGCAAACGACCGACGTCTACGTCAAGCCGGGCGAGCCCGGCCACAACGTGGGCAAGGAGGTCGTTTGGGAGAGGTGGCAGAAGAAGCGCACCTTCGTCCGCGCCCTGGAAGGCACCTATGGCGAGGTCTACAAGAGCCTCTACGCCCAGCCCCGCATCTATTCCCACGGCGACTGGAAATGGAAGGGCGGCCCCCAGATGTACGGCAAGGCCATGATCAACCCCCAGGCGGTGGAGATCGCCCAGTCCATCGAATGCCACCTCAACGTGTTCTCGCCCCACGGCTTCGGGCAGAAGCACGGGCACATGAATTCCGCCGTTTTCTACATCCTGAACGGCAAGGGCCACGACGTTCATGACGGCGTGCACCTGCCCTATGAGGCCGGCGACGCCTGCATCGTCGAGAACGGCTGCGTGCACCAGCACTTCAACGACGGCGACGGCCAGATGGCGGCGCTCGTGATGAAGGCCAAGCCGCTGTTCCTGTTCATGCACATGCTCTTCCAGAAGGTCGTGGACTACCCGCCGAAGGAGCCCTCGCCCGGCGGCGAGAACTACACGCCGCCCGACAATCTCTGATCCCTTGACGCCGCCCCGGGGCCGGGCCGGGGCCGGCCTTTGATTCGTCATGAGCGATTCCAACGATAGCGAAGGCCTCGCGCCGGCCGCCGGGCCGGGCCACAACCGTCCCGAGGCGGGCGAGGTGGTCTGGACCTTCTGGCAGAAGAAGCGCACCTTCGTCCGCGCCCTGGAAGGCACCTATGGCGAGGTCTACAAGAGCCTCTATGCCCAGCCGCGCGTCATCCCCACCACCGCCTTCGACTGGAAGGGCGGGCCGCAGTTCTGGGCCAAGGCGGTGATCAATCCGGGATCCGTCCACATCGCCCAGTCCATCGAGTGCCACATCAACCTGCTCGCGCCCCGGGCGATCAGCCAGAAGCACGGGCACATGAACTCCGCGGTGCTCTATATCCTCAACGGCCGCGGCGAAGACATCCACGACGGCCACAAGCATCCTTACGAGGCGGGCGATGCCTGCATCGTGGAGAACGCCTGCGTCCATCAGCACGTCAACACCGGGGACGGTCAGCAGGTCGCCCTGGTGATGAAGGCGAAGCCCTTGTTCCTGTTCATGCACCTCCTGTTCCAGAAGGTGGTGGACTATCCCCCCGACACCCCCGTCCCCGGGCACGAGGATTACCAGCCGCCTGAAGGCCTTTAGGATATCCGTTCCGTTCCCTTGCAAGGCGGCAACGGGCGGGTTATGACTCCCTCAGTTTCGAACGGGGAGCACGGATATGAGTGATCAAACGGACGTCGAGGAGGGCCAGGCCCCAACCTCCAGCCACAACCAGCCGGTCTGGGAACGCTGGCAGAAGAAGCGGACTTTCGTCCGCGCGCTGGAAGGCACCTATGGCGAGGTCTACAAGAGCCTCTATGCCCAGCCCCGGGTGGTCCCCGGTTCGGCCATCGAATGGAAGGGCGGCCCCGCCTATTTCCACAAGATCGCCGTCAGTCCCCAGAACGTCCAGATCGCCCAGTCGATCGAATGCCATGTCGACTGCTTCGGCCCCGAGGCCCGCGGCCAGAAGCACGGGCACATGAACTCGGCGGTGTTCTACATCCTCTCAGGGCACGGCTACGACATCCATGACGGCCGGCGCCTAGAATACGAGGCGGGGGACGCCTCCATCGTCGAGACCGCCTGCGTCCACCAGCACTTCAACGCCTCCAAGGACAGCCAGATGGTCTGCCTGGTGATGAAGGCGAAGCCGTTGTTCCTGTTCATGCACATGGTGTTCCAGAAGACGGTGGAATATCCCTCCGATGCCCTGCCCACGGGGCACGCGGACTTCACGCCCCCTTCCCATATCTGATCTGAAGTCCGGTTAGCGTTCAGGACGAGCGCGCGGCGCGGCCCGCCTCGAGCGCGCGCGCCCAGTCGGCGAGCGCCGAGACAAGGGCCTCGGCCCGGCTGAGCGTGTCGCTGTCGGTGAGATTGCCGTGCGCATCGAACTTCTGCGCCGCCTGGCCGACCATGACCTCTGGCTTGTTGAGGAAACGGAGGTCGAGGAAGACGCCGATCTGGCGCAGGTGATATTGCGCCCGCGCGGTGCCGAGGTTGCCGGGGCTCGCCCCCATGACCGCGGCGGGCTTGCCGGCGAAGGGCTTGTCCGGCAGGCGCGAAACCCAGTCGATGGCGTTCTTGAGCACGCCCGGGACGGAGTAGTTGTATTCGGGGGTCACGAACAGCACGGCCTCGGCGGCGGCCGCCTGGCGCCCGACCCGGAGGACCGCTTCGGGGAAGCCCGCGGCCTCGACGTCCGCGTTATAGAGCGGGAAGTCGCCGATCTCGGCCTCCTCGATGGCGACCCCCGCGGGCGCGTGATCGCGCACCGCGCGCAGAAGGCCCCGGTTGTAGGATTTCTCCCGCAGGCTTCCCGCGATGGCGAGGATCTCGATCCTGTCCCCGGTTTCTCCGCCCTGGCTCATGGCGCTCCCCTTCCGCGTTCTCTCAAGGCGTGAGGTGGGCCGCCCGGCCAGAGAAGTCAAGGGAACGGCCGCGGCATCACGGCGCACTCCGCGATGCCCCGGAGCATGCCGATGCGAGCCTTCGCACCACCCGGGGCATGACGGTGGCCATTTCATTCCTCGTCATGCCCCGCTTGTCGGGCGAACGCACGCATTCGCATGACGCGGGGCATCCATGGGCCCGGAATCAGATCTTCGGCTGGGCCCAGCCGCGCTGGATGGCGGGACGCGCCGCGACGGCCGCGCGCCAGCGCATGATGTTGGGGTAATCCTCCATCGGCAGGCTCTCTTCCCCCCAGTTGGCGATCCGGGGATAGAAGGCGAGGTCGGCGATCGAGAACTCGGGGGCGAAGAACTCGTGGTCCTTGAGATGCCCGTCGATCACCTTGCAGATCCGCTTGGCCCCGTCCACCATCTGCGGAGCCTGCCGCAAGGCGCCAAGCAGCGGCAGGGAGCCGCTCAGGTGCAGCGCGAACCACTGCTGAACGGTGCTGCGGTCGCGCGGGTTCGCGCCGTAGAGCTTGCCGGTCTTCTCCGCGGCGTAGAGCAGGATGGCGCCCGATTCGAAGACGGTGATGGGCTTGCCGTCGCGGCCGTCGGAATCGATGATCACCGGCACCTTCTGGTAGGGGTTGCGCGCGGTGTGCTCGGGTGTCCTCTGCTCGCCCTCCTGGATGTTGATGGGATGTGCGGTGTATTCGAGACCGGCCTCCTCGAGCCCGATGGTGGCGCGGCGGCTGTTGGTCGTGGTCCACATGTAAACGTCGATCATGGGGGGATCCTCCTCCGGGGGTTTCTTGTTGCGGTCTATCGGGGAACGGGCGGGCTCAGGGATGGACGGTCTGGGAAAAGTACCGGTCCTCGACCGTCAGGCCGAGCTGGCGGGCCCGGGCCTCGGCGAGCACGATGGAGCCGATCGCCGCGAACTGCAGGCCCATTCCCTTGTAGTTGTGAAAGCAGGTGATCTCGTCATCCGACCGGCGGCCGGGGGCGATGCCCGCGACCACGGATTTCAGCTCCGGCGCCTGGGTAATGTCGAACACGCCGATGTCGGGCCGGGAATAGTCGCCGTTGACGAACTCCGGGATCTCCGAGGGCCAGCCCCGGGCGGCATGGGCGCTGACCGGGTCGAGGGTGTTTACGACGAGCCGGTCCACGGCCTTGAGCACCTCGAGCGGGATCTCCGAGCCGCGCACCGAGGTGATGTGCATTCCGGGCCGCACCAGGTCCGGCGTGATCGTCGGCGACATGGAATTGGTGGCGGAGGCCAGGATATCGGCGCCGTCGGCGGCCTCCTCCGGGCTTGCCACGGGGCGGACCTCCAGCCCCAGCTTCGCGGAATAGGTCCTGGCGAAGGCCTCGCGGTTGGCGGGCGTGGTCGAGTAGACCTTGACGAGATCGAGATCGCGCACCGCCGCCATCGCCTCGATCTGCCCGGTCGCCTGCCAGCCGGTGCCGATCAGTCCGAGAACCTTGGAATCGGCGCGCGAGAGGTACTTGGCCGCGACGCCCGACGAGCCGCCCACCCGCGTTTTCTGCACGTAGCCGTCATTGAACATCGCGAGCAGCTCCCCCGTCTCGGTCGAGAACAGGAGCACGAGCCCGTTATAGCGGTCGCCCTGGGAGACGGGGATCTTGACCCGGCGCTGGCTGCCCTCGATCACCGGCCAGTGGACGATGTCAGAATTGAGCCGGAGCGCGGCCAGCCCCGCGGCCGGCCAGCTTCCCGACATGGTCTTGAAGCCGTGCACCGCGTCCGGGCGCGAGGTGGCGACGACGGCGTCCTGGCGCGGCAGGTCGACCGCGTCCCGGTTTCCGACGTCCTTGTAGGCCGCCTCCAGCGCCTCGACGCAGGGCGGCATCTCGAGAAACGTTTCGATGTCTTCGTTGGTGATCACCAGCATGCTTGGTCTTCCCCTCGGCTCGCTCTCATTTGGTCTTGGCCATCTACGGCTCCCCGATGGCGAGGAATTTCGCGCAGCCTACCACAGCGCCCGGGGGCTCCGAAACGGGATCACGCGGTCACCTCGATGGTGAGGATATGGCCGTCGGTGACGCCGAGCGCATCGCGCAGGCGGATGGCGGCGATGATCTCGACCTGGTCCTCCGGATAGCTCGCGACGTCGGGGACCACCGCCGCGGCGCCGATATTGCCGGCGATCAGGACGGGATAGCAGCGCCCGTCGCACCAGTCGGGATCGGGCGCCCGCAGCAGAAGGCCGGGGGCGCTTCGGATCTCGACCCAGGTCGCAAGGTGCTCCGTTTCGGTGAGCCTCAGGTTCAGCGTCCCCGGCCAGGGATCGATGTCGACGAGCTCCCGGAAGGCGGCCCGCGCCCAACCGGCGGAGGTGAAGAAGGTCGCCTCGCCCTTGCCGGTGACGAGCTGGCCCGAGAGGACGAACCGGGTCATGGCCGCCTCAGGCGAGCAGGCCAGCGTCGCGGAAGGCTTCCGCGGCCGCGGCATGGAGCGGCGCATCGTCCGGCGCGATGGCCTCCTTCCCGGCACTCTTGGCGCGGGCCAGCAGGCCGGGCAGACCTCGGAACAGCGGGTTCATCTTCTCGATATCCTGCGCCCGGCGGATATAGGCGGAAACCGCCCGCCGCACGAGATCCGCATCGCCCCCGGTGGCGGCGACGATGACGTTGAGCACCCCGATGGCCGGGATGTCGGCCGCCTGGCCGGGCACGAACTCGGCCGGGACCACGGCCGGAGAATAGAACGGGATCCGGCTGCAGGCGGCCTCGATCTCCCCGTTGTCGTAACCGAGCACCTTGATCGGCGTGCGCTCGCAGAGCGCGGAGAAATGGGTCGAGGGGATCGGCGCCTGGAACTGGGCGTCGACCTCACCCTCGGCCAGCGCGTTGCCGCCGTCGAAGGTGGAGATGAAGGCGAACTCCATGCCGCCCTCGCCCCAGCCGAAGATTTTGACCATGTTGAGCGCGTGCTGGGCCATGCCGGAATCCCGGTGCCCGACGGCGACCCTGCGCCCGCGCAGCTCGGAGACCGAGGTGAGCGGCGAATCCGCCCGGACGACGAAGAAGAGCGGCCCGGCGTTCAAGGGCGCCGCGATGGCGACGTCCACCGGCGCCTCGAAGGGGGCGGCGCCGGTCACCGCCCGGGGCACCCAGTTGGAGGCCATGAAACCGAGCTCGGCCTCGCCGCGGGCCACCATCTTAGCGTTCATGACGCTGCCGGTCGTGGGCAGGACCTCGGCGTCCTCGGCGATGCCCTCCTCGATCAGGGCTTGGCCGAGCGCCTTGGCCTGCTCGTAGAAGGTGCTCAGGAGGTCTGAGGAGGCGATGCGAAGCTTTTCCATGGCGGGCATGGCGAAGGGCGCCCCCGGCGGGGGCGCCCCTGCCGTTTCCTTCTGTCTATTTGTTGGCCTGGGCGTAGGACGAGATCGTGTCCTTCACGAGCTTCGCCGTGGCCGCGCCGTCGAGATGGGCGATCGGCCCGCGGCGGACCTTCTTGGCCCAGGCGATGAACTCGGGATCGAGGACCGCCTTCTTGAGCGCCGTCTCCAGCACCGTGGCGATGTTCTTCGGCGTGTTCGGCGTCGTCGCGACGATGCGCGAGAGGCCGAGCTCGGCAAGCGACGGGTAGCCCGCCTCGACCGCGTTCTGGACGCCGGGGAACTGGCTCTTGTCACGGGTGAGCTCCAGCACGGCGCGCAGGTCGCTCGGGTTGATGCCGCCCTTCTTCCCCTTGCCCTGGACATACCGGCGGTAGCTGCCGGTGGCCAGCAGCACCACGTCGCCGTCGCCGCGGATGGTCGCCAGCGCATATTGCGCCGAGGACTTGTAGCCGGTGATGAACTTGACCTCCTTGCCGACGGTCTTCCACATTACACCGCTCGCCATGTAGGAGGTGCCGCCGCGACCCAGCTCCGCCTGCTTGACCGGGCGCTTGAGGTCGATCAGGTCCTTGAGCGTCTTGAACTTCGAGCGGCCCGAGACCGCGAGCACGTAGCCCGCCGTCGCGATGCGTCCGACCCAGGTGTACTTGGTCATGTCGTATTTAGAGGTATCGCCCTCGATGTTGAACACGGCATGGCCGGGAAGGTTGAAGATCATCAACCGGGTCCCGTCGGGCTTCGACTTGGCGAGCTCGATGGCCGCCTTGGCGCCGGCCGCGCCCTGGATGTTCTTGGGCACGACGTTGACCTTGCCGCCGAGGTGCTTCTCGATGAACGGGGCGATCTTGCGGCTCATGACGTCGAAGCCGCCGCCCGGGCCATAGGGAATCATGAAGGTGATGTTGCGCTTCGGCGTCCAGTCGGCCGCCTCGGCCGCCGGCGCGGCGAACCCGGCAAGGACCAGGGCCGAAACGCAGGCCGTCGAAAATGTTTTCAGCATGAAACTCTCCCTTGTCTCGCGTCCCGATCGCCGATCGGGCGCTTCTCTCGCATCCGTTATAGGCGATTCGGGCAAGCCTTGAAAGCCGAAGCGGCAGGCCGGCTGCGCCTCGTCCATCAGTGCAGCGTTGCCCGCGGGGCGGCACGGACGCTGCGCGGCCGGTGTTCGGTCACCCCGGCATGGTGGTGCACCAGCCGCCAGGCGCCGCCCTCGCGCAGGAACACGTTGGTGGCCGCCAGGAAGACCTCGCCGATGGACTCGAAGCAGACGACCATGGCCGCCTCCCCCATCAGATAGACCTGCTCGTCGGAGGGCCGGACCGGGGGCTGGGGCGGATCGGCGAGGATGCCGCGCCAGCTCGCGAGCACGTCCGACCGCCCGCTGACCGGCGGCCAGCCCGGATGGATGCAGACGATGGGCTCGCGCTCCGCCCAGAGCGCGGTCATGGCGGGAAAATCGCCGTCGGCGAAGGCGCGGTAGAATTCCGCGTTGGCGGCGAAGACCGCCGCCCGGTCCGTATCCTCGCTGTGCTCCATGGAGTCCCCCTTGTCCAGGCCCCTTGTCCAGGCCCCCGGTCCCGGCCCTTTTCTGTTGGCTGGTATGCCGGTGAAGGATAGCATGCGGACCCGTTCCGGTCTTCCCTCCCGCCCCGCGCTGGGATTTCACAAGGCTTTCCATGTCCATCAAAGAGGTCGCCCGGCCGTTTCTCGACCGCTACTGGCATTCCCTGCCGGGGAACTTCCGGGGCGCCTTCTGGATGCTGATGTCGGCGCTGACCTTCATCGCCGTGCAGGCGGTCACCAAGGAGCTCGGCGGCAAGTTCGACACCATCCAGATCGCCTTCTTCCGCGCCTTCGTCGGCGGCCTCGCGGTGATGCCGTTCCTGCTCACGCGGGGGCTCGACGGGCTCCGGACCGAGAACCTGCCCTACCATTTCGGCCGCGGCCTGTTCGGCGCCCTGGCGATCTTCCTCATGGTCTTCGCCATCGTCCACATGCCGATCGCCGACGCCACGGTGATCGGCTTCACCCGCTCGCTGTTCCTGATCGTGCTGGCGGTGATCTTCCTCGGCGAGAAGGTGCGCTGGCGGCGCTGGCTGGCGACCGCGGCGGGCTTCGGCGGCGTCGTCCTGATGCTGCGCCCGGGGGACGAGACCTTCCAGCTCGCGGCGCTTTCGGCGCTCGCCGCCTCGCTCTGCTTCGCCTCCGCCCATGTCTGCATCAAGAAATGCACTACCAAGAAGGACCACCCGCTCACGGTGCAGAGCTGGTACTGGCTGATCGCGACGGGGGTGACCTTCCTGCCGGCGCTGTTCTTCTGGACGACGCCGAGCTGGGAGGAACTGGGGCTGCTGGTCCTCATGGGGCTGTTGTCCGGCATCGCCCAGAGCTTCACCGCCTATGCCCTCAGCGCCGGCGAGGCGACCTTCGTCAGCCCCTTCGATTTCAGCCGCCTGATCTGGGCGGCGGTCGTCGGGGTCATCGTCTTCGGCGAGCCGCTGGCCCTGATGACGGTGCTGGGCGCGGCGGTGATAATCGGCTCCAACGTCTACATCGCCCGCCGCCAGGCGAAGGAGAGCGCCGCCGGCAAACCGGCGCGGTGAGGATCAGGCCCGCTCCTTGAAAGCGACGGCGCGGCCGCAGCCTAAGGCGTCATCACCCGGACCGGGGCGCCCTTGAGCCAGGCGTCGATGTCCTCGATGCCTTCCTCGAAATAGCAGCGGTAATTCTCCGCCGAGGTGTAGCCGAGGTGCGGCGTCGGCACGATGCCCTCGAGCGTCCGGTAGGGATGGTCCGCGGGCAGCGGCTCGATGTCGAAGACGTCGAGCCCGGCGCCGGCGATGCGGCCCGCCTTGACGGCGTCGATCAGGGCCGCCTCCTCGACGATGGGCCCGCGCGAGGTGTTGATGAGGTAGGCGGTGGGCTTCATGCGCGCGATCTCCTTCGCGCCGATCAGGCCGCGGCTCGACTCGGTCAAGGGCACGTGGATGGAGACGACGTCCGATTCGGCCAGGAGCGCCTCCATGCTGCCGGCCAGGCGCACGCCGTGCGCGGCGCAGCGCTCCGCGGTGAGGCTCCGGCTCCAGGCGAGCACGTCCATGTCGAAGCCGAGGCTGATCTTGGCGACGGCGGCGCCCTGGCGCCCGAGGCCGATGATGCCGAGCGTCTTGCCCATCACCCCGACGCCGAGGCCGATCTGCCAGCCCCCTGCGCGGATCGCCTGGACCTGCGCCGGGATGTTGCGCATGACGCAGAGGATCAGCCCCCAGGTGAGCTCGGCGGTCGAATTGCCCGAGCCCCCCGTGCCGCAGACGGTGATGCCGCGCGCGTTGGCGGCCTTGAGGTCGATGCCGCGGTTGCGCATGCCGCCGGTGACGATGAGCTTGAGGTTGGGAAGCCGTTCCAGCACCTCCTTGGGGAACTTGGTGCGCTCGCGGATGACGACGACGATGTCGTAGGGCTCGAGCCGCTGGACCAGCAAGTCCCTGTCCTCGAGGTGGTCGTTGTAGACCGTGACCTCCACCCGGTCCTCGATCCTCGACCAGTCGCCGAAGGACCTCACGACATTCTGGAAATCGTCCAAAACGGCAAGACGCATGAGCTTCCCCCCTATTCCATTAAGCCGGACTTCTTCGCGGGCCCAAATTTTTCACGACCACCGGGCCCATGTCGCTTCGGGACTGAACGGCCGCATCCTTCGACAGGCTCAGGATGAGGCAAAATCGGGACCCTCGCGCTTGGGCGAGACGACCGGCGTTTGCGGACGCACCCGAACTCCACCGTTCAAGATGCTCCGGCGCAGGCCTTTCTAGAATTCCCTCATGCTGAGCTTGTCGAAGCATGAGAGCTTCGAGGTCATCCGCCCCATCCCACGCAGCCGCGCTGGGGCGGCCACGCACGATACGACTTTATGCCCCCGCCCCTACTCGTCGGAGATGTCGATCCAGTTGCCGTCGGGATCGGCCATCTGGAACTGGCCGAGCGCGCTCTTGGCGAGATGCTCGCGGCGGATGTTCGCCTCCTCGCTGCCGCCGAGCGGCCGGGCGGCGATGAACGTGTTCTTCTCGGCGAGGCGCCTGGCCTCCTCCTTGAACGCTTCAATGTCCGGCACCCGGATGCCGATGTGGTCGGGGCCGGGCCGCTTGATCGACATGCCGCCGAACTTCTCGATGTCCCACTGCATCAGCGAGAGGATCACGCGCCCGTCGGTCAGGTGGTAGCCTTCCTTGCCCTCGGGCGTGTTCATCAGCTGGAGCTCGAAGACGTCGGCGTAGAACTCGGCGCATTGCTCGGCATTGGGGGTGCGGATGGCGAAGCGCCTCAACTGGCATTCCTCGCTCTCATTCCAATCCTCTTCCTGCTGCTCGACATAGACGTCCTTGAGGTTCTCGCCCTTCTTCTCCGCGAGGTCGAAGACATTGCCGTCCGGGTCGTGGCCCGAATAGGCGGCGAACGGCCGGTAGCTCGGCCGTTTCACGATGTTGGTCTTGGGATGGGCGCTCTTCATCCGCTCCAGCACCGTGTCGATGGAATCGACGATGATGCCGAAATGGTCGATGCCGCCCATGTAGCCGTCGCGCCGGGGCAGGATGTTGAGCCCGACATAGCCGTCGCCGACGATCGCCGAGGCCTCGGCGTCGTGGTGGGCGCGCTCGCCGATGCGGAACTTGAAGTGGGAGCGGTAGAAGCGCTCCAGCAGCGGATACTGCGGGCTGATCATCGCCATGTGGTTGAGTTGTGCGAACATCTCGGTATCCTCCCGGTTAGCGGTCAGTCCTTCGCGCGCAAGGCGGGCGGCGCCCGTCGGCCTCAGCCCTTCTTCTTTTTCCGTTTCTTGTTGGAACGGCAGTTCTTGGCATCTGAGAAGACCTTGCAGTCGACCGTGCCCTTGCGCTGCATCACCGCCTTGGCCTTGGCGATCAGGTCCTTGGGCGCCGCGATCATGGCGGTGACGTTCTCGGTCACCTGCTTCCAGTCCTGGGGGAAGAGATCGAGGTGGCGCTTGTTCATGGCGGCCACGAACTTGGGATCCTTCAGGGTCGCGGCGAAGGCCGCGCGCAGGGCGGCAAGCCGGTCCGCCGGCAGGGCCGGGGGCGCGAGATAGGGCCGGCCGAGCGCCACGGTGCGCGAGAACAGACGCAGGATCTCGCGCTGCTCGTCGTTCTGCGCGAGGTCCACCATCAGGGGCACGCCCTTCGGGCCCATGGCCCGGTCGAGCCCCACCTGATAGAGGAAATAGGCCTTGCCTTCCCGGATCCAGTTGGGATGGGCGCGGGCGAAGCTGCCGTAGGAATAGCCGTTGCGCGCGTGCACCTCGCCGCGCTCCATGGCGAGATCGACGCCGCTCGCCGATCGGTAGCCGATGACGATCTTGAACTTGGTGCCGATCATGTTGTTGAGGATGGTCGGATAGAGCACCGTGCCCGAGCCCGCCCCGGTGCCGCCGGCGATGATCTCCTTCTTCTTCACGTCGTCGATGGTCTTGACGCCGGCGGTGTGGAAGACCACCGCCATGAGGTTGGAGATGCCGGTGGAGCCCAGCCAGTTGAACTTGGAGGCGTCATAGCGCGCGCCCTTGCCGCTCACCACCTGGTGCTGGGGGATGGTGTTGCCGACGGAGGCGATGTAGGTGCCGTCCTTGGGCGCGCTGTTGTACATGAAGTTGCTCGCCTTGACGTGGCCCGCGCCCGGCATCGCCTTGCTGATGATGGTGGGGTTGCCGGGAATGTGGTTGCGCATATGGTCGGCAAGGGTGCGGGCGATGGCGACGTAGCTGCCGCCGCCGGTGGAGACGATGATCGTCACCGTCTTGCCCTTGTAGAAATCGGATACCGCGTCGGCGCGCGCGAGATCGGCGCCGGACACGAGCGCGGCGAAACCGGCAATGGCGCCGGCGATGGAACGTAACAACATCATGGCCTCTCCCGTTGCGATCGGTTGCGGGAGCCGTTCAGGCCGGCTCCTCCGTCAGGTCGATATAGACCCCTTCGATGTCGGTCATGTGGTAGCTGCCGAGCGGACATTTCTTGAACAGGTTGAGCCGCGCCTCGCCCTCGGTCCCGTAGCCCACGGCGCGGGTCCGCATCAGCGGGTTCTGGCCCGTCAGGTCGTCGAGGTCCTCCTTGACCTTGTCGATGCTTTCCACCCGGAAGCCGATATGATCGGGGCCGAGGCGCTGGGGATCCATGTCGTCGTAGTCCGCCATGCGCCACTGCAGGACGGCAAGGGTCATGTTGCCGTCGGTCAGGTAGTGGTTCGCGTCATCGAAGCGCTTGTTGAGCGGCGCGAGCTCGAACACCTCGGAATAGAACTCGGCGCAGCGCTCGGCATGCAGGGTGCGCAGCGCGAAATGGCTGAAGTGGCGTTCCGTCTTCTCCATCTCCTCGGCATAGACGTCCTTCTGGAAGCCGATGTCCTTCTGCGAGATGTCGAAGATATTGGCGTCGGGATCGTGTCCCGAATAGGCGGCGAAGGGCCGGACCGGCGGCCGCTTGATGGCGGTGAGGCTCGGGTCGAACCTGGTCATGCGCGAGACCGCCTCGTCGATGTCCTCGACCTCCAAGCCGAAATGGTCGAGCCCGGAGCAGCGCCCCTCGCGCCGCGGAATGATGTTCATGCCGACGCGCCCGTCGCTGACCACGGCGGCGCGGGCAGGGCGGTAGTTCTTGGCGCTCTTCAGCCCGAACAGGGCCTCGTAGAAGCGCGCGTTGATGGCGTACTGGTCGGAAGCGATGGCGATATGGTTGAGTTTTGCAAACATCTCGGTCAGCCCTGCAAGGGAGCCGGACTCCGCATGCCGGCCCCGTCCGAGGAACGGGGCGCCCGTGAACGCGATCCGCGCCGGGCGCCCGCTCCAACTTTACCGCCGGCCCGCTGGTCGGGCCGGCCTCTCAAGCCCGGAGACGCCCGGACCTAACCGACCACGTCGATCAGGATGCCGTCGGGGTCCGCCAGGTGATACTGGCCGATGGAGGTGCGGCGCAGCATGTCGAGCCGCGCGGCGCCTTCCGGGCCGGTCCCGATCGGCGAGGGCGCGATCAACGGGTTGTTGGCGGCGATTTCCTCGACGTCCTTCTTGAAGGCGTCCAGGTTCTCGACCTTGAAGCCGAGGTAATCGAGCCCCGGGCCGACGATTCCGGTATTGGCGTAATCGTCGAGGTCCCACTGCATGATCATCATCGTCATGCGGCCGTCGGTCACGCCGTGGCCGCCTTCGGGCACCGGGCCGTTGGTCGGCTTGAGGTCGAAGACCTCTGTATAGAACTCGGCCATCTCGTCGGCATGCATGGTGCGCAGGCCGAGGTGGCTGATGGTCCGGTCCTGCTGCCAGTCATTGTGGGCATACACGTCCTTGATGTTTTCGCCGCCCGCCTCGGTCAGGTCGAAGACGTTGCCGTCGGGATCGTGGGTCGAGTAATTGGCGAACGGGCGCGTGCTCGGCCGCTTGAGGACCTTGATCCCACGCGACTTGAGCTCGTCGACGGCCGCTTCGAGGTTGTCCACCTGGATGCCGTAATGGTCGAAACGGCCGGGACGGCCCGCGCGCCGCGGGTTGATGTTCATGCCGACATAGCCGTCGCCGATGCTGACCGCCCGGGTCGGGCGTGACTTCGGCGAATTCTTCATCCCGAAATGAGCTTCATAGAATTTCGATTCGAGGGCGTAATTGGCGCTCATGATCGCCACGTGATTGATTTTCGAAGCCATCGCTTCCTCCCATCTAGATCCAAATCCTGCCTGCGGCGAACTATCCGCGGCAGGCGGGTACAGTCTCCATGCACCCTTTATATAGGAAGGGCCGCCCAATGCCCACAGAATGCTGGGATCGGGCGCCCTCGGCGGGCCGTCGGGCCCGGAAACCGGGCCCCTTGGACCTCAGCCGCCGCGCTTGGGATCCTTGGTCATGACGCCGCCTTCCTCGACATAGCGTTCACCCGAGGTGATCTGGTAACGCTGGGGCGTGACGTCGGTGCGTCCGCTCGACTTCGCATTGGGCGCGAGGGCGCCGATCTGCAGCAGCTCGAGCGCCTCGTCGCCGGAGCTTTCGAACCAGTAGCGGGTATAGGCCGGCGTGATGATGCCTTCGTGCGGTCCGAACTCGCCGAGCAGCGTGTCGTCTACGCCGTAGAACTTCACCCGCCCCTTCAGCACCATCCAGAAGCTGTCGGCGTCGGTGTGATAGTGCAGGTTGTTCTCCCCACCCTCCGAGACCACCTGGACCACGCCGCGGACGTTGCCGCCGCGGCCCAGCTCGATGCGGGCCTTTTCCGTTCCGATGCCCTCGGGCTTCTCGTAGCGATAGATCTTGATCCCCTTCTCGGCTTCCTCGATTCGTGCTTCCAGCTCCGGGCTGAGATCGTATGCGCTGGCCATGTCGTTTCCTCCTTGCTGCTTTACGTTTCCGGTCGCGAGCGGCGGCTCGTTTCGAAGCACCGGCTCGTGTTCCCCCTTATCCGACGCGATTTCCTTTCGCCTTATCAGCACTCTACACCCTGGCGCCCCGGCCCGGCAATGGCACCCGCGGCAAGCCGCGGGACGAGGGTTCCGCGCGCCGCCGCTCACGCCACTGGTTGATCCGGCCGGGCAAACGGCTATGCTCGGGGTTGTTCCAGGGATCGCCGGTCCGGCCTCCCCCACCAGGAAAGACCTTGGTCTCGGTGCCCAGCGATTACGCCAGCCGCAATTTCCTGATGACCTCCGTCAAGAGCAACCCCTACGGGTGGCTTGTCGTCTTCGTCATGTTCCTGGCGCTGTCCATGGTGTCGGTGGCCCGCGCGTCCATCGGCCTCGCCATGCCGAGCCTGGAGGCCGACCTCGGCTGGTCCAAGAGCCTGATCTCCACGGTGGTGGCCTGGGCGCTGATCGGCATGGCGGTGACGAGCCCGCTGGTGGGCAACCTGCTCGACCGTTTCGGCGCGCGCAACATCCTGCTGGCCGGGCTGGTGACCATCTGCGCAGCGCTCACGCTGACCTCGCGGGTGGACACCGTCTGGCAGATCTTCCTGTGCTATTCGGTGCTGGGCGGGATCGGCTTCGGCATCGTCTCCAAGAACGTCGCGGGCGCGACGATCGCGCGGCATTTCCACGACAACCGCGGGCTCGCCGTCGGTTTCGCCAACGCGGGATCGACCGCGGGACACATCGCCGTGCTGCCGGTGATGGCGATGATCCTGACGGCCTTCGGCTGGCGCTGGGGCTATCTGTTCCTGGCCGCGGTCTGCATCCTCCTGCTGCCCGTGGTGTGGTGCCTGATCCGGCCCGGGGCGGACACGGTCACCACCCCCCGGCGCGGCGCCGCCCGCGCCGGCCGCGAGGCCCTGATCGAGGAGGAGGTTCCCGGCACCTTCCGCGGGCGGCTCCGGGTTCTCTTCGGCAACCGGACCTTCCTCGCGCTGCTCGGCAGCTACACCATCTGCGGCTTCACCGCGACGGGCATGATCGACACGCATTTCCTGCCCTATGCCGTGGCCTGCGGCATCCCGCTGGTCGCCAGCGCCACCGCCTACGGGGTGCTCGCGGCCTTCAACATGGCGGGCATGGCGCTCTCGGGCTATCTTTCCGACCGCATCAACCGGCCCAGGCTGCTCGCCGTGATCTACGTCATGCGGGGGCTCTCTTACGTCATCCTGTTGCTGGTCCCGGTCTATGACCTCAACCTGATCTGGGTGTTCGCGGTGGTGTTCGGGATTTTCGATTACTCGACGATTCCGGTGACGACCTCCCTGGTCGCGACCCATGTGGGGCTCCGCACCATCGGCCTGTCGCTCGGGGTGCTCGCGATGTTCCACTCGGCGGGCGGCGCGGCGGGGGCCTTCTTCGGCGGCGTCCTGTTCGACATGTTCGGGAAATACGATTTCGTCTGGGTCGCCGCCGTTTCCGTCGCCATGATCGCGGGCCTGCTGGTGCTCACGATCCGCGAGACCCGGGGCGCGCCGCCGGAGCCCATGCCGGCCCCGGCCGCGGCGTGAGGCGCCTCGGATGCCCGCCACCTACCGCGTGACCCTGAGCTGCGCCGACCGGCCCGGCCTGGTCGCCGCCATCGCGAGCCTCCTGTTCGACCTCGGAGGGAACCTCGGCGACACCACCTTCGCCGTCTACGGCACCGAGGCCGAGTTCACGGCGCTCGTCGAAACGCCGGATTCCTTCGCCGCCGGGGATGTCCGCGCCGAGCTCCTGGGCCTCGGCCTCGACCCCGGCGCCCGGATCGAGGTCGCCCCCTTCGAGCGCCCCCCCGCCCCCGGACCGCTCGGGCGGGTCAGCCACATCATCACGCTCTCGGGCGGAGACCAGCCCGGCCTGATCGCCCGCATCGCCGAGGTCTTCGAGGAATTCGGCGCCAACATCGTCCATCTCGAGGCGGCGCTCGACCGCAGCCCGGAGCCGGGCGGCCATTATTCGACCCGCTTCTCCGTCGCGCTGGCCGAGGAGAGCGCGGCCAAATGCCTCGCCACGGTGGCCAATACGGCCGAGAGCCTGCACCTCGACTGCCACTGGGAAAAAGTTAATCCATAGTCCTCGATTCACTTCATAAGCATCTGATTTTAAATTTTTTAGGGGGCGATTAGATCCATGAACGTGGTGTTCTTCGTGATCGTCCTGACCGCTTTCGGCGTCACCGCGGTGCGCGAGCTGCTGTGGACGGGGCCGGCGGCGGGGGCCACGGGGACGGCCGCCCTTTCGCCCATGGCGGCGCTGGGCCAGGGGATGATCGACCAAGCCGGCGCCTCGGTGACGCTGGCGATCGGGCTGATCGGCGTGATGGCGCTGTTCCTGGGTCTCATGAAGGTGGCGGAGGCCGGCGGGCTACTGGTCATCATCGCCCGCACCATCCGCCCCCTGATGACCCGCCTGTTCCCGGACGTTCCCGGCGATCACCCGGCCATGGGGGCGATGATCCTCAACTTCTCGGCCAACGTGCTGGGCCTCGGCAACGCCGCCACCCCCTTCGGCATCCGCGCCATGCAGGAGCTCGACCGCCTCAACCCCGTCAAGGGCACGGCGAGCAACGCCATGGTGCTGTTCCTCGCGATCAACACCTCCTCCATCACCATCCTGCCGACCGGGGTCATCGCGCTGCGCGCGGCGGCGGGATCGTCCGACCCGGCGGCGATCGTCCCGACCACCCTGTTCGCCACCATCTGCTCGACCACGGTCGCCATCATCGCCGCCAAGTTCTACCAGCGGCTCTCGCCGGTGCCCCCGCTGCCCGCCGATATGACCGAGGAGCCCGGGGCCCCGGACTCCCATGGCGGCGACGGCGATCCGACCGCCGCCGCCGATGCGAGCGGCCTCGGCGGGGACTGGCGCGAGGCCGAGAGCGGCGCCTACCCCGCCTGGGTGTCCGCGCTGGTGCTGGCCTTCATCGTCGCCCTGATTCCGATCACAGTGTTCTGGGGGCGGACGATCTCCCCATGGATCATCCCCGGCCTGATGGTGGCGCTGCTCTCCTTCGGGTTCGCCCGCAGGGTCCCGATCTATGAATCCTTCGTCGACGGCGCGCGGGAGGGCTTCAACGTCGCCGTCCGCATCATCCCCTACCTGGTCGCCATCCTGGTGGCGGTCGCCATGCTGCGGGCCTCGGGCACGCTCGAGATGTTCGTGAACCTCGCCGGGCCGGTGACCGGAGCCGTCGGCCTGCCGGCGGAGGCGCTGCCCATGGCGCTGCTGCGCCCGCTCTCGGGCTCGGGCGCCTACGGCATCCTCGCCTCGATCATCAACGATCCCGACGTGGGGCCGGATTCCTACGCCGGCTTCCTGGTCTCCACCCTGCAGGGCTCGACGGAGACGACCTTCTACGTGCTCGCGGTCTATTTCGGCGCGGTGCAGGTGAAGCGCATCCGCCACGGGCTCGCCGCGGGGCTCACCGCCGACGCCGCCGGCATCGCCGCCGCCGTCGTCATCTGCCTGCTTCTGTTCGCACCGTGAAGGCCGGCCCTTGCCCCCGCCTTGTGAGCCGCTCGGAAACGGGTCTAGGATCGGCATTGCGGGCGGGACTGCCCATAGGCCCGCGCGAGGAGATCGATGAGCGAAGAGTGGCGCCGGAAGGACCCGTTGTCGGATGAGGGGTGCGCTCCGCCGGGAGGCGCCGCCGCCGCGGACCCTGGCGCCCTGTTACGCGAGGCGGTCGCGGCGCACCAGGCCGGTCGCCATGGCGAGGCCGAGGCGCTCTACCGCCGGCTGCTGGAGGCGGTTCCCGACCATGCCGATGCCAACCACCTGATGGGCATGCTCGCCTGCCAGACGGGCCGCCCGGAGGCCGCGCCGGCGCTGATCGCAAGCGCGGTGGCGAAGGCGCCCGCCGTCGCCGCCTATCGCCTGACCCTGGCCACCGCGCTGCAGGCGCTGGCGCGGCTCGATGAGGCGGAGGCGGCCTACCGGGCGGCTCTCGCCCTCGAACCTGCCCTGGCGGAAGCCCATGCCGGCCTCGGGACCCTGCATGCGCGCCGCTTTCACAACGAGGAGGCGGAGGCGGCCTACCGCAAGGCGCTCGCCATCGATCCGACGCTCATCGAGGCGCATGTCAACCTCGGCAACGTGCTCGCGGAGGAGGGCCGGCACGCCGAGGCGGCGGACTGCTTCCGCGCGGCGCTCGCCCTCCAGCCGTCCCTCGCCCAGGCGCACTACAACCTCGGCAACGCGCTGAAGGCCACGGGCGACCTCGAAGGGGCGGCCGCCTGCTACCGCGAGGTCATCGCCCTCGACCCCGCGTTCGTCGCCGCCCACATGAACCTCGGCAACGCGCTGCGCGACCTCGGCCGCCCCGACGACGCGGCGGAAAGCTATCGTGCCGCGCTGCGGCTCAATCCGGACCACGCCACGGCCAACGCCAATCTCGGCGAGATCCTCAAGGCCGGGAACCGGATCGACGAGGCGGTCGCGTGCTACCGGGAGGCGCTCCGCATCGATCCGCAATACGCCTGGGTCCATTACGAGCTCGGCCAGGCGTTGCGGGCCAAAGGGCGGACCGAGGAGGCGCGCGCCTGCTACCGCACCGCGCTCGATCTCGATCCCGACTTCGCCGCGGCGCCGGCGAGCCTCGCCGACATCCTCAAGTCGGAAGGCCGGCTCGAGGAGGCCGCTTCGGGCTACCGCGAGGCGCTCGACATCGATCCCGAGTATGCGGACGCGCGCACCAACCTGGGCCTCGCCCTGCAGGCGCTCGGGCGCGCCGATGAGGCCATCGCCGAGTTCGAGCGTCTCGGCGGACACATCGCGGAGGCCCGGGTGCTGGAATGCCTGTTCGCCGCGGGCCGCAAGGCGGAGTTCCGGGACCGTCTTACGCGCCTCTCCGGGCGGGATCCCGCCAACCTCCGCATCGCCGCCATCAGCGCCTTCTCCGCCCAGCAATGGGGCACCGGGGATCCCTACCCGTTCTGTCCGGGGCCGCTCGATTTCATATCGATCGAGAGCATCGCACCCAGGCTCGCGCCCTTCGACCGCTTCGCCGGCGACATCCTCGAGGAGATCCGTGCCGCCCCTGTCGTCTGGCAGCCGCGGGGCAACGCCACCAAGGGCGGCTTCCACACGACCGGCAACCTGTTCGAGCTTGCCAGCCCACGCATCGCGGCTCTCGGCGAGGCCATCGCCGCCGCCGCGCTGGCCTATCGCGCGCGCTACGCCGGGCGCGGGAACGTCTTCCTTACCCGCTGGCCCGAACGGCCGACCCTCTACGGCTGGCACGTGCGGCTGCTCGCGAGCGGCTTCATGGAGCCGCACATCCATACGTCGGGCTGGCTGAGCGGGGTGCTGTATCTCAAGATGCCCGAGCGCGGCGATCCGGACGAGGGATCCATCACCTTCTCACTGCACGGGTACGACTATCCCGTGCTCGATCCAGACATCCCAGCGGTCCACCACCGCCCGGCGGAGGGGGATCTCGTGCTCTTCCCCTCCTCCCTCTTCCATCATACGAGCCGCTTCAGCGCGGAGGACGAGCGCCACTGCATCGCCTTCGACCTCTGCCCCCGGCAACCCGCCTGACGGACCCAGAAGCAAAAAGGAGAGGAAACGATGACGATCAAGACCGGCCTGCCGCTGCCGCGGCTCGAACTTCCCATCGTCGGCGGCGAGAGGCGCACGATCGGCGATCCGCCCCCGGGGGGATTTCTGATCCTGACCTTCTACCGGGGGGCGCACTGCCGGCGCTGCGGCCCCTACCTCAACATCTTCCAGTCGCTGCTACCCAAGTTCCACGCGCTCGGCGCCGAGGTGATCGCCGTCAGCGCCGACGATCGGGCACGTGCCGAGGAAAGCGTCGAGAAATGGGGCCTCACCGACCTCAACGTCGCCTACGACTTTCCCCTCGCCAAGGCGGATGAGTGGGACCTCTACGTGACCGAAGGGGTCGGGCACCAGCCCCCGCTCTTTAGCGAGCCGGCGCTCTTCATCGTCTGGCCCGACGGCAAGCTGGATCACGGCATCATCAACACGGCGCAGCGTCTGCGCCCCGAGCCCAGTGCGGTGCTCGAGCATATCGAGGACCGCGTGAGCGACAAGGCGGCCTGACGGCGCTATCCCGCGGCCGCGAGGCGGAAGCGCCGGCTCGCGGATCCCCACGACCCGGGAATGAACCCGTCTCCCGCCTGACGCGAGGCCTCCTCCGCCAGCCGCAAGATTCGCATGATTGCCAAGTGACCGGTTAGCGCCTAGCCTCAAATCCACGGAGAGGCAGATGGGAATCCGGGACATGCTGGTGGTGCCCGGTCTGTTGGTCGCGATTGCGCTTGCTGGGTGTCTGCTGGCCTTTCAGCCTAGGCCCTTCCAGCGGGCCTCCGCTTCCGTGGACGAGGCGGCGCGATACAGGGAAGCCGTCACGGCCCTCGCAACCGATAGCCGTGACCTCAGGATAGCTGGGACACTCCGTCCCAACCTCGATACGAAAACCAGGCTGATAATTCCAAATAAGTGTCAGGCCGAGGGTGAGGCCGAGATTCACGCTTACGCCCTAAGCGGCGGCGTCGAGGAGTCGTTCATTTTTTTTCCAGCCCTGTGCCTGTGGATAGAAATCGGATACGACGAGAAAAAACACAGTATCCGATTGGACTTGGATTTTATCTCTGCTGTCCAAACTCAACACAGATCCTTTACGATTTATCATGTCCACCCAAGGGGCAGCGCCAACCTCGAGGAGAATCTGCCCTCGTACACGGACTTGATTACCCTGGCGCTCATTAATGGAGCGCAAATTTTGAAGCCGGATTTTAATGTAAATCATCGGATTGTTACGCAGCTGGGGGTGACAGATTACGAATTCGCCGACAAGAAACGTGTTGCGTATCTCATCGAGTACTATCGAAAAAGCGGGCTAAAAGGGTTTGAAGCGCAAAACTTGGCGTATGAATACATGATGCATCATCATCGTAAAGCATATCACTTGGAAATGATGAGGTGCAAAAAGTACAGCGGATCCATTCAGCAGCAGCTCGCCGCATGTTCACCCCTCCGGACGGAGGCATTTATCGTGTCCTTCCGTCCCCATACCGCCGACCAGAGGTAATCGGACGGCCTCCAGGATAATCGCCAGCCCCGCGGCCTTGGCTCGCGGGTGCGATGGCTCTATCCTCTCCGCCGCCCGGGCGGCCGGGAGAGCCGGCGCTTGAATTCACCAGAACCCGGGACCGAACATTGGGAGGGAAGAACCATGGCCACCGATCCGTACCCCCGCCTCGTCAACGCCGCCAACATGCGCGCGCGCTTCATCATGGAAATGGCGGCGGGGATGGTCGCCGACGACGACCAGATCTACCGCGAGCCGGAGCTCACGATCGGGGTAACGGCCGGCGAGGGCGTGCCGGTGCACCTGAGCGCCTCCAGCACCGTCGACGGCATCGAGCGTGTCGCCGGCGGCGAGATCGATCTCTGCTTCATCAACCCGTCCTCGGCCCTGACCGTGGCCTACCGCGGGGCGGGCACCCGGTTCACCGAACCCCAGCCGGTTCGTGCGGTCACCGTGCTGCCGTCGCGCGACCAGTGCATGTTCGCCGTCCATCCCTCCACCGGCCTCACCCATATCGAGGACATCGGGCGCGAGAAGTACCCTCTCACGCTCGGGATGCGGGGCCACGCCGACCATTGGCTCAACATCATGATCGACGACATTTTCCACGCCGCGGGATTCTCGCTCGCCGAGCTCGAATCCTGGGGCGGCGAGGTGCGCCGCGCGGGACACATCCCGCGGCCCGACACGCAGAAGTTCAAGGACCTGGTGGCGGGGGAACTCACCGGCGTGTTCGACGAGGGAGTCCACAGCTGGGCCGATTTCGTCGTTCCCGCGGGCCTCACCGCGCTGAAGCTCGAGGAGGAGACCGTCCGGCGGCTGGAGGAGATGGGCTACCGCCGCGACCTCCTGCCCAAGGCCGTTTACCCGAGCCTGCCCGAGGACATCCTGACCCTCGATTTCAGCGGCTGGCCGGTCTTCGTGCGCGAGGACGCCGACGACGACATGGTCCGGCGCTTCTGCATGGGGCTTCAGGCACGAAAGGACGCGATCCCCTGGGAAGGCACCGGGCCGCTCCCGCTCGAGCGCATGTGCTGCGACACGCCCGAGGCACCCCTCGGCGCGCCGCTGCATCCCGCGGCGGAAAAGTTCTGGGCCTCCTGCGGCTACCTCTGAGGCCGGGACGCCCCCGGTCTCCGGCGGCCTATTTGCAGTCGACGAGGGTCGCCTCCGTGCCGGGCCCGCGGTAGGTCACCTCGCACGCCATCCCGGCCTTGAGGTTGCCGCGCTTGGAGGCCTGCCCCCCGACCTTGATCGCGGTGCGCGAGCCGCTGATCTTGGCCTTGTCGTCGGCGCCGCTCGCGGTCTTGAACTCGATCTCGCGTCCGCCGCGCTTGGTGCCGGTCAGCGTGACCGAGACCTTCGTGGTCGACGGCTTCGACTTCTGCAGCTCCTTGAGCATGGCAACGATCGCCGGCGGCTGTTTGAGCGCCTCGCTGATGGCGTTGCCGACCACGTCGCCGACCAGCGGGGTGATGTCCCAGCGGAGCTTCTTGGCGTCGACGAGCAGTTGCGGGTCCGCAAACGCCTTGCCATAGGCTTCGCGCAGGGCAGCCAGCCGGTCCTTCGCGATGTTCGGCGGACCGGCGGTCACGCGGAACATCTCGGCCTGGGAGCCGACCAGGCTGATCACCGCCTTCTGTTCCGGCGTCTCGGCGATCTCGCGGCCGTAAGCCATCTCCGGATAACGGGTATCCTTCTCGCCGCCCACCTGAAGGACATAGCGTCCCTTTCCGGCGCGCACGAAATCGCCCTGGCCGCTCATCGAGCCCATCTTGCCCACCACCTCGCCGCGCATCATCGCCATGTCGTCGTCGCCGCCGCTGTAGCCCGGCAGCAGCTTGAACCTGAAGCCGAAGACGTCGGCGAGCAGCTGAAGCTCCGTGTAGGCCGCGCTACCGACGCCGGAGACCGCCATGGGGATCGGCGCGGTCGCCCTGCGGAAATCGAGGAAGGTCTTGTAGGGCGACTGGGCGGAGACGACGATGATGCGCTTGGCTGCGGCAGCCTTGCCGATCCACGACATCTTGGAGAGGTCGTAGCGCGCCGCCTTGGCCTTCAGGATCTGCGAATAGATCACCCCGGTATTGAAGGTGCCGATGGTCTGGCCGTTGGGCTTCGCCGCGTAGATCAGGTTGGTGCCGATGAGGTGACCGGCGCCCGGCCGGTTGACGACGACGAAAGTCGATCCCGGCAGGTACTTTTCCATGTAGCGGGAGGCCAGCCGGCCGTAGCCGTCATAGCCGCCGCCCGCGGCCGTGGCGACGATGTAGCGCACGGTCTTTCCCTTGAAGACGTCGCTGGCCGCCGCCGGCCCTGCCGTCAGGGAGGCGGCCAAGAGCCCGCCGATCGTCACCGCGAAGGATCGCGAGGTCGCTTTCATGGGATACTCCCTATGCTTCGTGTTGCTGACTGTCTGAGTGTGCCGTTCGGGCCGCGGCTGGTTGGCGCCGATAGTTTCACAGGGCCCGCGCGCTGTCCAGCGCGTGGGGGGACGCCTCGGGGCCGGGAAAAGACGGCCGTCGGCAGGCCGCCCCAGGCAGCGAGTCGAGTCCCCTACCCCGGCCCTGACGACCGTGCAATCTTCCCTTTCAACGACCGGCATGGCGGCAAACCGCGATTCCTATCTTCACGCCACGGTCGTCTGCGGCCCGGCCCAGGCGATACCGGCGAGCTCCGCCACCTCTCGGCGCCAGCTCGATATATCGTTGCGGTTGAATCCGGAAAGACTATCATGGCCGCAGGCCCGGGCCATGACCTGCATCAGCTCCGTGCAGGCACCGAAGAAACGGGCGAGCCGTGCCGCCGCCACATCGATCTCGAGACGCGCCCGCAGCTCCGGCTTCTGGGTCGCGATCCCGGCCGGGCAGTTGTTAGTGTTGCACACCCGGGCGCCGACACAGCCGATCGCCTGCATCGCCGCGTTGGAAAGTGCGATGCCGTCGGCGCCGAGGGCCAGAGCCTTGATGAAGTCGGGCGGCGTCCTGAGACCGCCGGTTGCGATCAGGGTGACGTCGCCCCGACCCAGGCGGTCGAGGTGCCTTCTGGCACGGGCAAGCCCCGCGATGGTGGGGACGGAGATATGATCGCGGAAGATCAGGGGAGCCGCGCCGGTCCCTCCGCCCCTGCCATCGAGGATGATGTAGTCGGCACTCGCCTCGAGGGCGAATTCGATATCCGCCTCGATATGGTTCGCGGAAAGCTTGAACCCTATGGGGATGCCGCCCGCGACCTCGCGCACGCGGTCGGCGAAGCTGCGGAAATCGGCGACGGTGACGAGGTCCGCGAACGTGGGCGGCGAGACCGCCGGCCTGCCCTCGGGCAGGCCACGCACCTCGGCGATCTTGCCCACCACCTTGTTGGCGGGAAGGTGGCCGCCGGTCCCTGTCTTCGCGCCCTGCCCCCCCTTGAAGTGGAAGGCCTGGACCAGGGTGAGAAGCTCCTCCCTGAAGCCGAACTTGGCCGAGGCGAGTTCGTAGAAATAGCGGCTATTTGATTGCTGCTCATCGGGCAGCATGCCACCCTCGCCTGAGCAGATGCCGGTACCCACGAGCTCGGCCCCTTTGGCGAGCGCCACCTTGGCTTCCTCCGACAGCGCGCCAAAGCTCATGTCTGAGACGAAAAGCGGGATGGCCAGCTTGAGAGGCTTCTTCGCATTTGGGCCGATCACGAGCTCCGTCGCGACGGGCACGTCTTCCATCAGCGGCTTGCGGGCGAACTGGGCGGGCAGGATCTGAATATCGTCCCAGCAGGGGAGATTCGCGCGCGACACGCCCATGGCGCCGATCGGGCCGTGATGCCCCATCTTGCCGAGCCCGTCCCGGGCGAGCTCGTGGATGAAGGCGACCGAAGGCTCCTCCGGCGTGGGCACCGGCCTCGGCATCTCGTTATCCTTGCCGCGCGGCGGCTCGACCTCCTCGCCCTTGGTGTGGTTGACGTGGGAGCCGTCGCAATAGGGTCGGCTGCGCGTGGCCTTGCATTGGCAGAGCACCGCCTCGCCGTCCTCCTCCGGCGTGAAGGGAAGCGGCGTGATCCCGGTGCCGCGATGCGATCCGTCGCAGAAGGGCTGGGTCCTCGACCGGCCGCAGGCGCACCAGTAATACTCCTTTCCGGCTTCGAGGTAGACGCTGGTCGGCTTGTTGTCCGCGGCGATGGGGTAGGTCATGGGAAGTCTCCGTCGGCTGAGGGCGAAGGCGATAAGGCGGGAACGAGTGTAGCGGCTGCCGCGCCGCTCCTCAAAGCCCCGGCCCGGCTGCGGCCCCGGGACGATTGGGCTTGACGGGAGCCGCCCCTCTCCCGATAACGGCGGGAGGGATTACAAGAATACCGACAATCAACTTTGGGAGGATGATCATGGAACCGAGACGCGCCTGCCTGCTCGCGATCGCCGCGGTTTTGCTCGCGGCGGGGTTCGCCCCCGACGGCGCAAGCGCCCAGTCGCTCGAGAAATTCTACAAGAACAAGCGGATGCAGATCGTGATCCGCACCGGGCCCGGCACCGGCTACGACCTCTATGGCCGCCTCGTCGCGCGCCACTTCACCCGCCACATGCCCGGACCGCCGGGCCGCATGACGGCGCTCAACAAGGACGGCGGCGGCGGCCTCATCGCCACCAACTACGTCGGCACCGTCGCCCCCCAGGACGGCACGGTGATCACCATGGTCGGCGGCGGGCTGTTCTTCTACCAGGCGCTCAAGCTCGGCAACAAGCTGCAGGTGGACCTGCGCAAGATGCACTGGCTCGGCAACATCAATTCGTCGAACCAGATCCTGATGACCTGGCACACCTCGCCGACCAAGACGCTCGCCGATGCGATGAAGCGCGAGACACGGATCGGCGCGACCGGGGCGGGCTCGATCTCGCTCCAGCTTCCCGCAGTCTACAACAACACCCTCGGCACCAAGTTCAAGATCGTCTTCGGATATCAGAGCGGGGAGATCGACCTCGCCATGGAGCGGGGCGAAACCGAGGGCCGCGGCACCATGCCGTGGAACAGCCTGAAATCCTCCAACCCGGAATACGTGAAGGAGAAGAAGGTCAATATCCTGATCCAGGTCGGCATGCGCAAGGAGAAGGAGCTGCCCGACGTGCCGCTGCTTCGCGAGCAGCCCGCTAGCCCGGCAGAGAAGGCGGTCCTCGAGTTCATCTCGAAGAACATCGCCCTCGGCTGGCCCTTCGCCGCTGCGGCCAAGGTGCCCGCCGATCGCGCCAAGGCGCTCCGCGCGGCCTTCGGCGCGACCATGGAGGACCCCGCCTTCATCAAGGAGGCCAAGCGGCTCAAGGTAGAGGTCAACCCGACCTCGGGCGAGACGCTCGCGCAGTACGTCTCCGACCTCCTCAACGCGCAGCAATCCGTGCTGGATGACGTGCGCGCGGCGATCAAGCCCAAGGACGCAAAACGCCGCAAGGGCGGAAAGGCGCGCAAGAAGAAGAAATAGCGCCCGGCCAAGCGACCGGGGAAACCGGGGCGGCCCCGTGCCGCCCCTCCCCCTTCCCTGCGCGCGCCCGCGGCGCTAAGTTGGGCGCAAGGACAAACGCGAACCGTAATAAGGGAGGACTCCATGGCGTTCACCAGCTGGCGCGGCCTCGTCGGCATGATCAACCCCACCATGCGCCCGGGCATGACCGAGGAGGTCATCCGCCTCCTGCCCGAGGGCATCGGCGTGATCCCGCTGTTCCTCAACATCACCCGGGGCACGCGCGAGGAGTTCGAGACCATGATGGCCGCCTACGAGGCGGAAATCGAGCGCCTGGTGCCCCAGGAATGCGACCTCATCCATCCCAACGGCGCTCCGCCCTTCATGGTCCACGGCTACGCCGGCGAGGCCAAGATCGTCCGCGCCTGGCAAAGGACGTACAAGGTGCCGATCCTCACCGCCGGGCAGAACCACGTGAACGCGATGAAGGCGCTCAAGATCAAGAACTTCGTCGGCGCCACCTACTTCTCCGGCAACATCAACCAGACCTTCGCCCGCTACTTCGAGGATGCGGGCTTCAAGGTCAAGGCCATGGCCGGAATCGACGTGCCCTTCGACAAGGTGCAGGAGCTGTCGGGCGAGCAGATCTACGAGCACATCAAGAGGAACTTCCTCAAACAGAAGGGCGCGGACGCGATCTACATGCTGGGCTCGGGCTGGCGCAGCCTCGACATCATCCATCTCTTGGAGCAGGACCTCTCGGTGCCGGTGATCCATCCGGTGACCGCACGGGTGTGGGAATTCCAGAAGCGCTTGCGCGTGCACGAGCCGCGCGACGGCTACGGCGTGCTGCTCTCCGAGCTGCCCTGAGGGGCGGCGCGGCGCTTTTTCGTCGATCTCGATCCGCGGAACGCGCCGGAGCCTCGGGCCGCAATCGCTCAGGTCCTTAACCGAGGGAAGACGAAAGGGCCGTTGAAATGAAAACTTTGTTCGTGCTCAACGACCCGCCCTACGGCACGGAGCGTTGCTATAACGCGCTCCGCCTCGCACTTGCACTCCTGAAGAGGGACCCGGACGCCGAAGTGACCGTGTTCCTGATGGCCGATGCCGTCGCGGCGGCGCGCAAGGGGCAAAAGACGCCCGATGGGTATTACAACCTGGAACGGATGCTCAAACGCGTGGCCTCGGGAAAGGGCGCGGTCCTGCTTTGCGGCACCTGCATGGACGCGCGCGGCATGTCCGGGACCGACGTGATGGACGGCGCGCGGCGCAGCACCATGGACGAACTGGCCGAAGCCTCGGCGGCGGCCGATAAGCTGTTCGTGTTCTGACCGGCGCGTTCCTGGGACGCCGGACGGCGGGCGCCCGCGGCCGACATTTCCAAGAGCCGTTCGACGATCTCGTCGGACGTGATCGGTATCATGTCCAGGGGCTCGGCGATCTGGCAAACTTAATGAAATTCCAAGAAAGGATGCCACGCCATGAGAATGCTCGTGACGCTTGCCTTCTTGATGTTCGCGCCTCAATCGGCGCACGCCCAACACGGCGGCCACGGGCAACCATCGCCCTATTCCGGTCAGGAGGCCCGGGCGATCAAGAGCCTATCCGAGGCCGATATTACCGAACTGCGGCGCGGCGGAGGTTGGGGGCTGGCGAAGGCGGCCGAGCTCAACGGCGTCCCCGGACCCGCCCATCTCTTGGAGCTCAAGGACGACATCCCGCTCTCTGCGGACCAGATCGCCGCGATCGAGGCGATATTCCGGAAGATGCGCAAGGAATCGATCGAGGAGGGCGAACGCCTCATCGCACGGGAGCGGGCTCTCGACGCGGCGTTCCGCGCCCGCAAGGTGACGGAAGACGGCCTGCGCCGCATGCTGGCCGACATCGAACGGAGCCGGTCGGCGCTTCGCTATATCCATCTGTCGGCGCATCTCGATACGATCGCCATCCTCGCCGAGCGGCAGGTCGCGCGTTACAACACGCTGCGCGGCTACGGCACTATTCCCTGCTCGAATGTCCCGGCGGGACATGATCCGGCGAAGTGGCGCAAGCACAATGGATGCGATTGAGGTCACGGGACTGACGAAGCGCTTCGGCCACGTCGAGGCCGTTTCCGATATCTCTTTTGCCGTTCGCCGCGGCGAGCTGTTCGGCTTCCTTGGCCCCAACGGCGCGGGCAAGACCACCATTGCCGCCGGGATCGTCCACAAGCCGGAAATCCTCTTCCTCGACGAGCCGACGACGGGTCTCGATGTGGCGAGCGCTCGGTAGCTCAGGCAACTCATCGCCACCCTGCGCGACGCCGGAACCACGGTCTTCCTGACGACCCACAACATCGAGGAAGCCGAACGTCTTTGCGACCGCGTGGTTTTCATCGTATCCGGGCGCATTGTCAAGATCGACACGGTCGAGAATCTCATCCAGCCGGTGCGAGCGAAGCATGTCGTCCAAATCGCCTGCGCCAACGCCCAGGACGCCATACAAAGAAAGCTTGCCCAGTCGTTTCTCGGCCTCGGCTTCAGCGCCTCGGGCCCCGGACTGATCAGAGCGGAAGCGGACCGGCCCATTCACGTCGGTCGGCTTGTCCGCTTCTTCGAGGACGAAGGGGTCGAGGTCGAGGAAGCCCGTAGGCTACGGCCCTCCCTTGAGGACGTCTTCGTCGAGTCGACCGGCATCGGCGCAGATGCCATGCGCCAGGAAAAGGAACCGCCGGGAGGCGGCCAGTGAAGCTCTGGGTCGCCTTCTGGAATATCCTGATGAAGGGCGTGCGGACCTACTATATGAAGCCGCCGAACCTTACCTGGGGTCTGATCTTCCCCTTGGCGTGGACCGGCATGTTCTTCATCAAGTCGGGAAGCGGCCTCGGCAGCATCCCCGAACTGTTGCCGGGCGTCGTTGCCGTCTCCGTCCTGTTCGGCACGACCTCGGTGCTGGCGATCACGGTCACCTTCGAGAAGAAGAACCGCTCCTTCGAGCGCCTCCTGCTCGCGCCCATCCCGTTGGAGCTCCTGATGCTCGCCAAGACCAGCGGCGCCATCCTGTTCGGCGTGGCCAACGCCTTCGTGCCGGTGGTCCTGGCGGCCGTGCTTGTCGATCTGTCCCCGATCGAATGGGGCCCGTTCCTCCTGGCCGTTGTCCTGATCGCCGCGGTCTCGACGTATCTCGGCCTGTTCATAGCGGTAGCCGTGAGCGAAGTGTTCGAGGCACAGACCTTCTCGAACTTTTTCCGTTTCCCGATGATGTTTCTTTGCGGGCTCTTCTTTCCCATGGACTCGTTGCCGCTGTTCCTCATGTCACTATCCTATATTCTCCCACTGACCTACGGTGTAGACATTCTTCACGGCGCGGTTCACGGGTCTTATCTCATGCCCCTATCCGTCGACATTGTTGTGCTCAGCTTGTTCTGTGCTGGGTTGTTTGCGGCAAGCCTCTGGAATATCAAGCGCAAATGGATACTCTAGGATCCGTCCTCTCATGAGCCCCGTGGCGCGCGCGACATGAAGCGGAAGCGATGGCTGCAATTGGGGCTTCTGTTCCTGCTGGCCGCGATAGCGGCGGGCGGGGCATGGGCATGGCTGTTCAAGCCTGTGGAGGTTCAGGTCGCAAGGACCGAACAGGACGTAGCCATCCAGGTCTTCGGCCTCGGCACCGTCGAAGCGCAGATCGTGTCACAAATCGGCTTCGAAACCGCCGGAACCCTCGTTGAGCTTCGCGCCGACCACGGCGACAGCGTGAAGGCAGGTGCCTTGCTTGCCCGGCTCGACAGCCGCGAGCAGGAAGCACGGCTCGCTCAAGCTAGGGCAGCCGTCACGCAGGCGGAAGCCGCAATCGAACAGGCAGCAGCGAGCTTCGAGCGCGCGGAGGCGGTGCTCAAGGAAAAGCTGCTGACGAACCAGCGGCGCCAGGAGCTGGTGCGGCGCGGAAATACCTCACAACAGGCCGCGGATGAAGCCCAGGCGGCGGCTGACGTTGCCAAGGCCGACCTCGCGCAGGCCCGCAGCACCGTGAGCGTGGCACGGTCCAACCTCCAGCAAGCCAAGGCCTTGCTCGCCCTGGAGGAGGCCCGGCTAGCCAAGCATAGCTTGCACGCCCCGTACGATGGCCTCGTGATCAAGCGGCACCGCGAACTCGGTTCGGCGCTCGGTGCGAACGAGCCGGTCTTCACCCTGGTCGATCCCGCGACAATCTGGGCGCTCGCCTATATCGACGAGGCGCGGGCGGGCGCGATAGAGATCGGGCAACCGGCGGAGGTGGTCCGCCGGTCGAGGCCGGGAGAGCGCATACCCGCCAAGGTGGCGAGAATCGAGATCGAGAGCGACCGGATCAACGAAGAATACCGCGTCTATGTCCGCTGCGGCGGATGCCCGCACTCCTTTCACCTGGGCGAGCAGGCCGAGGTGCTGATCACCGTCGTGACGCTGCCGACCGCCCGTCTCGTCAAGATGAATGCGTTGACGAACATCAGGGGGCATGCAGCGACGGCCTGGACGGTCGAAAAGGGCAGGCTGCGGCAGCGCCAAGTGACCCTCGGCCACCGCACCCTCGACGGCCGGATCGAGATCGCGGGCGGCGTGCCCGAGGACGCCGATATCGTCAATGGCCCGATCTCCGGGCTCAAAGTCGGCCGTCAAGCGACGATCGTGGCGAGCGAGAAGGAAAAATGAACCTTGCCTGGCGCGACATCCGGCACAAGTTCGGACGCTTCGTCATGACGTGTCTGGGCTTGAGTCTCCTCCTCGCCGTCGTGGTGACCATGGCTGGTATCTACCGTGGGCAAACGGCGGATTCTCTGGCGCTCGTGGAGGCCGTCAAGGCCGACATCTGGGTGGTCGAGGCCGGCACGCACGGCCCGTTCGCCGAGTCCTCGCGCATTCCCGGCGATACACGCGAGATGGTGGCGCGCATCGATGGGGTCGCGGAAGCCGGCTCCATCACGTTGCAAAACGTTCAGATCGAGCGCAGCGGGCGAAAGCTGCGGCTGCAGGTCGTCGGCTACGAACCCGGTCGCCCTGGAGGGCCGACCCGGCTCATCGCCGGCCGGACGATCGCACGCAGCCATTACGAAGTGGTTGCCGACCGCCGGACCGGCCTCGCCTTGGGAGAAACCTTGCGCCTCGGACGCAAGGGACGCGACTATACCGTCGTCGGCGTGACATCGGGCATCGTCACGCTGTCAGGCGATTCCATCATCTACCTGTCCCTCAAGGATGCGCAGGAACTCCAGTTCGAGCAAGCGCCGCCGGCTGCCCGCCGCGAAGCGGCGCGCGGGCCGCAGCGCACGCCCACCGACCTCGTCAATGCCGTGGTGGCGCGACTTGCACCCAATTACCCGCCCGCCCAAGTAGCCGAAGTGATCCGCCGATGGAAGCACCTTTCGGTATTGACGGACCAGGAACAGAAGCTACTGCTCACGCGAACGGTGATCGAGCGGGCGCGGCGCCAGCTCGGCCTCTTCATGAGCGTACTCACCGTGGTTTCCGCGGTCATCATTGCGCTTATCGTCTACACCCTCACGATGGAGAAGATCCGTGAGATCGCCACCCTGAAGCTGATTGGCGCGCCCGACCGCACGATCATCGGCCTGATCCTGCAACAGGCTCTGCTTATGGGCATCGTCGGTTTCGTGGTAGGTACGGTTCTGGTGTATGCCTTCAACGGAATCTTTCCCCGCAGAATTGTCATGATGCCCGGAGATATCGCCATGCTGTTCGGCGTCGTGGTGGTCGTCTGCCTCCTGGCCAGCCTATTCGGCGTGCGCGCCGCGCTGCGGGTGGACCCATCCCGCGCGTTGACGGGATGAATCCATGGAGGAGATGCCCGGGGCCGATCCTCTCGTCGAGCTGAAAGGGATCAGCAAGCATTTCGGCGAGGGCGAGACGCGCGTCGATGCGCTTCGCGACGTCACATTGAGCGTGGGAACGGGCGAGGTGGTCGGCCTGCTGGGGCCCTCGGGCTCCGGCAAGACCACGCTGCTCAACGTGATCGGGGCGATTCTCGAGCCGGACGAGGGGTGGATGAAGCTCGACGGCGAGGTCGTCTACGACGACCGATGGCTGAAACGCGATCTGCGCCGTCTGCGCCTCGACAAGATCGGTTTCATCTTCCAGACCCACAATCTTCTACCGTTTCTCAACGCCACCGACAATGTCGCCGTGGTGCTTCAACTCGCGGGCCTGTCGCGCAAGGATGGCATCAGGCGGTCAGAGGAGCTACTCGATTACTTGCAGGTCGGCCACAGGAAACATGCGATGCCCTCTCAACTCTCGGGCGGCGAGGCACAGCGGGTGGCCATCGCGCGGGCGCTCGCAAACAGCCCCAGAATCATCCTGGCGGACGAGCCGACCGCCGCGCTCGATTCCGAGCGTGCCGGGATCGTGATGGACCTCCTCCGCAAGCTGGCCCTCGAGCGGGAGGCCGCGATCATCGCCGTCACCCACGATGAGAAAATCTTCTCCCGATTCGACCGGATTTTCATGCTGCGCGACGGGCGTCTCGCCGACATCGAACAGCGGAGTTGACAGCTATTTCGCCGGGCCCCTATCCGAGCTGCCTTGAAGAACGGCAAGGCGCCTCTCCTCGCGGTAGATGAGCGCGGCGAAGAAAAGCACGCCCAAGCCGCAGGCGGCGAAGACCACCGCGCCGCCCTGCCAGCCGCCGAAGAGGCCCACCACCGCGGCCGCGACCGGCGGACCCGACAGCATGCCGAGGTGCGAGCCCTGCACGATCAGCCCGTTGGTGGTGGCGATCTGTCCCGGCCCCGGCGCGAACCAGGGGGCGGCGCCCAGCACGATCGCCGGCACCACGCCGACGATGAAGGAATAGAGAAGGCACACCGCGAACCGCCCCGCATCGGGCAGGATTTCGAGGTAGATCAGCGGCCCCGCCGTGACGATCGCGGCACCCGCCACGGCCAGCACCAGGCCGCGGGCGACCTGCCGGTGGCTGAGCCAGCCGCCGAGGATGTTGCCCGGCAGGTTGATCAGCACGGCGGCGACCGTGAGCCAGGCCGCGAGCCGCACCGGCAGGCCCCGCTGCTCGACGATGAAGGTGGGCAGCCACACCATGAGCGCCAGCCAGGGCAGCGTGTAGCACCCGAAGCAAAGCGCCAGCAGCCAGGGCCCGCGCGCTTTCAGCGTGATCCTCATGTTACGCCAGGGATGCTCCGGCAAGGCCGACGCGGCCGCCCGCCCCGCATCCTCCCGGAAGGCCCAGGCCATGATCCCCGCCCAGATGAGCGTCAGGCCCGCCATCACGGCCCAGGACCCGCGCCAGCCGATGGACGGCTGCAGGAAGGGTGCGGCGATCAGCATGCTCCCCATGCCCGCCGGCATGAAGCCGCCCCACAGCCCGATGGCGAGCCGGCGGTCGGCGGGTGCCGCGGCTTGCGCGATGATCGAGGGCGCGGCGACCACGGCGACGATGTAGCCCATGCCTTCTGCGAAACGGGTCCACAACAGAGTGAGCCCGCTTTCCGCGAGCGCGCCGAGCGCCGAGCCCGCCGCCAGCAGGAGGAGCCCGGCGACGGCGATCCGCCGCTGGCCGAGCCGGTCCGAGAGCAGCCCCGCCGCCATGCCGAAGAGGATGCCGGTCGCGGAGAAGATCGAGACCACCCAGCCGGCGGTCACCAGGTCGAGGGCGAATTCGGCGCGCAGCGCGGGGATCGCCGCCGGTACCTTGCCGACATGGGCGGCGCCGACGATGCCGGCGCCGAAGGCGGCGAGGACTTGGGCCCAGCGGGTTTCCGGGCTCGGGTCGGTCGCGCTCATCCCACAGTCCGCGGAGCGCGCGCGCTCAGACGTTCATGCGCGACATCATGCGCTCGGGATACCGCGTGCCGGCGACCGCGCCCAAGGGGCAAATCTCGTCGATCCGCGTGAGGTCGTCCGCGCTGAGCTCCACCTCGAGCGCCTTCAGGTTGTCCTCGAGGTGCGCGCGGCTCTTGGACGAGGGGATCGGCACGATGTCGCCGCCCTGGTGCAGGACCCAGGCGAGCGCCAGGCACGGCAGGCTGATCCCCTTCTCGCCGGCCATCTCCTCGAGGCGGGCCAGGATCTTCGCGTTCCGCGCCATGTTCTCGGGCGCGTACCGCGGGTAGGGCTTGCGGGTATCGCCTTCCGGCACGTCGGCGGCGGAGTGGACCTGGCCCGAGAGGATGCCGCGGCCGAGCGGCGAATAGGCCATGAAGCCCATGCCCTTCTCGCGTACGAAATCGAGGTTGCCCGTCTCCAGCGGGTCGCGGGAGAAGATCGAGAGCTCGAACTGCAGCGAGGCGATGGGATGCACCGTCCAGGCCCGGCGCATGGACTCGGGCGAGGCTTCAGAGAGCGCGATGTAGCGGGTCTTGCCCTCCTCCACCATGCGCGCCATGGTGCCGACCGACTCCTCGATCGGCACCTCGCGGTCCACCCGGGACATGCAGAGGATGTCGAGGCAATCGATCCCGAGCCGCTTGAGGCTCTCCTCGCAGATCGTGCGGAGGTATTTCTCGCCCCCCGCGCCGCGGTTCGTGTCGTTCTCGTCCCTGGGCGGCGGCGCGCCCGACTTCGAATGGATCACCACCTGGTCGCGCTTGCCCCTGATCGCCTTGCCGATGAGGCTCTGGTTGTGGCCCTCGCCGTAGGAATAGGAGGTGTCGAGGAAATTGACGCCGAGGTCCATCGCCCGGTGGAGGGTGGCGATGCATTCGTCGTCGTCCTGCGGGCCGTAGCAGCCCGACATGCTCATGCAGCCGAGGCCCATGCGCGAGACGGTGTAATCGGTGACGGTGCCGAACGGGATCATCTGCATGGATCGCTTGCTCCCTGACGGAATGTGATGGGGTTCCGGCCGCGGCCGCTGCGCTATTGCCGCAAACCGTATCGCGCGGGCCCGGCACTGGCAAGGGGGCGCGGCGAGACGGAAGGCCTTGAACATCCTGTGCGATCCTGAGGCCGCGCCCTCATTCCCCGGCTAAGGCTCAGCGGGGGAGAGGAAGCGGGGGTTTGTCTGCGCTGGTGAGGATGCCGCGAGGTTTCGCGGCGGTTTTTGGGGCGGGCCGGTGGTCGGGGTGCCGGTT
>Ga0326597_10000308_pt1 | contig 92357 bp, 76 predicted proteins | sample RVTome_12_FD_203789 | JGI IMG/M metagenome (GOLD analysis project Ga0326597, IMG submission 203789) | Soil microbial communities from uranium-contaminated site in the Upper Colorado River Basin, Wyoming, United States - RVT100D185 | ecosystem: Environmental > Terrestrial > Soil > Contaminated >...
GAGGATTTCGGTCCCGGCGCCGGCGCCCCGGCAGCCGACGACTGCCTGTGGGTGTCCCGCGTGCCACTGGCCGCGGCCGCCACACCAGGCAAGCTCGATCCGGCCAATAGCGCCTACGTGCTGCGCACGCTGGAAGCGGCGGCAGACGGCTGCCGCAGCGGAATCTTCGATGCGATGACCACGGCGCCCGTGCACAAGGGCGTTATCAACGACGCTGGATTCGCATTCACCGGCCACACCGAGTTTCTGGCGGCTTACTGTGCTGCCGATCATGTCGTGATGATGCTGATCGGCGGCGGAATGCGCGTCGCACTCGCAACGACGCACCTGCCGCTGCATGCCGTCCCGTCCCACATCACGCGCAAAAGCCTGGAGCAGACGCTGCGCGTCCTGCACCGGGATCTTGTCGCGCGTTTCAACCTGCGTCGCCCGCGTATCGCCGTCGCAGGCCTCAACCCTCACGCGGGCGAGTCCGGTCATCTCGGCCGCGAGGAGATCGAGGTGATAGGGCCGGTTCTCGACGCGCTGCGCTCCGAGGGCTTCGAGCTGACCGGGCCGCTGCCTGCCGACACGCTGTTCAACCCCCGGCAGCTCGCGAATTTCGATTGCGTGCTGGCGATGTACCACGATCAAGGGTTGCCGGTGCTGAAGCACGCGAGCTTCGGGTCCGGGGTCAATATTACGCTCGGGCTGCCCATCATCCGCACTTCCGTCGACCACGGCACCGCGCTCGATCTGGCCGGAACGGGCAAAGCCGACGCCGGGAGCCTGGTCGAAGCGATCAACGTTGCCGCCCGGCTCGCGCTGCGCGGCAGACGGGCTGGGCGGTGAAGGCCGTCGCGGCCCGGCCTTGATGCGTCACATTCCCCGCAAGCGCTTCGGCCAGAACTTTCTCACCGACCAGACCGTGATCGATGCGATCGTAGCCGCCGTTGATCCGCGTCCCGATGATCGGATGATCGAGATCGGCCCGGGCCTGGGTGCGCTCACGCGGCCGCTCGCCGCAAAGGTCCGCCACTTGCATGCCGTCGAAATCGATCGTGACCTCACCGCGCGCCTCGCGCGGGAGTTCGCATCACGAGGCGTGGCGATACACCAGGCTGACGTCCTCGAATTCGATTTCTCCCGGTTCGGACCGGATCTGCGCATCGTCGGAAATCTGCCGTACAATATTTCCACGCCGATCCTGTTTGTTCTTGCGCGGGTCGCAGCCTTGTTGCACGATATCCACGTCATGCTGCAGAAAGAAGTCGTTGACCGGATGGCGGCATCTCCCGGGTCGTCAGCATACGGGCGATTATCGGTGATGCTGCAGTATCGCTTCCGGATCGAAAGAGTTCTTGAGGTCCCGGCATCCGCCTTCGAGCCGGTGCCGCAGGTCGCGTCAGCGGTGGCGCGCCTATTGCCCCTCACGCACCGGGACCCAGCGCGCGACGAAGCGCTGTTCGCGCGCATCGTCACCAGAGCGTTTTCTCACCGCCGGAAGACCCTCCGCAACACCCTGAAGCCATTTTTGAATAATGCGGAGTTCGAGATGTTGCACATCGATCCTCGCGCGCGCCCCCAGGAGCTGCCCGTCGCGGATTTTGTGCGCATTGCCAACCACCTGGCCCAGCCGAACGCGGCGGCGGCGCCCGGCTAGAACGTAGCCGCTGCCGAGACGCGCGCACGGCGCTTTGTGCTAAGCCGCCTTGTGTTCGACGAATTCGATCTTGTACCCGTCAGGGTCTTCGACGAAAGCGATGACGGTCGTTCCGTGCTTCATCGGACCCGCTTCGCGCGTGACCTTGCCGCCCCGCTTCTTCACCGCTTCGCACGCCTTGTACGCATCGTCGACTTCGATCGCGACATGCCCGTAGCCGGTGCCGAGATCGTACGACTTGGTGTCCCAGTTGTGCGTGAGTTCGAGGACGGCCGATTGCGACTCGTCGTCGTAGCCGACAAATACATTGGTGAATCGACCTCCGGGGTAATCCTTGCGTCGGAGGATCTTCATTCCGAGCACTTCGGAGTAGAACGCGATCGACCGGTCCAGGTCGCCGACGCGGATCATGGTATGTAGAATGCGCATGGCGTGGCTCCTAAAGAGATCAAAAGAACGATCGATTCGGTGCCGAGTCCCGAAACCCGCACGACACGACGGGGCTCAGATCTCGACCAGCTCGAAGTCTTCCTTCCGGGCGCCGCATTCCGGGCAAGTCCAGTTCATCGGCACATCCTCCCACCGGGTTCCGGGCACGATGCCGTCGTCGGGTAGTCCCGCGGCCTCATCATAGATGAAGCCGCAGATCAAGCACATGTAGGTCTTGTAGACCCTGGTTTCGGTAGTCATTGGCGAATCCGCTGAGCTAGAATCGCATTTTAGACGATTGCCTCGCCCGATCGCCATCCCGGTAACCCCGCGCCCCTATCGATGCCCGAACTGCCTCCGATCGTACTCGTGTTCGCCGCCACCGACCCCAGCGGGGGAGCCGGCCTGCAGGCGGACATCATGACGCTGTCCAGCATGGGGTGCCACCCGCTGTCGTGCGTGACCGCTGTTACCATACAGGACACGACGGGCGTGGAGGAGGTGATGGCGCTCGACCCGGAGTGGGTGGGCGACCAGGCGCGATGCGTGCTCGAGGACATGCCGGTCGCCGCATTCAAAATCGGGCTGATCGCCAGTATTGAAACCATCGCCGTGATCGCCGAAGTAGTCTCCGATTATCCGGAGGTTCCGCTCGTGCTGGATCCCGTGCTTGCGTCGGGCCGTGGCGACGAACTGGTCACCGACGGAATGCTGGGAGCGATGCGGGAGCTGTTAATCCCGCAGTCGACGATCATCACGCCCAACAGCCTCGAAGCGCGGCGGCTCGTGGCGGAAGAAAGCAACGACGAGGATGATCCGGAGCTCGCCGAATGCGCGAAGCGGCTGATCGCCACCGGCTGCGAGTACGTTCTGATCACCGGCACACACGAAAACATGCCCCAGGTTGTCAACACGCTCTATAACCAAGAGGGCGTGATGCGGAGCGACACCTGGCCGCGCCTTCCGGGCACCTATCATGGATCCGGCTGCACGCTCGCCTCGGCCATTGCGGCAACCATTGCGAACGGGCTCTCGATCAGCGATGCGGTAAAGGACGCGCAGGAGTACACCTGGCAGACGTTGCGCGCCGGGTTCCGCCCGGGCATGGGACAGCATATTCCGGACCGGCTGTTCTGGGCGCGCGAGGAAGAGCCGGGCAGCGAGGGTGGCCGCGGCGAGCAATGACAGGTCGCCGGATCCCGACGCGCGTGCCGCCGCGGTGAGGATGCGGATTCAGGGGCTTTACGCCATCACGCCCGATGAGGCAGACACCTCGGTGCTCGCCGACCAGGTGCGCGCGGCCGTGGCGGGCGGCGCCCGGGTCGTCCAGTATCGCAACAAGGTCGCTTCGCCCGCGCTGCGACTGGAGCAGGCGACCGCCTTGCTGGCCGTCTGCCGCGGGAGGGACGCCGCCTTGATCGTCAACGACCACCTTGATCTCGCGCTCGAAATCGGCGCCGACGGGGTCCATCTGGGCAGGGAAGACGGGGCCGTTGCGCATGCACGCGCGGCGTTGGGGCCAGGCAGGATTCTCGGGGTTTCCTGCTCCAACACGGTCCAATATGCCGTCGACGTGCAGCGACAACAGGCAGACTATGTCGCGTTCGGCAGCTTTTTTTTATCCGGTGTCAAACCGGACGCAGTGCGCGCGCCGATAGCGCTGTTGACACAAGCCAAGCAGCTGCTGTCGATCCCGGTTGTCGCAATCGGGGGCATTACTCTTCATAATGCGGCCGAACTGATCGCCGCTGGCGCCGACAGCATCGCCGTCATATCGGCGCTGTTCGGCGCGCCGGACATCAGGGTTGCCGCTGAACATTTTTGCAATCTTTTCAGACCCGTGCCATGAAACGCAGCCAGAAACTATTCAACCACGCCCAGCTCCTCATCCCGGGCGGAGTAAACTCTCCGGTTCGGGCCTTCAAGGCGGTCGGCGGAATCCCGCTGTTCTTTCAGCGCGGCAAGGGTGCCTACGTCTGGGACGCTGACGGCAACGCCTATATCGACTACGTCGGATCGTGGGGGCCGCTCATTGCGGGCCACGCCCATCCCGACGTCGTCAAGGCAGTCGAGAGCGCGGCCCTGCGGGGGCTGAGTTTTGGCGCGCCGACCGAGATCGAGATCGAGATGGCCGAGCTGTTGTGCCGGTTGGTGCCGGCGCTGGAGCAAGTGCGGCTCGTCAGCTCCGGCACCGAGGCCGCCATGAGCGCGATCCGCCTCGCGCGCGGGTTTACCGGGCGCAGCAAGATCGTCAAGTTTGAGGGCTGTTACCACGGCCATGCCGACGCCTTGCTCGTCAAGGCGGGTTCCGGTGCCCTCACCCTCGGCCAGCCCAGCTCGGCCGGTGTGCCCGCCGAGACTGCCGCACACACCATCGTGCTCGACTACAACAACGAACTCGCCGTGGAGCAATGTTTCGAGCAGGAAGGCGGGGGGATCGCCGCGGTCATCGTGGAGCCCGTCGCCGGCAACATGAATCTGCTGGTGCCGCGGCCGGGTTTTCTGGAATTGCTGCGCAGACTCTGCAGCAAGCACAATAGCTTATTGATTTTCGACGAGGTCATGACCGGATTCCGTGTTGCGCTCGGCGGAGCCCAGGAGCTTTACGGGATCCGGCCGGACCTCACCACGCTCGGTAAGGTGATCGGCGGCGGCCTGCCGGTGGGCGCGTTTGGCGGGCGCCGAGAGGTCATGCAGCATATCGCGCCGCTCGGACCCGTGTATCAGGCGGGAACCCTTTCGGGAAATCCGGTTGCGCTCGCCGCCGGACTGGCAACGCTGAGGTTGGTGCAGGCACCCGGTTTTCATGAAAAGCTCGCCGCGACCGCGCGACAGTTGTGCGAGGGTCTAACGGCAGCCGCGCATGAGCATGGGATCGGTTTTTGTGCCCAGCACGTGGGCGGCATGTTCGGCGTGTACTTCCGCGATACGCTACCGGCAAGCTACGGCGAAGTGATGGCGTGCGACAAGGAGATGTTCAACCGTTTTTTTCACTCCATGCTCGCTGAGGGTATCTACTTGGCGCCCTCGGCGTATGAAGCAGGGTTCGTATCGAGCACGCATGGCCCCGCTGAGATCGAGAAGACTGTCAGGGCGGCTCGAAACGTCTTCTCCAGCCTGAAGCCCTGAACGCGTAACGGGAAGACGTGCGGCGGTCACGAAAAAGGGTGGCCGCGGCCACCCCTGTCTCAATGCCGTCCACCGCGAGCGCCGTCGTTCAGCGTAATCCGGCGACGTATTCGGCCACTGCCTTGATTTCACGGTCGTCGAGCCTGGCGGCAACGGCGCGCATCATTCCGCTCGGATCGTTGGCGCGCTCTCCCGCACGGAAGGCCCGGAGTTGCGATTCGACGTACTCCGCATGCTGGCCGGCGAGCCGCGGAAACTGCGCGGGAATGCCGGCGCCATTGGGCGAATGGCATCCGGCGCAGGCAGCCACGCGTTTCGAGATGATACCGCCGCGGTAGATATCACGACCTAGTCTCACGAGATCGGGGTCACGTGCTGAGCGCGGCTTCGATTTTTGCATCTCGAAGTACGCGGCAAGATTACGGATGTCATCTTCCGACAGATTCGCAACCATGCCGGCCATGACCGGGTTGTTGCGTTCCACCGGTTTTCCGCCCTGAGCCTTGAAATTCATCAACTGCTTGTAGGTGTATTCCGCGTGCTGACCGGCCAGGCTCGGGTTTACCGCCTGCGCGCTGTTGCCGTCGCTGCCGTGGCAGGCGCCGCACACCTGGGACGCGGCTTGCTGGGCCTTCGCCGGGTCGCCCTTGACGACGCCCTGCGCATGGGCGAATGACGAAATCAGCGCGCCGACAAGCGTCGCTACGGCCAAGCGGTGGTTCATGCTGGCTCCTTGCTCGCTGGCAGCCTGTCCGGACTTAGCAACTCGACCGGCTGCTAAGAGCGAAACCGGCTGACGATTCGGACAGAAACCCGCCCGCGGCGTTCGAATGTGAGGCGAAGCAAGCGGAAATTCGCATATCCGTCATCCTATTCTGCATTTTTCCTGGCGCCGGTTTTGCATTAGGAGTTTGTCGGGGGCAAGCCCGACAAACTCCTAGGCTCAATGGAAAACGCCGTATTGTATAGTAAGCGCCTTTTCAAACGCCAGATTGCCAGCGAAAACAACCATGTTTGAGCGAGCGACGTTCTACACCGCAGCGCACCGCGTCGAGGACCTTCCCCCCGATGGCGGCGCTGAGATCGCCGTCGCCGGGCGGTCCAATGCAGGCAAATCGAGCGCGATCAATGCGCTCGTCAACCGACGGCGCCTGGCATTCTTCAGCAAGACTCCAGGGCGCACCCAAGCCATCAATTTTTTCACCTTGGGCCCACATCGCTTTCTGGTTGATCTACCGGGCTATGGCTACGCTGCGGTCTCGAAGCGTGAACGGCGCGGCTGGGGCACGTTAATAAGCGCTTACCTTCAGCAACGTAAGTCTTTGTGCGGATTAATCTTAATCATGGATATCCGACACCCGCTGACCGACTTGGACCAGCGCCTGCTTGCCTGGATTGCCGCCCTTGGAAAGCCCGCTCACGCACTGCTTACCAAGGCGGATAAGTTGACCCGGTCGCAAGGCGCAACAACGCTGCGCCGTGTGGAGACCATCCTCGCACGCGATTTCCCCGGCTGCACGGCGCAGTTATTCTCGAGTACGCAAAAAACCGGGGTAGAACAGGTACGGTCGGTCATCGTTGCCTGGCTGAAATAAAAAAACCCCCGGTTAAAGGGGAGTAAAACCGGGGGTAAAAAGCCTTAATTGGGATTAAGGCGCCCGCTCAGGGAGGAGAAGCGGGAGACGATTAAAACATCGTCTGCAAAATAAGACGACTATAATCGCGATTAGTTCCCGGGGCTTTATGCGCTCCATCCCGTTGTTTTTCATATAGTTGACTAGACCAAAACCATGATCACTCTAGGGCAGTTTCCCCAGCGACGCATGCGACGGATGCGCAGCGATGATTTCTCGCGGCGGCTGATGCGCGAGAACCGCCTTTCGACCGATGATCTCATTCTCCCGGTGTTCGTGCTGGACGGCAAGAACCGTACCGAGCGCGTCGCCTCAATGCCCGGCGTGAGTCGTTTGACCGTGGACAAGCTGTTGCCGATCGCAGCGCAGTGCCTGGCGCTGGGCGTGCCGGCGCTCGCGCTGTTTCCGGTTATCGAGCGCCGGCTGAAGACGGCCGATGGTCGCGAAGCGACGAATCCCAAGGGACTGGTGCCGCGGGCGGTGGCTGCCGTCAAGAAGCGCTTTCCCTCCCTGGGCGTCATCACGGATGCCGCGCTCGACCCGTACACCACGCACGGTCACGACGGCGTGCTCGACGCCTCCGGCTACGTGCTCAACGACGAGACCATCACGGTGCTCGAGAAACAGGCGTTGGTCAACGCCGCCGCCGGCGTCGATATCGTCGCGCCGTCCGACATGATGGACGGGCGCGTGGGCGCGATCCGCGCTGCGCTCGATGCGAAGCGTTTCATCCATACGCGTATCCTCGCGTACTCAGCCAAGTATGCATCAGGATTTTACGGGCCGTTTCGCGACGCGGTCGGCTCGGCCAAGCAACTCGGCGGCAGTAACAAGTATAGCTACCAGATGGACCCCGCGAACAGCGAGGAGGCGCTGCGCGAGGTAGGCCTCGATCTACAGGAAGGTGCCGACATGGTCATGGTCAAGCCGGGCGTCGCTTACCTTGATATCGTGCGCCGGGTAAAAGAGGTTTTCCGGGCGCCGACCTATGTCTATCAGGTGAGCGGCGAGTACGCGATGCTGAAGGCTGCGGCGCTCAATGGCTGGCTCGACGAGCGTCAATGCGCGCTAGAAACGTTGCTTGCGTTCAAACGTGCCGGCGCTGACGGAATACTCACCTATTTCGCGCTCGACGCTGCCCAGTGGATCACCGAGCAGCGATAGCCGCCCGCCTGGACGCGAGCGCGATAGCGGTCGCGCTTGCCCTGAACATTGTTAGGTTTCTGACAACAAGATTTCGACCGTTGCCAGCTTGGCGCGCTCGATGGGTTTGCCTTCGGGGCTTGTTTTCAGCGGCCCGCGCTGATCCGGTAAGGATAGCACGGCGAGTTCGATCTCCGTGCCGTCGTCATTCACGGTAAAAACCGGGACCACGCGCGGCGCGGCGCTCGCGTACAACCTGCTCTGCGTCGCCTTGTAGGAAATCCTCCGGTCGATCAGATAGTGCTCCACCGCCTTGGCGTTCTCGGTGAACAGCTGCAGATTGATGTCCGCGTATTTCCCAGCGTTGCCGTTCAGCACCGATCCGGTCAGGTGCGGGTTGAAGTGCGCGAGCTCCCGCATCGCCTTCACCGCTTTCTCGCGCAATTGTTGCAGACGCGTGCGATGCTCGTCCTCGTGATAGAGCTGCTGGTAGGCGCGCAATGCGGCGTCTACCTCCTCGTTCGTCGGCAACTGCCGTGAGTCCGCCGCTCCCGCCTGCCGCGCCGCCTTGCGTTTGGCGAGCGCGTAGTCTTCGATGCCGTCCTCAGCCATCAGCCGCGCGGCAAAATGCGCGATGCGGCTACGTGTGTCGTTGCGGGCGTGATCCCTCGCCATAGCGGACCCGTCAGAAGAGCTGGTTTCTTACGTCTTCTGGCGCCCGGTCACCGACGACCGGAGCGCCGGCGGCCGTGGTTATGGCCGGCGCGAACTCCTGGTAGAAATAATCCACAGTACCGGGATTGGCGTCCGCCACGCGTAGCCCGGTTTCCGGATCGACACGAATCGCCGTCACGCCTTCCGGCGACATCAGCGGCTCCACCGGCATGCCCTTGAGCACCGCGCCCACGTAACCCATCCAGATGGGCAGCGCGGCGCTGGCGCCCGTCTCGCTCCGGCCCAATGTCCGCGGCGTGTCGTAGCCTATCCACGCGACTGCCACGAGATTCGCGTTGTAGCCGCAGAACCAGGCGTCGACGAAGTCGTTGGTCGTCCCCGTCTTGCCGGCAAGATCGTCACGCCCAAGTTTCTGGGCGCGTGCCGCCGTGCCCATGCGCACGACGTCGCGCATGATGCTGGTCATAATGAACGCATTGCGGGCGTCGATCACGCGCTCCGCGCTTTCACCCGCGCGCTGTGGCAGTGCCTCCATGACGACGCTGCCGCGCTCGTCGACGATCCTTTGGATGAAGTTCGGCTGAACGCGATACCCGCCATTGGCGAAAACGGAGTAGGCGGAGACCATCTGCAACGGCGTTACGTTGCCTGCGCCCAGCGCCATGGTCAGATAGGGTGGATGCAGCTTCGGGTCGAACCCGAAGCGGGTGATGTAATCCTGCGCGTACTGCGGACTGATCGCCTGCAGGATGCGCACGGATACCAGATTCTTCGACTTCACGAGCGCCATGCGCAGTCGCATCGGCCCCTCGAACTTGCCGTCGTAATTTTTGGGCTCCCATGGCTCCGAGCCGGTCTGGGCCGCCGTAAAAGTAAGCGGCGCGTCGTTGATAACGGTCGCAGTGGTGAATCCCTTCTCCAGCGCAGCGGAATAAATGAACGGCTTGAAGCTGGATCCCGGCTGGCGCAAGGCCTGAGTCACGTGGTTATACTGGTTGCGGGCGAAATCGAATCCACCGACCAGCGCGCGTATCGCGCCGTCACGCGGATCGATCGAAACCAGCGCAGACTGTACGGCCGGCAGCTGTGTAATGTGCCAGCGCCCTTTTTCGCCTTTTTGAACGCGGATGATTGCGCCCGGGCGCAGGCGCTGATTGGGATTGACCTTGTCGCCCAGCATCCGGGCGGCAAATTTCAGTCCATCGCCGCTGATTTCCAGCGATTCACCGCCCTTGCGGTAAGCCTTCACGAGACGTGGGCTCGCCTGGATCACCACGGCGGCGTGGATGCTGTCGCTGTCGGCACTGTCGTGCAGCGCATCCTCCAGCGCCTCGTCACTTGGCTGCTGCGGCAATTCGACAAAACCCTCCGGCCCACGATAGCCGTGACGGCGGTCGTACTCCTGGACCCCCTGCCGGAGTGCGGCATATGCCGCCGCCTGATGCTGGGTCGACAGAGTCGTGTACACATGCAGGCCGCGACGGTACGCCTCGTCCTGGTAGCGCTCATACATCGCCGCCCGCACCATTTCCGCGAAGAACTCGGCCCGGACGGCGAATTCGTTGATGTCCTTCTTCACTGCAAGCGGCTGCTTGTCCGCTTCGAGGAACTGTTCGTGGTTGATCAGGCCCAGGTCGCGCATCCGCCGCAGCACGTACTGCTGTCGCAGCTTGGCGCGCTTGGGATTGACGATCGGATTGAAGCGTGACGGCGCCTTCGGCAAACCCGCCAGCATCGCGGCCTCTGCCAGTGTCAGGCGTTCGAGCGGCTTGCCGAAATAACTCTGCGCCGCAGCCGCGAATCCATACGCGCGCTGGCCGAGAAAAATCTGGTTCAGGTACAACTGCAGGATCTGATCTTTGCTCAGATTGCGCTCGATCTTGAATGCGAGCAGCACCTCGTTGAACTTGCGCGTAAGCGTCTTCTCTTTCGAGAGAAAGAAGTTGCGCGCGACTTGCATGGTGATGGTGCTCGCGCCTTGCCGCACGCCGCCTGACATGAAATTGGAGAGTGCGGCTCGCGCAACGCCCATGTAGTCGACCCCGCTATGCTGGTAGAAGCGCTCGTCTTCCGCGGCGAGGATCGCTTCGATCATCCGTTTCGGCACATTCTCGATCGCGACCACTGCACGGCGCTCCTCGCCGAATTCCCCGATCAGGTGGCCCTCCGCGGTGTAGACGCGCAATGGGATTTTCGGCTTATAGTCGGTGAGCGCCTCGAGCGACGGCAAGCCGGGATAAAAAATGACAGCGGTGAAAGCGAGCAGAATCGCCCCAGCTGCGGCTGCAGAAACCACAAGTAATAGTGGAAATGCCCACCAGCGAATAGCCATGTAGTAGTATGCGTCGACCCTAAAGGTCCAAGTGCGCCATCAAGTTAGATTACGATCTTAAGTGTGAACCGCTGCACAGCACGCCAAGCTCTCGCCGTGTAAGCTATATTCGTTGGGTCGGAATTATATGGGCTTATCTTACTCGGCGAAACGGAAACAAAACGCTTTACATGCTGGATAGTTGTTGCTAGCATTTAAAGTAAACTATAGGCAACAGGCTCTATAAACTTATGGTCAAAGGAAAATTCCACATCGACTTCTCGGCGGTCGACGGGTTGTTCAAGCCCAAGGCGCCGCCGTTGATCGGGACCGACATCAGCTCCTCCGCGATCAAGATGGTCGAGATCGCCGAGGCGGGCAAAGGCATGTACCGCGTGGAGCGTTACGCAATCGAGCCGCTGCCCAAGGATTCCGTCGTCGACGGCAACATCAACAACCTCGACGCCGTGAGCGACGCGCTCAAGCGCTGCCACAAGCGCCTCGGCAGCGGCGCCAAGAATCTCGCCATGGCTTTGCCCAACGCGGCGGTCATCAGCAAGAAAATCATGGTTCCGGCCGGACAGACTGAAGAGGATCTCGAGATGCAGGTAGAGACCGAGGCCAATCAGTATATTCCGTTTGCGCTCGACGAGGTGAATCTGGATTTTCAGGTGCTGGGCCCGGCGCCGAACAATCCGGAAGACGTCGAGGTGCTCATCGCCGCCTCGCGCAAGGAAAAGATCGAAGACCGCGTTGCGACAGCAGAGGTGGCCGGCCTGAAAGCGGCCGTCATGGATGTCGATATCTTTGCCAGCCAGACGGCGTTCGAGTTGATCGCGACCCAGTTTCCGGACAACGGCAAGGACCAGAACATCGCGATCGTCGATGTCGGCGCCACAATCATGAATGTCAATATCCTGCGCAACGGGCAGTCGATCTACATGCGCGAGCAGGCGTTCGGCGGCGCGCAGCTCACGCAGGAGATCCAGAACCGTTTCGGCTTGTCGCCGGAAGAGGCGGAGGCCGCCAAACGCGTCGGCGGGCTTCCTGAAAACTACGAAGCCGAAGTACTACAGCCGTTCATGGACACCCTCGCGCTGGAAGTCGCCCGAGCGCTGCAGTTCTTCTTTACCTCGACCCAGCACAACCAGGTCAATCATATGGTGCTCTCCGGCGGCTGCGCCGGGATTCCGGGGATTGACGACGTCGTCGCCAAGCGCACCCATGTGGATACCGTAATTGCGAATCCATTTGCCAACATGGCGCTGTCCTCGAAGATCAGGCCCAAGAACCTCTCGCAAGACGCGCCCTCGTTGATGGTGGCCTGTGGCCTGGCCATGCGGAGGTTTGACCCATGATTCGCATCAACCTTCTGCCGCATCGCGAGATCCGGCGCAAACAGCAACAACAGCATTTCTTCCTCACGCTCGGCATGGTCGCCGCGCTCGGCGTCGCGATCTGGTTTGCCGTGCACACGTACCTGTCGGGGCAGCTCGAAAACCAGCAGGCCCGGAACCGGTATCTGGAGGAGGAGATCGTCAAGCTCGACAAGCAGATCGAGGAAATCAAGAAGCTGAAGGAGCAGACCGCGGCGCTGCTTGCGCGCAAGAAGGTGGTCGAAACCCTGCAGGGCAACCGCGCCGAGGTCGTGCATCTGCTCGACCAGTTGGTGCGCCAGCTCCCGGACGGCATTTACCTCAAGGCGATCAAGCAGGCCGGCAACAAGGTCACTATCAACGGCTACACGCAGTCGCAGGCGCGCGTGTCCACGCTGATGCGCAACCTCGAATCCTCGCAGTACCTCGACAGCCCGAGCCTGGTCGAAATCAAGGCCATGCCGCAGGGCATCTCGCGCATCAACGAATTCACTCTCAATATCAACATCACGCGCTCGCAGGAGCCCGATGCGAAGAAGCCGGGCGGGCGGGCCGCGCTAAACTCGGCCGCCAGGGGGTAACAGCATATGACTCTTGCCGACCTGAGACGTCTCGATCCGAAGAAGATCGGCTCCTGGCCAGTTCTGCCCAAACTGGGCGTTCTCTTGCTTGCGCTCGCGCTGATTGTCTTTCTGAGCTACTGGTTCGACTGGCAGGACCAGCTCGACCAGATTGCCGCCGAGCAGCAGAAGGAGGAAGGGCTGCGCAACACTTTCCTCGACAAGAAGAAAGTCGCGATCGATCTGCCCGCCTACCGCAAGCAGCTGGACGATATCGAGAAGTCCTTCGGCGCGCTTCTGAAGCAACTGCCCGGCAAGTCCGACATGGATGCGCTGCTCACCGACATTAATCAGGCCGGGCTCGGGCGCGGGCTGCAGTTCGAGCTGTTCAAGCCGGCAGCGCAAGAAATCATGCGGGACTTCTACGCCGAGCTTCCGATCACCATCAAGATCACCGGTAACTACCACGATGTGGGCGCGTTCGCGAGCGATATCGGGAAGCTGTCCCGCATCGTGACGCTCAACGACATCGCGCTCACCGCGGTGAAAGACGGTCTCGCTCTGGATGCGACGGCGAAGACCTTCCGCTACCTGGACGAAGCGGAAGTCGCTCAACAGAGAAGGACCACCAAAGGCAAACCGGCTGCGGGCAAGAGATGATGCGTACCCCTCTCCTGATGTTAGTGGGATGTCTGGCGCTTGCCGGGTGCACCGGCGAGCAGCATTCTGACTTGAGGCAGTTCGTCAAGGATTCGGACAATTTGCCGCACGGGCGGATCCCGCCCCTGCCCGAGGCGAAGCCGTACGAACCATTTACCTACAATGCGTTCGACATGATCGATCCGTTCAAGCCGCGCAAGATTGAGCCTCCGAAGGCGACTGCCGGCGCCGGTGGCGTGCTGCCCGATTTCAACCGCAGGCGTGAGCCGCTAGAGGCCTACCCGCTGGAGAACCTAAAGATGGTGGGTACGCTGCAGAACCAGAAAGGCATGCATGCGTTGATCAAGACACCGGACAACAACCTGCTCCGGGTGCGAGCCGGGAATTTTGTCGGGCAGAATTTCGGCCGGATTACCAGCATCACCGAATCGAACATCAAGTTGAAGGAAATCGTTCAGGACAGCGGTGGCAGCTGGGAGGAAAAGGATCAAACGCTGCTGCTCCAGGATGAACAGGAGACAAAGAAATGAATTTTCATAACGTCGTGATCTTCCGTGTCGGGCGCTTGTTTCTGGCGCTCGTTCTGGCGGCGGCAAGCTCAGCGATCTGGGCGCAGGCCAACAGCATCGAGGCGATCGACGTCTCGCAACAGGCAGGCGACAAGATCATCGTCAAGGTCACGCTGCGAGAAGCGCCCGCCAATACGCCCGTTGGCTTCACGATCAACAACCCGCCGCGCATCGCGTTCGATTTCCCGAACACCAGCAACGCGCTGGGCCGCAGCGCCCAGGATGTCGGTGAGGGCGATCTGCGCCGCATCAACGTGGTCCAGGGTGCCGGCCGCACACGGATGGTGCTCGAGCTCACCAAGGCCTTGAGCTACGACACGCAGATCGAGGGCAAAACGCTGCTCATCGCGCTGCAGGCCGCCGGCACCGCGACCGCAACGGCGGCGGGCATGACCCAGCGCTTCTCCCGGGCGCAGCCCGGGGACCAGCAGCATAGCCTGCGTGATATCGATTTCCGCCGCGGTCGCAGCAGCGAGGGCCGGATCGTGGTGGACCTCTCCGACAACGCGGTCGGCATCGATCTCAGGCAGCAGGGCAAGACCATCGTTGTCGATTTCATCAATACCGCGCTGCCGAAGAATCTCGAGCGCCGGCTCGACGTTCTGGATTTCGGCACGCCGGTACAGACGATCGACGCCTCGGCGCGTGGGGCGAATGCGCGCGTGGTGATCACGCCGCGCGGCAACTGGGAGCACTCCGCGTACCAGACCGACAACCGGTTCATCGTCGAGGTCAAGGAGATCGTCGAGGACCCGACCAAGCTCGTACAGGGCAGCCGGGCGGGGTATGCCGGCGAGAAGCTGTCGCTCAACTTCCAGAACGTCGAAGTGCGTGCGGTGCTGCAGGTCATCGCCGACTTCACCGGGCTCAACATCATCACCAGCGATACGGTGACGGGAAATCTGACGCTGCGCCTGAAAGACGTTCCGTGGGACCAGGCGCTCGACATCATTCTGCAGAGCAAGGGCCTCGATCTGCGCAAGTCCGGCAATGTGGTGTGGATCGCGCCGCGTGACGAGTTGGCGACAAAAGAAAAGCTCGCCCTGGAAGCGAGGCAGCAGATCGCCGACCTTGAACCGACGCGCACCGAGAGCTTCCAGCTCAACTACCAGAAGGCCGAGGCGTTCAAGGCGATCCTGGCCGACCAGAAACAGCGCATTCTCTCGAAGCGCGGCAGCGCGGTCGTCGATCTGCGCACCAATACGATCTTCGTGCAGGATACCGCCGCGCGATTGGAAGAAGTGCGCAGACTGATCCAGCGCGTCGACGTGCCGGTGCGCCAGGTCATGATCGAGTCGCGCATTGTGGAGGCGTCCGACACCTTCAGCCGCAATCTGGGCGTGCGGCTCTCGTACAATGACCGGACGGGACTTGAGCGTGGGTTCGGGCGCGAGGGCACCGCGCTCGGCAGCAACGCGGGCAGTAATCCGCGGTTATTGATCGGCGGCAACATCAACCAGGCCGGCGAGGTGACCGGGCAGCAAGTGCCCCGGCCGACCGGGTTCTTCCCGGATGCGTTGCAGGTCAACCTCCCTGCGCCGGGCATCGGCGGTGCGTCCCCTGGGAACGTCGCGTTGGTCCTGTTCAATCAGTCGCACACGAAGTTCCTCAATCTCGAGCTCTCCGCGCTGCAGGCGGATGGCAAGGGAAAGATCATTTCGAGCCCGCGGGTGGTTACGGCCGACCAGACCGAGGCGAGCATCGAGCAGGGCACGGAGATCCCGTACGAGCAGGCCACCTCGAGCGGCGCGACCAGCATCTCGTTCAAGAAAGCGACGCTTTCGCTCAAGGTGAAGCCGCAGATCACACCGGACGACAACGTGATCATGAACCTGCGCATCCACAGGGACAGCGTCGGTCAGGACACGCGGGCCGGCCCGTCGATCGACACCAAGCAGATCGTCACCGAGGTGCTGGTGGAAAATGGCGGCACGGTGGTGATCGGCGGCATCTATACGCAGGAGGAGCGCTCGACCACCAACAAGGTGCCGGTGCTCGGCGATCTTCCGTACGTCGGGTTCCTGTTCAAGCAGAACCTGAAGACGGACGACCGGCGCGAGCTGCTGATGTTCATCACGCCCAAGATCCTCAAGGAAGGTCTGGCGTTGCGCCCGTAGCCCGCGATTCGCTTTTCTGAAGGCGGCCGCGTTGCGCCGCCTTTTTTGTCGGTTGCCCCCAGCAGCGCGCCGGTTATGCCGGACTTGACGATTCCGCTAGAATCTGGCCATGAACACGCCGGATCCACACGGCACGGGGCGGGATCGCGTGCCGGAGAACATTTTTCTGGTTGGCCTCATGGGCGCCGGCAAGACTTCCGTTGGCAGGACGCTGGCGCGGCGCCTGCACAAGGCGTTTTTCGACACCGACCAGGAGATCGAGCGCACCACCGGCGTCAAGATTCCGGTCATCTTTGAAATCGAGGGTGAGGCCGGGTTTCGAGCACGCGAGGCCCGGCTGCTGGCCGACCTGGTTCAGCGCAGGAACATCGTGCTGGCGACCGGCGGCGGGGTCGTGCTCGCGGAGCAGAACCGGCGGTTGCTCACGAAGAACGGCTCGGTTGTCTACCTGCGCGCCTGCGTCGAGGATCTGTGGGAACGCACCCGGTACGACAAGAACCGCCCGTTGCTGCGCACGGAGAATGCCGTGGCCAAGTTGAACGAGCTTTTTGTGCAGCGCGATCCGCTCTATCGCGAGGTCGCAGACCTGATCGTCGATACCGGCAGCCAGAGCGTTGGCAGCCTTGCCACCACCCTCGAGAAGCGCCTGCTGGGGCACGCGCGGGACGCCGACCCCGCAGGCGGTGCGCTCACCATCGGATAGGCCACGTATCAGGGACATGCTATGCCGCTTCTTACCGTAGCGCTCGGCGAGCGCAGCTACCCGATCCACATCGGAGCCGGCTTGCTCGCGCGCCCCGAGGTCATCGTCTCCGCGCTGCCGCAGAAACGCGTGGTGATCATCAGCAACACCACCGTGGCACCGCTCTACCTCGCACGCCTCGCCCGATCGCTCGAGGCACAGGGTGTCGGGGTGCTGCCTATCGTCCTTCCCGATGGAGAAGCTCACAAGAACTGGGAAACCCTAAACCACATCTTCGATTTGCTGCTCGGGAACCGTTGCGAGCGCAAGACGACCGTGCTCGCGCTGGGCGGCGGCGTGATCGGGGATCTGGCCGGTTTCGCCGCGGCGGTCTACCAGCGGGGCGTGCCCTTCGTCCAGGTGCCAACTACGCTGCTCGCTCAGGTCGATTCCGCCGTCGGCGGGAAAACCGCCATCAACCATCCGCTCGGCAAGAACATGATCGGCGCGTTCTACCAGCCCCTGGCGGTGATCGCCGATACCGACACACTCACCACCCTGCCCGACCGCGAGCTTGCGGCGGGGCTGGCGGAAGTTGTCAAGTACGGGCTGATTCGCGATCCGACTTTCTTCGACTGGCTGGAGCAGAACATGACGCGGCTCAACGCGCGCAATGCCGAAGCGATGGCCTACGCCATCGAGCGCTCCTGTCGCGACAAGGCCGAGATCGTTGCGCTCGACGAGCGCGAGAACGGCGTGCGTGCGCTGCTTAACCTGGGCCACACTTTTGGTCACGCCATCGAGGCGGGCTTGGGATTCGGCAAATGGCTGCACGGCGAGGCGGTCGCCGCCGGAATGGTGCTGGCGGCAAGACTGTCGGAGCGTTTGGGACTGATCGAACGACGCGACGTCGAGCGAGTGGTCAATATTCTCGCGCTGGCGCGGCTTCCGACCGCAGCGCCGGAGCTCGGGGTCGCGCGCTACCTCGAGCTGATGGGGCACGACAAGAAGGTCGAAGGCGGGAAACTGCGCCTGATACTGGTGAAGTCGATCGGCGACGCGTTCGTCGCGGACGCCGTGCCGCACGACGCGATCGCTGCGGTCCTCGGGCGGCAAGCGGCTCATGCCTGATCTCGCGCCCTACGCTGCCAGGGCGGAGAGTTCACGCGGGCGCCGTCATCGCGAATCGCCCCCGCGCGGCCGCACCGAGTTCCAGCGCGACCGCGATCGCATCATCCACTCGACCGCGTTCCGGCGGCTCGAGTACAAGACCCAGGTTTTCATCAACCACGAGGGCGACCTGTTCCGCACTCGGCTCACGCACAGCCTGGAAGTCGCGCAAATCGCGCGCTCTGTGGCGCGCAGACTGGGCCTCGACGAGGACCTGACCGAAGCGATCTCGCTCGCCCACGACCTCGGGCACACTCCTTTCGGCCACGCCGGACAGGACGCGCTCAACGCCTGCATGAAGCCGTACGGCGGCTTCGAGCACAACCTCCAGAGTCTGCGCGTGGTCGACGTGCTCGAGCAGCGCTATGGAGCGTTCGACGGGCTGAATCTCACTTTCGAGTCGCGAGAGGGCATCCTCAAGCATTGTTCGCGCCGGAACGCGCGCATGCTCGGCGACGTGGGCGAGCGTTTTCTTAAGAAGCACAGCCCCACGCTCGAAGCGCAGCTCGCCAATGTCGCCGACGAGGTCGCATACAACAACCACGACGTCGACGACGGCTTGCGCTCAGGGCTGCTCGTGCTCGAGCAATTGTCGAAAGTCAGGATTTTCGCCCGCCACATGCGTGCCGCGCTGCGCGCTTTCCCGAAGCTCACCGGCCGGCGCCTGATACACGAGACGGTGCGCCGGATGATCGACACCGTGGTGACCGATTTGATTCGCCAGAGCGCTCAAAATATCAAAGAGTTAGGCGCTACCGCCGTGGACGAGGTGCGGCGCGCGCCGCGGCTCATCGGCTTCAGTGCCAAGGTGCAAAGCGAGCAGCAGGAGCTCAAGCAGTTTCTGCGGGCCAACCTCTACCAGCATTACCGGGTCGCGCGCATGAGCACCAAGGCGCGGCGCGTCGTGACCGAACTCTTCAACGCGTTTCTCACCGACCTGCGCCTGCTGCCTCCCGAGTTCCAGGTGCGCGCAGGCGAGGATGCCCGGCGGGCGATCGCCGATTACGTCGCCGGAATGACCGACCGCTACGCCATCATCGAGCACCGACGGCTTTTTGCCATCGAGGAGACATGAGCCCAAGCAAGCGCTCGCAGACAAATTTATTGTTGAAGCAACCCCTTGAGGCAGGTAGACTTACTCGGTTTCACCGCAGCGTTTAACGGTCCGTTGGCCGCCCTTGCGGCGGCGCAACATATCTGCCGGCAACAGTTTGTCGCGGCAGCTTTTTTCGGCGAGGAGCCAACGTGAGTCAAGTGGGTTTGCCAGCATTCCAGGGGCTGTACGATCCCGCCCATGAGCACGACGCGTGCGGGGTCGGGTTCGTCGCCCAGATCAAGGGCAAGAAGACCCACGTCATCGTCGAGCAGGGGCTTACCATCCTGCGCAATCTCACGCACCGCGGCGCGGTGGGCGCCGACCCCAAGGCATCCGACGGCGCGGGGATTTTGATCCAGATCCCGGACAAATTCTTCCGCGAGGGGATGGCTCGACAGGGCGTGAAGCTGCCGCCGGCGGGCCAGTACGGCGTAGGGATGGTGTTCCTGCCGCGCGAGCCGGCATCGCGCTTCGCCTGCGAGTACGAGATCGAGCGCGCGATCAAGGACGAAGGGCAGAACATCCTTGGCTGGCGCGACGTGCCGGTCGACAATTCCGACCTCGGTGAGTCGGTCAAGCTGGTCGAGCCGGTGATCCGGCAGGTGTTCGTCGGCCGCGGCAAGGGCGTCACCGTAACCGACGCGCTCGAGCGCAAGCTCTACATCATCCGCAAGAGCGCGGGCCACGCCATCCGCTCGCTGAATCTAGCTCACGGCAAGGAGTTCTACGTCCCGTCGATGTCCGCGCGGACAATCGTCTACAAAGGCATGCTGCTCGCGCACCAGGTCGGCGAGTACTACCTCGACCTCAAGGATCCGCGGGTCGAGTCCGCGCTGGCGCTGGTGCATCAACGGTTTTCCACCAACACCTTTCCGTCGTGGGATCTCGCCCATCCGTTCCGGATGATTTGCCACAACGGCGAGATCAACACGCTGCGCGGCAACGTCAACTGGATCCGCGCCCGGCAAGGCGCCATCTCCAGCCCGGTGCTCGGCGGCGACCTCGGCAAGATCTGGCCGCTCATCTACGACGGCCAGTCCGATTCCGCGTCGTTCGACAACGCGCTGGAACTGCTGGTGATGGGCGGCTATTCGGTCGCGCATGCCATGATGATGATGATTCCGGAGGCGTGGGAAAATCACACGCTGATGGACGCGAGCCGCCGCGCGTTCTACGAATATCACGCTGCGATGATGGAGCCGTGGGACGGCCCGGCGTCGATCGCCTTCACCGACGGGCGCCAGATCGGCGCAACGCTCGACCGCAACGGCCTGCGGCCCTCGCGTTACATCGTCACAGACGACAACCTGGTCATCATGGGATCGGAGTGCGGGTGCCTGCCGGTGCCGGAGGAAAGGATCGTCAAGAAATGGCGCCTGCAGCCGGGCAGGATGTTTCTCGTGGACCTGGAAAAGGGCCGCATCATCGACGACCGGGAGCTCAAGGAATCGCTCGCCTCGGCCAAGCCCTACGCCGAGTGGATCGAGCGCATCCGCGTCAAGCTCGACGAGTTGCCGGAGCCCAAGGAGCAACGCGACCCGCCGAAGGAATCCCTGCTCGACCGCCAGCAGGCCTTCGGCTACACGCAAGAGGAAACCAAGTTCCTGTTGACGCCGATGGCCACCAATGGCGAGGAGCCGGTGGGCTCGATGGGCAACGACTCGCCGCTCGCGGTGCTCTCGAGCAAGAACAAGACGCTCTATCATTATTTCAAGCAGCTCTTCGCCCAAGTGACGAACCCGGCGATCGACCCGATCCGCGAGGAGCTCGTGACCTCGGTGGTGAGCTTCATCGGCCCGAAGCCCAACCTGCTCGGCATCGACGAGATGAATCCGCCGCTCCGGCTCGAGGTAAGCCAGCCGGTGCTCGATTTCGACCAGATGGAAACCATCCGGCACATCGAGAAGTATACGGACGGCAAGTTCAAGTCGTGCGAGCTCGATACCACCTACCCGCTCGCCTGGGGCAAGGAGGCGATCGAGGCGCGGCTCGCCTCGCTCTCCGCGCAGGCCGAGGACGCGGTGCGCGCCGGCTACTCGATCATCATCATTTCCGACCGCAGGCTCGACCGCAACCACATCGCGATCCCGGCGCTGCTCGCTCTGTCCGCAGTGCACCAACACTTGGTCGGCAAGGGCTTGCGTACCTCGACCGGGCTGGTGGTCGAAACCGGTTCGGCGCGCGAAGTCCATCATTTTGCGCTTCTCGGCGGCTACGGCGCCGAGGCGGTGCATCCCTACCTCGCGTTCGAGACGGTAATCGACCTGGCCGAGCGCGGCCAGCTCGGACCGAACCGTGACGCCAAGCAGGCGTGCAAGAACTTCATCAAGTCGGTGGGCAAGGGCTTGCGCAAGGTGATGTCCAAGATGGGCATCTCGACTTACATGTCGTACACCGGGGCCCAGATTTTCGAGGCGGTCGGCCTCGCCAGGTCGCTGGTGGATAAGTACTTCGTCGGTACGACCTCGTCGGTCGAGGGGATCGGCGTGTTCGATGTCGCGGAAGAGACGATCCGCATGCACCGTGTAGCGTTTGGCCACGACCCGGTGCTCGCCGCCAACCTCGACGCGGGCGGCGAGTACGCCTGGCGGGTGCGCGGCGAGGAGCACCTGTGGACCCCGGACGCGATTGCCAAGCTCCAGCACGCGACGCGGAACAATGCCTACTCCACCTACAAGGAGTATTCGAAGCTGATCGACGACCAATCGCGCCGGCATGTGACCTTCCGCGGCCTGTTCGAATTCCGGCTCGACCGGTGCACGCCGGTGCCGATCGAGGACGTCGAGCCGGCCGCCGAGATCGTCCGGCGCTTCTCTACCGGCGCGATGTCGCTGGGTGCCATCTCCACCGAGGCGCATGCCACGCTGGCGGTCGCAATGAACCGCATCGGCGGCAAGTCCAACACCGGCGAGGGCGGGGAAGACCGCCGCCGTTACGGGCCGGTCAAGGCGGGCGAGACGCTGCGCTCCCGGCTGGGCGCGGACCGCGTCGAATCCGATATCGCGCTGAAAGATGGCGACTCGCTCAACTCCAAGATCAAGCAGGTCGCTTCCGGCCGCTTCGGAGTGACCGCCGAGTATCTCGCACACGCTCAGCAGCTGCAGATCAAGATAGCGCAGGGCGCGAAGCCAGGCGAGGGCGGCCAGCTCCCCGGGCGGAAGGTATCGGAGTACATCGCGGAGATCCGCTACTCCACGCCGGGCGTCGAACTGATCTCGCCGCCGCCGCACCACGATATCTACTCGATCGAGGACCTGGCGCAGCTCATCCATGACCTCAAGAACAGCAATCCGAGCGCCGCAATCAGTGTGAAGCTGGTCTCCGAGGTCGGCGTGGGCACGATTGCGGCGGGCGTGGCGAAGGCCAAGTCGGACCACGTGACCATCGCCGGGCACGACGGCGGCACGGGTGCGAGTCCGTGGTCGTCGATCAAGCACGCCGGCACACCGTGGGAGCTCGGCCTCGCCGCGACCCAGCAGACGCTGGTGCTGAACCGCCTGCGCGGCCGCATCGCGGTCCAGGTCGACGGCCAGATCAAGACCGGACGCGACGTGGTTATCGGGGCCATCCTCGGCGCCGACGAGTTCGGCTTCGCCACCGCGCCTCTGGTGGTCGAGGGCTGCATCATGATGCGCAAGTGCCACCTCAACACCTGCCCGGTCGGTGTCGCAACGCAGGACCCGGTGCTGCGCCAGAAGTTCACCGGCAAGCCGGAGCACGTCATTAACTACTTCTTCTTCGTGGCCGAGGAGGCGCGCGAGTTGATGGCGCAACTGGGGATCCGGCGCTTCGACGAGCTGATCGGCCGCGCCGACCTGCTCGACACCGCCAAGGGCATAGAGCACTGGAAGGCGCGCGGGCTCGACTTTTCGAAGATCTTCTACGTGCCGGAGATGCCGGCCGAAGTCGCACGCTACCACCGCGAGGAGCAGGACCACGAGCTCGACCGGGCTCTCGACAAGCGACTGATCGAGCTCGCCGAACCCGCGCTCGAGCGCGGCGAGAAAGTCACGATCGACACTCCGATCCGCAACGTCAACCGCACGGTCGGAACGATGTTGTCGTACGAGGTGGTCAAGCGCTACACCCACGAAGGGCTGCCGGACGACACAATTCATGTGAAACTGGCTGGCTCGGCGGGCCAGAGCTTCGGTGCGTTTCTCGCGCGCGGCATCACTCTCGATCTCATCGGCGATACCAACGACTATTGCGGCAAGGGCCTCTCTGGCGGCCGGATCTCGGTTCAGCCATCGCCCAAGTTTCGCGGCGAGCCCACCGAGAACATCATCACCGGCAACGTCGTGCTCTACGGGGCGATCGCCGGCGAGGCGTATTACCGTGGTGTCGCGGGCGAGCGCTTCGCGGTGCGAAATTCGGGGGCGCAGACGGTCGTGGAAGGCGTCGGCGACCACGGCTGCGAGTACATGACCGGTGGCACGGTCGTCGTGCTCGGACCGATCGGGCGCAACTTTGCGGCGGGAATGAGCGGCGGTATCGCCTATGTGCTCGACGAGGCCGGAACATTCGAGGGCCACTGCAATCTCAACATGGTCAAGCTCGAGCCGCTGTTCTCGGAGGCCGAGCAGGAGGCCAAGGTCGACCGCGGCCTCTGGCATCTGGGCGAGGCTGACGAGGTGATGCTCAAGCGTCTGATCGATAACCACGCGCGCTACACCGGCAGCGCCCATGTGAAGCGACTGCTCGATGACTGGCCGAACTACCGCACCAAGTTCGTCAAGGTGTTCCCGAACGAGTACCGCCGGGCGCTGGGCGAGCTTGCGGCCAGGAACAAGAAGATCGCGGCGTAATCTCCGTTACCAAACAAGGCCACGGGATCGCAGGGGACGGCGTGCGCACCGCGCCTTCCGCGCTCCCGGCAGCCGGTTTTTTCTGGGATTGAAATAGATGGGCAAGGTCACCGGTTTTCTGGAGTTCGAGCGCGCCAAGGCGGCCTACGAGGCACCGCAGGAGCGCGTCAGGCACTGGCACGAGTTCATTCCCGCGCTCGGCGACGAGCAGGCTGCGATCGAGGGCGCGCGTTGCATGGACTGCGGCATTCCGTTCTGCATGAATGGCTGCCCGGTCAACAACATCATCCCGGACTGGAACGACCTCGTCTACCAGCAGGACTGGAAGCAGGCGCTCGCCACGCTCCACTCGACCAACAATTTCCCCGAATTCACGGGCCGAATCTGTCCGGCGCCATGCGAGGAAGCCTGCACGCTGCGGATCATCGGCGACCCGGTCGGCATCAAGTCGATCGAGCACGCGATCATTGACAAGGGCTGGGAAATGGGTTGGGTCAAGCCGCAGGCGCCGGCGCGCAAGACCGGCAAGCGGGTAGCTGTGATCGGCTCCGGTCCGGCCGGCCTTGCCTGCGCGCAGCAGCTCGCCCGTGCCGGCCACGACGTCGTGGTGTTCGAGAAAAATGACCGCATCGGCGGGTTGCTCCGTTACGGCATACCGGATTTCAAGATGGAGAAATGGCTGATCGACCGCCGGCTCGATCAGATGCGCGCCGAAGGGGTGGAGTTCCGGGTCAACCACTGCGTCGGCCCGGCCCCGATTGGCGCTGGCAACCCGCATGCGCGGCCGGTAACGCCCAAGAAAGTGCTGGCCGAATTCGACGCCGTGGCGCTGGCAGGCGGAGCCGAGCAACCCCGCGAGCTGCCGATTCCGGGGCGGGGGCTCGACGGGATTCACTTTGCAATGGATTATCTAGCGCTGCAGAACCGGCGCGTGGCGGGCGACAAGAACGTCAAGGACCTGTGGGCAACCGACAAGCACGTCATCGTGATCGGCGGCGGCGACACCGGCTCCGACTGCGTCGGCACTTCCAACCGCCACCGGGCCAAGTCCATCACCCAGCTGGAGCTTTTGCCCATGCCGCCCGACCCGGAGCGCAATCTTGTTTGGCCGTACTGGCCGACGCGGCTGCGCACCTCATCGTCGCATGAGGAAGGCGTCGGCCGGGACTGGTCGGTGACGTCCAAGGAATTCATCGGCGAGGGCGGCAAGGTCAGGGCGATCCGGGCGGTGCGCTTGGAGGCGATGAAAGAGGTCCCGGGTTCGGAGATCATGCTGCCCGCCGACCTGGTGCTGCTAGCGATGGGGTTCGTGTCGCCCGTGCAGTCGGTGCTCGACGCCTTCAACGTCGAGAAGAGCGAACGTGGCAATGCCCAGGCCACGACCGACGGTCCGGGGAGCTATCTCACGTCGGCGGCCAAGGTCTTCGCCGCCGGCGACATGCGGCGCGGCCAGTCGCTGGTCGTATGGGCGATCCGAGAGGGCCGGCAATGCGCGCGCGCGATCGACGAATTCCTTATGGGGTCTTCGGAGCTGCCGCGCTGACCTGCGCGAGGACCAGGAGGTGAGCCGTCGCGCGCCAGACCGCGTCTCCGATCGATGCCGTACGGCCCCGCGCCTCACGCATTGCCCATGTTGAAGAACGACACGCTGATCCGGGCGCTGCTGCGCCAGCGAACACCGTACACGCCGGTGTGGATCATGCGGCAGGCAGGGCGCTATCTGCCCGAGTACAACGAGACCCGCGCCCGCGCCGGCGATTTTCTCGCGTTGTGCAGGAGCCCGGACCTCGCAACCGAAGTCACTCTGCAGCCGCTGGCGCGCTTTGCGCTCGACGCGGCGATTCTGTTCTCCGATATCCTGACGATACCCGACGCCATGGGGCTGGGGCTCTACTTCGTCGAAGGCGAGGGCCCCAGGTTCGAGCGCCCGGTGCGCGACGAGGCCGCCATTCGCGCGCTCGACGTGCCCGACCCCAGCGACGGTTTGCGCTACGTGGTCGACGCGGTCGGGCAGATCCGCCGCGCGCTCGACGGGCGCGTGCCGTTGATCGGTTTTTCGGGCAGCCCTTTCACACTTGCCTGTTACATGGTTGAGGGCGGAGCAAGCGCTGACTTCCGTACCATCAAGACCATGCTGTACTCGCGGCCCGAACTGTTGCACCGACTGCTGGCTGTCAATGCGAGCGCGGTCTGCGCTTACCTGAATGCGCAGATCGAAGCCGGGGTGCAGGCGGTGATGCTGTTCGACACCTGGGGTGGCGCACTGGCGGACTCCGCTTACCGGGAATTCTCGCTCGCGTATATGGAACGGGTGCTCGCCTGCTTGAAGCGGGAGCACGAAGGCGTGACCATCCCCCGTATCGTCTTCACCAAGGGCGGCGGGCCGTGGCTCGAAGCCATTGCCAACATTGGCTGCGACGCGGTCGGCATCGATTGGACCATTGATCTGGGCGCCGCGCGCGCCCGCGTTGGATCGCGCGTTGCGCTGCAAGGCAATCTCGATCCGGCTGTGCTGTTCGCTTCGCCGGACGTGATCCGGCGCGAAGCGCGCCGAACGCTCGGCGCATTCGGCAGCGGCAACGGTCATGTTTTCAATCTCGGCCACGGCGTATCCCAATTCACGCCCCCGGAACATGTTGCGGCGCTGGTCGATGCGGTGCACGAGCTGAGCCCGGCATACCACCAGGCCCCGCCGGAAAACCTGCGCTGCTAGCGGGTTTTCAGGCGGCGGCCACTTATGCACAGCGATGGCCGCCGCGGCAGCCCGATGCAGCCGCGGACCCCACTGGGGAGCATCCATATAACTATTTGTATTTTCAGTGTTTATCCCTGTGTAAAACGCCCGCTTCAACCCGGGCCTGGGACTCACAGTGAGCGCCCGCTACGCCCGATCTCGATCATCAACAATCTTATCCACAGGGCGCGGTGACTGAGAAAAAATGTGTCTACCGCTAAATCAGCCAACCCGGTTTTTCAGAATCGACATGAGCACTTGGCGGTAACTTTCGCCGCAACCTCTGAGCATGGGATGAAAATTGTGCGCGTCGGGCTCGACCTGCCCGTGGATACGCTGTTCGATTACCGTGCTGACGACGCCACCGCCGCGGACGTCGGCCACCGCGTGGTGGTGCCATTCGGGCGCCGGACTGCGGTCGGCGTCGTGCTCGAACTTGCGCAGAGAAGTGAAGTGCCGCCCGCGCGACTGAAACCGGTCGTGCGCGTGTTGCGCGACGAGCGGGCGCTCGACGCAGCGGACCTGCGCCTGCTTCGCTTTGCCGCCGCTTACTACCACCATCCCCTCGGCGCCGTAGTAATGAACGTGCTGCCGCCGCAGCTGCGTCGCGTCAAGAGCCCCCGGCCGACGCCCGCTCGCGACTTCGCGCTGACCGCATCCGGCAAACGCGCCGGGGCGGGCGACTTGCCGGCACGCGCGCTCGTGCAGCGGCGCCTGCTCGCGCTGTTCAAGGCCCACGGCGCTCTCGATCAAGCTGCCATCCGTGGCGCGGCGGCAACGGCGAGCAGCGCCCTGCGGCAACTGATGGCGCGCGGTTGGGTGGAACCGCGCGCCGAGCCAGCGCGCACCCCACCGCCTATCGCCGGACCGACGCTAACGGCGGAACAGAGCGCGGCGACACAAGCGGTAACATTGGCGCTCGGCAATTTCCAGGCATTTCTCTTGCGCGGAATTACCGGCAGCGGCAAGACCGAGGTCTATTTGCATACGATGAAGGCGGCGCTGGACGCCGGCCGCCAAGCGCTGCTGCTCGTGCCAGAAATCGCGTTGACACCCCAGCTCGAGAACGTGGTGCGCGCCCGATTACCCGCGGCGCACCTGGTGAGCCTGCACAGCGGGCTCAACGAAACCGAGCGCTTCGAGCACTGGGGCGCGGCGCAATCAGGGGCGGCGGGGATCGTGCTCGGTACACGGCTCGCCGTGTTCACGCCGCTGCCGCGGCTCGGGCTAATCATCGTCGATGAAGAGCACGACGCGTCATTCAAGCAGATGGACGGCCTGCGCTACTCGGCGCGTGACCTGGCGGTGGTGCGCGCGCAGCAGTGCAGGGTACCGGTCGTGCTCGGCTCGGCCACCCCCGCGCTCGAGACCCATCACAATGCGGTCGCGAGCCGTTACCGGCTGCTCGAGCTGACACGGCGCATCTACGCCGCCCCGCCGACGATCACCTGCATCGACACCCGCGGCGAACGGCTTGCCGACGGCTTCTCGAAAGCGCTGTTCGAGGCAATCGGCACGCGCCTCATCCGCAACGAGCAAAGCCTGCTGTTCATCAATCGGCGCGGCTATGCGCCGGTGCTGATGTGTCACGCATGCGGCTGGCTCTCCGGCTGCCCGCGCTGCACGGCCAAGCTGGTGCTGCACCTGCAGGACCGGCAGCTGCGCTGCCACCATTGTGGACACCACGCAGCGATACCCGCCTCCTGCCCGGATTGCGGCAATCCGGACCTCGCCCCGCTGGGGCAAGGCACCCAGCGGGTCGAGGCGGCGCTCGCAGCCCGTTTTCCGCAGGCGCGAATCGTGCGCATCGACCGCGACAGCACGCGGCGGCGCTTTGCCTGGCGCCGGCTGCGCGAACAGATCCAAGCGCGGGAAGTCGACATCCTCGTCGGCACACAGATGCTCGCCAAAGGCCATGATTTCCCGCATCTCAACCTGGTGGGAGTGCTTAACGCCGACAGCCTGCTCTACAGCACCGACTTCCGGGCCCCCGAGCGGTTGTTCGCGCTGCTGATGCAGGTCGCCGGCCGCGCCGGGCGGGGTGCCGACCGCGGGGAAGTGCTGATTCAGACGGAGTTCCCGCACCACCCGCTGTACGCCGCGCTGCGCAGCCAGGATTACGGCGCGATGGCTGATACGCTGCTCGCCGAGCGCCGGGAGGCGGGATTCCCGCCGTTCGTGCACCAGGCGCTCCTGCGCGCGGAGGCGCCGCAAGCCGCCACGGCGCTCGACTTCCTGGCTCACGCGGCACAGATGGCCCGAACGCTGCCCCAGGCCGTGACGATCTACGACCCGGTGCCGGCGGCCATGTCGCGCCGCGCCGGTCTCGAGCGCGCACAATTACTGGTTCAGTCGGAAGATCGCGGCCTCTTGCAGCAGTTTCTCGGCGCATGGTACACCCAGCTCGGCGCAATGCGCGCGCGCCGAACGCGCTGGTCGCTCGACGTCGATCCCCTTGAGTTCTAGCGGCAGGCTGCGGCGGCTTTGCGGCCGGGCCCCATGATAAAATCGATATTCTCTTCAGGTGCTCTTGACCCACGCCGCGGGCAGCATGTTGACTCTCGAGGAGCACGAAAAGCTAGATCCGCATTGCGAGGTGTCGCACGAAGGCGTGAGCATCAACCATGTCACGCCGACTACGTTCACGAAATGGCGCGTCGACTCGCTGTTCGAAAAGGAGCCCATCACGATCGAATGATATGATCCCGGGCAGGTTGCCGTCGCGGAACGCAAGAGCGGGGCCTTTCAGGGGGGTGGCGGAGTATGTTTTCAAGCGCTGAACACCAGTTGATTTACAAGGTGGCGGACGCCCCCATTCGCCGGTTTCCGTATCCGCATCCGTCGTTCACCTGCACCGGCGGAAAACCCCACACGTTCGACGGTTTCGCGCGCCTGACGACCATGCCTTATCAGCCCAACGCGCTTTGCGGTTTTCTCAAGACCGCTGATTCGTTTCGCGGGGTGGAACGGATCAATGATGAGCGCGTGCGGCGTGACCTCACGCTGTACGACATCACGGTCACCCAGTCCCCGAAAGCACCGGCGCCGGCCCACGCCCCTGGCCAGGCTGCCGTCAAGTTTTCGTTTTAAAGCGCCCTCGCGATGACCCTGTCTCCTTTGGATGCGAGGACGCATTGTGCCGGCCTTCTAGCCCGTGCGCTGCAGACAGTCGCGCCCGAATATCCCGCCGCCAGCGTCGTGCTCGATCGTTCCAAACAGGCGCAGCACGGCGACTTCGCATGCAATGTCGCGCTGCAGCTCGCCAAGGCTCTGCGCGCCCAGCCGCGCGAGATCGCCAGGCGCCTGGTCGCGGCGCTGCCGGCGTCACCATACCTGGAGAAAGCAGAGATCGCCGGCGCGGGGTTCATCAACCTGTTCCTCAAGCGCTCGGTCAAGCAGCAGATCGCCAACCAGATCCTGCGGCTCGGCCACGAGTACGGCACGAACGGCCTCGGTCAGAAGAAGAAGTTGCAGGTCGAATTCGTCTCGGCGAATCCGACGGGTCCGCTGCATGTCGGTCATGGCCGCGGCGCCGCCTTCGGCGCGAGTCTGGCCAACGTGCTGGCCGCCGCTGGATTCGACGTCGCGCGCGAGTACTATGTGAACGACGCGGGGCGTCAGACGGATATCCTGGCGCTGTCGACTTGGCTGCGCTATCTGGAAATCGCCGGCGAGAACGTGCCGTTTCCGCCCAACGCCTACCAGGGTGCGTATGTGCGCGACATTGCACGCGGGGTGCACGCGGCCCATGGCGCGCGCTACGTGCGGCCGGCCGCGCAGGTCGCGGCCGGCGTACCCGATGTCGCCACGGATGCGGAGGTGCATCTCGATTCCCTCATCGCGAACGCCAAGCGGTTGCTCGGCGCGGACTACGAGGCGCTCCACGCGCATGCGCTGAACGACCAACTCTCCGACTGCCGCAGCGATCTCACCGAATTCGGGGTCACCTTCGATAACTGGTTCTCCGAGCGCTCGCTGTTCGACGCAGGCTTGGTCGAGCGCGCCGTGTCGCGGCTCGAGCAGGCCGGGCACGTCTACAGCCGGGAGGGCGCCAAGTGGTTCCGCTCGAGCGGTTTCGGTGACGAGAAGGACCGCGTGGTGCAGCGCGAAAACGGTCAATACACCTACTTCGCCTCCGACATCGCCTACCACCTGAACAAGTTCGAGCGCAATTTCGATCTGGTAATCGACGTGTGGGGCGCGGATCACCATGGTTACATTCCGCGGGTGAAGGGCGCACTCGAGGCCCTGGGGCTGAACACGAGCCGGTTCAACGTGGCGCTGGTGCAGTTCGCGGTGCTGTTCCGCAACGGGCAGAAAGTCTCGATGTCGACCCGTGCCGGCGAGTTCGTCACACTGCGCGAACTGCGGCAGGAAGTGGGCAACGACGCGGCCCGTTTCTTCTACGTCTCGCGCAAGAGCGACCAGCATCTCGACTTCGACCTGGATCTCGCCAAATCGCAAAGCAACGAGAATCCGGTCTATTACATCCAGTATGCCCACGCCCGCGTCTGCAGCTTGCACGAGCAGTGGAGCGGCGACGCGGAAAGCCTGCGCGATGCCGATACCGCACCGCTCGCGAGCGAACATGAGCTCGCCCTGCTCGAGCGGCTGTTGCAGTACCCGGACATCGTCGAGACGGCGGCGCGCGACCTTGCACCGCATCTGGTGGCGTTTTACCTTAAGGATCTCGCGGGCGACTTTCACAGCTTCTACAATTCAACGCGGATCCTGGTCGACGCGCAGCCCGTCCAGCGCGCGCGCCTCGCGCTCGCCACCGCGGTGCGCCAGGTTCTGCGCAACGGGCTCGCGCTGCTGGGTGTTTCCGCTCCGGAAAAAATGTAAGATACTCGAGTGAGCAAAGACTACAAGATAGCCGAGCGCAAGAGCGGTGGCCGGAGCACCGGCGGCTCGTTCCTGCTCGGCATGCTGGTCGGGCTGATTCTCGGTCTCGGCATCGCGCTCGGCGTGGCGTGGTACATCAACAAGATGCCGAGCCCGTTCTTGAGCCGCGTTGCGCCGGCGATGAGCGAGCCAGCGAGGCCGCCGGCGGCGGCGAAAGCCGAGGATAAGACGGCCAAGGCGCCGGACGCCAAGCCGCGGTTCGACTTCTACAAGATCCTCCCGGGGACGGAGGAGCCGGCGACCGACCAGCAGTTGAAGGACGCACATAAGCGGTCCGCGGCGGCGGCGAAGGAGGCGTTCTTTCTCCAGGCCGGTGCGTTCCAGAACGCGCCGGACGCCGACAACCTGAAAGCGCGCCTCGCGCTGCTCGGCGTGGAGGCGGCGGTTCAGACCACGGCTCTGCCCGACCGGGGTACCTGGCACCGCGTGCGCATCGGGCCCTATACCAGCGTGGAGGCGCTCGCCCGCACGCGCGACACGCTCAAGCAGAACGGGATCGAAACCACCCTCATCAAGGTGCGCGATGCCGCGGCGCGGTAACGCGCGCGCTCACCCCGGAAATTTCCGAGAAAGGCCACATGTCAATATCGAGACTCTTTGGTTTTCTCGCCGCCGCGGCGGCATTCATGCTCGCCGCCTCTGGCGTGCCAGCGCAGACTCCGGGCACGGATTATCTCCTCGTCAAGACCCCGCAGCCCACCGCGAGCGGCCAACGGGTCGAAGTGCTCGAGTTCTTCTGGTACGGCTGCCCTCACTGCAACACGCTGCAGCCGCCGCTCGAGACCTGGCTCAGGAAAAAGCCCGCCGACGTCGAGTTCAAGCGCGTACCGGCCGCCTTTAACCAGTCGTGGCTGCAGCTCGCGCGCACTTATTATGCCCTCGATGCGATGAACCTGACCGGCAAGCTGCATCAGGAGGTTTTCGCCGCGATACACGAAAAGCGTGTGCTCGATCCGAAGGTGCTGATGCGCGACCCCAAGTCGCTATTCGAGTGGGTCGCAGGCAAGGGGGTGGAGCGGCAGAAGTTCATCGATACTTACAATTCGTTCGCGGTGAACAGCCGCACCCGAGGCACGCTCGAGCTCACGCGCAAGTACGACATTCCGGGCACACCAGCAATCGTCGTCGATGGCCGCTACCTGACGGCGCCCTCAATGATTCTCAAGTCAGACAGGACGATCGACTATCCGCGCTACTTCCAGGTGCTCGACCGGGTGATCGCGCTCGCCCGCAAGAAACGCGCGGGGAAGTAGGCCATGCGAACCCGCGCCGCGCTGCCTCTCCTCGGTCTCGCCGTCTTCCTCGCGGCGGCGCTCGGTTTCACCGCGCCGGCGGCAGCGCAGCAGCCGTCGCGCCTGCGGGTCGATCTCGAATACCGCCTGATCCCGCCGCAGCCGGTCGAGACCGGCGGCAAGATAGAAGTCATCGACTTCTTCTGGTACGGCTGCCCGTACTGCAACGAACTATTTCCCGAGCTGGAAGCGTGGAGCGGTCGCAAGCCGGCGGATGTGGCCCTGCGCCGCATTCCGGCAATCCTCCGCGACTCGTGGGCGCCGCACGCGCGAATCTTCTACACGCTGGAGGCGCTGGGCGAAGCCGAACGCCTGCACGGGCAGGTCTACCACAGCTACCACGTCGAAAAGCTGCACATGAGTCGGCCCGACGTCATGGAACAATGGGCGGTACGCCACGGCATCGACCGTGAAAAATGGGCGGCAGCCTACAGTGCTGCCGCAACCGACCAGAAGGTCGACCAGGCCAAGGCGGCTGCCCGCCGCTATACGATTAACGGCACGCCCTCAGTTGTCGTCGACGGGCGCTTTCTCACGTCGAGCGCGATGGCCGAGACGGTGCCCGGCGTAGTGACCATCGTCGAGCAGTTGATTGCCCTCGCCCGCGCCGAGCGCGCAAAAAATACAAAGTAATTCAGCCTATTGGCTGGCGCGGCAGCGTAGAGCCTGCGACATGCACGGCCTCCACCATGCCGCCCAGTGACGCACAGCGCGTCATCATCACCGGCGCCTCGAGCGGCATCGGCGCCGCGCTCGCGCGGCGTTACGCAGCGCAGGGCGCAATCGTCGGTCTGATCGCGCGCCGCGAGGCGGCGCTTCAGGCGCTGGCCGCCGGCTTGGGCGGTGGCTGCGAGACCTATGCGCTCGATGTCCGGGACGGCGGGCGGCTTGCCTCCGCCGCGCACGACTTCGTCTCCCGGCACGGTTGCCCCGACATCGTCTTCGCCAACGCCGGGGTGAGCGTCGGTACGTTGACCGAATTTACCGAAGACGTCTCGGCGTTCCAGGAGGTAACGGACATCAACCTCGTCGGCCTGGTCAAGACGTTCCAGCCGTTCGTCGGCCCGATGCGGGATGCGGGTAAGGGCACGCTGGTCGGTATCGCCAGCGTCGCCGGCTACCGCGGGCTGCCAGGCGCAGCCGCCTATTCGGCATCCAAGGCCGCAGCGATCTCTTATCTGGAAAGCCTGCGCGTCGAGCTCCGGGCGAGCGGCGTCAAGGTCATCACCATCTGCCCCGGCTACATCGAAACGCCGATGACGGAGAGAAACCCGTACCCCATGCCGTTTCTCATGAGCGCAGAAGCCGCAGCCCGAAAGATCGCCGTCATCGTCGCTCGCGGCCGGACCTATGCCGTGATTCCGTGGCAAATGGCGCTGGTCGCGCGGATGATGCGCGTGCTCCCGAACTGGATCTACGACCGCTTGCTCGGCAGCGCGACGCGTAAACCCCGTAGAGGCGCGAGCGGAGAGCCGTGATCCGGAGTCCAGCCGAAGCTCGCAGACCCGATCGCGCTCGCGCCGAATCAATCGAGTCACGAATCACGCTTTCTTGTCTTTCCGTCCGAAGAACGGCCGGACAATTATTCGACCGTGACCGATTTCGCGAGATTACGGGGCTTATCGACATCCGTGCCGCGCATCAGCGCGCAGTGATACGCGAGGAGCTGCAGCGGCACCGTGTAGACGATCGCCGCCTGGAGCGGATCGACATGTTCCGGCATCTCCAGCACATCCACGCCGTCTGACGCTTCAATGCCGGCCACGGGGTCGGCGAACACATAAAGGTGCCCGCCGCGGGCGCGCACCTCCTGCAAGTTCGACTTGAGTTTTTCCAGCAACTCGTTGTTAGGGGCGACCGCCACTACCGGCATGCTGGCGTCGACCAGCGCGAGCGGCCCGTGCTTCAGTTCTCCGGCAGCGTACGCCTCGGCGTGGATATAGCTGATCTCCTTCAGTTTCAGCGCGCCTTCCATCGCCACCGGCCACAGTGCACCGCGCCCGAGGAACAGCGCGTGCTCCTTGCCGACAAAGCGTGCGGCCCAGACCTTGATTTTCGGCTCAAGGCCCAGCGTCTTCTCGATCATGTTCGGAACGTGCACGAGAAGATTGACCGCCCGCGCCTCTTTCTCGGGCGGCATCCCGCGGTGGCGCGCGAGCGCGATGCCGAACAGCGCGAGCGCGGCGAGTTGCGTGGTGAACGCCTTGGTCGAGGCGACGCCGATCTCGGGTCCGGCGCGCGTCATGAGCACCATGTCGGCTTCCCGGACGAGCGATGACTCCGGAACGTTGCAGATCGCGAGCGCGCCGAGGTAGCCGAGCCGCTTCGCCTCCCGCAGCGCTGCCAGCGTATCGGCAGTCTCGCCCGACTGGGAGATCGCGATGAACAGGGTGTCGGAAGGCACCACCGGCTGCCGGTAGCGGTACTCGCTCGCCACCTCCACCATACACGGCACCTTCCCCCACTGCTCGAGGTAGTAGCGGGCGATCATACCCGCGTGGTAACTCGTGCCACACGCGACGATATGCACGTTGCGAATCCTCGGCAGCAGCGCGGCCGCCTTCGGGCCGAAGGCGGCATCGAGTACCTTGCCGTTGGCGGTGCGCTCGGCGAGCGTGTCGGCCACGGCCCGCGGCTGCTCGAAGATCTCCTTCTGCATATAGTGCTGGTACTGTCCGAGATCGACCTCGTCGGCGGATATCTCCGATACGTGCAGCTTGCGCTCGACCGCTGCCCCGCCCGTGTCAAGCAGCCGTACACCCTCGCACGTGAGCACGGCGATGTCGCCGTCCTCCAGAAACTGGAAATTGCGCGTTACCGGCAGCAGCGCCTGCACGTCGGAAGCGACATAGTTTTCGCCTTCGCCGTGGCCCACCACGACCGGGCAACCCATGCGCGCAGCGATCAAGCGCTCCGGATCGTGTTTGCTCATCACCACGATCGCGAACGCGCCGCGCAATCGGGCGACCGCCTCGCGCACCGCCGTGAGCAGCTCTGCGCCACCCTTGACGCGGTCATGAATCAGGTGCGCAACGACCTCGGTATCGGTGTCCGAGTGGAATTGGTAACCCTTGGCTTTGAGCTCTGCCCGCAATTCCTCGTAGTTCTCGATGATGCCGTTGTGGACCAGCGCAATACCTTCCTCGGAAAAATGTGGATGGGCGTTCTTTTCGTAGACGCCACCGTGCGTAGCCCAGCGCGTGTGCGCTACTCCGCGACGGCCCGATAGCGGCTGCCGGGCAATAGCCTCCGCAAGCACCTTGACCTTGCCAACCGTGCGGCGCCGGTCGAGCTTGCCCGTCTCATCCTGCACGGCGATACCCGCGGAGTCATAGCCGCGGTACTCGAGGCGCCGCAGCCCCTCGACCAGGAGGGGAACGACGTCCCGTTTAGCGATTGCGCCGACGATGCCGCACATAATTTTCTATAAAAGCGTTTGCGGTGAAGGATGCCCGCCCGTCGGCTGGCGGCGGTTTACAAAAATCTTCGGGTCGGTAGTCACCGGTCACGTCTTCTTGACGGGCCGTTTCCACCCGGCGAGCGACACCTGCTTCGCCCGCGACAGCGTGAGCCGGTCTGCTGGCGCTTCCTTGGTGATGGTCGAACCCGCCCCTATCGTCGCGCCGCGACGCACCGTCACCGGCGCCACCAGCTGCGTGTCGGAACCGATGAACACGTCGTCCTCGATCACGGTGCGATGCTTGAACGCGCCATCGTAGTTGCAGGTGATGGTGCCGGCGCCGATGTTGACGTTGGCACCGACCGTGCTATCACCGATATAGGCAAGATGGTTGGCCTTCGAACCCGCGGCGATTTCGCTTGCTTTCACCTCGACGAAGTTGCCGACGTGCACGCTCTCGGCGAGCCGCGTGCCAGGGCGGATGCGTGCATAGGGGCCGATACGGCAATTGGCTCCGATGACCGCATCGTCAATGTGCGTGAACGGCTCGATGCGTGTGCCGGGGCCGACCTCCACGTTACACAGGATGCTGTTGGGGCCGATCGCGACACCGTCTGCAAGAGTTACCCGGCCTACGAACACACAGTTGACATCGATTGCCACATCTGCGCCACAGGCGAGCTCGCCACGCACGTCGATGCGCATCGGGTCGATCAGCGTGACGCCCTGCTCGAGCAGGCGGTTTGCCCGCTGCCACTGGAGAATGCGCTCGACCTGCGCGAGCTGGGCGCGGCTATTCACGCCCAGCGCCTCCCGCGCGTCCTTGGCCTGCACGGCAACGACGCCGACCTGGTCGGCCAGGGCGAGCCGCACGATGTCGGTGAGATAGTACTCGCGCTGCGCGTTGTCGTTGGTCAGGCGCTTGAGCCAGCCGGCAATGCGTGCGGTCGGTAGCACCATGAGCCCGGTGTTCACTTCGCGGATCCTGCGCTGGGTATCGCTTGCATCTTTGTCCTCGACGATCGCGTTGATTGCGCCGCGTTTGTTGCGGACGATGCGTCCATAGCCCGCGGGATCGTCGAGTTCGGCGGTCAACACGCCGACGCCCGAGCCCGCGCGATCGAGCAATGTCTTCAGCGTGTCCACCCCGATCAGCGGGACATCGCCGTACAGGACGAGGGTCGCTCCCCGGGTACCGAGCACCGGCAATGCCTGCTGCACGGCGTGGCCGGTCCCGAGCTGTGGTTCCTGCTTCACGAAGGCGACATCCCGTTCCGGCATCGCCTCCGGCAACTGCTCGCCGCCATGGCCGTAGACGACGCAGATACTGGCAGGATCGAGCGCGCGCGCGGTATCGATGACATGTGCGATCAGTGGCCGTCCGGCGAGCGGATGCAGGACCTTCGGCAGGCGCGAATGCATACGCTTGCCCTGGCCGGCTGCGAGGATGGCGATGGAGAGCGGGGTTCTCACGCGAACCAAATTATCGCACAGCGCTATGCCCGGCGCGCGAGGTAGCGCTCGACGGCGTCAACCTGCCGTCCGTCAAGATGCAACCCTGCCTTGGTGCGCCGCCACAGCACGTCGTCCGCGGTGCGCGCCCACTCGTTCGCGGCCAGGTAGTCCACCTCGCGCGCGTAGAGATCCGAGCCGAAGTGCGCCCCGAGATCGGCGACCGAGCGCGCGCCGTCGATCACCCGGCTGGCGAGCGCGCCGTGGCGGCGCGCCAGTGCGGCGAGCAGGCACCCCGGCGCCCAGGGAAATTCGCGGCGCAGCTGCCGGTCGACGTAGTCATCGAGTCCCATCGCGCCGAGGTCGCCGCCGGGAAGCGGCGCCGCCGCGGTCCACACCGGTCCCATGGCGCGCAACCATGGCGCGAGCTGCTCCAGCGCGTGCTCCGCGAGTTTGCGATAGGTCGTAATTTTTCCGCCGAAGATTGACAACAGCGGCGCATCCCGTCCGGACCCATCGACGCGCAGCACGTAGTCGCGGGTGATCGCAGATGGATCGTCGCTGCCGTCGTCGAACAATGGCCGGATGCCGCAAAACGCCCAGACGACGTCGGCGGGCGTTATGGCGCGCGCGAAGTAGCGGTTCGCGGCGCGGCACAGATAGTCGATTTCCCCGCGGCTCGCCTGGCAGGCACCCGGCTCGCCAGGAAGCTCAACGTCGGTGGTGCCGATCAGCGTGTAGTCGCGCTCGTAGCTGTAGACAAACACCACACGGCGATCGTCGTTCTGAAGGATGAATGCGTGATCGCCAGCGTACAGCCGCGGCACGACGATGTGGCTGCCCTGCACGAGTTTTAACCCGAACGGCGTCGCCTCGCCCGCAACAACGCCGAGGAACTGCTTGGCCCAGGGGCCGGTTGCATTCACCAGCGCGCGAGCACGGACTTCCGTCTCGCCACCCCCGACGGCACGGAGCGTCGCGCGCCACAGCCCGTTCTCCCGCCGTGCCGCCGTGCACGCCGTGTGCGTGAGAACTGTCGTCCCGCGGTCGGCGGCATCGCGGGCGTTCGCGACCACCAGCCGCGCATCGTCGACCCAGCAGTCCGAGTACACGAATGCGCGGGTGAGCCCGGCTTTCAGCCCGTCGCCGTAGGAGCTTGTACGCAGGTCGATCGCACGCGAGCCGGGCAGGGTATCGCGCCGCGCAAGGTAGTCGTAGAGGAAGAGCCCCGCCCGGATCAACCACGCCGGGCGCAATTCCGGCACGTGCGGCATGAGAAAGCGCATCGGGTGCACGAGGTGTGGCGCGCACTTCAGCAGCACTTCGCGCTCGGCGAGCGCCTCACGCACCAGCCGGAATTCGTAGTGCTCGAGGTAGCGCAGGCCCCCGTGAATCAGTTTGCTGCTGGCGGAACTGGTTGCGGCGCCGAGATCGTTCTGCTCGGCGAGCACAACGCGCAAGCCGCGGCCCGCCGCGTCGCGCGCGATGCCGACCCCGTTGATGCCGCCACCCACCACCAGCAGGTCGACTCCTCTTGCCTCGCCCATACCTTCGCGCCGCCTCCCGGCGTGTTGCGGCCGCAAATGAGAAAGGCAGCGCAGGGCTGCCTCTCAGTTCATAAACAACAATGAAATCAACGCATTCTGCGCAGCTTTTGGATCGCGGCGAGCTGCGCGACAGCGCTCGCCAGCTCGGCCTGCGCCTTGGCGAACTCCAGTTTCGAGGTCTGGTTCCGCATCGCCTCCTCCGCCTGCTTTTTCGCCTCCAGCGCTTTCGCTTCGTCGAGATCGTGCCCGCGGATCGCTGTGTCGGCAAGCACCGTAATGACCTTCGGCTGCACTTCGAGGATGCCCCCGGCAACGAAAATGAGCTCTTCCGCCCCGCCGTCGGCGGGCTTGATGCGCACCTCGCCCGGCTTGATGCGCGTAATCAGTGGCGTGTGCCGCGGATAGATACCGAGTTCTCCGGCCTCACCTGGCAGCACGACGAATTCGGCCTCGCCCGAGTAGATCGACTCCTCGGCGCTGACCACGTCCACATGGATCGTATTTGCCATTTAGTGGTGATTCCTGTTGCTACTGCAGCGTCTGGGCCTTCTCAATCGCTTCCTCGATCGGTCCGACCATATAGAACGCCTGCTCCGGGAGCTGGTCGCATTCGCCATTGACAATCATGTTGAAACCCTTGATCGTGTCCTTAAGCGACACGTACTTGCCCTTCTGGCCGGTGAACACTTCGGCGACGTTGAACGGCTGCGACAGGAAGCGCTGGATCTTTCGTGCGCGCGACACCGCCAGCTTGTCTTCGGGCGAAAGCTCATCCATGCCGAGAATCGCGATGATGTCGCGCAACTCCTTGTAGCGCTGCAGTGTCGCCTGAACCTGACGCGCCGCCGAATAGTGCTCTTCGCCCACGACGTGGGGGTCGAGCTGGCGCGACGTGGAGTCGAGCGGATCCACTGCCGGATAAATCCCGAGCGATGCGATGTCGCGCGACAGCACCACCGTCGAGTCAAGGTGGCCGAAGGTCGTGGCGGGGGAGGGGTCGGTGAGGTCGTCGGCCGGCACATACACCGCCTGGATCGATGTGATCGAGCCGGTCTTGGTCGAGGTGATGCGCTCTTGCAGGCGGCCCATTTCTTCGGCCAACGTCGGCTGGTAACCCACTGCGGACGGCATGCGGCCCAGCAGCGCCGAGACTTCGGTTCCGGCCAGCGTGAAGCGGTAAATGTTGTCGATGAACAACAGCACGTCGCGACCCTCGTCGCGGAAGGCTTCGGCCATGGTAAGGCCGGTCAACCCGACGCGCAGCCGGTTGCCCGGCGGCTCGTTCATCTGCCCGTAGACGAGCGCCACTTTATCGAGAACCTTCGATTCTTTCATCTCGTGGTAAAAGTCATTGCCCTCGCGCGTACGCTCGCCCACGCCCGCGAACACCGAATACCCGGAGTGCTCGATTGCGATATTGCGAATGAGCTCCATCATGTTCACCGTCTTGCCCACGCCGGCGCCACCGAAGAGGCCCACCTTGCCGCCCTTGGCGAACGGGCAGATCAAGTCAATCACCTTGATCCCGGTCTCGAGCAGCTCCTGCGACGGCGAGAGTTCCTCGAAGGTCGGCGGCTTGCGGTGGATCGACATCGTCTTTTCGGCGCCGATCGGGCCCGCCTCGTCGATCGGTCGCCCGAGCACATCCATAATCCGCCCCAGCGTCTTGAGGCCGACCGGGACCAAAATCGGCGCCCCCGTGTTCACCACCTTCATGCCGCGGCGCAGGCCGTCGGTCGAGCCGAGCGCGATGGTGCGCACCACGCCGTCGCCAAGCTGTTGCTGGACCTCCAGCGTGAGCTTGCTGTCTTCCGTATCCAGGCGCAGCGCGTCGTAAATATGCGGCATCTGCTCGCGTGGAAATTCGACGTCGATCACCGCGCCGATACACTGCACTATGTTTCCCGTGGCCTGTGACATGGTCGTTCCTGTGCGTTCCTCAAAATTGTGTTTTCCGGCCTCAAACCGCCGCTGCGCCGCCCACGATCTCCGCAAGCTCCTTGGTAATCGAGGCCTGGCGCGTCTTGTTGTAGACCAGCGTCAGCTCGTCGATCACGCTGCCGGCGTTGTCGGACGCGGCCTTCATCGCGACCATCCGCGCCGATTGCTCCGAGGCCATGTTCTCCGACACGGCCTGGTAGATCAGCGCCTCGATGTAGCGCGTGAGCACCTGTTCGAGCACTGCTTTCGCGTCGGGCTCGTAAATATAGTCCCAGCTGCCCTCGGGCGCGCCGAGGTGCTCGCCAGCGAGCGGCAGCAGTTGCTCCATCACCGGTTCCTGCTTCATGGTGTTGATGAACTTCGTATAGAAGATCATCAATCGGTCGAAGCGGTCTTCCACGTAGCCGTCGAGCATCACCTTGACCGCTCCGATCAGCTTCTCCATGTGCGGGCGGTCACCGAGTCCGGTGATGTGCGAGGCCACCTTGGCCCCGAGGCGCTGCATGAAGCCGAGCCCCTTGTTGCCGATGGCACACACCTCGATCTCCTCGCCTGTCGCTTCCCACCCGCGGATCTTGGTGAGCGCCAGCCGCAGCAGATTCGTATTCAACCCTCCACACAGGCCTTTGTCGGTCGTGATCACGATGATCCCGACTCGCGTAACCGTATCACGCTCGATCAGGAACGGGTGGCGGTACTCGGGGTTGGCGTGGCTGATGTGCGCCGCGACGTTGCGGATCTTGTCGCCGTAGGGGCGCGCCGTGCGCATCCGCTCCTGGGCGCGCCGCATCTTGGATGCGGCCACCATCTCCATCGCCTTGGTGATCTTGCGCGTGTTCTGCACGCTCTTGATCTTGTTGCGAATCTCTTTTGATCCAGGCATCGCGAGTCTCTAGCTGCGGGCGTGCGTCGCGCGCCCGCATGCCGTTATCCGTTGGGCGGTCGGTCTATTCACCTTAGTAGGTGCCGCGCTGCTTCCAGTCCTTCATCCCCTGGTGCAGCACATCTTCGTCTTCCTGGGTGAGGTCCTTGGCGCTCTCAATGCGCTTAACCAGGTCGCCGTGCTTGTCTTTTATGTGATCGCGCATCGAGCGCTCCGCAACGAGTGCCTTCTTGACGTCGACGTCGTCAAAATAGCCGTTGTTCACGGCGAACAGCGTGAGCGCCATTTCCCACACTTGCAGCGGTTCATACTGTGGCTGCTTCATTAGTTCGGTCACCATGCGACCGCGTTCGAGTTGCTTGCGGGTGGTCTCGTCGAGATCGGAGGCAAACTGGGCGAATGCCGCCAGCTCTCGATACTGCGCGAGCGCGAGTCGAACGCCGCCGCCGAGCTTCTTGATCACCTTGGTTTGCGCTGCGCCCCCGACGCGCGAGACCGAGATCCCGGCGTTGATCGCGGGCCGGATACCCGCATTGAACAGATCGGTCTCGAGGAAGATCTGCCCGTCGGTAATCGAGATCACGTTGGTCGGCACGAACGCGGTCACGTCGCCAGCCTGGGTTTCGATGACGGGAAGCGCGGTGAGCGAGCCGGTCTGGCCTTTCACTTCGCCCTTGGTGAACTTCTCGACGTACTTTTCGTTTACGCGCGCGGCGCGCTCAAGCAGGCGCGAGTGCAGGTAGAACACGTCGCCCGGATAGGCCTCGCGGCCCGGCGGGCGGCGCAGCAGCAGCGACACCTGGCGATACGCCCACGCCTGCTTGGTCAGGTCGTCGTAGATGATGAGCGCGTCCTGACCGCGGTCGCGGAAATATTCCCCCATGGTACAGCCCGAGTATGGGGCGATGTACTGCATCGCAGCGGACTCGGACGCCGTGGCCACCACTACGATGGTGAACTCCATTGCGCCGTGCTCTTCAAGCTTGCGGATCACGTTCTTGATCGACGAGGCTTTCTGTCCCACCGCGACGTATATGCAGATGAGGTCCTTGCCCTTCTGGTTGATGATCGTGTCGATCGCCACTGCAGTCTTGCCGGTCTGGCGGTCGCCGATGATGAGCTCGCGCTGCCCGCGGCCGATCGGCACCATGGAGTCGATCGCCTTGAGACCGGTCTGCACCGGCTGGGAAACCGACTTGCGTTCGATCACGCCCGGGGCCACTTTCTCGATGACATCGGTCATCTTGGCGTTCACGGGGCCCTTGCCGTCGATCGGCTGACCGAGCGAGTTGACCACCCGGCCGATCAGTTCGGGGCCGACCGGCACTTCGAGAATGCGGCCCGTCGTCTTGACGGTATCGCCCTCGCTGATGTGCTCGTAGTCGCCGAGTACCACCGCGCCGACCGAGTCGCGCTCGAGGTTCAGCGCCAGCCCGAAGGTGGTGCGCGGGAATTCGACCATCTCGCCCTGCATCACGTCGGCAAGACCGTGGATACGGCAGATACCGTCGGTGACCGAGATCACCGTGCCCTGTGTGCGCGCCTCAGCAGTGGTCGCAAGGTCCTGGATCCGACTCTTGATGAGTTCGCTGATCTCGGATGGGTTGATCTGCATGAAAAACTCCTAGTGGGTAAGGGCGGCAGCCATCGCATCGAGCTTGCCGCGCACCGTTGCATCCAGCACTTTGTCGCCGACGACGATGCGAACGCCGCCGATCAGATTCTTGTCGACCTCTACCGCAGCGCGCACCTTGCGCTTGTGGCTCGCCTCGAGACGTGCCACCAGCCGCGCGGTCTGCTCGTCCGAAAGCGGCAGCGCCGAGTAGATCCTGACCTCGATCACGCCTTCGTGCTCGCGCCGCAACGCCTCGTAGAGCACGCGGATCTCGGGGACGAGCCCGATGCGGTCGTTCTGCACGAGCACCTGCACGAGATTCCGCCCCGCGCCGTCAAGCCGGTCCCCGGCCACGCCCAAAATCAGGTCTTCGAGCTGCCTGGCGCTCACGTTCGGATTGCTGACGCAGGCCTCAACGCGGGACTCCACGACAACAGCCTCGATGAGCGCCAGCATGTCGGACCAGGCAGAGAGATTGCCCTTGTCGCGCGCAAGGCGGAATACCGCTTCGGCATACGGGCGCGCGATGGTGACGAGTTCCGGCATATTCTTCCTACAACTGGCTTTCCACGGTCTTCAACAGATCGGCATGCGCTTTGGCGTCGACCTCCCGCAGCAGGATCTGCTCGGCGCCGGCCACCGCCAGCGTCGCCACCTGCGACCGCAACACCTCTTTGGCGCGCGAGACTTCCTGCTCGATCTCGGCCTTGGCGCCAGCAACCAGGCGCTCGCCTTCTGTCTTCGCGGTATTCTTCGCGTCCTCGATGATCTGGCTAGCGCGCCGCTCTGCTTGGGCAAGGATTTCCTGCACCCGCTGCTTGGCTTCCTCCGTCATCTCGGCCGAGCGCATGGTCGCCTGCTCCAGGTCGAGCTTGCCGCGTTCCGCCGCCGCCAGGCCCTCCGCGACCTGCTTCTGACGCGCCTCGATTGCGCGCATCAGGAACGGCCACACCAGCTTGGCCGTGAACCAGATGAAAAGCGCGAAGGTCGCCGCCTGCGACAGCAGGGTCAAATTGATGTTCATCGCATCCCCCTAACGGGAAAAACCACGCGCAACGCGGCCTATCCCTGAATGACCGCGAGCAGCGGATTGCCGAAAGCGAACAGCATCGCCAGACCGACGCCGATAATGAACGAAGCGTCGATCAGGCCGAGCAGCAGGAACACCTTCACCTGCAGCTGCGGCATGAGTTCCGGCTGGCGTGCGGCCGCCTCGAGGAAGCGGCTCGCCATGATGCCAATACCGATACAAGCGCCGGCGGCGCCCAGACCGATCATGAGGCCGATACCGATGCCGGTATACGCCTGGATCATCGCCAACATTTGCATCTTCTCCATCTGGATTTCCTTTCTTAAACGGGGTTGCCCCGAATTGAGATTAGTGTGTCTCGTGCGCCATCGAGAGATAGACGACAGTCAGCACCATGAAAATAAACGCCTGCAGCGCCACGATAAGAATGTGGAAGATCGCCCAGCCAAGGCCGAGTATGGCGCCGATCGCGGTGCCGATGAGCCCGGTCGCCGCCCACATGCCCAGCAGCATGAAAATGATCTCGCCCGCATACATGTTGCCGTAGAGCCGCAGCGAGTGCGACAGCGGCTTGGACAAGTATTCGACGAGATTCAGCAGGAAGTTTGCCGGCCACAACAGCGGACTGGATCCGAACGGCGTGCAGAATAGCTCATGCATCCACCCGCCCATGCCCTTCACCTTGACCGCGTAGAAAATCATCAGCACCCACACGGACAGGGCCAGGGCAAACGTGGTGTTTACGTCCGCCGTGGGCACGCCTTTCCAGTTTTCCTGCTGGAAGACGTGATGGTAGATCCACGCCATGATGTCGATCGGCAGGAAGTCCATGGCGTTCATCAGCAGCACCCAGACGAATACCGTGAGCGCAAGCGGCGTAATGAACGCGCGATTACCATGAAAAATGCTCTTCGCCTGGTCGTCGACGAACTCGACCAGGATTTCGACGAACGCTTGGCGCTTGTTCGGTACACCCGCGGTTGCCCCGCGGACGACCCACCGCAGGAAACCAAATCCGATGATGCCGAGTATGATCGAGGTTACCAGGGTATCAACGTGCAGGGTCCAGAACGGGCTCTCTCCGAACGAGACAGTGCGATTGGTGAGGTGGTGACCGATGTACGAGGTCGGGGTCAGTTCCGGGGCGGCCATCATGGGATTCCTGCTATTTTTCTCTACCTGTCGCGGGCGAGAATCGCCGCGCAGAACAAAAGCGCCGTCAAGAAGAATGTTCCGAAGAAAGCCGCCACCACGACTTGCTTATACACTGACAACACCGACCATAGCAGGATAATGACCAGCGCAACCTTGCTGGCTTCGGCTCTGAGCAGAGCCACGAGAGTTTCCCCTGCACTTCTCTTGCCCGCCCGTGACGCGAACCACCCCAGCACCGCGCCAGCCGCGACATTAATCGCTCCACCCAGCGCCGCAGAAACCGCGCCCGGCAATCCCTGCAACCAGCCAGCGACCAGAGCCGCCGCAATGGTGGCGTAGAGCTGCCAGCGCAGCACCGTGCGGATCGGCTTGCTCTCGAGGAGAGCCAACGGGTCCCCCCGGTCGAAAAGTGCGGGATTATACGCGGCGGAGCATGGAGCGTCAAAGAAAAACCCCGGTCACGCGCCGGTGAGTTTGGCGATGATCGCCTCGAGCTCATCGAGATTGCGATAGTTGATGGTGAGCCTGCCCGTGCCCTTCTTCGACCCCAGCCGAATATCGACCCTTGTGCCAAGGCGCTCACACAACTCCTCCTGGAGGCGGGCGACATCGCGGTCCGCGCGCGGCCGCGGCCGCGCGGCCGGCACCCTGAGCAGCCGCGCGACCCGCCGTTCCACGTCGCGCACGGAGAGTTGCTGCGCCGCCGCCCCTCGCGCCAGCTCGACCTGGCGCATCGCCGGCAACGCCAGCAGCGCGCGTGCGTGCCCCATGTCGATCCGGCCCTCCTGCAGGAGCTCTCGCACTGGCGGCGCCAGCTCGAGCAGCCGCAGCAGATTCGTCACCCCGGAACGCGAGCGGCCGACCGCTTCGGCGGCCTGCGCGTGGGTCATGCCGAACTCCTGGATCAGGCGCTGGATGCCGGTCGCCTCCTCGAGCGGGTTTAGATCCTCGCGCTGGATGTTTTCGATGAGCGCCACCGCCAGCGCCTGACGGTCAGGCACTTCGCGCAACAGCGTCGGCACCGTGCCGAGCCCGGCGATCCGCGCCGCGCGCCAGCGGCGCTCCCCGGCGATGATCTCGTAGCGCCCGCCGGCGACCGGTCGCACGAGTATCGGCTGCATGATGCCCTGCGCCTTGATCGACTCGGCAAGCTCGGCGAGCGCTTCCTGGTCCATGCGCGTTCGCGGCTGATATTTCCCTGGCTGAAGCGCGTCGATCGCGAGTTCCGTCAGCGCTTCACCGGCCGGCGCGCCGCGTTCCTCGCCGCCGAGCAGTGCGTCGAGACCTCGTCCCAAGCCCCTTGGCTTCACCATGTCATCCATTTCCTCACGCCGCCTGCGGATTGCGGTTCAGCATCTCGCCAGCCAGGGCAATATACGCTAGCGCCCCCTTGGAATTGCGATCGAATTTGAGCCCCGGCACACCGTAGCTCGGCGCCTCGGCGAGCCGCACGTTGCGCGGAATGACCGTGCGGTACACCTTGTCGCCGAAGTGGGTTACGAGTTGCTCCGAGACCTGTTGCGCGAGCGTGTTGCGCGGGTCGTACATCGTGCGCAGCAGCCCTTCTATCTGCAGCTCCGGATTCAGGTTGACCCGCACCGCCTTGATCGTCGCCACCAGGTCGGAGAGGCCCTCAAGCGCATAGTACTCGCACTGCATCGGAATCATAACCGCCTGTGCCGCCGTAAGCCCGTTCACCGTGAGGAGATTGAGGGCGGGCGGGCAATCAATCAATACGAAGTCGTAGTCGCCCCGCACCGACGAGAGCGCCGCCTTCAGGCGTGTCTCGCGGTGTTCGATTTCTACCAGCTCGACCTCTGCGCCCGCGAGCTCACGGTTAGCCGGGATAAGATCGTACTCGCCGCCCGCCGCTCGCGTGCGCACCGCATCGAGCGTGCGGGTGCCGAGCAGTAGGTGGTAGACCGTCGCGGACAGTTTGCGCTTATCGACGCCGCTGCCCATGGTGGCGTTGCCCTGAGGATCGAGATCGATCAGCAGGACGCGCTGATTTGCCGCGGCGAGGCTGGCCGCGAGGTTGACGCCGGTCGTGGTTTTGCCGACGCCGCCCTTCTGGTTGGTGATAGCGAGCACCTTATTCATGCGGGTTCCACCAAAACCAGATGGCGCTCGGCGCGCACGTACGGCACATTGAGCGCAAAAACGTCGCGGAGCCGGTATCCGGCCGGAATGCGTGTCAGCTCCTCATGCGGGTAGACTCCCTTCATCGCCGCGAGGCAGCCGCCCGCCGCCGCAAGCGCGCCTGCGCCCGTGACAAAATCTTGCAATTCGGAAAAGGCGCGCGAGATCACGAGGTCAAACTTGCCCTCGGGGCGCCAGGTCTCCGCGCGCTCGCATACGGCCTCCGCATTCGCGAGCCCAAGCTCGATCAGCGCCTGTCGCAAGAAAGTCACCTTCTTGTGGTTCGCGTCGAGTAGCGTCACCTGCGCATCAGGCAGTGCGACCGCAAGCGGAATGCCTGGCAGCCCCGCGCCACTGCCCACGTCGAGGATGCGCCCGGCGGCAGCAATGTGCGAGACCACCGCCAGGCTGTCGAGCAGGTGCTGGCCCACCATCTTGAGCGGCTCGCGCACGGCGGTCAGGTTGTAGATCTGGTTCCACTTGTGTATCAACCCCAAATAGTCGAGCAGGCGTTGGCGGGAGTCCGCAGGCAGGTCGAGTCGGAGTTCGCGTAAGCCACGGTCGAACCGCTCGCTGGGCGTCATGCCGTTTTCTTCTGCGCGGAAAATCCCCGTTTAGCGTGCACCATCAACACCGATACCGCCGCAGGCGTGACGCCCGAGATGCGCGCCGCCTGCCCGATGGTCTCCGGGCGATGACGGTTCAACTTCTGCTGCACCTCAAACGACAAACCGCGCACTTCGGTGTAATCGATTTCCGCCGGCAATCGCGTGCTCTCGTGTTGTTCCTGGCGCGCGATTTCTTCCCGCTGGCGCTCGATGTAACCGTGATACTTGGCTTGTATTTCCACCTGCTCGGCAACTTGGGCAGCGGCGACAGCGGGGCCAGCGCCGGGGAGGCTCATCAACGCCGCGTACGTTACACCGGGCCGCCGCAACAGGTCCGCCAGCGTGTACTCGCGCTCGAGCGTCTGGCCCAGCACGCGCTCGACTTCCTTCTGCGGAATGAGCCGCGGATTGACCCAGATTGCTTTCAGCCGCTCCCGCTCGCGCGCAATCGCTTCCTGTTTACTGCTGAACGCCTCCCAGCGCCGGTCATCCACCACGCCCAGGCCGCGGCCGACCTCGGTGAGCCGGAGGTCTGCGTTATCCTCGCGCAGCGACAGCCGGTACTCGGAGCGGCTCGTGAACATGCGGTACGGCTCGGACACCCCGCGGGTGATGAGATCGTCGACCAGCACGCCCAGGTAGGCTTCGGCGCGACTTGGACACCACGGCTCGCGATCGGTGGCTAAGCGCGCCGCGTTGATGCCGGCGAGCAGGCCCTGTGCGGCCGCTTCCTCATAGCCCGTGGTGCCGTTGATCTGCCCGGCGAAGAACAGCCCCGAGATCGACTTGGTCTCAAGCGAAGACTTAAGGTCGCGCGGGTCGAAATAATCATACTCGATAGCGTAGCCGGGACGCGTAATGAACGCCTTCTCGAGCCCCTTGATTGATCGCACCAGATCGAGCTGGACGTCGAACGGCAAGCTGGTCGATATGCCGTTGGGATAAAACTCGCTGACTGTCAGCCCTTCCGGCTCAAGAAAGACCTGGTGCGAGTCCTTGGCTGCGAAGCGGTGGATCTTGTCCTCGATTGACGGGCAGTAGCGCGGGCCGACACCCTCGATGACACCGGTGTACATTGGCGAACGGTCGAGGCCGCGGCGAATGATGTCGTGCGTGCGCGCGTTGGTGTGCGTAATCCAGCACGGCACCTGCGGCGGGTGCTGTTCGCGCCGGCCCAGGAACGAAAATACTGGCGCCGGGGTGTCGCCCGCCTGCTCGCTCATCATCGAAAAATCGACGCTGCGGCCGTCGATGCGCGGCGGCGTGCCGGTTTTCAACCGCCCGACCGGCAGCTGCATCTCGCGCAGGCGCTGTGCGAGCGTCAATGCCGGCGGATCGCCCGCACGCCCCGCCCAGTAATTTTGCAGGCCGACGTGAATCAGCCCGGAGAGGAACGTTCCGGTGGTCAGGACCACCGCGCGCGCGCAGAAGCGGATGCCGATCTGCGTCACCACACCGGTCACCCGGTCGCCGTCGAGCGTCAGGTCATCGACGGCCTGCTGGAAAATGCGCAAGTTCGGCTGGTTTTCTAAGCGGCTACGGATCGCATTACGGTAAAGCACGCGATCTGCCTGCGCGCGTGTCGCGCGCACCGCCGGTCCTTTGCGCGAATTAAGGATGCGAAACTGGATGCCCGCCTCGTCGATCGCGGTGGCCATGGCCCCTCCCAGCGCATCCACTTCCTTGACAAGATGCCCCTTGCCGATACCGCCGATCGACGGGTTGCACGACATCTGGCCCAAAGTTTCGATGCTATGGGAGAGCAACAGCGTAGCACAACCCATCCGTGCGCAAGCGAGCGCCGCCTCGGTCCCGGCGTGACCCCCACCAACCACAATAACATCAAATCTTTCAGTGTGTTGTGTCACTATTTTGGCGCTCAACGAAAGAATGAATCATACCGTAACACGCGGCAGAAATGAATAGGATTCTGGCGCCCATCAGACGTTTCACGTGGAACTCCGCGATGTTGTGCTGCAATATTGCCGTCAACGGCGACGTTTCACGTGGAACCTTGGCTATTTTCCGATGCAGAAGCGCGAAAAAATTTCCCCCAGCAGATCGTCGGCGGTAAATTCTCCGGTAATGGTGGCCAGCGCCTCCTGCGCCAGGCGCAATTCCTCTGCCAGCAGTTCGAGAGCCCGCCCGTGGTCCCCGGCTGCACGCAGGTGGCCGCACGTCTTCTCCAGCGCCTGCAAATGCCGCGCGCGCGCCATAAACAACCCCTCCCCCTGCTCGCGCCAGCCGACCGCCTTTAACAGCGCGTTCTGCAGCGCCTCCACCCCGGCGCCGGTCTTGGCTGACAGCCAGACAACGGTCGCCCCATCAACGGATTCCACGCTTGCCGCTCGCGGGAGCAAGTCAATCTTGTTCATGACCCGAAACCGCGGGAGGCGCTGCGGCAACCTGGAAAATATCGCGCGGTCAGAATCCGTCTCGCCGCGTGTGCTGTCCATCAATAACACGACCAAATCCGCGTTCTCAATCGCAGTCCAGGTGCGGGCGATACCGATGCGCTCCACCGGGTCCACCGAATCATGCAGCCCGGCGGTGTCAATGATGTGCGCCGGAATTCCGCCTATATCGATTGTTTCCCGAACTGCGTCGCGCGTCGTGCCCGCGATTTCGGTGACGATCGCGAGTTCTTCCCCCGCCATGCGGTTAAGCAGGCTCGATTTGCCCACGTTGGGCTGCCCAGCGAGGACGATGTGCATGCCCTCTCGCAGCAGCCGGCCCTGCCGCGATGCCAAAAGGACCGTTTCCAGCTTACGCCGCATTTGCTCGATATGCCCTTTGACGTCCGGCTGCGCAAGAAAATCGATTTCCTCCTCCGGAAAATCGAGGGTCGCCTCGACCCGCATGCGCAGCTCGGTCAGCGCGCGCACGAGGTCGTGGATTCGCTCGGAGAACTCCCCTTGAAGCGAGCGCATTGCGCAGCGTGCCGCTTCCACCGTCGTGGAATCGATCAGGTCGGCAACACCCTCTGCCTGCGCGAGGTCAAGCTTATCGTTGAGGAACGCGCGCTTGGTGAATTCCCCTGGCTCCGCAATCCGTGCACCTACCTCAATGCAGCGCGTCAGCAGTAGTTGCATGATCACGGGACTGCCGTGACCATGCAGTTCGAGCACGTCCTCGCCCGTGTAAGATCGCGGGGCAGCGAAATAAAGTGCGATGCCCTCGTCGATGGTGCCGCCCTCTCGATCGAGGAAGCGCGCCCGCACCGCCCGTCGCGGCGACAACGGCCGCCCGATGATCGCCTCGATCAGGACGTCCAGCGCAGGGCCCGAGACCCGCACGACCCCGATGCCGCTCCGCCCGTGGGCAGTGGCGATTGCTGCAATGGTGTCTTTGGCGGCCATCGGCGGCGAGCATGGCCGCTTGGGTTGTGGCTAGCGGCTGATTACTTGCGCACGCGCGCCGCAGATTGCTCAAGCTTGTGTGTGATATGCCACTGCTGAGCGATGGAGAGAATGTTATTGACTAGCCAGTACAAAACCAAGCCCGCCGGGAAGAAGAAGAAGAAAATGCTGAACGCGATCGGCATGACCTTCATGACCTTCGCCTGCACTGGATCGGGCGGTTCCGGGTTGAGCCTGGTCTGCACGATCATCGTAATACCCATCAAGATCGGCAGCACGTACCAAGGATCCGGCGACGCCAAGTCATCAATCCACAACATGAAGGGTGCGTGCCGGAGTTCTACGCTCGCCAGCAAAGTCCAATAAAGCGCAATAAAAACAGGTATTTGTACTAATATTGGCAAGCAGCCGCCGAGCGGGTTAATCTTTTCGGTCTTATAAAGGTCCATCATCGCCTGCTGCATGCGCTGGCGATCGTTACCGTACTGCTCCTTCAGTCGCTGCATTTTGGGCGCGAGCACGCGCATTTTTGCCATGGACCGGTAGCTCGCCTCGGACAGCGGATAGAAAATAAGCTTGATGACGATCGTCAGCAAGATGATTGCAACGCCCCAGTTCGCGGTCCAGTCGTGGAACAACGAGAGCAGCCAGAAGAGTGGTACAGCAATGATCGTGAGCCAGCCGTAATCGACCACTAGATCGAGACCGGGAGCCAGCTTCGCGAGCTTTTCCGGTTCCTGCGGTCCGGCATAGAGCGGCACCGTGAGCGAGCCCGTCCCGCCGGCATCGATGCCGGCGGCCTGCACGATCACCCCCGCTGCGTAGAGCTTGCCCTCGAGCGAACGCGTAAAGAACTCCCGTGGCGCTCCCGCCTTGGGCAGCCAAGCGCTGAAGAAATAGTGCTGCAGGATGGAAATCCAGCCGTCATCGCTGTTCTTGGGATAGGACGTCTTGCCCTTCTCGATGTCGCTCCACTGGACCTTTTGGAATTTGTCTTTGTCGGTGTACACCGCGACGCCGGTGAATGTCGGCAGCATGGCGGAGTCGCCAGCGGGTGCCGAGCCGTCTCGCACCAGCTGAAAATAGCCGAAGGGTTCGATGCGCATCGCGCCGCCATTGACGATATCGAAGCCCACATCGATCAAGTAGCTTCCGCGGTGGAAACGCAGGACCTTGGTGATCTTTGCGCCGTTCGACTCGGGCGCCTCGAGGCGCAGCTCTAAGCTCGATTGGCCGTCCGCCAGGCGTAGATCCCCTGCTGCCGTCCTGTAGCGCGTGCGGTGGTTCGGCATTCCCGGTCCGATCAGTCCGGATTGCGCAACATAGGTATGGTCTGTTCGGCTCTCAAACAGGATAAAGCGCTTGCCCTTATCGACAGTGCCGCGATGGCTCTTGAGTTCCAGGCGGCGCACATCCCCGCCGACCATGCTGACTTCCGCCACCACCGTATCCGTTTCGACACGGACTACGTCGCTTTGAGGCAGCGCGGCTGTTCCTTCCGGTGCCGGCGGTGCTTGGCGCCCAGCCAACTTCTCGCTCGGCTGAGGAATCTCGGCTGCTTGCTCAGCCTTGGCCGGAGACGCGCTTTCTGGCGTCGGCGCTCGCGTAGGTGCGGATTCCTGGTCGCGCTGCCACGCGTCAAGCAGCATGAAAACCGAAAACGTGAACACGAAAAACAGGATTAGCCGTTGGGTGTCCATACGAAGTATCAGCGCTTAAGTCGGCGCACGATGTGCCGGCAACGCGGTGTTTTGTCTCATCTGCAGAGCGTAGCGAAGAGATCCCTCACTTCAGCCCAGGTTACTGCACGCGCCCGGGAATCCCGGGCTTGGAACTGCACTACGATGTCGACTCCCGGGAGCGCTCCCCGCGCGGCGCGGAAGGCTTCCCGCACCCGCCGCTTGCTCCGATTGCGGTCAACGGCGCGCGGCATCGCCTTTCTTCCGGCAACGATCCCCAGCCGCGGATACTTGAGACCGTTAGGCCGAGCGCGGACAACTACCGGCCCCCGGCGCAATACCTCACCGCTCGCCAGCACCGCCTCAAACTGCTCGGGCCGCAACAGGCGCTCGAGTCGGGATCGGCGCACCTGCGGAAGAACACCTTTGAACTGAACTCAGGCGGCCAGCCGCGCCCGACCCTTGGCCCGGCGCGCGCGCAGTACCTTGCGGCCACCAAGCGTCTTCCTGCGTGCGCGATATCCGTGCGTACGCTTGCGACGCGTCTTTGATGGTTGATAGGTTCGCTTCATGTGTGGACTCGGTTTCTGCGGGGCTGAAAAACCGGTTATTACAACCCGTTTCGGCAAGTCCTGTCAATCGACGCGCAGGACGCGCAAACACGGCTTCCTGCGCAACCAGCTTGTGGATAACTTTTTTCAAAACCGCTAAAATCCAAGATTGCTCGGCATCTCCCTCACCCGCTTTTTCTAACGACACCGCCGCCCCGCACGATGAACAGCTTCTGGCGCTTCTGCCTCTCCCGATTCGAGAAAGAGCTCACACCCCAGCAATACAAAACCTGGATCGAACCGCTCAAGTTCCGCGCCGACGGTGACACCGTAACGCTGATCGCGCCCAACCGTTTTGTGCTGCAGTGGATCCGCGATAAATTCTCCCGCCGCATCCACGACCTCGCTACCGAGCAATTCCAACGGCCGGTGGAACTGCGTTTCGTGTTGGGTGACAAGGGCATCTCCGCCTCTCCGCCGCCGCCTGCGCCAGAGGTTGCGCTGGCTAGGCCTAAAGTGCGAGAGATTTCTCGCCTCAATCCGGCGTTTTCGTTCGACACATTCGTCACAGGGAAGGCCAACGAACTGGCGCGCGCGGCAGCAACGCAAGTTGCCGAGCGCCCCGGCACAGCTTACAACCCGCTCTTCATCTACGGTGGTGTCGGCCTCGGCAAGACTCATCTCATCCAGGCAATCGGGAATCTTCTGCTGGCCCGCGCCCCAGAAAGTAAGATCCGTTATATCCACGCTGAGCAGTACGTCTCCGACGTCGTCCGCGCTTATCAGCACAAGGCGTTCGATGATTTCAAGCGCTATTATCACTCCCTCGACCTGTTGCTGATCGACGACATCCAGTTCTTCAACGGCAAGAACCGCACGCAGGAGGAATTCTTTTACGCCTTTAATGCGTTGATTGAGTCCCACAAGCAGGTCGTTATTTCCTGCGATACCTATCCAAGGGAAATCGCGGGTATGGAAAACCGGCTTATCTCTCGCTTTGGCTGGGGTCTCACTGTCGCCGTTGAGCCGCCAGAACTGGAGATGCGCGTCGCGATTCTCTTGAAGAAAGCCGAGGCGGAAGCGGTCAAAATCGACGAGACGGTCGCTTTCTTTCTCGCCAAGCATATTCAATCGAATGTCCGGGAGCTGGAAGGCGGGCTTAAACGCGTGCTCGCGTACGCGCGCTTTTCTGGGCAGGAAATATCCGTTGACTTGTGCCGCGACGCCCTGCGCGACTTGCTTGCCATCCAGAATCGCCAGGTGTCGGTCGAAAACATCCAGAAGACCGTTGCCGATTACTACAAGATCAAGGTCTCGGAGATGTACTCCAAGAAGCGCAGCCGCAACGTCGCCCGCCCGCGCCAGATCGCTATGGCGCTCGCCAAGGAACTGACCCATCTGAGCCTCCCTGATATTGGAGAGGCCTTTGGCGGTCGCGACCATACGACCGTTTTGCACGCTTGCCGCAAGATCGCCAACCTTCGCGCCAGCAACACCGATCTAACTCGCGACATTGTGTCTCTACTCAAAGTGCTCCGCAGCTGATTTCCTGCGCTTATCTTGTGCATATCTTATTGATTCACGCGCGTTCAACGTCGCCCCACAAATGATCCACAGGTATCAATGCACAAACACACACCGACCCACGCGCGTTTTCCTCAGTAGAATCAATTGCTCCTCCGGTTCTGCACAGGCGTATGCACCCTTTATTAGTCTTACTATTTTTAAATAATTCTTTATGATAATTGCACAAGTTCAGCGTGACGTCCTGCTTAAGCCGCTGCAGGCTGTCACGGGAATTGTGGAAAAGCGGCATACCCTGCCGATACTCTCGAACGTCTTACTACAGCGCAAACAAGAAAATTTACTACTCGTCGCGACCGATTTAGAAATTCAGGTTTCCACTAACAGCGCAGGCCAGAGCAAGGGCGCAGAAGATGTGAGCTTGACCGTATCGGCGCGTAAATTGCAGGATATTTTGCGGGCACTGCCGGAAGACACCGAGGTGCTGCTCGATGCTCAGAATAACCGCCTCCAGGTGCGCGCCGGAAAGAGCCGCTTCAATCTACAGACCCTTCCAGCAGAGGATTTCCCAAGCATGGCCGAGCCAGGCGACCCCCTCGCGAGACTCTCCCTACCGCAGCAGGCGCTACATGACTTACTGCTGCTGGTCCAGTATGCCATGGCGCAACAGGACATTCGCTACTATCTCAACGGACTATTGCTGGTGCTCGAGGGGGAGCACATTCGGGTCGTGGCAACAGACGGCCATCGGCTCGGCTATGCTGCCGCCAAGCTCGATCAAGTGTTGGAGAAGCGGGAGGTAATACTACCGCGGAAAGCGGTCTTGGAGTTGGCAAAGCAACTGGGCGGAGGCGATGAGCCGGTTACCGTAGAGGTGTTCGCGAACCAAGTGAAGTTCACGTTCGGAAACGTCGAACTTGTGACGAAGGTGATCGATGGGAAGTTTCCCGATTACACCAGGGTAATCCCGCCTAACTACCACAAACATATCGTTCTGAACCGCGTTGTCCTACAACAGGCCTTGCAACGCGCGGCAATTCTTGCGAACGAGAAATTCCGCGGCGTGCGCTGGATGCTTACGGGGAACAGCCTGCGAATCTCCTGTACGAATAATGAGCAGGAGGAAGCACAGGAGGAGCTCGAGGTGTCGTACGACGGCGACGCTTTGGATGTGGGCTTTAACATTACATATCTCCTTGATGTCTTGAATAATGTCCAGGACGAGGAAGTGACGTGCTCGTTCGGGGACGCGAGCAGCAGCATGTTGGTCACCGTCAAGGAGAATGATAACTTCCGCTACGTAGTGATGCCGATGCGAATCTAATTGCATCGCGAGAACAGCACGAAAATGACAGAAAAGACAAGCGAAAAGCACCGCTCCTACGATTACGACGCAAGCAGTATTAAGGTCCTCAAAGGCCTCGACGCCGTGCGCAAGCGGCCCGGCATGTATATCGGCGACACAAGCGACGGGACCGGCTTGCACCATATGGTTTTCGAGGTGCTGGATAACGCGATTGATGAAGCGCTTGCTGGCTATTGCAACGAGATCAGCATTATCATCCACCCGGACAATTCGATTAGTGTCTCGGACAATGGCCGAGGCATCCCAACGGAGATCTTTCCGGAAGATGAGGAGAAACGCTCAACCGCGGAACTCGTCATGACCGAGCTTCATGCTGGCGGGAAATTTGACAACAACTCGTACAAGATCGCCGGTGGGCTTCACGGCGTCGGGGTCTCGGTGGTTAATGCCCTCTCCGAATGGCTGCGCCTGTCCATACGGCGCGACGGCAAGCACCACCAGATGGAATTCCGCCTAGGCGAGCCGGTTGCGCCGCTAAAGGTGACCGGAAAGACCGAACGGCGCGGGACTGAAGTGCATTTCTTGGCGAGCAAGGAAATCTTTGGCGACACGGAATATCACTATGACATTCTGGCAAAGCGCCTGCGCGAACTGTCATTTCTTAATCACGGCGTGAAGATCACGCTTACGGATCAGCGCACCGGCAAAGGGGAGGTGTTCGCGTTTAGCGGTGGCGTGAAGGGCTTTGTCGAGTTCATGAACCGCGCCAAGAATGTGCTGCATCCGAATATCTTCTACGCGACGGCTGAAAAGGACGGCATCACGGTCGAAGTGGCAATGCAATGGAACGATTCCTATCAGGAGTCGATGCAGTGCTTCACCAACAACATTCCGCAGCGCGACGGGGGAACTCATCTCACAGGTCTGCGCGCCGCGATGACCCGCACGCTGAACCACTACATCGAAAGCAATGAGCTTGCGAAGAAGGCGAAAGTCGAGACCAGCGGGGAGGACATGAAGGAAGGCCTGACAGCCGTGCTTTCAGTCAAGGTGCCCGAACCGAAGTTTTCCTCCCAGACCAAGGATAAGCTGGTCTCTTCCGAGGTGCGGCCCGTGGTAGAGGAGATCGTTGCGGCCAAGCTGATGGAACTCCTCCTGGAGAAGCCGGGCGACGCCAAAGTCATCTGCGGCAAGATCATCGATGCGGCGCGCGCGCGCGAAGCCGCGCGAAAAGCGCGCGAGCTGACGCGGCGCAAAGGCGTGCTCGACTCGTTCGGCCTGTCAGGCAAGCTCGCCGACTGCCAAGAACGCGATCCGGCGGCGGCGGAGCTCTTCATCGTCGAGGGCGACTCGGCGGGCGGCTCAGCGAAGCAGGGCCGCGACCGAAAGTTCCAGGCAATCCTGCCGCTCAAAGGCAAGATTCTCAATGTCGAAAAGGCTCGGCTCGATAAGCTGCTTTCGTCGCAGGAGATCGCGACCCTAATCGGCGTGCTGGGTACCGGGATCAAGGACGAATATTCGCCGGAAAGACTGCGCTACCATCGCATCATCATCATGACCGACGCCGATGTGGACGGCTCGCATATCCGGACGCTGCTTCTAACGTTTTTCTATCGGCAGATGCACCAACTGGTCGAGGGCGGCCACATCTACATCGCGCAGCCGCCGCTCTACAGGGTCAGGCACGGAAAGAAAGAGCGCTATCTCAAGGACGAGCACGAGCTCAACCAGTACCTCCTACGGCTCGCCCTGTCGGAAGCCGAGCTGTACACGTCCGAGAAGGCGCAGGCGATTACCAAGGAAGCCCTGGAACAGGTGGCGAAGGATTATCTGCTCGCGGAAGCGGTCATCGAGCGCGTAAGCAGCCTGGTCGACCGCGGCGCGCTGAACGCGCTTCTCACCCAGCCCACGACGCTCGATCTCAGCGAGGAGAAAACCGCCCAGAAGAGCGCCCAAACGCTTGCCGCCCTAATCGCCGATCCAAACGTCAAAGTCAATGCGAAATTCGAGGATAAGACAGAGACCTACATGATCGCCATCGAGCGCATGCAACATGGAAATTCGCGCCACAGCTACATCGATGCCGATTTTCTCCACAGCGGCGATTACACGCAGATCAAGCGCACGGCGCAGGTGCTGCAGGGGTTGCTGGGAGAGGGCGCGTACGTGAAGCGCGGGGGGCAGATGCAGGCGGTGACGGAGTTTCGCGAGGCGATCGAATGGCTGCTGGGCGAGGTCAAGCGCGGCATCACCGTCCAGCGCTACAAGGGCTTGGGGGAGATGAATCCGGAACAACTGTGGGAAACCACGATGGATCCGAAGACGCGGCGCTTTCTCAAGGTGCAGATCGAGGACGGGATCGCGGCGGACGAGATCTTTACTAAGCTGATGGGCGACGCGGTGGAACCGCGCCGCGAATTCATTGAGCGAAACGCCCTCGGTGTGCGCAATCTCGATGTTTGAGGGCGCCCGGAAGGGCCCGGCCCTCTACCTGTCTTTCGGCATGCTTTTTTGCGTTTTCTTGCCGCCGGTTTTGCGTTAGACGTTTGTCGGGCCCAAGACCGACCAACGCCTGGCGCGTCACGATGCTCCGCGCTTTCCGGACTTTGTGGATTTTCCCGGGCGTCTTGTGGCCTTTGGCGCGTTCTTGGTTGCCCGCGGGGCGAACTCAAAGCCGACTTTGCCATCGTTCTGCTTGGCCAGGAAAGCCTTGAATTTTCGTCCATTTCGGTTGGAGACGAAATCGGCCAGCAAATCGGTCTTGCCGGTTGCCAGGAGCTTTCTCATCTGGTCGCGCGCTATCTCCTGGCGCAGGATCACCTTGCCGGAACGGAAGTCACACTGCTTCGCGGGGGCCTTCTCGCACAGGTAGCTCATGCCGCGCTCGAAAACCTGGGCGCCGCATTTCGGACACGCGCCGAGCGGCTCCTGGCCCGAGAAGTCGACCTCGTTCGCGTTATCGTCGCCCGACTCCTGGCCGAAATCGAATTCCAGCTTGAAGTTGCTGTTCTCTTCGTCGGGAACGATGCGCAGGATCGCGGCGAAGGGGCGTCCGATCTTCGACCGGAATCCCTGCACCGGGCCAAGCGTGCGCTCCGCCAGCAACGACTCGACTTCCGGGATCTCGAACTGACGGCCGGCCGGCGTCTTGGTAATTGAAAATGCGCACTTCTCGCATGCGAACCGGCGGTAGTTTTCCTTGACGGTGCGGCCGCAATTCGGGCACGGCGTCTTGAGCGTGGCGTAGTCGCCGGGCACCGTATCGCTGTCATATTCCTTGGCGCGCTTTACGATCAACCGCGTCATGCGCGCGATTTCCCGCATGAACTCCTCGCGCTTGAGCTTGCCGCGCTGCATCAGATTGAGCCTGTACTCCCACTCGCCGGTGAGCTCCGGCTGGGTGAGCTCGTTGACCCCGAGTCCGCGCAGCAGGGTCATGAGCTGAAACGCTTTGGCCGTGGGAATGAGCTCGCGGCCCTCGCGCAGAAGGTATTTCTCCGCGATGAGCCCCTCGATAATCGCGGCGCGTGTTGCCGGCGTGCCGAGACCCTTCTGCGCCATCGCCTCGCGCAACTCATCGTCTTCGATCAGCTTACCCGCGCCTTCCATCGCGGTGAGCAGAGTTGCCTCGGAGTAGCGCGCCGGGGGCTTGGTCGACAGGGCGAGGACTTCCGCCCGCTCGGTAAGCGGCTTTTCCCCTTTGGCAACCGGCACCAATCTCGAGTCGTCGCCCTGAGTGTCCTTGCCGTAGATTGCGAGCCAGCCGGGTTTCAACAGCACCTTGCCCTCGGTCTTGAAAGAGTGCCGCGCGACCTCGGTTACGCGCGTGGTAATAAGATACTCTGCGGCGGGAAAGAATACCGCCAGGAAGCGCTTGGTCACGAGTTCGTAGATCTTCTGCTGCACCTCGTTCAACTGCTTGGGAAGCTGGGGGGTTGGGATGATGGCGAAGTGATCCGAGACCTTCGCGTTGTCGAAAATCCGCTTGTGGGGACGCACCCACCCGCCCTTGATGACTTGCCGTGCGAAGGCGGCGTTGGCGCCCTCATCCGCCAGCGCTCCCATCGTCGACTTGACCGTCGCGACGTAGTCCTCGGGCAGATGCCGCGAGTCGGTGCGCGGGTAGGTGAGAACCTTGTGCCGTTCGTACAGCTCCTGCGCGATTGAGAGCGTCATCTTGGCCGAGAAGCCGAAGCGCCCATTGGCTTCACGCTGAAGCGAGGTCAGGTCGAACAGCGTGGGCGAGACCTGCGAGGAGGGCTTCGCTTCCTCCTTTACGGCGCCTAGTTTGCCATGGCACGCGGCCGCGACTGCCTCGGCTGCGGCCTTGTCCCACAGACGGTTCTCGCGCCGCTCCGGGTCGCTGTCATCGCGCTTGAAGTTGGGGTCGAACCAGCGGCCATCGTAGGCGCCCGCGGCGGCGGCGAACGTCGCTTTGACTTCCCAATACTCCCGTGCCTTGAATCCCCGGATCTTGTTCTCACGCTCGACGACGATGGCGAGCGTCGGGGTCTGAACCCGCCCCACGGTTGTCAGGTAGAACCCGCCCCCCTTGCTGTTGAACGCAGTCATCGCGCGGGTGCCGTTGATGCCCACGATCCAGTCCGCCTCGCTGCGGCTGCGAGCGGCGTTCGCCAGCGGCTGCATTTCCTCGTCCGAACGCAGGCGCTCGAAGGCGTCGCGAATCGCGGCCGGGGTCATCGACTGTAGCCAGAGCCGCTGCGCCGGCTGTTTCGCCTTTGTGGCCTGAACCAGGTAGCGGAAAATGAGCTCGCCCTCGCGCCCCGCGTCGCACGCGTTGATGACGCCGGTGACGTCTTTGCGTTTCAGCAGTTTGGCGAGCGCTTTCAGCCGATTCTCGCTCTTCGCGATAGGCACTAGGTCGAAGTGGGGAGGGATTACCGGCAGGTGCGCAAAGCTCCATTTGCCGCGCTTGACCTCGTACTCGTCGGGCGCCGCAATCTCGAGCAGATGGCCCACCGCCGAGGACAGCACGTACTTATCGCTTTCGAAATGGTCGCCTTCCTTTTTGAAGCCGCCCAGCGCGCGCGCGATATCGTTGGCGACAGAAGGTTTCTCGGCGATGATCAGTTGCTTTCCCATGGCAGCCGTACGAATTGTCGGTACGCCGCGTTGTATCGGCACGGCGTCCCGGGTGGGTGAAAAGAGCGCCCGATGATAAGAACAAACCTACGCTGTGGCAAGCCTGCGATCCCGGCAGGCGTGTCTTGGGAGCGGAAATCGCGCGCGTCCGGAACGTGAGCCATGCTGGAAATCACGGCGCGCGGCGCTTAGCGCACGCGCTGGAAGCGGCCGCCAGGCAACGCGGTTACTGCGCCGTCGACCTCAAGTTGCGACAATAGCGCCGCCACCGCGGCGCTGGAAAGCTCGCAGCGCGTCGCCAACGTATCGATGTCGCATGGATCGAAGCCGAGATGCTCGAGCAGCGTCTGGAGATTCGGATCGGCGCTCGCCACGAGCGACCCACCCGCGGCCGCGGCAGACGAAAGGCCCAGTTCCTCGAGGATGTCGTGCGCGTTCTCGGTGAGCTTGGCGCCCTGCTTGATGAGCTGGTGGCAGCCTTTCGACTGGGGCGAATGGATCGAGCCGGGCACCGCGAACACTTCCCTGCCCTGCTCGTTGGCGAGCCGAGCGGTGATGAGCGAACCGCTTGCCGGAGCGGCTTCCACAATCAGGCAGCCGCGCGCAAGTCCGCTGATCAACCGATTGCGGCGCGGGAAATTGGCGCCGAGCGCCGGCGTGCCGAGCGCAAACTCCGACACCAGTAGGCCGTCGGAGGCCAGGGCGTGCGCGAGCGCGCGGTTGCGCGCTGGGTAGACGATGTCGAGGCCAGTGCCGAGCACCGCGATGCTGCTGGCATGACCGGCGAGGCCGCCGCGATGTGCCGCCGCGTCGATTCCCAGCGCAAGCCCGCTAACGATGGTGAGGCCGGCATCGCTCAGCGTGCGAGCAAAGGATTCGGCGATCGCCGCGCCTTGCGGGGTCGCGTGGCGGCTACCGACGATGGCGAGAGCCGGATTGGCGAGCAGCTCGGCTCGGCCCTTGGCATAGAGGAGTGGCGGCGGGTCGGGGATTTGCAGGAGGGGTTGCGGGTAGGCCGGGTCGGCGAGCGTAATGACCCGGTTCAGCGGGTCATCGAGCCAGGCGCGGATTCCGGGCAAGGCGTCTACCGCGCCGCCAGCGCAGATCACGTGAGCGACGTGGTCGGGCACATGACGCACGAGCGCGGCGTGGCTCGCGCGGAGGATTAACTCAGGCGCGCCGAACGCAAGGAGCAGCCCGCGCAGCGCGGCGGCGCCCACGCCAGGTATCAGCGCGAGGCGGAGCCACGGCTCGAGTTGCTGGTCGAGCGCCATACCCGGAGGACAGGCGCCGTGCCTCGAGCCGGGCGATTACGGGTTGGTGGCGAGGTCGTTGAGGCTGACCGGCCGCGAGGCTTCCATCACCAGCGCGAACGCGGCGCGGTCGAACGTGCGGAACACCATGAGCAGCCCGTAGCGCTCATCGGGCAGCCGGGCGAGCGCTTTCTCGTCCAGCGCCTCCCCGCGCGCGTACATCGGCGCATCGCGCGTCCGCAGGTCGGCGCCGCGGTACTCGTGCCGGCCGGGTCCGCCGAGCCCTTGTTCACCGTAGAGGGGGGAAGTGCGCAGCGGATAGCGCGAGTCCTGCGGGCTGCGGAAGATCGCGAGTACGGTTCCCACGCGCAGGCCGTCGTTGCTGCCCTTGGACAGCGTGACGACGGCACGAGGGCCGGTCTCGAACAGGTTGGGGTAGGCGGACACGATGCGGGCGCGCACCGGATTCTGCGGCGCGTGCGGGACATACGAAAACACCGGCTGTTCCTTGCCGGCGGGCAGCAGGCGGTCATCGCGATAGACCTCCTCCACCCCCTTGACGATCTCGATCGTGCTCACGTCGCCATGGCGCAGGACGCGCGCCTCGCCCAGATAGATGCCGAGGTAGCCCAGCGTGTTCCCAGTGTCCGGGTCGATGAGCGCATCGCCGCGGCGCACGAGGTGCCAGCGGTTACCCTGGTCTTTGCGGATGCCCTCGACATACGCGGTGTTGCCGGTGCCGAGCACGACGCGGCTTTCCTGGGTGGCGATGATGCGGGCTGCGCTGTCGAGCTCGTTCTCCCCCAACAAGAGCGGCTTGGAAAGCCATGCGTCGATCACGCTGGGTGAGATGCTCGGAATGGGTTTGGCCATGGATTCGACGCGCACCCTCGGCGAGAGCTTGACCGTGTCCAGGCTCTTGCCCGTCCTCGTCACGCGCAACCGCGCGCCGGTCGCCGTTCGCTCAAGCACCAGCACATCACCTGGATAGATGCGGTGCGGATTTCTGATGTTATCCTGGTTCATCTTCCACAACTCGGGCCACCGCCACGGTTCCTTGAGGAAGTGGCCGGAGATTCCCCACAGCGTGTCGCCCTGGATTACGATGTAGCGATCAGGGGCGCTGTCCTTGAGGTCGGCTGCCGTGGCGGCAACCGCAGGAACCGCGGGAAACAACAGGAAGATCAGCGATATAATGGCTTTACGCATGCGGCACCCACGTTGGTTGAACTGGCGCATTACATTAGGTATTGGTTTAAATTCTGCATCTAGCTGTTTAAATTGGCAAGCTTTTTATGGCGCTCCTGCCTATTCTTCATTACCCTGATCCGCGTTTGCACCGGGTCGCCACCCGGATAGAGCGGGTGGACGACGGTATCCGTCAATTAATCAAAGACATGGCTCAGACTATGTATGCCGCGCCGGGGATCGGGCTGGCGGCGACGCAGGTCGACGTCCACAAGCGCGTGATTATCGTCGACATCTCTGAGGCACGGGACAATCTCCAGGTATTCGTCAATCCGGAGTTGATCGAAGCGAGCGGCGAAGCTGAATGGGAGGAAGGCTGTCTGTCGGTTCCCGGGATATACGAAAAGGTGCGCCGCGCCCAACGGGTCAAGGTGCGAGCACTCGACGCGGAGGGCACGCCGTTCGAATTGGAAGTGGAAGGCCTGTTGGCGGACTGCGTCCAGCACGAGATGGACCATCTGGTCGGAAAGGTTTTCGTCGAAAAGCTGTCCCGACTGAAGCAGCAGCGCATCCTTGCCAGGCTCAAGAAGCAGATGCGCGAGATAATGTAGCGGCCGGCTGGGGAGACGCCGGCAGGGGCGGCGCGGCGCGCGCCGTGGGGCACCGCTTGCCGCGCCCTGTTCCTGCTGCCCCGCATGCCGCTGACTTTTCGGCGTATTCATCGAGGCGCCCATTGTGTAGCCAGGGCGCCGCAGCATCGCAGGGCATACGCCACAAAGCCCGTCAATTTGCCCCGGCGCCGCCCGTCGGGCGGCGTTGTGAACGCGCATCGCGCGCTTTGACCCGGCCATGCGCGGCCAGTGGTGGTAGATTCGGGCTCCCTGACCATCCGGAAATGCCATGAAACTCGTGTTCGCCGGCACTCCCGAGTTTGCCGTGGTCGCCCTTCAGGCATTGCTTGATGCCGGCCACGGCATCGCGCTGGTGCTCACTCAGCCCGATCGGCCGGCGGGGCGCGGTCGCAAGCCGCAGCCCTCTGCAGTGAAATCGTTTGCACTGCGGTACGCGCTCTCGCTCGCTCAACCCGTCTCGCTCCAGGATGCGTCGATACCCGCGGCCGTCGCCGCGCTCGAGCCTGACGCGATGGTGGTCGCAGCCTACGGCCTGATCTTGCCCATGAGCCTGCTTGCTGTGCCGCGCCTTGGGGCCATCAACATTCATGCCTCGTTGCTGCCGCGCTGGCGCGGTGCCGCGCCGATCCAACGCGCGCTGCTCGCCGGTGACGCGCAGACCGGCATCACCATCATGCAGATGGACGCGGGGCTCGATACCGGCGCAATCCTCGACCAGGAGGCGATTCCGATCGCGGGCGCCGACACGGCACAGACGCTGCACGACAAGCTGGCGCAGCTCGGCGGGCGCCTCCTCGTGCAGGCGCTCGCCGCGCCGCTCGTGCCCCGGCCCCAGGATGCCGCGCGCGCGAGTTACGCGGCGAAGATCGAGCGGCGCGAGGCGCGCCTCGACTGGCGCGACAGCGCAGCCGTGAACGAGCGCAAAGTGCGGGCGTTCAATCCGGCACCCGGCGCGTATACCGAACTTGGCGGCGCGCGGCTCAAGATCTGGCGCGTCGCGCTCGCGCCCCAGGCGATGGGCGCGCCGGGCACGGTGTGCGAAGCCGGAAGCGCGGGGATCGTCGTTGCCTGCGGCACGGGGGCACTGCGGTTGCTCGAAGTGCAGCGTGCAGGCGGCAAGCGCCTCCCGGCGGCGGCCTTCCTCGCCGGCTCGCCGCTCGCCGCGGGCGCGCGTCTGGGGCAATGATGCTCGAGGTGCAACGGCATGCCGCTGCGATAATCGGGCGCGTGCTCGCAGGGCACAGCCTGGACGCCGAGTTCGCGCGCTCGGCCCATACCCGTATGGCATGGACGGCCTCGGAGCGAGGGGCGCTGCAGGACATTTGCTATGGCACGCTGCGTTTTCTCGGGCGCATCGATGCCATGCTCGAGGCGCTGCTCGATCGTCCGCTGCGCGACGAAAAGCTGCGCGGCCTGCTGCGCGTCGCGCTCTACCAAATTGAATATACGCGCGCGGCACCCTATGCAATCGTCGACCATGCCGTCAATGCTTGTGGTCGGATTGGCCAGACTCCTGCGCGCGGTCTGGTCAATGCGGTCCTGCGCAATTTCGTGCGCCGCCGCACAGCGATCACCGGCGCCGCCGAGCGCTCGGAGGGCGCGCGCTTTTCCCACCCGCAGTGGTGGATAGACAAGCTGCGCGACCAGTACCCGGAGCAGTACGCGGCGATTCTCAACGCGAGCAATTTGCGCCCCCCGCTCACGCTTCGCGTCAACCGCCGGCGCACCGACCCGGACGCTTATCTTCGGCAGCTCGCCGCGAGCGGCGTAGCGGCCGAGCGCATCGGCGAGAGCGCAATCCGGTTAGCCACGCCGACGCCGGTCGAGCGCATACCCGGTTTTGCGGACGGGCTCGTGTCGGTGCAGGACGCGGGCGCGCAGCGCGCGGCGGAGCTGATCGACCTCGCCGACTGCCAGCGCGTCCTTGACGCCTGTGCCGCGCCGGGCGGCAAGCTGACGCACATGTGCGAGCTTGCGGATGTGGACCTTCTCGCGCTCGACTCGGACACGACGCGCCTCGAGCGCGTGCGCAATAACCTCGGACGGCTCGGGCTTCACGCGCGCGTCGCGTGCGGGGATGCGTGCGCACCCGAGACCTGGTGGGACGGCCGCTCGTTCGACCGCATTCTCGTCGATGTGCCTTGTTCCGGGTCCGGTGTCGTGCGCCGTCACCCGGACATCAAATGGTTGCGTCGCGCGAGCGACATCGCGCGCTTCGCCGATGTGCAGTGCCGCATGCTGGATGCCTTGTGGCGATTGCTGGCGAGTGGTGGTAAATTGCTGTACGGCACGTGTTCGGTGTTCCGCGAGGAAAACGACTTGCAGGTTGCACAGTTCCTGGAACGCCACCGCAATGCGTGTCACGTGAGCCTTCCCGGGGCCGACATAAATCAAAACCAGCCTCCGGGCCAATTGCTTCCGGACGATCGGCATGACGGGTTTTTTTACGCGCTGCTGCAGAAGCAATAGCCTTCTCGGCGCGCTCGTCGTCGTGTGGTCCGCCCTTCTGCTGCCTTTCGCAGCCCGTGCCGACGGCATCGAGATTCGCGAGGCGACATTCGTCGTTGCCGAGAGCGGTTACGTGATCGAGGCCGATATCGAGATCTCGTTGACACCCACGCTCGAGGACGTGCTGAACAAAGGTGTGTCGCTGTATTTTTTGCTCGAATTCGAGCTGATCCGGCCCCGGTGGTACTGGTTCAACGAGAAAATCATCGACACCCAGCTTCAGTACCGGCTTTCCTACAACGCGCTCACGCGCCAGTACCGCGTCGGCGTTGGCAGCTTCTACCAGAATTTCGCCTCGCTCACGGGGGCGCTTGAGTTCATGAGCCGCGTGAGGCGGCGCGCCGAGCTCGAGCCGGGCGCAGTTCGAAAAGACGCCGCCTACACCGCGGCGCTGCGCCTGCGCCTCGACACGTCACAGCTACCCAAGCCGTTTCAGCTGAGCGCGCTCGGCTCGCGTGAATGGAATTTGGGCTCAGATTGGTACCGCTGGACGCTGGGACCATGATGACGCCCGCTCCTGGACTCGGTCCCGAGCGCAGCGCGAGCGGCGTGCGCTACCTCTTCATCGTCTCGGCGAGCCTGGGCGCGGTTGCCCTGTTCCTGCTGGCGACCGCCAGCGCGAACACCACGCTCTTCGCGGAACACTACTCGCTGCTGCTCCTGCTGAACGGGGGTATCGCGGTGATGCTCGCCGCGATCGTCGGCTACCAGCTGGTCACGCTGCGGCGCAAGCTGCGCGCGGGCGTGTTCGGCTCCAAGCTCACGCTGCGGCTGGTGCTGCTGTTCGCGCTGATGGCGATCCTCCCCGGAGCGCTGATCTACGGCGTTTCGGTCCAGTTTCTCGCGAAGAGCATCGAATCGTGGTTCGAGGTGCGCATCGACAAGGCGCTCGAAGGCGGACTCAACCTGGGCCGGGGCGCGCTCGACAGCATGCTGCGGGATCTCACCGTCAAGGCGGACGTCATTTCGGTCGCGCTCTCCGTGCGGCCGCCAGGGGAGCACCTGGCCGCACTCAACTCGCTGCGTGAACAAACGGGGCTGCAGGAAGTCGCGTTGTTCAACTACAGCGGCAAGCTGCTCGCGGTCTCGGGCAGCGTCCGGGGCGAGCTGGTGCCGGAGGCCCCGGGCGCTGCCGCCCTGCGACAGACGCGGCTGCAGCAGCGTTACAGTGCGATCGAGTCTATCCCCGATCGGGGGTTGTACCTGCGCGTGCTCGCGCCGGTGTCGGTGGTCTCGCTTGCCGAGGATGCGCGCGTGCTGCAGGTGCTGCAGCCCGTGCCGAAACAGCTCGCGCAGGATGCGGAGACGGTGCAGGCCGGCTACCGGGAATACCAGGAGCTCACCTTGGCGCGGCGCGGCCTGAAGCGGCTCTACGGCATAACGCTGACCCTGACGCTGCTGCTCGCGCTGCTCGCCGCGCTCGCGCTTGCTTTCCTGCTCTCGGATCGGCTGTCGGCGCCGCTCGGCGTGCTGGTCGCGGGCACGCGCGCGGTGGCGCAGGGCGATTTCAGCCAGCGCGCGCAAGTCGCGAGCCGCGACGAGTTGGGCATCCTTACACAATCATTCAACAGCATGACCCTGCAGCTGGCGGACGCGCGCGCCCAAGCCGAGCGCAACCAGGAGCAGGTCGCCCACGCCAAGGCCTACCTCGAGAGCATACTGGCGAACCTCTCGGCGGGGGTGCTTGCGTTCGATGACCGGCTGCGGTTGCGCTCGGCGAATCCCAGCGCCGGACAGATCCTGGGCGTGAACTGCGCGCCGCTCATCGGCCTGGCGGTGGAGCAGTGGGCCGGGCACGACGCGACGCTCGCCGCGCTCGGCCGGCGCATCACGGAGGCCATCTCCCGAGCGGTGTCCGACGAATGGGAGGAGCAGGTCGAGCGCGAGACGAAGTCGGGTGCGCAAGTGCTGCTATTGCGGGGCACGCGGCTGCCGCCCGGCGCGGAGGCGGGCTCGCTCGTGGTGTTCGACGACGTGACCCATCTCCTGCAAGCGCAGCGCGATGCAGCGTGGGCGGAAGTCGCGCGGCGCCTCGCCCACGAGATCAAGAATCCCCTCACTCCGATCCAGCTTTCGGCCGAGCGCCTGCAGGCGAAACTCGCAAGGCGGCTCGGCGCGACCGACGCGGAGATGCTGGCGCGCTCGACCCAGACCATCATCAATCAGGTGAGCGCGCTGAAGCGGATGGTCGACGCTTTCAGCGAGTACGCGCGTACCCCCGAGCCCGCGATGCGAGAAATCGACTTCAACGCCCTGGTGCGCGAGGTCCTGGCGCTCTACGAGTCCTTCGGGTCAAGCATCCGCCTTGAGCTCGCGCCGGCGCTGCCACTGGTGGTGGGCGACGCGGGGCAGCTGCGGCAGGTCATCCACAACCTGCTGCAGAACGCCCAGGACGCGCTCGCCGATAACGCGAGCCCGCGCATCGTCATCGCTACCGAGACGGGAGACGGGGCGCTGCATTTCTCCGTCACCGACAACGGCAGCGGCTTCGCTGAGCACCTGATGAAGCGCGTGTTCGAGCCGTACGTGACGACCAAGCCACGGGGCACGGGCCTCGGGCTGGTGATCGTGAAGAAGATCGTCGAGGAGCACGGTGGCGAGGTTTCGATCGCCAACGTCGCGCCGCACGGTGCGCGGGTCACGGTCGCGCTGCCGGTGCCGGCGTGGCGCCGCCACGCCGGCCAGCAAACCGCGGCGTAGCGAGCAGGTAGAATAGCAGGCGAGACATGCAACAGATTCTGGTGGTCGACGACGAAATCGGCATCCGCGAACTGCTCTCCGAGATCCTTTCGGACGAGGGGTACCAGGTTGCGCTGGCCGAGAATGCGGGCGAGGCGCGCGCCTTCCGCGGCCGCGGGCGCCCGGACCTGGTGCTGCTCGACATCTGGATGCCGGACACCGACGGCATCACGCTGCTCAGGGAATGGGCAAGCGCGGGGCTGCTCACCATGCCGGTGGTGATGATGTCCGGCCATGGCACGATCGACACCGCGGTGCAGGCGACCCGCATCGGCGCCTACGACTTCCTCGAGAAGCCGATCGCGCTGCAAAAGTTGCTCGCTACCGTCGGGCGCGCGCTCAAGCACAGCGGCGAAATCGGTCGGACCGAGCTCTCGCTGGCGAGTCTCGGGCGCGGAGCGCTCATCGTTGATCTCAAGCTGCGCCTGGAGCGTATAGCCGCGCTGCGCACGCCGGTGCTGCTCACGGCGGAGCCCGGCAGCGGCGTCGAGATCGCGGCGCGCTTCCTGCACGCGCGCAACACGCCATGGATCGCGGTCGACGCCGGCACGGAGCTCGCCGAGGCGCCGCTCGATCTGCTGGCGCAAGCGCGCGAGGGCACGCTATTCATCCATGACGCCGCGACATTGAACCGCGTCGAGCAGAGGGGGCTGATGCTGGTCCTGCCCAAGCTCGGGCGCTACAACACCCGGCTCATCTGCGGTGCGCTGCAGGCGCTGCCAGGCATAGTGGCCCAGGGCGCATTCGACGCCCGCCTCTATGCCGGGATCGCCGGCACCGCCATCCGCGTTCCCAGCTTGCGCGAGCATCGCGAGGATGTCATCGACCTTGCCAGCCTTATGCTCACGCGCATGGTGGAGGCGAAGGAGGCGCCGCCCCGCCAGTTCTCGACGGCGGCGCTCAACGCGCTGCGCAACTACGACTGGCCCGGCAATCTTGCCGAGCTGCAGAGCGCGGTGCAGACGCTCGCGCTCACGGTGCCGAGCGAGCAGATCGACCTAGATGACGTCGAGCGCATGCTCCCCAAGCCCGCCGCGCCTCCTCTCCCGACGCAAAACCTGTCGCTCGATCTCCCGTTGAGGGATGCGCGCGACGCGTTCGAGCGCGCCTACTTCGAGCACCATATCGCGAAGGAGGGCGGCAACATCAGCCGGGTGGCGGATTCCGTGGGGCTCGAGCGCACCCACCTCTACCGCAAGCTGAAGCAGCTCGGGATCCGGCTCGCGCGCAAGCCGGAGGAATAATCCAGCAGGCTAAGCCGCCCGCGCGCGCCGCGGCCGCATGGCAAACTTGCGGCGATTGCGTGATAATCTCCGCTTTCCCCGCAAGCGCAACCTCCCGACTCACACGGATGAGCAATCGTATGAATTTGACCAATGCGCTGCGCGCGCTCGCGATGGACGCGGTGCAGAAAGCCAATTCCGGCCATCCCGGCATGCCGATGGGCATGGCGGAAATCGCCGAAGTCGTGTGGAACCACCATCTGCGGCACAACCCGGCCAATCCGGCGTGGCCCAACCGCGACCGTTTCGTGCTGTCGAACGGCCACGGCTCGATGCTGCTCTACGCGCTGCTGCATCTCACCGGCTACGACCTGCCGATGGACGAGCTCAAGCGTTTTCGGCAGCTCCATTCGAAAACGCCCGGCCACCCCGAGTACGGTTGCGCGCCGGGCGTGGAAACCACCACCGGGCCGCTGGGTCAGGGAATTGCCAATGCGGTCGGCATGGCGATCGCCGAGCGCGCGCTTGCGGCCGAGTTCAACCGCGACGGCTTTCCGGTGGTCGACCACGACACCTACGTTTTCCTCGGCGACGGCTGCCTGATGGAGGGAATTTCGCACGAGGTGTGCGCGCTCGCTGGCACGCTCGGGCTCTCCAAGCTGATCGCGATCTACGACGACAACGGCATTTCGATCGATTCCGAAAAGGGCCACATCAAGCAGTGGTACACGGACGACGTGAAACGCCGCTTCGAAGCCTACGGCTGGCGCGTGATCCCCAACGTCGATGGCCACGATTTCGACGCCGTGGAAAAGGCGGTCCGCAAAGCGCGGCGCGAGAAGGCGAAGCCGACGCTGATCTGCGCGAAAACGACGATCGCCAAGGGTGCGCCGAACAAGGCGAACACCGGGTCGGCGCACGGCGCCCCGCTGGGCGAGAAGGAAGTCGCCGCAACGCGCGCGGCCATCGGCTGGCGGCACCCGCCGTTCGAGATCCCGCAGGCGGTGTATGACGGATGGAACGCGCGCAAGCGCGGGGCTGCGACGGAGCGCCGCTGGAAGCGGCTTATGGCCGGCTACGAGAAGCAGTACCCGGCGCAAGCCGCCGAGCTGAAGCGGCGCGTTGCGGGGCAGCTGCCGGGAAACTGGAAGGCGCAGTGCGAGGCGATTCTCGCGCAGGTGAACGAGAAGGCCGAGACCATTGCCACTCGCAAGGCTTCGCAAAACGCGATCGAGGCGCTGGCCCCGGTGCTGCCGGAGCTGATCGGCGGCTCGGCCGACCTCGCCGGCTCGAACCTGACGCAGTGGTCGGGTTCAAACCCGATCGGCCGCGAGGGCGGCGGCAACTACATTTTCTTCGGCGTGCGTGAGTTCGGGATGGCAGCGATCTGCAATGGCATCGCGCTGCACGGCGGCTTGGTCCCCTATTGCGCCACGTTCCTGGTGTTCTCGGACTATGCGCGCAATGCGTTGCGCATGGCGGCGCTGATGAAGCAGCGCGTGGTATGCGTCTTCACCCATGACTCGATCGGTTTGGGTCAGGATGGGCCCACGCATCAGCCGATTGAGCATGCTGCGACGCTGCGGCTGATGCCCAACATGGAGGTCTGGCGGCCCTGCGACACTGTGGAAACCGCGGCGGCGTGGGTCAGCGCGATTGAGCGCCGCGACGGCCCGACCAGCCTGCTTTTGTCGCGCGATCCCTTGCCGTTCCAGCGGCGCAGCGCCGATCAAATGGCGGCGGTGGCCCGCGGCGGCTATGTGTTGTCCGACGCACAGGGGGGCCCACCGGCCGCGGTGGTTATCGCCACCGGATCGGAAGTGGCGCTCGCACTAGAAGCGCAAGAAGCGCTCGCGGGCGCAGGCACCGCGGTACGGGTGGTTTCGATGCCGTCGACCACGGTGTTCGACCGGCAGGACGCGACGTATCGGGAAGCGGTGCTGCCACGCGGCGTGCCGCGGGTCGCGGTCGAGGCCGGCGTAGCCGATTACTGGCGCAAGTACGTGGGGTTGGAGGGCGCGGTGGTCGGCATCGACCGCTTCGGCGAGTCCGCACCGGCGGGCGAGTTGTTCAAGTTCTTCGGCTTCACCCCCGAGAACGTCGCCGCGGCGGTCAGGAAAGTCCTGTAGCGGCGGGTTGCGCTGGATCAAGGCGGCCTCGCGGCGAGGCGGTAAGATTCAAATTTTTGCTATCGGAGATCCACGATGACGATCAAGGTCGCAATCAACGGCTACGGCCGCATCGGCCGCAACATCCTGCGCGCCCACTACGAGTCCGGCAAGCGCCACCCGATCGACATTGTTGCGATCAACGATCTCGGCAACGCGGAAACCAACGCGCATCTTACCCGCTACGACACGGCGCACGGGCGCTTTAGCGGCACCGTGGAAGTCGACGGCGAGTCGATGGTGGTCAACGGCGACCGCATCAGGGTGCTGGCGATGCGCAATCCTGCGGAGCTGCCGTGGGGCAAGCTCGGCGTCGACGTGGTGCTCGAGTGTACGGGGCTGTTCACCAGTAAGGAAAAAGCCGGGGCGCACCTGAAGGGCGGCGCCAAGAAAGTGATCATTTCGGCGCCGGGCGGCAAGGATGTCGACGCGACGGTGGTCTACGGCGTCAACGACAAGGTGCTGAAAGCCACCCACACCGTCATTTCGAATGCGTCGTGCACGACCAACTGCCTCGCACCGATGGTGAAGGCGCTGCACGACAAAATCGGCGTGGTGCAGGGACTGATGACGACGGTGCACGCCTACACCAACGACCAGGTGCTGACGGACGTATACCACGAAGACCTGCGGCGCGCGCGCTCGGCCACGATGTCGATGATTCCGACCAAGACGGGTGCCGCGGCGGCGGTTGGGCTGGTGCTGCCGGAGCTGAACGGCAAGCTCGACGGCTTCGCGGTGCGGGTGCCGACGATCAATGTCTCGCTGGTCGACCTTACGTTCACGCCCGCGCGTCAGACCACGGTCGACGAGGTCAATGCGGTAATGAAGGCTGCCGCCGAAGGCCCGATGAAGGGCGTGCTCGAGTACAGCAACGGCCCGCTCGTGTCGATCGACTTCAACCACAACCCGGCGTCCAGCATCTTCGATGCAACGCTTACCAAGGTCACCAACGGCGCGCTCGTCAAGACGCTCGCCTGGTATGACAATGAATGGGGATTCAGCAATCGAATGCTGGATACTACGGTAGCGTTGATGGGCGCGAAGTAGCCGGCGTGGTTAGCGAGCGCTGACACTCAGGAATTAGTGGCAACAACAAGGAGTTGCGCCGCGCCCCGCGGGGTTCCGGTGCCCCGGCCATGGCCGTTATCAAAATGACCGATCTCGACCTGCGTGAGAAGCGGGTTTTCATCCGGGTCGACTTCAACGTGCCGCTGAAGGACGGGAAGGTGGCGGACGACACGCGCATCCGCGCCGCCCTCCCCGGCATCCAGCACGCGCTCGCCCAGCGCGCGCGCCTCATGCTCACCTCGCACTTGGGACGACCGAAGGAGGGCGCGCCGACGCCGGCGGATTCGCTTGCGCCGATCGCCGAGCACCTCTCGGGCCTGCTCGGAAGGGAGGTACCGCTCAAGCAGGGCTGGCTCGACGGCGTCGAGGTCGAGCCCGGCGCGGTGGCCCTGCTCGAGAACTGTCGCTTCAACAGGGGCGAGAAGAAGGACGATGAGGCGCTCTCGCGCAAGATGGCGGCGCTGTGCGATGTCTACGTCAACGACGCCTTCGGCACCGCGCACCGCGCGGAGGCCACGACGCACGGGATCGCGCGCTTCGCCAAAGTCGCCTGCGCCGGGCCGCTGATGGCGGCGGAAATTGAGGCCTTGTCGCGCGCGCTCGAGAAGCCCGCGCGGCCCCTGGTTGCGATCGTCGCCGGGGCCAAGGTATCGACCAAGCTCACGATCCTCGCCGCGCTAGCCGCGAAGGTCGACCAGTTGATCGTGGGCGGCGGCATCGCCAACACGTTCCTGCTCGCGGTCGGCGGACGCATCGGCAGGTCGCTCGCAGAGCCGGCGCTCGTCGACGAGGCGAGGAAGATCATGGAGATAATGAAGGCGAAGGGAGCCGCGGTGCCGGTGCCGGTCGACGTGGTATGCGCCAAGAAGATTTCGGCCGATGCCCGTGCCGAGCTCAAGCGCGTCGACCAGGTGGCGGACGACGACATGATCCTCGATGTCGGGCCGCAGACGGCACGGGCGCTGGCGCAGATCCTTCGCAGTGCCGGGACCATCGTCTGGAACGGGCCGATCGGCGTATTCGAGTTCGATGCTTTCGCCGAGGGCACGAAGACGATTGCCCATGCGATCGCGGAGTCGAGCGCATTCTCGATCGCCGGCGGCGGCGACACACTCGCGGCGGTGGCCAAGTACGGCATCGCCAGGAAAATCTCCTACGTATCCACCGGCGGCGGCGCGTTTCTTGAGTTCCTCGAGGGCAAGAAACTGCCGGCGATCGACATACTGGAACAGCGCGCTGCATCGCGTTGAAGGCCGGGGCCGGGGATTGAGTTTGTCGTACTCACTGGCTACACTCCGAACCTTCAATCCTCAACCCGCAAACCTGGATCCCAGTGTTACGGCGCACCAAGATCATCGCCACGCTCGGCCCGGCCTCGAGCGATGCCAAAGTGCTCTCGCGCATGATCGAAGCCGGGCTCGACGTGGTGCGTATGAACTTCTCGCACGGCTCCGCGGCCGAGCATCGCAAGCGCGTCGAGCTGGTGCGTGCGCTCGCGCTTCGCGCGAAGCGCACCGTGGGCGTGTTGGTTGACCTGCAGGGCCCCAAGATCCGCATCGGCAAGTTCAAGGACGGCGCCGTGACCCTCGCGCCGGGCGATAAATTCGAGCTCGACGCGGAACGCGCGCTGGGCGACGCCACCGGCGTTGGCCTCGATTACCAGAACCTTCCCAACGACGTGCGACCCGGCGACACGCTGCTGCTCGACGACGGCCGTTTGGTGCTTGGCGTGTCATCGGTCCGGGGCCCGCGCATCGCCTGCGTGGTCGAGCAGGGAGGCACGTTGTCCAACAACAAGGGCATCAACCGCAAGGGCGGCGGCCTGACAGCGCCGGCGCTCACCGAAAAAGACATGGCCGACATCAAGATCGCAGCCCAGCTTCAGGCGGATTTCCTGGGGGTCTCGTTCCCGCGCGCGGGGCAGGACATCCGCTGGGCGCGCGACCTTCTGTACAAGGCCGGCGGATCGGCGTTCATCGTCGCCAAGATCGAGCGCGCCGAGGCGATCACCGCGCTCGAGGAGATTCTCGACGCCTCCGACGCAGTCATGGTGGCCCGTGGCGACCTCGCAGTCGAGGTCGGCGACGCAGCGGTCCCGGCACTGCAGAAGCGCATGATTCGCATGGCGCGCGAGCGCAACAAGGTGACGATCACCGCCACGCAGATGATGGAGTCGATGATCGAGAGCCCGATTCCGACCCGCGCCGAAGTCTCCGACGTGGCGAACGCGGTGCTCGACGGCACCGACGCGGTGATGCTCTCCGCGGAAACGGCGACCGGCAGGCATCCGGTCGAGACCGTGGCAGCGATGGCGCGGGTGTGCCTCGAGGCGGAGAAGGAAGACACCTTTTCGCTCGAACGGCGCCGCGGCAATCCGCCGGCCGAGCTCGAGGAGGCGATCGCGCGCGCCACGGTGTTTACCGCGAACAACCTGCAGATCAAGGCGGTTGCGGCGATGACCCAGAGCGGCAAGACCGTACTGCTGATGTCGCGGATGCACACCATGGTGCCGATCTACGCGATGAGCGCGGTGTCCAAAACACGGCGCCGGGTGACGCTGTTTCGCGGCGTCTACCCGGTCAAGTTCCGGGGCGCGCGCAACCCGGAACGGGCGCTGGCACTCGCCGAGGATGAGCTGTTGACGCGCGGTGCGGTGCAAACCGGCGACTACATCGTGTTGACCATCGGCGAACCCTTCGGTAAGACCGGGGGCACCAACACCATGAAAATCGTCAAGGTTGGAGAGCACCGCCGCGTGTAGGTTTGGTCGCCCGCCACGCTACGCCGCGCCCCTCGCGGTGCTAATATAGGCCCCCTACCCTTCACCTCGCCAGAACGACGTTTCCCGGCACCAAAGGAGGCCCCATGTCCAAGCACGATCTCGCAGCCGTCGCCAAGGCGATGGTCGCCCCCGGCAGAGGCATACTCGCCGCCGACGAAAGCACCGGCACGATCGAGAAACGCTTCGCCAGCATCAAGGTCGAGAGCACCGAGGAGAACCGCCGCAGCTATCGCGACATGCTGTTCAGCACCGGGGAGCTCGAGAAGTACGTCAGCGGGGTCATCTTCTACGACGAGACGCTCCGCCAGAAATCAGGCAACGGCACGCCGTTCGTCGAGCTGCTCGCCAAGCGCGGCATCCTCCCGGGCATCAAGGTCGATACCGGCGCCAAGGATCTCGCGCTGTGCCCGGGCGAGAAAGTCACCGAGGGCCTCGACAATCTCGCCAAGCGCTGCGCCGAGTACTTCAAGAGGGGAGCCAGATTCGCCAAGTGGCGGGCGGTGATCACCATCGGCCCGGACGCACCGAGCTCGACCTGCGTCGCCGCGAACGCGCACGCGCTCGGCCGCTACGCGGCGATCTGCCAGGCCGCGGGCTTGGTGCCGATCGTGGAGCCCGAAGTCCTGATGGACGGCGACCACGCCATCGAGCGCTGCGAGGAGGTGAGCGAGTGGACTTTGAATGCCGTGTACGAGGCGCTCTACGTGAATCGCGTCACGCTCGAGCACTCGGTGCTCAAGCCGTCGATGGTGATCTCGGGCAAGAATGCCCCGCGGCAGGCGCCCGTCGAGGAAGTGGCCCAGCGCACGGTGCGCGTGCTCAAGCGCTCGGTGCCCGCAGCGGTGGCCGGCATCGTGTTTCTGTCCGGCGGCCAGAGCGACGAGATCGCGACCGCGCACCTGAACGCGATGAACAAGTCGTTCGCGGGCCAGCTGCCGTGGCCGCTGTCGTTCTCGTACGGGCGCGCGCTGCAGCAGCCCTCGTTGAAAGCGTGGAAAGGCGAAGCGGCGAATGTGCCGGCAGCGCAGGCGGCGCTCCTGCACCGCGCCCGCATGAACAGCATTGCCTGCCTCGGACGCTACTCGGAGGACCAGGAAAAACCTGCGCTCGCCGCTTGAGTGGCGGCGCCTACAACCCGGGACATAGGCCGCGCCGGGGCGCGCTGCGGCGGCGGCCCAGTTCCGCAAAATTCGCCGGGCGCGGCGTTCGCCGCCGGTCTGGCCGACTCGGTACTCGCTAAGTCATCGTGAGATCCCCGCGCAAACCGGATTCTCCAGACGGCACGCCGGTCAGCGTCATCACCGGGTTCCTGGGCAGCGGCAAGACCACGCTTTTGAACCGCCTGCTGCAGCGCTCCGACATGGCCGACGCGGCGGTGATCATCAACGAGTTCGGCGAGATCGGACTCGATCATCTGCTGATCGCGACGCCAAGCGAGAATACGGTGCTGCTCTCCAACGGCTGCCTGTGCTGCACCGTGCGCGGGGACCTCGTCGCGACGCTCGCCGACCTCTACGCCAGGCGGGGCGGCGGAAAGATTCCGCACTTCGCGAAGGTGCTGGTTGAGACCACTGGGCTCGCCGACCCGGCGCCGATCCTGCAGACCGTGATGACCGACCCCGAGCTGGTGCCCGCGTTCCGGCTCGATGCCGTGGTGACGCTCGTCGACGGCGTGAACGGCGCGCAACAGCTCGACCATCATCCTGAGTCGGTGAAGCAGGCGGCGGTAGCCGACCGCCTGGTCGTCACCAAGCCCGACCTCGCGGGGCCGGACACGATCGAGGCACTCAGGCATCGGCTCGCCAGCATCAACCCTGGCGCGCAGGTGTTTACCGCGGTCCATGGCGAGATCGGGCCGGAAAGCCTGTTCGGCGCAGGGCTGGACGATTTTGCGCGCCACGGCGACGCCCGACGCTGGCTGCGGGAAGACGCCTTCAGTGCGGGCGCGGCAGCCGATCACCATCACCACGATCACCGCCACGACGACGCCCCCGACGTCAATCGCCACGACGACCACATCCGCGCTTTCTGTGTCTACTACGACCGGCCGATTTCGGCCACCGGGCTCGCGGTCTGGCTCGACACGCTCGCGGCTCTGCGCGGGGCCAACCTGTTGCGGGTCAAGGGCCTGCTCAACGTCGGCGGCGACCCGGTCGCCGTGCACGTGGTGCAGACGCTGGTCCACGAGCCGAAGGCGCTCGCCCGCTGGCCCGACGATGACCGGCGCTCGCGCCTGGTGTTCATCACCCGCGACATGGCGCGCGCCGAGGTGGAACGCACGCTGGGGGCGCTCGCGCTGCCGGATGTGCCGCCCGGGCCGGGCCGCACGATCGATCCGCGCGCCTACGCGCAGTTTGTCGAAGCGATGAAGTCGTTTCGTTGACGCCGGTTTGCTTGACAACGCACGGGCCTTAAATTAGCTTCGACCATTCTGCAAGCGCTTGCACGGCGCCGTTGCCGCATCACGGAACAGCACGCCTAGCCACCATCGAGGAGGAAACGACACCATGGAAGGGATGAAGCCGGCCGAGCCCAAGGGCACGCTCAAATTCATCAAGGCCGGGTTGCTGATCGACGGCAACGGCGGCAAGCCGGTCAAGGACCCGGTGATCGCGGTCCAGGGCCGCCGCATCAAGGCGGTCGGGGTCAAGGGCAAGCTCAAGATTCCGCGCGACGCCGAGCTGATCGACTGCGGGCGCGCAACGCTCATGCCGGGGATGATGGATCTCCACATCCACACCGCGATGTACAACTGCATGACGTTCCACAACCACCGCGTCGCGCAGTTCGAGATCATGCCGCACCTGCAGCAGATGTACGCGCTGTTCCACGCGCAGAACTGTTTCGACATGGGCTTCACCACGCTGCGCGACCTCGGCATGAACGGGCCGTACGGACTGCTGGTGAATGAGATGTGTGCGGTGCGCGACGCGATCGACGCCGGCATCGTCGAGGGCCCGCGCATGGTGATCGGCGCCTTCACCACGATGACCGGCTCGCACCTCGACCTCATCCAGCCGCGCGCGATGTACCGCTGGGGCTTCAACAACGGCGACGGGCCGTGGGAGCTGAGGAAGCTCGCCCGCAAGAACATGCTCGCCGGCTGCGACGTGATCAAGACCTGCGCCTCGGGCGGCGGCGGCACCGACAAGGAGGAGCCGGACATCCGCAACCTCACGCAAGTAGAGCTCGACGCGATCGTCGACGAAGCGCACGCCCTGCACAAGCACGCGGCGGTGCACTGCTTCACGACTTCCGCGCAGCGCATGGCGATCGCCGCGGGTGCCGATACGATCGAGCACATGGTGTTCCACGACGACGAGACGATCGACATGATCAAGGAGGCCGGCATCCCGGTTACCCCGACGCTGGCGCACCGCACCGACCACGCGATCCAGTTGAGGCGCGAGCACGGCACCGCCGAGTTCGTGCTGCGCAAGATGAAGTTCCTGCAGCCGTACTGCTTCGAGACCTTCCAGAAAATGCACAAAGCGGGTATCAAGATCGCAATGGGCACCGACATGGGCTTCGAGCCGGATATGGGCAGCAACTCGTGCGAGCTCGAGATCTACGTCAAGCTCGGCATGAAGCCGATGGACGCGATCCAGACCACCACCAAGAACGCCGCAGAGGCGCTCAAGATGGGCAACGATCTGGGCACCCTGGAAGCGGGCAAGCTAGCCGACATCGTCGCGGTCGACGGCGACCCGTCGCGGAACATCCGCTGCCTGCAGCAGAAGAAGAATATCCACGTCGTGATGAAGGAAGGGCGCGTGCATGCCGACCGCCGCCCGGGCGGCGCCAACAAGAGCGTGGTCAACGTGAAACCGGGGGAATGGAAGATCGTTGATTATCTGTAGAAGGCGTGAGCGGTAAGCAGTGAGCGGTGAGCGGCGATCCGTAGTCGCGAGCGAGACGGCGCTTCAGTCGGATCTCCTTTTTCCATACCCCCTTGAGGGGTACGGATCACGGATCAGGAGCAGGATATGTCAGCAGCGAAGAAGCGCGCGCGCAGCGCGAGGACCAAGACCGCCGGCGCGGTCAAAGGCGGCAGGGGCAAGTATCAGTTCCCGCTGGCGAAGCTGAAGAAGGTGCCTGCGGGCACCGGATACTCCACTTCGCACGGCGGCGTCGTGGAGGGCGAACGCATGCTGGTCGGCTACATCCACAAGCCGCGCGGCACCGGCTCGCGCATGCACACCCACAAGAACGAGCAGTTCAACTACGTGGTGCAGGGAACGCTCAGGGGCTCGGTCAACGGCAAGCGGGTGGTGGCGCCGGCGGGCACTCTGATCTACATCCCGGCGGATGCGCCGCACAACCTCGTCTCGACCCGGGGCGAGGACGTGATTTTCATTGCGATCAAGGACTTGTCGCAGGGCATCATCGGCATGGCGGTCGATGGCACGATGGCCGGGCCCCATTTCGACCCAGGTTACGGGCCCAAGGCGAAGGCGAGGCGCAAAGCCAGGGTCGCCCGGCGCTGAGATCGGCGCCGGGGTGCGCCAACGCCCGCGCACGATTGCGCTCATCGTGAGAGCATCTTAGTCATGCGACTGACGGCCGAGGAAAAGCGAATGCTCCGGGGCGATAGGGGCCCCGCGGTGAAGGAAGCCCTCGCGCTGCAGATCGAGGTCGGCAAGTTTTTCGGCGCCAAGCGTTTCGTGCCGGTGTCCAACGTGCACATGATGGGGGACATCGAGGTCATGGGCGACGCGGGCAAGGATTTCCTCGAGCGCATGGCGGATCTCGGCGCCCGGTGTGCGCGGCCGACGACCACCAACGCCCGCTGCATCGACTTCGATTACGTCATCACGCTCGGCCAGGATCCGAACGAGGCGGAGAAAGAGAAAAAGCTGATCGGCTATCTGCGCAGAATGGACGTCATCACGGCCGACACCTGCATCAACTACCAGACGCTCTACCAGCCGCACCAGGGCGAGCGCGTCGCGTGGGGCGATACCGGCACGGTGATCTACGCCAACTCGGTCTACGGTGCGCGTTCGAACTTCGAGGCCGGGCCGGTGGCGCTCGCCGCGGGGATCACCGGCCGCGTCCCGGAATACGGCTTTCACCTGGACCAACACCGCCGGGGCAGCATCCTGGTGAATCTCAAGGCCGACCTGAAGGACGTCGCCGATTGGGGCGCCGTCGGAAAGATCGTCGGCTCAGCGCACCAGGATTACTTCGCGGTGCCGGTGTTCAACGGTGTGAAGCAGAACCCGAGCCCGGACGAGTTGAAGCATCTCGGCGCCGCCCTCGCGAGCTACGGCTCGATGGGCATGTTCCACATGGTCGGCGTGACACCCGAAGCGCCGACCCTGAGGGCGGCGTTCGGCGGTGCCAAGCGCGCGGCGACGATGACCGTCACCAATCGCGACATCGAGCGCGTCTACGCGAGCTACGACCGCGGCGGAAATCCGCTCAACCTCGTGGTATTTTCCGGGCCGCAGCAGTCGTTGCTGGAAATGAAGCGGCTCGCCGATCTGCTGGACGGGCGGCGCATCAAGCCGGGCAGCCACCTGTTCGTCACCACCAGCAACGGCGTCAAAAGTGCGGCGAAACGGCTCGGCTACCTCGGGCGAATCGAGGCGGCGGGCGCCATCGTGCTCGAAGGTGTGTGCTTTTACATCCTGCAGAACATCGCCGAGATCCGGGTCAAGCAGGGCTGGGTGAATCTCGTCACCAACTCGGCGAAGCTCGCCAACATCATCGGCGCGCACAAGTTCAACACCATCCTGCGCCGCACCGCCGCATGCATCGACATCGCGCTGACCGGCGAGGACCGGATCTAGCGGCCCGTGCGAATTGGCATCATGAACGGTCGGCGTAAACGCATGGGTAGCCGCTCCTGGCTATCGTCGAGCAGACAGGCTGTAATGGGGGATGTGTGAATCCGGCGCCATCATTCTACGCCTTCGCCTCTTCGATGCGCGCCAGCCGCTGCTTGCGGAATGCCCATATTAGCGGCTTGTCGGGGCGAAACCCCGACAAGCCGCTAGGGCGAAAGCTGCGCCGATGAAGAACACCGCGCCCCCGGCGATCAAGGTGACGCGCGCGTTCGGCGACGTGGTCGAAGGCGAAGCGCTGGTCTCGACCGAGGGCTTCTCCCCGCGCTACGATCTCGACCGCTGGAGCGGACTGATCTCGCGCCCCGGCCACGCGCTCGAAGGCCACAACATCAAGGACAAGATCCTGATCATGCCCAGCGCCAAGGGCGGGATCGCCGCGGGCTGGGCGTTCTACGACCTCAAGCACAAGGGCATCGCGCCCAAGGCCTTCGTGTTCGGCGTAACCAACCCGGTGATGGTGCACGGCGCCGTGTTCGCCGGCATCACCATCACCGAGGGCTGGTCGGCGAGCCCGTACGACCACATCCGGACCGGCGACGTAGTCCGCGTCGATCCGAAGCGCAAGACGATACAAGTGGTGAAGAGCAAGTGTTGCGCTGAACCGGTTGCAGGCAAATCCAAGGGAGTATGAAGCCATGTGCGATGCAAGGTACTTCAGTCTCACCAGCGTGCTGCTCGCCATGCTCGCCGCAGCATCGGCGGCCGCGCAGCAGTACCCGACCAAGCCGATACGCATCATCGTCGCCTATACCCCCGCCGGGACCACCGACATTCTGGCGCGCGCGGTTGGGCAGAAAATGACCGAGGCCTGGGGTCAGGCGGTGATCGTCGACAACCGCCCCGGTGCGAACGGCAACATCGGCACCGAAATCGCCGCTCGGGCGACGCCCGACGGCTATTCGATTCTCATGGCGGCCGCCGCGACGCACAGCATCAACAACACACTTTACCCCAAGCTCACCTGGGATGCGGTGAAGGACTTCGCGCCCATCAGCCTGGTCGCGCTGGTGCCCAACATCCTTGTGGTCAACAACGGGCTGCCGGTCAAAAGCGTGAAGGAGTTGATCGCGTATGCCAAGGCGAACCCGGGTAAGCTGACCCATGGCTCGCCGGGCAACGGCAGCACATCGCACCTGTCCATGGAGCTCTTCAAATCGCTGACCGGCACGCAGATGGTCCACGTGCCCTACAAGGGCAGTGCGGCCGTGCTCACTGACGTGATGGCGGGCCAGATCTCGCTCACCATGGACAATATTCCCGTTTACCTGCCGTTTGCGAAAGCAGGCAAGATCCGAGCGCTCGCCGTGGGCTCGAGCAAGCGCACGGCGGCGGCGCCCGAGCTGCCGACCGCCGAGGAGGCGGGTGTTCCGGGACTCGTCGCGGTTTCCTGGTTCGGGCTGGTCGCGCCCGCGCGCACGCCCAAGCCGATCGTCGACAAGCTCTGGCGGGAGACCGCGCGCATCCTCAAGGTGCCGGACGTGTCCAAGCGCATCGCCGACCTGGGGGCCGAGCCGGTGGGCAGCACGCCGCAGGAGTACGCCGCGTTCATCCAATCCGAGATTAAGAAGTGGCGCAAGGTGATCCAGGACGCCGGCGTGCGGCTCGACTGATGGCCGCGCGAGCGGCCTGCACCGACCGTGATCCGCGGTGCCGGGGCGTTCGGGCTCCTGATCGACACCGTCTCGCGCTTCGTGCGCGGGGGCCTGATCCCGCGCGCGTCGTCGAAACCGACCTCATTCCCGAAGACATCCACGCGGAGACGCACCGATCGGCGGAAAGGAGGGCATGGACTTCAGGATCGCGATGCCAAATTCAGGAGAGCGTTGTTGATCAATCCGGCCATTGCGCGCGCAGCTCCCGACCGGTAACTGCCGCGCCGCCAGAAAATTGCAGCGGTACGCGTGATCGTCGGCACGAGCTCGATACAACGGAGCCCTGGGACGGATTTCGCGATCCTTTCAGTGAGAATGGTTGCGAGCGTCATTGACCTAACCGTGGCTAGGGTCACCTGAACGGAATTGATCTCAAGCACGACCTTCGGTCTTGCTCCGACCGACGCAAAACGACTTTCCAGCAAGCGGCGCGACGGAAACGCGGTGGTGAGCAGCATCAACGGTTCGCCGTCGAGCGCGGCCATGTGGATTCTTTTCTCGTGCGCCAGCGGGTGTTTCGCGCCCACCACCAACACCAGGGGCTCGTCGAACAACTTCTCGGCTACGACATTGTCGGTGGCGGGCGGTGAGTAGGCGATGCCGAGGTCCAGATTGCCTTTATCGAGCTGTTCCTCCAATTCTCCGGCGGGCAGTTGATGCACGGTAACGTGAACGCCCGGATACAACCCGGAGAATTCGGCCAGCAACGGCGGCAACAGCGAGCCACTAAAGGACTCGAATACGCCTACGGTGAGCGTCCCGCGCGTCAGACCCTCCAGCTCTGAGATTGCAGTCGTAGCAGAGTTGACCGCGTTCAACGCCTGCTGGGCATATTCACGCAAGGCCTCGCCAGACGGCGTGAGATGCACTCGGCGCCCGACCCGATCAAACAGAATACTGCCGATTTCTTCTTCTAAATCCTTGACTTGATGCGACAGCGTTGGCTGGGTGACATGCAGTTGATCGGCAGCGCGCGTAAAGCTCAAATGGTCCGCGACCGCTAGAAAATAGCGCAGGTGACGAAGCTCCATCGTTCCTCCAATATATGCGTTAAACCTATCGATACGATAAGAATATAGCATTTGCCCTATCGTTTCTTCAGGCGTAGCGTTGATTCACCCCGAGATGCTCTCTGATGAACGCCCGCCAGGAAACATCGAGTTCCCGCTCTACGGGAACCGCTCCTCATCCGGGAAGCTCAGTGCGGGCCGGTGGCGTTCGTCGGCAGCGTGGCTGCCGCGCGGTTTCGTCAGAATGTTATAGACGCGAAGGAGGAGCGACATGATCCCGGGCATCTTAATTGTTGTTGCTCTCGTCGCCTGGCCCGTAAGCAGCACGGTCGCACAGAGCTTTCCCAGTAGACCCATACGCTTCATCGTCCCGTTTCCAGCGGGAGGGGGTGCCGACTTGTGGGCCCGCGTCATCGGCCAGAAGCTCACGGAGGCGTGGGGACAGAATGTCATCGTCGACAACCGCGGCGGCGCCTCGGGCATCATCGGCACGGAAATCGCGAGCAAAGCCGCGCCGGACGGCCATACGTTGCTGATGGGGACCACCGGGACACACGCCACCAATCCCGTGGTGTTCAGCAAGCTTCATTCGGAAATCGTCAGGATGCTGAAATTGCCGGACGTTCGGCAGCGCATCGCTACGGAGGGCGCCGGCCCCATCGGCAACGCTCCCGCGGAGTTCGCGGCGCAAGTGCAGCGCGACATCACCAAGTGGGGCAAGGTCGCTCGAGAGTCAGGCATCCGCGCGGAATAGGGCGCGCGCCGCGGAACGCAGCGGCCGTGCGCGTTGTGGCAGATACCCGTTCAACCCGACGAAGAAGGAGATGCAACGACATGGATACGGTACAGACGACCCCCAAGGTGATCCCGATGACGCCCAAGCTGTCTTTCGGTACTACCGTCCGCGACTGGCAGGAGGGCATAGATGTCGCCCGATTGCGGGATGAGCGGGCGGCACGTGCCCGCAGGATCATGCGCAAGCACGGCGTTGCGGCTCTCGTGGCGAGTGAGCCTCCCAGCGTTCGCTACCTGACCGGGTTGCGCGTAGCTCCCCTGCATCAGACGACCTACGTGCTATTTTTTGCCGACGACCACGACCCCGTGGTGTTCGCCCATGCCGGCTGGTATCAGCAAATGCCGGAGGACGCGCCCTGGATCAAGCATTGGCGCGTCGCTCGCGCGTGGTTTGCGGGAATCGCGGGGCCGGGCGCCACCAGCGATGAGACCAAGAAATTCGCTACTGAAATTCACCAGGAGCTTGCCGACAGAGGGCTTGCGAAGGAGAAGGTCGCCACCATCGCGATCGACGGTTTGGGCCAGGAGGCGCTGAGGAAAGAGGGTGTTACCGTCATCGAGGGCTGGCCGATGATGATGGAGATGCGCACCATCAAGACCAGGGACGAGATCACGTGCTTCCGGATGGTGGCCTCGATGTGCGGCGCGGCCTATCAGCGACTTCACGAGGGGTTGCGTCCCGGGATCACCGACATCGACGCCAACCGCATCGCGATCAACTCGCTCTACGATCTTGGCGCCGATGCGATCTGGGTTGCCACTCGCAGCGGCCCGATGTCGTTTGAACGTGCGTTCTACTCGACCGGCCGGATCATCGAGCACGGCGAGCTGCTCTACGTCAACATGTGCAGGACCCAGTTTCTGGGTTATTCCGCCTGCATCTACCGGACTTTCGTCGTGGGCCGACAACCAAGCGGTAAAGAGGTGGGAATGTACAACCGGCTGCGCGACCGTCTCGACAGCGTGATGGACGCGATCCGCCCCGGCAACACGACCGCCGACGCCGCCAAGCATTTCCCGCCGGCCAAGACCTGGGGCTACGAAGACGAGGCCACGGTTTTTACCATCGAGTTCGCGCACGGCATCGGGCTGCACGAGCTCTACGATCCGCCCATCGTCAGCCGCCACTGCTCGTTCGACCATCCTCAGGTGTTCGAACCGGGGATGGTCCTTGCCGTCGAAAGTATGGATGGGGAACACCGCGTCGGAGGAGTGCGGCTGGAGAACATGGTCGTGGTGACGGAGAAAGGCGTCGAGATGCTCGACTCATTCCCCAGGGATAAAATCCTGGTGGCCGGCACCTGCTGAGGCTGGCGGCCGCTTGCGACGTGGCGGAGCGCCTGGTGTAGGCTGCGCCGGAATATCGGTTTGGCGGGCGGCAATGACGTCATGTCCCATGGCTTGTAAGGGCAGCGCGTTCCAAGCCGGTGAGGAGTATGTCGGACCACGGTTTGACCAACAACTCCTGGTCGGCCTAAGTTACGAGTAGCATTGCGGAGGGAGCGATTTAAGAAAGACCAACTGGACCCCCGGGCAAGTACAAAAGCTCCAACATCAATGCCGCCAGGTTCCTGTCGTCGCGTAACCGCGCATTACCCTGCGGCGCCGTCTCGGTACAGGAATTAGCGTCTATCAGCCGCAGTCTTGACCGCAAAGGAGGAGAACAGATGATAAAGAACGCCGGTGTGTTAGCGGGTTTGATTTCGGGTATTATGGGTCTGTGGTTGTCTTCGATGCCGCCGGGCTTCGCGCAGACAAACTACCCCGCTCGCCCGATCCGCGTACTCATCCCATTCCCTGCGGGCGGCGCAGCGGACACGATCGGCCGCACCGTCGGCGCGCAGCTCGCCAAGGCGCTGGGACAACCGGTGGTGGTGGATAACCGGCCCGGCGCGGCGGGAAGACTCGCGACCGAGATGCTCGCCCAGGCCGAACCGGATGGCCACACGATCCTGGTGGGCGGCGTCGGCCCGCTCGCCATCAGCCCCTCGCTCTACCGGAAGCTGCCGTACGACGCCGCGCGTGATTTCCGGCCGCTCACGCGGGTGGCCGAGCTCATCAACGTCATGGTGGTCAATCCCTCGATTGGCGGCGTGCAGAACGTGCGGGAATTCATCGACTGGGCCAAGAAGCGCCCTGGAAATGTGCGCTTCGGTAGTTCCGGCCATGGCCAGTTCGATCACCTCGTCGGCGAGTTTTTCCAGCGCCAAGCCGGCATCCGCATGACGCACGTGCCGTACAAGGGCGGCGGCCCGGCGCTGATCGATATGGTGTCGGGCGACATTCAGGTCATGTTCGCCACTTATGTCACCGCCTTGCCGCACATCAATGGCAAAAGGCTGCGCGCGCTCGCGGTGAGCACGCCCCGGCGGCAGGCGATCCTGCCGGACCTTCCCGCCGTGAGCGGAACGATCCCCGGATTCGGCGCCAGCAACTGGAACGGCATGTTTGCTCCGGCCAAAACACCCCGGCCAATCGCGGACCGACTGTTTTCCGAGATCAACAAGGCACTACTCTCGTCCGAGGTGAAGAAGCGCCAGAACGCCGTCGGTATCGTGCCTGAAGGCAGCGCCTCGCGCACCGAGTTCGAGAAATTCATCCGCGACGATACGGTGCGCTGGGCAAAGATTATCAAGGACGCCAAGATCAAGATGGAATGAGAACCGGGTGGATCGGTATTTTGAAGTGTCGGGTATTTTATCGAATTGATTTTCTTCCGGGTGCGGAACAAATGTTATGGCCGGGGCCGGTTTGACCGGCGCGGGATTAATGAGCACGGCCCGCACCGGACGATTGATGAAGGCCGCCGTCTGCAGCGCGAAGTGGCGGCTGCGAGCACGGATCCCGGTATGCGAGAACAGTTCGCGGCCTTGGGCGCGGAGCCGGTCGGTAGCACGTCCGAAGAGTTGAGCCGACCCGGCGACGCACGAGCCCCCGGCAAGATTCCCGTGCGACAGCTTGAGGGACACGGCTGATGTCAGCTCGGGAACTCGAGGGGAAAGTCGCAATCGTTACCGGCGCAACGCGCAGGCGCGGGCTGGGCCGGGCAATTGCGCTGTGCCTCGCGCAAGGGGGTGCCGACGTCGTCGTTACCGGCAGCGGGCTGAAACCGGGGCGAGATATGCCGCGCGACGAGCGCGACAGCGGCTGGCGCGGAGCGGCTGACGTGGCGGGGGAAGCGAAGGCGTTCGGGGTGCGAGCGCTTGCCATGGCGGTGGATGTGACGTCGTCGGCCGCAGTGCAGCGGATGGTGGCCGAAACCACGGCAAATCTGGGGCGTGTCGATATCCTGGTGAATAATGCGACATTTGCGCGCGGCGACGACCGTGTGCCCCTGCAGGAACTGGACGACGACCTGTGGCGCCGGATCGTCGACGTCAATCTTACCGGCACGATGTTGTGCTGCAAGTACGCGTCGCGCCAAATGCTCCGGCAGGATACGGGTGGCAGCATTGTCAGCATTTCCTCGGCGGCCGCGGTCAAGGCCCCGCCGGCCACTTCCGCGTACGCGGCATCGAAAGCCGCAATACACACCCTGAACGCGGTGCTCGCGGCCGAGCTCGGTCCGCGGGGCATCACGGCCAACGTGATAGCGCCCGGCGTTCTCGACACCGCGCGCGTCGACGTGCTGCGGGAGGGCGGGCGCTGGAAACAGCGCCTCGCTGCCGTTCCCATCGGGCGTGCCGGGACGCCCGAAGAAGTGGCGAAACTGGTTCGCTACCTGTGCGGACCCCACGCGCGCTGGATCAGCGGAGAGGTGTTTCTCATCACGGGCGGCGAAGTGCGCCGGGCGGCGGACTAACCATGCGCGAAGTGCGCTTCATGGACACCACGTTGCGCGACGGCCATCAGTGCCTGTGGGCGACGCGCATGACGACCGCGATGATGCTGCCGATCGCGGAGAAGCTGGATCACGCCGGCTTCGAGGTGATCGACCTGATGAGCGGCGTGCAGTTCGACGTCGCCATACGTCATCTGAAGGAAAATCCGTGGGAACGCATCCGGCTCATGCGCCAGCGGGTGACGCGCACGCCCCTTCAGGCGAATCTGCGCAGCAAGAGCGTGCTGTCTTTCGACGTGTTGCCGGATGACATCAACGCGCTTTGGGTGCGGCAGTTGGTTGCCAACGGCATCCGTAGCGTGCGCGCGTTCGATGCTCTGAACGACATGGACAACATCGCGGACAGCCTGCGCCTGGCAAAGGAACTCGGCGCGCGGGCGGTTGGCGCGGTCGTGTTCAGCGAGAGCCCGGTCCATACGGACACCATGTACGTTGCCAAGGCCAAGGAGCTGATCGTGCGGGCGGGGGTGGACGCGATCATGCTCAAGGACGCAAGCGGATTGCTCACGCTCGATCGGTTACGCACGCTGGTGCCGGCGCTAAAGCAGGTTTGCTCCGGCGTTCCGCTCGAATTTCACAGCCATGCCCTGACCGGTCTTGCGCCGCTCCTGTATCTGGAGGCTGTACGCCTCGGCGCCGATCAGCTGCACACCTGCATTGCCCCGCTCGCCAACGGCGCCGCGCAGCCCGCGGTCCAGACCATCGCGCGAAATCTACGTGCGCAAGGCTACGAGATCAGGGTCGACGACCCGAGGATTGACGAGATCAGCGCGCACTTCCGCCGGGTGGCGGAGCATGAAGGCAAGCCCCTCGGCACCCCGGCCGAGTACGACGCCTTCCACTATCAGCACCAGATTCCGGGCGGCATGCTCTCCAACATGCGCGCGCAGCTTCAGCAGGCGGGGCTCGCGAACAAGCTGGGAGACGTTCTCGCCGAATGCGCCCGGGTACGAGCGGAACTCGGCTGGCCGGCAATGGTGACGCCGTTCTCGCAATTGGTTGGAACCCAGGCGGTGCTCAACGTGGTGCAGGGCGAGCGCTATCGAACCGTCCCGGACGAGGTTAAGAAATACGCGCTCGGATATTATGGAAAGCTGCTGGCGCCGGTGGACCCGGAGGTGCTCGACCGGGTTGTGCACAACGGTTCCCGGACGATTGCGCTCACGCCGCAGCGGCCGGAACCGGGCGTCCCCTCGCTGCGGCGCAGGTATCCCGGGATGGGCGAGGAGGAGCGCCTGCTGCGTTACATGTACGCGGGGTCGCAGGTCGATGACATGCTTGCGGCAGGACCGACGCGCACCGACTACGCGTTCGAGCAGCCCCTGGTGCGGCTGGTGCGCGAGCTCACGCAGCGCCGACGATATTCCCGCATCCGCCTCGAGCAGGGCGATTTCCGCATCAGGATCGATGCGGCGACTT
>Ga0326597_10000309_pt1 | contig 92270 bp, 80 predicted proteins | sample RVTome_12_FD_203789 | JGI IMG/M metagenome (GOLD analysis project Ga0326597, IMG submission 203789) | Soil microbial communities from uranium-contaminated site in the Upper Colorado River Basin, Wyoming, United States - RVT100D185 | ecosystem: Environmental > Terrestrial > Soil > Contaminated >...
GACCTCAACGATCAACCGCTCGCCGATCCGGGCCGAGATGCGCTGTTGCCGTCCGCGCCGCCAGTTGCGGGCGCTGGCGACCGACACGCCGAACCGTTCGGCCACCGCACGGTCGCCCGCCTTGCGTCCGTGCCCTGGTTCGAGATCGCCGATCGACTCGAGCGCACGGATAAGCACGGTGTAGCTGCGTTGCGCCAGGGTGGTGTCGTCCACGCCACAGGTTAGCAGGGTTACCCCGGCCGATTACCCCCGTCTGGGGCCGTGCTACCTTCACAGCGAACGTCCACGAATCGGGAGTCCGCTCCGGCCGAAACGCACCGCGCCGGAACGCGAAGCGACGGTCGCTACGCGGCGGACGACCACGCCCGCAAGGAGGTACCGCATGCACCGTATCCGCACCCTCGTGCTAGCCGTCGCGACGCTGGCGTTCGCCGCTGGCGCAGCCGCGCAAACCGACGTTTCGGTCTGGTTCCACAGCGGCAAAGGACCTGAACGCGAAGCGCTGAACGCCCAGGTCGAAGCGTTCAACGCATCGCAGAACAGCTACCGCGTGGTGGCCGAGCAGCTTCCCGAAGGCACCTACAACGACCAGGTCCAGGCCGCCGCCCTGTCCAGCGACCTGCCCTGCCTGCTGGACTTCGACGGTCCGTTCATCTACAACTACGCCTGGAGCGGATTCCTTCAGCCGATCGACCGCTTCGTAAGCGACGAGCTGCGCGCCGACGTTCTGCCAAGCATCCTCTCGCAGGGCACCTACGACGGCGCCCTCTACAGCCTGGGCACCTTCGACAGTGGGCTGGGCCTCTACGGCAACCGCGCCTACCTCGAGGCGGCCGGCGTCCGCATCCCGACCTCGGTGGACGACGCCTGGACGATTCAGGAGTTCGAGGCGGCGCTGGCTGCCCTCACGGCCCTGCCGGAGGTCGAGTACGCGCTTGACCTCAAGTTCAACTACGGCCAGGGCGAATGGTTCACCTACGGCTTCGCCCCGATCTTGTGGAGCGCAGGCGTTGGCATGATCGATCGCGACGGCTACCAGAACGCCGACCCGCTGCGCAGCGGGGCGGCCGTCACGGCTATGGAGCACTTCCAATCCTGGTTCGAGAACGGTTGGGCCACCAACGCCCCTGCCGGCGACGTCGACTTCCACGAACGCAAGATCGCTGCCCTCTCATGGGTCGGACACTGGCAGTACAACCCGCACAGCGAAGCGCTGGGCGACGACCTGGTGCTGCTGCCGCTGCCCGACTTCGGTGCAGGCTCGAAGACCGGCATGGGTTCGTGGAACTGGGGCATCACCAGCAGCTGCAACGAGGCCGACGGCGCCTGGGCGTTCCTCGAGTTCCTGATGCAGCCTGACGAGATCCTGCGGATGTCCAACGCCAACGGCGCGGTGCCCGCCCGCTTCTCGGCGATCGAGCGTTCCGATCTGTACGGCGAAGGCGGCCCGCTCGAGCTGTTCGTCGCGCAGCTCTCCAGCTCGGCCGTGCCCCGGCCCCAGACGCCCGCCTACCCGGTTGTCACCGACGCATTCGCCGAGGCGGTCGCCAACATCTCCGGCGGCGCCGACGTCGCCGCCGAGCTGAACCGGGCGGCCGATCGGATCGAGCAGGACATCGAAGACAACCGCGGCTACCCGACCGACTGACGCGGACCCCGCTACTCGTGCCCGCCCCCGCCAGGAAGGCGGGCACGCCACCTACGTTCTCGCAGGCGTGGAACGACCGGTCGCCGAGAACGCCCGCTGCCAAGTCCGTCAGGAGGAACGTCCGTGACGACCGACGCCCACCGCGCATCGCCGCGGGGCGCAGGAAGCCTCGGCACGCTGCGCCGCGGCGAGGTGCGCGCCGCTTGGGGCTTCTCGCTTCCGGCCCTAGCGCTCTTGACCGCGTTCCTGATCGTTCCGTTCGTGCTGGCGTTCGTCCTCGCCTTCACCGACCAGCGGTTGATCCCCAACCCGCGACTGCCGACCGAGTTCGTCGGATTGCGCAACTTTCAAAGGATTCTCGAGGACCCCTCCTTCCAGCGCGCCCTGATGAACAACTTCGCCTTCGCCGCCTTCGTTGTCCCGGTCCAATCGATGCTGGCGCTCGGCATGGCGATGCTGGTCAACCAGAAGTTGCGCGGCTCGCTGGTGTTCAGGACCATCTATTTCTCCCCGGTCGTGACCACCATGGTGGTGGTATCGGCCATCTGGTTCTTGCTCTACAACCCTGACGAAGGGTTCATCAACGCGTTTCTGGGGGCGATCAGCTTCGGAACGATCCCCGCCATCCGCTGGCTTCAGGACCCTCGCACCGCCCTGATCGCGATCGGAATACTTTCGGTCTGGCAGGGCGTCGGCTTCCAGATGGTCATCTTCCTCGCTGGGCTGCAGGAGATCCCCGAGCAGCTCTACGACGCCGCCCGCATCGACGGGGCCGACCGGCGCCAGACCTTCTGGAACATCACCCTGCCGAGCCTGCGCAACACCACCATCTTCGTCGTCATCTCGACCACGATCCTCGCCTTCCGGCTGTACGACCAGGTCAAGATCATGACTGGAGGCGGTCCGCAGGACGCTACCCAGACCGTCGTCTTCCAGATCGAGCGGGTCGGCTTCTCGCAGTTGCGGGTCGGTTACGCGTCGGCACTGACGGTGGTGTTCTTCGTCATCGTTCTCGCCGTGGCGCTGCTGCAACGGCGCTTCCTGCGCGAGGAACGGACGGTGCGTGAATGACCGCTACGCAGCACCGAAACGCGCTGCTCGACTACCTGGCGATGCTGTTGCTGGCAGGATTCTTCCTGTTCCCGGTCGTCATCATGCTGGTCGCCAGCTTCAAGCCCGACGACACCACGATCATGCGCCACATGAGTTCTGCGCTTGCCTTCGTTCCGACGGAGGTGTCGCTCCGCAACTACCGAGAGGTGTTCGACAACGTCGCCTTCCTAACCGCCATGCGCAACTCGGTTGCGATCGTCGGCAGCATCGTGATAGTTGGCCTGTTCGTCAACAGCCTGATCGCCTACGGGCTGGCGAGGTTCCGCTTCCGGGGCCGCGGCTTCCTGGTCGGCCTGGTCATCGCGCTGATCATCATCCCGTTCGAGTCGATCGCCGTGCCGCTGCTGCTGATCGTGAATCGCCTCGGCTGGCTAGACACGTTGTACGTGCAGGCGGTGCCGTTCCTGGCCGACGCGTTCTCGATCTTCCTCTTCTATCAGTTCTTCATCCAGATCCCCGCCGACCTCGAGGAGGCAGCAATCGTCGACGGCGCCAGCCGCCTGCGCATCTACTGGTCGATCGTGCTGCCGCTCTCTAGACCGATCATCGCGACCGTCACGATCCTGCTGTTCCTGCGGCATTGGGGGCAGCTACTGTGGCCGGTGATGGTGGCGCGCAGCCAGGATGTGCGTCCGCTCACCGTTGCCATGCAACAGTTCTTCGGGCAGCAACCGCGCGAGTGGGGCCAGATCATGGCGTTCGCGGCGATGATCACCGTCCCGGTCCTGATCGTGTACCTGCTGTTCAATCGCTGGTTCGTGCAGTCGATCGCTTCGAGCGGCGTCAAGGGATGAGCTCCTGCGCGCACCAACCTGGCGGCCCGCTCTCCGGCCCGCGCCGCCAGGTCGCCCTCCATTACGTCCCCAACCACGGCCGTTTCGGCGATCCCAAGCCGATCGTGCACGAAGGCCGCGTGCACGTGTTCTTCCAGAACTCGCCCCGTCCCGACGCCTTCGCCTCGATGCGCTGGGCGCACGTCGTCAGCGACGACCTGCTGCGCTGGACGGTTCTGCCCGAAGCGCTCACGCCCGGCCAGGACGGCCCCGATGCGCACGGTTGCTGGACCGGTTGCGTCCTGCGTCACGATGGTCGCTTCCACGCCTATTACACCGGCGTCGGCGGAACGGACGGGACCCACCAGACCGTCTGCCGGGCCGAAAGCGACGACCTGATCCACTGGCGCAAAGATCCCGCCAACCCGCTGGTGGTCCCCGCCGCACCGTTCGCGGCCGGACCGGAGGCAGCCTGGCGCGATCCGCAGATCCGATCGTTGCCGGACGGCACGTTCGAGATGGTGCTCACCGCCGAGCTGGACCACGGTCCGAAGGCGCTTCGTGCCTGCGTGGCGCGACTGGTTTCGAGCGACCTACGCGCCTGGCGCATCGACGGGGTGCTCTATCACCCGGCGGACGTCCACCGCTGCGAATGTCCCGAAGTGGTCGAGGTGGACGGGCGCCACGCCCTGATCTACTCCGACTACGGCGTGCAGGTGCGGGTGGCGGACGACCCGCTCGGCCCCTACCACCGACCTGCCGCGTCGCAGCTGGACGACTTCCGCTGGTACGCCGCCAAGACCGCCTTAGACGGCAGCCGCCGACTGGTTTTCGGCTTCGTGTTCGATCGCATCGCCGCGGCGGCGGCCGACCCCGACGACGGGAGTCCCTGGACCTGGGGAGGCACCATGGCGTTCCCGCGCGAGCTGACCTCAGGGCCCGACGGCGCGCCCGCGCTACGCGCCGCAGCCGAGCTGACGCGGCTCCGAGCCGCCCCGCTCGAGTTCGACCCGGACTTCGAGCGGGCGTTGGGCGCCTGGACGGTGACGCGGCACGACGAGGCGGCGGAGGTACGCGGCGACGCTGCGCCCGACGGTGCGCTCGGGCTGCTGCGCCTCGGACCGCAACCGCAACAGTGCGAGCTGCTTGCGCAGGTGCGGTGGGGATCGAACGGGCGTGTCGGCCTATTGCTCTACGCCGACGCCGAGGTCGCGAGCGGGTACCGTCTGGACCTCGACCGTGGTCGTGGCGACGTGACGCTGCGCCGCCTGATTCCCTACCGCAACCCCGCCAGCCCGGTGCTGCAGCGCATGGCCCTCCCGCTGGACCTGCCGGAGGAGATCGAGCTTCGAGCGCTCCTCGACGGCAGCGTTCTCGAACTTTTCCTCGGCCAGCGGGTCGTGTTCACCGCCCGGCTCTACGAGCGGCCGGGCGACGCCTGGTGGGGCGTCTTCGCCCCCGGGCCGATCCATCTTGCACGCCTGCAGGGTTGGCGCTTGGCCCTGCCGCCCGGCGAGCCGGACGACGCTTGCGACTAGCCCGCGTAAGCCGCTTGACGGCGCCACAGCCGCCGCCCGGTCTAGCGTCGCGCCATGAACCCGATCGCGCGACCGCTGACGGCCGCCTTGACTACCCTCACGTTTACGCTCCCGCTCATGCTGCCGGCGACCGCCGTCGCAGTCTCCGAAGCGACGCTCGCCGACCTACGTATCCCCGCCGAGCCGGCCGCTATCGACATCGAGGAGATCCTCTCCGGGGGACCACCGCCGCAAGGAATCCCCGCCTTGGGCTTCCGCGGCCTGAGCGGCGTTGCCGGCGCCTCGCAGGACCCCAACTTCGAGTCGCAGCAGCAGGCGGCTCCGTGGCTCGATCCGCTCGAGCCGGTCATCCTGCTGCGAGTCGGTGGCGAGGCACGCATCTACCCACTACAGGTGCTGATCTGGCACGAGATCGCCAACGACACCGTAGGCGGCGTACCGATCGCGGTCACCTTCTGCCCGCTGTGTAACAGCGCCCTCGCCTTCGACCGGCGCGTCCCGATCGACGACGATGCGCTCGCGGCGCTGCGTGCCAGCGGCGCTGACCTGAGCCGGCTCGCGCCCACCCCCGACGACCTGGCCGCCGCGTACGAGGCACGACTCGGAAGAGCGGCGCCGGCACGAGCGCTCGACGTCACCTTCGGCGTTTCCGGTCTGCTGTACTTTTCGAACCTGCTTATGTTCGACGAGGCGACGCGCACCCTCTGGTCGCAGCTCACCGGCGAGGGCGCGGTCGGCCCGCTCTCAGAGCGGCCGTTGGTCCGCTACGCCGCTCAGATCGTCGGCTTCGGCGAGGCGCGTGCTAGCGAGCCCGACGCTCTGGTCCTGAGTCGATCCACCGGCTTCGCCCGCAGCTACGGAATCAACCCCTATGGCGGCTACGACACGATTGGCTCGCCCGCCTTCCTGTACCGCGGTCCGCAGGACGGACGACTCGACCCCAAAGCGCGCGTCGTCACGTTGGACGGTGAGACGCCGGTCGCCTACCCCTTCGACCACCTGGCCAAAGTGCGCGTGGCGCACGACGACGTCGCCGGCCAACCGATCGTGGCGTTCTGGGCGCCCGGCACCGCCACTGCGCTAGGTGCCGCGCGCATCGCCAGCGCCGAGGACATAGGCGCCGTCGGCGTGTTCCGCCCGGTCGTGGAGGGGAGCGAGCTTCGATTCGAGTTGCGCGGCGACGACATCGTCGACGGCCAGACCGGCAGCGTCTGGGACGTGACCGGCCGCGCGGTAGAGGGGCCGCTGGCAGGTGCTCGGCTCGAGCCCATGCCGCACGACAACACCCTCTGGTTCGCCTGGGCGGCGTTCAGGCCCCAGACCGAGGTGCGCACCCCGTGAGGCTTGGCGGTAGCGCCTGACGGTCAGCGGTACTCGGGGTTCGGTTGTCCAGGTCGGTTCCAAGCGTCCCAGGCGTCGCGGCGATTCCCTTCCGCGGGGATGCCGCCAGAGCGCTTCAGCATTCGTGCGAGGTGGAGCAGGTTGTAGCTCATCAACGTCGTGTTGCGCCGCGTACAGCATGCCCATCGCGCAGTGCTTGACACCGCCCTCGTCGCCGCTGACGATCACCCCAGCACCAGGATGTTCGCTGTTTCTATGCGGGGCTCCGTGCTCGGTCATGTTCGGTTGGACCCCCGCTGCGATCACGTGATCGACGGCACGCAACACCGCCACCTCGACACCGTTCGCTTCGAGGATCGATTTCGAGACGTCCATCAGGCGCTGCGTGTGCGACGTCGACGGCGCCGTTCAGGCGTTCACCCCCGTGACCTGGCCACGAGCGGCGGTCTCGGCCTCGATAGTGAGGAAGAGCGTCGCGAGCTCCGGATCGAACTGGCTGCCCGCGCCCCGCTCGATCTCGGCGCGTGCGTCCGCCCGTGACCAAGCCTCCTTGTACGTCCGCTCATGCGTAAGCGCGTCCCACACATCCACCAGGGAGAACAGGCGGGCATGTCGCGGAATCTCCTCATTCGTCAGGCCGTCGGGGTAGCCAGCGCCGTCCCAACGTTCGTGGTGCGAACAGACCACGTCGCGGGTCTCGTCCGGCAGGGCAGGCACGTCGCGAAGCATGCGGACGCCATGTACCGCATGCGCGCGCATCGTCGCCCACTCGCTCTCGTCGAGGTGGCCCGGCTTGAGCAGGATGCTGTCAGGGATCGCCAGCTTGCCGATGTCGTGAAGGTACGCCCCCCACCGAACTGCGCGCCGCTCAGGCTCGTCCAGGCGCAATTTAGTAGTGAGCCGGTCGGTCCAGGCGACCACCCGCTCGGTGTGGCCCTTCGTCTCGAAGTCGCGCAGCTCGAGCGCCTGACCTAGCGCCAAGATGGTGCCTTCGAACGTCGCGTGGATCTCGCGCACGCATTTCGGGTGGGCCACCTGAAGCGAGCGGCTAGCATCCATCGAGTGCGGTTCGGACGCCGGGATGGCGCCGCCGCCCCAGCGCGGAAACCTCAGCGGCACGACGAGCCAGCGGGATGCGAGTCGAGCTTCCAGCTGGGGTTCGAACGTGAACGTCGTCTCATGGAATTCATGGTACGGCCAGTGTGCTTCAGAACCAGCGCCCCGCTCCGTCAGCCGGTTGACGAGGCGGTGGGCGCGCACTTTGCTGCGGTGCCCGCAACGTCTCTGCCACGTCTGGAATCCGACGGCCATGTTGGCGCGCCGGTGGTCTGCTCTGCGACGAGGAGGAAACGTCATGCAGAAAATCGCCATCGTCGTCCTCGCCGACACCGAATCCCACGGCGACCTCGGTCGCGTCGTCAATGCGCTCGAGGTCGTCAAGGAATCCCAAGATGCAGGCGACACGGTCGCCCTCGTTTTCGACGGGGCCGGGACCAAGTGGATCCCGACCCTCGACGACCCATCTCACAAGCGGCACGCCCTCTGGAGCGCCGTCAAGGGATCGGTGGCGGGCGCATGCGCCTACTGCTCGGTCGCGTTCGGAGCGAGGGACGGCGTGAAAGCGGCCGGGGTCGCTCTGCTCGACCAGTACGACGACCATCCGAGCCTGCGAGGGTATGTCGCACAGGGCTACACGGTCCTGACATTTTGAGCTTCCCTCGGCGCGAAGGCCTCAGTCGCCCAATCTCGCATTGAATACCCAGTCGTTGTCGACGACCTGGGCGTGGCACGCTACGCAGCCTTCCGGGCTCCCTCCCGCTAGGACGCTTCCGTCTCCGGCGATGCGGCCCCAGAACCAGTCGCCGGACTCGGGAGCGAAGCCGGGCACCTTGACCATGTAGGTCCAGGCGCGCAGGTCTCCTGCGAAGTCGGGAAGTGGCGCTTGCAGCTCCAGGCCGGCCAGGTCGACGCCGGTCGGCGCGTGGTTCTCCTTGATGATTATTGCGCCACCACGGAACTCTCCGGCACCCGACGCGACATCTTCCGCGGCGACGTCGTTAACGAAGGTACGCAGCACCATTCCGTGCGGCTCGACGCCGACGTAGTACCCCTCGGGAACGCCGGGTTCGAAGGCCCACTCGGTGTAGACGTTGGCGTAGCCGTCCCACAGCACGCCGGCGAACGAGGCGTCGACGTTCGGCTCTGCATCGTCCTGCGCGGTGGCGAGGAAGGCGAGCGAAAGCAGCGCAGCAGCCAAGCTAGCGACAGCGACGATCCAAAGGGCGGGGCGCAGACGGTCGGGTACGGACATGGGGGACCTCCAAGCGACGAGACGGAAGCTTACGCAGGAACGACGTGTCCAGCGTCCTCATCAGCGTCGACCGACGCACGCCTGCGCGTCCGTCAAACCGGCGACCTACCCAGCCGAAGGCGGGCACGACGCCGTCGCTCGATCGACGCCATACGTCAAACTCAGACGGTGTGCCGCATCGCTTCGCTGGGAGCGATCCGTGACGCCATTCGGGCTGGGCCTGCGGCAGCCGCCACGCCGGTGAGCACGGCGAAGCCGACAGCCAGCGCGACCTGCCACGGCTCGATGGCCGGGTAGAACACCGGGTTCATGCCGACCTCGGCCATCAGCTCGTCCATACCGGGGAAGCGGAACCCGTCGCTCAGCAACGCCACCGTGCCCAAGCCGCCCGCGACGCCGATCGCCGCGCCGCCGAGACAGACGATCAGGCTCTGAAGCGTCACGACCCGCACGACCCGCGCGCTGCCGGCCCCGAGGGCGAGCAGCAGGCCGAACTCGCGTACCCGCTCGAGGGTGGAGAGGTAGATGGTGTTGAGTACCAACAGTCCGGCCAGCACGAAGAAGATCACCGAATACACAACCATGATCGGACTCAGGAAGTCGATCATCGCGTTGATAGTCGGATCGATCGAACGCCAGTGATCCACCTGGTACTCCGGCCCGAGCGCCGTGGCGATAGATGCGGCCGTGCGAATCGCCAGCGCGTCGTCCTGCACTCGCACTGTTCCCGGCAGGCGCAGCTCGATCCGGCTCAAGCGACCGGGAGCGGCCAGCTCCTGTGCTGCAGCCAGGCTCAGCTGCACCGCCCCGATCTCCCGGTCGGGATCGTCGAACCGTAACAACCCGATTAGCCGGTAGGCGGCCGCGCCGATCCCGTCGCTGCCCGGCGCGTAGAGGTAGACCGGGTCGCCCAGCTCGAGACGCAACGAAGAGGCGAGCGACGCGCCCAGCAGCACGCCGTCCGACGATGCCGGAGGCAGGCCGGTCCCGACGGTCAGGTGGTCGTCCAAGAACGCTCTCTCCAGCGTGGCGGACCGCTCTTGCGCCACGACCGCTGTCCCGCGCGAACGTGCCTCGCCCGCGACCAGGGCCGGCACGATCAGGGTGCGAACCATCGCCGCATCGGGAGCCTCGCGCGCCAGCACGGCATCCAGCGCGCCGTCGGCCGGCATCAGGCTGGACGCGAAGTCGCGCGCGTCGCGGAACCCGGCCACGTGGATCTGCACGTGGCCGGCCTGCTCGGTCAGGTCCTGATACAGCGAGTTCTTCATCGCGCCCCCCATCGCGTAGATGACGATCGCCATGAACACCACCAGCGCGACCGCGACGGCGGCGACCAGGCTGCGCCTACCTTGCCTGAGCAGGTCCCGCCAGGCGAGGGACAGCACCTCAACCGCCCTCCATCTCAGCCCGCCCGCATCGCTTCGGCCGGGTTCAGGGTGCGGATGTGCCGGCCGGGAACCGCAATGGCGAGCACCGCCGCGAGCAGGATCGTTGAACCGGTCCAGGCGAGGTAGCTGAGCTGCATCATGATCGCCAGCTCGTCGCTGAGAGCAAAGCCTTCGAGCATGCCCGAATAGACCGCCTTCATCATCGGTCCCATCAGGTTGGTCGCGGTCAGAAAGCCGTTAAGCGCGAAACCGGCGGCGCTGCCGATCACGAAGCCGAGGCCGGTGACGAAGGCCGCCTCCAGCATCACCATGCGCGCGATCTGCGCCTGTGACAGGCCCAGCGCGGCCACAACGCCGAACTCGCGGGTTCGCTCGATCACGCTTACCACCACCGTGCTCATCACCGTCACCGCGGCGAACAGCGAGAACAGCGCCAAGATCGGCATCATCGTCACGCGCTTGTTCTCGATCCCCGCCAGCAGGCCGGAAAGCTGAGCGTAGATGTCGAAAGCGCGCACGTCGCCCGGCAGCACGCCGCTTGCGTTGAGCGAGGCGGCGACGGCCTGCTCACGTCCGGCCGGCACGTCCAGCGCCACGCCGGTCGCGGTCGGGATCCCGGACAGGGCGCGCGCGTCCGCCAAGTGGATCAGCACCACCGTCTCGTCCACCGAGCGCATGCCGGCATCGATCAGGCCGACGACCCGCAGGCCGGAAGCCCGCGCACCTGCGGCGCTCTGCACGTCGGCAACCAAACGTTCGCCAACGCGCACGTCGAGCCGCTCGGCCAGGCGCACCCCTAGCACCAGCTCGCCCGGCTGGCTCAGCATTCGGCCTTCGCGAACCTCGGAAGGTAGGGCAGAGACGGCCGGTTCGAGCTCCGGGTCGATGCCCCGCAGCTTCACGCCGGTCGCGTGGTACGGCGAACGCAACAGCGCCTGCAGCTCGAGGCGCAGCGTGGCGGTGCTCACCCCGGGATGTTCCCGCAGCGCAGGCAGAAAGGCCAGGCCCCCGAGGGTGAAATCCGGGTCGGGGTCGAGGACGTACGCGGCACGCGTGACCAGCACCGGCGACTCCAGGTAGCGCGCCTGACTGGTGATCATCATGTCCACCACACCGTCGAAGAAGCCCCAGAAGAACACGATCGCGATCGAGGCGTACGCGACCACCGCCAGCAGCAACTGGGTGCGTCGTGCGTGCCGCCAGACGTTTCGCCAGGCCAACCGTGCGATAGAACCCATCACCTTGATGGTACTTCCATCCTTAGCACGGCAACGGTTCTCCTCCCTTCGGCCGAGGCGGAGGCGCATAGCGTCGACTACGCTTGGGTCGGAACCGACGGGCGACGACGAGTGCGCCCCGGTCAGGAACAGGAGTCCATAATGAGCGATGAACGTCGAAGCGACACGGAAACCGGCGACCGTAGCTCGTCCGCCCGCACCTTCACCGAGGAGTTCCGCGTCTCCGGCGAGCGCGTAGTGGAGAAGGTCAAGGAGCTGCTGCGCGAAGGGAACGTGCGGCGCATCACCCTGAAGAACGACGAGGGCAAGACCCTGATCGAGATTCCGCTCACGCTCGGCGTGATCGGTACCCTGCTGTTGCCGGTCTGGGCCGGTATCGGGGCGATCGCCGCGCTAGTAGCCAACCTCACCATCGCGGTCGAGAAGGTCGTTCCGGCGGGAGGCGAAGCGCCGGAAGGAGGCGCGCAAGGGGGGGACACGGAAACCGGGCCGGCTTCGCCGCAGCAACTGACGCAAGGCTGAGGTAGCCCCTCGTCACGGCCGACATCACAGCCGCCGGACGCCGTGGTGCTGCACCCCGGACCGGACGAGCTCGACGTCGTTGCAGCCGAGGACGAAAGCGGCCGCGTCGCCTCGGTCGGCTGGTCGTGGTACAAGCCCGGCTCTCCGTTCGTGACCCTGTGGGGAGGAACGACAGCACCGAAGGCGCAACGGCGCGGTCGACTCTACACGGCGGTCGACGCTGGCCGCCCCGCTTAACGCGCGTTCTTCTCGCGGTACATGGCGTTGTCGGCGACGTTCAGGACGGTCTCGAGCTCTTCGCCGTCCTCGGGGTGCAGCGCGTAGCCGATGCTAGCCGCTATCTCGAGCTTCTGCCCCTTGAAGCTGCCGAACGGCTTAGCGAGGCTGGCGCGAAGCCGCGCGCCCACCAGGTCGAGGTCGGAGCGGTCGTGGACCTCGTTCAGCACTATCGCGAACTCGTCGCCACCCAGGCGCGCGGCCGTGTCCTCTGCCCGCAGCGCATCCTGCACCCGCCGGGCGGTCTCGATCAGAACCGCATCGCCGGTCGCGTGCCCGTACAGATCGTTGACCTGCTTGAAGCCGTCGAGGTCGAGGAAGATCACCCCGACGCGGCTCTCCCGCCGCCGAGCCCGTCGCATCGCCTGTTCGAGCCGGTCGAGGAATAACCGGCGGTTCGGCAGGTTGGTCAGGGGATCGTGTACCGCCTGGTGTTGAAACCGTTCCTGCTGCTCGCGCAGCGACGCTTGCAGCTCCAACCGCTGCAGCGCCACGGCCACCTGCGTCGCCAAGGCGCCGGCGACCTCGATCGCTGCGTCGTCGAACGCACTCGGGTCCTCGAAAGTGTCGAGGTTGAGAAAGCCGCGCACCTCGCCTCCGGCTCGGATCGGAACGGAAAGCGACATCACGATCTCGCTGAACCGGCCAGCCGATTCGATCGCTCGCAGGACGTCGGGTTCCAACTCGGCGTCACGGTCGAATGGGGCTACTCGCTCGATGCGTGGCGGCTGGCTGCGACCGAGGATCTCCGGCGTCATGCGGATCTGTCGCAAGGCGTCCAGGTCGAGGCCGGTAGCCGCGACGTAACGGTAGGCGACCGATCCGGCGTTCCACAGCAGCATGCTGCCCGCCTGGGCTCCCGGGACCAGCTCGACCGCCCGCTCGACCAGCCGCTGGTAGAAGCGGTCGTCCAGCTCGGCCGCCAGCATCTCGGCCATCAGTTCGACCAGGGTGCGGCGGTATCCGATCTCGTGCAACAGCCGCCGCCGGTCCATCACGCGCGCCGTGCGATCTCGGCACGAAACCACTACGCCGGCGTGGCCTGCGACCCGGCGGCTGGTCGCCTCGAACCACACTTCGCGACCTTCGGCGTGCGCTCCGCGAAGCTCGATCGGGTCCGCGTCGGTTCCGTTCAGGAGGCCCTCGGCCTCCTCCCAGTCGCGCTCGTCGAACAGCTCGCGCAGGCGCTGGCCCTCCAGCGCGGTCGCCTCGCGACCGAGTGCAAGATACGAGCTGGGGGTGCAGAACTCGATCCGGCCCTCGCCATCCACCAGGCACACCACGTCGTGAAGCGCGTCGGTCACCTGCCGCAACAGCGCTTCGCTCTTGCGGAAACGGTCGCTCAGCAGCCGGTCTTCGGTCACGTCGCGCACGAAGCCGGTCCACTGCGTCGCGCCGTCCGCCAGCCGCTCAGGTAGCGACCGCGCCGCCAGCCAGCGCACGGTTCCGTCCGGCCGGCGAATGCGGAATTCGTACAGCCACGGCCGCAGGGTTTCCCCGGACGCCTCGATCGAGGCTACCAGGCCATCCAGGTCGTCTGGGTGTACCCGTTCGAGGATCCGTCGAGCGTCGAGAGTCGCGCTGCGGCGCTCGACCCCGAACGCCTCCAGCACGCCGGAACCGGCGTACGGAATCGAGGACCGGCCATCCGCGTCGCGATGCCACAGGTACACGGCGCCGGGCAGTAACGGCTCCAACTCGCGCACCCGTTCGAAAAGACTACCGGTCGTCACGCGCGGCCCCGCATGCGGTCGAGTCTACCGGCCGGCCGTCCCCGACGCCGCTCGCGCGTCGCAGTGACGGCAGTAGACTGCGCGGATGTCGTCCTTAGCCGCGCGCCGAACCGTCCTTGGCGGCGCTAGCCTCGCCTTGCTGCTAACCGGTGCGCACGCCGTCAACGACGCTTTCGCCAACATTCTCCCCGTGTTTTTGCCCACGTTGCAGGCCCGCTTCGGACTGGGCGAAGCGATGCTGGCCGGGTTCGTCGCCCTGATCTCGTTCTCGTCCAACGTGCTGCAGGCGTTCGCCGGAGCGGTCGCCGACCGATGGGGACGCCGCCGCGCCGCCGCGCTCGGCCTGATGCTCGGCTCGGCGCTGATGAGCCTGCTTGCCGTCGCTCCGACCGTCTGGGCGTTGTTCCTGGTGCTGGCGATCGGCGGGCTCGGGTCGGCGCTGTTCCATCCGGCGGCCGCCTCCATGGTCCGCTCGGCCGGATCGCGCAAGGCGCTGGCGATGGGGCAGTTCGCCGCCGGTGGCCCGCTCGGATCCGCGATCATGCCGGTCGTGGCTCTGTGGCTGCTGAGGACGTACGGGCCGTGGGCGATCCCCTGGCTAGCGCCGCTCGGCCTGGCGCTCGGCCTGGCGCTGTGGGCGTTCGTTCCGAAGCAGGACAAGCCCGAACGGCATGCGCGACCGAAACTGTTCGACCGCGCCCTCTTCGCCGGGCCGGTCGGGCTACTCGCCGGGGTGGGGATCCTGCGGGCGGTAGCGTTTATCAGCTTCCTGAACGCCATGCCGCTCTACCTGGTGAACGTGCGTGGCTACGCTCCCGACGCCCAGATCCTAGGCTGGACCCTTGCCGTGTACCAGATCGCCGCCTCGGTCGGGTTGGTGGCCGCCGGCGCGCTCGACGCGCGCTTCGGTCGCGTGCCGCTAATCGCCGGTTCGATGTTGATCGCCCTACCGCTGTCGCTGGCAACGTTGATGGTCGAACCTGGCGGCACGACGTTCTTGCTGACCGTCGCCCTTGCCGGCGCGTTCACCAACGCGCCGATCCCGCTGCTGGTCATCAGCGCGCAGGAGCTTGCGCCACACGCCGTCGCCACCGCGTCGGGCATGTTGATGGGGTTCACCTGGGGCGTGGCAGGTGTCGCCTACATCGGCTTCGGCGCGCTTCAGGAGCTGGTCGGGATCGTGCCGGCACTGGCGGTCTCCTTCGCGTTCCTACTCCCGGCAGCGGCCCTGGCGACCTGGGTCTTGCGCCGCCACCGTGACGCGCTGGGCTGACGGCTTCGGCAGTAGCGCAGCGCCGTCCCTCCCCACGTCGAGCGGTGTGGCGCACACCCGTGACCCGACAAGATTCGGCAACGCTGGTTCGCCGTTCGGCCGAAGGAGGAGGAGCCCGCTTGCGCGGCCACTCGACCGCCACGCATGTCGCACTGACCGAAGTGCTGCTCTTCGTTTCGTCTTGAACCTGGCACAGGGTGATCCGGCCACGCTGGCGCTCGCTTCGACGCTCAGTTACCGCGATGCTCAGCCCGATCGAAGCGCTGCGCTACGAGTAGAGGTCAAGCGTCCTGGCGTCGTTACGGGGCGATGCGATACTGGTGACCACGCATGCTCATCTTCCTGCTGCGGCGATTGCTGCTCACGATTCCGACCCTTCTCGGTGTCGCCTTGATCGTTTTCGCTTTGATGCGGGCGATCCCCGGCGACGTCGTCACCGGGCTAGTGGGTTTGGAGGGCAACGTCGCTCCGGAACGTATGGACGAGTTGCGGCGAATGTTCGGACTCGACCTGCCGGTACACGTGCAGTTCGGACAGTGGCTCATGGCGCTGCTGCAAGGCGACCTCGGTAGCTCGCTCCGGACCGGCCGGCCTGTTGCCGTCGACTTGGTGCTGCGCTTCCCGGTCACGCTGGAACTGACCGTACTCGGCCTCCTCATCGCGCTCATCGTGGCCGTACCGCTCGGCGTGACTGCAGCCCTGAACAGGGGTCGCTGGCTCGACGCAGCTGGCTCTCTATTTGTTCTTCTTGGCCTATCGATCCCCGGATTCTTTCTGGGGATCCTGCTGATTCTGGCGTTCTCGCTGCAGTTGGGTTGGCTTCCTCCCGCCGGCTATGTGCCGTTCGCGGAAGCACCGCTCGACAACCTGCGCCACATGCTCCTGCCGGCGGCGTCGCTCGGCCTGATCCTGGCGGCGGCAACGACGCGGATCGTGCGCTCGTCGCTGCTCGAGACCCTTGGACGAGACTACGTGCGGACCGCAAGAGCCAAAGGCTTGCGCGAGAGGACCGTAACCTACCGGCATGCCCTGCGTACGGCCCTCATCCCGGTCGTGACCGTGGTGGGCCTCCAGTTCGGCCAGTTGTTGGGGGGCGCCGTGATCATCGAGCAGGTCTTCAGCCTGCCGGGCGTCGGCCGCTTCGCACTGGAGGGGATCAATCTGAGGGACTACCCGACGGTGCAGGGCGCCGTGCTGCTCATCGCCGCGGCGTTCGTTGCAGTGAACCTCGTCGTCGATGTGCTTTACGCCGTAATCGATCCCCGGGTTCGGTATGGCTGAACCAACCGCAGCCGGCTTGGATCGCTCGACCTCCGATCGGAGCACGCCTGGGGCGGAGATCGCACGGCGCCTCATTATGGGGGCTGGCGGCGTAGGTCTCGTGTTCGTCGTCTTGGCTGTAGTGGCGGCTGTGGCCGCACCGTGGCTGGCGCCGTACGACCCGATCGCACTGAATCCGCCTGCCCGACTTCAGGGACCTTCGGCCTTGCACTGGTTGGGGACCGACCAGTACGGGCGCGATACGCTCTCGCGCATCGTGCACGGTGGGCGAGCTTCCCTGTCGGTCGCGTTCGCCGCGACCATTTTCGCGCTGCTGGTGGGCGGCACGCTGGGTGCGTTGGCCGGGTTCTACCTTGGAGCCCTGGATACCGCAATCATGCGATTCACCGACGTGCTGTTGTCGTTCCCCGCGATCCTGCTGGCGATCGCTCTGCTCGCGTTTCTCGGTAGCGGCTTCGCAAACCTGGTGTTGGCGATCGGGGTGGTGTACGTCGGGCCGTTCGCGCGGGTCGCCCGTGCAGCGGTTCTGACGGTGCGTGAGGAACAGTTCGTCGAGGCCTCTCGGGCGCTCGGCAGCCGCGACCTACGAATCCTTACCGGTGCCGTGATCCCCGCAGCTGCTGCACCGATTCTGGTCGAGACGACGCTGCGACTCGCCTACGCCCTGCTCGCCGAGGCATCCCTGTCGTTCCTCGGGCTCGGCACCCAGCCGCCCGCACCGAGCTGGGGGATGATGATCGCCGAGGGTCGAAGGTACCTGGCGTTGAGCCCGTGGGCGACGGTGGCGCCTGGCCTGGCGATCATGGTGGTCGTGCTCGGCTTCAATCTGCTGGGCGACGGGCTCCGTGACGTGCTCGATCCGCGCCTGCGACGGCGCCGCTGAATGCGACCGATCGACCGGCAAGTGAACCGGTAGCGTCGTACCCTTGCCCAACCGCTCCCGCGCGGAGCCCGAGCGGTTCACGTTCGCGATTGAAGGAGGTTACCCATGGTCCGCCGTACGCTCGTCCTCTTGACCGCCGCTCTACTAGCGTCGCTCGCCCTCGCCCAGCCTGTGCCTGGCGGGGAGCTGCGAGTCGGCATGCAGACCGACCCGGTCGGTCTCGATCCGCACATCACGAATGCGACCGCCACCCGCAATATGCTTGAAAACGTGTACGACACGCTGGTGATGTTCGACGCGAGTCTCCAGATCGTGCCGAGCCTAGCGGAGTCGTGGACGACGTCGGACGACGGACTGACCTGGACCTTCACCTTGCGTGACGGCGTCGCGTTCCATGACGGTACGCCGCTCGCGGCGTCCGACGTGGTCTACTCGATCGGCCGGATCGTCGACCCCGACGTCGCCTCGCCACGCAGCGACGATTTCGCGGTCGTTGCATCGATCGAGGCGCCCAACCCCCGAACCGTCGTCATGACGCTCAGCGAGCCGTTCGCACCGCTGCTTTCGAAACTGGCGCAATCGCTCAACGTGATCGTCTCGGAAGCGGCCGTAGAGCGCTACGGAGACCTGCAGGAGCAGGTAATCGGCACCGGACCGTTCCGGTTCGTGGAGTACCTACCGCAGACCCGAATGGTGCTTGAACGTAACGAAGACTACTGGGGAACGGACGCGAACGGAAACGCTCTCCCGTACCTGGACGGAATCCGCTTCATCTTCTACCCGGATCCGACGGCACGCACCACTGCGATCCAGACCGGCAACGTCGACTTCATCGAGTACGTGCCGGCCGCCGACGTAGAGACCCTACGCACCGACCCCAACGTCGCCGTCGTGGGTGGACTGTCCGCCAACTTCCGTAGCATCTACTTCAACGTCGAGCGGCCGCCGTTCGACGACGTGAACGTTCGACGAGCCATGTCGTTCGCCATCGATGAGCAGGCAGTGGTCGACTTGGCGTTGTTCGGGACCGGCGGCGTGCCTGCGACCGGGACGACGGTTCCAGCGTCGAACTATTACGGTGTGGCCGAGAGCCCTTACGTAGGTCGCGACGTCGAGGCCGCCAGCGAGGCGCTGGCAGCGTCGGCCTACCCCGATGGATTCGAGTTCGATCTGTACGTCACCAGCACCTACGACTTCCTTAGGACCCCAGCGGAGGTCATCCAGGCCAACCTGGCCGAGATCGGCATCACCACGAACATCGTGGCCGAGGACTGGAGCATCTACCTTCCGAGGGTGCTCGAGGGAGACTTCGCTGCGACGCTGTTGGGTGAGTCGGGCCAGAGCGATCCCGACGACTTCCTTTTCAACGTCTTCTACACAGGCAACGGCGGGAACCTCGGCCACTACTCGAACGTCGAACTCGACGCCTTGCTGGAGCAGGGTCGTCAGGTGTCCGACCAGGAGGAGCGACGCGCCGTCTACCGGCAGGCGCAGCAGCTCATCCTCGACGAGGCACCGCACGTGTTCCTGTTTCACTCCTCCCAGTTCGAGGCGCTGCGCAGCGACGTACGCGGCTTCGAGCACTTCCCGAACACCAGCTACCTCGGCCTGAGGACCACCTGGCTCGATCGTTGATCGGTCGATTCGCGGGCGGCAGGGGCTGTCCACCTGCCGCCCGCGAATCGCTCAACGTCAGAACAGACTGCCGACCGCCGTCGCGATCCACTCCTGGACCGGCGTGGGGAAGACCCCCAGCACCAGCAGCAGCGCAGCCAGCAGCGCGAGACCGACACCCGACGAGGCTGGCACGCTCGAACCCAGCGTATTCGCTCCGGCCTTGGCGCCGCTGGTGGCGCCGGCGCTGACGTCGCCGCTCGCGGGAGCGTCCGACGGCTCGCGCAGCATCACCGCAACCACCCGCAGGTAGTACACGATCCCCACCACGCTGCCGACGATCATCGTGCCTACCAGCAGCCAATGTGAGGCGTCCACGCCGGCAGACAGAACCGCGAACTTGCCGATGAACCCGACTGTTAGCGGAATCCCGGCGAGCGAAGCTAGACAGGCCGTCATCACCGCCGCCAACGCCGGGCGGCGCCAGAACAGGCCGCGCAGCTGCTCGATCGATTCGGACTCCTCGCCCCCCTCACGCACCAGCGAGCCGATCACGCCGAACGCGCCGAGCGTCGTCACGCTGTACGCCACCAGGTAGAAGCTGACCGCCTCGGCTGCCGATGGGCCGCTCGCCAGCAGCGCCACCAGCAGGTAGCCCATGTGCGCGACCGACGAGAACGCGAGCATCCGCTTCAGGTTCGGCTGCAGCAGCGCCAGCAGGTTCCCGACCACGATCGACAGAAGCGCCATCGTCGCCAAGCCCGTGACGAACGCGGTGGCGCGGTAGGTCTCCTGCTCGACCAGCAACCGCAGCGTGACCGCCACCACGCCGCCCTTCGAGACGGTCGCCAGGAACCCTGCAACCGGCGCGGGGGCTCCCTGGTACACGTCCGCGACCCACATGTGGAACGGCACCAGCGCCAGCTTGAAACCGACCGCGACCAGCATCAGCACGAAGCCGACCAACGCCAGTGGACCGCCCGCACCCTGGTCGAGCGCTGCACCCAGCTCGGCGAAGCCCATCACGCCCAGCTCGGCGTAGACGTACGCCATCCCGAGCAGCAGCACCGCAGACGTAGCAGCCGCCAGGATCAGGTATTTGATCCCCGCCTCGATACTGACCGGCCGGGAGCGGGTGTACGCCACTAGGGCGTAGAGGGAGACGGAGAGGGTCTCGAGCCCGAGGAAGAAGCTGGCGAAGTGGCTCGAGGCGGCCAGCACCGCCGCACCGATAGCGGCGAGCAGCAGCAGGATGTACGCCTCCTCCTTGCGAGCCAGCTCGCGCCGGGCGAGGTAACCGTGCATCAGCAGCGCCACCAACGCGCTGGCGAGGAACACCAGCCCGAACACGAACAGCGCGAAGCCGTCAATGATCAACAGCGGCGTCACCTGAATGGGTACCACCGTCGCAGCAAACGGGATCACAGCGGTGCCGGCCAGCAGTCCGATCACGGCCGTGCCTGCGGCGAGACCGTGGCGACGACGCGCCGAGATCAGCAGCGGCGCGGCCAGCGCGGCGGCGATCGCCACCAACAGCGGCGACAGTGCAACGAACCCGTCGGCGGTCATCCGCTACCTCCCACCGCGATGGCAAGCGTCGCGGGTTGCGGCGCTTGAAGCCACTCGAGCGCCGGCGCGGCGGCGTCCAGCAGCGCCTGCGGAGCCAGGCCGAGCCAGACCAGGCCGGCAATCAGCACGATCATCAGCGCCAATTCACGACGGTTCAGGTCCGGGATCGTCCACGCCTCCTGCAACGGACCGTGGAAGGTGCGTTGAGCGATCCGCAGGGCGTACACCACGGCGAACACCGCTCCGAGCGCCGCGATCGCGGCGAGTGGGACGGAGACCTGGAACGTACCGACCAGCACCAGGAACTCCGCCACGAAGTTGCCGAGCCCTGGAAGGCCCAGCGACGCCATCGCCAGCACGAACGCGACCGCCGCCATCCGCGGCACGACGCTCCAGAGGCCGCCCAGCCGTGCCAAGTCGCGGGTGTGCACCCTCTCGTAGAGCAGGCCGACCAGTACGAACAGTCCACCGGTCGAGAGGCCGTGCGCGATCATCTGCATCACCACGCCCTGCAGCGCCGCCTCGTTCCAGGCGTAGACACCGAGCAGCACGAATCCGAGGTGCGCCACGCTGGTGTATGCGACCAGGCGCTTAAGGTCGGTCTGGGCCAGAGCGACCAGCGCACCGTAGAGGATGCTGATAACCCCCAACGTCATCGCTACCGGCGCGAACGCCGCTGAAGCGTCGGGGAACAGCGGCAGCGCGAAGCGGATCAGGCCGTACCCGCCGGTCTTGAGCAGCAGCGCAGCCAGGATCACGCTGCCGGCGGTCGGCGCTTCCGTGTGTGCGTCGGGCAGCCAGGTGTGGAACGGTACGGCAGGCAGCTTCACGGCGAAGCCTAGAAAGAACCCCAGCATGATCCAGAACCCTGCCCGCGCCGGTACCTCCACGGCCAGCAAGTCCTGGTACGCGAAGCTCGGTACTCCGACCTGCTCGAGGTGCAACCGCGCCAACGCCAGGATCGACACCAGCATCACCAGGCCTGCGGCCTGCGTGAACACGAAGAAGCGGATGGCGGCGTAGTGACGCTTCTCGTGCCCCCAGATCGCGATCAGCAGGTACACCGGTAGCAGCGTCGCCTCCCAGAAGAAGAAGAACAGGAACAGGTCCATCGCCAGGAAGATGCCGGTGATGCCGGCCACGACCCACAGCAGTACGAAGTGGAACAGCGGCGCACGCTGGCGAATCTCGCTCCAGGAGGCGGCGACCGACACGACGGCGATGAACATGGTGAGTACGATCAGCAGCAGCGACAGGCCGTCGAGCGCCAGCTGGAAACCGATCCCGAAGCGGGGCATCCAGGCCGCGTCGAGCTGAAGCAGCCAGCGCTCGCCTCCACCCGGCATCGGACCGACGGGGAAGCGTCGCCACGTCTCCAGCGCCAGCGCCAGACCGGCCGCGGAGCTTGCCAGCGCCACCCAGCGGGCGGCACCCTCGCGGTAGCGTCCGGCGACCCAGGCCGCCACGCCACCCACGAACGGAATCGCGATCAGCCAGACCAAGGTCATCGGAACACCGCCAAAGCCACCAGTAGGATCGTTCCGCCGGTTATCACCGCCGCGTAGCGCCGCAAGCGACCGTTCTGCGATGGGGCGAGTGCGGCGTACGCTGCACGAACGCCGGTCTCGACGCTGCGGTAGAGGCGGTCCACCACGTCCGCTGCGTTCGCGCGGGCCAGCGTCGTGATCGGCCGAACGACCACAGTGTCGTAGAGGCCGTCGAACCGAAACCCTTCGAACAGGAAGCGTTCGAGCGCCGGGGTGGTGCCGGGCAGCCGCTCGCTGGCCATGGTCTCGCTACGCCGCACCACGAACGCCAGGTAGGCGGCCGCCAGGCCGGCGGCGAACGCCAGCACGGCCAGCAACTGCAGCAGCGTCTCCGTGGCCAGATCGTGCACCGCCGCCGAGGCTGGCAGGACCGCTGCCAGGAAGGTCGACAGGAGCGTGACGTGGCCTAGCGTTTCGGGCGTCTCGATGAAGCCGAGCAGGACGGAGAGGACGGCGAGGGAGCCGACCGGCACCAGGATCCGCGCTCCCAAAGCGTGACTCACCTGGGTACGGGCCTGGCCGAAGAACATCACGAAGATCATCCGGAACACGTACGAGGAGGTCAGGAACGCTCCGGCCAGCGCCGCGACCCACAAGCCGGCGTTCCCGGCCGGAGCGGCGAACGCCTGCCACAAGATCGCGTCCTTGCTGTAGAAGCCGGCCGTCACCAGCGGCAGGCCGGCCAGGGCGGAACCGCCGACCAGGAAAGCCGCGAACAGCCCCGGCAGCCGCTTGCGCAGCCCACCCATCGCGAAGATGTCGCGCGTGTGGTGCAACGCCAGCGACACCGCTCCCGCAGCGAGGAACAACAGCGCTTTGAACGCCGCGTGCGTCGCCAGGTGGAACACTGCGGCGCTATAGGCGCCTACGCCCAGGGCGAGGAACATGTAGCCCAGTTGGCTGATGGTCGAGTAGGCCAGGATGCGCTTGACGTCGCGCTGAGCCATCGCCGCGAAGCCGCCCAGCAGTAGCGTCGCCGCGCCGATCGCCGCGACGATCGCCATCACGGCCGGCGCCAGCTCGAACAGTACGTGGGTGCGGGCGATCAGGTACACGCCGGCGGTCACCATCGTCGCCGCGTGGATCAGCGCCGAGACCGGAGTCGGGCCCGCCATCGCGTCCGGCAGCCACGTCTGCAGCGGCAGTTGCGCCGACTTGCCCAGCGCGCCGCCCAGCAGCAGCGCCGCCGCAGCGGTGGCGACTCCGCTCCCCTCGGTCCAGGCGAGCGGCGCGGTCGCGAGCACCTCGGAGATACGCAGCGTGCCCAGCTCGGTCAGCAGCAGCAGCAGTCCGATCAGCATCGCGACGTCGCCCAGGCGCGTCACCACGAACGCCTTGCGGGCCGCGTCGGCGTTGACCCGCTCCTGGTACCAGAACCCGATCAGCAGGAAGCTGCACAGTCCGACGCCCTCCCAGCCGAGGTACAGCAGCAACAGGTCGTCCGCCAGGACCAGCGTAGTCATCGAAGCGACGAACAGGTTCATGTAGGCGAAGAAGCGCGCGAAGCCGTCGTCGCCGGCCATGTACTCGCTCGAGTAGAGGTGGATGAAGAAGCCCACCACCGTCACCACCAGCACCATCACCAGCGACAGCGGGTCCAGCGTGAAAGCGATACGGGGCGTCAACTCGCCCACCTGCAACCAGTTCCACAACACCACGGTGTGGGCGTCTCCGCTCGGTGGGGAACGCCAGAAGGCGACCGCGATCGAAAGCGCCAGCACGGCCGCCGTGCCGATGGAACCTACCCCGATTGCGCTTTGCACGGTACGCGACATGCGCCTTCCTGCCAGGGCGAGCAGCAGGTAGCCGAGCAGTGGAAGTCCGGGAAGCCAGCCGATCAGGTCGAACACCTCAGCTCCTCCCCAGCAGCCGGTACTCGTCGGCGTCGAGGGTGCGGTAACGGCGCACCAACTGCAGCACCAACGCCAGGCCGACGGCGACCTCCGCCGCAGCCATCGTCAGGATGAACAGGAACATCACCTGCCCGTCCGCAGCCTGCCAGCGCGCCCCCGCCGCGACGAAGGCCAGCCCAGCCGCGTTCAACATCACCTCGATCGAAATCAGCATGAACAGCACGTTGCGCCGCACCAGCAGGCCGACCAGGCCGAGCAGGAAGAGGCCCGTCGCCATCAACAGCAGGTGATCGAACGGAACGCCGCTCACGACCGCTCACGCTCCCACCCGGGTGGCGGCCGGCGCTCGCGCACCGCCAGGTCGAACGCGCCGACCAGTCCGGCCAGCAGCAGTAGTGCAGCGATCTCGATGCCGAGCAGGTACGGTCCCCACAGGGTGGTCGCCACCTCGTGCGGACCGACGACAGTACGGCCGGTCGGAACCGCCAGGTCGGACTGACCGAGGACCCAGGCGAGCAGCACGCCGAGGATCAGCGTCAGCAGGCCGGGGCCGAGCCAGATGCCGCGCGGCAGCCAGCTACGCTCGACCAGCTTCGCCGCGGGGCCCATGCCCAGCAGCATGATCACGAACACGAACAGCACCATGATCGCGCCGGCGTACACGATCACCTCGAGCGCCGCGACGAACGGTGCCCCCAACAGCAGGAACACCACCGCCACTGCGAACAGCGAGACGATGAAATACAGCAGGGCGTGCACCGCGTCGGTGCGGGTGATGACCAGCACCGTGGCCAGCAGCGCCACCCCGCCCGCAAGGTAGGTCGCAAGCTCCATCAGTCCGCCTCCCCGGGCAGCAGGGTGTGCACGTCGACCGGCGGCTGCTCGTTCACGCCCTCGCCCTTGCCTTTACCGCCGATCGCCAGGCCAGCGTGACGGTAGTAGTCGTAGCCGGGGTACTTGCCGGGACCGTCGATGGTCAGGTCGTGCTTCTCGTAGACCAGCTTGGTGCGGTCGAACTCGCTCATCTCGAAGTCTGGCGTGAGCTGGATCGCGTAGGTGGGGCAGGCCTCCTCGCACATTCCGCAAAAGATGCAGCGCGAGAAGTTGATGCGGAAGAACTCGGGGTAGCGCCGGCCGCGCTCGTCCTCCGTCGCCTGCAGCGCGATGCAGTCGACCGGGCAGGCGACGGCGCACAGGTTGCAGGCGACGCAACGCTCCCCTCCGTCCGGATCGCGTGACAGTACGATGCGCGCCCGGTAGCGTGGCGGGAGGTACGGCTTGGTCTCCGGATAGCCGATCGTCTCGCTCTTGGAAAAGAGGTGTACGAACACTCGCCAGATGGTTCGCGCCATGCTCGGAATCATGCGCCCGCCCTCCAAAGCACGATGCCGCCGGTCACGATCAGGTTCGCCAGCGCCAACGGCAGCAGCAACTTCCAGCCGTAAGAGATCAGCTGATCGAAGCGCGGCCGCGGCACCGACGCCCGCAGCAGGATGAAGACCGTTATCACCACGAACGACTTTAGGGCGAACCACACCAGCCCCGGCAGGAAAGCGGGTCCCAGCCAACCGCCTAGGAACAGCACAGTCGTCATCGCCGCGACCAGCACGATCCCCATGTACTCGCCGACGAAGAACATGCCGAACTTCATGCCCGAATACTCGGAGTGGAAACCGGCCACCAGCTCGGCCTCCGCCTCGGGAATGTCGAACGGCAGGCGGTGCGTCTCGGCCAATCCGGCCATGAAGAAGATGAAGAAGCCGAGGAACTGAGGCACTATGTTCCAAACGCCGCGTTGCGCCTCGACTATCTCGCGCAGGTTGAAGGTACCGGCCATCGCCACCACACCCAGCAGCGACAGGCCCAGGAACACTTCGTAGGTGATCACCTGCGCCGCCGAGCGCAGCGCGCCAAGCAGCGAATACTTGCTGTTCGACGCCCAACCGCCCAGCACGACGCTGTACGCGCCGATCGCCATCATCGCCAGGAAGTAAAGCAGGCCGACGTTGAGGTCGATCACCCACAGCTCCGGACCGAACGGGACCACCGCGAAGCCCATCAGGACCGTCGTCACCACGATCACGGGGGCGATCACGAACACGCCCCGGTCGGCGAACGGCGGGATCCAGTCCTGCTTGGTGAAGATCTTGACGATGTCCGCGACCGGCTGTAGCAGGCCGAACGGCCCTACCCGGTTCGGCCCCAGCCGGTCCTGCCACAGCCCCAGCAACCGCCGTTCGAGCCAGATCAAGAAAGCTGCGGTCAACAGCGGGGCGTGCACGACCGCCAGGCTGAACAGCACGGTGGAGCCGAACTCGCTCATGACGTCTCCACGCTCGCCCAGGCGTCCGGCGGGAACGCCGGCACGCCAGGCAGCCCCACCGGCACGCCCAGCGCGCCCTGCGAAAGTCCGGGCGTCAGCCGAGCCGGCAGGGTGAACCTGACGGACCCGATCAGCGCCGTGACGGCGTCGCCCTCGGCCACGCCCAAGCGGTTCGCATCGTGTGGCGCCAGCGCCAGGTACGGCTTCGGCGCCAGGCTCGACAGCGGTGCCGACTCGGCCGAGAGCTCTTCGGAACCGAAGGTGTGGTGGAGCACAACCACCCGCCAGGCGTCGGTACGGGGCGACCAGACCGGCGGGACCGCCTGCGGGTACGGCCGCTCGTACCGTTTCGTGGCGGAGCGATCCGGCTCGAGCAGCCGGACGCCCGGGTCGCCGCGGTGGAGCGGCCCGGCGATCTCCTCCTGGAACCGGTTCCACGACTGCGCCGAGTTCCAGCCGGGCGACCAGGCACGCGTCAGCAGTGCGGGCGGTGGAGCGACGCCGGCGCCCTCCATCGAGAACGCCAGCGGAGAGTCGAGGTCGACCGGCGGTTTCGGCACGCGCAGGTCGATGTGCGCGTGCATGGCGGTGCGGCCGCTGTATCTGTGCGAAGCGCGCGGTACTCGCGTACCGGCGATCCGGAACTCGGCGTCCGGAGCGGCGTCGACCACCGGTGCCAACGCCGGCTGGTCCAGTGCCAGCGCCTGCAGCACGTCGTCCAAGCCCTGCCAGCTGGCCATCTCCTTACGCCCGGCCGCCGTGCCCAGGTCGCGCAGCCAGCGCCAGGATGCCTGGATCGGCTCGTCCGGCACGAACGCCGATTGGAACCGTTGTGCCCGGCCCTCGTTGTTCACGAAGGTGCCGGCCGCCTCGCCGAAAGCGGCTGCGGGGAGGGCCACCGTGGCGTGCGCCGCAGCCTCGTGCGCGAGGCTGTCGATGACCACCACCGTGCCGGCCAGCGCGAGGGCGCTGCGCACCAAGTCGCCGTGGATTCGACGGGTCGGATCGTTCTCGACGATCACCACGGCGACGTCCTCGGGCGGTTGAGCGGAGATCGCGTCGAGCGCCGCTTCGAGCGGTTCGCCGCCCAGCATGGCGAGCCCGAGGCTGTTCGCCTCCGGTGGGCACAGGAACACGCGGGTAGCGCCCTTCTCGCTGCGGGCCTGCTCCAGCGCGCGCGTGACCGCTTCGGCTGCGTCGAGAATCGCGGCGCTGCCCAGGCTGGTGCCAGACACCACCACCGGCCGCTCGGCCGCCGCCAGCTCACCAGCGACGGTGGCGGCCAGCTCGGCCGCCACCGGGTCCAGGTCCGGCACCTCGGGCGCGGCGGAGTCCAGTGCGTGCGCCACGGCGAAGCCGAAGCGGGCGATCTCCTCCGGCACGCCGTGGAACGCTGCACGCGCGGCCGGGTCGAGCTTCGTGCTGCTCGCACAAGCTAAGTAGAGTGGACCCTTTGCGTCCTGCGCCAGCTCACGCCGGGCCGCGTCGTGCCAGTTCGGAATGCCCACCCGGCCGGCAGCCTCCAGCGGTTGCGTCCGCGCCGTCTGTCGCAGCGCCAACGCCGCCATCGGAGCGGTGGCGGTGACGTCCTCGCCCAGCACCAGTGCGGCGTCGGCCCGCTCGACCTCGCGCAGGCTTGCCGAGGGGACCGGGCCGTGCCGGAGTTGGTCTACGACCCGGGCAAGCAGGCTGGCCTCGGCCGCGGCGACGCCCTGGTAGAAATTATTGGCGCCGACCAGGGTGCGGAGGGTGAAGTTCGCTTCGAGGCTGGCGCGGGGCGAGCCGATACCGATCGTGCGCTTGGAAGCCGCCAGTGCGTGGCCCAGCCGCGCGAGCGCCTCTTCCCGCTCGACACGCTCGGCCGGTGCGTCCGGACCGTGCGGGGAAAGGCAGGCGCGCAGCCGCCGCGCCGAGTTGGCGTGGTCGTATCCGTAGCGGCCGCGGTCGCACAGGAAATAGCCGTTTACCTCGCCGTTGTAGCGGTTCCAGACCCGCCTGACCGTGCCGTAGCGCTCGCCGACGAAACTGTTGCAACCGAGGCTGCAGTGAGAACACACCGACGGCGCCGAGTTCATGTCCCACTTGCGAGCGTAGTGCGACGCTAGGCTCTTGTCGGTGAACACGCCTGTGGGGCAGACCTCGACCAGGTTGCCGGCGAACTCGCTCTCGAGCACGCCGTCCTCCGCCCGCCCGAAATACACGTCGTCGTGCGCACCGAACACGCCCAGGTCGTCAGCGCCGGCGAAGTCCTGGTAGAAGCGTACGCAGCGGTAGCACTGGATGCAACGGTTCATCTCGTGGTTCACCAGCGGTCCGAGGTACTGGTTGCGGTGCGTGCGCTTCGGGAAGCGGGCGCGACGGTAGGCGTGCCCCGTCATAACCGTCACGTCCTGCAGGTGGCACTCCCCACCCTCGTCGCAGATCGGACAGTCGTGCGGGTGGTTGACCATCAGGCCCTCGACCACGCCCTTGCGGAAGCGGCGTGCCTCCTCGTCGGCGACCGAGATGCGGCCCCCGTCGCTGGGGGCGGTCAGGCAGGCCATCACCAGCCGGCCACGCTCGTCGTTCTCGTTCTGGTACTGCTTCACGGCGCACTGCCGGCAAGCACCGACCGAGCCGAGCGCCGGGTGCCAACAGAAGTAGGGTAGATCGAAGCCGAGGCCGAGGCACAGATCTAGCAGGTTGCGCGCCGGGTCGACCTCGAACGGCGTGCCGTCGATGTAGATGGAGACGCGCTCCCCCTCGGCCATCAGCTCTCCCCCCACGGGCAACGCTGTTCGCTCACGTGACGTGCGAAATCGTCGGCGAAGTACCTGAGTGCGCTTTGCAGCGGCTCGACCGCGCCCGGCGCAAGCGCGCAGAAGGTGCGGCCCGGAGCCAGGAAATCGCACTGCTCGGCTAAGGTAGCAAGGTCCTCCTGGCGGCCTTCGCCCCGCTCGAGCGCACCCAGCATGTCCGCCACCCACGGAAGCCCCTCGCGACAGGGGGTGCACCAGCCGCACGACTCCTGAGCGAAGAACAGCTCCAGGTTGTGCACCATCCCGACCGGGCAGGTGTGGTCGTCCAGCACGATCAGCATGCCGGTACCGAGGCGGCTGCCTGCTTTGGCGACGTGGTCGTAATCCATCGGCGTATCCAGGTGCTGTTCGACCAGGAAGTCGGTCGAGGCGCCGCCCGGCAGCAAGCCTCGGAAGCCGAGACCGTCGCGCATCCCGCCAGCATGTTCGAACAGCAGTTCACGCAGCGCCGTGCCCAGCGGCAGCTCCCATAGGCCCGGCTTGGCGACCTTGCCTGAGGCGCCGTACAGCTTGGTGCCGGCGTTGTCACCCACGCCGAGACCCTGATACCAGTCGGCGCCGTTGTTGACGATGTGCGGCAGATTGCAGAGCGTCTCGACGTTCTGCACGATGGTCGGCTTGCCCCACAGGCCCGACACCTGCGGGAACGGCGGCTTCTGGCGTGGGGTGGCGCGCTTGCCCTCCAAAGCGTTCAGCAGGCCGGTCTCCTCGCCGCACATGTAACGGCCCGAGCTGATGTGGAGGTGCATGTCGAGACGCCAACCGGACCCGAACACGTCGGTGCCCAGGAAGCCCGACTCGGTCGCCTCGGCGATGGCGCGCCGCAAGCGCCGTTCGCACAGCCGGTACTCCCAACGCAGAAAGATCCACGCCACGTCGGCCTGGATCGCCCAGGCGGCGATGATCATCGCCTCGATCAGCTGGTGGGGCGTCTCCTCGATCAGGAAGCGGTCCTTGAAGGTGCCGGGCTCCATCTCGTCGGCGTTGGCGATCAGGTAGGTGGGGTGGCGAGCATTGTCGCCCGACGGCACGAAGCTCCACTTCATGCCGGTCGGGAACCCGGCGCCGCCACGCCCGCGCAGACCGGCGTCCTTCACTAGCTGGGTGACCTCGCCCGGCGCCATTTCGAGCACCGCCTTGCGTGCTGCGCGGTAGCCACCCTCGCGCTGGTAGTCGGCGAGATTCAGCGGCTCCTGGCCGGGACGGGCGAGATCGGTAAGGGGCGTCTCGGTCACGCTACTCGTACCTCTCCAAGATCGCATCGACAGCGCCTGCGTCCACGTCGCGGTGCAGGTCCTCGTCCACCATCAGCGCCGGCGCGTGGTCACAGGTGCCCAGGCACTGGATCGGCAACAGGGTGTAGCGGTCGTCCGCCGTGGTCTCGCCGAAGTCGATGCCGAGCCGCTTGCGGATCGTCGCTCGCACCTTCGGGTAGCCCATCAGCCAGCACGACACGCTGGAGCACAGGTGCACCACGTGCCGCCCCACCTGCTTGCGGTGGATCAGGTTGTAGAACGTCGCCACGCCGTCGAGCTCCGCGGTACTCATGTCCAGGTACTGCGCCACGTCCGCGAGCGCCTCGTCGTCCACCCAGCCACCACGGCTGCGCTGCACGATCTGCAACGCTTCCAGGCAGGCGGAGCGCCGCTCCGGGACGATAGCGACCTCGTGGTCTATCGCTTGGGTCTCCTCGGGGCTCAGCATCGCCACCTCCCTCAACGGTCCACGTCGGCAAGCACGAAGTCGATGCTGCCGATGATCGCCAGCAGGTCCGCGATCGTGAATCCGCGGCTCATCTTGGGCAGCATCTGGATGTGTGGGAACGACGGCGTGCGGATGCGCGTCCGGTACGAATGAACGCTGCCGTCGCTGATCAGGTAGTAACCGTTGTTGCCCTTTGCCGCCTCGGTCCCCTGGAACGCCTCGCCGGCCGGAATCACCGGCCCCCACGAGACCGACAGGAAGTGATGGATTAGCGTCTCGATGTCCTCCATCGTGCGCGGCTTCAGCGGCGGGGTGGTCAGCGGGTGGTCGCTCTTGTACGGACCTTCGGGCATGTTCTCGAGACACTGCTCGACGATGCGGAGGCTCTGCCGCATCTCCTCGATGCGTACCTCGGCGCGAGCGAAGCAGTCGCCTTCGGTAGCGGTGGGGACCTCGAACTCGAACTGGTCGTAGCCGCTATACGGCCGCTCCTTGCGGAAGTCCCAAGCCAGGCCGCACGCCCGCAGGCCGGGTCCGGTGACGCCCCAATCCAGCGCCTCCCCAACGTCGTAGGCGCCGATCCCTTTGGTGCGCGCCTGCCAGAGGCGATTACGCATGATCATCCGGTCGTAATCGTCGAGCCGCTCAGGCAGGTACGCCACGAAGTCGCGCACCAGCCGCTCCCAACCGTTCGGCAGGTCGTTCGCGAGTCCGCCGATTCGAAACCAGGCCGGGTGCATGCGCCCACCGGTGACCGCCTCGACGATCTCGAGGATCCGCTCGCGGTCGGTGAACATGTAGAAAACGGGCGAGAGCATGCCGGTGTCCTGCGCGAAGGTGCCGTACCAGACCAAGTGGCTGGCGATGCGGAACAGCTCGCACATCATCACGCGCGCCACCTTGACGCGGTCGGGTACCTCTATCCCAGCCAGCTTCTCGACCGCCAGGACGTAGGGCAGGTTGTTCAGCACGCCGGCCATGTAGTCGATCCGGTCGGTGTAGGGAATAAAGGTGTGCCAAGTCTGCCGCTCGGCCATCTTCTCCGCGCCACGGTGGTGAAACCCGATATCGGGCACCGCGTCTAAAATCTCCTCGCCGTCGAGCTGCAGCACGATCCGAAGCACCCCGTGGGTGCCTGGGTGCTGCGGGCCGACGTTGAGGAACATGAACTCGGCATCCTCGCTCTGGCGCTTCAGGCCCCACTCCTCGGGCCGGAACTCGAGCGCTTCATGCTCCCTGTCCATCGTTTCGTCGTCCAGCACGTACGGATCCATCTCCGTGGCGCGCGCCGGGTGGTCCTTGCGCAGCGGGTGCCCGTGCCACGTCCTCGGCATCAGGATGCGGCGCAGGTTCGGGTGGCCGTCGAAGTGCACGCCGAACATGTCCCACGCCTCCCGCTCGTACCAATCGGCGTTGCGCCACAGGCCGGTCACGGACCGAACCGACGGGTCATCGTCGGTCAGCGCCACCTTGACGCGGATGTCGGCGTTCCGTTCGAACGACAGCAGGTGGTAGACGACCGTGAAGTCGAGCGCGGCCGGCGGCCTGTGTACTCGCATCCGCTCATCGACTGCGCTGAGATCGTAGAGCATCCGAAACGGACGGTCGATCTCCTCGCGCAAGTACTGCAGCACCGCTGGTGCGTCGTCGCGCGTCACCCAGCAGGTGGTGATGTCGTCGTGCGTCTCCTGAACGGTGACCGCATCCTCGCCGAAGCGGGTTCTGAGCTGGCCAGCAGGGTCGCCGCTCTCCTTCATCGTCACGTAATCGGTCCCTCCACGCTCGACCGCCTCTCTCTCGCTAAACTTCGTCCGGGGTGCGGAGCGTGCCCGCTCTGATCCTGGCTTCGCGTTTGAGGTCGCGACGCGCCGGTAGCGGCGTGCGATGGGTTGCCTGGTCGGCCAGCCACCACCCCAGCGGCCTCCGCTCGTTGCCGACCGCCTCGGACAGCAGCATCACACCCTCCATGAAGGCGTCCGGGCGTGGCGGGCAGCCCGGCACGTAGACGTCGACCGGCAGGAAGGTGTCGACCCCCTGTACGACGCTGTAGATGTCGTACATCCCGCCAGAGTTGGCACACGAACCCATCGAGATCACCCACTTCGGCGGCAGCATCTGCTCGTGCAGACGCTTGACCACCGGGGCCATCTTGCGAAACACGGTGCCGGCGACGACCATCACGTCCGCTTCGCGGGGCGATCCGCGCATCACCTCGGCACCGAAGCGGGCGAGGTCGTACTTCGAGGTGAGGCTGGTGGCCATTTCGACGAAGCAGCACGACAGGCCGAAGTGGAACGGCCAAATCGAGTTCTTGCGGCCCCAAGCCAACAGGTCCTCCAGCTTGGCCATGGCCAGTACTCGCCGCACGGCGTCGTCGACCCCCGGATCGGAAGGGTCGTGCTGCGGACCGGCCGGCGTCGGTGCTCCAGGCTTGGTGATCCACCATTCGCTCACTGGGGTACCTCCGGCCGCAGCTTGTCGACGGGCACGCCGCGCAGGTCGGCCGGTGGGGCTGGCCTTCGGATGGGTCCCCAGTCCAGCGCTCCCTGGCGCCACTCGTATACCAGGCCGACCACCAGCACCAGCGCGAAGAACAGCATGCCGGCGTAGCCGGTCCAGCCGAGCTCGCGGACGGCGACCGCCCAGGAGAACAGGAACACGATCTCCAGATCGAAGATCACGAACAGGATCGCGACCAGGTAGAACTGCGCCGAGAAGCGAACGCGCGCCGAGCCGGTCGGGACCATGCCCGACTCGTACGGCTCGCCGGTGGCACGGTCGAAACGGCGCTCGCCCAGCAACGCCGATACGCCGACGATTCCACCGGCTACGGCGAAGACGATGCTTGCGAAAACGGCGAGCGGCCAAAGCGTCATCGAACCAACTCCTCAGGCGGGGGCGGTACGTTTGGCTCTTGCGCAATCCTGCTTTACGTTGCTGCGCATTCTAGGGGCCGAGGCGCCGCGACGCAAGCCCAACGATCCCAGAGCGTCCCTCGCGGGCGGGACGGCGTTTGTGTCCGTGTCGAGTACACAGAGCCTCGCAGCCACCGTCCGGCACCTAGCATGGTATTGGCCCTCCGGGGCCCGAGGGGAGGACTTTCATGGAGGGCAGCGCCACCGTTGCTCAGGTCCTGCGAGGCAAGAGCGGACAGGTGCGGAGCATCGCGCCGGAAGCCACCGTGTTCGAGGCACTGGCGGTGATGGCCGAGTACGACATCGGTGCCCTGCCTGTAGTGCGACACGGGCGGCTCGTCGGCATCGTGTCCGAGCGAGACTATTCGCGCAAGGTCATCCTGAAGGGGAGGGCGTCGCGCGACACCCGGGTCGAAGAGGTGATGACGCCCGACCCGGTCACGGTAGATCCGAAACGAACGGTGAACGACTGCATGCAGATGATGACCGATCTCCGTGTTCGGCACCTGCCGGTGCTGGACGACGGACAGATGGTCGGAATCGTTTCGATCGGCGACGTGGTCAAGTCCACCATCGACGAGCAGGCGTTCCTGATCGAACAGCTTCAGGGGTACATCCAAGGCACCCGCTGACGCCTGGCGTCCGTTGGAATTCTTCCACGCGAGTGCTCTAAGGTAGAGAGGTCCGACCGAGGAACGATCCGCCTCGTCCCCAGGAGGTGCTGCGGTGATGGATCTCAGAAAGGTCGCCGGTGCGGCGATCGCGGTTATCGCGCTGGTTCTGCTGGTCGCTTGCGGACCGTCCCAAGCCGAGCGCGAGCTGACCGAACGCAACGAGCAGCTCGAAGCGCGCGTCACCACGCTCGAGTCCGACTTGGCAAGTGGGCAGTCGGAGCGTGAGGGGTTGGTTGCCCAGCTCAGCGAGGCGGAGTCCCGCGTCACCGAGCTGGAGGCCCAACTCGCCACGGCGGAAGACGACCTGGCAGCGGCTCTAAGCGGGGCGGATGACGCTCGCAGCGAGATCGCTTCGCTTGAGTCTGTCCTGGCCGAGGCCCAGGCCGCGAGGGCCGAGGAGGTCACGGCGCGTGAGGAGGCGGAGGCGGCTCTCGCGCAGGAGCGGACGACCACGGAGGGTCTGACGGCGCAGGTCTCGCAGCTGGAGGCCCAGCTGGCCGAGCGGTCGGCACGAATCGACGCGCTGACGGCGCAGACCGACGAGCTTACGGCGCAGTTGACGCGTGCTGGCAATGCCCGCGAGCAGGCGCAGGAGCGGGCGCGAGCGGCACAGGCACGACTGCAGGAGGCCTCGCTACGTGCGGACGAGGCCACGCAGCGTGCCGACGAAGCTTCGCAACGTATCGCCGAGCTGGAGCAGGGTGTCGCCGCGTTGGAGGAGAGCAACGCCGAGCTCGAGGTACGAAACGCGGAGCTCGATAGTCGTATTGCCGAAGTGGAGGCCGCTCGCGTCGAGGAGGTCACCGCGCGTGAGGAGGCGGAGGCGGCTCTCGCGCAGGAGCGGACGACCACGGAAGGTCTGACGGCGCAGGTCTCGCAGCTGGAGGCCCAGCTGGCCGAGCGGTCGGCTCGCGTGGAGGAGCTGACGGCGCAGATGGAGCGGTTGACGGTCGAGCTTGCGCAGGCGGAGAACGCCCGCCAGCAGCATGAAGACCGTGCCCGCGCCGCGATGGACCGTGCAGAGGCCGCCGAGACGGCAGCCGCCGAGCTGCGCGAGGCGGGCGACGTGGAAGCGACCGCCAGGCTGGTAGCGGAGGTCGAGCGCGACGAAGCGCGCGCCAACGTCGAGGCGCTGCAAGCCGAGCTGGATGCCGCGCAATCGGAAGCGTTGCGCGTGCGGGCGGAACGCGACCGCCTGCGCGTCGAGCTCGAGGAGCTGCGCGCTACCTCGGACGAGGCGCGCGCGCGGCTCGCGGAGACCTCGACCGCCCTGGATACTGCGCAATCACGTGCGAGCACGCTGACCGAACGGCTCGCCAGCGCGCTCGAAGAGCAGAGCGGTCTGGCCGTCGTCACCCAGGATCAACGCGACGAGCTCGCAGCCATCCGGGCCGAGCTCGAACGAACCCAAAACGAGGTGGCACGGCTGACCGGCGCACGCGGCATCTACACCGTGCAGCCGGCGGACTCGCTCTCCAGCATCGCGGCCTTCTTCTATCGCGACGGCAACCGCTGGTCCGACATCCTTGCCGCCAACTCGAACCTCATCGACGACGCCGACCTGATCTTCCCCGGCATGGTGCTGATCGTTCCCTCCGAACGACAGCTCGAGCCCGGGCAAGAGGCGCCACAGCCTGGGGAAGGGGAGGCCGCCGGCTCCAACTGAACAGCGCCCTTGCGGGGTAGCCTCGATCCATGAAGGCCATCGTCGCCGCAGGTCCCAGCGCCCCGCTCGAGTTGCTCGACGTCCACGAACCGCAGCTCCCGCCGCACGGCGTGCGCATCGACGTACACGCCACCGGCGTGTGCCGCAGCGACTGGCACGCCTGGGTTGGCCACGACCACGGAATTCGCTGGCCCCACGTGCCCGGGCACGAGTTCGCGGGAGTAGTCCGCGAGGTAGGTTGCGAGGTGCGGACGGTTCAACCAGGCGAGAGGGTTACTGCGCCGTTCTGTTGTGGCTGTGGCATCTGTTCGAGCTGCCGCGACGGGTTGCAGAACCTGTGCGAGGTCGAGTACCAGCCCGGCTTCGACGGCTGGGGATCGTTCGCCGACAGTGTGGTCGTGCCGTGGGCAGACGTCAACGTGGTGCGGCTCCCCGACGGCATGCAGTTCGGCGCTGCGGCCAGCCTCGGTTGCCGTTTCATGACCGCCTTCGCCGGCCTCATCGACCGTGCCGGCCTGCGGTCGGGTGAAAGCGTCGCGATCCTCGGCTGTGGTGGTCTGGGGCTGGCCGCGGTCACCATTGCCGCGGCCAGCGGCGCGCGGGTAGTCGCGGTCGACGTAAGCGAGGAGAAGCTCGAGCTGGCACGGCGCCTTGGTGCCGCGGAGACGATCGACGCCCGCACCGCCGATCCGGTCGCCGCTATCCGCGAAGCCAGCGACGGGGGCGCGCACGTGACCGTCGACGCGCTCGGGAGTCCCGAGACCGCGGCCCAGGGCGTCCGGTCGCTGCGCAGGCGCGGACGGCACCTGCAGCTCGGGCTGCTGCTCGGCGATCAGGCCGCCCCGCCGGTCCCCATGTTCGAACTGATCAAGCGCGAGTTGACCATCGTGGGCGGTCACGGCATGCCCGCCCGCCGTTACCCCGAGATGCTGCGCTTCGTGCGCGAGCGGCGTATCGACATCGGCGCGCTAGTGGGAGAACGACGGCCGCTCGCCGACGCGCACGAGGTGATGGCGTCGATGGAACGCTTCGCTCCCCGCGGGGTTACGCTGCTGCTGCCGTAGGGCGGCTGCAGGTGCGGGGGGCTAAACCGGGCCTGGGAAAGGAGCGGAGACGATGCGACAAGAGGAGGCGCGACCAGGCCACCGACCGGGCGACGAAGTGGGGCACTATCCGCTCACCATGCGCGCGGTGCAGATCGCGGCGCTGGGAGGGCCGGAGGTGCTGCGCCCGGCGCGGCTACCGTTGCCCGATCCGGGAGCGGGCGAGGTGTTGATTCGTAACGCGTACGTCGGCGTCAACTTCGCCGACGTCAAATCTCGCCGTGGCGGGCACCACATCGCTCGCTCCCTGCCGTTCCTGCCCGGGCTGGACGTCGCGGGCACGATCGCGTCGCTGGGTGACGGGGTCGAGGGACTTCATGTCGGGCAGCGCGTGGCGGCCGCTACCGACGGCGGCGCCTACGCCGAGTACGCCCGCGCACGCGCCGTGCTGACCTGGGCGTTGCCCGATCCCGACGTGGATCTGCGCGAGGTCGCCGGCATCGTGGCGATGATGACGGCGTACAACGTGCTGATCAAGAAGGCGGCGTTGCAGACGGGCGAGTCGGTGCTGGTCCATGCCGCCGCCGGCGGGGTCGGCACCTTGCTGTTGCAGCTCGCCAAGATTCACGGTGCCGGTCGCGTCGTGGCGGTGGTGGGCAGCGATGCGAAGGTCGCTGTGGCCGAGCGGTACGGTGCCGACGAGGTGATCGTGAGTCGCGGCGAGGGGTACGGCGGGCAGCTCGACGCCGTTCTGCCGGACGGTGCCGACGTGGTGATGGACGCCGTCGGTGGTGGCATGTTCGCCGCCGCCTTCGAACGCCTCGCGCCGTACGGCCGGATCGTCAACTTCGGCAACGCCGCCGGCGATCCAGCGCCGATCGACCCTGCGGCTATGCACAAGAAGAACCTGACGCTGGTCGGCTACTCGTCGGGAACCTACCGCAAGAGCAGGCCCGAAGGGGTGCGCCTGGCGGGTACGCGGATGCTGGAGCTTCACGCCGAAGGCGCGCTGCGAGTACCGGTCGGGCATGTCTACCGGCTCGAGGAGGCCGCCGAGGCGCACCGCGCCATCGAATCGCGCTCCTCTACCGGCAAGCTGATCCTCGAAATCTGAGCCGGTGCGACTGCGCCTTGCGCCGGCGATCCGTCAGGCGTCGCCGAGGAGCTCCTGATTGTGCTCGCCCAGGCGCGGCGGCGGCCGCATCTCTGCACTGCCAGAGCGGCTGTAGCTCAGCGGCGAGCCCGGCAGGCGCAGCGCGCCGAGCGTCGGGTGCTCGACCTCAGCGACCAGGCCGAGGTGGGCGACCTGCGGCGAGGCGTACACCTGGTCGATCGTCAGGATCCGCCCGGCTGGAATACCGGCGGCGTCCAACTTCGTAGTCCAGGCGTCCATCGTCCCGGCGGTCAACGCCGGAGCCATCGCCGCCTCGAGCTCGCCGACGCGGTCGACTCGGTCCCGGTTGGTGGAGAAGCGCGGATCGTCGGGCGCAAGATTTACGAGCGGTGCGAAGCGCTGCCACAAGCCTTCGGATCCGACCGCGATGTTGAGCGCCCCGTCGGCGCAGGGGTAGGTTCCGTACGGCGCGATCAACGGGTGGCGGTTACCGCCACGCTGCGGCACCTGGCCGGCCAACAGCCAGCGCGTGCCCTGGAAGGTGTGGATCGCGACCATGCCGGCCAGTAGTGAAGTGCGTACCCACTGCCCACGCCCGCTGCGCTCGCGCTCGAGTAGCGCGGTGGTCACCCCATAGACCCCGAACATGCCGGCCAGGATGTCGGCGATCGGAACGCCGACTTTGGTGGGTGGCCCGTCGTGCTGGCCGGTGATGCTCATCAGCCCAGCCTCGCCCTGAACGATCTGATCGAACCCCGGTCGGTGCCCGTCTGGTCCTCCCTCGCCGAAGCCGGTGATCGACAGCACCACCAGCCGTGGGTTTAGCGCCTCCAACGCCTGCTCGGAGAGGCCCAAGCGGTCCAGCACGCCTGGGCGGAAGTTCTCCACCAGCACGTCGGCGCCCTCGATCAGACGCCTCAGCTTCGCCAGCTGAACCTCGTCCTTTAGGTCCAGCGTCACCGATCGCTTGCCGCGGTTGATCGCCAGGAAGTAGGCGGATTCGCGCACTGCGCCCTCGCCGACGAACGGTGGGCCCCAACTGCGCGAGTCGTCGCCACCGCCCGGCCGCTCGACCTTGATCACGTCGGCACCGGCGTCGGCCAACATCTGCGTGGCGTACGGACCGGCCAGCGCTCGGGTGAGGTCGATGACCCGGAATCCCGCAAGCGGGGCGCTCATCGCTGCTCCTCGGGCGGCGTTCTACGCGTCGTGCCGTGCGCGACTAGTGCCGCCCGGTGGCGGTCCGCCTTGTCGCGGTAGTTACGGGCGGTGCGCTCGATCATGGCTATCTCCTCATCGCGAAGGTCACGGACAGGCCTGGCGGGCACCCCGGCGAAGAGGGTGCCGGACGGCACTTCGGTACCGGGCGGCACCACTGCGCCTGCGGCCACCAGCGCATGCCGGGCGATCCTAGCGCCGTTGAGAACCACCGCGCGCATGCCGATCAGCACGTCGTCGTCGACCACGGCGCCGTGGACGATGGCGCCGTGTCCCAGCGATACCCGGCGCCCGAGGATCAACGGCCGGCCCGCGTCGGTGTGCAGGATGCAGCCGTCTTGGAGGTTGCAGTCGTCGCCGATCACGATTTCGTCGTTGTCGCCGCGCAGCACGCTGCCGTACCAGACCGATGCACCGGCGTGCAGGTGCACCCGGCCGAGCACGGTGCAACCGGGCGCAACGAACGACCCGGGGTCGAGCTGCGGGACGTGCCCTTCGAACGGAAGCACCAGCGGATCGGTCATGTAGGACCCTCCCAGGGGCCGAGGTAGCCCAGGCGCGTCGAGATCTCGCGCGCCGTGGCGGAGGCGAGCGGGGCGATCGCTTCGAGCCGCTCGCGCGGCATTCGCAACGCCGGGCCGGTGACGCTCAACGCGGCGGAGACCTGCCCGTGGTGATCGCGCAGCGGCACGGCGACGGTGTGGATGCCGCCGACCCGTTCGCCGAACGAGACCGCGTAGCCGCTGTGGCGCACGGCGTCCATCTCGGCGCGCAACCGTGCTGCGTCGGTGACGGTGTTCTCGTTGGCTGCTTCGAGTGTGCCGGTGAGCAGTTGCGTACGCTGCTCTTCGGGGAGGAACGCCAGCAGTACCTTGCCTGGGGCGCCCTGGTGCAGCGGGATCGGCTCGCCCAGCTCGGTGTAGCTGCGCCGCAACGCCTGATGGCTTTCGGCCTGGTCGACCACGACGCGCACAAGGTCGGAGCGGAGCACGTGCAGGCCGACGGTTTCGCCGATCGCGTCCCGCAGGCGCCTCATGAATGGGCGAGCGAGCTCCTGGACGTCGTGCGACCCGGTCGCCACGCGCGCCAACCGCAGCACCGTGGGGCCGAGTGCGTACGACTTGCCGCCGTCCGGCTGGGCGACCAGGCCGTGTGCCTTCAGCGCCTGCAAGAGCCGGTGCGCGGTGCTGGTGTTGAGGGCCAGCGCGAAGGCGATCTCGGACAGGCTGAGTCGCGGCCGGCGTTCGTCGAAGGCGCGCAGGATCGCGACGGCGCGGTCGAGCGAGCGTACGCCGCTGACGTCGGGCACCTGTCCAGTGAGCTGCTCGGTAGGCGGTTCGCTAGGGCGAGGGGAAGGCTCGTGGTGGGAGGGACTCACGTTGCTCGGCATCCTGTTCCCGTGGGCGCACAGGCCCACGCTTGTGTACCGGAGGTCGGGTGACGGCCTTGACCGGCGCCACAATATCACGTAATCTGCCCACATCGCAAAAGTGATTCCCGTCAGATGGGAATCGTCAGGGTGGCGAGCAGGCGCGCTCGAACGGCCCGCGGCTCATTTCGACCGGCACGTTTCGATCAAGGAAGGAGCGGGAGGGATGCTTCCACTCGACGGCTTCAAAGTCCTCGACCTGACACGGTTCCTATCGGGTCCGTACTGCACGATGGTGCTGGCCGACATGGGGGCCGACGTGATCAAGGTCGAGCGCTTCCCGGAGGGCGACGACTCGCGCCGGCTCGCCCCCAAGGTAAACGACGAGAGCTACCCCGCCGCCATGCCGAACCGCAACAAGCGCAGCCTCGGGATCGACCTCAAGAGCGAGGCCGGCCAGCAGGCGTTCCTAGACCTCGCTGCCAGCTCCGACTGCGTGATCGAGAACTTCCGCCCTGGCGTCACCACCAAGCTCGGCATCGACTACGACGCGGTCAAGAAGGTCAAACCCGACATCATCTACGCCTCGATCAGCGGTTTCGGTCAAACCGGCCCCTACCGCCTGAGAGCAGGCTTCGACATCATCGCGCAGGGCGTGAGCGGACTGATGCGTATGACCGGCCCGCCCGACGGCGAGCCCGCCAAGGTAGGCATCGCCGTGAACGACATCGCCGCCGGTGCCACCGCGATCTACTCGATCCTCGGGGCGCACATCCACCGCATGAACAGCGGCGAGGGCCAATACATCGACATCTCGCTCGTCGACGCCGGCCTGGCATGGACGATCTGGGAGTCTGGCGCCTACTTCGGTGCCGGTGAGGTGGCCGGCCCGACCGGCACGCGCCACCGTCGCTCGACGCCGTACCAGGCGTACCGAACGTCGGACGGCTACGTCACCATCGGCGCCAACAACCAGCGCCTCTGGGAGCGGCTCTGCAAGCAGGTACTCGACAAGCCAGAGTGGCTGGACGATCCTCGCTACGCGACTTTGCAGGCACGCATGGCGAATATCGACGAGCTCGAACGCGACATCAACGCCATCGTCGTTCGGCACGACACCGAACATTGGGTAGCCAAGCTAGACGAGGCGGGCGTGCCCGGCGGTCCGGTGTTGCGTTACGACGAGACGCTGGCCAACCGGCAGGTACTGGCTCGCGACATGATCGTCGAGATCGACCACCCCAAGATCGGGCCGATGAAGACGCTGGGCGTCGCGCCCAAGCTGTCCGGCACGCCCCTCACCGTTCGCACCCCCGCACCCTGGCTCGGTCAGCACACCGAAGAGGTGCTGCGCGAGGCCGGCTACGACCACGCCCGCATCGCCGAACTGTTCGAGGGCGGCGTTATCTACGACCGCTACCGCGGCGAGCACCCCAGCGACTGAACCGCCCTCGCTGGCGGGCAGGAGGAGACCGATGGCCGACACCGATCACCTGGTACTGAGCAAGGATGGTGCGATCGCCACCCTGCTCATCAATCGACCCGACAAGCGCAACCCCATCAGCTTCGCGATGTGGCAGGCGCTGCCCGGCCTGGTCGAACAGATCGAAAACGACGACGAGATCAGGGCGCTGGTCATACGCGGCGCCGGCGACAAGGCGTTCAGCGCCGGTGCCGACATCGCCGAGTTCAGCACCTACCGCGCAGATTCTCAGGGCGCGCGCGTCTACAACGAAGCTACCCACGTCGCCGAACGCGCGCTGGCCGGCCTGAGCAAGCCGGCGATCGCCATGATCCACGGCTTCTGCATCGGCGGCGGCGCCGAGATCGCGCTGGCCTGCGACCTGCGCTTCGCCGATAGCAACGCCCGCTTCGGAATCACGCCAGCGCGGCTGGGGATCGTGTACAGCCTCACCGCCACCAAGCAGTTGAGCGACTTGGCCGGACCGGCGGTAACCAAGTACATCCTCTTCTCCGGCGAGCACCTGCTGGCCAAGCGAGCTCATGAAGCAGGTGTGATCGACGAGCTGCTCGAACCGGACCAGCTCGAGCAGCGCACCTACGAGTTCGCCCGCCTCATCGCATCGCGCTCGCAATACTCGGTACGGTCCAGCAAGCGGATCGTTCAAAAGATCCAGGCGGGCCAGATCGAGGACGACGACGAGACGCTGAAACTGCGTAACGATTCTTTCGACGGCGAGGATTACAAGGAGGGCGTTCGCGCCTTCCTCGACAAGCGCCCGCCGAACTTCGGTTGAGCCGAAAGGATTCCGACGTGGACGCCAATATCGCTCGCGAACGTTTCGAGACGGCCGTGCAGGAGCACGAGCCGGTGTTCGAGCGCTTTTTCCTCGCCCGCTTCTTCGGACTCGACATCGCTTACGACGACACGGCCGAGACCTGCACCGTGCAGCTGCCCTACGCCGATTACATGAACAACCCCCAGGGCTCGCTGCACGGCGGGGTGATCGCGATCGCGATGGACATTTCGATGGGCCACCTGCTCAACCGCTTCCTACGTACCGGCGTTACGCTGGAGATGAAGACCCAATTCCTTCGTCCGATCCTCGGCCCCAGCAGATGTGAAGGCAGCTTCACCAAGAAGGGACGGCGGATCGTGTTCACAGAGTCCAGACTGACGAACGAGGAGGGCAAGCTCTGCGCCGTCTCGACGGCGACGTGGATGCTCCTTCCGGAAGAACGGGGGTGAGCGTCATGTAGACGTGCCCAGGTCCGCCGGTTCGTCTCGCCACACTTCGTTTTGGAGGTACCCATGCGTAGCATCACCCATCGTTTCTTCGCGCTCGTCGCGACCCTGGTCGTCGGTTCGATCCTGAGCCTCGGCTCGGCCCAGTACGACCCCACCGAAGAGGTCAACTTCACCATCGCCTTCGGCCCCGGTGGCGGCAACGACATCATGTCCCGCAACCTCGTCGAAATCCTTCAGAAGTACGACCTCTACCCCGGTAACGTCGTCGCCACCAACCGTGAAGGTGGCAGTGGCGCCGTCGGTTGGGGCTACCTCTTCAACCAACGGGGTAGCGATTACGACCTGTCGACCACTAGCGGCAGCTTCATCACCACCCCGCTCCAGGCCGACACGCCTTGGAATGCCGAGGACTTCGTGCCGATCGCCCTGCTGGCCACCGACGACCTGGTGCTGCTGGTGAACGGCGACTCCGAGATCGACAGCTTCGAGGAGTGGCTCGAGGTGGCTCGCTCCGAAACGCTGGCGATCGGCGGTATCGGCGCCGTCAACGTGGACTTCATCGTGCCCCGCGTGCTTTCGACCGTAGCCGGTTTCGAGTTCGACTACGTCTCGTTCAACGCCGCGGGCGAGCTGAACACCGCGCTGCTCTCTGGCGCGCTCGACACCATCGTCTCGAACCCTGGCGAGGTCATCGGCCTGATCGATTCGGGCGACATGAAAGCGCTCGCCTACAGCGGTAGGCAGACCCCCGATGCGCTCGGCGACGTGCCGACCTTCGGCGACGCCGGTTACGACATCGGCATCTCGATGCCCCGCGGCCTGATCATGGCGCCCGGCGCTTCGGTAGAGGCGCAGCAGTGGTGGATCGAGACGATGAAGCAGGTCGTCGAGACCCCCGAGTGGCAGGCGTACCTCGACAACAACATGCTCACCGAGGACGTCCGCTACGGCGACGCGTTCTTCGACTTCCTGCTCAACGTACGCGACAACTTCGAGACGATCCTGCGCGAAGAGGGCGCGATCGACTGAGTCTTGCGCGTCACGTTCGGGACGGGCCTCGCGCCCGTCCCGAACGTTGCCTCGCGCCTCGGTTCGGAGGCCCGGCATGACCCTACGCATCGGTTTCTCGCTCGGCATCCTGGTACTGGCAATCTGGTACACCTGGATAGCCTTCACGGGCTTGGCCTTCATGGATCGCTGGCGTCCTGGCCCCGGATTCTTTCCTCGGGTCATCGGCATCGCTGCGATCGTTCTGACCATTTACAGCCTGCTCGTCGACGTGCGGGCGCGCGCCGCTCGCGACACCGTCGGCACTCCGTACCTCCGCGACATCCTCATCTTCTTTTTGTATTGCGGCCTGTTCGTCGCCGCGCTGCCGTGGCTCGGTGGCCTGCTGTCGATGATCGCCTTCATGCTGGCCGCCCTGTTCACCTTCAATCGAGGCCGGCCGCTGACGAACCTGCTGGTGGCCGTCGCCCTGCCGACCGCTATCTATCTGATCTTCGAGGTGTGGCTCAACGCCGCCGTTCCCGAAGGGCGGATCCCGCTCCCGTGGTGACCTCCGGCATCGAGCACCACCGGTTTCGTTCCACTGCGCGCCAAGCCGCGCACCGGCCGCGGGCGCGGCGCCTGCGCCGCGAGGGGGTGAGGCGCTTCCGTGGAAGTCTTCGCTGACCTGTTCATGGGCATGCAGAACGCCCTGACCCCCGTGAACCTGTTGTTCCTGTTGATCGGTTCTGTCGTGGGCATGATCGTCGGCATCTTCCCCGGCCTCGGACCGTCGGCAGGTATCGCCATCCTGCTCCCAATAACCTTTGGTATGGACACCACCACCGCGGTGGTGATGCTGGCGGCCATTTACTACGCCGGCATGTACGGCGCGACGCTTACCTCGATCCTGTTGAACGTGCCCGGTGCATCGGCGGTGGTCGCCAGCACCTTCGACGGCTATCCGCTGGCGAAGAAGGGCAGGGCCGGGCCTGCGCTGGTCATGCAGGCGGCCGCCTCGTTCATCGGCGGCAGCGTCGGTGTGCTGCTGATCACCGTGCTGGCGCCGGCGTTCTCGCGCATGGCGCGCAGTTTCGGTCCGCCGGAGTTCTTCATGCTCGTGATGATGGGCATGCTGACGCTGGTGATCATGGTCGGTGCGAACTGGCGCTACGGCGTGATATCGGGCCTGATCGGATTCGGCCTCGCCACCGTCGGTGTCGACCTCGTCACGGGGCGGCAGCGCTACACCTTTGGCTCCGCCGAGCTGATCGGTGGGATCGACTTCATTCCGATCGCAATCGGCCTGTTCGGCATCGGCGAGCTGCTCTACTCGCTGCACCAGGGTGCTCACCGTGGCGAGTCGGGTGTGCTGCAGTACCGAGACGAGGAGCGCTTCTGGCCGACCGCGATGGACTGGATCGAGTCGAAGTGGACCTTCGTGCGCGGCTCTATCCTCGGGTTCGTCGTTGGCGTGATTCCGGGCGCCGGCGCCACGATAGCCAGCCTGATGGCGTACTCGTTCGAGAAGTCGTCGTCCAAGACGCCGGAGAAGTTCGGCACCGGCCACATGCCCGGCCTGGTCGCCCCCGAAACCGCCAACAACGCCGCCTCGGCAGGCGCGATGATCCCGTTGCTCACCCTCGGTATCCCCGGATCCGCATCGACCGCCGTGCTGCTCGGTGCATTCCTGCTGTGGGGGCTACGGCCCGGACCGCTGCTAATGACCAACGAGCCGCTATTTGCCTGGACCCTGATCGCCAGCATGTACCTCGGGAACATGGTGTTGGTGGCGCTGTGCATCTTCGCGATCCCCGCCTTCGTGGCGATGCTTCGCGTCCCTTACCGCATCCTCGCGCCGATCGTGGTGCTGCTCTCGGTCGTCGGCACCTACGCGGTCAACGGCAGCATGATCGAAACCTGGCTGATGCTGGCTGCTGGGGCGGTCGGCTACCTGATGAAACGCTTCGGCTTCTCGCCCGCGGCGCTGGTGGTGGCGTTGGTGCTGGGGCCGCTGGCCGAGGACACACTGCGTCAGACCCTGACGATCTCTCGCGGTTCGTGGATGATCTTCATCGAGCGCCCGGTGGCACTGACGCTGGGCCTGGTCACCATCGGCCTGATGGGACTGCTGATGCTGATGAGCCGTATCGAGCGGCGCGCCGTCGCCGAGGCGCCCAGCCATCCGGACGAAGACTCGATCGAGCCGGGCTAACCTGTCGACCGTCCCCGCCCGCCCGCGCCGGCTTGGCCCCGCGGGCGGGCGGGGCGCACCGAATCGGAGGAACCACCGTGCGACTCATCGCCTACCAAGGTCCCGACGGCCCACGGGCCGCGATCGCCACCGACCGCGGCCCGGTCGCGCTGAACGAGGTCGCCACGGCGCGCGACCTCGCGTTTCCGCTCGCCGTCGAGGAGCTCGTCGCCAGCGGTCGCGTCGACGAGCTGCGCCGTTGGCTGGCCGACCATCCAGACGTCCTGCACGAAGCACCACGACTCAGCGGGCAACTTCAGCCCGCCCCGCTGCTGCGTCGGCCACCGAAGATTCTCGGCGTCGGACTCAACTACGCCGAACACGCCGGCGACCTCGGTGAAACGCGGCCCGACGAGCCGGCGACGTTCATGAAGCCCGCCACGACCATCATCGCCGCCGGCGAGACGATCCGCATTCCACGGCAGAGCCAGCGCACTACCGGCGAGGGCGAGCTTGGACTGATCATCGGGCGACAGTGCAAGGGCGTCGCCGAGAAGGACGCACCCGAGGTGCTGGCGGGGGTGACGACCATCGTCGACATGACCGCCGAGGACATCCTGCAGCGCAATCCACGCTTTTTAACCCGCGCCAAGAGCTTCGACACCTTCCTGGCGTTGGGCACCGAGCTGGTGACGCTCGACGAGCTGGGCGACGTCGCAGATCTCGAAGTGACCACCGTCCACAACGGCGAGGCGGCCCGTCACAACACTGTCGCCAACATGCTGCACTCGCCGTGGAAGCTGGTGGCCTTCTTTTCGCAGGTCATGCCGCTCGAGCCGGGCGACGTGATCTTGACCGGCACGCCAGGCGCGGTGGTCCTGAACGACGGTGACCGCGTTGGTTGCTCCATCCCAGGCGTGGGCGAATTCAGCTGCCCGGTCGCGGACCTGAAGGTCGAGGGGTGATCACGTCGGGCACAAAGTGGCTGGAGGCCGACCTGGCGGTGATCGGTGGCGGCATCGTCGGTCTGGCGACCGCCTGGCGCGTGCAGCAGCGCCGGCCCGACCTGAGCATCGTGCTGCTCGAGAAGGAGGACGGCCTGGCGCGGCACCAGACCGGGCGCAACTCCGGCGTGGTCCACTCGGGCATCTACTACACGCCCGGCTCGCTCAAGGCGACCCTGTGCGTTCAGGGGGTCGAGGAGCTGCGCCTCTTCTGCGCCGAGAACGACGTCGCCTACGACCGCTGCGGCAAGATCATCACCGCCGTTACGGACGACGAGATACCCCGACTAGAGAAGCTGTTCGAGCGCGGCAGCGCCAACGGCGTCCCCGAGCTACGCAAGGTAGACGACGTGCAGATGCGCGAGATCGAGCCTCACGTCGCCGGGGTAGCCGGCATCCACTCCCCCAACACCGCCATCGTCGACTACCCGGGCGTCTGTGCCGCGCTCGGCGGGTTGCTCAAGGAGGGCGGAGCCCGCATCGTCACCGGCGCACCGGTCGAGGCGATCCGCGCAGACGGCGGCGGGCATGTGCTTAGCACGCCCCGGGGCGAGGTGCGGGCCGAACGCCTGTTGGCCTGTGCCGGCCTGCACGCCGACCGGATCGCGCGCATGGCCGGCCTCGAACCTGAAGTCCGCATCGTGCCGTTCCGCGGCGAGTACATGTTCCTGAGCGACGACCGCAGCGAGTTGGTGAACGGCCTGATCTACCCCGTGCCAGACCCGGCCCTGCCGTTCCTGGGCGTGCACCTCACCTCTACCGTCGACGGCCGCGTCGAAGCAGGGCCGAACGCGGTTCCCGCCTTCGCCCGCGAGGGCTACCGCTTCTGGGACGTGAAGGCATTGGACATGGCCGAGACGCTCTTTTTCCCGGGGGCATGGAAACTGGGGGCGCGCTACTGGCGACACGGTCTGTTCGAGATCTACCGCTCGCTCAGCCGGCCGGCTTTCATCCGCTCGCTACGCCGGCTGGTGCCGGTACTACGCGACGAGGACGTCGTTGCAGGTGGCTCGGGGGTACGGGCCCAGGCGGTCGGTCGTGACGGGCGGCTGGTCGACGACTTCGCGGTGCTTACGACCGACACGGCGATGCACGTCCTCAACGCGCCATCGCCCGCCGCGACGGCGTCGCTGTCGATCGGGCGCAAGCTGGCCGCGGACCTGGAGCCGCTGCTGGCGTGACGCCCGTGCGGCCGCACGGGGCGCTGCTGGCGCTGTGCGCCGGCGCCGCGCTGATGTTCACCGGATTCTTCATGACCGGAACGCTGGCACCGCTGCTGGCCGGCTCGCTCCAGGCGCCTCCAGCGGTGATCGGCGTGGTGATCGCGGCCGCGTTCGTATTCCCATTCTTCCTGGCGATCCCTGCCGGCTCGCTGGTGGACGCTGGCGGGCCCAAGCCGATGCTGCTGACCGGCACTGCGCTGCTGGCGTTGGCGCCGGCCTGGGTAGCGATTGCGCCCTCTCTCGCTAGTCTGATCGCGGTGCAGATAGCAGCCGGTCTCGGGCAGTTGATCGCGGTGGTGGCGGCCCAGTCGGTCGTCGCTTCGCTGGCGGAAGGCCGAGACCGCGAAATGAACTTCGGCTGGTACGGCGCATTCGTGTCCGGCGGCCAGCTCGCTGGGCCTGTAGCGGCGGGCGTGCTGGTGGACCTGGCTGGCTTTCGGGTCGCCTACCTGACGGCCGCGGTCGTAGCCGCCGCGGGCCTCGCTATCTTCGCCGTGCTGCGCATTCCGGGTCGTCGTCACGACGCCGGTTCGCGCCGCCGCGCCGCCTTCGTTCCACCGTCGAAACTACTGTCGATCGCGCGCCTGCCGACCGCCCAGGTGAGCCTATTGGTGAGCGGCACGGTGATGATCGTGCTGATCAGCCACAACTCGTTCCTCCCGGCCTTCCTAGACGAGCTCACCATTCCCGCCAGCGTGATCGGCATGGTGATCAGCGCCCGCTCGGCCGCGTCGGTGTTGATCCGGCCGTTCATGACGGCCATGGTGAGCGCCTTCGGCGGCCGGCTACGCAGCTTCTTCGTGACGATCGTCGCAAGTGCGATCGGCGTGGCGGGCATCGCGTTCGCGCCGAACCTGGTCGTGTTGCTGGCGTCGTCGCTGCTGCTGGGGCTGGCGGTGGGTATCGCCCAGCCGCTCACCATGGTTGCGATGGTGGAGGAGGTCGAAGAGGCCTCGCACGGCGTGGCGTTCGGCACGCGCATAACCGCCAACCGCCTGGTTCAGTTCGTGGCACCGTTGTTGCTGGGACTAGTGGCACAGGCGCTCGGCTACGCAGCGATGTTCCTGGTGGCCGCGGCGGCCGTTGGCGCGACCGCGGTGGGGCTTGTGCTGCTAAGGCGGCGCTTTCGGGCGATCGATTGGACGGCCGGGTGAAGGAGGCGAGTCCAGCAAAATGTAGCCGGTTCAGGTAGCCGATCTGGGCGCCGGGATGAACCCGAAGGAGACCACCGAGGTCACGCAGTTCATCCGCCGCATGCGGGACGAAGGTGGCTACACGATCCTGCTGGTCGAGTACAAGATGAACCTGGTCGGCGAGATTAGCGACCGGGTGATCGTCCTCGATTACGGTCAGAAGATCGCCGAAGGGGCGTACCAAGACGTTGTGGACGACGAAGGCATCAGCGTTTTCGTGGTCGAGCAGAACGCCAACGTAGCTCTCTCCGTCGCCGACCGTGGCTACGTGCTGCAGACCGGCGAGGTGGTGCTGTCCGGCGCCGCAGAGGAGCTGTTGCCAACGAAGCGATGAAAAGGGCCTACCTGGGCGAGGTGTGACGCCTCGCGTCGTCGTGCAGTCGCGTGCAGTCGCGCGCAGGCTCGGCCGGGCGGCGCGTGGCGTGGTAATTGTTTTTCGGCACGTTGACGCCTATGGGCAACAGACCCCGCGAAATACCCTCGGCAATTGCCAAGTGGCGTCAGGGACGAGGTTCGTAGCCTTTGCGTCGGGTGGCATGGGTATTCCCTCGGTCCTGTTGCCCATGGGCAACAGCAGGTCGATTCGGAAGTACCCGTAGGCAGCGGCGACGGTCAACGACCAACGGTTGCACCAGGTAGCCTGAGCCGCGAAGCGGCCGCCCCGGGGTCGCCAACGTGCATGAGGAGGACCCCTAATGACGCCAGCCGGAGCCGACCGTGCTGTCGATAGTGCCGCCGACTCTGGCGATGACGCCGCCAACGACCGGCCGGTAGCTCTTTTCGCCGCTGCTGGCAGCGGGATCGGTGCGGCAGCCGCGAGACTGTTCAGTGAGCGAGGCTGGCGGGTCGCGGTGCTGTCCTCATCCGGGCGAGGCGAAGCGCTGGGCGCTGAGCTGGGCGGTGTGGGGGTCACCGGCGACGCGCGCGACGTACGCGACCTCACGCTCCTCGTCGACGCGGCGATGGACAGCTGGGGACGGGTGGACGCAGTCGTCAACAGCGCTGGGCACGGCGCGAAGGGCGAGCTGCTCAGCCTCTCCGACGAGGACTGGCACGCCGGGTTCGAGATTTACCTGATGGGAATCGTACGGATGGCGCGCATCGTCACTCCGATCCTGGTCCGGCAGGGAGGCGGTTCGATCGTGAACGTCTCAAGCTTCGCCGCGGTCGAGCCCGATGCCGACTTTCCCACCTCCGCCGTGGCCCGCGGCGGCCTGTCGGTGTTCACCAAACTGTTCGCGGGCCGGTACGCCGCTGAAGGGGTGCGCATGAACGACGTGCTTCCAGGGTTCGTCGACAGCCTCCCGGAGATCGAGCGACGACGGGCACGCATTCCGGCAGGTCGCTACGCCCGCGCCAGCGAGGTGGCCGAAACGATCCACTTCCTCGCCTCGCCCGCATCGAGTTACCTCACCGGCCAGGCGCTCCGCGTCGACGGGGGCATGACCCGGTCAATCTAGGCTCACGTGTCCACACGGGCAAGCTGACGGGCAGCGTCCAGCTCGCGTGGTGCCTGGTGTACCTGACTCGACGCGAGCGATGCGAACCATCTTGACGCCTCGTCCACGGCCGACAGATACTCGGGAGGGGCACCGATTCTCCAAGGAGGTAGGCATGTCCCGATGTGCACGAAGCATCCTCGCCGCCCCGATGACGGTGCTGGCCGTCTTGGCCGGCAGTGCCCTGGCGCAGGTCGAGCTACGAATGACCTGGTACGACGACGGCTCGGAGAGCCAAGTCATGCGTGACCTGCTCGACCGGTTCGAAGCCGAGAACCCCGGCATCGAGGTGGTGATGGACGTCGTTCCGTACTCGAGCGGCATCCTGCAGTCGCTGCCGCTTCAGCTCGCTTCGTTCCAAGGTCCCGACCTGGCTCGCGTCACCGATCTGGGCGGGCTGTCCGAGTACTTCATCGACCTTCGCCCCCTGGTGAGCGACGCCGGCTATTGGGACGCCAACTTCGGACCGTTCCTCGACTGGATGCGGCCGGCGGGTTCTGACGCGATCCCCGGCTTCATGACGCAGTTGACCGTCACCGGCCCGTACGTCAACGCCACCCTGTTCGAGCAGGCTGGAGTCGAGGTTCCAACCGGCGACACCAGCTGGACCGAGTGGGCCGAGCTGAGTCGCGAAGTGGCAGAGGCGACCGGCACGCCGTACGCGATGGCGATGGACCGGACCGGTCACCGCCTGGCGGGACCGGCGATCAGCATGGGTGCTCGGTTTTTCGACGACACGGGATACCCGGCCATCGACGATGAAGGCTTCCGGCGCATGGCGCAGCTGATGCTCGACTGGCACGCCGACGGGACGAAGATCCCCGACGTGTGGATCGGCTCGAGCGGTAGCTACGTGGCCGGCAACGAGCAGTTCGTAAACGCCCAGGTCGCGTTCTATATGTCCGGCAGCTGGCAGATCGGACAGTTCACCAACCTGATCGGCGACGCGTTCGACTGGCAGGCGGTGCCAAACCCGTGCGGACCAGAGGCGTGCACCGGTATGCCGGGCGGTGCGGCGCTGGTCGGCATAGCCGACACCGACCACCCTGAAGAGGTGGCTCTGGTCCTCGATTTCCTCGCGCAGGAGGAGCAACTGGCCGAGTTCTACGGCCGTACCCTGTTCATCCCAGGGCACCTCGGCCTGGCCGAGTCCGGCGTCGACTTCGACGCCGAGCTGCCCGCCACGGTGGCGGCGCTTGACACCTTCGCCCGCCAGGTACCCAAGCTTCACCCGACCGCGTACGCGCTTCAGGGCTACCCCTACAACCGGGTCGTATTCGACGCGGTACGCGACCGCCTGACCCAGGCGATGGTTGGAGAGTTGACGCTCGACCAGGCCATAGAACGGATGCAGAGCGACATCGACGAGCAGATCGAAGAGGCGCAGTAACGCCCGTGCGCAGCTGAACCGAGGTTGGGCCCCGACCGCAGGCAGGTCGGGGCCCGCTCGCGGAAGGGAGGCACCCGTGAAACGATCGCCGCGCCCCGCGGCCAAGGATCTCCCCGGAAGGCTCGCGTTCGGGGGGTTCGCTGCCGTGATGTCGCTGCTGGGCCTGGCGATCGAACCGCTACAGCGCCTCTTCGGCGTGAGGCGAATGGCGTGGGTGTTCCTGGCGCCGAACCTGGCGATCTTCGGGATTTTCATTTTGTTTCCTATGGCGATGAACTTCTATTACGCCTTCACCGGGGGCACTGCCCTCTATCCGCAGGACCGCCCGTTCGTGGGAACCCAGAACTTCGAACGCATCTTCGCGTGCAGCAACTATCTCGATCCATCGACCTGCCGGGAGGACCTGTTTTGGCGGGCGGTGTTCAACAGCGGCACCTTCGTCCTGCTCCACGTCGCCGGCCTGGTCGGCTTCGCCCTGGTCACCGCGCTGGTGCTGAACGCCAAGATTCGCGCCCGCGGCTTCTTTCGCAGCGTGTACTTCTATCCGGTACTGCTTTCGCCCGTGGTCGTGGCGCTGTTGTGGAAGTGGATCCTGCAGCGTGACGGGCTGCTGAACGCCATCCGGGTAGCGTTGGACCTGGAGCGGGTGCTGTTCTTGCTGAACGCCGACTGGGCGATGTTCTGGGTCATCTTCGTCACCATCTGGGCAAACATGGGCTTTCACACACTGATACTGCTGGCGGGCCTGCAGTCGATCCCGGCCGAGCTGTACGAAGCCGCCCAGATCGACGGGACCGGCCCGCTTAGGTCGTTTCGCCACATCACACTGCCGCTGCTGATGCCCAACGTGATGGTGGTGCTGGTACTTGCGATGATTCGCGCCGTGCAGCAGTTCGATCTGGTGTACGTGCTGACAGGCGGTGGCCCTGGAAGCGCCACGCTGCTGATGGTGCAATACATCTACGAGGTCGGCTTCGCCAGCCAGATTCAGAGGTTCGGACTAGCCGCCTCGGCCTCGGTGACGCTGGGAGTGGTGCTGCTGATCATCACCCTGATCCAGCTGCGGGTCGGGCGAGGAAGCGAGTCTCACCTTGCCTAGCCTCCGCACCCTTTTCCGCCTTCGTCGCGGCCACCACGGCCGGATGCACGCCACCGACTGGCTTGCCTACGCCTACCTCGCTGTCGGCGTGCTGGTGATGTTCGGACCGGTCGTGTGGCTGGTCGCTTCGTCGTTCAAGACCGCCGCAGGTCTGCTCGAATTCCCACCGACCTTCCTGCCGTACGCGCAGCAGACGGTCGAGGTGGACGGTTTCGACCAGCTGCTGCCGCTGTTCGACGTGACGCTCGAGGACGGCAACGTGCGGCGCCTCGCACAGATACGCCGCGTCGGGATTCAGGCTCAGATGGTCGACCCGGCCGCGCCGGACCAGCGGATCACCGTCGGCATCGACCAGCGCGAGCAGGTCCGTGAGTTGCGCCTCGCCTGGGAGAATTACACCGTGCCGCTCAGGCGCTTCAACTTTCTCAGCTACCTCCGTAACAGTGTGGTGGTGACCATCACCGCCACGATCATCACGCTGCTGGTCAACAGCATGGCCGCGTTCGCCCTGTCGAAGTACCGCTTCCGGGGCCGCAACCTGGTGTTCCTGCTGATCATCGGCACGCTGATGATTCCGATCAGCGTGATCCTGGTCCCCGTCTATCTGGTCATCACCCAGGTCGGCTGGGTCAACAACCTGTGGGGCGTGATCATCCCAGGGGCGGCCACCCCGACCGGCGTGTTCCTATTGCGGCAGTACATGCTGACCATCCCCGACCAGTTACTGGATGCCGGCCGGATCGACGGTGCGTCGGAGTGGCGTCTCTACTGGCAGATCGTGCTGCCGCTCTCCGCGCCGGCGATGGCGGTACTGGCGATCTTCAGCGTGATGTGGCGCTGGAACGACTTCCTGTGGCCGCTGATCGTGCTCACTCGTAGCGAGCTGTTCACACTGCAGGTCGGCCTGAACGCCTTCCAAGGCGAGCTGAACGTGCAGTGGCACTACGTGCTGGCGATGACGGTGTTGACGTTGCTGCCGATCACCGTGGTGTTCGCCTTCCTGCAACGGTTCATCACGACCGGGATCGCCAGCAGCGGAGTCAAGCAGTGAGCCGCCCCAGCGCCGGTCCCGCCGGAGCCTGCCAGCCGCGCGAGGATGGCGCCCTGCTGGGCGACGCGACGACCGGACTGGCGCTGACCGGTCCGAGGCTGCTGGCGCACGCCGACCGGTACGGCGTGCACGACCTGTTCGTGTGGGGCGGCGCACGGATCGGCGGTGCGCGCCTCATGCCGGCCGTGCCTGACGCGGCCGAGGCGGTGGTCGAGCCGGGCCGCCTGCGCTTCGCATGGCCAGGCGGCGAGGTAAGGATCGACGCCCTACAGGACCTGCCTGCGATGCTGGTATCGACACGTGGCAGCGGACTGGGCCTGACGCCGCAGCGGGTACGTAACGGGCCGGAAGGCCTAGAAGATGCCAGCGCGGAGTACCGGCGTGCCGGCGACGGCTGGTGGATCGAGGCACCTTGGGCGGCGATGCGGGCCTGGGCTCCAGGAGCGCAGTGGGAGGGTGGCACGTTGCGCCTGCCGGCCGGAGAGGCGCAGGTGTGGCTGATCGCCGGTCAGGATCGGGACGAGGTGCGCACTGCGCTGGCGCGGATCAAGGAGGAACCGGGCGCGCCCGGACGGCGGCACGACGCCTGGATAGCCGGGTTGCGCGACCGCTTCGAGGTCGACGATCCGTTGCTGCGCAGCATGGTGGTGCACGGCCTTGCCAACGCCGAGGTGTCCCGCAAGGAGCTGGCGGGCGGCGTGTTCGCCGGGCACGCCGCCGGTCACGCCTACGCCCAGCCGGCGCGCAGCTACTACCGCGACGCCTACTGGACGCTGCAAGCGCTGCTGCCGATCCGGCCGGAGCGGGCGCTGGAGCAGGTGCGGCTGCTGGCCCGCGGGATAGAGAAGGACGGCCGCGCGCCTAGCGCCGTGATCACCACCTCGCCGGTGGGAATGAACGGTTGGCGGGCACGGCGTGCCGCCGACCCGGGCTTGGCGAGCGACCATCCCCGAGACGACGCCTGGTGGCCGGACCACGTCGACTCGCCCTCGCTGTTCGTGTTGCTGGCGAACGACGCGGTCGCTTGGAGTGGGCGCCCTGAAGCGCTTGACGAAACGGTCGACGGTGCCACTGTCCGAGAGAGAGTCGGCTGGGTGGCGGACGGCATCGTCCGCCGTTGCGACGAGCGGGGGTTACCCCTCAAGCCGCTGCACGACCGGGACTGGGCCGACAACGTCTTCCGCGGTGGCGTGGTCGGGTACGACGTCGGACTCGCATACGGCGCCCTGATGGCAGCCGCTAGGCTGCTACGCGACCAGCAAGAAGCGGCAGGCGCTTGGCGCTCAGCCGCAGAGCGGATGCGCGAGGCGGCCAGCGCGGTGTTGTGGGACCCGGGCCGCGGCTGCTTCCACGAGTTCGTCACCACAGAAGGGCGCGACCCAGAGACCGTAGCGATCGACACGTTGACGCTGCTGCGCTACGGCGTGGCGGACGAGGCGCGGGCGCGCACCACGCTCGAGACGGTGCGTAGGAGGCTCGAGACGCGCAACGATTCGACTCAAGCGCATGGCGATTGGGGCGTGTCGTGCCTGCGGCCGGGCCATCCCAGCTGGGTGCGGCGGCGCGCCAAGGCGCGGTTTCCGCTGCGCTACCACGAGGGGGCCGAATGGCCGTACTGGAGCGCCGTCTACGCCGAGCAGGCGCTTAGGCGCGGCCTCGACGGCTGGCGCTACCCGCTCACCCGCTGGTGGGAGGTCGGCCTGGCGGCCGGGCGCACCACGCCGGGCGAGTACCACTCGCCCCCCTGGCCGGCAGGTTCGCGCGCCACCGGCTGGAGCTCCATGCCGGTCGCCGCGGCGCTGCTGGCCGGGTACGGGCTCACGCCCGACGGGCGCCCGGTGCGGCCGCCGTGGGGTGACTCGGTCTTGCGGGACGTGCGCGTAGGCGGCCGGCCCGCCACGCTGGTGACGCGTGGACACTCGCTCGAGGTGCAGCGCCATGACCCCGGCTGACAGGCCAGATCCCAGCCCGCCGGCGCGCGGCATTCACGGTGCCGAGTTGCCGACCGCCGGCATGCAGCTGGACCGGGTCGAAGGCCCGCTTGTGACGCTTCGCTGCGCCGACGGTGGTTCGGCGAGAGCCACGTTGACGGTCGCAGACGACGACCTGGTGCGGATCGAGGTGATGCCTACCGGCCGGGCTGCGCAGACCCGCAGTTGGGCGATCGTCGATGCGGACGGCGACGTGCCGCTGCAGGGTCGTGAGCGGGACGACCTGGGCCGGTTCCGGTGTCCTCCGTTCGCTCTGAACGAGGCGCCGGAGAAGCTGGTGGTGCGAACCGGCGCCCTGACGATTCGGATCGGACTGGCGCCGTTGCGCTTCGAGTTGGCCAGGCCCGACGGTCGGCTGCTGTGGCGCGACCTGGCCGCGGGCGCGCACGGTCACCGGCCGGGCGCCGAGGTCGACTGGCACTGGGAGCGCGACGACACGCAGGTTCTCTACGGCCTCGGTGAGGCGAGCGGCGCGCTCGACCGGTCGCGGCGCCGCTTGCGTCTCAGGCCGCTCGATGCGCTGGCTTACGACGCCGCCAGCGGCGATCCGCTCTACAAGCACCTGCCGGTCCTGATCATGCTCACGCCCGACGCGGGCGCGTTCGGGCTGCTGCTCGACACGGCCGCGGAAGCCGTGTTCGACCTCGGCGCGGAGGTCGACAACTACCACGGGCCCTACCGCCACCTGAGCGTCGGGGAGGAGTCGCTTGACGCCTGGTTTTTGGCCGGCCCGACTCTGCCGGCGGTCCACGCGAGGATTCACTACCTTGGCGGACGGCCGTCGGTACCGCCACGCTGGACGCTCGGTTACCTCGCTTCGACGATGCGGTACACCGACGCGGACGACCCCGCCGCGGCGTTCGATGGGTTCGTGAGCGAGCTTGCGCGGCACCAGCTGCCGTGCAGCGCCATGCACCTCTCCAGCGGCTACTCGCTGGCCGACGACGGCCGGCGTTACGTCTTCGAGTGGAACCGCCGCCGCGTGCCGGATCCCGCGGCGATGATCGAGCCGTTGCGCCAGGCTGGCCTACGCACCGTCGCCAACATTAAGCCAGCGTTGCTGACCAGCCATCCCGACTTCGCCGAACTGGCACGGCTCGGCCTGCTGGTTCGGAACGCTGGCGACGACCTGCCGTACCTGTCGCGCTTCTGGGATGGTGACGGCGGCTACCTGGATTTCAGCAGTGCGGACGCCTACGCCTGGTGGATCGGCCGGGTACGCGAACGGATCCTCGCCAACGGCATCGACGCTACCTGGAACGACAACAACGAGTTCCAGATCTGGGACGACCAAGCACGCACCCACGCCGGACCGGCAGGTGGCTTACGGCCGGTCCTGACCCAGCTGATGAACCGCGCCAGCCGCGATGCGCAACGCGCCCACCACGGCGATGGGGCACGCGACTGGAGCCTGACCCGCTCGGGGATGCTAGGAAGCTGGCGTTACGCTCAAACGTGGACCGGGGACAACCACACCGATTGGAAGACGCTGCGCTTCAACGTACCGATGGGGCTCAACCTGTCGTTGAGCGGTTGGAGCTCGTTCGGGCACGACGTCGGCGGCTTCGCCGGCCCGCTACCGGACGCAGAGCTGCTGGTCCGTTGGACCGAACATGGCGTCGGCATGCCACGCTTCACGATCCACTCGTGGAACGACGACGGCAGCGCGACCGAGCCGTGGAGCCACCCCCAGGTCGTGCCGCAGATTCGCGCGCTGCTCGCCTGGCGTGAGCGGCTGGTGCCGTACCTTGCCACGCTGGCGCGCAAAGCCGCGACCGAAGCGGAACCGCTTGTGCGGCCGCTGGCCTGGGACTTTCCGGACTGGCGCCCCGGCTGGCGTGAGGACCTGACGCACATGCTGGGGCGGGCGATTCTGGTCGCTCCGGTGGTCGAGCCGGGAGCCACCATCCGCCCGGTTCGCCTGCCGCCTGGACGCTGGCTCGAGCTGACCACCGGCCTGGTGCACGACGGTGACCAGCAGATACCCGCCGCGGCGCCGCTGGGGACGCCGTGCTGGTTCCTGCGCGAAGGTTGCTCCGTCCCGGTCGTCGGAGCGTGGCACCTGGGCGCAGAGGCGCAGGTAGGCGTCTCCGAGCTGGTGCGCGGCGGAGTGTCGTGGGGCGAGGGTGGTGGCGTCGCCTGGTTGACTCTGCCGGCTGCGGACGGAAGCGCGACGGGCGAGCTGCTCTGGGACGACGGGTTGACCCGCGCGCACGAGCGCGGCGAGGTGGACCGGCTCGGCCTCGACGTGAGCGCCGATCAGGCGGTCGTGCTGGGGCGCGTCGCCTCGACGATGGGCGTGCCCCGCAGCGAAGTGCTGCTACCCGACGGTCCGGGCGCCGATCCGCGCACGCCGCTGTGGGGCGTACGTTGGCGGGCGCATTCCAGGCTGGTCAATCGCGCGGTCGAAACTCGATCGGCAGGGTGAGAGGCGCCTGGTCCCAAGCATCCTTGATCCAGGCGTGGTCCGGATCGTCGACCGGCGGGATCGCCCGCTGTTCGTCCTCGAGGTCGCCCGCCAGGAAATTCAGGAAGTAGGTGTTCGATCCGGGTGCGGCGGCGACGGGGTGGTACCCGCCCCGGACCGTCATCAGGTCACCGTCGCGCACCGCCACGATCTCGTCCAGGTCGCCCTCGCGGGTGTAGTTGCGGTGTAGCGCGAAGCCGCTGTGGGGCCGGATGCGGTAGTAGTACGTCTCCTCGAGGTAGGCGGAACCCTGCCGCCCGTCGTGACAGTGCGGTGGCCAGCCGGACCAGGCGCCACCCGGGACGTACACCTCGAACACGATCAGCCTCTCTGCAGGCAGGTCTCCAGCCAAGAGGTGGTGCACCTCGCGCACGGCGGGTCCGCCGCCGCGCACCTCACGGTGGGCATCGTCCGGGCGGAACAGCCGAAGCGGGTAACGGCCCTCTGCCGGCGCGCTGCCCCAAGCCAGTTCGGCCTCGCCGTCCGCCGTGAAGGTCGCTTCGTGATCGGGAGGAAGGTAGAGCACGTTGGGCCGCTGTTCGAACGGACCGATGCGGCCCAGATCGAAGCGCTGGCCGTTCACCTCGGCGCTGAGGGGCCCGTGTTGCGGAACGAAGGCGATCTCGCGGTCGCCCGAGCTGACGGTGCGGCGCTCGCCGGCCGCGAAACGGGCGACGCTGAAGCCCAGGTCGCGCCACTGCGCGGAGGCGGGCGTGACTTCGAGGACGAGGCCGGTACCGGCGGCGGGTCGTAACGGGTTGTTCACCGGGCTTCCTTTCGCAGGGGGCGAGGGGTCGCGAAAGTCGGGCGGGAGATGGACGGCGCCAACGCCAGCGACAGTTCGTGGGCTGCCTCGGCGACGCTACCTGCCAGGATGGGGATGCGCGAGCGTGACATGCGAACGGTCGGGCCGGAGATGCCGATGCACGCCACGGTGACGCCACCCTCGTCGCGGACGGGGGCGGCCAGGCAGCGAACGCCCGGCTCGTTCTCGACGTCGTCGAACGCCCATCCGCGCTCGCGCGTGCGGGCGAGCTCCTGCATCAGGTCGTCGTGACGGGTGATGGTCCGTTCGGTCCGGCGCGCCAGGCGCTCGGGCGGGTCGACCTCGCCGAACGCCAGCAGGCACTTGCCTACCGCGGTGCAGTGCAGCGCGTTGAGGCGGCCCACCCCGCCCGCGACCCGCAGCGAAGCGGCCGACTCGACGTCGTCGATGATCAACGCATGCCCCGCCGACAGTACGGCGGTATGGGCGCACTCGCCCGACTGCTTCATCAACAGGTAGAGAAACGGCCGCGCGTGCTCGCGTAAACGCTCGTGCGAACCGGGACCTGTAACGGCGTGACGCATCCTCGGTCCCAGCCGGTAGCGGCGGTCGGCGGCGTTGCGTTCCAGGTAGCGATGCTCGGCCAGGGTGCCGGCAAGCCTCGACGCGCTGCTCTTGTCGATCCCGAGTCGACTGGCGATCTCGCCGACAGCCAGCGCCGCGTCCGGACCGAGGTGACTGGCGTCGTCGACCAACGCGTCCAACAGCGACAGGCCACGAGCGAGGGAGCGGAGGGTCGGCACGGGACGAGCATGCCACGCAAGCGCCGATCTGCGCAACGCGTGCCAAGCACGTTGCGGTATGTGCAACGATCGCCTTGACACCGGATTCACGGCGGCGGGATCATCCTGATTGAACGCAGGCAAACGACCGCACCACATCGACCGGATGCCCCCGGAACCCGTCACCCGAACAGGAGCGATCATGGCCCCCCCGACCCGCACCCTGACCGTCGCCCAGGCACTCGTCCAGGCGCTGGCCGCTCAATCGACCGAGCGTGACGGCGTCCGGCGCCGACTGATCCAAGGCGTCTTCGGCATCTTCGGACACGGCAACGTCGCCGGTCTCGGTCAGGCGCTCGACGAGTACGGGCACGACCTCGGCCTGAAGCTGATCCGGCCACAGAACGAACAGGCCGGCGTGCACGCAGCCGCCGCCTACGCCCGTCACGTGGATCGGGCGGCGACCTTCGCCTGCACCGCCTCGATCGGCCCCGGCAGCACCAACATGGTCACCGGCGCGGCGCTGGCGACCGTGAACCGCCTGCCGGTACTGCTGCTGCCGTCGGACTATTTCGCGAACCGGATTCCCGACCCGGTGCTACAACAGCTCGAGCATCCCACCCAGCACGACGGCACCATCAACGACGTGTTCCGGCCGGTGAGCCGCTTCTACAGCCGGATCGACCGGCCCGAACAGCTTCTCTCGGCGCTGCCGGAAGCGCTGCGGGTGCTTACCGACCCGGCCGAGACCGGCGCCGTGGTGCTTTCCCTACCCGAGGACGTGCAGGCGGAGGCGTACGACTGGCCGGCGGCGTTCTTCGCAGCGCGCAGCTGGCAGCTGCGCCGCCAGTGGCCCGACCCGGCCGAGACCGAGCGGGTCGCCGAGCTGCTCGCCGGCGCGCGCGCCCCGCTGGTCATCGCCGGTGGTGGAGTCAAGTACGCGACGGCCAGCGAGGCTCTGGCAGCGTTCGCCGACTACTGGGGGATCCCGGTCGCTGAAACCCAGGCCGGCCGTGGCTCTCTGCGTTGGGATCACGTCATGTCGGTCGGACCGGTCGGCGCGACCGGCGGCTCGGCTGCCAACTCCTTGGCCCGCGAGGCGGACCTGATTCTAGCGGTCGGTACGCGCCTGGGTGACTTCGTCACCGCCTCGCGCAGCGCCTTCGCGCCCGATGCGGCGTTCGCCGCGATCAACGCCTCGGCGCGCGACGCCGCCAAGCTGGGCGCCAGCGCCATGGTGGCCGACGCACGCGCCGGGATCGAAGCGTTGGATGGCGAGCTGCGGCGCATGGGCGCACGACCGGCGGGTCAGCAGCGCCGCTCGAGCGTTGCCGCGCGGGTGGCGGAGTGGAACCAGCGGGTCGACCGCGCCCGTGCGGCACTGGGCGGCGACGGCGCGGAAGAGGGGGGCGGCCTCGCTCAGGCCGGAGTGCTGGGCCTCCTCGAAGATGTGTTCGGAACCGACGCGGTGATCCTGAACGCCGCCGGCAGCATGCCGGGCGACCTGGTGCGGCTGCGACGCCCCACCGAGCCGCACGCGCACCACGTCGAGTACGGTTACAGCTGCATGGGTTACGAGATCCCGGCCGGCATGGGCGTACGGCTGGCCGAACCCGACCCGGACCGCCCGGTGGTGGTGCTGATCGGTGACGGAAGCTACCTGATGATGAACAGCGAGATCGTCACCGCCGCGGCGGAAGGGTTGGACCTGACCATCGTGGTGATCGACAACGACGGCTACCAGTCGATCCACGGGCTGCAACGAAGCGTCGGTAGCCCTCAGTTCGGCACCGAGCTGCGCCGTCGTGACGCCGCCAGCGGCCGGCTCGTTGGAGAGCCGGTCCGGGTCGACTACGCTGCGCACGCCGCCTCGATGGGCGCGCACGCCGTGTATGCGCAAACCGCAGCGCAGGCGCGTGAGGCGCTCGAAGCCGCTCACCGCGCCCGCGGCCTGCAGGTGGTGGTGATCCGTACCGACCCCGAGAAGCGCCTCGATCTGGGCGACACCGGCTCCTGGTGGGACGTCCCTCCGGCGCAGGTAAGCGGTCAATCGCCGGTACGTGCTGCCCGAGCCAGCTACGAGCAGGCGCTCCAGCAGCGCGTAAGCTACGCCGCACCGACCGATCACGAGAACCGAGGAGGACCGCAGTGAGTCCAAGCGAACCCCAGGAGCTCCGCAACTACGCCGGTGGCGAGTGGAGACGGTCCCACGCCAGCGAGTACGGCGAGGTCCGCAACCCCGCCACCGACGCCCTCCTTGCCAAGGTTCCCCACACAGTCGCGAGCGAAGTCGACGAGGTCGTGCGCGCCGCCGCCGACGCGTTCCCGGACTGGCGCGAGACGCCGGTAGGCGAGCGGGTGCAGCCGCTGTTCCGCCTCAAGGCGATCCTCGAACGCGAGCTGGACACGATCGCCGCAACCCTCGTCGGTGAGTGCGGCAAGACCTTCGCCGAAGCGAAGGGCGAACTGAAGCGCGGCATCGAGAACGTCGAGGTCGCCAGCGGCATGCCGTCGCTGATGCAGGGCGTCAACAACGAGGACGTAGCGCGCGGCATCGACGAGCACATGTTCCGCCAGCCGCTCGGCGTGGTCACCGCCATCACCCCGTTCAACTTCCCCGGCATGATCCCCCTCTGGTTCCTGCCGTACGCCGTCGCGAGCGGGAACTGCTTCGTGTTGAAACCCAGCGACCGGGTGCCGCTCACCACCCAGGCGATCGTGCGTGCCTGCGAGGAGGCCGGTTTTCCGCCAGGGGTGGTGAACCTGGTCAACGGCGGCCGCGCCACGGTCGAGGCGCTGCTGGACCACCCGGACGTGCGGGCGGTAAGTTTCGTCGGCTCGACTCCGGTGGCGCGCGCCGTGTACGCCCGGGCAACCGCGGCAGGCAAGCGGGCGCAGTGCCAGGGCGGCGCGAAGAACCCAGCGGTGGTCCTGCCCGACGCCGAGATGGAGATGAGCACACGGATTCTGGCCGACAGCGCCTTCGGTTGCGCAGGCCAACGCTGCCTCGCGACCAGCGTGGTCATCACCGTCGGCGAAGCGCGCGAGGCGTTCACCGAACGCATCGTCGAGGACGCGGCCAGCCGCCGCGTCGGTTACGGCCTCGACGACGGTGTGCAGATGGGTCCGGTCATCAGCCGCGCAAGCCGAGAGCGGGTCGCCGGCCTGGTCCGCAGCGGGGTCGAGGAGGGCGCACGGATCGTCGTCGGCGGCGAACCGGTCGAGATCGACGGGTACCGAAACGGCTACTTCTTCCATCCCACCGTGATGGACGGGGTGGCGCCCGGCTCGACCCTGGCCAGCACCGAACTGTTCGGGCCGGTTCTGTCGCTGATGCACGCCGACACGCTGGAGCAGGCGATAGAGCTTGTGAACGACCGGCCGTTCGGCAACCAGGCGTGCCTGTTCACCAGCAGCGGCGCCTCGGCACGCGCATTCCGCCACCATGTACGCGCCGGTAACATCGGCATCAATCTGGGCGTCGCCGCGCCGATGGCGTACTTTCCGTTCAGCGGCTTCCGCGAGTCGTTCTTCGGCGATCTGCATGCGCAAGGCGCGCACGGCGTCGAGTTCTACACCGAGACCAAGGTCGTGATCGAACGGTGGCCGTCGAGCTGGAGCCGGCGCTTCTGATGGCGGCCGGTAGGAACGCGCCCGGTTTGCACGCGGCGCCGCTTCGCTTCGGTGTGCTTGGTGCCGGCCGGATCGGAGCACGGCACGCCCGCAACCTGGCGGGCGCCATCGATGGAGCGAGCTTGGCGCAGGTGTACGACGCGGACGCGGCAGCCGCGCAGGCCGCCGCGGCGCGTCACGGTGCGACGGTAGCGTCGTCGGCGCAGGCGCTGCTGGCCTCCAGCGAGATCGACGCTGTGCTGATCGCCACGCCCACGCCGCTTCACGCGGAGCAGATCGAGGCCGCTGCCGACGCCGGCAAGGCGATCTTCTGCGAAAAGCCGGTTGCGCTGGGCGCGGCCGACACCGTCCGGGCGATGCGGCGCGTGCGCGAAGCCGGCGTGCCGTTCCAAATCGGCCTCAACCGCCGCTACGATCCGCACTTCGGTGCGCTGGCCGCCGCCGTCCACGCCGGCCGGATAGGCCGACCCGAAATGTTTCGCAGCCTCTCGAGCGACCCCGCCCCGCCGCCGGCCGCTTACCTGGCCGTATCGGGCGGGCTGTACCGCGACTCGGCGATTCACGACCTCGACCTGGCGCGCCACGTGATGGGGGAGGTGAGCGCCATCTCGGTCACGGCGGCGGTGCTGGTCGACCCCGTATTCGCCGAGCACGACGACGTCGACACCTCCGTCCTGACCCTGGCCTTCGCGTCGGGAGCGATCGGCGTGATTCAGAACAGCCGTCGCACCGTTCACGGTCACGAGGTTCGCGTCGAAGTTCTAGGCGAGCGCGGCAAGCTGACCGCCGAGGATGCGCGCCCCAGCAAGGTGTGGCACGCCGACGCGAACGGGATTCACGGCAACTTCGCACGCGACTTCCTCGAGCGGTTCCGCGATGCGTACCGGCTCGAGCTGCAAGCGTTCGTGGACGCTGTCCGTGAGCAGCGTCCGCCATCGCCCGGACCTGACGACGCCGAAGCGTCGCTGGCGCTGGCGTTGACCGCCGACCGGGCGCGTCGAAGCGGCCGCAGCGAACCGGTTCGAGAACTGACCGCCTGGGCGGAGCTCGAAGCCGGCGACGACGACGCAGCCCCGAACTCGGGGGAGGAGCGACGATGAGAACGCACTGGCAGGTCGGCAACGCCCCCTGCAGCTGGGGCACTATCGAGAACACCGGAAGCGAGGAGGCGCGGGTCGACCCGAGCCGCTTTCTCGACGAGCTGACCGAGGCCGGCTACGCCGGCACCGAACTGGGCGACGAAGGGTTCCTGCCCAGCGACGCCAACCGGCTGCGCGCCGAGCTCCAGCGGCGTGGCCTCGCCCTTACCGGTTCGTGGGTCACCGTCCGACTCGACGATCCCGACCATCACGAAGCATCCGCCCAGCGGGCGGTGCGCGTCGCTCGACTGCTGCGCGAGGTCGGGGGAGAGGACGCCGTGATCAACCTCGGTCCGGACCACTCGCGAGTCCCTCACCGCACCGCGCGGGCCGGACGGATCCGGCCGGATGACGGTCTCGAAGAGAGCGGCTGGCGCCACTACACCGAAGGTGCCGAGTTGGTCGCCCGAGCGGTCAGAGACGACACCGGGCTTCGTTGCGCCTTCCATGCGCACGGCGCGAGTTGGGTCGAGACCCCCGCCGAGATCGGCGAGTTCCTGGACAGGACCGACGCCGAGCTGGTCGGGCTCTGCTTCGACACCGGCCACGTCTCCCTGGGTGGCGGCGATCCGGTCGAGGTGCTGAGAAGCTTCGCGCAGCGCGTCACCCTGGTGCACCTCAAGGACTTCGATCCCAGCGTGCTGGCCCGTGCCGACGCGAAGGGCTGGGGGTACCCAGAGCTGATCCGCTACGGGGTCTTCCCCGAGCTTGGCCGCGGCGTGGTCGACTTCCCCGCCGTGCTGGACGAGCTTCGCCGCATCGACTACCGTGGCTGGCTGGTGGTCGAGCAGGACGTGCTGCCCGGCCAAGGCGACCCGCTTGCCGCCAACCGGCGCAACCGCACCTACCTGCAAGGACTGGGGTTGTGAGCACGGCCGCAGCCGCGATCGAGCTGTTGACGATGGGACGAAGTTCGATCGACCTCTACGCCAACAACATCGGCGTGCCGTTCGAAGAGATCGGCTCGTTCGCGGCCTACGTCGGTGGGAGCCCCACCAACATCGCCGTCGGCGCGCGCCGGCTCGGTCTGCGCACTTCGGTGCTGACCGGCGTCGGTGACGACAAGGTCGGCGCCTTCATAAGGCACTTCCTTACGGGCGAGGGTGTCGATGTCGGCAACGTCGTCACCAAACCCGGGACGCGCAGCACCGCGGTGCTGCTGGGAATCGAAGCGGACGGCAAGGTACCGCTGGTGTTCTACCGCGCGGCCGCGTCCGACAACGAACTGACGATCGACGACGTAATCGCCGCCGACCCGGCCGCCGCCAGCGCGCTCGAAATCTCGGGCACCGGCCTGGCCAAGTCGCCGCAGGCGCAAGCCACCATGTTCGCCGCCGAGCGGGCTCGCGCCGCCGGCCGGCCGGTATTCTTCGACCTCGACTTCCGCAGCGACCAGTGGCACGACCCGCGCGCCTACGGCACGATGGTTCGTGCCGTGCTTCCCAACGTCAGCGTGGCGATCGGTACCGAGGAGGAGATCCACGCCGCCATGCTTCGTGACCTGGACGCGTTGCGGGTGGTCGACCAGCAGATTTCTGCCCCCGAGATCCGCGGCGATCTCGACGATGACGTCGCCGCGCTGCTACGCGTCCCCGACGGACCGGAAGCGGTCGTCGTCAAGCGCGGTCACGAAGGGGCACGCGTACACCTCCGCAACGGCGAGGCGATCGACGCGCCCGGCTTCCCAGCCCGGGTCGTCAACGTGCTCGGGGCGGGCGACGCCTTCGCCGCCGGCTTCATCTACGGCCGCTTGGCAGGGTGGGAGTGGCGCAAGTCCGCCCGCATGGGTAACGCCTGCGGCGCGATCGTGGTGGGCCGGCACGCCTGCGCGAACTCGATGGCGACGCTGGACGAGGCGCTGAAACTGGCGGAGGAGAACGGCGGGCTGTGAGCACGCCGTCGGACCAGCGTTGAGAGAATCTCAATCGAGGTCGCTGCGTAGATCGGGGCCGGTGCCGCTCTCGAGCCACTCCAGCTCCGATGCCGACAACGGTCGTTCGGTGGCGTGCTTCAGTGCTTGGAACTCTGCTTGCGTGCGGCAGCCGACGATCGCGCGTGTCCGCATCGGCTGATTCAGGACATAGCGGACGGCGACCTCGGTAGCGGTGCCGCCGTCCCGCTCGGCGAGTCGCCGTGCGCGAGCCCGGCGGGCGACGTTTTCTGGCGTGGCGTAGACCGATGCGCCGAGCGATCGTTCATTGCCGATCACATCCGCTTCACTCTCGAGGGCGAACCAGCCCATCGCGAGCGAGGACCAGGCCAGCACTGGGAGCCCTGTCGCCGCGTACCAACGCCGGTCATCAGAGGCGGCCGGCCCGTTCAGAGCCACGCATCCGGGCCACGGCGGCCGGGTCGGGACCGCCAGACTGAAGTGTGGGCTCGATGCCCGGAAGCCGTCACGGCCGGCCGTCTGGGCGTACGCGTGCGCCGCCCGTAGGCGTTCGACGGTCCAGTTGGAGCCGCCATAAGCACCGATCCGGCCCTCCCGTTGCAACTCGTCCAAGAAGTCGACGATTTCGTCGACTGGGACGTCCGGATCGTCTCGGTGCAGCAAGTAGAGGTCGAAATAGTCGCTGCCTATGGCGTCGAGCGAGGCGTCCAGGTCGGCGCGAACGGCTTTGCGAGCTACTCTGTTGCGCGCGCCGTGGGGATGTCCGCCTTTGCCGACGAGGAACGGCCGCTGTTCCCTGGGAACCGTTCGAAACCAGGCGCCGAACCGTCGCTCTGCTTCGCCAGCGCCGTAGTCGCGCGCGAGGTCGAAGGAGTTGGCGCCGGCCTCGGCTACGCCGTCCAGCAAGGCGTGTGCATCACGCTCAGTCAGCGCGTCGAGCATGGCGGTTCCCTGGATCAGGCGGTCCAGGCCCGACAGCGGATCGGTCGTGTTGGCACGGTCACGTCGCTCGGGCGTATCGATCATCGACCCAACCTCCTCAGGAAGTTACGGTTGCGGATGGCGCTCTCGAACGGGGTGCCGAGGCCAGGGAGCACGTCCTGTTCGACCGTGAGCCAACCGTCGTATCCCACGTCACGCAGAACGCCCATGACCGTGGCGAAGTCGATCGCGCCGCGGCCGAGTTCCGGGTAAAGTCCAGCGCCCACGGCGTCACGGTAGGTCAGCCGACCTTCCCGAACGTTCTGCGCGACGGTGGGGTCGAGGTCCTTGAGATGAACGTACGGCGTGCGGGCAGCGAACCGGCGTAGGTGGGATGGCACGTGGTGAGCCTCAGGGTCGTCAGCGCCGTCCCCGAAGCCGACATGTCCGGTGTCGAACACGATCCCGATCAGGTCGGGGTCGGTGTCGGCCAGAAAGTGCTCGATCTCTGCCGTCGACTCGACGCGCGAAGCGGCATGTGGGTGGAAGAGCGTCGGTAGGCCAGTTCGATCGCGCACGATTCGGGCGATTCGTTCGGCTTGGGTGCAGAAGGTCCGATGCTCGTCGGGACCCATCGCGCCCTCCGGTTTCACCCGGCCCGCCCACGCGGCGCGTTCTGGATCGCGACCGGGGTCGTCGCAAAGAATCAGGAATGGGACGTGCTCACTCGGAGCCGCGCTGGCCATCTGCTCTGAGGTTGCGAGGAGCTCGGGCAGGACTGCGGTCACGCCGCCTGGATGGTGGAGCGGGGCGTTGCGGAATGCGCCCAACAGCACAAGGTTCCGGCTCGCAAGCGCGTCCCGCAGCACGTCCGGATCGGACGGCAAAAAGCCGGGATCTCCCAGCTCCGTGCCACGGTAGCCGGCTTCGACGAGGTCGTCGAGCATCCGCTCCCAATCCACTGGCGAGGGCGCCCCTCCTAGCACGCCCCACGAACAGGGCGCATTCGCGACGCGCATGCTCACGGCTGGGCTCTGCCCCGGCCATTGGGGAGCGGCCGAAGGTGGATAGGGTTCGACACGGCGCGAATCCACGCAGCGCCAGGCTCGGCACTCAAATAGCGTCCCGACGTCGGGTGTCGGGCAGCCCATTCTTCGGCATGTGCCGCGTGCTGCTTCGGATCCGCGGCGATCACCTCGGCTCGCACGAACCCGCTGGCGTCGCTCCAGGTCCAATCGTCCTGGAACTGCGCGCCGCGAATCCGGACGGTGCGCAGCACACCGGCCGGTCCGACCCAGCGCAGTACGTCGCCATCGGCACCGTCGACGCGGGCGCAGAGGGGGAGCGGCCCGCCCGCGCGGGTTCGATCGCCCATTCGCACACCGGAGCGCTCACCGGTGCCGGCGATCTCGATCGACGGTCCATCCGGCCCTTCGCTCACGCTGACGCGCCCCGCGGCGATCGCCGCGAGCAAGCCCGCTCCGGTGCCCGCCTCGGCGTAGACCCGGGTAGCGGGCGACCCAACCCTCAGCCAGGGTGGATCTTCGTCCGGCGGCGCAGGTTGGTGGCGGTCACTGCCGCCAACCAGCGACGGCCACCGGCCCGCACGCAACGCATCGTCGTAGCGGCGAAGGGACTCGTGGTTTCCGGCGGGCCACGGCCCCTGCCACGCTTCGATAGCATCCGCCTGGTGCGGAATCCCGTACGTCCAGTCACAACCGATGCAACCGGGCTGCTCCTTCGGATGGTTCACCGATGCGAGACCACCCAGGCGATGTGCCTCGTCGAACGCGGCGCACACGTCGTCATCGTCTGAGACTCGAAAGTCGATCCAGCCGGCGGCCGGTTCGGAACGCGCGTCGCGTGGGCTCGGGTACCAGACGTTGGCGTGCCCGAAGTAGCTGGTGATTTCGATGCCGGGAAGCATCAGCGGGCGCGCCGCGAGTCCGTCACGTTCGACCGCTTCGGCGATCTCCCGATGATGCGAGACGGTGTTGTGGTCGGTTACCGCCACAAAGTCTAGGCCACGCTGGCGGGCGGCGGCGAGAAGATCGTCGAGCGTGCCGCGCGCGTCGCTGTGGTGCGTGTGCGTTTGCAAGTCACCCACGTACCAACCCGGGCCGCCGATGTCGGGCTCGAGCGCTGGCGTCGGGCCGACGACGTCACGTGGAGAGTCGTCCATGTGGATGTCGATTTCGAGCTGGCATCCCTCTTCACCAACGGCGGCTCTGCCGAGAAGTACCCACCACCGTCCTGAAGGGATTGGTCCGGGCAGGTAGCCGGGCGTCGCGTCGTTGGTTGCAATGAAGACCGAGTCGCGCGCTCCGCCGCTCCAGCCACGGAAGCCGCGGCGGCTTGGGTACGGGCCGAAGCTGGGATCTGCGAGTCCCAGGTCGACGACGTGGCCGGCACTGGCGCGCAGGTGGACCTCGATTCGCGTCACCCCGGCCGGCACGTCGAACCCCGCGCGCAGCACCGGCGGATCGGAACGGTCGGTCCTCTTCGGCAGCGTCGCCTGTAGCGTGCACGAACCCAAATGGGTGGACCGGGACGACGTCGTCCACAGCAGGTCCGGAGCGTCCCCTTGCGACACATCAATCGATTCTCACGCCGTCGCTGCCGAACAGATGGACCGTGTCGGGCGCGACGCGTACGTGCGCAGTTCCATCGAGCACGGGGGGGTCGTCGGCGAAGATGCGCGCGACCAGCAGCGTGCCCCCGACGTCGAGGCTGACAAGCGTCTCGGGCCCCAGGGGTTCGAGGCCGAACACCTCGCCCGCAATAGAGCCGGGCTCGTCCGGTCCGCACAGGATCACGTGCTCGGGCCGAACGCCAAGCGTGAGAGCCTCGCCCTCGAGTCCACGAAGATCGACGGTTCGGTTCGGCGCCGGCAGCTGGAAGGTCGTGTGCTCGAGCTTTCCTTCGCGGTAGCGGATCGGGATCAGGTTCATCGGCGGGCTACCGAGGAAATCGGCGACGAAGGTGGTCCGCGGCTTGCGGTACACCTCGAGAGGTGGTCCGATCTGAACGATGCGTCCTTGGTCCATAACGGCGATTCGGTCGGCAATCGCCATCGCTTCCGCCTGGTCGTGCGTGACGTACACGGCGGTGACGCCGACTTCGCGTTGCAGGCGCTTGAGGAAGGCACGGGCCTCGAGGCGCAGCTTGGCATCCAAGTTCGAAAGCGGTTCATCGAACAGGAAGACGCGCGGACTGTGCACTACGGCGCGGGCGACCGAAGTGCGTTGCTGTTGTCCTCCCGAGATCTGGCTTGGCGTTCGGTCTAGCAGGTGCTCGATCTGCAAGCTGCGAGCTACTTGGCGTGCACGCTCGCCGCGTGCGGCGGTAGTCGCCCCTCGCACCTTTAGGGGGTAGGCGATGTTCTCGAGCACCGTCATGTGGGGGTACAGTGCGTAGTCCTGAAACACCATTCCGATGTCGCGGTTCGCGGGGCCGACTCGCGTCACGTCCTCTTCGCCGATCCGAATGATTCCCCTCGTGGTTCGTTCGAGACCAGCGATCAGGCGAAGCGTGGTGGTCTTACCGCACCCTGACGGCCCCAGTAGGCACACGAATTCGCCGTCGCGCACGTCGAGATCGACGGAGTCAACAGCTGTGACGTCGCCAAAGCTCTTGGTCACCGATTCGAATCGAAGGTTCGCCATCCCGCTCCCATCAGGCCTTGATGCCGCCGAAGAACTGGAAGCCATACTTCCAATTCACGAAAAGGTAGAGGATCAAGACCGGCAATACGTACAGCAGGGCGTATGCCGAAACGAGTGTGATCACAGGCGTCCCGGCCTCGGTATAGAACGAATACGTCGCGGTTGCAGCTGGCATCCGCTCCGGACTGCGCAGCAGGATGAACGGAATCAAGAACGAACCCCAAACGTTCACGAACGCCCAGATGCCGATCACCATCATTCCGCTACGTGTCATCGGCAACACCACATCGCGCAGCATCTGCCATTGGTTCGCGCCATTGACCAAAGCCGATTCCTCGTAGGAGCGTGGAATGCTCTGCATGAAGTCGCGCATGATGAACAGCGCGACTGGAATCAGGCCCCCTGTGAACACGAGGATCACGCCGAGGTGCTGGTCGATCAGGCCCATTCGATACACGAGAAGAAAGATCGGCACCATCGCCGCCGAACCCGTCACGACCGAGCTGAACAGGATCAGCACGTAGACGAAGATGTCGCGACCCGGCAACCTTATGCGGGAGAGGGCGTAAGCGCCCAGCGTGGCGACCAGAGTGGTAAGCACCATTGCGCCAGCGGCTTGGATCACGCTGTTCACGAACAGCGCACGGACGGCGAAGGTGTTGCCAAACACGTCACGAAAGTTGTCGAGCGTCGGGTGAGTGGGGAGCGAGACAGAAAGGGTGGCTTGATCGTGGAACGGCGCCAGGATCAGCCAGAGTAGCGGGAGCGCGAAGGCAGCGGCGATCCCAGCGACGAACGAAGCGAATGCGATTCGGACAACGACGAAACGGACCAGGTTCATCGGGTCGCCTCCCCCCGCTTAAGCGCAAACAGGTAGATCGCGGCCAGCACGAAGTTGATCAGCATTACAATCACGGCGATGGCACTGCCAAGCCCGAACTCGAAGTAGCGGAATGCGATCCTGTAGGTGTGGATCGCCATAATGTCTGTTCGGAAGGCTGGTCCACCCTGGGTAAGCAAGAACGGTGTGAACACGTTGAATGTCCACAGCGTGACCAGAATAATGGCGGTCGTCAGTTGGGGTCGGATCATCGGCAATAGAATGTCGCGGAAGCGTTGCCAAGCGTTCGCTCCAAGCACGTCCGCGGTCTCGAGGTAAGACGGCCGGACGTTTCCGAGCGCGGCCGAGAAGAGCAACATGCTGAACGCGGTCCCGCGCCAGATGTTGAACATCACGATCGATGCCATCGGAGCATCGAGTAGCCAATCAGGCTGCGGGAGTCCCAAGGCGGCCAAGAAAGTGTTGAGCGTCCCGCTCGGGTCTAGGAACGACGTCCAAGTGAACGCGATGGCAGTCTCGGGCAGGATCCAGGCGAGTGTGACGAGGGTGAAGATCGTCTCACGCAAGAGCCCCTTGCGGCGGTGGAAGGCGAGAGCGATACCCAGGCCAAGGGTCACTTGACCTGCCAGAGACGCGATCACGAAATAGCTGGTCAGAACTAGAGAGCGACCGAACTCGCCGGAATGCATCCACGTTTGAGTGTCAAATAGCTGGCGAAAGTTGTCGAGGCCGATGAACTGAGGGTTCGCAGCTCCTGCACCAAGAAGCGTACGGTCGGTGAAGCTTATGACTACGACCCACGCGAAGGGGAACAGCAGGAACAAGCCGACGAAGACGAACGTCGGAGACAGGAGCGTCAGGCCGGTCCGGCGCGTCAGGAGGATGTCGTCCTGGAGTTCGGAGGGCACGCGCGCCTCCCTTCGGATCTAGGGCGGAGGGACCCGGGAGGGTCCCTCCGCGTCGTGGGTGGCAGGATCGCCTATTCGCTGCGCACGACGTTTTCGGGGCCGACGATGGACTCGAGCGTGTCCGCGTACGCTTCCATCGCCTGCTGGGGCGACATTTCGCCCGAGACGACTCGTTCGGTCATCCGTTGGGCGGCTTCGCTGATGCGCGCGTAGGCTGGCAACTGCGGGCGGACGGTCGAGACCGGCAGCAGTTGTTCTGCCATGCGGCTCATCTCGGGGTCGCCGGTGACGGGAACGTCGTCGCGGATCCGGATGCGTGGCTGGATCTCCTGGAACGCCACCTGCATGTCGAGGCTGAACATGAAGCTCAGCAGTTCCCAGGCGAGCTCGCCGTCAGCGGTGTTCGGGTTGAGCGCGAATCCGGTGCCGCCGGAGATCGACACGAAGTCGCTGCCCCCGTATCCAGCCCCGGGTTCGACGGCCGGCATGCGGGCCCAGCCGACGACCTCGTTGCGCCCGGCGGCAGGCTCCCACTCCGAACCGGGAGCCATCACGGAGCGCCAGAACCAGTCACCCTCGACCAACATGGCGAGCTCGCCGTCCCTGAACGCTCCGAAGCTCTGCTCGCGGCCCTGCGACACCAACTGCATGCGCTGGTCCCCGAGGTCGTCTTGGTTGTAGATCACGTCGTATAGCTCGAGCGCCCGGAGAATACCCGGGTCCTCGCCGATCCAGACGCCTTCGCCAAAGTCGTACATGTGGATGCCGGTGCCAAGGAGCGCCATGAACCACCCTTGCATGGTGGTCGCTTCGCCCATTGCGGCTCCCGCATTCAGCTGAATCGGAGCGATGCCGAGGGCATCCCGCACCTGGCGGGCGTCGGACAGAAGCTCCTCCCAACTCTCAGGTTGCCACGGCACCTCTAGGCCTGCCTCGGCTAGCAGGTCTTTGCGGTAGAAGATCATCCGCACGTCGGTGCCCGCGCCCAAGCCGTAGACCTCTCCTTGGAAGCCGATTAGCGAGCGGAGACCTGCGGAGATGTGGTCCCACCCTTCCCACTCCCAGACCTGGTCACCAGCGACCTGGTCGAGCGGCTGAATGTAGCCAGCTTCGACGAATTCGGGGGTCCAGAAGCCGTCGAATGCGAGGATGTCCGGTCCCGAACCAACGCTCAAGTCGAGAGCGTACTGCTGTTTCAGTGCTTCGTCAGAGCCACCGAACTCGACCAGTTCCAGTGCGACGGGATCGCCCTGTTCGGCTTTGAGGGTCTCGAAAGCGGGGAAGACGTCGCCTTTGAGCCACTGCACCATTTCAGCGTTGACACCGCCTTCGACGCAGCGGCAGATCACGCTGAGCGAATTCTGAGCGACCACCGGGGCCGCGGCGAACGTTAGGACGGAAAGGATGCCGATCCACCTGGCGATGCGTGCGTTCATTCGATACCTCCTGAAGCGGTTTTCGGTGGGGTGGACGCGCTGCGGGCGGACTTCATCGGTCGTGTTCGGTGTCGATCACCTCCTCTGGGGGCACGAGTTCGTAACTGCGAACGGCATTCGGCGGCACGTCGATCCGAAGTCGATCACCTTCGAGCTCGGCGTCACCAAGCCGAAGATGGTCGAGGCGTACGAGGTACGCGGCCTGGGCGGGGAACCCGATCACCGCTTCACTGGTGACGGGTGTGGGAGACGGGTTGTGGACCCTAAACACGATCGAGCCTCGGTCGCGCGTCCGCGTGAAAGCGGTGAGGACCAAGGGGTCGGGCAGACGTAGGAACGAACGAGACGTCGCGCGCCCTGGGGCGCGTCCGTCATTCGTGCCGTGAACGACACCGTCCGAACCGCCGACAACGTGTGCCTCGGGAGGTGCGGCGAACAGGTCGACCTCGCGTGTCAGTTCGGACCACGGGTTCTGGCCTGGTAGAGGCACGATCGCCAAGTGGTAGGAGTGTCGTCCTTGCACCTGACCGGCAGGTGTCGGCAGCGGAGGGCCGGCGCCCTGGGGACGCGACGACAGGTCGTCGCGAGACAGCCAACCGAAGGCTCGCAACAGGGTCACGGCAAGGTCGAGGCTGCCATCGCTCCGTCGAATCGGTTCGAATTCGCGCAGACCATGGTTCAGAACCGCCACGGAACGCTCGCCGTCCCATGCGAGCGCGTAGCGCCGCTGCGGGCGTGTCGACTGGGGCGCCTGGAACCACCCGTCGCCGACCGGTGGATCGATCGGTGTGCGCACCACATCGAAGTGCCCTTCGGCGTGCACATGATCGGTTCGGATGTCGGTCGACACCACCAGTCGGAGGCGGTGGTCCTGCGCTCGGTTGTCGACGTCGGCCGTCAGTTCGAGCGAGGTGCGGCCGGCTTCGACAGCGAAAGTGACGGCCGCTTCGAACGGTACCGACCCTTCCCGCGCGTCGCGCGTATCGCGAACGCGCGCGGGCAGGGTGGCACGGTAGCGCAAGCGCAGCTCTGCTCGTAGAGAGTCGCTTGATGTGACTTCCGGCGGACCGTCCGGCCGTTCGATCACGATGGGCGCTTCGCGGAGCGGCGAGAAGTCGTACGAGTCGCCTGCGTCTGCCTCATCGAGAAAGCGGAGGTGTAGCGGAAACGAGCGGTTGCGCACGTGATCTCGCAAGACGGTCGTGCCATCCGTGGCGACATCGAGGCCAATGCGGTCGTTCGCTATCACGACCGAGCCGTCCTCGCGTCGTTGGACGCGGACGAGGGGGCCTAGTCTAGGGTCCTCCCGGACGTCCGCAGCGCTCGTGCGCAGTGGGAATGTGGACACGCCGAAGGGGGCGAGCTCCGCGGCGAATGCGAGCTTGCGGTCGGTGACGCGCCGATCGCTGCGCCCGTCCTCGAACCGGACGGTGTCGGCAGCGACGGCCGGCAGTGGCAGTCCGTCAGCACCTATGGGGTGAAGCCCCGGAATCGCGGTTCCATCGAAGCGCAACAGCGCCTCGACGCGCATCACGGCGGGAAATGGGTGCGGGTTGAACACGGCGATCGCGTGCGCTTCGGCCTCTTCCAGCGCGATGCGTGGCTCGTGCCGGGGATCGCCGCCGAGGTGGCCGAGCACGGCACTGCGGGCCTCGCGCTCGATCGGGTCCGCCAGGTGGTGCGTAGCTGCGAACCTGGGCATCATAGCCTCGTGCACAGCATCGACCGAGCAGCCGCAAATCGAGTCGTGCGCGTGGTTCTCGAGCAAGGTTGCCCAAGCGTGGTCGAGGACCGCCCGGGGATACGGCGCGCCGTGCAGCCAGGCGAGGGTGGCGAGTGGCTCGGTCCGCTTCTCGAGCCGCGTCTGTGCAGCGTCGTTGGCCTGCTTCAAATAGGTTCGTGCCGAGAGGACGCCGCTCAGGACGTGTTGATAACGGCTACCACGGAACTCGCCACGATGGCGCTCGAGCGACGCCGCAGTGCTGCGCGAATGATCGATGTATGTCGCGACGTCCGCGTGCTCGAAGGCGACGTCCAGGAATATCTCGTTCAGCTCGGCCAGAACCTGGGGCAGCTCCGGCTGCGGTAGGAGATGGTCCGATCCGTTCATCAGCAACAACGCTTGCCCGGTCGCATAGGCGATCTGTCCTCCACGGATACGGCGCAGAGAGTCGGCGAACCATGTAGGCAGGTGCGACAGGTCGGTGTCACCTGTCGCTCCGTAGAGGGTGGCGTGAGCGTGGACCCTGGCCTTCTCCGGGTCGTAGGAGTCACGGAGCTCCCAATCGGAGTGGCCGATGGCAGCTGCAGACGAGTAGGTCGTTAGCAGATGCGCGGCGAACAGTTCGTGTTCACCTGCAGGGTCTTCCCATAGGAACTCGCCGCGTAGGCGTTCTCCCTCGTCGCCAACGCCACGCTCGAACACGATCGACTCGAGTCCGAATCCGGCCGCGAGCGTAGGCAGGGTAGAGACGTGACCGAACGAGTCTGGCGTATAGAGGACCGGAAGCCAATCTCCGAAGCGGGCGCCGTCGAGCCGGCCGAGTTCGAGGTTCCGCACCAAGGCTTCGGGGCTGACAAGGAACTCGTCGGCGAGGACGAACCAGGGGCCGATTCGGATTCGACCTTCGGCGATGCGCTGCCGCAGTTCCGCTTCTCGTTCCGGCCGGACGGTCAGGTAGTCGCGTAGTACGATCGTTTGGCCATCCAACGTGAACGAGGTGTACGCCGGGTCGAGGCGGAGTCGCTCGAGCACGCCGTCGATCAATCGAACGAGTCGGGCGCGAAACGTCTCGAACGGCTCGTACCACTCGCGATCCCAGTGGGAGTGGGGAACAACATACGCGGTGTAACGTTCCCGCTTCATACGGACTCGCGGAAGATCAGCTCATGCGCCACTTGAACCCGAGATGGTCCCGACGCAGGATCGTCGATGGCGGCGAGGAGCGCTTCCGCGGACCTGCGGCCAAGTTCGTAGGCGTGCAGTTCGACCGAGCTGAGCGCCGGGTCGGTGAATTCCGTCAGATCGTCGTTGTTCATCCCCATCACCGCGATATCCGCCGGGACGGCCAGGCCCACGTCGCGAACGCCGCGCAAGGCACCGACGGCCATGCCGTCGTGAAGAGCCAAGACCGAGCGCACCTGGATGCCGTCGCTGAGCATGTCGCGAACGCGGCGTCTCGCAGCCGTGGCAGTGCCGTCGGTGGCGCGGACCACCGGCTCGGCGCCGGGTCGGCGCTCGGCTAAGGCGCGGACGTGCCCGGCCGTCCGGTCGATGGTCATCGTGCTGCGTTCGGGGCCGGTAAGGAACAGAATCGGGTCGAGGCCCTTATCCAGAAGCGCCGCGGTGGCGTCGGCGCCGACGGCGACGTTGTCGTTGTCTACGCTTCGAGCGCTCGGATGGTCGACGCGCCCGAGGACTACATACGGGAAACGGGCCTGCGCGAGGTGTTCGACGAGAGCTCGATCATCCGACGGGTTCATCAGCACGAGCCCATCGGTGGCGTGTTCGAGGATGAGGTGCCGCACGACGCGGACCGCCTCCTCCTCGTCGTTGACGATCTGGAGCGACACGCCGTACGAGGCGGCACGCGCGGTGTCGTGAATGCCGTGTAAGAAGCGGGTGCTGAACGAGCTGCTTAGCGAAGCGTCGATAGCAGGGTTGATCACGTCGAGCGTCCACGCTTTGCCGCTCGAGAGACTGCGCGCGGCGCGGTTCGGCCGGTAGTCAAGCTCATGAGCGACTGCCAGAATCCGATCGCGCGTCGAAGCCCGCACGCGCGCGTCGCCGTTCAGCGCAAGGCTGACGGTCGAGACCGACACACGTACGGTCTTGGCGATGTCGCGGATCGTGCTCAAGCGCAGCCACCTTTCCTCATCGAACCGGTTCGATAGCGTGCCTGACGAAAATGGCGTCAAACATGCCCGTTCGAACCCAGGTTGGGAACCACATCGATGCTAGCGGGCTGCGTCCTGGGTTGTCAATGACACCCGGGTACTGCTCACAGCGCACGCGACTCGGTAAGTCGCCCAATCGGTCCGCTCAGGCTGCTCGTGACCAGACTAGGAATGCGACCGGGTGGATCGCACCGTTCCTGGCGGAGGGCGTCACACCTCCACACCGACCGGCCGCCCGTCCGCAGCCGCCGAGCGGTAGGCCGCCTCGACCAGCGCGACCGACCGTAGGCCCTCGCGCCCATCGACCCGCGGGGCGCGGCCGGTTCGAACCGCCTGCACGAAATCGTCGATCTGAGCCTGGTGCAGCGCCGAACCGGCGACGGTTGGAGACGACGTGCCTGCTGGCGGTCCGGCGTCGCGATCCGGCGCCGCGACGTGGCCGCCGTCCTGCTGTGCCTCGCGCGGGTCGGGCATGTTCGGAAGGTCCCACCGTTCGATGGTGTCGTCCACCAACCGGATCGAGCCGGCAGTGCCGCACGCTTCGGTGCGACGCGCCCATCCGGGTGCGCAGGCGGTCGAGGCGCTCAGGGTTCCCAGCGCCCCGCTCGCGAAGGTGAGCTGCGCGGTGATAAGGTCCTCGACCTCGATCTCCGTGTGCAGGCGCCGGGTCGAGCGGGCCGCAACGAAAGTCGCGTCGCCCATCAGCCACAGCAGCTGATCTACGGCGTGGATCCCCTGGTTCATCAGCGCGCCGCCGCCGTCCAGCGCGTGGGTGCCCCGCCAAGCGCCGCTCGCGTAGTAAGACGGTGGTCGGTACCAGGCCACCTGTATCTCCCCCAGCACCGGAGTACCCAGCGCGCCGGCGCGCACCGCAGCAGCGGCGGCCGCGACACCGGGCGCGAAGCGGGATTGGAAGATCACTCCAAGCGTCACCCCAGCCGCGGCGCAGGCCTCGATCATTGTTCGGCTGCGCGCCACGGTCACCTCGAGCGGCTTCTCGACCAGCACATGCTTGCCCCGCTCCGCAGCGGCCAGCGCCAGCTCCAAACGGGCGCCGCTGGGGGTGCACAGGATCACCCCATCGAGGTCGCTCCGTGCCAGTAGCGCCTCGGGCTCCAGCTCGTGATCGCAACCGTGGCGAGCCGCGAACTCGCCGGCCTGCCGGCCAGCGGCTACGGCGACCAGCTCGGCCACCTCGCTGGCGGCCAGGGCGTCCGCGTGGGTGGCGGCGATGCCGCCCGCCCCGATCAGGCCGAAGCGGAACGGTGCAGTCACGACAGCCGGTAGGCGTCGTTGGCTGCGCCGTACGCCAGCCAGGACGCCATTTCGGGCGCTTGGTCCGCGTCGATCAGGCCCCGCTCGACCGAGCCCGCCAGCCAGTTCGCGACGCTGCGCCGCCAGACGTCGTGACGGGTAGGGATGCTGGCGAAGGCGCGCGTGTCGTCGTTGAAACCGGCAAGGTTGTAGACGCCGGCGGTCTCGACGGTGCGGTCGAGGTAGCGATCGAAGCCCAGCACCGAGTCGAAGAACCACCAGGGTCCGCCGAGCCGCAGCGCGGGGTAGTGTCCCGCCAGCGGCGCCAACTCGCGTGCGTAGGTCGATTCGTCGAGGGTGAACGGGATCAGCCGGAAGCGCGGGTCGTGGCCGTAGGCGTTCAGCAGGGCGTGCAGGCCGCGGGTCCAATCGACCGCCACCGGCACGTCCGCACCCCTGTCCCGCCCGAAGCGCTCGAAGATGCGGCGGTGATGGTCGCGGAAGCTGCCGACGTGCAGCTGCATGACCAGTCCGTCGTCCACAGCCATGCCGGCCAGCTCGAACAGCATGTGGGCATGGAAGGCGGCGGCCTCCTCCGTGCTGGCCGAACCCGCCAGCGCGCGCGCGAAGATCGCGCAGGCGTCCGCCTGGTCGAGCGGCGCGATGAACGGGCTCTCGACCCCGTGATCGCTGGCGGCCGCGCCGCGCTCGCGGAAGGCGTCTCGGCGACCCCTGAGAGCTTCGCGGAACCCGCTCAGATCGTCGATTTCGCGACCGCAGCGGCTCTCTAGCAACACCAGGTTCGAGTGCCATTCGGCGTCGGCGACGCGCAGTAGCGCGTCCGGGCGAAAGGTCGGGCGTACCGGCAAGCCGGCCGCCTGGATCTGGGCGTGCTCCGACAGGTCGTCGGTGGCTGCGTCGGTGGTGGTGAGCACCTCGATGCCGAACCTGGCGAACAGCGCGCGCGGCCGGAACGCGTCGCTGTCCAGCGCGGCCTGAAGCTGGTCGTAGAGCGCATCGGCCGTCTCGGCCGAGGGGCGGGCGGTGACGCCGAACAGCTCGATTAGCTCGGCCTTCAGCCACAACCCGGTGGGCGTACCCTGAAACAGTTCGAAGTACTCGCAGAAGGTGCGCCAGATCTCGCGCGGGTCGCGCCCTTTCGATGTGCCGTCCCGGGTCGGTACGCCGAGGTCCTCCATCGGCACGCCTTGGCTGTACAGCATGCGGAACACGTAGTGATCGGGCTTGATGAACAACTCGGCCGGATCACCGAAGCGGGCGTCCGGATCGGCCAGCAGGGCGGGAGGCACGTGGCCGTGAGGCGCCACGATCGGCAGCTGACGTAGCGGCTGGTACAGCTCGCGTGCCCGGGCACGCACGCGCGGGTCGGGCGAGAAGCAGCGGTCGTCGTCGAGGGTCCAGCTGTCGGGCATCGGGCGGTCTCCTAGGGAGCAGGTTCGTCGGGCAGCGGGTCGATCAGCCTGAGGTCACGCAGTATCCGGTCGGTGATGCGCTCGGGTCCGGGTTCGATGCCGACCAGCAGTGGCGCTTCGCCGGGCCCGGGCAGTTCGAGCGTCGCAAGCTGACTCTGCAGCAGGGCGGGGTCGAAGAAGTGTCCGGTGCGGGCATTCAAACGGTCGGCGATCAGCCGGGGCGGGCCGTGCAGGAGCACCACCGCTACGTCGGGGCGACCGCCGGTGAGGACCTGGCGATAACGGGCCTTCAGCGCGCTGGAGGTGAGCACGATCCCTTCGCCCGCGTCGAGATGCCGGTCCAGCTCGCGTCGTAGCGAGGCGAGCCACGGCGCACGGTCCTCGTCGTCGAGGGGCTCGCCACGGCGCATCTTCTCGACGTTGGCGGGCGGGTGGTGATCGTCCGCCTCGACGTAGCGCCAGCCGAGCCGTTCGGCCAGCATCCGACCGACGGTCGACTTACCGGTACCGGACACCCCCGCCACCACTATCGCGTCGGGTGGCCGCTCACGCGGTGGGGGCGAGGGGACGTCGTCCGCCCAGGGCCAGCGGACGCAGGCGGGAACGTCGGGGAACAGCACCACGTCCGCTGCACCGGGCGGACCTTTGAAAGCCACGGTCGTAGTGTGCGCGGCGCCGAGCAGCTCGCGGGCGCGGCGCAGGGTCGCACCGGATACGGTGACGTCGTCGACGAGGAGGATGCGGCGCCCTCGCACGTCGGGCAGCGGTCCGGTGGCCTCCGGCCGTTCGCTGTGCGGCGTGTTTGCGTCGTCGCGGAAGCTCAGGCGCATCAGTCGCAACGGTCGTTCGAGCTGGTAGGCGATCAGCGCACCGGGAACGGTGCCGCCACGTGCGATGGCGACGACCGCGTCTATCTCGGCGCGCGTGGGCAGGTCGGCCGTACGCACCCGCTCGGCGATCCGGTCGAAGGCGAGGTCGACCTTCGCTTCGGTCACGGCGCACCTCGCGTTTTGTACAGCGTCTCGCCCGCCTTGGGGACGTAGAGGATCCCCTCGTCTTCGCGGTCCCTGAACTCGTCTAGGCGGATCTCGTCCGGGTCCGCCCATCCCAGCGAGAGCTGTGCGCACACCTCTGGCGGTATGCTCGACGCGAGCGTTACCTGGGCGCGTGGCCGCTCGACCCCGCCCTCCATCGCGCCGTCGCCCCGTACGTGCGTCGAGTGCGCCAGCACTCCCAGCGGCACGTCGCGGAAGCGGTCCCACTGAGCCAGGAAGTAGGGCAGGACGTGGTAACCGATCTGCTCGATCCAGCGGCCGTGCACGCGACTGATGGTGTCGAGGTGCGGCGCGAAGATGATCAACTCGCCCCCCTCGGCCAGGGCAGGCTCGAGTTTGTACATCGCCTTGCCGGCCGTCCACAGCTCGTCGTACATGGGCGGGGCGACGGAGAGGATGCGGTGGAACGGTGCGTCGACCCAACGCACGTGCCGCTGGGCCGACATCGCGACGGCGTGACGCCAGGTCGCTAGAGGCTCGCCGACGAAGACGCCCGCCAGCTCGCCCGCATCGACGACCAACCCCACCAGCGTCGTCGGGGTCGGCACCAGTCGGTAGGCCTCGTTGATCAGGGCACGAACCGGCGTGTCCTCGATTCCGATGGTGCGGCGCACTCCGGCCAAGGCGCCGAGCCAGTGGGTGACGTTGATCATGTCGCCGTCGCTGACGCCGGGGAAGTAGTACTTCACGCCGCCGGAGAAACCGACCACCTCGTGCGGAAAGGTCGGACCGAGGATGATCACCTCGTCGTGCTCCGTCACGGCGCGGGCGATGCGCACGTCGACGTCTCCACCGAGGGTGGGGTGCCAACCTTCTCCGGCGATCTCCTGGACGCGCTCACGGGGCAGAGTGCCGAGCGAGACCAGCGCAGCCGGGTCGTGCCAGGCGTGGTTGACGATGTCGACGTGGCGGTATCGACCGGTCCGCTCGGATTCGCTGAGACCGACCAGAGTGTTCAGTCTTGTCTGTGACAGCGGTGGGTGGGTGCCGAGCGCGACGAGGAAGGTGAGCGACGCGGCCTCGTCGAGCGCTTCGACCATCGCCCTGAACAGCATCGGCAGCGGCAGGCTGCGGGTGTGGTCGGGGATCAGCACCAGCACCGAACGCCCGCTGACGCGACCTGCGAACGCTTCTTGCAGGAGCTTGCGGACCTGCTGGTGTGGAAGGGTGCCGCCGCCCGCTGCGCTGGCCGAGGCGCGCACGCCGTCGCCCGTGCCGGCCATCACACGCCACCGAAGGCGGCGTAGCCGCCATCGACCGGCAGGATCACGCCGGTGACGAAGGCGCTGGCGTCCGAGGCGAGGTAGACGACGGTGCCGGCCAGGTCGTCCGGGTCGCCGAAGCGGCCCATCGGCGTGTGCTCGAGGATGGTGCGACCACGCTCGCTGGCGGTTCCGTCGTGGTTGGTCAACAGGGCGCGATTCTGATCGCCGATGAAGAAGCCGGGGGCGATAGCGTTGACCCGCACGCCAGCACCCCAGTTGCGGGCGGCGTGCACGGCCAGCCACTGCGTCAGATTGTCGACCCCGGCCTTGGCTGCGGCGTACCCGATCACGCGCGTGAGCGGCTTCTGCGCCGCCATCGACGAGATGTTGACGATGCTTCCGCGGCCCGCATCTGCCATGCCCTCGCCGAACGCTTGGATCGGCAGCAGGGTGCCGGCTAGGTTCAGGTCGACCACCGCCCGAAACGCCTCCGGATCCAGGTCGAACAGGGAGGCGTCGCCGTGAACGATCGCGTCGGAGCGGTTACCGCCGGCTGCATTCACCAGCACCTGCGCGGGACCCCAGCTCGCTTCGAGCCGGTTACGCGCGACGCGAAGTCCAGCTGGATCGAGAACGTCGGCGGGCAGTGCCATCGCCGCGGCGCCACCGTCGCGAAGCCGTTCGGCCACCCGCTCGGCCACCTCGGCACGTCGACCGAGTACCGCGACGCGAGCGCCAGCCCTTGCAAGGGCGTGCGCCATCGCGCCGCCCAGCACGCCGGTACCACCGGTCACGACGGCGACGCGACCGGTCAGCTCGAACGCTCTCACTTCGGTCCCCCGTCGGAGCGGGGTCCGTCGTTCGTGTTGCGCGGAGCCGCGAGGAACCCGCAGACCGCCAGGAGCACTAGCCCGGGCCAGGAGAAACGCACGGCGAACGACAGCGTGTCCAGCGGCGCGCTACCCGACACCAGTGCGGAGGCGATGACAGCCGACGCCAGAAAGGCGGGCACGGTCACGAAGCGCAGGCTCCCGGGGGCGAACCTCCGCGCCGCCAGCAGCAGCGCGACGGTGACCACCAGCTCGGTCGAAACGACCGGCAGCATCGCTCCAGCGGGAGACCCGGTCACCAGGCGATTGAGGAGCGGCGTGGCGACGGCGATCGACAGGGCCGACAGCGGGTCCAGTCGCATCGCTGCCAGCGACGCTGCTAGGAAGATCGGCAGCAGTCGCGCACCCATCGGCGGGCCACCCTGGCTCGGAATCAGGTGGACCAGCAGCGGCAGGATCAGTCCCGCAGCGAGGGCGGCGCCGATGCCGAGTGTGCGGCGAGCTAGGGGGTGAGCCAAGGCTTTCGTCATAGCGTGTCTCCCGTTGGTGACTGGGCGTGGGGGACGAAGGGGGCGAGGTGGCGGACGAAGTGGCGTTCGAGTGCCGCTTCGTGATCGCTGCTGGCGTGCTGAAGCAGGGCCAACAGCCGCGGACGGAACCTGTCGAGCACGCTGCCGAAGGTGACGTGTAGGACCTGCCTGGCGTCGTCGTCGTCCAGCAGCGCCGGAAGCTCGTCGTCCCGTAGCGACGCAGCGCTGGGGACGCGCTCGCGCTCGGCACCGATCACGTAGCTGGCCCGGTCGGTCTCGAAGCGCTCGTGGGCCAGTTCGAGCATGTTGCGGAACAGCCCGGGATCACGGCTCGCCGCGACGCGCAGCGCTTCGAGGTACGAAGTGCCGGCGGTCTTGAGGTGAACCAGGCCCCGTGTCGCTTTGGCGATCAGCGAGTAGACCGAGAACTTGTCGCTACCGGAGTGCAGCGACAGCTTGTACGGTCCCAGCGCGCGCGCGATGCGGGCGTGACCGTCGAGCGAGGTGGCAAGTTCGTCCAGGTCGCCACGGTAGTCGACGCCCTTCTCGAAACGCCCCACGAAGCGGGGCGCCAGCGCCACGAACGGAACTGCCAGCCGCTTCAGTTCGAGCGCCAGGAAGGCGTGCTCCTCCAGTGTGGTGGGCGTGCCGGTCTCGTCGACAGAAACCTCGATCTCGAACGACGCACCCGTCGACTTCAGGACCTGGTGCAGATGCGCGACGTGCGCGAGGGCCGCCCCGTACTTCGCGGCCGCCCGGACGACGCCCTCGTCGCTGAGACGCAAGTCCAGGCCATCGACTGCCACCGAAGCGCCGGCGTAGCGGCGCCTGAGCTCACCCTTGCGGATGCCTAGGCGGTCCCAAGGTAGGGCCGACAGCTTCACCTCTAGGGCCGCGCCGGAGGCGCTGGCGGCCGCGTCGTCGACGTGGTCGCCGGGATCGAAGGTGAAGGTCGCAAAACCCGCAGCGACGCAGGCGTGAACGTCCTCGTCGGTCTTCAGGTGGTCGGCGTCCCCGCCGACGCCGCTGCTCCAACCTGCTGCGAATGCGCCCCAGGTGGCGTCGTCCACGACCTGCGTCGGGGTCCGCCCGGTTCGCGTCATCTCTCGGATCGACTGCTGGGCGAATATCGGGCGGATCCGTCCGTCGGGGTCCGCTTGGCGCAATGCACGGACGTGGCCGGGTGTGGCCAGCCCCAGGCGGTCGCCGAAGCCGGCGCTGGTAGCGAGCCCCAGCGGTCTGGGCGCCAGGTCGGGCAGCAGCTGGCGTAGCGCCGCGGCGTTCCCAGCCGAGCGCGGACCGTGCAGCAAGCGCATCTCGCCGCCGGCCTCGCTCGATTCCGCGTCGAGCGAGGTGAGCGCGACGGACGAGCGTGGGGCTAGTGCTCCAAGTCGGTCGCGATCGCGCGCAGCCGGGTCCGGCTCGAGCCAGACGGCGACGCCGCCGCGCTCGCGGAGCGATGCGAGGTGAGCGTCTGGCGCCAGCTCGGTGACGCGGCGCAGCAGGTCGTGATCGTCGAGCGGGGTCATGCGGCACTCCGTTCCGGTGCGGTGTCACTTACGCCTCGCGTCGAGGCACGCACGATCAGTTCGGGCTGTACGACGATGCCGACGCCGCGCTGGCGTCCGTCCATTCGGGCCAGCAGCATTCGCATCGCGTGTGCGCCGATCTCGTAGGTGGGAACCCGTAACGTGGTCAGGGCGGGGGAGAACATGCGGGCGTAGGCGATGTCGTCGTAGCCGATTACGGAGACGTCGCCGGGCACTGCCCGTCCCAGCTCGGCCAGGGTCTGGAGCGCTCCAGCTGCGACGAGGTCGTTGAAGCAGAACAACCCATCGATGTCTGGGTGGCGCTGTAGGAGTGTCGCCGTCGCCGCCGCACCCCCATCGGTGTTGGGGGGGCAGGTGACGGTGTGATCCTCGTCGAGCGTCAGGCCGTTGCGGGCCAGCTCGGCCACGGTACCGCGCAGGCGCTCGACCCCTGCATACGAGTCGGGCGGGCCTGCCAGCAGGCCAAGCGAACGGCATCCGCCATCGAGCAGGTGGCCCACGGCGAGGTGGGCACCGATCTCGTGGTCGACACGGACCGAGCCGGCGATCTCGGCAGGTGCGCGGCGGTTGACGACCACGGCCGCCTGGTGCCTGCGCAACAGGTCGTGGAGGCGCCCTTCGGGCAGGCGGGGACTGCAGGCGATCACACCGTCTACGCGGCGGTCCTCGAAGGCGAGCAGGGCAGCGGCTTCACGCTCGACGTCCTCGATGACGTTGGTGAGTAGCAGTGTGTAACCGGACGCCAAGGCAACGTCCTCGGCGCCGCGCACGATGTCGGGGAAGTACGGGTTGGTGATGTCGGGCACCAGCAGCCCGAGCGTGCGCGAGCGGGCGTGTTTGAGACCGCGGGCGACGATGTTCGGTCGGTAACCGAGCTCGACGATAGAGCTGCGGACGTGTCGCCGGGTGGCCTCGCCGACGCCGGGGCGTTCGTTGACGACCCGCGAGACGGTCATGACGGAGACTTTGGCTGCGGCTGCGACGTCGGCCAGGGTGACCTTGCCCGGGGAGCGTGCGGCGTCCAAGGCGACCTCCAGGTGGCATCGGTGCGTCGGCCCGCGCCGTGCCGGGCGGGCCGCGGATCGAGGGTTAACGATAACGGTTCGTCGCGACGATTCTAGCGCTTGCGTCGCGGGTTCGGCAAGCGCCGCGCCTGCGATCGTGCGGCGGGCGCTCGGAACCGCGTCCCGCCCTCGCGGAAGGGTTGACGCCTGGCCGATCCAAGTTGACCCAGCTGGTCACTAATTGCGTCTCTGACGCTGGTCGTTCAGGTCATTGCCACTGGGCTGCTTCGTGCTGGTGGGGGGGTGGGCGTCCCGATGGCGTGGAAGATGGCTCATTGCCGGTCGTGCGGGCGGTTGGTCTTGAAGAGTGGTGCCTGCGGGCTTCGACGGGGACACGTTCGATGCGGGCGAGCTCGTCGATTGCGTCGCTCGTGGTTGAGCCGCAGACTTGCCCTGTCGAGCTGGTCCTGGAGGATGCGCGATCAAGGAGGTAGGCGAGGACGCAGATCTGGACGTGCCTGTGGCTGCCTGCATCACTGGTGTGGTCGATCGGTCGGAACTCGAGCGAAGCCACATTGCTGGGGAGGGCGTGCTCTTCCTGCCGTGAGCCACGGTCTGAACCGCTCGGGAGTTCGTGGAGACTCTGTCATCACGCTGGACTTGCCCGGCTCTGTGGACCGGTCGTCGGTGCCTTTGTTCACTCGGGCACCTGCCTCGGCCTTGGCAGCCCACCTGTTCTAGCACCGCGCGCGCCCCAAAACGGCACAGCGCTCGTCAAGCGACTCCAACGCACATACCGCGGCGCGTTCTTTCGCCATAATCCTCGCCCCTGACCTCGAGCGAAGCAATACGTTTCTGCATGGCTTACGTCCACCACCACAGCTACCACCGACCCCTCATCATGAGGGTAGCTGCAGCGTAATTGCTGAGCGATCTGTTGCGGTGACCAGCGGTCCTCGAGTTTCTTCTCGACCACGCTGCGCAGCTCAAGATTCGATTCGATCTTCGAGGATCGTGGCCGGCGGGTAGCCTACACGGCGCGTTCGCCCGCTCTCTACGCTCGGTAGGCGTCCCTCCCACCGTTACGCGCGATCTCACGACTGATCGTGCATACGTCGCGGTTCAACAGCCGCGCTATGGCGCGAGGCGAGTCACCAGGCTCCACGCCAGCTCGAATCTCCTCACGATCCGCAAGGGACAGATGCAAGCCTGAACGACCATCCGTGCGCGCCAAGATGGCGGGACCAACGAGGGAGTAGACGGTGGACAGCGCGCAAGAGACGCGTGCAGACACCTCGCGATAGTCGACCCCCAACCGAGCGAGACGGACAAGGTCATCGACCTGATCCACGCTCAACCGGCGACCGGAGACGGGGGCGACCAATGCCATGACAACCTCCATTGAAGCCTGGCGATGCTACGCCAGAACTTCCGAGTGTTGCCTTGATGGGTTGAGACCGCCCCCGGAATCGGCGGCCGGATTCAGCCGGAACAAGGGTTCTTCGTCAGTCTTGGTGGAGTGGGAAGTTCCTGGGTGGCCGCTGCGGGCGCGTGAAGCGTCGCTCTAGGTCCTGGTTGTTGAGTCTGTGGCGCGTTTGGTGGGTGGTCGGCCGGTACGTGGTCGCTCTTCGAGGCCCGCGAGGCGCTCGGCATGGAAGCGCTTGCGCCATTTGGTGACGATCTGAACGGGTAGGGAGAGCCGCGCGGCGATCTCCTTGTTCTGCATGCCCTCAGCCGCCATCAGCACGATGCGAGCCCGCACGACCTCGCGATACGATGCCGTATATTGCGCCGCTCGCCGGCGCAACTCACGCTCCTCGGCGGTCGTCAGGTCGATCGTGTACGGGCTCTGGCGCGGCACTCGGGGCTCCTCACCACCAGTTGAGCATGCTGGGCGAGGGTTGCATGTTGTGATCCTTATACGACATCATACTTGTAGTGCCCTCCGACGGCGCGTGCCTCGTTTGCCTCCTCCCCGACGAACACCTCCTGGTGTGCGTCAGTGTAGAGCGCTTTGCAGGAGGGTACCGCGTCGAGGTCGCGGGAGCCGCGGCAGGCTGCGCGTGCCCGAAATGCGGTGTCGTATCGCGGCGTGTGCACGCCCGCTACGTCCGCCGCGTCCGCGACCTGCCAGTGCAGGCTGAGCGCGTGATCATCCGGCTTCAGGCGCGGAAGTTCCTGTGCGACAACCGGGAGTGCGCTCGCCGCGTCTTCTGCGAGCGCTTCGGTGACGTCATTCGTCCCTTCGCGCGCATGACCGGGCGGTTCGAAGCGGTGCTCCAGACGATGGTGCTGCTCACGAGCGCCAAAGCGGCCGAGCGGATCGGCCGCGCGCTCGGGTACTGGGTGAGCGCCAGCACGCTCTTGCGCTGCGCGCATCGTTACCACCCACCGCCGCTGCTGGCGAGTGCCAGCGGCGTCGACGACTTCGCCTTCAAGCGGGGCCGCACCTACGGCACCATCATCGTCGACCTCGCCACCAACCGACCGATCGAGCTGCTGCGCGAACGCAGCGTCGACAGCCTCACGGCGTACCTCGAAGCCCACCCCGAAGTCCGGGTGGTGGCTCGCGACCGCGATGCCCGCTACGCCCAAGCCATCACGCTCGCGGCCCCAAACGCCACCGTCGTCGTCGACCGCTGGCACCTGCTGCAGAACCTCAGCGACGCCTTCGAGCGCCTCGTCGCCAACCGCTCGGCCGCCTGGCGAGCTGCGCTCCAAGCCCACGCTGATGCCCAGCACGCCACCGCCAGCCACGACACTGGCGCGCCCGGCGACGGGCCACCACGGCCGCCTCCTGAACGCAACAGCGGTGGGTCACGCGAGCAACAGGCGACCGCTGCCCGCACTGCGCGCCGGTAGCACCTCCTGGAGCGCGCGCACGACCTCCACCGCAAAGGCTGGACCAAGACCGCGATCGCCCGACAGCTCAAGCTCGACCCCAAGACCGTCACGGGCTACCTCCAGCGCGACACCCCACCGGACTACAGCCGCCGCCACCCCACGCCCGCTGCGCTCGACGAGCACCAGCAGCACCTCCAACAGCGCTGGCGCGACGGCTGCCGCAACGCCGCCCACCTCACCCGCGAACTCAAAGAGCGCGGCTACCCGGGCTCCGAACGCACCGTCAGGCGCTACCTCCACCACTGGCGAAACAGCAGCGACGACGCGCCCCACTCCAGCCCCCCAACCAACCCGCCCACGGTGATCCTCCCCAGCCCCAGAAAGCTCGCCTGGAACCTCCTCCACAACGAATCCGACACCACCACCCGCGCCCTCCTCGAGCACGTGAGCGAGGCCGAGCACCACACCAACCTCGCCCGCGCCGGACTCGACGCCATCAAACAACACAACCCCCACGCCTGGAACGCCTGGACAGCGGCCATGCTCGAACAACCCAACAACCCGCTGCGCCGCTTCGTCACCGGCCTCCAGCGAGACCACGACGGCATCGACAATGCCCTCACGCTCACGTACAGCAACGGACCCACAGAAGGCAACGTCAACCGGCTCAAGCTCATCAAACGAACCATGTACGGCCGCGCCGGCTTCGAACTCCTCCGCAAGAAGGTCCTCTACCAAAGCGCCAGAGCTCCACCCGACCACCAGCAGCACGCCTGATCGAACCCGTGACCACGCCCCCAAGACGCCAACGACGAAGTCCCGCAACCGATCATCGATTCCGCAACTGAAGCCACCACGAAACCATCACCCGCAGCCGGCGCCCTCAACCTCCACCAAGACTGACGAAGAACCGGAACAAGCGGGCGAATAGGTCGGAATAGCCAATCGCGTGAGGAGAAACGCAAACGAGCTACGCAGCAACGGCGGCAAGACCGTTACGACCGCATCGCCAAGCTGGCCGGCAAAGGCATCGGCAAGATGGAGATCGCCCGCAGGCTCACCTCGACCGCGGCACGGTCGCTGCCTACCTGCTACTCGGCGGGCCACCCCAAGACGAGCGTCGGCGCCAGTCGCCGACCCTGCTCGATCC